>Ga0209403_10000024_pt1 | contig 193958 bp, 166 predicted proteins | sample ArcticOcean_MG_C_8_FD_187440 | JGI IMG/M metagenome (GOLD analysis project Ga0209403, IMG submission 187440) | Marine microbial communities from western Arctic Ocean - ArcticOcean_MG_CB11_86 (SPAdes) (version 2) | ecosystem: Environmental > Aquatic > Marine > Oceanic | place: Arctic Ocean... | reverse complement strand
GAAAATCGGTGTCTGGGACGGTGTCAAGGCGATGTACTACATCGTCAAGTTCAACCTGTTCCGCCGCCAGTGATTTTCGGTTGCAATTATGAGCGTTTTAAACTATCATAATGGATGTTGAAAGGCCTCACTATGCGCATATTTATTTCCATGCTGACTGTCCTTTTTGTTGCAGCGACGTTATCCGTCGCCCAGGCAGCAGATTCCGCAACCGACCTGTTGGCAGACGAAAAAAAGCTGGTGACCGAACGCTTGACGGAGAAGCCCGATACCGTCATCCTGGCGGTCGACGGCATGTGCTGCCGTACATGTGCGCTCGGGATCGGCAAGAAGGCGTGCCAGCTCGAGTTCGTCGATACCGCAGCGCTGCCGCCTACGGGCGTCCACATCGATCGCGCCAATTCATTGCTGACAGTGGCGGTCAAGAAAGGTGAGGTTGTCAACGTTGCATCGCTTGCCGAAGCAATCCGCAAGGCCGGATACAACCCGGTACGTTTTTACCAACTGGTCGAAGGCAAGAAGCTGACTATTGAAACGATCGCTGCGACCGAAAAGAAATAAGATTAGCTCTCCCGGCCGAATCGTCCGGACGATTCCCGCGCCACGCGTCGGGAAAGTCGTTCTGCTTTTGGCGATTCTATCCAGAAGCGCCGCCGGCGATCAACCGGTCATGAATGAGGTGCCACGCTGGCAAGGCGGCTACGGGGTTCAGCTATTCATCGAACAGCGCTGGTCGGACAACCTCATGTCCGGCAGCACCGAGCTCGACAATCCCGCGGGCCTGTACGAGAACAAGCAGATCACCCATCTGGAAGCCGTATATACCTTCAAGCCGTGGTTGCGCATTACCGGAAAACTCCCTTACATCCGCCAATGGCGTCGACAAGCCGACCCCGGTGGCGGCACCAGCACCGAGCGCAATGACGGCTTCAACGACCTGACGCTGGCCTTGCCGATTCGCAAGTACACCAATGGCTGGGGATACTCCGGACACGTCGGCATCGTGCCGCAGATTCGTCTGCCCGTCAGCGAGGACTCCGGAGACTACCCGGTCAGCGACGGGACGACGGATTACGGGTTCTCGGTGACGTTCGAACGCGAAACTGCTGTCTACATTGTCAGCACCGCCGCGACATACTGGTGGGAGCAGGGCCGCAGCACCGAGGAGACAGGATCGATCGACATCGATCTGGGCTGGAACTTCAACGACTATGGGGCGTTGCATTGGGAAACGGAACTGGAACGCGAACGTGGCGGCGGAAAATGGCTGGCCACAGGTCCGACGCTATTCTGGAATTTCAACGATGTCGCCATGGCGCGTATCGAGTATAAGCAGGTCATCGATGAACGCGTCGCCGACATCGGTTTCACGCGCGGCAACACCTTGCGTGTCGGTGTGGGGGTAGTCTTTTAGCAGTCCCAACGCCGGTGTGAATGTATGATGACCCGGTCTTGCTGAAAGTCGCGAGTTCTCCTCGCAGTCTTATATGAACCGCAGTCTGTTACGGTTGTCGAACCTACCGTCGCTGAATCAAATTGCGTGACACATGGTATATTGGCCGCTGATCGGAGTGCATCGAGTCGGTACGCCATCATCTCGCCAGTGCGGCAAATCGCCATAAGTAAGTCACCGACTACAGCAACGATGGTTATGCCGCCAACAATAAAACACCGGGTTGATACCGGATTTTTTGCCATTTTCATGCCGTACCCGTGGCAGAACATTATCAATTTTTTGTATTCACCCGGTTGAGAATCATATTTTCTGTCGCTTGAGCAGGCAACTTAGCCTGGATACGTCACACGCACTTCACCCATCCCAACCTGTAAGTCTATGAATCTTGACCCGACCCAGATGGCCGACTGGCAAATTGCCGAGGCGGCCGCATCGAATATGCGATCAACGGCAGAACTGGCCGAAGCCCTAGGGTTGACCAGCGACGAGGTCATCCCGATGGGTCGGCACTTGGCCAAACTTGATTACGCGCGGATTCTCGATCGCATCGGCGACCACTCGAACGGTAAGTTGGTCAACGTCACGGCAATCACACCGACACCGCTGGGCGAAGGCAAGACAACGACAACTATGGGTCTGGTCCAAGGCCTCGGCCGACTCGGTAAGCGGGTGGTGGGCACTGTCCGGCAGCCCAGCGGCGGACCGACCTTCAACGTCAAGGGCTCGGCTGGCGGCGGCGGGCTCGCGCAGTGTATCCCGTTGACCGAGTTGTCGTTCGGGCTAACCGGTGACATCGACGCGATTAACAACGCCCACAACCTCAGCATGGTGGCGTTGAACGCCCGCATGCAGCACGAGCGCAACTATGACGATGCCCGTCTGGCGCGCAGCAATCTCAAACGTCTCGACATCGATCCCGAGCGCGTGGAGATGCAATGGGTCATCGACTTCTGCGCCCAGGGCCTGCGCAACATCACGATCGGACAGGGCGGCAAGATGGATGGCTTCGAAATGCCGTCCGGCTTTCAGATCACGGTGTCGAGTGAAGTCATGGCAATCCTGGCGGTATCACGTAATCTGGCGGATCTGCGCCGGCGCATGGGCCGCATTGTGATGGCCTACGACCGCAGCGGCAATGAAGTGACCACGGCCGATCTGGAAGTCGACGGCGCGATGACCGCGTGGATGCTCAAAGCCATCAACCCGACGCTGATGCAGACGCTCGAAGGACAGCCCATACTGGTGCATGCCGGACCATTTGCGAACATCGCGATCGGCCAGAGTTCGGTCATCGCCGACCGACTCGGCGTCGCCATAGCAGACTACACGGTGACCGAAAGCGGTTTCGGCGCAGACATTGGCTACGAAAAATTCTGGAACCTCAAATGCCGCACGTCTGGCATCAAACCGGACGCCGTGGTCCTGGTCGCAACGATTCGGGCACTCAAGATGCACGGTGGCGGCCCCAAGGTGAAGCCCGGCCTCAAGCTCGACCCGGTGTATTCCATGGAAAACCTCGAACTGCTCGAGAACGGCTGCGCCAACCTGATCGCCCACATCGAAATTGTCCGGCTCAGCGGTATCCAGCCGGTGGTCTGCATTAATCATTTCCATACCGACAGCGACGCGGAAATCGCCCTGGTCCGGCGTATCGCCGAAGCGGAAGGCGCCCGGGTCGCGGTATCGAAACACTGGCTCTCCGGCGGCGCCGGTGCCGAGGAACTGGCCAACGCCGTCATCGAAGCGTGCGAGCAGCCGAACGAGTTCAACTTTCTGTATAGCCTCGAAACGCCGTTGCGCGACCGGATAGACCGGATCGCCCGTGACGTTTACGGGGCGGACGGCGTCAGTTACAGCGACACAGCGCTGGCAACGGCAAAGGCGCTCGAGGCGAACCCGGAGAATCACAAGATGTCGACCTGCATGGTAAAAACGCACCTGAGCCTGAGCCACGATCCGGAGCTCAAAGGTCGGCCGCGCGGATTCACGCTGCCGATCCGTGATTTCCTGGTGTTTAAGGGCGCGGGCTTTATCGCACCGGTGGCAGGCGACATCAAGCTGCTGCCAGGAACGGCATCGAATCCGGCCTATCGCAATATTGACGTCGATGTAGACAGCGGGCAGGTGCGCGGTTTGTTCTAACCGGTTGCGCGGGTAGGTCCGCGTCCCACCGGACGTGCCGGACTTTTATCAAAAGTGGCAGAGATCTTCAGATATGTGGTTGAAAAGTGACCGGAAATATTTATTTTAGCTCCGTAGTCGGAGGGAAAGTACCGGGGTGCCCAGCAACTCCAGTTTGGCGACGGACTGCAGCCAGTCAAGGTCGCTTGCACTTGCAACACGCAGATTGTCGGTCGCGTCATTTAATCAACCTTGGGAAAAAGTATGGCTGAAGAAACAGGACTCGCGGAACAAGAATTGACGGAGCGTCTCGCAGCGCTCGAAATCAAACTGGCAGAGAACCAGTCGCTGCGCGTGAAGCAGCGGCGGCTGGGCAGATGCGGCGCTTTGGTGGTGCTTGTCCTGCTCTTGGTGTTTGTCGGCCGGCTGAGCTGCTGGCTGAATAGCTACGCGAAGAGCTACGATTTCGACAGCCTGCGCGATCAACTCATGGTTGAGTGTAAAGACTTGGTCCAACCCGAACTCAATTCGTTTGTCGACGAACTGCGACAGGACGTCGTGCCAAAATTCGCGGCAAAGGTCATCACCGAATTCAAGGAAAACCTGGACGAGATTGAACAGAAGGCTAACGACATGGGCAAAAACCTCGAAAAACACGCCCGGGAACAGGTTGCTGATCAACTGCTCGGTTCGATGATATCCAGCATGGACGTGAGCGCGGACCAGCTTGCGGAAATCGTGCCGGACTTTGCCCCGGACGAACTCAAGAAGTACTCCCGCACAATGGAAAGCGTGATGCTCGAAGACATGACGACGTTTGTGACCGAACGCTACGCTCGAGTCAAGGCGAGCCTCGACGGCCTCTCAAGCACCCTCGATAGCATGGTGGAAGACGGTGCAATTTCAAATGAACGCAGAGAGGAACTGGAGAATGATCTGATCGGCGGGATTCTCGAACTGATCATGTACGAGGTCCAGCCAGGTCTGGGCCGCGAGCCCGTCGTGGCAGCAGAAGAGGCAACTGACAATGAGTAATCCAGCAGAACGCGTTCAAGCACTGGAAGAGATGATCGAGACGCAGGGAAAGCATATCCGGCGGGGGATAAAAACCGTGGCTTGGATTTATGCTATCCTGATCATCATCGTGCTGGCGTACACCACATACGTCTACCATTTCATCACCGGCATTGTCGAGGAGCAGACGACCGAGGAGCAGGTAATCGCATATACTCGCAGTTGGTGCGCAACTGAGTTGCCGAAGCACCGAGAGACCGCAGTGAAAAAACTGCGAGAGGAGTCGGACGTGTGGTCGAAGGACCTGGTCGCCGCCGTAATCAACATGATACCAACTCTCGAACAGCGACTCAAAGGTCACACCGACATGGCGATCACATCGATGATGGTCGAACTCAACAGGGAAGTGATGCCGGCCTTTAAGAAACAGCTCGAAGCCAGTGCGATGACCGTCAAGCAAAGCTGGGGCGATCTCAGCAACGAGGCATTCATGAAAACGATCTCCGAAATGTACTTCGAGACGATGGCCAAAGAATTGGATGTCTATTGGGATCAGCACTTCGTCACGGAACTCGAGACGTTCCAGAAGAAACTTCACAACATCACAGCTGAGGGCAAGGCAGTGACCAAAAAGCAGGATGCGCAACGTCGCGTGCTGGTCAGCTGGGCCGCCCTGAGCAAAGGTGGCGATTCGGGAAAATCCGAAGTGTTCGCAGCGTTACTCGAGCGAGTCAAGAACGAGATGTCCCAGTTCTTGCCGGCAAAGCCGAAACAGGACTGAACCGCCCCCCCCACTCACCGTAGTCGGGCTTGTACCTGACAAGCCCGGCTATGAAGAGTTCGCCTGCAAATTTGTTCGCTTCCGATGTGCCGTTTGATCCACGACAGCTGCCGTTCTATTACGGCTGGATTATCCTACCGATTGCGGTACTCGCCATAGCCGCGGGCTTGACCGGACAGACGGTCGGGTTCACTCCATTCACGGAACCGCTGCTGGCAACCAGCGGTCTGTCACGCACTGCCCTCACCCAGTGCTATTGCATCGGCACGATACTGGCCGGCATTCTGCTGCCACATGGCGGGCGCCTGGTTGATCGATTCGGCTGCCGCCGCTTCATGTGCATCGCCATCGTCGGAGTCGGCCTCGCCATGGTCTACCTGTCACTGGTGCCGACCACTGTCGGTCGCCTGGCGAAGATTGTACCCGTAGCCGCCGCGTGGATGCTGGCGCTGACCATCGGCATTGCCTTCCTGCGGTTTTTCGGGCAGGGTATGCTATCGGTTGTCAGCAACACGCTGATCGGCCGCTGGTTCGAGAACCGGCGAGGCCGCGCCGTCGCGGCGCTGAGCATTTGCAACGGGATCATGTTCAACTCGGCGCCGATCGTCATCTACGGTATCACCCAACACCTGGGCTGGCGCGGCGCGTGGCTGTGGCTCGGGTTGGCGAGCTGCACCCTTTTGCCGGTTGTCGCCTGGCTGTTCTGCCGGGACAGCCCCGAGACCTGCGGTATCGTTGTCGACGGCCAGGCAGATGACACCGGCGCCAACGGCGAACCTCCCGGCATCACCGTCGCGGCAGCGGTACGCACATTAGAATTCTGGACAGTCGTGATAGTCTCCGCAATATTCAGTTTGATGATCACCGGGTTCACGTTCCATCTCGTTGCGATCGGCGCGGAGGCGGGGGTCAGCGAGCAAAAAGCACTGCTCATCTTCATCCCGGCGGCGTGCATCTCGATTCCTGCGGGGTTCGCTATTTCATGGGTCAGTGACCGTCTGGGAATCAAACGGGTTATGCTGATCATGTGCACGGCACAATTGCTGTGCTACGCAGCATTGGGCTTCCTGCATCTGCGTGCCGGCTACGTCCTGAGCATCATGGGGCTCGGCCTTTCCGGTGCGTGCATGGGACCGGTCATGACGCTGTCGATGCCCGCTTTCTTTGGGCGCCGCCATCTCGGTGCGATCCAGGGAAAGTACCAGTCGTTCATGGTCTTCGCCAGTGCCGGAGGCCCACTGTATTTCGCCCTCGTCGAACATGTCACCGGGACATTCCGCGATGCGATGTTGTACGCCCTTGTCGTACCAGCCGTGGGATTCGTATTGACTATGAAGTTGCAAGACAGGAGATATTGACACACCGACAGATTGAACATCGACGTCCCTCTATTATCATATTAGGTCGCAGCAAATCGCCTTGTACCCTGACAATGCAGACTAACCCAAGACTGGAACCTTCCCAATGCCCAAGCTCACAGTAGGCCTCGTCGGCGCCGGCATGATCTCCGCCGATCACGCCACCAGCCTGTCATTGATACGTGACGTCGGCCAACTAACTATTTACGATATCGCCCCCGATCGGGCCAGTGCCGTAGCCGCGAAACACGGTGCCGGGACTGCGCCATCGCTAGATATCCTGATTGACAACTGCGACCTCATCTGGATCGCTACGCCGCCGGCTTTTCACAAGCCGGTTGTCGCCGCTGCCTGCAACAGAGGCAAAGCGATATTCTGCGAAAAGCCACTGGCCCACACCGCTACCGACGCCCGTGCAATCGCCCGACTGGTGAAGGCCGCCGGCGTCCCGTTCTTCATGGGCCACAGCGGTCGCTGGGGCAGACCCTTCCAGAACATGATCCGACTGGTTGACAACGGCACGCTGGGCGAGCCCACACTGGTCTGGTCGACCCGCCGGGGCTACCTCGAACGCTCGTCGCCCGCCGCCGCGCCATGGCGCTTCACTGATACCGACAGCGGTGGCGTCATTGTCGAACTGGGCGTGCACGAGATTGATTTCATTCAATGGGCCGGGGGCGACTGGCAGTCGGCTGCCGCTCTGGGGACATCAAAAACCTTGGCACCGGGCAAGTATCAGGACAGCGTCGTGGCTCTCGGTCAGCTTGCCGGCGGTGCCGCCGCGCAACTCAACCTCTCTTGGGCCGACCCACACTACCTCTGGCAACGCGGTATTAGCGGGACGGAAGGCTCGCTATCGTGGTGTGACAGCGCCTACAGTGACATCGTGCATCATCGTCCCGGCAAGGCACCGCGGATTGTCAAGAGCGGTGATTGGCGGCATCCAAAGACCGGCGAGAACCTGAGTATCCGCGAACAGAACCGCGGTGTCGTGCGCTCGCTGATCAACGGCCAGGACTTTCCCATAACCATCGACGACGGTGTTGCCGCGATCGAGGCCGCGACGGCAATCTACAAGAGTACGCTATCGGGCAGGACAACCAAGCCCAAACAGAGAAGCTAAAACCGCAATGGCAACAAAAAAGAAAAACAATCGATCAGCTCCACTCGGCATCGGCATCATCGGTTGCGGGTTGATGGGCGACATCCACGCGGACTGTTACACGCGCAACCGCAACAGCCGCATAGTGGCTACGTACAATCCAACCCATGCCAAGGCACTGGCACTGGCAGAAAAATACGGCGGTACCGCCTGCGTCGATATCAATGAACTGCTGGCAAGCCCGGCGGTCGATGCGGTCGCCATCTGCAGCCCACAGGTCGCGCACCACGAGCAGATCGTTGCCGCATCACGCGCCGGCAAGCATATCTTCTGCGAGAAGCCCGTGGCGCTGACGGCTGCAGAACTGGACAACGCCGAAGCTGTTGTCGCCAAGCACAAGGTGACGTTCATGACCGGGCACCAGCTGCGTTTCCATCCGGTCATCACCGCCGTGCAAAAAGCGATGCCAAGACTCGGTCCGATCTATCACGTCGACTTCGAATGGTGTTTTCGGATCGACGCCCATGAGGGCCGATGCTGGGAAAGCTACCGGCAGGGTGGCTTCTTCATGGAACTCGGTTGCCACGCAACGGACCTCGCCGGCTGCCTGCTCGGAAAAGTCGCGCATGTCAGCGGTCATACGCTTCGACTCAACCCGAAACGCATTACCGAAGACTATACGAATGTGCTGCTGCAGTTCGAAAGCGGCGCTGTCGCGCAGATTCTGGTGAGCGCCAACCATCGCACCAAGCGCCAGGGCATGCTGCGCGGTCGAGTCGTCGGCGATCGCGGCCGCATCGATTTCACGGTGTACCCGTACAAACGCTCTTTCAACGAAGCAACGCTGACCATCGATTACGGCAAGAAGGTCTTCGTGCCGGACACGAAAACGACGAAACTCCGGATTCCCAACCTCCCGTCACCGTCGGAGGTCTATCCAGGATTTTTCGATGTCTACGATCGCCAGGCAGCGGCGTTCATCGAATCGGTGAAAACCGGCACACCGCCGCCGTGCACACTGGCGGACGGGCGGCAAGCCATCGAAGTGGTACTGGCCACCTACCACACGCAAAACCAGGCGACCCGCACGCAGAATTTTGTTAAACGACCGAAACGTTATCTCTCGAATGCCAACAGCCATCCGCTGCTCAGCAACTGAGTGTCGACCTACTGCAGGAACTGCTTCACATGACGCCGCTAAACATCCTCGATATCGCCCAGACCTTCGTCGACGACTATATCGTCGCGGACACCCAGGGACTCGAACGCCGGTTCCATGGCGCGACAAAAGTCGACGGCCCGGTCATTGCAAAAACGCTCGAGTGCGAATCAGAGATGTTCTTCGTGGTCAGCGTTATCCGGACCAGTCCGGACGGGCCGTTCCGGATGTGGTACGGTTGTCACCAACCCGGCGCCGGGCAACCGGTACATACAGCGGTGTCCGATGACGCCGTGACCTGGGAGAAACTCCCGACACGGCCGGACGGCAGCAACCGCATCTCCTTCGACGACGGGACAATCGTTTCGGATACGAGCTGCGCCTTTTTCTACGATCCGGATGACGAACCGGCACGCCGCTACAAAATGATCCACTACAAGCCGAGTTACTACCTGTCTTACTCCCCCGACGGTATTGTGTGGACACCGCACAGCGATCAGCCGGTGTGGGCCAACGGCTCAGGCGACGGGCTGGAAGAATGTTTTTTCTTTCTCAAGGACGAGCGTCTCGGCAAGTATCGTGGCTACATGCGCATCTGGCAGGAGCGCCATACGATCCGGCGGCTGGGATTGGGTGAAAGCGATGACCTGACCGAGTGGACAGGGCCGGAGGTTATTTGGTCGGCCCCGCCCGAGTACGGGGTCGGCGCGCAGATCTACGGCATGCTGGTGCACCCCGAGGACGGCGTTTATTGGGGCGTCCCCTGGATGTTTTACACCAGCGAGCCGCTGAATCGACGGGACCAGCAGACGATCAAGCTGAAACTGGCGTTCAGCCGGGACGGTATCGACTGGCAATCGGTCTTCGCCGATGAAGAGGTCGTGAGCCTGGGCGAGCCCGGCGCCTTCGACGGCGAGATGATGCACACATACTGTCCGGTTGTATCGGTTGGCGACAAACGCCTGCTGTACTATGACGGACACCCCGACAAGCACGATGCGCAGAAGAGCCAGGGGCCGGGCGGCATCGGCCTGGCAACCTTTCGCAAAAACGGTTTCGTCTCTCTGCACGCCGACGACGAAGGAATCGTGCTGACGAAGAGGTTTCTATTCAAGGGCAACGCCCTGCAGATCAATGCGAAAACCGCGGACAGCGGCAGTGTCGAGGCTGAGCTGCTTGCCGACAACGGCGCCAACCTCAACGGCTATCGCTACGAGGACATGGATATTTTCACTGGTGACGCAACGGATGCGCCGCTGTCGTGGAACGCCAGCAGTGACCTGAGCGCAATCACCGGGCAATACATCATGCTGAGACTGCGACTGCGGCAGGCGGATGTTTTTTCGTTTCGCGCCGCCGGCGACCAGCAACTGTTCGAAAGCGACAGCCGGCCGCAGCCGATCAACTGCGGCATGTGCGCCACGGTCCCAGTCATCGACGGCAAGCTGGACGACAACTGCTGGCAGGACTTCGATCACTCGGGTGTCGCCGAGGACTTCGTAACCTTCGAGCGCCTGGAACCGGCGCCCGTCGCGACTCGCGCCATGTTCACGCGCGATGAGATCCACCTGTATATCAGTGTGGATTGTGAAGAACCCCTTATCGACAAACTGGTGACGAACCGCGAGGAGAACGAGCCGGAATTCCACTTCGATCAGGACGACACAGTCGAATTCCGGCTCAACGCGCCGCAGCACGGAACGTTCTTCAATCAGGTGTGCGTCAATGCCGCAGGCAAACGTTCGCAGGCCTGGTTCAGCGTCGATGAAGGCGGCAGCCGGATGGTGCCGGGCGCCGAGTGGAAGGCTGCCGTCTCACAAGTCGGCGGGCATTGGTACGTGGAAATCGCCGTGCCCTGGACGGCACTCAACGTCGAGCCGCCGGCAACCGGCGACAAATGGATGGTGAATGTCATTCGTCACCGCAACACCGATGGCTACCAGATCTCCTCCTGGTCCTGCCTGTTCGGCGGCGCCCACAGCAATGACCTGAGCGGGACCTTGCTTTTCGCTTGACGGCGGGCCGGTCCACAGGTGCACCAGCAGTATAGCGAAATTCTTGCGGAGCTGGCCGCAAACGCCCCGATGCCCAATTTCGAAACGCGACAGCGGCGCACGTTTAATACTGAGATGCCAGTCGATTACGACGCGGAGACGTTTGTCCGCAACCGGGAAGGCTGAGCAGTGCCCCTGTCATACCACTAATCAAAGAACGACTTGAAGTCGAGATCTTCGGTGTCTTCGTCAATAGCGTCGTCGAATCTGATTTCGTTGTCGCTGTCGGAATCGTCGTCTTCGGGTTTGTCGCCGTCATCGCCGCCGAAGCCCCAGTCGGTGCCGAGCCGCTTCTTGCCCTGGCCAAGCGGCCGGGAAACGTGCCCGCCTCCGCCGTCGCTCGGCAGATACCGGTAGTAGACCTGCAGTTGCAGCAGGCACAGTGTCGTGGCAAAGACGCGGCCTTCAGCACCCTTGAAGTGGCCGCCCTCGACCGTCCAGTAGCCGTCCGGATGCTGGTGATTCATCAGTTCAGGCTGAAAAACCTTGTTCCATTTTTTCCAGCGATAGCCGCCGGCGTTGAATACCGCCTGGGTATCATAATACCAACCGTACAGGCTACCGGAGGAATTGTTGAACTTGTAGCCCGGCAGCCGCTCGATCAAGATCTTGCCGACAGCGGTCTCGGAAAATGCGTTGCGGCGGCTTTCGAGCAGTTGCAGAATGAGGGCCCCGACGCCGCTCATGTTTGAAGGCTCAGCGTTCTGGGCTGGTTTGGAGCTGTAGCCGAAATGGCCCTGGTTGTAGGTAACGTTGCGTACGAAATTAGCGGATTTCTTCATGGCCTGCTTGATGCCGGAGACCTCGCTGCCAGCGTTGTAGCCGGCTTTCAGCGCCTGACACTGCCAACCGACCACCGAAAGATCCCAGCGCTCGCCCTTGGCATAGGCGTAGTCAAAGCCGCCGCTGTCCTGTTGCCCAGCGATAATATGCTTGAGACCGCGGTCCATCGCTTCGCGGGCAAAGCCAACATCCAGTGAGCTGTCCCGGGTCATACCACAGGCTTCAGCGATCGCATAGGTAGCTATACCGTTCTTATACGCATCCGAACGACCGTTAACGACCGGAACCCTGGGGGCAAGCCACCGCATGGCACGTTCGACAGTGTCGCCGAATTCTTCGGCTATCGGTGTTTCGCCGTGCGCCAAAAAACACAACAGTGCCATACCCGTATACGCTTCATCATGCCATGAGCCGTCGGGCGCCTGCACCTTCTGCAACCATCGCAAGGCCCGCATGATCGCGTCCTCGCCGGCCGGGTCGCCACCGAACTTCTTGCGCAACGCATCACGTCCCCCAGCCGATCGGCCGCCGAACGGCCCCTGGCCAACAACCGCGGCGGCACCGATCCCGCCTATCGCCCCTGCGGCATTACCGCCGACATCGGCATTGTTGCCGCCACCCAGCCCCTGTACCCAGTCGAGATTCGGCTTGGCCTGCTCGACAACGGCCACCTCGGGCGCCGGCTCACCGATGACTTCAGCATTCAGTAGATCTGCCATATTGAATTCTTCCGGTACCGGCGGCTCCTCGAACACTTGATCGACCATCTGCTCGAAAGCTTCGCTCACATCCTCAGCGTCGTCCGGAACGTCGAACTCGGCTTCCGGCGGCGTTTCGTCCTGCTCGGGCTCAGTTTCGTCCTCTTCCGCGACCAGGTCCGGCTCCAGCTCGACATGCGGCAGCGGTTCCATCGAGACTTCGATTTCGACCGACGGCGACTTGTACGGCTTGCCGACCATCAGCAGCACCAGCGTACCGATAAGGCCGATGTGAATCAAGACTGACAGGAACGGCCCAGTCAACGACTCGCGCAGGCTGTGATGGCGATATTGTCTTTCGGCCGCCGTAACCTGGTGGCCATATTCGGTTAGTTCGTGTTTCTGTTCTTCCACGGATTAGATTAGCCGGATAGGTTGGTAGGAATCTCGTCTCAGCAGAATCGATTCCGCAAATTTGCCGCCGCCCGTGACAATCGCGACAATTTCTCGAACGCCTCGTCAATCGACGGCGGCTCGCCATAATCCGGCGCGAAACCACAGTCCGGGTTCAGGGCGATGCGTGACGGATCGATGATCGCTGCACCAGCAGCCCCAATCGCCTCGATCTCCTCGACCTCCTGGAACTGTGCCCCCCGCACGTCGACCACTCCCATGCCGACCCCAAGGCCATCCGGCAGGTATTCCAGGTCATCGGGTATGCCCGTGCCTTTATAGGCGAACTCCAGATTGACTCGGTCGATCTTTGCGTCCTTCAGGAACGGCAGGATCGGCTTGTAGTCGCCAATCACATCGCTTCGACGCTTGCAAACGCTGTGGCAGCAATGCAGGTGCACTTCCACGGGCAACGCCGCCGCGATCTCATTGACCGCATTGATCGCCTGCGGCGCCTGCCGGTCAATGTCCCAGTCCCGTTTCAAACGGTCGTCGTGACTGTCGGAGCTATCGGTCAGCGAACGGTCGCAGAGATAGGTCAGAGCCGGGTCGTCGAGCTGTATGACATCGATGCCGGTCTGTGCCAGAGCTTCCGCCTCGAGTGTCAGCAGCTCGGTAAGATGCTCGATATAATGCTCCATCGTCGGGTACGCATCCGTGCTGAAATCCTCGTGCCACTTGCGGATCGCTATCAGGAACGGGGAAGGCAGGGCGTACTTCGTATGGCGGTCGGTGTTTTTGACCAGGAACTCGGCGTCTTCAGCGAACAACGGCTCGCCGCCCTGCATTCTGCTGTTGCAGACGAGTGTGCGCCGGGTCTCACCGTGGGACTGAAATTCACGGAGCGGCTCATGCCCGCCAACGCGCAACAGAAACTCGTCGAGATAATGAACGCGCCGCCACTCACCGTCGCTGATCACATCGATACCGGCCTGCTCCTGCACGCGGATGGCGAAAACCACCATCTCGTCCATAATCCGACTGTATTCGTCCGCAGCGATCGAGTCGCGACGATCGACCAGGCTGCGTACCAGTTGCGGGCGTGGCAGCGACCCAATGACTTGCGTATAGAATGACGGCAGTGCTTTCATTCGTTCAGAAATCATCAGAATCTCCAGTTAGAGTTAGTGAAGTGTGGTAGCCAGGCCCCGTTAGGCATGATCCTCGAATTCCTTGTGAAGTGCCTCCAAGCCCTTGTATTGACGGGTAAAACCACAACGCGACGCCGCGTTCATCATCAGCAGAACCTTTCCTTGTGCTTTTGCAGGGAGGTTTCATTGCCATCGATGTCGACGATCTTGTGATCGTAAATGGAAACTGCTGAGAGTTGAACGTTGGTTGCCATGATGATCAGGGAAATCAGTGCTTTCATGCTGGTGCGCATAATGATCCCCTCGGTTTCAAGATTCGGCGGGTTTCGGAGCCGCTTCGTTTTTCTGCCCTTCTTGCTTTTCCTCGCTTCCCTTTTTTTGCACTTCCACGTGAATTTCAGATCGTTTGAAGAAGCCTGGAACAAAGGGGCTGTTCCAATATACGCCATATGGGGCCGAGACAGCCTCGTATTCCGTATTTCGCGAAAGCCAATTCTCCAGTTTTGCCTCGTATCGCTTGAATCGGCTGTTGGTGTAGCTTCCTCTGATGCCGATCGAAACGACGGTGAGGGCGCTCATGTTCCTGACTTTCACTCCATCCGAAGAGGCGAGCTTTTTGGCGACGTCCTTCCTGCCCAGGAAAAATCTCATCCTGCCTGGCTTCATCTCGGCCTCGACTGGTATGGTCATGGCCACCTCGTTCTTGCTTATGTAGCGAAACAGGGTACGAAACAAATTGTTGTCACCTTGGAAATATGGGCTCTTGGTGGTCGCTTCCAAAGCGATTCTCCCCGGGATTTCCTTTAACTCGATTTTATCTACCCTGGTCTTTTCGTACATGGTTTCGTATGCGGTGGTGACCATGGGCAGCAAGAAAATTGGAAACGCGCGCCAAATTTTTTTCATACATTCATCCTCGGCGTGGCTTGAGCTCGAGCAAGCAAATTGCAGCATGGGTTTCTTCTGCTCCACTTGACCCAGCCAAGTCGGCTTGACCTTAATCAGTTGTTGGAATCGATGATTTTTGACTAGCTATTTCCTCATGCCAGTTTTGAGCCAAATACAAGCCTTCCCGGTTTCCCGCAAGAAACTTTGGGATTTTGTGTCCACTCCCCTGAACCTAAACCGGATTACGCCCCCTCGACATGGCGTTTGAAATCATCGGGGAAGTTCCCGAAAAGACTTTTCCCGGTCAGTTGATCGAGTATCGCCTCAAGATACGGGTGTTGGGCAGAACCCGCTGGGTGACTAAGATCACGGAGGTGAAGAAAACTATTTCCTTCGTCGATCGGCAAAGCAAGAGTCCTTACAAGTCATGGGTTCATCAACATTTCCTGGAGGATATCGGTGAAGTCACCAAGATTACGGATGAGATTCATTACCTCATGCCATGTGGCCTATTTGGCCAACTGGCCCATCTGCGATTCGTCTGGGTACGCATCCCCTCTTTCTCTTGATCCTCTTCGAGCTCCTCATCCCGCTTCTTCCCAGGTTTCAACAGAAAAATTGGTAGTACAAGTTGCCGATAATCTGGCCGGTGCGGAGCGAATATACAGACGGTTTAAGAACCGCGAAGTTGCCGGCAAGCAGCCTCGCAGCTATTACCAGGACGGGCATGACGAAGTCCCATTCCACAGCGGAATTGTCGTAACAACCCCCAACGTATCAAACTGGACAAAGCCCCCGTCTACTGGGAGCAAGGAAGCGCGTAACAACTTGAATTATCTGACATCCCCCCCCCCATGGTTTTTATTTTTTTATCTTAATGATGAATGCCTTATAATACAAGACACGCGGAAACAAGGTGGGAAAGGTTCCCATTTCGCAATAACGTAAGGCGTCGGAACCGCAGCCGACACCCTTCGCCCCTGGCGGAAGCAGAACGGATCAGACAGGTCAATCATGAAACAGGCAACGTTTAACATCTGTCGCGCGTGCACCGCTACGGCATTACTGAGTTTTCTGGTCACCGGTTGCGTGACCATGGCGGTTAAGGAAAAGCCGACATCGACGGAGACGGAAAAGCAGGCAGCGGCGCCGGTCGATACACAAATCTGGCGGCGTGCGGAAGCAACGCGACCGCCGCTCGACAAGATCCGTCGGGTACGGGCCGGGTTGCCGGATTCACTGCAGAAACTGGCGCTGCAACTGCGCGATGACGATGTCCACAAGCGGCGGCAGGCCGCGTACATCGCCGAAGCATTGTTGACCCGGGCACGCGGTTGCCTGCCCGACCTTTTGCTGGTCGCAGTCGATGAGAAGGATCCAGTCAGCCGCGCCATCATGGTACGGGCCATTGCCAATATCGGTGACGCATCCGAGGAGACACTGACTGTGCTGCGACAGATGTTCCGCGACGAAGAACACGCCGTCGTGCTTGTTTACCTGGCCGGTGCCGTCGCGTTACTGGATCTGGGCAGCGACCAGCAGGTTGCCGAGGACTGGCTGGCGCGCACGGTCATGCTCAGCGACGACCCGGAGTCGGTGCCCGAGCGCACCGGGGATTTCTGGGAACAGTGCTGGGCAGCCATGTACATGATCGGCAAGCTTTCCGACCAGGCGTCGCGATTCGTTCCGGTGCTCGAGCATTTCGGTGATGTCGAGGATGTGCCGACGTTCGTGGAGCGCCAGGTAGGCTTTACGCTGGCACGGCTTCAGCAGTAAAAGCAGCCGTTCCACGCCCGCCATTACGTTTTCTTCACGGAACAGAAATGCGGACAGACTCAAAGACGGACGTTTTTTGAGGTGGTTGAGTTTCTGCCAAACGAAACTAACGTACGCGGCTCTTTAACACTCTCTCTCTACGACGGATGACCACGCATGTCGCTACCTCTGCGCCGCATGTCCCGCGAGTGGGCAATGCAACTGCTTTACCAACTTGATCTCGGCAGCGACGAGCCGGATGATGCGGTTTTCGCAGCATTCTGGCAACAACTGCGTGACTCCGGTACTAAACTGCGGGATAAGGAGTGGACTCGTACGACAACGTGGGCCGAGGCACTCGTTCGCGGCGTCCGGCAGGAGTACGAATTCATCAACGGCCTGATCGCCGGCTACGCCCAGCACTGGAACTTCGACCGCATTCTGGCAATCGACCGCAATATCATGCGCCTCGCGGTTTACGAAATGTATTTCTGCGAGGATATTCCGCCGGCAGTCAGCATCAACGAAGCGATCGAACTGGCCAAGGCATTTGGCGACCCGGAATCCAGCGCCTTCGTCAACGGCATTCTCGATCGCATACACAAAAGCCGCGAAACAGTTTAGCCAGAAGAGAACCGGCTGCATCCATGTCAATTTTCGATAAATTCAAAAGCGGCCTGCAGCGAACCAAGACGATGCTGGCCCACAATATCCAGACGATCGTCACGGGTACCAACGAGTGGAACGCCGAAACATACGAACGGCTCGAAGCCGCCCTGATCGGGGCCGACCTCGGCGTGAACGTCTCGACAAAGCTGGTGGCGAGCATCCGGGATCGCTACGAACGCGGACTGATCAAGACGACCGAAGACATCATCCTGGTGGCCCGGCATGACATCGGTGAAACACTGACACACCCGGCGCCAATCATCTGGCGCGACGACGGCCCGACAGTGATCCTGCTGGTCGGCGTCAATGGCAGCGGCAAGACGACATCGGCGGGCAAGATGGCATATGCCTGGAAGGCGGAAGGCAAGTCAGTGATACTGGCGGCCTGCGACACTTTCCGTGCCGCGGCAGTCGATCAGATCAAGATCTGGGGAGAACGTGTCGGTAGCGACGTCATTGCATCAACTCATGGCGCGGACCCCGCAGCGGTAGCCTACGACGCCGCCACCGCCGCGGTGGCGCGCCAGGCCGACATTCTGCTGATCGACACGGCCGGGCGCCAGCACACGCGCAAGGGACTGATGGATGAGCTCAACAAGATTTTCCGTTCGATCGGCAAAGCCTGTCCGGGCGCCCCGCACGAAGTGTGGCTGGTTGTCGATGGTTCCACCGGAACGAACGCGGTGACACAGGCTCGGGAATTCACGCGTGTCGTCGCCCTCAGCGGGCTCTGCGTCACCAAGCTTGACGGTACCAGCAAGGGCGGCGCCGTCGTAGCGATCAATGCCGAGTTGCAACTGCCAATCCGCTTTATCGGCCTCGGTGAACAGCTCGGCGATCTTCAACCGTTCGACGCCGAAATGTTCGCCGCCGCTATATTCGAATGATGGAAGACTATCCAAAAGCACTGCAGGACCTGGCGCACTCGCTGAAGGCGCTGCCAGGCATCGGCCAACGCACAGCCGAACGCCTGGCGATGGCGCTGCTCGACTGGGATGAAACGCATCTGCACGAACTCAGCGACCAGTTGCAAACGCTGAAGTCGCGGGTCACCCGATGCACGATCTGCGGCAATCTGGCGGAAGGCGCCGAGTGCCGTATCTGCCGCAACCCGGCAAGGGATCACAAGGTCATCTGTGTGTTGGAGAGCGCCCGCCAGATTCCCGTGGTCGAGAAATGCCGACGCTTCGCGGGGCTTTACCACGTGCTTGGCGGCCGTGTGTCGCCGCTCGACGGCGTTGATTTCCACGATCTCAATGTCAAAACGCTGTTCGAACGCATCAGCGAACACAGTGTCACGGAGTTGATCATCGCCACCAGCCCGGATGTCGAAGGGGAAGCGACCGCGACCTATCTGGGCGACGAAACGCGCCGCCAGTTCGACATAAAAATCAGCCGCATCTCCCTAGGCGTTCCGGTTGGTTCCGACCTGACATTTGCGGACTCTGCAACCATGGCCATGGCGATCGACAACCGCCACCCACTGGCATGAGCAACAATCCGTACCAGGGCACCCCAGGCAATTGACACCAAATTACAGAACAGAACGCCTAACGGCTCGTCGATTGAACTCGGCGGGCACAAGCATATCTCAACTGGCGGGTCACTCGGTGCCGAACTGCATGCGCTGGAGTTCGTCGCGCAACTTGGCGGCCACCTCGTATTTTTCCTCTTCGACAGCCTTCTCGAGCCGGGACTTGAGGCGATCCACGGGGTCCGCTGACTGTTCCTCGACCTGGATGGCGATATCCTGGCCAGCCTTGGCCTGATTGATGTTGACCGCGGCCGTGCGATACACATCGCAATGCACAAAGATCGGCGCATCAAAGCGCAATGCCAGCGCAATCGCATCCGAGGGACGTGAATCGACATCGATTTCCACACCATCACGCAGCATAAAAATGCGCGCGAAGAAGGTGCCATCGACCAGTTCGGAGACGTGGACCCGCGTGATCCGGCAGTCCATCGTGCTCAACAGGTTCTTGAACAGATCGTGCGACAGCGGTCGCGGAAATTTGTGGTTGTTGTATGCCGCGGCAATGGAATGTGCTTCTGCCGCACCGATGCAAATCGGCAGTACATACTCTTGATCGGGGTTCTTGAGAAATATCATAAATCCGAGATTACTCAGAGATATGTTCTCAATTTTGACTTGCAGGAACAAGGTATCGTCCATTGTATTGTCCTTGGTTTTGTCTGGAACCGGGTCTTTCCCGATCCTGTCACCTGCTATAACGCAGATCCCTTGCCAAGTTGGACACCACAAACACCGCATCCTCGAACTTGCATCATTACCCGTTCCCCACGGTCGTTCTGAGCGTCCTATTGGCCAAAATTCGGCCATGTGCCTGATTGGGTAAGTTAAGACGGCTACGTCGAAAAATCAACGATCTAAGCGAGCGGTCACAGCTTCCACGGTTCGGCCAACGCATCAGCCCTTCAGCCGACCATACGCCCCGTGCAGACGTACTGCAGGACTTCGACAACCTGCTCAGGATGCTGCGCCACTGCCAGGGCGCCGGCATTTACTTCCTTCAACGCATGGGAGAGTTCGGGCGGGTGCATGACGATCAGTGGCTTGTCGAGAGCAACTGCGAAACCCGCGTCGAAAGCGGCGTTCCACTGTCGGTAGTGATCATCAAAACGCACGATGACAAGGTCGGCGTTACGAATTAATGTCCGCGTCCGGATCGCATTGATCTTGGCGCCTTTGTGATCTTTCCAGAATGCGGATTCTTCATCTCCCAGGATCTCGACACCGCAGTTGTCACTGGCTTCGTGATCAGTCACCGGCATGAAAAAAATTACCGGCAACTCCAGCTTACATGAGCCACTGGCGATCTCGTCGCGCCATCCGGTGTGGATTTCGCCGGCAAGGTAAATACTCCACTTTCGATCGGTCATCACCTCTCTCCCGTGTATCGTGATTGAAAAGGCATCGTGCGACAAGTACCATATCGCACCGAAGAAAATTTTCTCAAACTTTGAATTTGCAACGATGGACCTGACATGGATCTGGTCTTGAGCGATGCCGAGACCCGCATTCTCGGCACCCTGATCGAAAAGGCCGTGACAACGCCGGATTACTATCCGATGACGTTGAACGCGCTCACCAACGGCTGCAACCAGAAGTCGAACCGCGAACCGGTGGTCGATTTCGCCGAGGAGTCGGTGGTGCGCGGACTCGACTCTCTGCGCCAGAAGAAATTGATCAGTACGGTCAGCGAAGCCGGCAGCCGCGTACCGAAGTACCGCCAGGACTTCGGCGGTTTTTTCCACCTGTCTGACGAACAGGTAGCCGTGATGTGCGTGTTGATTCTGCGGGGGCCGCAGACTGCCGGTGAAATCAACGGGCGCTGTGGCCGTCTGCACGCCTTCGGCTCGCGTGAACAAGCCGAAGAGACACTCGACGGTCTGGTTGAACGCGGTTACCCCCTGGCAGTCAAGCTGCCGCGGCAGACCGGCCGCAAGGAGCGCCGCTACGCGCACTTGCTGAGCGGTGGCGTAGCCATCGAAGAAAGCGAAATGGAACCGCCTTTGGAAGCTGCAACCCTGCATGTGCGTGAGCAGGATGACCGGCAGGCCGAACTGGCCGACGAGGTCCGGCAATTGCGGGACGAACTGGACGCCTTGAAGGCACAGTTCGCGACGTTCCGCCGGCAATTCGACTGACTAACCTGGATCGACCATGGCCAAACCGGAAATCGCCGAGCGCGCGGAACAGCTCAGGCGCAATATAGAATACCACAATTACCTGTACTACGTCAAGGCCGAACCCGAACTCTCCGATCTGGCGTACGACCGTCTTTACCGAGAGCTGGCCGATCTCGAAACGGCATATCCGGAGTTTGCCACAGACGACTCACCAACGCGCAAGGTCGGCGGTATCGAGTTGTCGGAGTTCGAGCAGCACGCCCACAGTATCCCGATGCTCAGCCTCGACAACACCTATTCGCCAACCGAGCTTCGGGCCTTTCACCAGCGCGTCTGCAAACTGCTCGGTAGCGAGCAGGTCGAATACTTTGTGGAACCGAAAATCGACGGTGTCAGCATATCGTTGCGCTACGAGGACGGACGCCTGGTCCGCGCCCTGACGCGAGGAGACGGCGTCGGCGGCGACGACATCACCGCCAATGCGCGAACGATCCGCAGTGTGCCGGGCCGGTTGCTGGGCAACCACCCCCCGACAGTATGGGAAGCACGCGGCGAAGTGTTCATGGCCAAGGCCGATTTTCAGAAGCTCAATACGGCGCGCGCTGCTGGCGGCCACAGTATTTTTGCCAATCCCCGAAATTCAACCGCCGGCAGCCTCAAGATGCGCAATTCAGCTGAAGTCGCCAAGCGTCCGTTGGACGCCATCTTTTATGCTCGCGGCGATATCGCCGGGATTACTATGGACAGCCAATCCGGATTCATCGAGGCGCTGAGCAGTTTCGGGTTCAAGACATCGCCGCTCAACCGTCTTTGTGAGGGCATCGATGCGGTGCTGGCCGTCATCGAGGATCTCGGTGCCCAGCGGGACTCGCTGCCGTACGAAATTGACGGCGCCGTAATCAAGGTCAATGCCGCGTCTCTGCAGGAAGAGCTCGGATTCACCGCGAAAGCGCCGCGCTGGGCAATTGCCTACAAGTACGCCGCCGAGAAAACGATCACGAAGTTGAAGAGTGTCACAATCCAAGTAGGACGAACGGGGGCCTTGACGCCAGTTGCCGAGCTCGAACCGGCGTTTCTTTCGGGCTCAACAGTCAGCCGCGCGACGCTGCACAACTTCGACGAAGTCGCCCGACGGGACATCCGCTCGGGCGACTTCGTCGAGATCGAGAAGGCCGGCGATGTTATCCCCGCAGTGCTCCGGCCGATCAGTGATCGGCGCGACGGCACGGAAACGCCAATCGCAACACCGACGACCTGCCCAAGCTGCAACGGACCGATAACTACAACCGACCGGGAAGTGGCGATCCGCTGCCTCAACGCCGAGTGCCCCGCACAGGTGCAAAATAAACTGCAACACTTCGCCAGCCGCGGCGCAATGGACATCGATTCATTGGGCGAGGCAATGATCGAGTTGCTGGTGGACAACAGTTTTGTGCGAACGCCGGCGGATCTGTATGAATTGACTTCGGAACAGCACGATCAGTTGTCCCAGTACGAAGGACACGGGAGTCGCTCGATCGAGAAACTCTTCGACGGCATCGCAAATAGCAAGAAAAGTCCACCATGGCGCCTGTTGTTCGGACTCGGTGTTCGGCATGTGGGTGCAGCCGGCGCCCGGGCGCTGCTGGCGCATTTCGGTGATATCGACAAGCTGGCGGCAGCCGGCGTGGACGAGTTGATCCTGGTGCCAGACATCGGTCCAATCGTGGCCGAAAGTATCGGACAGTATTTCGGTGACGATATCAATCGACACCAACTCGACCGGCTACGTGCCGCCGGTCTGACGTTTGCGGGGGAAATCATCGCTCAAACGGCGGATTCACCGTTCAGCGGCAAGACCTGCGTGATCACCGGGACCTTGAATGAAATGACCCGGGACGCAGCCAAAGAACTGCTGCTCAGTCATGGCGCGAAGGTGTCCGGCAACATCAGCGCCAAAACTGATTTCCTCATCGTCGGCGATAACGCTGGTTCAAAGCTGGCAAAAGCCGAAGCCGCTGATGTGACAGTCTTGAGCGAGGGCGTGTTTCGGGAGATGATCGGGGCAGTGTAGCGCAAACGCTGCTACTGTCCGGCTACGGCCCGGTGGTACATCACGATACCGCTGGCAATGGCTTCGGCGATGTCGTGGCGGTAGCGGGGATCGACGAGTTGTGATTCTTCGTCGGCATTGGACAGGAACCCCGACTCGACCAGGATTGTCGGACAGGACGCTTTTTTGAGGACGTAGAAGCGGGCGCGCTTGACGCCACGGTCATGGGCACCGGTGGCGGCGATGACATAGCGGTGTACCTCATACGCCAATCGTGTGTTGAACTTGTCGTACTCGTTTCCGGGCGTTCGTGTCGATGGCTTGTAATCGCCGGTCTTGGGCGTGCCTTCAGGCGGAACGACGAACGTCTCGATGCCATTCGCCGATTTGTCCTTTGCTGAATTACAGTGGATGCTGATAAACAGGTCGCCGCCCCACTGCTGACAACGTCGTTGGCGCTCCGCCAGGCTGACGTAGGTGTCACGGTCGCGGGTCAGATACGCTTCGTACCCCAGGCTCTCAAGCATCCATTGGAGGTCCTGAGCGATCATCATGTTGATTGTTTTCTCATTCGTCTTCTGCCGACTCCGTGCGCCGCTGTCTTTACCGCCATGACCGGGGTCGATTACGATGCGGCGGATATCGGCGTTGCCGGTCGCCAGAGTCTGGGGCCGGAGGATCGGGTCGATCGACAATGACAAGTCGCGCTCGCTGATCAGTGCCTCGTTGTCGTGCAGTGTCGGTGCATGCGCCAGGTTGAATAGGAAACCATTGATCTTGGCAACGCGGCTGTCGATTGTAAGGATGATTTCGGTCTCGGCGCCGTACAGGGCGATCCGCCTGCCGGAAACATTTGATTTGAGGCCGTAGTATCGAATGACATCATAGAGTACGACGTGCTGGGTACCACCGATGTTCCGCGAACGGATCGGGAACGAACCGTAGGCGGCAGTGGAAAAGAGAAACAGGGCGAGCAGGCAGACAACGGAACGCAGGGCGATTCGTACAGACATTTAACAGGTTCCAGATGTAATTTGGTTGAATGGAAATGAACGGCTGGATCGCGTTGTAGTATACCATAAAAATCGCTACTGTCGCGCGGTTACGAGGAAATCGGTGTCCGGATTACCGTCGCAACGTGCCTTGAGCGAGTTTTGGCGTCAGTGTCCGTACGTTTGACCGAGGGCCGCCAGGCAAAAAATTCCGGCCACTTGATGACAACCCGCAGTGTCGCGAGCTGCAGGATGATGAACCGGATGACACCTTTGTAGATGTCGGCAAGTTTGACCTCGGGCGGACAGACGCCTTTGAGATCGAACAACGCAAAGCCGACGGGCGGTGACAGAAACGAAGTCTGTAACGCGATTGCGACCAGCAGCGCAAACCACACCAACACGGCATTGTCCAGCCCGAAACCGTGATTTCAAAACAGAGGGAGAGCACGACCGGCTTGAACAGCGGCAGAGCAATCGTGGTGATCTCGATCCAATCGAGCACGAAGCCGAGCAGGAAGACGGACGCGCCAATGATACCAGTCGACGCCGCCAGCAGAACGACGATCAGCCTCACCGTCAACGCCAGTCCGCCGCGCAACCGCCCAAACAGCTTCTGCATCGCCACCATCATGCGCTCGGCAACGTCGGATTGCTCGAGCCACTAGATAACCCGTAAACAGCAACACCACAAGGGTGACAAACATTGCCAGGACCATGCCCGCTTCGACACTCACGGGCGCTCCTCGGTTACCCGCTCGGGCCCATCGCCGATCACCAGGTCGGGGGCCTGCGGAGGCCCGTGCTTTTCGCCCCGTTCACCGTCGTCCGTCTCATCATCGGCGTGACGGAACCGATGGATGGTCCGCAGAAGGGCAGACACACCAGCAAGGGATACGAGCACGCAACCGATCGGGATGAACGACTTGACGATCCGGAGGTGTTGGCAAGCCGCCCGGCGCATCCGAACTCTCCTTGATGGTGAAGCTCTCGTGCACGAACGGCAGCTGCAAACAAACAGCAGCCCGTAAAACGGCAGCATGACAAACAGCACACCGAGCAGTTCGACAATGTGTCGGGCACGGAGCGAATGCGGCTCGCGAGCAAGTCTACGCGCACCTGGCTATTGATTACGTGGGCGTAGGCCACGCCGCCGAGAAACATGGCCGCGTACAGATACAGCTCGAAAGCGATAACGCTGAGGTTGGTGAAGTTGGTGAGAATCACCTGGGCCACGATCAGGATCATCAGAAGTACGGTCGCCCACCCTGCCACGGCGACGAAGCAATTGCGCTCACATATCGTATGTAAATTTCGGAACTTAACCAGGACCAAGAGTAGCGACATGAGCAGGAAGAAACGCAAGATCAAGACCGCCACTACAGTCGAACGGTTACGCTGTAAACTGACGAGTTGTCTTCACCAGTATCTGCACGCCCTCCGCGGCAAGGGGCATCACCGCCGCTCTGCGTAGTGACTCTTTCCAGGTCGTTGACCTTCGATTTGTACCAGACAATTTCAAAACGCGGGCAGGGATTCCTGCCGTAGGACAGGCTCGAACGTCAGCAACTCGATCGTCGCTTCGGGCAGCCCTTCGCCACCGTATCGAGTCTTGAGGTACTCCCAATCTGCCGCCTTGCCGTAGCGCACGGCGGCAGCGGACCAGGCAGCTTCCACCTGGTCCGGCCGGCCCGGACCGAGACAATCTCCGAACTCCGCAAAGAAGAACTCGCCAAATGAAAAGTTGCGATCGAGCCATCCAAGCTCGTCCGCCCGGGCAGTCGCGATGCTGGTGCCAGGCAGGTCGAGCCGCTCTATAATCGCCTCGCTGTGGCAGGCATCAACGATCAGCAGCAGCTGCCTCGGCGCCAGTGGCTTGAGCATACGCCGCAGTTCCCTTGGGCGGATGGTCTCACCAGTATCGCTCTCCAGCCAGGCACCTTTTCGACCGTGCATGCTGAGGTGCACCACCACGTGATCCTGGGGCCGCATGCGCGAGGCGAGTTGGCGCAACGCGGCATGCAAATTCGCCTTGGTCGATGCCGCGGCGCGGCGGCGATCCAGCATACGGCGCAGCGATTCGGGAATCTCACCGGCCCCGGCATCCTCGTAGTCCGGCTGCGCGTCCAGGTAAAATACTGAAATATTACGGGCGTCGTACCCGAGCCGCAGCAGATGGCGATAAATACGTACGGTCTGGATCCAGCCGGCATTGCGGTCGATCGGGTCCAGCTCGGCATTGCCGCCGGTGCGCCAGTCGGAGCTGGTGAAAATGACGGCATAACAAACGGGGCCGGTCGGCAGCAACGGGGGCAATGCACTGCCGCTGCGGCTGCCGGTTGGCATGATACAGCTGCTGCCGAGGCTCAGCAGCAGGAGAACGAGGAAAACTCGATTCGCCGGACAAACCGCAGTCATTTCCGGCACGTCGCCCTGAAGGTGGTCCGCACAAAACCGCCATAGACTTTGATGTCTCGTCCCTTACCGTTGAGTCTTTGGAGGCTGGTGCTGGTGATTGCAGTAGTGTAGAGCTCCTCATCGGTCAAGCGCAGATTGACATTGATTCCATCGAACCACCAGGTGCCGGTGTCTTCATATCTCGTGTCGGCGTTCATCCACCGCAGCGTGCCGCCCTTATTGAAGAGCAGGAAATAGCTTTTCGGATTCATATCGACATCAAAATCGACGCCGTCCTCCTCCCCATCCACGTCCGGGCTTAGGTAGTTCTCGTATTCCAGGTGGCGTTTCATCGTCATCTGCCACGAGGACCCCACGAGCGACTGCACGATGTACGCCCGTCTGGCAGCCACGCGGATGGCTTCGCGGTCCTCGTTGTTGGAAGCGAATGTACCGAGCAGGTCCAAAACCGCCTGGTCTTTGCTGGCGGTAGCGCCCAGCGCAACGATGGCGAGGCGTTGAATCTCTTCATCCGCGGCCGCCGTTAATCTTTTAAGCGTCTCAACGGCATCTGCATTGCGGGGTCCCAGTTCGACGAGAGCATCGAGTGCGCGTATGCGCGATTTGGCGCTGCCTGATTCGCCGACTTCGGCAAGCATCTTCGCGGCTGCCGGGCCGGCGCGCACAAGCAGGCGAAAGGCCAGATCCAGGATGACATCGTCGGTATCGTCGACGACCGGCTTGAGAGTTTCGATCAACGTCTCGGCATCTTTGACGGGGTCGAGGATCTGGGAGACCGCCTCGATCGCGGCCCGCCGCATCTCAACCGGTTGCCCCGACTGCTGCCTGGCGCTGAGCGCTGGCACGGCCGATTTGGCGGGACTCCCGATGCTGCCGAGCAGGTCGATAAAGGGTTCAGGCTGCGTCATGCTTTCCTTCTGCAGCCACTCCGCCAGACGATCGATCACCGCTGGATCCTCCTTGCAGGCAGCCAGCAAAGTCTGGGCGGCCAGGTCATCGACGAAACCCGCCATGAACTTGTCGATAGCGTTGGCTTCGACGATTTTCTTTGCCTCGTGAAGTCTGTCCCGGGTGATGCCGTCGAGGGCGCGCAGGAAGAATCCGGTGGCGTCGTCGCGGCCGTCCTGAAGTTTCCTCAGTTCAAGCTCGAAGATGAGGTACGGGCGGCGGGCGGCACCGTCACGACGGTGCTCGAAGTAGCATTGCCACAGCTGCGAATCTTTGAGAATGACCGGCCAATTGCCACGATTGATGTCATCGCCCTCGAGCCTATAGTCGGACCGCATCAGGAACCAGGCGCCAACGCCGAGACCGGCAAGCACGAATACGAGGACGGGGATGGCGATCATCAAGGCGAAGCCGCGCTTGCCGGTAGCGGCAATGGCGGCTTCAGGCGATTCAACCGCCTGCGGTTGTGGCGGCGTGGCCCCGGAAGGGGAATCCCCCCCAAGTGCAGGTGTAGGTGCAGGTGTAGGTGTAGGTGCAGGTGTAGGTGTAGGTGTACCGGCACCGACGCAATGTCCGCATTTTGTACAGACAAGACTGCCCTTAGCCAGGTACACACCGCATTTTGAGCAAACAACTAGATGTGGCATAGCATACCGCCAGACAGATGGCGCGGTGGTGTTCGTATCGCGTGACTTTAGGGTCGGGCATCTAACCACTTATGGAAACGCTGTATCTGACGGTCAGGCCGAGATCGGGTCACCACCATGCAAAATCGCCCGAATCAAGTATAATACTGCCTTACCAGCGCCTGAACAACCAACGCATCCCAAAGGATAATCATGAAAATCGTAGTACTTGACGGCTTCACACTCAACCCCGGCGACAACCCCTGGAACGACCTGTTGCCGCTCGGCGACGTGGAAGTATATGAACGCACACCCGCCGATCAAGTCATCGAACGCGCTGTCGACGCCGACATTCTGGTCATCAACAAGATCATCCTAAGCACCGACGTCCTCGAACAACTTCCGAACCTCAAGTTCGTGGCGGTGACCGCAACCGGCTTCAATGTGGTCGATATCGAAGCAGCACGCGCTCGCAATATCCCTGTCTCGAACGTACCGGTGTACGGCACCGACAGCGTCGCACAGTTCGTATTCGCGCTGCTGCTGCAGATGTGCCACAACGTCGCCCTGCATGAAGCCGCCGTCAAAGACGGTGAGTGGACGCGCTGCCCGGACTTCTGTTTCTGGAATACGCCGCAGATCGAGCTAGCCGGAAAGACGTTGGGAATCGTCGGGTTTGGCCGCATTGGCCGACGCACCGGTGAGATTGCGCACGCGATGGGTATGAACGTCATTGCGAACGACCTCTACACCAACCAGCCGCCCGATTATTCGCCGTTCGCGTGGGCCAGCCTGGACGAGGTGTTCGAGCAGTCCGACGCCATATCACTGCACGCCCCACTGACGCCGGAGAACACAGGACTGATCAATCAAGCGCGCCTCACCCAGATGAAGGATTCGGCGTTTCTGATCAACACTTCCCGCGGTCCGCTCGTTGCCGAGGACGACCTGGCGACGGCGCTGAACGACGGCGCTATCGCTGGTGCCGCGCTCGATGTCGTGATAGTCGAACCGATGACAGCTGACAATCCCCTGTTGAAGGCGAAGAATTGTATCATCACCCCGCACATTGCTTGGGCTACGCTGGCGGCACGATCGCGCCTGATGCAGACAACCGTCGGCAATGTCCGCGCCTTTCAGGTCGATGCACCGGAGAATGTGGTGAATTGAGAGGAAGCTTCAGTCTACTTCGGCAAAACACATTTCCGACGTGCGGCTCGCCAACCCCGGTTACGATATCGACGGCGATAGCTATGCCATGGGCGACGACGAAGCAAAAGGAAAGGGTGGGCAGACCTGCCCAAACCGCTGCTATAGACGCACCCACACCTTGTCTAGTATCACCTTTCGACCTAGACTTCCCCTCATGTCAGAAGCAAACACCGATACAGACCCCATCATCCCTTTGGCTACGGACCTCCCCCCCGAAGCCCTAGCCCTGCTCCCTGCAGAAGAAACAATCCGCCTTTCCATCTCCACCGATATCAAACTCGACGGCCTCTATGGCTCCGCTTGGCTCCTGGCCACCGACCAACGCCTGCTCGCCTTTAGCCCCGACGACGGTGGCCCGCCGGATATCGTCGACTTGGCCCTGGCCGAAGTCGAAAGCCTCGAAATCCAGGACCTTTACGGCAGCGGCGCGCTCAAGGCCCGCACGAAAACCACCGGCCAGACCATCGCTCTGTTCTCCAAGACCCTCAACGCGAAATTTGCCCCGCTGCCGGAAGCGTTGGAAAAACTCGTCCGCCAAGCCCGGCCGATAGACGACGACGAAAACATTCTGCGCGGCCGCCTTGACCGCGCCTATCTGAAACGCCGTTGCGAACGTTGCGGCCAGGTCATCCCGCGCCGCATGGGCGTCTGCCCGAGTTGCCTCGAAAGCAGCAAACTGCTCAATCGTTTCCTCGCCTACTCGTTGCCCTACTGGCCCTTGGCCGTCACCAGCCTGGCGATCCTGCTCGTAGGCACTTTTATCGGCCTGACGCCACCGCTGCTCTTGCGGACTTTGATCGACGATGTCTTGAGCCCTGCCGCCACCGGAGCAGCCAATGCCATATCGCTACCGCTCTTGGGGCCGACGTCCGCTTCCGGCGCCCTCGCCTATCTAGTCCTAGGCTTACTGCTGATCAATGTCTCGCGCAATATCCTCGGCGCCGTCCGCTCCTATCTCCTGGCCCGTCTTGGCGAGCAAATCACCTTCGATATGCGCCGCCAAGTCTACCGGCATCTGCACCGACTTTCGCTCAATTTCTATAACGACCGCGATACCGGCCGCATCATGGCCAGCGTCACCCACGACGTGGGCCGACTACAGGATTTTCTCAGCGACGGCCTGCAAGAGACAATCCGCAACATCTTAACCATTCTCATTATCTGCTCACTGCTATTCTACCTCAATGCCGGCCTAGCCATCTACGTGTTGTTGCCAACGCCCCTGATCGTGCTGGCGACGATCCACTTCGGTAAACGCTTACACCGCATCTACACGCCACTTTGGCGTCGTTGGGCTGGGATCAGCGCGATCTTGGCCGACGTGATCCCAGGCGTGCGCGTGGTCAAAGCCTTTGCACAAGAACACCGCGAGGTAGATAAGTTCGAAAGCCGCAGCAAGGACCTGCTGCAAGGCGAGTTGCGCGCCGCCCGCACCCGCAGTCTCTTCAGCCCGCTGATGTCCTTCCTGACCTCGTTGGGCACACTGATCATCTGGTGGGTCGGCGGCAACAAGGTCCTCGGCCAGAGTATGAGCCTAGGCGAATTTGTCGCCTTTACCGGTTATATGTGGCAATTCTACGGCCCCGTCGAAAGCCTCTGCCGCCTCAACCACCGTTTCCAGCGCGCCGCCACCTCAGCAGAGCGTGTCTTTGAGGTGCTCGACAGCCAGCCCGATGTAGACGACGCACCCGACGCCAAGCAATTGCCGTCAATAAACGGCCACGTCGAATTCCGCAATGTGAGCTTCGCCTACGAACCGGGCAAACCGGTGATAGAAAATCTCAGTTTCACCGTCGAACCGGGGGAGATGATCGGCCTGGCCGGTCATTCGGGCGCGGGAAAATCGACGTTGATCAACCTGATCTGCCGTTTCTACGAGATCGACGAGGGCTCCATTCTAGTCGACGGCCACGATATCCGCGAGGTCCAGTTGCGCAGCCTGCGCGACCAGGTCGGCGTGGTACTCCAGGAGCCCTTCCTCTTCAATGGCTCGGTTGCCGACAATATCGCCTACGGCAAACCCGAGGCCTCCCTAAACGAAATCATCGCTGCCGCCATGGCCGCCAATGCACACGATTTTATTTGCGGCCTGCCCGACGGCTACGACTCGATCGTCGGCGAACGCGCCGTGCGTCTTTCCGGCGGCGAACGCCAACGACTTTCCATCGCCCGTGCCATCTTGCGTAACCCGCGCGTGCTGATCCTCGACGAAGCCACCGCCAGCATGGACACCGAAACCGAGGCTCAGATCCAGGAAGCGCTCGCGCGCCTGGTCAAGGGTCGCACCACCTTCGCCATCGCCCACCGCCTCTCAACGCTGCGCAACGCCGACCGGCTCTTTATAATCGAGAAAGGCCGCCTCGAAGAAATGGGCACGCATGACGAGTTGGTCGCCCTCGACGGCATCTACGCCCGGCTGGTGCATATGCAGACCGAGATGGGCCGCATCCGAGCCTTGTGATCCTGTGATTATGGAAAAACCCTATAAACTAACCGACGAACTGAACCTGCTCGACGCGACAACTACGCGCCTCTATCACGACGATTTTGACGACTTGGTGTTGGAAGTCGAAGGCCGAGACCCCGAGCGAGGAATCCTGGTGGTGCGCTGTTTCCCGATATCGGCCGGCGACCGCTTTATCGCTCTGCACACCTGTAAAGAAAAAGAGCTAGGTATTCTCGAGGATCTCTCGGCACTAGATCCCGACAGCCGCAACGCCCTCGCCAACGCGCTCGCACGCGCTTACTTTCGCCCGCAAATCACTGCCGTCTACGCCATCACCGAAGAACACCACATTCCCCGTTGGCAAGTCGACACCGACCGCGGCCCCCGCACCTTCGAGATCCGCTCCAGCCGACGCGATATCCGCGTGCTGTCCCAAGGCCGGGTACTCATCCGCGACGCCGACGGCAACCAATACGAGATTCCCAACTACCGCCGCTTGGATGCTGACAGCCGGGCATTGGTCGAAGACCAAGTTTAACCCCCGTTACGCCCTTAAAGCCACGCCTGGCCGGGCTATAGCGAAAGCGTTCGGTTGAAAACGCGTGCGGGTGATGGGAACTGCAGGAAAAAAGGCCGCTGTTGGCCGCTTGACACACCCGGATACCGCTAATACATTGTGCGTTCACTTTTGACTGTCGCAAACTCGAAGCGGGATGCCAAGATGCAAGCTAAAATTCACCCAACCTACTATGCGGACGCGGTAGTCTCCTGTGCCTGTGGTGCCGAGTATCATGTCGGATCGACACGCCAGGAAGCAAAGGTCGCGATCTGCGCACAATGCCACCCGTTCTTTACCGGCAAGCAGAAATTAATCGATACCGAAGGTCGGGTAGAGCGCTTCCGCCGGCGCTACAATCTGAAGTCTCAGGAAGTAGAGGAATAGTTCTCTAAATTTTCTTTTGTGGCACAGAGCCCATCCGTCCAACCACGGTTGGGCTCTTTTCGTTTAGAACTTCTGAAAATCAATTGCCGAACAGCCGGCACAAGGCGCGCTTGTTCGAGCTACGGCGCAAATGGACTTGATTCCCCTTATCGATCGCATGCGGGTGACGTTTGCGGATATCGAGAAGCAGATGTCCGAGCCAGATTTCTATTCCGACCGCGAACGCAGCGAGACAATCGGGCGTGAGCACCAGCGCCTGGCGACACTGCTTTCGGTCTGTGACGAGCTGAAAGGCTGTCGCCGGCAGCTGGCCGACAACCAGGAACTGCTGCAGTCGGACGAGGATCCCGAGCTCATAAATATGGCGACCGCCGACAACGCTGAGCTGGAGAGCCGAATCCAGGCGCTCGATCTCAAAGTGCTGACGCAGATCCTGCCACCTTCGCCAAATGAATCGCGCAACACGATCGTCGAGATTCGCCCAGCCGCCGGCGGTGACGAGGCTTCACTGTTCGCCGCCGACCTCGTCCGCATGTACTGCCGCTTCGCGGAGACCAGGAAATGGCGCATCGAAATACTCAGCCGTACCGACACCCCGCTCGGCGGCCTCAAGGATATTTCGTTTTCACTCAGCGGCGATGCGGTTTATCGCGACATGCAGTTCGAAAGCGGCGTGCATCGGGTCCAACGCATACCTGCCACGGAGACCAGCGGCCGCATCCATACATCAACAGTCACGGTCGCGGTCCTGCCGGAAGCCCAAGAGGTCGAAATCGAAATCCGGCCGCAGGACCTGCGCATGGATGTGTTCCGTTCCCAGGGCCCGGGCGGTCAGAGCGTCAACACGACCGATTCCGCGGTTCGCATTACCCACGAACCGAGCGGCCTCAGCGTGGCTTCGCAGCAGGAAAAGTCGCAACATCGAAATCGCGAAATCGCCATGCGCATCCTGCGTTCGCGCCTGCTCGAAATGAAGCAGCAGGAGGAGGCTGCCAAGCACGCTGCCAAGCGCAAATCACAGATCGGCACCGGCGACCGAAGCGAGCGGATACGCACTTACAATTTCCCCCAGAACCGTGTCACCGACCATCGCTACGGGCTGTCCTGGCATAACCTGCCCGGGATGCTGGAGGGAAACATCGGCCAGATGTTCGACGAGATTATTGCACTCGACACGACGCGCCTCCTGGAAGCGGAACTGGCTGAATGATGCGCAAGGCGCGAAGCACCATGGCGGATGAGGGATGCCGGGGTGATACTGGCCAGCGACTGAAAACGCTATGATTGCCAGGCTCTACAATTGCGTTGCCGGTGCGGGGCGCCGGGGCATTGCATTCCTGTCATCCCCAATCCGCTGCTGCATTCGGATCATCGACACGCTCAACGAGCACACGGGCACGGCCGTCACCTGGGTTTCCGCTCTGCTGGTGCTGGTCGTCTGCGCCGAAGTCTACCTGCGCGAAGTCCACGGCCAGTCCCACACCGGACTCAGCGAACTGCAGTGGCATCTCGTCGCCATCGTCTTTCTGATGGGTGCAGCATATTCACTCAAGCACGATCGCCATGTGCGGGTCGACATTATTTACGCCAGCCGCTCGCGTGTTTACCAGGCCTGGATCAACCTACTCGGCTGCCTGATCTTCCTGTTGCCGTTCTGTGCGCTGGTCATTGTCGAATCGCAGAGCTTCATCGAATACGCCTGGCGTATCAAGCAGACCTCCAGCGATCCGGGCGGGCTCCCCGCACGGGTTGCCGTCAAATCGGTCATCCCGCTGGGGTTTGCCTATCTGTTTTTTCAAGGCATCGCCATTGTCGGTAAATCGCTGTTGACGATAGCCGGTCTCGAGGAGAGCGAGGAGAAGGAATCCGACACAACCGACGAGGCGGTGAGCATATGAGTGATCTCGGACTCGTTCTGCTGCTGTTCGGCACACTGTTCGCCATGCTGCTGGCTGGTTTTCCCGTCGCTTTTACGCTCGGCGGAGTGGCGTTCGGTTTTGCGCTGTTCACTTTCGGCCTGGACTTCGGCGTGCTGCCGTCCCGCATTTTCGGCATCATGCAGAACGAGTACCTGATCGCCGTGGCACCGTTCATATTCATGGGCGTAATGCTGGAGAAATCCGGGCTCGCCGCGGATTTACTCGAAACCATGGCCCTGCTGTTCGGACGCGTCCCCGGGGGCCTGGCAATCTCAGTCGTTGTCGTCGGCACCCTACTCGCAGCATCAACCGGCATTGTCGGCGCTACCGTGGTGACCATGGGACTGCTGAGCCTGCCGACCATGCTCAAGCGCGGCTACAGCGCCGAGTTGGCGACCGGGACAATTGCGGCATCTGGCACGCTCGGGCAGATCATTCCGCCAAGCATCGTTCTGATCCTGCTGGCTACCGCCCTCGAGGAGCCGGTCGGGCGGATGTTCATGGCAGCGATAGTGCCGGGGATTATGCTGGTTGGACTGTATCTTCTGTGGCTTGTCGGCACAGCGATATTCAAACCGGCGGCCGCCCCAGCAATGCCCCCGGAAGAGCTCGCCGAGTTTCACGGCATAGCAATGATCAAACGTGTGTTGGGCGCTTTCGTCGCACCCGTCATCCTGATGGTCGCCGTGCTCGGCAGCATATTCGCCGGCATCGCCACGCCTACCGAGGCGGCGGCAGTCGGGGCGATGGGGGCAACGCTGTTGACTGTTGCCCAACGACGATTCACTTTCGATTGCCTGCAGCGGGTAACCAAGGAGACGACAATTCTCACCAGCATGGTCTATGTGATCCTCATCGGCGCCACCGCTTTCAGCGAAGTTTTTCGGGAACTGAACGGCGATATCGTTCTCGCCGAGCTAATCGACCACTTCGACCTTACCGGAATGCGTTTTATAGCCGTCGTCATGATCGTCGTGTTCATTGCCGGCTTTTTCCTCGACTTCATCGAAATCACTTTCATTCTGGTACCGATCATCCAACCTATTCTTGAGCGTGAAGGCATCGACCTGACATGGGTCGGGATTTTGCTGGCGTTGAATCTGCAGACCTCGTTCATGACGCCGCCTTTCGGCTTTTCACTGTTCTACCTGAAAGGTGTGGCGCCACCGGAAGTGAAGACCAGCCAGATCTATCGGGGCATCATCCCCTACATCATCATCCAGCTCATTGCTCTCGGCCTGGTCCTGAAATATCCGGATCTGGCCCTGTTTCTGACCCGGAACGAAGCAGCCGGGCCATAGGGAGAGCAGCCGCGACATTCTAAGCAACGATAGTATCGTTACCAGCCGGGTTTTACCTGCAACACGCCTTCAACGCGTACATTGGGAAAGCAATCAATCATCTTCCCGTTTCCTTGACATTATAGCAATCCCCCGGAGAATATTCAGCATGCCATCCACCGACTTGCCAGATCATTTGCAGTTGCTCACCATCGCGGCTCATCCGCACGATGTGACGTATACACTCGGCACATCAGCCCACCATATTGAGCGCGGCGACAAGGTAACCGTTGTCTCACTGACCGACGGCGTCACGACCCACGACGAAAGACTCGAGGACGAGCTGCGCAAGCCGGAGATTGAACGGCAGCCTGATATTCTGGAACGGTCTCACGGCGAACTGGCAGACCGTAAGAAACATGAGATGGAGCGGGTTTGCGGCCTGTTCGGCATTACCGACGTGCGCGTACTGCCGTTTGCCGACCAACCGATCGAGGCAACGCCTGAGCTTCATTCCGCCTTGGCCGACATTTTTTACGAACTGCGCCCGCACATCGTGATCACCCACGCACCTTTCAACTACCCGCACCACAACATGTCGAGCCTGTGGGACAATGACCATTCGATCACCGGCCAGATTGTCGATGCGACCATTCACCGTGTCGCCAAGGCGGACAGTCAACTCAAGCATTCGCCGCATCATGTGGCGCAGATCTACTATATCGGCGTCGAGTTCGGCTGGACCGACATCGATTTGTTCGTGGACATCTCCGATCAGGTTGCCAACCGCATCAAGGCCGAGGCCTTGTACGAGTCCCAGGGCCATACCACACAGCTTGCCCACAAACGCATCGAGGCATTTGCAGGATACTCCGGCTGGTGGAGTCAAACCGGGTATGCCGAACCCTTTATCCGCGCAAAAGCGATGACCAGCAATTACCTGCCGGTCACCGAAAACGAGTTGAAAATCGCACAACTATCGGGCAAAGAGCTCATGGACAAGCTCAGTCAATTTGCCAGTGGAACGGGTGATACTGAAGGCGACAAGGGCTGATCGCAGGCAGGTTGGAAGGCAGCCGGATCGGGCATAGCTTTACAATCTTTTGAGTTAACGCACGCAAAAAGGATCCGCTACCATGTCTGAACATATTGAAGTACCGGCTGAAGATCTCGAGACATTACGCAAGTTTGACACACCGACGGTATGCAACGTCATCGAGTTGTTCGGCATTGTACCGAATTCGGCAGGCTACATGGATCAGCGCATTCAGGCCTGCTTCCCGCAACTGCCACCCATGGTCGGCTACGCCAGCACCGCGATCTTCAGCTCGCAGGCACCTCACAATGATCCGGAAGCTCACCGGGGCATGGACCTGGTGCTCGAGTCTTTCGAAAACCTGCCAGGGCCTCCGGTGATGGTATATCAGGATATCGACCAGCCGGCGGCTTCCGCGACATTCGGGGATATCATGTGCAGTGTGTACAAGCACTTCGGCGCTCAAGGGCTGATCACCAGCGGTTCCGGCCGTGATCTCGATCAAGTGGAGGCAATCGACTTTCCGGTGTTTACCAACGGCACGATCTGCGCCCACGGCTACTGCTACCACCTGGCAGTCAACCGCAACGTTTACGTCGGCGGCATCACTGTGTCGCCCGGGGACCTGCTGCATGGCGACCGCAACGGGGTGACCGCTATTCCGCTGGAGATCGCCAGCACTGTCGCCAGCCTGTTGGACGACTTCGTCGCCGCCGAAGCGGTCATCCTCGACGCGGTCAAGGCCGACTGCAATCACGAGGGATTCAAAAAGTCGCGGCTGGAATCCAAAAAAATGATCACCGCGATCGCCGAGCGTGCCAAGGCTTCGTTGAAGTAGTTGCAGGGTATGCTATCCCAGGGTAGAATGGCACCGACGCAAGGGTTGATACGTGGATTCCCGTTGGATACCATTTGGGCATCAAACCGGGGTTGTAGCTGAGACCTAAAACGACCTCGGGGCGGTGTGGGTTACCAAAAACCTCCTTACGTCTCTACCCCGAGTTCAGGGGCCGAAATCGTACATCTCCACAACGCGGACAGAAATACACCGCGCCATCAACCTGACAGCTCATGAAAGCCCGAGTCCACGACACGATCACCAGCATCTGCGAAAAACAATGGCAGCAACTGGTCGACGATGGCTCGCCGTTTCACGATTACCGGTTCCTGAAAGCGCTCGAAACCAGCGACTGTCTGGGCCACCGCACCGGCTGGCATCCTAGCTATGTCACGATCATCGACGGCGAGCTTCTGGTCGGGGCCTCCTGCGTCTATCTGCGAACCAACAGCTACGGCGAGTACATCTTCGACTGGAGTTGGGCCGAGGCGTATCAGCGGTACGGCTTCGACTACTATCCGAAGCTCACCGTCGCAGTGCCGTTCACACCGGCTACCGGTGCACGACTGCTGGTGCATCCGCAGGCCCAACCGACGCCAGTCAAGCAGGCGCTGATCGGTGCAACGCTGTCGCTGGCGGACCAAGCGAAATGCTCGTCGCTCCACTACCTCTTCATTCCCGCCGCCGAGGTACCGGAATACGAGGAGGCCGATTTCAGCATCCGTCACAGCGTCCAGTTTCATTGGGAGAACCATGGGTACAACGGATTCGACGATTTTCTGGCTACGCTGAAACGGAAGAAGCGGCGCGAGATCGTCCGCGAACGCCAATCCATCGTCGATGAGCACCTGGACATCGAGGTTCTGTCCGGCACCGCCCTGACTGCGGCCCACGCCGACGTGATGTACGAGTTTTACCTGACCACGGTCGACCGCAAGTACGCTTCTGACTACCTGACGCGTGAATTTTTCCAAACGCTGTTCGAGACGATGCCCGACCGGGTTGTGCTGATTCTGGCCGGGCGCGCCGGCAAATGGTTCGCCGGCGCGATCCATTTCCGTTCGGACACAACGTTGTACGGGCGCTATTGGGGCTGCACCGAGCACGTGCGGTTTCTACACTTCGAGCTGTGTTACTATCAGGCGATCGAGTACGCAATCGACCAGGGGCTGAGCTTTGTCGAGGCCGGCGCCCAGGGACCGCACAAGATCCAACGCGGCTACTCACCGGTCGTCACCCGCAGCGCCCACTGGCTGCGCGAGGGCCCGTTGGCGGAGGCCATCCGGAACTTTATCGAAGAAGAGAAACGGCAGATCGAGCAGGGACTGGCGAACGACGGTAACTACGCCTACAAACCGGAGCTTGTTCATTGCGATTTGCGCAATACCTTGTCAGCCGAGGTTGAAAGAAACAACGACACAATTGGAGAGATATAGTGAGACGCAGCAAGACGCTCGAGAAAATACGCGCCGGGAAAACGGTGGCGGTAGTAGGCCTGGGCCACTTCCACCCACCGTACGTAACGTTGGCAGCTCATTACGGCTATGATTGCATCTGGCTCGATCTCGAACACCGAGCCATGGATCAGCGGGAAACGCAGGCCCTGGCAGCATTCTGTCACCTGGCGGACATTGATCTGATGATCCGTTCACCGTCGCACGAACCGACAAAGCTGAACCGCTGCCTGGAAGACGGCGCCGCCGGCACCATGCTGCAAATGATCGACACCCCTGAACAGGCGGAGCGTGCGGTGCAATACCTCAAGTTCCCGCCGCTCGGCAACCGCGGCATAGATGCGGCCGGGCTCGATTGCAACTTCACCTTGAACGCCGATGAGAACTACACCGACGACGCCAATCGTGAAACGTTCATCTGCGCCCAGATCGAAACACCGCTGGCAGTCGAGAATGCCGATTCCATAGCCGCCGTCGAAGGCATCGACATCCTGCTCGTGGGAGCCGGCGATCTGGGGTTGCGCATCGGCAAAGCAACCGGGCCGGTATTGTCCATAGACGAATCCATCGAGCGAGTCGCTGCCGCAACCGCGGCCCATGGCAAGACGCTCGGCACTATCGCCATCGACCGTGATGGGATGAAAAAACGCCATGACCAGGGCACTCGCTTCCTCGTCGCGGCGTCCGAGTTCATGGCGCTGAAATACAATCTCGAAAACAATATGGAACTCTTCAAAGACGTCGTCGGCCAGTAGACTGATGTCCCGCCTGACGGCGGTGGCTCAGGCGCTCCAAGCATTTCATACACGCCGTGCCAGGATCTCACAGACTTTATCGAAAACGCGATCGACATCGATCCGCTGCAGACACACGTTGTTCTGGCACGGAGACGTCCGGTTGTTGTAGGCATTGACACACGGACTGCAGGCGATACCCTCCCAGAAAACGTGGCTGCGAGGGCCCCGCGCGCCAAACAGTTTCGGATGCTCCGGTCCAAACAAAGTGATGACATCGATCTCGGTCAGCGCGGCAAAATGCGCCGGGCCGCTGTCGTTGGTGACCAGCACATCAGCGATCGAGTATAAGGTCATGAGCTGGCGCAACGACGTTTGCCCAGCGACACTGAAACAACGGTCCGCATCGACCGCCGCCGCCAATGCATCTGTTGCCGCCTGTTCATCGGGAGCCCCGGTAAATGCAATGTGCAGATCAGGAAAACGCTCGAGTAATTTTCCAGCCAGCTCACAATAGCGTTGCTCCGGCCAACGCCGCAGCGGCAATATGTCGCTGCAATTGGCGTTCAGCAGGACCAAGGGCCGGCAGTTGCGATCTCCGCAATGACCGCGCAGAATCCGGTCGATCGCCTCGAGCTCTTCAGCAGCGGGCCGAAACTGCGGCATCTCCACTTTGGTCTCAGTCGGCACATAAGCGAAATGCGGCATGTCGGTGTGTGGGACCCGGGACGCTTCGACCATCGACAGGAAGGTCTCCGTCGTGTGCAGGTGGGGGTTGAAGATGAGCGGGTGCGTCATCAGATTGCCGCGGTAAGGGCCGGCACCACCGAAGCCGTGAAAACCGACACGCACGCGAGCCCCGCAGAGGAATGTGATGGCGGCAGTTGCGCGGGCAAAGAATTCCAGGTCGATCGCGGCATCGAAGCGGCAGCGGCGCAGGCGCCGGACCGCGCCGACCCCGTCGATACAAGCGGTCAGAAGGGAGGTGTGGCGCACCGTGACAATATTCTCGGCGGGAATGAGGTCCATGGTGTCGAGGATAAATCGGTTTTCCTCGAAGCAAAGAAAATAAACATTGTCGGCACCGACCAGTTCGACGGCACGGCTGATCGCCGCGTGCGCCAGCACCGTCGAGCCCTGTTCAGCCAGTTTGACGAACAGCAGGCGCCGGGGTGTACGCGCAGCAGTGGCGTAAGGATATCGGGTAAACCGGGCAATCAGGCTCAGGGCGGCACACACGGGCACACCGAGCCAGCGGTCGACGGCTCGCATGCTGGTAACGTTCATATTTCCTCGGGAAAACCTTTTCGGGATCGGATCGATTCATCCGTGTTGTGTCGTAAAGTACAACGCCAAACAGCACCTACCACGTCACGCGAACGTCCGGCACTTGTCGCGCCAGCACTGGCCACCTATATCCCGGCGATGTTGACGGGCTTCGTGTGGGACGACCGCAAAATCATCGACAATCGCCTGATCAAGGCTCCAAACCGTTTTCACTGGATCTTCCTGGAACTATCAGCAATGTCGAAGCTTGGAGGGCAGTAGTGGCCGATGTCTTAGATGAGTTGCTGGATTCAAAATCGCGTCTGTGGGCTGGAGGCCTTTCCCTGCCAATTCTTCAACCGAACACCGGTGCAGGTTTCAGCGACCAGTTGCCGTAGCGATCTTCGCCATGCACCAGAACAGGCTGCCAATCCACCCGCTTATTGGAGTCCTGAACCGGCACCACATCGGGAGTTGTGTAGCGAATCGTCAATCCGGCACGGCGGCGGCCGGAATGATTCGGGCGCGATCCATGCACCAGCAATCCATCGTGCAGTGAGAGTTGCCCGGCCTTCAGTATGATCGGCACGGCTGTGTCGACATCGAGGGCACCATCGTCTATCGCCTGATTGACCGACAACAGATTCTCATCGTCATCGCTCTTGCCGTGCTCACAGGCTTGCGTGTGGGTACACGGGATAACCAGCATTGCGCCGTTTTCTTCATCGACATCATCGATCGCCAACCACACCGAAATTGCTTTAGGCGGGCGCAACCCCCAGTATGTAACATCCTGGTGCCAGGCGACATAGGCGGACTTCCCCACGGCCTCGGCCGAGTATTTGCAGAACACGTGGGTACCGATCATCAACAAATCTTCGCCATAGACGCTCACGACCGCATCAAGGATCTTCGGATGCGTCGCCAGGCGCCACAGGAACTCGAGCTCGTGCTCCCGGGAGATAATGCCGATCTGCGATACTTCCTTGCCCATGTCCGCCTCGAGCGCATCGAAGTCGACCCGCAGTTGCGCTGTCTCCTCAGCAGTCAACATATCAATACACGGGATGAAGCCATCCCGTTCATATTGTTCGTGTCTTGTCATTCGGCATCCCCGGTTATTGACGGATAAATTACTGTGCAATCAGTACACCCCAAATCGGGCAATGAACTTTTTTGGAATGGGGTAGGCTCAGGCCGGGGGATAACGCAGAGTAAGAATAGAAGGTCGGATGCGCCGCAAATCAGCCATCGAGATAACCACACATGCCATCCCGCATCCTGGCGATTTGATCCAGCAGATGTTTGTCAATATCATATTCGCCGGTAGGATCATTTTTCCGCCCTGCTAATCCGACTCAAGTGGCGACCCTACTCCGTGTCAATGGCTCGAAATAAACCACAGTTGCTATGGCTTGCATTGACTTGCGGTGTATCCAAAACAGTCTAAAGTATCCCTATGGACAACAATTCTCCCATTCTTACAGCCGAGCAAGCCGCTGCATTTGAAGCAGACGGCTACATCATAGTACCCCAGCTTTTCTCCAGTGAGCAGATCGGAATCCTGCATGAGATGGCCCTCGCCGATACGGCGATGGGCGCGTCGTCCCAACGCCTGGACGCGGAAGGAGTTGCCAGCAAAGTACTGATGGCCAATGACATCTCGGACAACGTCTACAGCGCCTTTGCCGCCAACGAACGTATGGTCGCCGCTGCTGAGCAGCTGATGAGCGACGAGGTCTACCATTTCCACCACAAGATGATGCTCAAAGAAGCTCGGGTCGGCGGTGCCTGGGAATGGCATCAGGACTACGGGTACTGGTATGAGAATCAGCATGTGATGTTTCCCGACATGATCAGCGTTGCTATCGCAGTCGATCGTGCCAACCGCGAAAACGGCTGCCTGCAGGTGCTGCGGGGATCACACAAATGCGGCCGAATCGGACACGGCACAGTCGGTGACCAGAGCGGTGCCGACATGGAAAGGGTCCAGGCCCTGATCGACTTCTACAAACTGCAGGTCGTCTACGCGGAGCTCGAGCCTGGAGACGGGCTGTTCTTCCATTGCAACCTGCTGCACCGCTCCGATCGCAACCGCTCCGAAAACGCCCGCTGGACATTGATCTGCTGCTACAACACGAAGCACAACGACAAATACCAGACCCTGGGCCCCGAGCACCCCGCCTATTCACCTCTGGCACGCCTGCCGGATTCACGTATCCTGGAAATCGGTGCTGCCCGGAAGCCGACAATTTCTTGAGTGCAGCTTCCGAAATCGAATTGCAATTCGCCAACGCCACCGAGGCCGGTGTCGCCGATCTCGCCAGCACGGAAATGCATGCGCCAGATCTGTACAACCATCAACAAGTACTGACGCCTTTAGCCGATCTGGCAAGTATCGACGAGGCGCAGATCGAGGCCTTTCACAAGCGCGGTTTCATGGCCGTGAAATCCGTTTTCAGTCCAGACCGAATCGCCGCCGCCATCGACGGATGGGAACAGCTTGTTGCCGGCGATGTGCCCGGCTACAAGGGCTGCCAGTTCGAAGCTGCCGTTGCCGACCGCATCGAAGAACTCACCGTTGCCGAGCGCCGGCTCGCCCTGCGCAAACTGGCGCGTTTCGTCGACTACGAGCCGCGCCTGCACGATATCGCCTTCGATCCTGACGTACTCGGTGTCGTCTCGCGCTTGATCGGCGGCAAGCCGCACATGTTCCAGGACATGGCCCTTAGCAAGCCACCACTGAAGGGTCGTGAGAAGCCGTGGCACCAGGACTGCGCCTACTTCGACATCCCGACCGACACGCCGGTGGTCGCTATCTGGATCGCCCTCGACGAGGCCACCATCGAGAACGGCTGCATGCGTGTATTATCCGGTGGGCACCGGCTCGGGCCGATCCTTCACTTTCAGCGGCGCGACTGGCAGATCTGTGACAAGGATGCCTATCGCATTCACGATTCTGAACATCCTGTAACTGCTGTGCCGCTACCGGTCGGCGGTTGCCTGTTTTTCTCCGGCCTGTTACCACACGGCACACCACACAACCATACAGACATGCATCGGCGGGCGCTGCAGTTTCATTACTACCCGGAAACCACCAAGGGCACAACGGCCGAAGAGCGTCTTGCTATTTTCGGCACTGAAGGAAAGGATGTAACTTGTTGAAACGCTGTTCCAGCCCCTTTGTTTTTCTCCTGTGCTGCTGCAATGTCGCCCTCCTGAGCGGCTGTCTGACGATCGGCTGGGAGCGCGACAAATCCGAACTCAGTCCGAAATTCACGCCACAGGACATCGTCCTGATCCGCATGAACTACATGCGCAACAACACAGCCGAGTTCGACATGGGCCGACCACCGGCGCCATTGAAACGAATCAGTCGACCGGGCTATCTGTCGCCGGACATCCGGGGCATGCTGCTGCCACGGTCACTCGAGAAGCAGTTATCGGAATTGCCGCGTGGCTGCGTGCGGAAGCGGATCGATACAACCATTGTCATCATCCGCAAACGAACCCGCGAGATAACGGATGTTATCTACGAGGTAGGCATGTGAGGAGCGCAGGTAAAGCTGCCGCACTGTTGCTGGGGATCAGCATGCTGACCCCCGGCTGCGCCGTGCTGCAGCCGGTCAAGCGAAATCCGACGCCGGCCGAGCTTGCCGGCATCGAGATTCGCGACGTCCATGTGCGGTTCACGCCCGAAGATGCCGAAACGATTCGGCTGTTCTACATTCGCGACCGCGCCGCATCCCTGCCGATCACGTTGGCCTGGGAACCCCTGCCCCTGGAAATCGAGCGCCAGGTCAGGAAGGGCTACGTCGTGCCGAAAAAGGCCAGAACCCGATCGCTGCCGGGCAAACTCGAACGCCAGTTGTCCCACTTGCCAAAAGGCTACAAACGAGTGAAAGCCGGTACCGATCTAATTATTGTAAATACCAAGACGCAGATCATCGTCGACCACATCCGCGAACCCTGGCGCTGAGAAGAGAATTGACGACAGGGTATTCGACGAACAAAATCCAAAACCAACAGTCAATCCCCTTTCTCGACCCTGCCGTATTCGGCCACGAGGTGTCAGGGCGCATCCAGTAACCCGCGCACGGTGCACATCAATTTCTGCGGTGAAAACGGTTTCTTGAGCAGCGGCGAACCTTCGGGCTTCAGGTTGCCGAGGATCAAACGGTTCTCACCGATGCAGCCGGACATGTACAAAACCTTCAAGTCCGGCCGATCTTCGACTGCATGCCCGACGAGCTCGTCGCCGTTCATTCGCGGCATGGTGTAATCGGTGAGAATCATCTCAATTGCTTCCTTACCGTCCTGCACAATGCTCAATGCTTCGACACCATCCGCCGCCTCGACGACGGTATAGCCGTGGCGCATCAGGATGCGTGCGACATAGTGGCGGACGTCGCTTTCGTCCTCGACAAGCAGAATCGTTTCGTTGCCGGTCGTGATTGTCTTCTGATCGGTCGGATTGAGGCTGGTTTCATCGCCGTTCCGAGCCCGGGGAAAATCAATCCTGAAGGTCGTGCCAAAGCCAAGCTCACTTTCCACTTCGATCGTGCCGCTGAACTGCTCGATGATTTGCTTCGCCGTATACAGCCCGAGCCCGATTCCCTTCCCGCGATCCTTCGTCGTGAAAGACGGGTCGAAGATTTTCAGAAGCGTTTCATCGTTCATGCCCGTACCGGTATCGCTCACCGACAAACGCAAGAAAGACTCCTTGTCGCCGGCGTCCGTCGCCCGGTCAACGTTCTCCGTCGTCAACGTGATCTGGCCGCCTTCGGCCATGGCATCATGGGCATTGACGACGAGGTTGACGATCACCTGCTCGAACTGGCCACGGTCACAGGCCAGTGACCCAGGCTTGCAGTCAGCAATCACATCGAGCGACACGTTTTCACCGATCAGGCGGCGCAGCATGCCCTCGAGATCGGTGACGATCTGGTTGAAATTGTAAACAGCGAGTTCCGAGTCATCAAGATTTCTGAACACTTTGAGTTGATCAGTAAATCCGACGGCACGATTGGCGGAGTGGGTAATTTCCTCGGCAAAGGATTGCAGTTGGTCATCGGTTTTGAGCTCTGCTTCCAGGAGCTGTGAAAATCCAAGGATGGCTGTCAGGGCATTATTCAAATCGTGTCCGACACAACCGCCCAATCGCCCGAGAGACTCCATCTTCTGGGCGTGGCGAGACTGCTCCTGCAGCCGCTTAATGGCATCGACGTCCTGGATCTGCAGCAGCAGCGCGTAAGGCTGGTTGTCGGCATCGGGCACCAGCAACACCTCCACCTGGGCGCGCAGAACGGCGCCCGCTTTGTGAATGAGCCGCTTCTCTACCTGGTACGAACGAATGTCGCACGTCTTGAGATTTGCCAGGTTCTCATCGTCGTTGCCTTGGTCTTCCGGACAGGTGATGTCACCCAAAGTCGTGGCCAGGAGCTCCAGTTCAGTAAATCCGAGCATCGCACACAAGGTTTCGTTGGCCCTGATGAACTGCCCGTCGAGAAAAGTCAGTGCTACGCCGAGCGGATTCGAATTCTCCGAATTCAGCAAGCTGGCCTCGCGCTCCTGAAGAACGGTATCGATCTTTTCCAGCACCTCGATATGGCACTTGATCCCGGTCTGGTTCTGTTGGTCGCTTGTCATCGGGTTATACCCTGTGCAATTGAAGGCGAAGTGACGCGCCTGCAGGTATTAGGCGGAAAGAAGAACCGGCGCACAGCCCCCGCACCGCTGTTCGAGCTTTAGTACGTGGATTTCGCATGATACACGCGGCCCTCAGCTCGGTTAGTCGGTGCGGAATACAGCGAGTCCGATGGCTTATTCGATCGCATGAAGCATTCCACACCAGGTTACTGGATCACCGAATTTTCGATATACAGATACCGGGATCCGGAAGCCCATTTCCCGGCGGATTATGTTTTTTCTGTTGTTCCCCTCTTGATCTCTTTACGTCTCCACAAACGGGTGTGCCGTTGCTGGCATCATGCAGAAAGGAACCATCCCCGATGTCGCGTAATTGATCGAGCGCCGGCATGACCGGTACATCAAGGCCGCCATGTCGAAAAAACGCAGATTTTTTTTGCCTCACAGAAATGTAAATTCTGTGTTATGATATCTACCTGCGGCCCATTCCTACGGGATGCTTGACGAACAGCAATCCTGATCAACCTTTGTAAAGCGATTCCTGGCAGGAATCATTCAGGCTAAAACAAGAAGCGGGGAAATTCATGAAACTTGAGAACCGAGTCGCCTTAATCACCGGATCGAATCGCGGCATTGGCCATGGGATCGCACTGGCATTCGCGCGTGAAGGTGCTGATATCGTCATCAATTATCGTTCTCACGCCGATGAAGCCCAAGCAGTCGCCGATGAAATCCGGACACTCGGCCGCCGAGCGATTGTCTGTCAGGCAGATGTCGCCGATCGCCAAGCCGTCGATGCCATGGTGCAGGCAACGGTAGACGAATTCGGACGGATCGACATCGGCGTAGCTAATGCGGCAATCTCGATACGAAAACCGTTTTTGGAACTGACCAATGATGACATGGAAACCGTGATCGCTGTGTCACTGATGGGCGTCTTCAACGTCACCCAGGCATGCGCCGGGGTGATGGCCGATACGAAAACAGCGGGCAACCTGCTGGTGATCAGTTCGCCGCACGCTGCCATTCCGTTTGCTACGTCGGTGCCCTACAACACCTGCAAGGCCGGAATCAATCATATGACACACACCATCGCCGATGAACTGCGCACCGCGAAGATCCGTGCCAATGTCATCGAACCGGGCTGGATCGATACTCCGGGGGAACGGGAGTATTCTTCCGTCAAGGAAATCGAGGAAAACGCCAAAAACCTACCGTGGGGCCGTCTCGGCACTATCGATGAACTCGGCGCCGCGGCAGTGTTCATCTGCAGTGACGACGCCTCCTATGTGACGGCCGCGACGCTGCGGGTAGACGGCGGTTTCTGGCTGCCAAGCCGCGGCCGTACATCCCTCTGAGTGTGCATCGTTGAAAAGGGCCCAACCCCACTGTCGCCCCAACAGTTCCGCTACAGCGTGGCGCCCAATGCCGCGATCACGAACTTCCTCTCCTCCGGCAACACCACCGTGATACGCACACAGCGATCAAGCGGGGCCAGGGCCGGCTTGCGCACGAAGATGTCGCGCGCCAGCAGAACGCCCTTCAGGGCCTCGGCACGCCCGCTGGAGCCGGCATCAAAAGCCACAAAATTCGTCGCCGATGGGATGGCGCGCAGCCCGACGTCCGCCGCCGCTGCCGCATACTCATCGCGGCCGACAGCAACCTGGCGCACCACATCCTGTACAAACTCAATGTCCTGCAACGCCGCCAACGCCCCAGCCTGGGCGATACGGTTGACGCCAAAGTGATTGCGGATCTTGTCGAGCATTGCCACAATGTCGCGATGAGCGATGGCGTAACCGATTCGTGAGCCAGCCATGCCGTAAACTTTCGAGAACGTTCGTAGTCGCACTACGCGTGGATTCGACGGATCGACTGGCGGGATGTCGGCCGGGGGCGCCAGGTCGACGTATGCCTCGTCCAGCAGCAAAACACAGTGCGCCGGGATCGATGCCATCAGCACAGTCAGCGTTTCCTGCCGCTGCCAGGTGCCCATCGGATTGTCCGGATTCGCCAGATACAACAGCGATGCCCCAGCCGATGATGCCGCATCCAGCAGCGCCGGCGCGTCCTCGTGGTCGTCGCGGTACGGAACAGTCTTCAACTCACCGCCGTAGCCGGCAACATGATAGTTGAATGTCGGATAGGCGCCAAGAGAAGTCACAGCGCAATCACCCGGACCTGCAAACGCCCGCACAAAAAGCCCCAGAAGATCGTCGATACCGCTGCCAAGTGCAATCTCCGCAACATCGACTCCATGTTTCGCAGCCAGCGCACAACGCAGCTCGTAGCCTTCTGGATCATTATAGCAGTGAACATTGTCGAGCGCCGCCGTCATCGCCGCACGGACCATCGGTGAAATGCCGAAACTGCTTTCGTTGGCGCCGGCACGAACACGAAACGCCCGGCCCCGCTGGCGCTCCAGCGCCTCCGGTCCGACAAACGGCACGTTGGACGGCAGCCGTCTGACCAGGTCGATCAACGGCAGGTCTGCGGGATACTCAGGCATCGTAGTTGAAGTGTGGCAGCAACGGATGTAAGTAAGACATGAGGTGAACTGTACAGTATAAACGTGGATACCGCGACGGGAATCTGTGCCGTAGTGTCGCATCAACGGCCGAACCGGCCATGCCACAGCAAGACATGAACACCGCAGAACGTGCACACGGCAAGGCTAAAATATCAGATGCTCAACCAGACTGTCATCAGGACCATCCGCGATGCCGTCAACGGCAGTGGACGCATCGTGATTCTGACCGGAGCAGGGATCTCCGCCGAGAGCGGAATCCCGACTTTTCGCGGGCCGGAAGGCTACTGGACAATCGGCTCAGAGGTATACCAGCCACAGGAAATGGCAACACTGCAGATGTTCCAGCGCCACCCGGAGGCAATATGGAGCTGGTACCTTTACCGCGCCACAGTCTGTCAAAACGCCGTCCAGAACCAAGGGCACAAAGCACTTGTCGATCTGGAAAAACGGCTTGGCGATCGTTTTGCGCTGATCACACAGAACGTTGATAATCTGCACATCCGGGCCGGCAACAGCGACGCGCGGACTTTGCAAATCCACGGGAATCTGTTCCACATGCGATGCATGGGCAGATGCGTCGAAACTGTGTATCCGCTGCCGCAGCAGTTGCTCGGCAAAAAGCGGAACGAAGCCCTGTCGCCGGCCGAACGAAACCTACTCAAGTGCCAGAACTGCGGCGGCGCGGCAAGACCACATGTGCTGTGGTTCGACGAGTATTACAACGAGGAATGGTATCGGTGCGATTCCGCCATGAAGGCAGCAGACGAAGCACAACTGCTGATCGTCGCGGGCACGTCCGGTGCCACTTCGCTGCCAATGCAGGTGGCGCAGCGGGTATTGGGGAATGACAGCGCTATCATCGACGTCAACATTGCGCCGAATCCGTTTTCGGATTTGGCCCAACGAAGCAACGGTGGCGCTTCCATCCGATCAGCAAGCGCCACAGTTTTGCCGGCACTCGTGGAGAGTGTCAGCGCGGCCGTGAGTTGATCGAACAGTTTTTTCAGCTGCAAAGCGCTGCAAAGCCGACAGCGGGCAGTGAATCGCAGTAAGCGTCTTCGAGTAAATCCACTTCGCTGCGGCGCGTGATTTCGTGATCGACTTCGACATTCATTTGAGGAGCACTGTAAACATCCATCAACAGGAGCTGCTCGCCCGACAAGTTTCGCAAGTCTGTGGTCTGATTCATCTCTGAACCTCCGTCATACAGGGGTGGGTTGTGGGTGGGTGAAATAAACGAACTGGATCTTCTTATCGCATAAGTCGTTCCACTTTTGACAATTTCTGAAAAAAATGAATTTTTCGCCGAAAATCACAAAGATGAATGCACCACCGCCGCACCAGGGCGCGACAATACGCGGCTTCGTGCTGCATGTGTTCCACCGCACCAGTGCCGGATATACCACCGTGCACGTGATCGGCAAACTCGAATCCGGTGAGACATTCGAGATCACCGATAACAGTATGCGGCCGCATTTCTTCGTCCGCTCAACAGACGCTGAGCGCTGCCAGGACAAGGCGCTGGCACACAACGGTTCGATCTCCGATGCCGGACTGACGACGATGGACCGGGCAGCAGTGTCTCGCATCGACCTGCCCCGTACATTCGAACAGAGGCAACTCGCCGAGAGTCTGGCGGCAACCGGCGTGCGAACCTATGAAGCCGATTTCAATTTCAGCCTGCGTTATCTGATGCAGCACAACATCAGCGGCAGCCTCGCGATTCAGGGCAACTGGAAGCCGTCGGCCACGGTCAACAGGCGGTATGTGAACCCGACAATCACGCCGGCAGAGTGGGAACCCGTGCTGCAGGTGCTGTCGCTCGACATCGAGACCAACGCTGACGCCTCCACGGTTTACGGTGTCTCACTGGTGACGGCCGATTCGACGCCGGTCGAAGAGATGCACCTGGTCGGCGAACCCACCGCGGATGACCCGGCGTTCGCCATCTGTTACCCGACGGAAAGGGAAATGCTGACCGGTGTGATTACCCGCATCCGATCCCTGGATCCGGACATATTGACGGGCTGGAACCTCATCGATTTCGATCTGCCAACGCTGCTGCGCAGATGCAAGGCGCTGGGGCTGAAGTTCGCGATCGGCCGGTCGCATCTCGAAGTGTGGTACCGCGAAGGCTCGTCCTGGGGCAGCAGCCGCGTGTTCGTGCCGGGCCGCCAGGTTCTCGACGGCATGCACCTGATGCGCGCCACCATGCAAAAGTTCGAGGACTACAGCCTGGAGACCGTTGCCGAGGCGGTGCTCGGCCGTGGCAAGGTCCTGGGCAGCAACGGTGGTTCCCGGGTCGAGGCAATTACCGACAGCTTCCACAACGATCGGCGCACATTCTGCGAATACTGCGTTGAGGACTCCCGCCTGGTGCGCGACATTCTCAATGACCAGGGACTGATCACCCTGTCCATCCGCCGCACGCTGTTGACCGGATTGCCGCTGGAACGAGCCTGGGGCAGCGTCGCGCCATTCGAGTTTCTGTATATTCGCGAATTGCATCGACTCGGAATGGTGGCACCGACCCTGGGCATTGACCAGGAACCGCCCGGCGGCGCTCCCGGAGGACTGGTCATGACCCCGGAGCCAGGCCTGTACCGGCATGTCTTCGTAATGGATTTCAAAAGTCTGTACCCGACGATCATTCGCACGTTCAATCTCGATCCGCTGTCACATGTACGGGGCCGGACAGCGACTGATCCGATTATCGCGCCGAACGGTGCAAAATTCGACCGATGCCCCGGCGTACTGCCGATGCTGCTCGAGCGCTTTTTCGAGAGCCGAGCCGAGGCCAGGGCCGAGGGCAATGCCATCGCAGCCCATGCTTACAAGATCATCATGAACTCGTTCTACGGCGTGCTGGGAACCAGCGCTTGCCGGTTCGCGGCAACCGAGCTCGCCGGCGCTATCACCGGGTTCGGCCACCACCTGCTGCGCTGGACGCGCCGCTGGCTCGAGGACCAGGGCTACAACGTACTCTACGGCGATACCGATTCACTATTCGTCGAGCCACGGTTCGCCGGCAATGCGGACATCGCAGCATCGCTGGCGTTCGGGCAGGAACTGTCGGCAACAGTCAACGAGCGGTTGGCACGTTATGTCGAATCTGCCTATGGTGTGGAATCACATCTCGACTTCGAGTTCGAGAAATATTATCGCAACTTTTTTCTGCCGAAGCGCCGGGGCGAATCGGTGCAAGGCCGGGCCAAGGGCTATGCCGGAATCCGCGTCGACAACGACGGCGAGGAGCTGGAAATTGTCGGCATAGAAGCCGCGCGTAGCGACTGGACCGACATTGCTCACGCGGTTCAGCGGCAACTTCTGGAGATGGTTTTCGACAATGCTTCGGCCGATGAACTCGACAAGTACCTGACGGCACTCGTCGCCAGCGTCAAGTCAGGCAAACGCGACGAGGACCTGGTATATCGCAAACGACTGCGCAAGCCCCTCGACCAGTACACGCGAACAACACCACCGCACGTCAAGGCCGCCCGGCTGCTCCCGGATCCGCACGGCATGATACGATATCTCGTTACGACGGACGGACCGCAGCCGCTAGGCTATGTCACAGCCCCCCTGGACTACAAGCATTACATCGAAAAACAGATCGGCCCCGTGGCAACGGCGATCGGAGAACTTGCCGGCGTCGACTTTCTGCCGACGCTCACTGGCGAGCAGTGGCTGTTTGAGATGTGAAGAAGGTTTCAGGTGGGAACAGATTGAAGAGTCAAGAGGGGGCTCGAGGTGGCGTTCAGGTTTTCGTGCCCGCAAACCGGATTTGGCTTCTCCGGCACAGCCTTCTCTTCACTGACACTTGGCCCTCTCCTCAATCCCGTCACACCCCTCTCAATCGTATTGTCTCGATGATCGACGAGACGATCGCTCTGATTATGTTGAGCTTGCGGATCGATACTGTGCCGGTCTTGCGGGTCCGGTACTTTACCGGGATCTCCAGACGGCGCAGGTCGGACACCACCGCGTAGCCGGCAACAACGAGGTTCGGCGAAAAGGTGTCGTCGGGAATCGCCCGATACAGGTCTCGAAAAATTTCTGCGCGCATGAGCCGGTAAGGGCAATTGACGTCGTGTACGCCCTTGCCGAAAATCACGCGTACGACCAGGGCAGCACCAATGCTCATGATGCGGCGAACCGGCGGGCGCTGCTCGCCGATCCTCCGACCTATGATAAAGTCGTAGCCCTGTCGTTGCTCCCAGAACTGCGGGAACATCGCGGCCCGCACTTCATTGTCCGAGTCAACTTGAAACAGCCACGGCGCCGCGTCACAGAATTCCTTGTACCCCTTGAGTACTGTGGGGCCGTGCCCGGCATTGGCCTTGTCGTGAACCTGTACGCGTGCACAGCGTCCAGCATAGTCCTGCAGGATACTCAGCGAGTCGTCCGTAGACCCGTCGTTGAAGGCATGCACGACATAATCGCAGCCGAGTTTGTCGAGCACAGCGATCCAGTCGTCGAGAACCGTCTCAATGATTTCGGCTTCATTATAAACCGGCATCACGACGACGAGTTCGGGATTTTTTTCTGACGCAGTGCTGTCCAATGAATCTCTCGGGGTCGGTATCCGGTGCAGAATCCTCGTGGGCGGATAATGTAACGCATACTACACGATGACAAGGTTACCCGGAGCATCGCCGGGCATCAATTTTACAACTCACTGAACGAGGTTACCGGTGCCAGAGTCGAATTCCGAACCATCTGAATGCCCGCCTTACAGACGGTGCGATGGCGCCACGCGGTCGCGGCATTGGCAATCCTCTGCATTACGATCGTCGTCTACAAAAACACGCTGACGTATCCGTTCGTATTCGATGATCTGCCGTGCATCGTCGATAATGACGCGGTCAGAGTGCAGGCCCTGACCGGTCCGAGCTTTGGAAGGCGGCACGAAACCCGGCAGCACCGAATCGCGCTGTTGAACTGAATCCGTCTGACACGAATGCCGCAGAACTTCTGGAACAACTGCAAAACCTCAGTCTATACGGACGATACAGAACCATGAGCTATATTGTCCGGTCATACGACGTCATTCAAACCAACTAACTTCTACCCCTCAATGCAGTCACACACGATTGATTTGGAAGTCGGCCCGACCGGCAGCCTCGAGATGCTGTCGCAGTTCGAAGTGAGCCAACTGCATGAAGCAGATCGCGGCGCCGACCACGAACTGTTTCGCCGGTGCGCTCTGGCGGTGCTTAATTCCGGCAGCCTGAATGACGATGCGGAAACGATTTTCCAGAGTTATGAAGATTTCGAGATCCATATCCTGCAGCGTGCCCGCGGCATCCGCCTGGCAATCGCCAACGCACCGTCGGGCGCCTTCGTCAGCGGGGATATGATCACCGGCATCAAGGACCACCTGTTCGCCGTTCTGCGTGATATTGTCTTCATCAAGACGGAAATCGAGCGCAGCCATAAATTCGACCTCAGCAAGTCCGCCAGCATTACCGACGCAGTCTTCCACATCGTCCGCAACGCCCGCATTCTCCAGGCCGGGCGCCCACCGGATCTCGTCGTGTGCTGGGGCGGTCACTCGATCGATCGACTGGAGTACGACTACACGAAGGACGTCGGCTATGAGCTCGGGCTGCGCAGCCTGCACATCTGTACCGGCTGCGGTCCCGGCGCGATGAAAGGGCCAATGAAAGGCGCCGCCATTGCCCACGCGAAACAGCGGATTCCAGACGGCCGGTACATCGGCATGACCGAGCCGGGCATCATCGCAGCAGAACCGCCCAATCCGATTGTCAATCATCTGGTGATCATGCCGGACATCGAAAAGCGGCTCGAGGCATTTGTCCGTGTCGGCCACGGCATCATTGTGTTTCCGGGCGGCGTCGGCACGACGGAGGAGATTCTCTTCCTGACAGGCCTGCTGCTGCATCCGAAAAACCGGAATCACCGTATCCCGCTGATCTTCACGGGTCCTCAACAGAGTAAAGCGTATTTCGAGCAGATCGATCGCCTGATCGGCGCAACCCTGGGCGATGAGGCGAAGAGTTTGTACAAAGTCATCATCGATGATCCGGCCGAGGTGGCGCGCTCGATGGCGGCGAGCATGGACGATGTCCTGCGGATTCGCCGGGATACGGAGGACGCCTACTACTTCAACTGGCTACTGCACGTGCCGGAAGAGATGCAGCAACCGTTCGATCCTACGCATGAGAATATGGCGGCGCTGCAGTTGAATAGCGACCAGCCGCCCTACCTGCTGGCAGCACAGTTGCGTCGGGCATTCTCAGGAATCGTCGCCGGCAATGTAAAAGAGAACGGCGTCCGCGCGATCAAGGAGAACGGGCCGTTCAAAATCAACGGTGACCCCGCAATCATGAAGCCCGTCGACGAGCTTTTGCAGGCTTTCGTGAACCAGCACCGCATGAAACTGCCGGGCCCGGCATACCAGCCATGTTATGAAGTGGTGCTGTAGCGGGTCCATACACGGAAATGCGGACCTCTGGGATGCCGAATGCCAAGCCATATTGCGGCACAACGTGTAGCGGTCAGCTTCATGTCCTGATGTTTGCTGTGCTTCGAAGAACTGTTGCATCAAGGCAACTCCTACAGCTCTGTGACTGGAAATGCTCAGCAAGTCAGAAGCCGAAAAACCGCCTCCGTGTTTTCGGCTGTCAATACAGCACGCCGGAATTCATCGTTTTTCAGGCGGGCCGTGACCGACGCCAGCAGGCGAAGATATTCGGCATGCTGATTCGGGCTAGCCGCAATCATCAGGATCAATTCAACCGGGCCGCCGTCAAGACCGACATAGTCGAGCAGCGGCTGCCGGCACCATCCCACGGCAACAACCATACCAGTGATCGATTCCAGGCGCGTATGTGGAACGCCGATGCTCAGGCCTAAACCGGTGCTCATAAGCAATTCTCGACTAAGAATTGCTTCGCGAAAGGCCGCCGCATCGGTAACCTGCGGTGTGCGGACCAGGCAATCAATCAGGGTGTCCAGTGCCGCGGCTTTCGAGTCGCATTCAAGAAACAGCACACGTTCGGGCGTCAAAAAAGCCGCCAGTTGCTGTGGTTTATCGGATTCTCGGCTCATTAAGGATTCCACTATGTAAGGATGGTCGGGGGGATGTGATCGACATCGACGGTTTTTCTATCGGGGACAACCGCAGCGTGACAATCTCATTCGATGCCGGCTGTCAGCTCACACCTAAACATAAGACATCCGCTTATTGCGATTACAAGCTGATGTGCTGGCCGCGGGAGGCTATGAGCCACTTCTCCAGAACGGAATAGTCTGTATTATTGAACCCCGGGGCATCCTCCATGACTGAATGTGAAAAAGACTTCAGCCTCGAAGGCGACAAGCTGGACCAGGCTGCAAGGTGGCGTAATGCCACACAAAAGGTAGAGTATGAGACGTCCGCTTCACGCGCATTAGCCACAAATTCATACCATGATCACAGCGTAGTCAGGAACGCGGATATTTCAACTGAACTGGGCACATAATGAAAATAGTAATCATGGGTGCGGGGCGCGTCGGCCGAGAGCTTGCCCGCGTGCTGTCCTTTCGCACTAACGACGTCGTCGTGATCGATATGGACGAGCTGCGCCTTCGCGAACTCCGCGAGGGGCTCGACATCATGACCTTTGTCGGCAACGGTGCATCACCCCACGTGCTGAAACAAATCGGCATCGAGAAGGCTGAGATGCTGTTGGCCGTCAGCAATAACTCTGAAGCTAATATCATCTCCTGCTCTCTGGCCAAGCAGTTTGGCGTGCCCCTGAAGATCGCGCGCATGCGGCGGCGAGATCACTTTCTCGATGTGCCGGGAATGGATGCAGCAACGTTTGGTGTCGATCACGCTATCATTCCTGAATACGAATGTGCTTCAGACATCACTAATGCGATTATGAACCCGGCAGTTCTTGAGCGTGTGACGTTCAGCACTTCCGGTGCTCAGATTTCGAACTTCCAACTTCGACCAGGATCCCCATTGGTGGGCAGCCGCATGTCGAAATTCCCGCGACCGGAATTATTGGAGAAACTGCGAATCTGCGCCATCATGCGACACGGACATCTGCATATCCCCCGTGGGAACACCAGTTTTGTCGCATTCGATGAAGTCTACGTCGCCGGTTCGCAAGACGACGTTGCGGATCTCATCGACTGGGCCTCTCCACACGATCGATCTATTTCAGGTGTGATAATTGGCGGTGCCACACCGCTGGGGTGCATGCTGGCACAGATGCTCAGTGTCGTGGACTATCCGGTACGGATTATTGAATCCGATCCGCACGCGGCCGAATCCGCCGCAGATACGCTTGGGTCGCAGGTTGTGATCATCAAGGGCGAAAGTACAGATCGTGCCATTCTAGAGGAAGCCGGTATCGACCATCAGCATGCCTACGTTGCGGCCCACGGAGATAATGAGAAAAACATCCTGAGTTGTATCCTTGCCAAGCGATGTGACGCGGTCAAAGTGATCGCGGTGACCAAGATCCCGGAGTACATCCGCATCATCGCGAGCATGAGCATGATTGATTGTTGTTTCAGCCCACTCGTCGCTTCGATAAATATGTTGCTCAAGTTCGTCAGCAGTGACACTGGTAGAAATATCGCAATCTTCAATCGTATACCCGCGGAAGTGATTGAAATGAACGTGGAGGGAAAGTCACGCGTTGCAGGCCAACGGATCTCGGAGACCAAGTGTCCGCCGGACGCCGTGTTTGCTGCCATCATCCGCAACGACCAATTGGTGCCAGCCGTCGGATCTGCAGAACTGTTGCCCGGGGATCGTGTGATTATGTTGTCAAAAACTGAGGCAGTCGCCCAGGCAGAAACCTTGTTTCGCGTACATGCTTAGATGAATACTAAGGTCGTTTTACGAGTTGTGTCGGCAATACTGATGATCGTCGGCATTGCGATGCTGACATCCGTACCGGTTTCGTGGCTGATGGGGGATGAGGGCCATGTCACCACCGGTCTATTGTGCTCTTCGCTGATCACGATCGTCGCCGGCGGCCTGGGCTCACTGGTGCACCGCGGTAAAGAAACCGTGCGCATCCGCGAAGGATTCGGGATTGTGACGTTTAGCTGGCTGGCAGCGGCGACCTTCGGCGCCATTCCGTTTTACTGGATCGCTGATCTGACGGTCGTCGACGCAGTCTTCGAAACCATGTCCGGCTTTACCACGACCGGGGCAACGATTCTCAACGATATCGAAGCCCAGCCCAAGGGTCTGCTGTACTGGCGCAGCCTTACCCAATGGCTCGGCGGCATGGGAATCGTCGTCCTGTCACTGGCCGTCCTGCCGATTCTCGGCATCGGCGGCATGCAGCTCTACCGGGCAGAAGCACCAGGTCCCACTGCCGATCAATTGACCCCGAGAATCGCGACCGCCGCGAAGATGATGTGGGGCGTTTACGTGCTGCTTTCCCTAATAGAGACCGTCCTGCTCAAGATCGGCGGCATGACGCTGTTTGATGCATGGTGTCATACCTGCGGCACCATGTCGACCGGTGGATTCTCGACCCAACAGGGAAGCATCAAAGCCTTCGACAGCGCCTATATCGACGTCGTCATTACCCTGTTCATGTTCCTTGCCGGCAGTAATTTCGTCTTGCACCTGCGATGTCTGCGAGGCCAGCCGGCGACATACTTGAAGAACGAGGAATTCCGATTCTATGCCGGGCTCTGTCTGTTCGCTATCGTAACGATGGCAAGCATCCAGCTTTTCAGTGGATTGCAAGGTCAGAATCTGGCACAGATTGTTCGCCAAAGCAGTTTCACTGTCGTTTCAATTCTCACGACCACCGGCTTCTGCACCGAGGACTACAATCTGTGGCCCAGTTATGCGCGCATGGTCCTGCTTTGCCTCATGTTCATCGGCGCCTGCGGTGGCTCCACAGGCGGCGGCATGAAAGTGTCGCGATTGATGATTTTGATCAAGTTCGCACAAGCTCAAATCTACAGGTGCTTTTACCCCCACGCCGTAACCAACGTGCGGTTGGACGATCACCGTGTATCCGATGACATCATCACCCGCATACTGGGATTCTTCTTCATCTATCTGATCCTGTTTGTCGCCGTCTGCCTGCTGATCTGCCTGATCGAACCCGGACTCGCAACGATGTCGGCAGCAGGTGCCGCCGAGACCGCAATCACTGCATCGATTGCCACGCTCTCAAACATAGGGCCCGGGCTCTCTGGTATCGGACCGACCGAGACCTATGCCTGGATGGAACCGCAAACAAAGCTCCTGCTTACATTCAGCATGCTGACTGGCCGCCTCGAAGTATATACAGTGATCGTCCTGCTGCTTCCCAATTTCTGGAAACGGTGAGGTCACCGGCTTCTTGCAAGGCCGTTCTGCAGGTAGCCCTACGTCGCCAACGCCTTCGTGGCGCCTACCTCAATGTTCATGCCCATGATTGTGCACCGGCGTGTGGTCGTGATACACGCCTTCGTTGTGCATACGCTGGTGCATCCGGTTGTACGCGGATTCCAGCGTCAACTGCATTTTGCGGAATCGATCGGCGTCCGGGCGCGCGGCGATCGTATCGACGTACGCCATAGCACCTTCGATCTGGCGCAACATTGCGACCGCGTCTTCCTGACGATACACCGGTTTGTCTCCGCATAACAACTGCACGGCGCTGGTGTGCGCCGCGATATCGTCATTGGGCTCGACCGAGATTCTACCGCGCACACGGACCGCGACCCAGGACGAATCACTGACCACGATTTCCGTCGTACCGCTCGCCGCCATGGCCTTGTCGAAACGCTCCTCGGATACCGTGCAGCCACCGACGACTACCTCGACGGCATCGATCGGCACCTGTACGGACTCGACGCGCCACTCGACCGTCAGGGTGCCACCGGTCTCCGACAACTTGATCCTGCCGCCCGGGGCGGTTCCATCGACGTGCATTTCCACCAGCGGACCGACGGTGACAAAGGTATTGCCGGCTTTCGTGGCCGCCATCCAGTTCTCATAGGTCAGCTCGAGATCGCCCAGCTGCGTGTACGTCCGCAACCCGCCGAGCTGCGAGGCGGCAGACATCTTGTCTGAACCGCCGGTAAGCGGCAGGTGATATCCCATGTTCTGGAAGCGGTACCAGTCTGCAACCGCGGTCGGGCCCAGCTGCGCGTCCCGCCGGTTGAATGACATGAACTCGATGGCATGCACCAGATCAAGAACCACATCGGCAACACGCTCACATTGCGGATTCGGTGCGTGCGGCATCACGACCAGACCGTTCTGATCAATACAGCGCTGTGCCCAGTCCGCCATCGTCACTTCCTGAAAATCGCCGAGGGCGGACTCCGACAAGCCGCCTGAACACAGTGGATGAATCATCTCACCGCGGTAACCGAGCAACGAGATGTGTCCGAGTACCTGCATGCGGTTCTCGGTGCCGACGCGCGCCAGGAATTCACCGTCGTTGCCGGCGAGCGTGTTCGAGTGTGTCGTGGAGCCATCGAAGTCACTGACGTTGGTGAACAGTTCTCCCCACTGGCTGGCCAGCAGGTTGACGACATTGACGTCTTCCGCCTCGCCTTCCAGTACCGCTGTCGATGGCGTCAGAAAATGAACATGTGTGTCCGCTGTCACCCAGCCGCGTCCGCGCCAGTCAAGTACCCGGTCGAGTTCAAACGTCATTTCATCTGTGTCCGCTCCGACCTCGAACGACTCCCGGACCGGGGTCACCTCGTAGCCCCGGCTGATCTCGATGTACACAGTACCCAGCGGCAGGTCGACAATACATTCGCCGCGGATATACGCGTACTGATTCATGCCATTGACGAACTCGCCATAGTTATCTTCAAACCAGGTGCCGTTGACCTTGCGATGGTAGCCTTTCGGCGGCAGATACTCGCCGGCAGCACCATGGAAATGGATCCGTACGCCGACAGGTGCCCGGCTCGCTTTATCGACCACCTTCACTTTCACGGGCCGATGCGCCGGCATAATTTCGGTGACACCACCGGACATTTTGCTCAGATCGTATACAGCCGAGCCAACGTGCAGTTTGGCGGCGGGATGTGCCGAATACTCGACGACCAGCTTGTCCACAGCCAGTTCCGGCTGCAGATCAACGACATCGAGATTCCAGCAGCTGTGGTCGTAGGTCGTCTGTCGCCGCGCCGAAATCACCCAGCCAAGGTCGATGTTGATTTCATCGATCTCGTCGATCGCATTGAAACCAACGCCGTCCGGCAGCGTCAGCAGCAATTTTCGGCGCGGCTGGAACCGCAGCGGATGATCGGTCAGCTCCGTAGTTGTCAGCCCGTAGATGACCGAGCGCTCGGACTGAGGTTCAAGGCGCAGGGCCTGCAACTCACGGTCGGGGTGCGGATTCGGCAACGCGTAGAGCCAGAGGTTCTCTGGGAGGTTCCGGTCCCGGCTGCTGCGACTGCGCGACTCGCCCCAACCGTAGGTAAAGGGTGGAACTCGTTCGAGCGCGACATCCTCATAATTGGCGCGAACAACCCTTTCATCGTCGGTCGGGACACTGGCGAAGGAGCTGGCACCCCAGCAATGGTGCCCCTGCTGGATGGCGAAGCGCCGCTCGATCGTTGCGGTCGCAGTCGTAGCATCGGTGTACTCAAGGACGTAGTCCGAGACACGACCGCCCGAAATGTTGCCGTCGGCAATTTCGTCTCCCAGTCCTTCGACAACGACTGTCGGCACATTTTCGACAGCATGTGCGAAAACCAGGTAGGTCGCCCGCCGACCGTCGAGTCCGATAGTAACGGAGTCTCTGTGCAGCAGGACAACATTGTTGCCGGCCTCTATCCCGAGATCAAACGGAATGCCGCGAAATTGCGTTTCGCCAAAACTCTCGGCGGCTGGTTTCGGCGTCGCCAATTCAGCGGGCAACTCGCCACGGTTGACATTGTAAACGGCCCCCAGGGGAACCGGCGTGAAACGGGCAGAAGGCGGAATATTCATGATTAGCTCTCCGGAATGTGGTCCTTTTCGCCAGTTTGTGCTGATCGTCCCCTTACCGGTTGATCTCCTCCCAGGTGGCGCGCAACCACTTGACAGCAGCAACGGAGTTTTCAAAGATCGAGTACCCCGCACCGGCGCCGTAGTCGACGGCGGGGATGAACTCCGTGGAAATCTGCCCGAGCTTGCTGTCGGGGTGGGTGGCGTGATGCTTCATCAGGTGGCGCAGAACTTCTTTCCAGGGCTCGAGATTACTCTCGTCCCAATCACTGTGCCATTCGCCTTCCTGCGGCCGGATAAAGGGATACTGGATGCCGCGGCCGAAGGAGCCGTCTTCGTGCCTGGCCCAGACGTTGACCGGATTGTTCGGCGCCGCAGCTCGGGCATGGGTATGCCAGACGAAACCGCGCTCGATCCATTCGTCACTGACGTTGCCAGGCGTGAACGGATCGAGAATCAGTGCGCCCGACTCGACGTCGCCGCGGATATCGAGCACTTCCTGTTCCTTGGGATTGTCCATTTTGAAGACGACATGCGAGTGATCGAGCGTCAGCCGGAAAGGCACGCCGCGAGCTTCCACGAGGTCGGCGACCTTGCTGACCTGTCGAAAATCCTCCGACCACATGTTGACATGAATCTCGAAGGTCGACTTGCAGCCGCACGCCTCGCCCCACTCGTAGGCGCGCATGTAGATCTCGGCAACCTCTTCGTTGGTGATCAGGTGACCGTCGTCGTGGTACATGCTGATCTGCGTATTGTGCGCGATGCTGCCGAGGCGGGCACCGAGCTCGAGGTTCGTCTTGAGCATGTCCTCGTCGCGCCCGAGCGTGTAGTACCAGCCGCCGGCTCGGATCGGCAGCCCGTATTCCTCACTGCAACGGATGTACTCCGCTTCCAGATCAGCCGGCGGTGTCTTGTCGAAGTAATCGTAGACCCCGGATTCCTTGACCATGCGGAACTTGGTGTCGAGGTCGAGGGGTTCGTCGGCGTCGGTGTGGATGACGCCGCTCTCCGTGATACCGAATAACAGATTTGCCATGGTGCTTTGCCTTTATTGGAAGGTTGCAAGTTTCAAGTGGGTCAGTATACGCTGCAACGTATCCTTTGTTACTCTGGCAGCCCGAACCTCATTTCACTTTCACTGGTTGACCGGTGCGGACGCTTTCGTAGATGGCGCAGATGAGCTTGACGCTGCGGATGCCTTCCTGGCCGTCGCAGGTCAGCCGAGCCTTCTTGCCTTTCAGCACGTCGACGAGTTCCTGGAACTGGCGACGATGCCCATCGGAAGAAATAGCAAGCGGATCGGCAGCACCGCCGGTTGTGCCGGTCTTAACTGAAAATTTCTCCAGCGTCCGTACGTCGCTTGCCAGCGGTTTCGCGAACCCCCAGAAATCGAGATCGTCTTCGGTGCACGACATGGTGCCGTCGGTACCGCTGATCTGCATAGCCTTCGCGAAACCGGGATACACCTCGGTCGATGCCTCAATCACCCCGATTGCGCCGCTCTTGAATTTCAGCGTCGCGGCGAGGTTGGTCTCGACCTCGATCCGCTTGCGACTGGGCCGGCTGGCATAGGCGAACACCTCGCGCACGTCACCCATCAGGTGAATCAGCATGTCGACGTTGTGGATGGCCTGATTCATCAGGCAACCACCGCCGTCGAGCTTCCAGGTGCCGCGCCAGGCACCGGAGTCGTAGTAGGCCTGATCGCGAAACCACTTGATATAAGCACTGCCGTTTACGGGCTTTCCCAGACGGCCCGCGTCCATCGCCTTTTTCATGGTGATGCTGACGTCCTTAAAACGCGCTGGAAAGATGGTCACGAGCTTGACCTTGTGACGTTTGCAGGCACTGATAATCTTGCGGCAGCGGGCAGGATTAACTTCCAGCGGTTTCTCGCAGATCACGTGCTTGCCGGCACGGGCCGCCGCAATCGCCGGTTCCAAATGGGCACCGGACGGCGTCGCGATCGTGACGATGTCGAGCTCGGGATCCTGTAGAAACATCCCGAAATCAGAATACGCCCGACACTTGTGCTTCGCGGCAAAAGCCGCAGCCTTCTCCGGCGAGCGGCTGTAGCAGGAATACATTATGCCGCCGCGCACATCATTGGCCGCCTCGGCGTGGAAATCCGAAATGTTGCCGAGTCCAACGACACCGAAGGACCAGCGTTTTGTCTTTGTAGCCATGTCAATCTCCGGGGGCAAGTGGGATCGCAGTAATGAAGATGATGTGCGGAGAGCAATATTAGCACACAATCATTCTCTCCCAAGTCGTTCTGTAAAATTAGTCACCGCTAGGTGGGTTGACAACGATTTGAGGTCCCCATACATTCAATTCAGTTGATCCATAGTATTATTGGAGGGTGCAGATGCCAAAGTCACGGTATACGTCCCTTGGTGAGATGAAGAAATCCTCTTTTTTCTACACTAGGATCGCGTTGTTCGTCGAGCGCCTGGAAGACCGTGAATCCCTACCCGAGCTGCGGCCGGATAATGCCTGGGATTCGGAGTTGACGGACGAAGTCACAGAGTGTTCACCCATCGACCTTTTCATGCCGGTCGAAGTCGAGGACGAAAAAGCAGCGCAGGCAGTGAGGGCGGGCGTGCTGCTGTGGAACGACGAGCTGTCGCTCTCACACGATATCTGTCAGAGCCTGAAGACACCGGAAGGCAGTTACCTCCATGGCGTCATGCACCGGCGCGAAGGCGACTATTCCAATGCCAAGCACTGGTTCGCCAAGGTCAACAATCATCCGATCGCTGCCAAGCTGTTCGAGAAATCCACGCGGATCGCCGATGATATCCTGCACCCTACCGATCAACTCAGCCACTGCATCAGTGTCCTGGAGCGCATCGGCCACTGGTCCGCGGATAGTTTCGTCGATTGGTGCGAGAGCGCTTCGCAAGGGAATATCGACAGCACCTGCCTGTACTTCTTCAAGAAGCTGCAGATCGAGGAAATCCGCCTCCTCATCGATCACTGCTATAAGCTTTCGATCGGCCGGCCAGGGACCTGACGCGGTATACCCCCCTCGCCGGAGCCCCGGTGATTCCTCGCCGAGAAAACAATCACACAGCCGCCGCCGCAGTCTCGCGGAAACGCTTGATGTGCACTTGCAGCAACGCAATCTCCGCCGGTGTCACACCATCGATCCGGGCCGCTTGCGCCAGCGTATCGGGCTTGATGCGCTGCAGCTTCAGCCGCGACTCATTGCGCAACCCCGGCATGTCGTAGTTAAACCCTGACGGGATCTTCCACTCCGTCAGTTTCTGCAGGGATATCGCCTGGTTCTTTTCCTGCTCGATGTAACCTTCGTAATGCGCTTCGATCTCGAGTTGCCGACAGACCTCCGCGCCGTAGCCCCGCAGTTCGTCGATATCGTCGAGCCGCAACTCCTTCGCGCGCAGCCGCCTCCATAGGCTTTGGCCGGAAACCTTCGTATTGTCGAGAAAATCGCGTGCCTCGGCGATTTGCTGCTCCAACTCGCCGACCTGGCAGTAGTGCCGCTCCGGCAGCAACCCGATGTCGTACCCGATCTTCGATAGGCGACGACAAGCATTGTCCTGACGCAACAGCAGCCGATATTCGGCACGGCTGGTGAACAACCGGTACGGCTCGGTGATGTCCTTGGTCACTAGATCATCGATGAGCACGCCGATGTAGGCCTGGTCGCGGCCGAGCACGATCGGGGAGCAGTCGCCGCCTGCCAATCGCGCTGCGTTGATGCCGGCGACGATTCCCTGGCCGGCAGCCTCTTCATAACCAGTCGTGCCGTTGATCTGGCCGGCAAGAAACAGGTTCGGCCATTTCATGACTGCCAGGGAATTGTGCAACTGGTGCGGCAGCACGAAGTCGTACTCCACAGCATAGGCATACCGCGACAGCGTTGCGTTCTCCAGGCCGGGCAACGAGCGCACCATTTGCCACTGTACATCGGTCGGCATACTTGTGGAGATACCGTTGAGGTAGTACTCGTCGGTAAAGGCGCCTTCCGGCTCGAGGTAAATTTGATGCGTTTCATGATGCGGGAATCGCATCACTTTGTCCTCGAACGACGGGCAGTAGCGCGTGCCGATCGCTTGAATGCGGCCGTTGTACATGGGCGACTGTTCGATGTTGTCGAGGACGATCTGCCGCGTCGTCTTCGTAGAACTGATCTGCCAGCAGGGCTTCTGCGGTAAATCCCGCGGCGCGATCGTGCGGACAGCCTGCACGTCATCGTGCCAATGGCTGAAGTGCACCGTGTTGTCGCTGACCTGCTTGGACATCTGCGAAAAGTCGATGGTATGGCCCATCACTCGCGGCGGTGTGCCGGTCTTCAGACGGCCGAGCTCGAGTTCGAGCGTGTTGAGCAGCGACGCCGAGAGCGCTTCGGCCGCAACGTCACCGGCGCGACCGCCTGGAAAAGACTTCTCGCCATAGTGACAGACGCCGCGCAGGAACGTGCCGGTACAGACGACTACCGCCCGGGCCTGCCAGGATTCGCTGAAATCAGTGGTGATGCCGGTGATCCGGTCGCCGCGCGTGAGAAACTCTACTGCCTGCGCCTGGTGCACGAAAATATTCGGCTCCCGCTCGACCATGAACTTCATCCGCCGCTGGTACAGCACCTTATCGCACTGCGCCCGTGGCGACCAAACCGCGGGCCCCTTCGAGCGGTTGAGCATCCGGAACTGGATCGCACTGGCATCGGTGTTCTTACCCATCTCACCGCCGAGCGCGTCGATCTCGCGCACGACCTGTCCCTTGGCAATACCGCCAATTGCCGGGTTACACGACATCTGGGCGATATGATCGAGGTTGATCGTCAGCAGCATAGTGCGCGCCCCCAGGCGGCCGGCAGCCAGCGCTGCCTCACAGCCGGCGTGGCCGCCGCCGATGACGATGACGTCGAATTGGCTATATTCAGTGTTCATGGAACTCACGGTTATTCTCACTATGGCACGGGTAGCCACATAATCTATTGGAACCCCGCCGCTCAGTCAATCGCCGCGATTTTATCCGAATAGGATGGGAAAATAGGAAAAACCGATATCCGCCTTGAAAATCCGCTATAGCTGTCTATACTCCAACGAATTACCAAACACCACCGCCACCGGTGGAAAACTGGCGACACTACAGGTTTCGTGCCTGAGTCGATGAAACTGAAATATCTGGAAGGGAAAAAATTCTGCGTTGTATTCGTCAAACAGACGGATGAAAATGATCCGGACAGTCCGATCAGCATGAAATGTCTTCACGGCCGCGCTAATATCGATCGTCACGGCAAGCTGAATGTTGAAGGCCCAGAGTTCAGTTTCCCCGTCCCGGCAACCGCCAGTAAACAAATCATGCCCAGCGACGGCACACCCATGTTGAAGGACGCCGAATACTTTGTCATGTGCAAAGTATCCGGAATGGATCTTTGATACAGGAACACTCGAAGCAGCAACACACAGGAGGAACCCCAATGAATGAGTTTTCGTTCGATGTCACAGGACTTAAGGAACAGACCTTCGCAAAAGGTGAGAACGTTCTCGAGGAAGGCAAAGACAGCCAAAATGTCTTCATCCTCAAAGACGGCAACGTCAGTGTAACTACCGATGGCAATGAGTTGTGCAAAGCCAACGCGCCCGGTACGATCTTCGGTGAGATATCCGTGTTGCTCGACAGCAACCATACCGCCACGGTGACCGCAGAAGAGCAGACGACCTGCTATGTTGTCGATGACTTGATGAAGTACTTCGAGAGCAATCCGACGGCCTGCCTAAAGGTCGCTCAGACCTTGGCGACTCGCGTTATGAACATGAACAATCACTTCCTGGAGATCAAGCACGAGATCTTGGAGTTGCAGAAAAACGCCTCGCCCAATCAGGGCAGCAGCAAACTTTTGACATTGGTTGAGAAGATGGACCAGTTCTGGGGCCAGGACATCCTGTAACCGGACGGTCGTATTTTTCAAGAGCCCGGGAATGTTCGCGTCCCCGGGTTTTTTTTGCCCGAATGATGGGCAAACCCGTTTGGTTACAAGAGGCTACCCCGATACACCTGCTCGCCAAAACGTCCCAGGTCCTCGCGTAGAAACACCATGCCGCCGCAACGCAACGGCGTGCCGCCGCAATAAAGATCCAGCAGCGCACGCTGAAGCCGCGTCTCGCGAGGCGCCAGTGTCCAGTCGTCGTAGTCACGACAGAAGATGAATAAAAGACCATCATCACCACTCGACATGACCGGAAACAGATACACCTCACGCATGAAACTCGCGAGGTTCGAACCCGCCAGGTGCGTTTCGAGCTGGGTATTGAAGATCCATGACCGGCATTGCACCGCCAACGGACGAACGTCCGGAAAGCACGTGTCGAAAAACTTGAACACAGCGCGCAACGATTCGGCAACGACTGCCGGCGTCATACCGCCGCCCTCTGGAATATGCAGGTCGAGGACATAGTCTTCCGGCCCTAGAACCCGGCGCCAGACAGACTTCTCGATCGTCGTCACCGCGCTCATCGCCATACCCAACGGCGACGCAACAGTCCCACAGATCGTTGAATCGTCTTCGTCCAGTGTACTCTGCCAACGTGCCTGCCCGCTCCCCGTTGGCGCAACAAAACCGTCGGCATCGAACAACAAGCCGGGCGGCATGAACAGCAGTGTCTCGCCAGTTTCGTCGTGGCGCCAGCATTGGACCTTCGCTGGTTGATGAATAAGCCTGAACTCGAAGCGACCAACCCGGAATATTTTCCCACGAGGATGCTGACGCAGCCACATCAGCTTACTCACCGGAGTACCCGGCAGTCCATCGTATCTGATTTTGTACGCCTCGTTGAAGGCCCGGATCTGGAGACAAGTGTCGCGCGATATCGTCGGGGGGATCTTCATTGCCTCGTGGGTCTCCTGCATCGCCGGGATCATAGCGAGCACGCAGAGCATGAACAACAGACCAGAGTCATCGCCCAGACATGGAATGCACTCCGGCCATTTGTCGATGGGCGCGTCGTACAGAAAAATACATTGGTGCAGGTGCCAGCACAGCAACCGCAACAGCGGATCGCCGTCGATCCGTGTCGCCAGCCCCACCAACGGTTCCTGCAGCTCGTCCGACAAGCGGGCGTACTCATGATGAAGCCGCACGGTCGCCGGATCGAGAAACTCTATCGGCCCTTGCGGCAGCGTCGCGACCGACTCCGCTGCGTACGCCGACATCGCCTCATGAAATTCCGACGGTATCTCCAGACGCTTCAGCAATTCGTCGAAATTCACCTGTTCCCTCTCCGGAATTGATAGTTCTCGCAACCTACGCCCAGATAAGTTCCTGAACAAGACTGTCTGTCACAGGTTGCGAGCAAGCCAGACAGGTAATACCTTGCCATCTGCGGCAACATGACCCATTAAACATGGCAGATTCATCACATGCCAACTACAACTTCCTTCGTCGATCGCCTAATTGAACGCCTGGACCGGCTGGACCCGTCCAGTGTGCAGGGCTACATCCTGCGCCTGGTGCGGGAGAAAGAACTACTCGAGACGGTCTTCCAAACGGTGCGCGAAGGCGTCATTATTGTCGATGAAAAATTGCGCATACGATACGTCAACCACGCCGCCGTCAACCTTCTGGGACTGCCGGCAGACTGCACCGACCAGCCCATCGAGCGCTACTTGCGAGAACTCGACTGGTCGCAGCTTAAAGCCGGCGATGCAGATGCCTGGGCCCGCGTGTCACGGCAGGAGATCGAGGTGTTCTATCCGCAACACCGCTATCTGCTTTGCCGTTTCCTGCCCTATGAATCCGGTATTCGTTCGAAAGATATCGCCAAGGACACGGCCGCCGAGTTGGAGGCGGACGGTACGCCGCAGTTACTGGACGCTATCACGACAGGCGACGAGCCGATGATCACTCTGACGCTGGACGACGTCACCGAGATACGCGAGCGCGCTGCCTCGACGATCGAGTCGGAACGGCTCGCCGCAATCACCATGCTGGCCGCCGGTGTTGCCCACGAGATTGGCAACCCGCTCAACAGCCTGACCATTCATCTGCAGTTGCTCGATCGCCAGCTCGCCGCACTGAGCAGCGACGCCGCCGGCAACGCAAAGGAGCTGGTCGACGTCTCGCTCCAGGAAGTGCGCCGGCTTGATGACATCATCAACCAGTTTCTCAAGGCTGTGCGTCCGTCGACTTTCGAGCCCGGGGCTGTGGCGCTGCACGAACTGATCGCCAAAACGCTGGCTTTCATGAAACACGAGATCGAGGACCGCGGCGTGCTGGTGCAGGGGGAGTGGCCGGATGAAATTCCGCAAATCATGGGCGACGACACCCAGTTGCAGCAGGCCTTGTACAACATCATAAAAAACGGGATTCAGGCAATGGAATCCGGCGGCGTCCTGGTCATCAAGCTGTCGACAACCGATGATTTTGTCGTGCTCAGCGTTGCCGATTCCGGCAAAGGTATCGATCGGGAGCAACTCGGTGATATATTCGACCCCTATTACACTACCAAACCAGACGGTACCGGGCTCGGACTCGTCATTGTCGAACGGATCATGCGCGAACACGGCGCCGAGTTCGGGATCGACAGCGAAGTCGACCGCGGCACGGTTATCACTATGCGCTTCCCACTGCCCGCCCGACGCCAGCGCCTTCTGACGGCAAAACCAATATCTACCGGCAATACCAAAGATGAGTAAACCACGAATCCTGGTTATCGACGACGAACGCAACACCCGTGAAGGTCTCGGGCGTGCGCTCAAACCCAAATACGACGTCGCCCTGGCCGAAAGCGGTGAAGCCGGTTACAAGAAACTTACGCAACAGGCGTTCGATCTCGTCATCACCGACCTGCGCATGCCTGGGCTCGACGGGCTCTCCTTCATCCGCCGCGTCAACACCATGGACACACCGCCCACCTGCATCATGCTGACAGCTTATGGTAGCGTCGAAAATGCCGTCGAAGCGATGAAAGCCGGCGCCTACGACTACCTCACCAAGCCGGTGAACCTTGACAATCTCGAAATGCTGGTCGAACGCGCCCTCGAGTCCCGTGACCTCAAGCAGGAAAACCGGCGCCTCAAGGAGGAGCTCGCCGACCGCTACGCCTTCGAGAATATGATCGGCCAGTCGACCGCCATGCAGCATGTTTTCGACAGCCTCAAACAAGCAGCTCCGGCCCGCTCCAGCGTGCTGCTGACCGGCGAGAATGGTACCGGCAAGGAACTGGCCGCACGCGCCCTGCACAACCTCAGTCCGCGCGCCGATAAACCGTTCATCACCGTCAACTGCGCGGCACTCTCACGCAACCTGCTCGAAAGCGAATTGTTCGGTCATGAGAAGGACGCCTTCACCAATGCCAATGCCCGACGGATCGGTCGATTCGAGGCCGCAGACGGCGGCTCTTTCTTCCTCGACGAGATCAGTGAAATCGACGCCGCTGTGCAGGTGAAGCTGCTGCGCGTGCTCGAGGCCCGCGCTTTCGAACGCGTCGGGGGCAACGAATCGATCGAGGTCGATATCCGCCTGATTACCGCCACCAACTGCGACCTCAAGGCTATGGTCGATGCCGGTGATTTTCGCCAGGACCTTTATTTCCGGCTGCACGTCCTGCACATCGACATGCCGCCCCTGCGCCAACGCCGCGAAGACATACCGCTGCTGATCAAATACCACCTGGACCTGTTCAATGCGGAAAACGGTACGAACATCACAGGTGTGGCACCCGAGGCACTGGACACACTCACCACTTACGACTGGCCGGGCAATGTCCGCGAACTCCGCAATTGTGTCGAACGTATGGTCGTCATGACGCAGGACAGCACCCTGACCATCGCCGACGTGCCGCACGAAATCCGCGATGCCGCCGGTACCGTCCTGGTGCCGGTCACGACGCTGCCAACCGCCAGCGTGCTCGACATGGAAACCAACGAGCGTAATCTCATCGTTCAGGCCCTGCGCAACTGCAACGGCAACCGCAGCGCTGCCGCTCGCGAACTGGGCATCAGCCGCCGCACACTGCACCGCAAGATCAATCAGTTCAACTTGCGCGACCTGTAATGAAGACGGGATACCTCGGCCATGGGCGCCATACGCCAGGGTATCCATTCTGAAGGGAAGAAGCATGCGCGCACTACTGCAACGAGTCACCAGCGGATCCGTCACGGTCGACGGCGAAGTCGTCGGCGCCATTGGCCCAGGCCTGGTCATCCTGCTCGGGGTAAAAACCGGCAACACCAGCGCCGAAGTCAAGTGGCTGGCCGACAAGTGCGTCAACCTGCGCATTTTCTCCGATGCCGACGGCAAATTCAACCTCTCGGCCCTGGACATCGGTGCCGAACTCCTCGTCGTATCGCAGTTCACGCTGTACGGCGACTGCCGCAAGGGGCGCCGTCCAAGCTTCGTTACAGCCGCACCGCCGGAGATTGCCGAGCCGTTGTACGAAGAATTCGTCGCCACGGTACAGGCGCATGGTCTGCAGACGCAAACCGGCCGCTTCGGCGCCATGATGCGCGTCGAGATACAAAACGACGGTCCGGTGACGCTGATGGTGGATACTGAGTAGTGCGAAGTTTTCCGGACAAGCGCTCTTCAAACGCTCTGTCAGGCAGGAAACCTATTCGTTGCTGATAATATCGATTTCATATTTGACGTTCTTACCGGTGAACTTGAGTGTCTGATAATCGGAAGGCTGCGGTTCGCTCGGGCTGAGTAGATTAAATTTGAGCGCATCAAAGCGGTTCACCAGGGATTGCAGATCCTTGTCGCTCAGCATCATCTGCAGAAGATATCGATCGGAATCGCGGGCAATCAATTGGTCCAGCAGTTCATCGTCCGACTCGGTATACATCTTCAGCGCCTTCAGCAGACTCGCAGTGTCGTCAACAAGCCAGACATGTCGAACGAAGTTGCCGACATTGCGTTGGCGGTTGGGGATCCCTGCCCGCTTGCGGTTGCTCGAATTGAAGTTGAGGTTCTCAGTCCAGATACCGGCGTTCGGAGTGCGGCCGGAGTTTTCCATGCTCATCAGTTCGATGCGGCCACTACCGCCGGTCGAGCGCACCAGTACTGGAGGATTGCTGTTGAATACCCGGCCATGGGGGCTCGCTGGGGCGAGAGTGCTGCGGGTTTCCCCGACTGTCGGCACCTGCGGTAGTCCCGCTGGCTTGGCAGTAACTTCCGGCACTGGCGGCCCGGTGGTGGCAGCGACAGGATCAGTTTCGGTTGCGGTCGTATCGACCGCGTCCGGGGTAAGGGAGTTGGCTGCAACAGCGTTCTCCGGCGACTTGTTGATCGTGACAACCAGCGTCGTTGCGATGATCGCAAGACCGGCAACAAGACTCAGCTTGTACACTGGGAAGCGTAGCAGAAACGGCCGCTTCGACTGATCCAGGACGCTGCGAATGATGGCGTCGCTGCGCCCCATGTCCAGATTGCTCGACAACATGTTGTCGAGGGAATGATAGGCCGCGATAACGCGCCGACACTCATCGCAGGTCGCGACATGCTCATCGATACGGCAGTCACGCAGTTCCCGGTCATACCAAGAACTGAGCTCCTCCGATGAGGGACATTCGGTACACGACGTCTTCGCGGATTTCATTGGAAAGACTTCCTCAGCGCAGACGGCGCCGGAGTTCTTCGCGGGCTCTGGCAATGCGGGACTTGATTGTCCCCACCTTGACGTCCAGGAGTTCGGCAATTTGTTCGTATGAGAGGTTCTTGACGTTCCTGAGCAGGAGCGCCTCGCGATTGACCGGCGGCAGCTTCTTGATCTGCTGGGCGATTTCACTCTCGAACTCCCACTGCATCAGCGTGTCGTCCGGGGTTTTGCCCCTGTCGGGCAGGTCCATCGTCAGCTTGCCAACGTTCTGATTCTCGAATTCCTGATTGATGCTGACATTGACATGGGCACCGCGCCGTTTGTTCCAGCGGTACTTGTTGCGGGCCTGGTTGACGACGATCCGATACATCCAGGTGGTGAACTCGGATTCGCCTCGGAACTTCGGCAACGCACGGTAAATCCGCAAAAACGCATCCTGCGCAACCTCTTCAGCATCATTTCTTTGACCAAGAATGCCATAGGCGACCTGGAACGCCTTATCAACATGGCGGGACATCAATTCTTCCCAGGCGTCGATGTCGTCCACCGTCTTGATTCGCCCGATGAGGTCGCGGTCGGTCAGGCTATGCAGCTCTTCCTGTTTCGTCATTTTCGGCGGAAACTGGTTTCGGGACCTCTTGGCAGACGCACCGTCCCGCGATTCAACGATATCGAGAGAAGATTCAGGCACAGCAAATCGTTGGGAACTTAGAGCAACCTTCATGTTTTTCACAACAAGGCAACGGGTTTTTAACTCATCTCATCTGGCAGATGGTAGTTCGACAGGCGGCCGCGCCAAAAAGTTCCATCCTAACCTCCGACTTCCGGACATACTTTCTACCGCAGCATGAGACACTACGGCGTGCTCCAGTCCGGCATAGAAATATCGATCGATCGCGTACCCTGCTCCATTTCGGCATCAATATCGTCGAACTCATCGTCTATAAACGGTCCCAGACCGACGTCCAGCCACATTTCGCGCAATTGCAACTGGGCCTGGCGCGGTGCGCGGTGGTGCCAGGCGATGAGATCCTGAGCACTGGCGCGGGCGTCGAGGCGGTCATTGCACTTGAGAAAGCCGAGGATACTCTTCATATACCAGCGACCGCACTCCTCATACTGCTCTTCGAGCCCCGCCAGACCAGCGAACTTGCCGAAGACGTCGGCCATCTCGATGTCGCTGCCATGCGCTTCAGCCAGTTCCAGTGCCCGTACATACAGCCGGCGTGCCTTGTCGTAGTCACCGTTCTCAACAGCCACAGCGCCGAGTTCACCGAAAACACAGGCGCCGAGGTGGCCAGTGCCGTTCTGAGCGTCAAGCTCCAGCGCCTTGTTGTAGGAGATCTCCGCCTTCCCAATGTCGCCCTCGGCCATCGACAGTTGCCCGAGCTGATAACAACTGCTGGCGGCCGGTGCCGTGAGCCCGGCGCCAGCACACAGGTCGATAGACTTCTGGTACCATTCGGCAGCAACAACATAATCGGCACGGCTCTGGTGAACCATGCCCAGTTGATGGCAGGTGCACGCCGTGCTACCATAGTCTTCCAACTGTTCCTTGACTGAAAGTGCCTCGCGGTACCAGCTCTCCGCGCTGTCGATGTCGAGCAGCTCCTGGGCGTTACGGCCAAGCTGGTGACAGACGACAGCGATCTGGTCGGGAACTTCGTTGGTGACAGCGATTTCCAGGGATTGGCGCAGCCATTGTTCAGCCGCGTCGAAATCGCCTTCGTGCTGGGCAATCATCGCGAGCTGATGATAGGCAACAGCCGTGTTGCAGTCCTGGTCCTGGAGCGCTGCCAGGCCCTTGCGACACCAGCCGTCGGCAGCTCCGCAATCCTGCAGGGAGTAGTCCAGCCGGAAATTCAAGGACCACCAAAGCGGCAGGCGCGGCTCCGGTATCGCACTTTCGTCGACGTCCCGCCGGATCTCGTCGGCGCGCTGCAGATCATTAAGAGCAATCGCCGCGTTGAACGACGGCAGGTAGCATTCGACGGCGATCTCGCCGGCAGACGCATTGCGCGTACGCGCATCAACTAGCACGGCACCGAACTCCGCCAGAGTCTGGCGCGCCTCTGTCGCCGACGACGGCAAGGCGCCACAAACCAAGTGTTCATCGAGTTGTAACTGCACAATCGCCCTCCAACTGATGTCTCAATAGGAAAATAGCCTCAGACCGCGCAATTGTCGACCGTTTCGCAGTAGAAGGTTCATGTCACGCCGAAAGATTCGTTCCAGTCTGCGATCAGCCTCTGTATTTGCACTAAAGGCCTATCCCTGCTGATGCTTGCTCTTGTCCTGGTAGTGAGGGAGGGCTAATCGGCGGGAGCTGCCGATGGCGGTGATGCAGCGAACGATCGGGGGGTGCCGTTGCAAGTCTACCCGCATGTGGGACCGTGTCAGCCTTCCGAGACGTCTGCGAACTGGTCGACTATAGCATCCAATGCTTTGCCCTGTTCCGGCAGGATCGTCCTGTGTGGTGAAATCACGCGGGCTGAGCAGATACCGAGGCATTGCAACACGTTTTTGACGACCGCGTAGGCTGTATCGCCACTCGGATACGCAGCATCATAGAAATCGACCAGCCTCCTTTGCTTCTGCTTGACCGATTCCCAGTCACCGCTCAGAGCGTCTCTGTAGACCTGCATGCAATAGCCGGCGACAGAGATTTCCGGGACCGCCCATGGTGTAAAAGCGGATGCCCTCCAACAATGCAGCACTGTACAGGTATTCGTCACCGCAGATGACCGCGAAGGATTCCGCATTGTGCAGCTGGTGAAACGACTTCTGCAGGTCGAGGAAGGGGGCGTAGGATTTCACGCCGATGATCCCCGGCACTCGGCTCAGGCGAGACAAGCTATCAAGGTCAAGCCGCGCACTGGTCTCGAAGTTCTGATACACAACGAGAGGCAAATCACATTCAGACAGGAGCTTTATGAAAAATTCGCAGATCAGCTCAGGCGAAGTCTCGTAGCTGTACGGTGCTGTCGTCAGGACCAGACCTGCTCCGGCCGCCTTCGCCATGACGAGCTGCTCCATCACCCTTGGCAGGCTCTGCTCGGAGACGCCTGCCATCACCGGCACACGACCATCCGCTATCCTGCACGTCTCGCGCATTACCGCATTACGAACACCCTGAATCAACAGCGGCTGCTCGCCGCACCAACCCAGCGGGAACAGGCATGAAGCCCCCTCTCAATGACACGCTCGATCAGTTTTTCCAGCCCTTCTACGTCGAGGTTGTACTGCGCGTCCAGTGGTGTGCACAAAGCGACAGTAAGCCCTGCATGCGACCCAAAAGATCTGTAGTTTCTGTCTCGTTCCCATCCGCCCTGTTATTCATTGTCACAGCCTCCGGATTATTTTAACGCAACTCGAGATCGACCAGACGGCGATAGGGGCCGTTGCCGGCCAGCAACTCGTCGTGCGTGCCCTGCTCGACGATTGCGCCTTTGTCGATCACAAAAATCCGGGAGGCGTCGCGGACAGTGCTGAGCCGATGGGCGATCGCAAAAACCGTCCGGTGTTCCATCAGCCGCGACAACTCCTCGTGAACCGACTGCTCGGTCGCGGTGTCGAGCGCACTGGTTGCTTCGTCGAGGATGAGGATTTGGGGATTCCGCAGAATAGCGCGAGCGATCGCAATGCGTTGGCGCTGGCCGCCGCTGAGCCGGGCGCCTTTGTCGCCGACGATGGTGTCATAACCGTCGGGCTCGCCAGCGATGAAATCGTGAATGTTCGCCTGCCGCGCCGCCGCCTCGATAGCGTCGGCTTTTGCGGACGGTGTGCCGTAGGCGATGTTGCTGGCGATCGACTCGTTGAACAGAATCGTCTCCTGCCCGACTATTCCGATAAGCCGTCGCAGCGAGGCCGTCTCGATATCGCGCAAGTCGACGCCGTCGATCGTGATACGCCCGGCCGTCGGGTCATAGAAACGGGCCAGCAGATTGGCCAAAGTCGTCTTGCCTGAGCCGGTTTCTCCGACAAAGGCCACAACGTTCCCCTTGGCAATCTCGATATCGATATCCTCCAACAGCGGCGCATCGTCGAACGAGAACGAGACGTGCTCGAAATGGATGCGGTCACGGAACTCAGGAACAGTGACCGGATCGGCCGGCTCAGGCACGACATCGTCGAGCTCCAACAGTTCGAAAATCCGTTCGGCCGCTGCACTGCTGCGCTGCAACTCGTTGTTGATCTTCGCCAGTCGCTTCATCGGCTGATACGCCATCAGAGCCGCGGCACCCATCGGAATTATCTCGGACAACCGAATCCCCTGGGCAAAACAAAAGACAAGAAACACGCAGACGCAAATGATCCCGACGAATTCCATGAGTGGAGTCATCAGCAGCTCGGCACGCAGGGCTTTGATCACCTTACGAAAGTAGTCGCGGTTCTCGCGACGAAAGCGTTCCTCCTCCTGCGACTCGGTGTGAAACGCCTTGATCACCCGGATACCGGTCAGCGACTCGTGCATACGAGTGACCAGATCGGATACTCGGCTGAGATAGTGAAGCGTGTATTTCTTCACACGCCGGCCGAGCACCAGGACGGGTATGACACAGAGCGGCATGACGATGAACAGTGCCACCGTTAAGGCGAATATCTCCTGCTGCACCGAGTAAACGATAACGAACGCACTGAGCGCCAGCAACTCGGCTGGAGCGCGCGTCAGGTCAGCGATCGACTTCGACACGGCACTCTCGATGGCACTGGTGTCGTTGACGCTGCGACTGATGATCTGGCCGATCTCGCAGCGGCCGAAATATCTGAGCGACTGTTTCTGGAGTGTCGCGAAGATAGCGTTGCGCATATCCGCCACGATCCGGGCACCGACCCAGCGCATGTAATAGCGGTTGATATAGGTGAAGAAGGCTTTGGCAAAACAACAAATCACCAGACCGGACATCGACACCAGCATGAACTGCCAAGTCATTGTGCCACCAGCCTCGGTCACTTCGATACCGAACCGCTTGGCGATCGACACGTACAGTTCCTCTCCATCGCGGGTATCATCGGCATCGCCCGAGCCTGAGCCGGTGCCGGCCCCCAACTCGAAGGGAGCGATGAGCAGATGGACCGAACGGAAGATCAGAAACAGCGTACCACCGGAGATCAGGCCGGCAACGACACCGATACAGAGGCGCGCTTTGTACTGCCTGGCAAAAGCCAGCAGCCGGATATAGGTCCGTAAGACATTCATAACAGGAGTCAGGTGACGGACCACAGTGGCCCGATTCAGTTACACAACTGTGGCAATTTGATCGACAATATATTGAATCTGTTCCTCGGCAAGCCCGGGAAAGATCGGTAACGACAGCACTTCGCCGGTAGCTTTGACGCTCTCCGGACAGTCCTCCGGGGCAATGCTAAGATAACTGAAACAGTCCTGACAATGCAACGCGACCGGATAGTATACTTCGGTACCGATGCCGGCGGAGCCAAGCGCCGAGCGCACCTCGTCGCGGCAACCGCCGGTGATGCGCACGGTGTAAACGTTCCAGGCGTGTCGGGTGGTGTTTTCATGCAACTCGGGCACGACAACGGCATCGTCCAGCCGCGCCGCCGCAAAAGCTGCACGGTAACGTTCACTGTTCGTTTGCCGCTGCGCCGTCCAGTCGTCGAGATGCCTGAGCTTGACCGAAACAATGGCTGCCTGCAACGCGTCGAGCCGGAAGTTGCCGCCGATGAACTTGTGATAATACTTCGGCTGCGCCCCGTGACCGCGCAACGTTACCAGTTGCTCGTGGCGTTCGGCAGTGTCGCAGGTGACAATACCGCCATCGCCGAAGGCACCGAGATTCTTGCTCGGGAAAAAAGAAAAGCAGCCATAGTGGCCGATGCTGCCGGTGCGACGGCCCCGGTACTCGGCACCGATCGCCTGAGCCGCGTCCTCTATGACAACGAGGTCGTAGCGCCGGGCGATTTCCAGAATCGGATCCATGTCCGCCGGTTGCCCGAACAGATGCACCGGGATGATCGCTTTAGTCGAAGACGTGACGCGATCTTCGATAAGAGCCGGATCGATGTTGCAAGTGCCCGGATCGATATCGACAAACACCGGCGTCGCACCGACCCGTGAAACCGCGCCAGCCGTGGCAAAAAAGGTAAAAGGCGTGGTAATGACTTCATCGCCCTGGCCGATGTCCTCGGCCATCAGCGCGATGAGCAGGGCATCGGATCCGGACGTCACGCCGCAGGCGTGGGGCGCGTTGCAATATGCGGCGATCTCCGTTTCGAGCGTTTCGACTTTGGGGCCAAGAATGAAGTGCTCAGTGTCGCAAACCTCATCAATCGCCGCGCGGATCTCGTCACGGATCTCGTCGTGGATACAATGCAGGTCAAGCAGTGGGATATTCATCGGTAGGTCCGGTGTTCGCAGGCTCGCAAGGACTTCTCAGAGACCGGCACTCAGACGAGAGTCCGGGAACGCGTTGAGATAGAGCAGCAGAAAAACCGACAGGTCACCGGCGTCCTTCTCGACGCGGAGGGAAGCGGTCCAGCAGTGCATATCCCGGCTCAATTCGTATTCGTGCCGCAGCAGATTGCCTTCGTCGAGGTCGATGTAATACTCGGCGCTAAACCGCGTCCGACTGTCGAGCGGCACGTTTGCCCGAAGATTGATGTTATGGTTGACCTCGAAGCCCACCGGAAACAGGTCGGTCGAGAAAATGCGCCGGTAGTCGGCAGCCATCGAATAATTGAAGCGAGACACGAACTCGTCACGGTAGAGGTAGCTGATATTGGCGTTCAGCCGGTCGGGCGCCCCGATCTGCGCCCCGACGTTGACCACCTTCGTGTTCCATCGGCCGACATCGACCAGGACTTTGTACCACAGCGACAATTCGTCGTTGACGGTCACACCGCCGATCTCGCCGAGGTCGCCGGATCGATGATCGGCGTCTTCCGGCGACGGGTAGAAGTCGAAAAAGGTGTCGCTGTAGAAGACCCGATGCGTACCTGCGTCGCGGCGCGTGAACAAGTCATTGCGCAAGCCGAAGCGTACGACGTTGAGGTGGTCGAGTCGATCGATAGTGTCGAAGTAATAGAGGTTCTCTTTGTCGACGTTCGGGTCGCTGATGTGCGTGATATTGACATACGGCATCGCGACATGGCGCAGACCATCGATTTCCAGGGGTTCGTACTGCACATCGGACCAGGTGGCTGTAGCCTTGAACGACAGTTCGAGACCAATTTCGTGCAGCCAGCGTGTACGGGCGCCGCCATCGTCGTCATAGTTACTGACCAACGCCGTGACATCCGGCCGGCCGAGGGGGTCGTCCGCCAGCAAGTTGCCATTAAACTGTGCATCAGTCACGGCGGTATCGCTGCTCCGTCCATACCAGGTTACACGGCCACCGGCACGCGGCACGACATTGAGCCAGTCCAGGCGCAGCGGGAGCAACAACATGTGCATCGAATCGAACCGCGCCGTGGCGTAGTCCGACGGATCGGGCAAGGTGTCGTCGCGCAACCGATCGTACGAACGCCAGTTGGTGCGCAGGCCGGCAAACGACGTCTCGCTCTGGTAATGCAGCACGCTGTAGCCGAGTTGCTGGCGGGGCAGGTCGAGACGGAGCTCCGGTAAACGCTCGATGACCGATTCGAAATCATTCATCGACGGATGAAAATCAAGCGACAGTGACAAGCGGTCGCCGAAGTATCCGAAATTAACGAAGTTCGACGGCTGCGAGTTTCGGTAAGACTCGCGACGATAAAAGTCGACCAGCATGTCAGGATCGCTGCGGAAGTCGATAGCGCCGCGCAGAATCAACTCGTCCGTGAAATCTGATCGATGTTTCAGACCAAAGCGAAACCGGTCTTCCTCCACCGCGAAACGACCGTTAAAGTCCTCGCCTGCAATCGTCTCATCGGTGGGCGGATCGGAATCGTGAATGGCGAAAGCACTCACACCCGTGGTGCCGTGTATATGTTCCTGCTGCAGTTCCAGCTCCGCCGACGGACCACGCTTGAGACGGTAGCCGACACCCAGACTCAGCTCCAGATCCTCATTTAAGTCGAAGGCCCGCGACACATCGATGTATGGCCCCCAATCACTCTTATACCCCGGGCGGATGACCAAGTTACCGATCTCGGCATGCGCGCTCCCAGTGGCGTACGGCAGATACATCACGGGGACATCGCCAATGCGATACACGGCGTTGCGGGCTGACCAGTGGCCGTCGGCAGAATATTTCAACTCAGCAGCGTCCAATCGCCAGTGGGCGTGTCCGTCCGTGAGGTATTCACAGGTAGAGACAGAGGAATCGGTCGTCGTCACTATGCCGTCGACCGTGCCGGAGCTGGCGCCGCCTGTCACGTGCCATGGGTCAAGAAATGATTCGTGTTCCGGGAAGGCAAAGGTGTTGGTGCGGATATTGCCGTCGATACTCTCTCCCGTCCAGATACTTTCCCCGCGAACAAGCCTGATATTTCCGCGGGCGGAGAGGTCGCCAGTGTCGCGGTCGAGGGTCACTTCATGGGCGAAAATCGTGATATCCTCATAGTCAATGCGGACATCGCCTTTGCCGAGCAACAGATTGGTGTCCGGGTCGAAGGAAGTTTCGCGGGCATAAACGTCGATCTCCATCGACATCACCCGGGCGCCGAGCAGCAAGAGAAGAACGGATGTAGAAAGAACACGGAGAATACAAGTCATGTACAGATCAGACCGCACGGGTTGTGGACGCCGAGGACGGCTTGAGATTGGACTCCGAAGGCGCCGGTCGATCAAGTTTGGAAGTGTCGGTCTTGGCAGGGCCAGCAGTTTGATGGGAGGGCGTGCCCGGTGGCTTGATAACAAACTCGCATTGGCATTTCGGACATTCCGCTAAAGCTTCGAAAAACTCTGGTGATATCTCGAAGCGGTCCTGGCACTGCGGACAGCCAACGTCTGTGGCAGTCGCCACGGAGTAGATCTCCTGGCTGCCAATTTCCGACGACGGGAACGACGAGGGGGACGTCGGCGGGGAGGGCAGCGTCGGGGACGATGACGACAGCGACGGCGCTGCGGCCTCTACCGCTTTTTTCTCAGAGGGCCTCATGCCCATCCCCGTGCAGGACAACCGCGCGGTCGCCGTCTGCGTCAGCTGGCCAGAACCGCCGTCCCCTGCAGGGGGTCTACTCATCATACTTTGTTCTGGTGGCTTGTCTGCCATAAAATATCTCCCGGGCTGATGGGGAAGGAACGGGCCCGGCCTTCCCTGAGTTCCAGGAGAAAGTCGAGATTTCTGCCTTTCCTCCCGATTAATTAATTTATTAAGGTACCTGTTTGGGCAGGTCGTTGCAAATAAATTCAGATCGAAACTGGTATTCACGCCAATCTGAATCTATGGTCTCTCATTGTCTCCCTAAACGTCCCGCGCGCCCGCGCCGCAGCCACCGGCACGGGTGCACTTCGACCCACACGAAGCTTGTGCAGCGATATGGCGTCGCCGTTTTATGCCTTCGAACAGAGCGATACTTTCGGACGTCTCGTCGTCGTACTCCTGTTCTTTTTTAGTGTGCTGGCCTGGACAATCATTGTCGAGAAATGGCTGAGCCTGCGCCAAATCAGCAGGCGTCTACTCACCGCCCATAAGCATATCGACCGATTGACCTCTGCCGATGAACTGTGTCTCGGCCTCAAAAATATTCAGGGTCCACTGCGGTCGATCGCCGGTGAGGCGGTCATGGTAGTGGCCCGGATGCAGGGGCTGCAGGCAGAACCACTGATGACCGGAAAAAAGAATCTCGGCAAGATTTCTGTTCACAACTTCGACCAGGTCGAAGCGCATGTGGAACGTGTCGTCGACGAAGAGATTATGACCATGGAGGAGCGTCTGGGACTGCTCGGGTCCATCGTCAGCGCTGCACCTTTCCTCGGGTTGCTCGGCACCGTCTGGGGCGTTATGATAGCGTTCTGCGGCATGGCTGTCCAAGGCAAGGCGGACATCAACGCCATCGCTCCAGGTGTCAGCGGCGCGCTGCTCACGACCGTCGTCGGCCTGCTCGTCGCGATTCCCGCGCTCATCGGGTTTAACCTGCTGACCAACAAGATCAAGAAACTCACCATCGATCTCGACAACGCTGCCGAACAGCTCCTCGGGCTTCTAAAGTCGGCGCTGGTGTCCTGAACCGGATGCAGACCGCACATGAGCCGTCATCGTAAGGAAAATCAACTACAGTCGATCACGTCCATCAATGTGACGCCGTTGATGGACCTTACTTTTCTGCTGCTCATTGTCTTCATGATCACTGCGCCAGTTCTCGAGTACGCCGTCGATGTCACGCCGCCGGCGCTCAACGCCGAACCAGTCGTCGATACCGTTCACAAGATCATCAACCTTACCCGCGGCGGTGACATCCGTATCGACGAAAAAACGATGTCACTGGCAGAACTGAAAAACTTCGTGCAGGGGCTCGAACAAACGGCGCCGGACACCCGGTATCACATCCGCGCCGACGAATCCAGACCGTACGGAGAAGTCATCACCATTATGCGCACCATCAAGAATGTCGGCATCACGGACGTGTCGCTGTTGACGCTGGTCGAAGAATGACCGGCTGCCGCATCACGACCATTGTCACCGCCGTACACCTTGTTGTGGTTGTTGCTGCCTGGGGTATATACCGAATGGCTGATACACCGCAGCAACCCGACGAAGCGATTCATGTTAGCCTGCGTACCCTCGACTCACCGGTGCCGGACATTACGGAACCCGGACCGGTGCCGCCCATACGAACACCCGACCCCCCTGCAAAACGATCGGCACCCGCTCCCGAACCGCCAACAGCGCCCGGACCGTCCGTAGAACCACCAACGGCACATACAGGGCTGCCATCTACGGAATCTGACCCGAAAACTTATAACACCGCCGAGGAAATCCGGCAGCGCGCACGCCTTAATGAACGGGTACAACCCCGCCCCGTACCGCCAGCTGCCAAGCCGGTCGTCGACACTGATGCGCTGCACCGGCAACTGCTCGCAGACTTCGCCAAGCTCAATGCCGAATCGCCAGATCGCCAAGCCGTCGCTGTCGAGGTCAGCGAGCAATACCTCGGCCGTGTCCGCGCCCAACTCTACGAAACCTGGAACGAGCCGCACAGGACAATGATCGGCGATCAACCGCTCCGGGTCACCGTCGCGCTGACTATCCGGGCCAACGGCAGTATCGCCACGAGGCGCATTGTCAAGCGCAGCAACAACGACATGATGAACCAGTCCGTCGAGGCCTGCCTGCAAATCCTCAGTGATCTGCCGCCAATACCTGCAGAACTACGTAAAGCCGCGATCGATATCAACATAGTCATGCAGCTCTGAGCACATATTTTCGGCATGGCACATTTCTGCCCGTGAAATAGAATCACCAGGCACCGATCCATCAATCCCATATATCACAAAACCACAGTTTCGGCGAACGTGTGCTACATTACGGGCCGAATCCTGAGGTAATTCAGGAAAGCAGGACGGTCGAACGATGCCCGACACACAACGAAAAATTAACGTCGCCGCTGCCGTGCCCTTACAGAGGGGCAAGATACCGATGGCTACCCCGGTGCCGACATCCACGAAGGATGAGGTGCATAAAGAAGTCACGGTCGATCGTGAATCCTACAACGAACTGCGGGCCGAGAACATCAAACTTGCGAACCGCAATCGTAAGCTGCAGAGCACGGTCGACGGCCTCTCCGCCACCGCCGGCAGCGCCTCCGGGCAACATGCCACCGAGATTACCGCGCTCAAGCACGGCCGGGCCCAGGCGGACAAACGCGCCAAAGAACTCGAAGAAAAATGCACCGAGCTGCGCGAAAATAACGCCAGGCTCAAAGCCGATGTCGATAAGCTGGCCAGCCAGGCCGCCGAGCTGAGCATCAAGGGACGTCAGGACCACATCGCTGCCCAAAACGAAAAACAAAAAATCGAGGCGGAGAAGGAGAAGAACACCAGCGAAACGAAGGCACTCCAGGAGAAGCTCGAAGCAACTGTGGGCCGCCGGAACACCGAGCAGGAGGAACACACGAAGTTGATCGCAAAACTGAAAGCCGAAAACAAGTTCCTCGGCGAGAAACTCAAGAAAAACAGTTCGACAGCCACCGGCAAAGTCGAAGAATTCCGGGCAAAACTGGAATCTGCACAAAAATACCTTCAACAACGCGAGAAACAGGCTGCAGAGTCTGACGCGGAACTGAAAGCCAAAAGCGATTCCCTGCGGGAGCAGTTCAAAAATCAAACCACGGAAGCCGCCGACACGGCCAAGAATATTCCGAAAGAGCTGGAAGGACAGACTGCAGACTCGGACGCAAGACTGAGAATCGAAAACGACATTCTGAAAGAGAAGATTGATCAGATGCGGGACGGACTGGTATCTGCCCAGGAAAAGGTGGAATCATCCGCCCCGGCAAGCGATGACCCCATCGTCAGACTCCGTATCGAAAACCAGGTTCTGCGTGGCAAGATTGCAGAACTGCTCAAAGAAAAGTCCGAATAAGTAGCGCCAAGCTCTCCGAGCGCCCGCCAGTGAAACCGCCCATGAGCGATCCAGCAACGCCTCGACCGGACCGACGATGGTGCCGCAGCGCGCCTTTCATACTCTTTGTCTACCTCGTCATCATCCTCTTCACCTGGCGTGACTACGGTGTCACCTGGGATGAGAATGTGCAATCACGTTATGGCGAACTGGTCCTGCAGTATTTCGACAGCGGCGGAGAGGATCGCAGCTGCAACACCTACTTCGACCTCAAGTACTACGGCCCCGTTTTCGAACTCGTCTGTGCCGCATGGTATCAGTCAGCGCGGGATTTGAAGGTCGAGATCCGTCACCTCTGCATCGCACTCTGCGCCGTAATGACGGTGGTTGCCGTCGCACTGTTCGGTCGCAGCTTTGGCGGGCTCGCCATGGTGTTCGGCATGATAGCGCTGATCATGCTGCCGCGCTTCTATGGGCACAGCTTCAACAACTCCAAGGACATCCCGTTCGCCTGCGCGTTCGCCTGGTCCATGCTCGCTCTAGCTTACGCCGTGCGCGCCGAAACCATCGGCTGGCGACACGCCCTCACCTGCGGCGCCGCTGTCGGACTGCTGCTGGCGACGCGTCCCGGAGGTGCCTTCGTTTTCGGCATCGCCGGACTCGCCGCGATACATGCGTGGCTGGCCCGTCGCACCCGGCCGGCAGAAACCGACAAGCGCTGGCCCTCCGTTGTCCTGCCCTGGATCGCCGCACTGGTGCTGTGCTGGGTGCTGATGATCGCCGTCTGGCCATGGGCTCATGAAGATCCGCTGCGCAACCCACTGCGTGCTTTCGGCGCAGCAACATCGTTCCCCCAGAAATACGACGTCCTGTTCGAAGGCCGAATCGTCAAGAGTGATGTACTGCCCTGGTACTATCTGATCAAGTACATCGTCATCACGACGCCATTGGCACTGCTCGCCATGAGCGTCATCGGCATCGCATACAGCGTCTCTCTGCAGCGTCGGGATTGGCGCAGCAGCAAGGCTGTACTTTGCAGTCTGCTGCAACTGTGGCTCGCCGTTCCGCTGCTGATCTACCTGATCAAACGCCCAAACATCTACGACGGGCTACGTCACTTTCTATTCGTGCTGCCGGCGCTGGCGCTCTTCGCCGGACTCGCGGTCAGGTGGGTGGCGCAGCGGACGAAGCGAAAATATCTGATCCCGGCAATCGCCGCTGCAGCACTGCTGGTGCCGGCCGTGAAGATGTACAAACTGCACCCCTATCAGACTTCCTATTTCAATTTCATCGCCGGAAAGCAGCCGTCACAGCGCTACGACACCGACTATTGGGTGTCGAGCTATAAGGAAGCGATAGAATGGGTCAACAGCGCATCGAGCGAAAGTACCCTGGTCCTGGTCGGGGGCAACGAGCAGGCACTGGCATGCGCCACCCCGTTTGCGGCTTCACATGTAGAGCTTGTCGCCGTCAACCAGGTCGGCGTGCTGGCGGAGTTGAACCTACCAGACCACTTCATGCCGGAGTCTATCCAGCATCTGTATTATGTCGGGCACATACGCTTCGGTTTCGATGACAACTTTCCCGACAGCCCGATCGTGCACCGTGTCGGCCGTCTCGACGATGTATACACCGTCATCCGCGACGGCCAGCTATAGTCCATTTCTTCCGTGGAATGGCCGGTCCCGCCCGTTCCACGGAAGAAACAGAATCGACGATTACACGAGGCCTGTGCGACCACGCTACGATTGCCGCTTCGACTCGTCGCGCAGTCGAGTCAGGTAGGCCTGCCATTCCGCGGGTACCAGGCTCTGTTTATTACTGTTGCACGTCGCACAGCATGGTACGACGTTGCTTTTCGTGGTCCGGCCGCCACGGATAATCGGCACGACGTGGTCCATCGTCAGATCGGCCGGCGTCACCGCCTCATCGCAATAGTGGCAACCCCCGCGGCCACGGATGTTCTTCCACCACTGCGACTGTCGCAATTTCCGGGCTTTCGCACGTTCACGGCGGACATGCTCGTCATCGGCCGGGATGAAAAACAGGTCATCACCGAGATTAATGTCCGGCGTACGTTGATCGTCATCGGTCATGGAGACTCCGCGGGTACCGCTGCAATATCTAAATCCTCTGGCTGATCACGAGTGGACATCATCAGCACGATCAGACCTGCGGCGAACAAAACGATATATATCGACATCACCGGCCAACGCACCTCCGTGCCCTGCCACGGGACCGGCAGGAAAAACGACGGGTTATCGACCTGCGGCACATCCGCTGGCCCCTGTTTCAACATGCTGTGTCTCGACACCATCAGCAGCGTTGCGTTGTTGATCACATGAAGCAGGACACCGGTCCAGATGCTGCGGGTCTGATAAGCCACCAGCGTCACCACGATACCAACGATCATCGCTGGCAGGATACGGTAAATACTGATGTGAAAAATACCAAACATCAGCGACACCAGCAAGATCGTCGACCACCGTTTCAAGACGGGCCGCAGTCCGGCCATGATCAGGCCGCGGAACAGGAACTCCTCGCAAATCCCGGGAGAAAGCGAAAAAACCAGCAGCAGCAGAGGGTCCGGATAATCGGCGTCGGTCAGGCCGAGCGCCTTTTCCATCATCTGCTCAAACGCCGCCGGTGCCGGCAGCACCAGATTCTGCAGCCAGCTTGTGAAGGTGCCGAGCACTGCCCAGGAAGTCAATCCCAAGATAATCGCCGCAACCCAGCCCCACATCGACGGCATGCGGAGCATGAAAGTCTCCCGGACATCCAGCTTCAATGCCATAGCCAGAACTAAAGCCGGCGCCAACAACAGGCCCCATTGTGTCACCACCATACCCCAGATCAGGTTCACCTCCTGCACCATCGTGCCGAGGTAAAGCAGCACGACAAGCGCGATGCAGAATACCGAGATCGACAGCATCGGTGTGGCCCGCCGCACACCGCCGAGCGTCGGACGCATCCGGAATATATCGCCGAGCCCACCGTTGCCCCCCAGTAGAATCTGCTCGGTAGTAAAAATACGCACCGCCACGACCAGCGCCAGAACTGAGTAGCCGACATTGGCGATCAGCACCAGCGTCATCATCTCGGGGCGCGGCGGCTCAGTCATCAGATCGCGCATCAGCAGTACGATGTTGAGCACCGGCACGCCGGCGGTGAATCCGACCAGCTTGACGCCCGGCAGGGCGCCCATGGTCACCGGAATGATGATCAGCATATAGACCGGCGTCAGATAATTCTGCGCTTCCTTGTAGCTTCTTGCGAACACTGCAACTGCCATCATCAGCGCCGCAAACAACAGAGCGATCGGGATAAGCTGCAGAAAAACCATGCCGATCGTGCCGGCATCAATGCGGAAGGCAATTTCCGACTCCCCCGGCAAATCTCTGGCCACCCAGGCAAAGGCTGCCGCCATGCTGACCAGATTCGCCATGGCCGATGCCATCGACACACAGAAGACAGTCATGAACTTACCGAAAACAATTTCCAGCGGCTGCGCCGGCGCCGTCAGCAGTGTCTGCATCGTGCCACGTTCCTTTTCACCGGCAGTAAGGTCGACGGCCGGGTAGAAGGCGCCGAGCAGCACCATCATGATCAGGATCATCGGCAGCACACGGCCGGCAAGATAACCGCCACGCTTGTACGACGGCGCGATATTCTCATCGAATATGCGTAGGGGAAAAAAGAAACCCTCACTCAGGTCGGGGTGCTTCGCAAGACGTTCCAAGACGACCGTCTTGCGGTACGACTGCAGCAAGGTAAACAGCCGGTCGTTGACGGCCCGAGATTCGTCGATCGTATTGTCGTAAAGGATGACGATCGACGAAGTATCTTCCCTCTCGAGTCGCTCCTCGGAGTCGCCGGCAATGACCAGAATCACATGGGCCTGGGCATTCTTGAGCACATCGTGGGCCCAGTCGGTTACGGCGTCGATCTCGGGATCCTCTGCATCATGGCCCAGCGTTTCGGGTGCCTGCGGTGACTGTTCGAGCTGCAGCAGTTTGAGATTCAACTGGTCCGCGGCCGGCTTCTCCGCATCCACCGCCAGCACCTCGGTCAGCGTCTCGGGAATCTCACCAACGACTGCGACCAGACCCTCCATCGCGTACAGTTGCGACACCTGGTGACTGGCAACCTGCGTGAAGCCGATGAGCAGCAGCGGATACAGCACGGCCGGCAGGATCAGCATGACTACCAGCGTCCGTCGATCCCGGACGGTTTCGAGTAGCTCCTTACGAAAGATTGTCAGGGCTATTCGCCAACGCATGAAATTTCCGGGTTGTCGCTTGAGGTGTCGATATCGACAGTTTCGCCGACGAGCTGCAAAAACGCCTCGGCAAGCGATACGGCGCCGGTGCGGGCACGCAGTTCGTCACAGGTGCCCGCAGCGCATACCCTGCCCTTGTGGATGACGACAATGCGGTCGCACAGGTACTCGGCTTCCGACATGATGTGAGTGGAAAACAACACGGCTTTGCCCTCGGCCCGGGCACGCCGGATAGCTTCGAGAATAAAACTGCCGGTCACAATATCCAGCGACACCGTAGGTTCATCCAAAATCAACACTGGCGGGTCGTGGACCAGGGTGCGGGCAATGTTGGCTTTTTGCTGTTGCCCTGTGGACAGCGTTTCACAGTAGCGATCGGCGAAGTCCCCCATGTCCAGGCGCTCGATCAGCGCCGCACTGCGCGACTCGATCAGCACATCTTCCATGTCGTGCAGCCGTCCGAAATACCGCAGGGTCTCGCGCGGCGACATGCGTTTGTACAGAGCCGTGTCGCCGGAAAGAAAGCCGAGCTGCTGCTTCGCTTTCAGCGCGTCGGTGCTGGTATCGAATCCGCAGACCGCGGCACGCCCGGATGTCGGTGTGAGTATCGATGCAAACATGCGAAGCGCCGTCGTCTTGCCGGCGCCATTCGGGCCCAACAAACCGACGACTTCGCCGGCCCGCACCGCCAGGTCAAGATGGTCGAGTGCCACAACCCGCGGATATTCTTTGCGAAGGCCGACGGCTTCGAGCAGGATGTCGGATTCTTTGGTCTCAGTCATTGGCGTGATGTACCGCATTCAAGTCAGACAGTGATCGCCACCAGGAGTGGCATGATACCAGACAAACGTAACCGTGCGACAACGTCACGTGAAACGACCACCCCAATTAATTTCGGCAACCGCAAAGACCTTGCCGTCGGCAGTCGTACCTGTCGGGATTCGCCGCTTGAATCTGTCTCCAGCACTGAACAAGTTGACGCAGGGACTCCAATAGTTCGACCGCGTTGGCGACGACATCTTCGCCGCAAGTCTGCAGGGCTCCTTGTTCTCGCCGCCGCTTCCGTTATTGTTTTAGTTCAGCGCAATGTAGCAATGTAAACACTCAGCAGTCCATCGAATGCCGCACCCCTACACACTTGGCTTTCTCGAACTGACCTTCATCCTGGCGGTGATTCTGCTGCTGCACAGCGCCCGACGTCTGATCGGCAACAGCGGGTTCTACCTTGCGCTCGGCTCACTCATGGTGCTGGCGCAGATCCTCACTGCCGTCGACTTGCAAATGGTTGTCGGCGAAGACGGGTATGCCGTCAATATGGGACCGATCTTCTTCATCCCCTTCATGGCCGCGTTGCTGATCACCTACACGCTGGAGGGCACGAATGAAGCACAGCGCATGATCGTCGGCTTCGCCATCGTCGTTGGGATCTTTGTGTACATATCCTATCTGTCTGAGTACCAGTTCATACTCGACGGCTACGACATCTCGCCGTTGTTCCCGCCGCTGTTCATGCACAAGCTGTTCAATGCCAGTCGCGTCTACATGGTTATCGGCCTCGTCTCCGTGGTCGTTGAATTTTTCATCCTGCCAGTGATCTATCAGTTGTTCAGGAACTGGGGACTGCATCTGATCTTCTGCGTGTTCGCCGCATTGATCCTGACACAGGTGATCGACTCTTTCATTTTCATGCTGATCACTGACAATCATTCCGTGCTGACGGCGCTGAAGTCAGAGGATTGGTGGCACGAACTGGGACAAATGTACAAGTTCCGCTTCTTCGCAACGCTGTGGGTCGCGACTCTCGCCAACCTTTACCTGTTTCTGCGCCAGATTCCCGTCAAAAGCCGGACCCGACGCGACGCCCTGGACATTGTCTGGGCCTTTGTCGGGCGCGGCGGCCAGACGCGCCGCCTGCAGTCGAACCTGCGAGAATGGGAAGGCCGCTATCAGATGGTCGTGGAAAGTACCAACGACATGATCTTCATGATCGCCAAGTCCGGCGTCATCCTCGACGCCAACCGCACCGCCACTCAGAAACTCGGGTACTCCATGGAGGGCATCCACAATCTGCGCATCCAGTCGATCATGCGCACGCCAGACGAACAGTTGTACGACTGGGACGAGATCTGGGAGTATGTCTTTGCGGCAAACACCGGCTCGCAAACCGCCCGCAACGTAGTCTTCAACGAGCTGCTGATGCACACGCAGAGCGGTAACGTCCTGTCCCTCGATGCGACCATATCGCCATTGATAATCCAGGACAGCCAGACCGCACTGTTCGTGGCACGGGACATCAGCCGCCGCCGCGAGCTGGAGAAAGAACGCGAGCTGCTGCGCGACCACCTCGTGCAGGCCCAGCGTATGGAAGCCGTAGGTAAACTGGCCGGCGGCATCGCCCACGACTTCAACAATCTGTTGCATGCCATCCAGGGCAGCCTCGATTTGCTCGACAAGAAAATGGCACAACAGCCGGAGGCCAAGCAATTGGTGACCAATATCATCACGGCTACCGGTCGTGCCTCGAAACTCACCGATCAACTGCTCGGTTTCGCCCGCGGCGGCAAGTACGAAGTCAGCCGGATCAATATGAACGAACTGATCAAAGACTCCGAATCTCTTTTCACTCCGGTACTCAGGAAGAAAGCCGAACTCAAAGTCGTCGTGCATCCAGACCCGATGATCGTCGAAGGCGACCGCACACAGCTCGAACAGGTCGTCCTCAATCTGCTGATCAACGCCGACGACGCGCTCACGGAAACGAAAGCGCGCATCATCCTGCGCTGTGAACCGGCATATGAACACACGCCCGGCCTGCATGCAAACCAGCATAGCCGACCAGCGGAGGATTTCATGGTCGTTCGCGTCCGCGACAACGGCATCGGTATGGACGACGAAATCCTGGCACATCTGTTCGAGCCATTCTTCACCACGAAAACCGACAAGGGCACGGGCATGGGACTCGCGATGGTTTACGGCTGCATCGAAAACCACCATGGCTGGATTTATGTCGAAAGCGAGCCCGGTAAAGGCACGGAATTTTTCATCTACCTGCCGCGCGTGAAGTGATTGAACGGCAGACCGTAGTGGCCAGCCAGATCCCGACCGTTACTATCAACGAGCGGTATCGATGAGGCGGCGACAACCTCGCCAATATCTGTCAGCACCGTCTCGAACGGCCAGTCCTGCAGCAGCCCGGCAGCGTTTCCCGCCGACACCGCCAGCAACAGTTCGTAGTCCTCGCCGTCGAGCCAAGCCGCCGACAGGTCCACCGGCTTGTTGTCGATGCAAGTCAACGGAATCGCTGCTTCCTCCACAACCGCACCAACTCCCGAGGCTGCACACAAACGCCCAAGATCCTTCAACAGCCCGTCACTGACGTCGATCATCGCCGCAACCACGCCGTGCGCCGCGAGCCACTGACCTTCCGCCGTGCGCGGTGTAAAGTGGAAGTGATGTCCAGTCGGCAGGGAACCACCAAAACAGCCGGTTACCAGGAGCCGGTCACCAGCCGACGCACCACTGCGGCGACAGACCGCGCCGGTGGCGACATCACCGACAATCGTCAGGCTGGCAACCGCGCTGCCCGCGGCGGAAACGTCGCCCCCGATCAGTTTGACGCCGCAGGCATCGGCAAGCTCCAGGACACCGTCGGCAAAGCCTTCAGCCCAGGCGGCGTCACAATCCTGTTGTACCGCCAAGGCCAGCAACGCATACATCGGACGGCCGCCCATCGCCGCGATGTCACTGAGATTGCGCGCCAGGAGCTTGCGCCCGGCCAGCGACGGATCACAGTCCTGCAGGTAATGGATGCCCGCCGCCACCTGGTCGACCGCCAGCAACAGCAGCCGCTCGTCCGTCCACTGGATGGCGGCGCAATCATCACCGGCCGAAACAACGATCGAATCGCCAGTCGCCAGACGCGGCAGCAGCGCCGCGAGAAAAGTGTCTTCGTCAATGTTCATCGGCAGCCTCGAGACTTTCGAGTTCGTTGCGCCAGTTGGCGAGGGCCAAGATTCGGTGAAAGATACAGGGCTGGTGCCCGAATTCACAGGTACCGTCCGGGCGTGTACCACCGCATGGGCCGCTCTCGAGGCCTTTTGGACAGGCCGTGGCGGAAACGTAAAAGGTCTTGTCCAGTCGCCAGTCCCGGCCGCTGTGATGACCGCAGAGTACCTGTCGGGCCATGTCGAACGGCACCCCTTGTCGACTCTCGAGGCGCAATGCCCTGGCCAGTTGGAATTTCAACCGCTCCGAGCGGGTCGGCTGCGGCAGCGGTCCCGCAGCATGCAATGACTGGTCGGGCACGTAGTCCGGATAGTCTTTATCCATGAGGTGCTTGAAAGCATAGTGCCCCTGACGCATCGGCGCCATCTCGACGCGGTCATGAAAATCGTTCCAGGCGTTGAGCCAGCGGCGAAAGTCGGTAAACTCTTCAAACGCCTCTTTGACGTTGTCGACCAGGATGCGGGCGAGGTGAGGATCGTCGACACCGACGATCTGGATGCCACTGTAGCCGAACAGCCGGCAGCCGGCTGCGGACATCGCAATTCGCCGCACCTGGGCCGCCGTTGCCTGGCGCTCGTTGATGCTCGATTCGCGCTCCAGCAACGCCGCCATCTCGCGCGACATGACGACACCGCCACAACGGTGGTCGAGGATCCCGGCAATCTGGTGCTGCTGCACGAACATCAGCTTGGCAATAATCGACTCGTTCATATTCCGGCTGCGCAAGTACCATTGCAGTTCCTGGTACTTCTTCATATCCCATCCCGCTTCGGTAACGATGAAGTCAGCACCGGTATTCAGCTTACGGATCATCTTAAAGTACTGCAGATACACGTCCGAGACGTTGTACTTGAACGGATTGACGTAGGCACCGACACACATCTCCGGGTACTCGTTGCGGACAAGACGGATAAGGTCACAGCTGTCGATGAACGTGTGGGCGGCAGCCGGAGCAGCATATTGTTCCGGGCCGGCAAATCCGGTGGTCACAATGACAGTGCCGATGCCGTGCGAATGCACCGCCGCCAGAGTGCCCCGCAGGCCGGCACCCTCGGCGTTGCAACCGCTCAGACACACCGCAACGTCGTCGCCGTTCCGGCACAGGGGTTCGAGCAGCTGCTCGACTTCGGCAGGCCGCGCGGTTACCGTGCTGACAGACAGTCCGGCAACGCGAGAATCGGCGCCAGTATAGCGGGCAAGTGCAAGACCCGGCGCGAGGGCCAGCTTAGAGACTTCCTCGTCGTCGCTGACAGCCGGCACCTGGTAGTCGATGAGGATGCAGAAATCGCCGGCTCGCAATTTGCGGAGAACGCCATGGTGGGATTCAAACGCAATATTCAACTGGCCCGCAGGTACGTTCATCAACGGTGGGATTAGCTCCTCAGAATGATGCGACGAACGTTTTTCTTGCCGGCGCGCAGGTTCATTCGGCCGTCGGTAAAGTCGGCAGTGGTGATTTGGTGGTCGAGGTCTTCGATACGTTCGTCATTGACATAACAGCCGCCGGCCTGTAACAGACGGCGGGCGGCGCCGTTGGATTTTTCGAAACCAGCAGCGACCAGCAGTTTGACGATCCACAGACCGTCACCGAGCATTGCGGCATCCAGCTCGTGAGTCGGCAGGCTGTCGACGACAGCATCGACACTGATCGCCGCTACAGCGCTGCTGGTCTCGATTGTACCCTGCGGATCGGCGAATCCAAACTGCTTCCCCGCCGCAACGAACGCCTGCTTCGCCGCGTCCGCCCCGTGTGCCATAGCCGTCGCTTCGTAAGCAAGAATTTCCTTGGCCCGATTGATGCCGATGTCCTGCAAACTGCCAAGGCGCCGCACCTGGTCAATCGGCAGGTCGGTGAAGTAGGCCAGCAGCCGGCTCACATCGGCGTCATCGCTGTTGCGCCAGAACTGGTAGTAGTCGTAGACACTCGTACGACCGGTGTCGAGCCAAACGGCACCCGCTTCGGTTTTGCCGAATTTCTTGCCGGCCTGGTCAGTCAGCAGCGGAATGGTGGCACCGTAGACCGATCGCGACAGCATGCGCCGAGTCAGGTCGATACCCGCAACGATATTGCCCCACTGGTCCTGGCCGCCAAGCTGGAATTCACAGTCGTAATCTCGTGACAACACATAAAAATCGTAGGCCTGCAACAACGAATAGTTGAACTCGAGAAAGGAAAGTCCAGTCGCCAACCGCTGTTTGACCGATTCCGCCGCCAGCATGCGGTTCACACTGAAATGACGGCCAATGTCGCGGAGGAACTCGACGTATTTGAGACCAAGCAGCCAGTCGGCATTATCGACCATACGTGCCTTGTCGTCACCGAATTCGATAAACCTCTCGAGCTGCGTGCGGATGTGCCCGGTGTTGGCTTGGATCTGCTCGTGCGTCAACATCTGGCGCATTTCGGTTTTGCCCGACGGGTCACCAACCATCGCGGTGCCGCCACCTACGAGCATGATCGGACGATGCCCGGCCCGTTGCAAAATGCGCGTCGCCATGATCGGCAGCAGATGCCCGACGTGCAGGCTGTCGGCGGTGGGGTCAAATCCGATATAGAACGTCACCGACTCACCGTTCAGACGGTCGGCAACAATTTTCTCGTCAGTAAGCTGGTAGAGGAAACCACGTTCCTCGAGAACACCATGAGCTTTCATAATTGCGGCACCGGGTAGTGTCAAGCGGTAGCGAAGTTGCAGCAGATACCCTTTATAGTATAGTAGACAAAGGGCACTGGCAAGACCTGTCACAAACGATCTATATGATTCCCCATCCTGCTCACCGCCGAACACACATTCTCCTGTATTTATCCGGCCCGCTGCTCCTCTTCGCAGGAGGATTGCAAGCAGTGGATGAGTGCTTCCGTATCGGGGTGATCAGCAATTGTCATCCGAGAATGGCCTGACTGCAGAGCGTCTACAAGGCTCGCGGCAAAGCATTTCACGATCATAGGTGCCTCGACGGCCAGGCACAGGCGTACCGGGCCGAGGATAAGGTCGAAAGCAAACGCACCGTCATCCGGAAGAGGTGGATGGATACCAAGCAGCGGAATAAGAAACCGGGAATCATCGACGCCCTGGCACAAACGACGACGCGGATTGACGCGTTCGACCTCGATATCTTCTTGCTCGGCGACGACATCACCGCAAAGCTAGCGGGAGCCAATCCTGTGGCGAACAGCCGGACAACACGAAAATTTTCATGGTCTACGCATTGCGCACCGCTTCGTCGTGACCACTGTTTTCCTCGTCGTTATCAGCCTGCTTGTTGCCGTTTACGTTTGCCAGCAGCAGGTGTCGTCGTTCCTTCAGACATCGTTCGAGCAGAGCATCGATGTCGACCTGCAGAACACTCTCAACTATTTCCAGCACGTCTACGACACACCGGTGCTCAACGACTTGGCGAACCTCAATTCTTCACCAACGATCAACGATCTCCTGCTGCCCCTGATTTTTGATCTTCTGCGAAAAGGACGAAATGGCATAGGGATAGTATGTTATGGTTTCACCTGAGTAATGCTGAAATCGCAGAAAAAGGCTGATTCATGCACATCACTATGGTCAAGAAGGAGCTGGCCGACGGTCAGCCATGCAAGAAATGCTTACAGGCGGAGGAGATGCTCCGGGTCCGTGACGTCTGGGACAAGATCGATGAGATTGTCATAGCCGACGAAGCAGACCCACAGTCGGACGGCATGAAGCTGGGCGCGAAATACGGAATTGACGTCGCACCGTTTTTTATCGTCGAGGACAGTGACGAGGAAACGGTTTTCACCAGCATCGCAAAGTTTCTCAAGCAGACCTTTCCCGATGCCAAGCGCCCGAGTCGCACGGCCACCGGTGCCGTCGACACACAGGCGGCATTGGACCAACTGCAGGGACAAACGCCACAAGAAATCGTCAACTGGGCCCTGTCCCGTTACGGTAACGGCTGCGGCTTCGCTTTCAGCGGCGCAGAGGACGTGGCGCTGATCGACATGGCAGTAAAGTCGGGCCACGCATTCACAGTATTTTGCCTCGACACCGGCCGACTGCATCCAGAGACCTACCATTTCATTGAACGCGTGCGTGATCATTATGGTATCGAGATCAGCCTGATGTCGCCACAGGCCACCGCGGTCGAGGCGCTGGTAAGTGAGAAAGGGCTCTTCAGCTTCTACCGTGACGGCCATAGTGAATGCTGCGCAGTTCGCAAAGTCGAACCGCTGCGGCGCGCGCTGTCAAAGCTCAATGCCTGGGTCACCGGACAACGTCTGGACCAGAGCCCCGCGACGCGATCGGATCTCAACGTCATAGAAAAGGATATGGCGTTCAGTGGGCGCGGCGCGGAACTGATAAAATTTAATCCATTGGCAGCCTGGAGCTCGGCCCAGGTGTGGGCCTATATCCGCGAGGAACGCGTGCCGTACAACGAGCTGCATGATCAGGGCTTCATATCGATCGGCTGCCAACCGTGCACCCGCGCCAGCCGTCCCGGCGAACACGAACGCGCTGCGCGCTGGTGGTGGGAAGACGAGACCCAGCGTGAATGCGGCTTGCATACCGGCGCGGACGATTGAACCGGACCAGAACGACGCCCGCGAACCGGAATCCCTACTGGCAACGATAGATCGGCATGGCACGCAGCGACCGAAAACGCAAAGTACCACAAAAATATGTGGCGCCCGCAGAACCCGCCGTAGATGTCGCCGCGGCAGCCGATGATGCGCCTGCTACGGGTGATACACCCACAGCAAACGGCAGCGAAAAATCACCCCGGCGGCAGCGGGCGGGACGAATCAGCAAGAAGCACGTGCGGCTGGTCTACGCCGCGCTGGTCGTCGTCAATGTCCTGGTCTACATACAGGTGCTCGGCCACGATTTCGTGCACTTCGACGATAACGTTTATATCTTCGAAAACGGTTACGTCAGGGCCGGCCTGCACGAAGACACGGTCAAGTGGGCGCTGACGAGTGGGGACGCCAGCAACTGGCACCCCATCACCTGGCTGTCGCTGATGCTCGACAGCACAATCTATGGTAAGGGCGGCGAAAACAACCGTACCCTGAACCCCGCCGGTTTCCACTTCACCAACCTGCTTCTGCATGTCATAAACACGCTGCTGCTGCTCTACGTCCTGCGGCGGTTCACAGGACGTTTCTGGCCGTCGGCCTTCGTTGCAGCGTTGTTCGCGCTGCATCCGCTGCACGTCGAGTCGGTGGCCTGGTGCACGGAGCGCAAGGACGTGCTGTTCCTGCTGTTCGGGCTTCTCGGGATGTTGGCATATCTGCGCTACGTCGAATCGACGCAAAGACTGTGGTATGCGATCTGTGCCATCATGCTCGTCTTCAGCCTGATGTCGAAACCGATGCTGGTGACATTTCCGTGTGTTCTTCTGCTGCTCGACTTCTGGCCGCTCGGCCGCTACCGCTTCGCACCGTTGCCAGAAGGCAACCGAAAGTTATTGAAACTGGTAAAGGCCGGTGAACTGGCGCGTAGCAAAAGCATGCTGATTCTGGAGAAGCTGCCCCTGTTCGCTGTCGTGCTGGGGTCGGCGGTGACAACAGTCTTCGTGCAAGGCAAGGGCGGTGCGGTGGCGGACATCGAGAAGTTTTCGATGGGCATTCGCGTGATGAATGCCACCGTCGCCTACGTGAAGTACATCTGGTTGACGATCTACCCGACGCAACTGGCTTTTTTCTATCCGCACCCCGGCAACAGCCTGTCCACGTGGCACTTTGTAGCCGCCCTGGCTTTGCTCATAGTCGTAACGGTTGTCGTGTGCCTGTACTGGCGCCGCGCACCATGGCTGATAGTCGGGTGGCTATGGTTCCTCGGTACAATGGTCCCGGTCATCGGCATCCTGCAGGTCGGCAAGCAGAGCATGGCAGACCGCTACACCTACTGGCCCCATATCGGCCTGTTCGCTGCCGTCACCTGGGCTATCGCGACGCGGGCTACGACGCCGGCTGCCCGCAAAGTTCTCGCTGTCGGTGCCGGTCTGCTGCTGGCGGTTTGCGCTGTGCTGTCGACGCGCCAGGCTGCCATCTGGAAGAACGACACGACATTGTGCGAGCACGCGCTGCAGGTTACCAACTGCAACTACAAGGCACTGAACAACCTCGCCGTCCGCTACGAGGACAAGGGTGATGACCTGCGCCAGGCAGGTGAGGAAGCCGCCGCCATAGTAGAGTACGAACGGGCACTGACACGCTTCACAGAAGCCCTCGCTTGTGACGTGGATCATACTCGGTACTACAATATCGGCAACGTCTACCGCAAATTGCAACGGTTCGATGAAGCACTGGCCGCTTATCAAGAGGCGCTGAGGCTGCGTCCGGGCTATGCTCGCACCCACAACAACATCGGATCGATTTATTTCAAAAACTATGAGAACTATCCCATGGCGCTCAAGCATTTCCAACTGGCCGCGGAAGCGGATAAGGGCCTGAGCGATGGACCTTACAACTGGGGCGTCGCGCTCTTTACCATGGCAGGAAACGAACGGGACAAAGGCAACGAGGCGGCGGCTCTCGAACTTTACCGCCAGGCCCGCAACCGATTCTACGACGCCCGCAAAGCAGGTAATCGTAAAGCCCCGGGGATGATCGATCGAATCAACAAGTTCCTGCCCGCCGAGGCAAACGTGCAGCGACCGCCACTCACCCCGCCGCCGTTGCCATGAAAATCATCAACCGCTATATCTGCTGGAACCTGCTGACTACCCTCGCACTGGCCATTATCGTGCTCTCCTTCATCCTCGTTGTCGGCAGTTTCGCCAAGCTCTCGGGACTGCTGGCACAGGGGGTTTCCGTGATGCCGCTGCTGCAGCTCGTCCTCTTGAAGCTGCCGCAGATTCTCGGCTATACGATCCCCTTCGGTCTGCTGTTGTCAACGATCCTGCTGTTCAACCGCATGTCGGTCGATTACGAGATCACGGCAGTGCGCGCCAGCGGCGTCAGCCTCCTGCAAATCAGTGCGCCGGCAATTCTGCTGAGCATGCTACTGAGTTTTCTGTGCGGATGGCTACAACTCTATATCGCTCCAAACTTCAACCATGACGCACGCTGGCTGGTGCGTGAACAGGGTGTCAGGGATCCGCTGACAATCCTCGACGAGGGCCGGTTCGTCGAAATCTTCGACGGCACGAAGATCTCCATTGACAAGCGTGACGGGGACTGGGTCGAGAACATCCACATTTACCGGCTCGATGACCAGGGGCGACTGCGTGATGACATCCATGCCCGCGAAGGCCGGCTCATCGTTCGCGCGGCCGAAAAAATTCTCGATGTCCATTTATCGTCGGTGTCATTCACTATTCTGGACCCGGAAAACCCGGGCGACCGTAGCGCCACCACCTATTCCTCCGAGTTCAAATACTCGATCGACTACGGCTCACGCTTCAATCGCCGGCCGTTGTCACGGCGCCCGAAGCAGATGAATCTTACACAACTGCTGACGTACATCGTGCTGTACACCGAGGCCGGAGACAATCCGGCACCGCTGTTCGTCGAAGCGCACAAGCGCGTAGCAATGGCTTTCGCCCCTGTCTCGTTCATCCTTTTGGCCATCCCATTGGGACTGCAGATCAACCGCCGCGAGCGCTCGTCCGGCATACTCATCGGTGTCGGTGTCATGTTGTTGTATTACGGACTGCTGACCATTTTCGAGGCGGTCCAGGACAAATCGATTGTCTCACCGCATGTGTTAATGTGGTTGCCGAACATTGCCTGCCAGGTGATCGGGCTGGTCCTGCTGTGGCGCAAACGCTGATCCCACGAAAAACGCAACATATTAAATTGTAACGTTTTAACTTTTTCCAGCGGCTGAGATATGGCCCTAAAAACCGAATTTTGTCGTGTTTCTTCCGGTTGAAAAACAGGCAATGACTCGGTACTTTCCGGGCACTAGCAGTGCCGTGGTGTAGCGCCTGAACGCCCCCCTGCACTGCGCTTCGGGCACCTTTTCGGCACCTGCTCAGTACTGTCGTACGAATGATCGATGAGCACCAACTGCAACGCAAATATACACATCATCGATCCTTCACTGAAACTACCGCTCAATCACTCGCAAGCCGTCGGAAGGATTTCCGTTCAGGCGCTACGAACTTGTGACAGACAAATAGTAAAAAGGATGCCAGGCAATCGTGGCTAAACTTGATGCTGTAACAACACCGATCAACATCGATCACGAGATCATCGATCAGATCCTCAACCATCGGCTGCACCAGGCCGATATCAAGCGGATCCTCGACACGCTCACGTCGACCGATCGTGAAGATTTCATGGGCAAGATTGCCGATATCCTCGGCAAAGTCACGGCCCTGCTGGAAGTTTCCAATCAGCTTTCCGATACGCTGGCGCTCGACGAGGTGCTCGAACGCATCATCTCGATCACCACCGAAGCGATCACAACAGATCGCGGCACGCTGTTCCTGCACGACCGCGAAACCAACGAACTGTATTCGCGCGTCGCCAAGGCCGAGAAGGAAATCCGCATCCCGGCAACTGCCGGGATCGCCGGCGAGGTTTTCACCACCGGCAAGGCCGTGATCATACCCGAAGCCTATGCCGACCCCCGCTTTAATCAGGAAGTCGACCAGCAGACGGGCTACCAAACTCGTAATATCATGTGTGCGCCGATTCGTACGCGCAGCAATGACATCATCGGCGTTACACAGTTGCTGAATAAAGATCCGAACGCCGGAGGTTTCGATCTCGAAGACCTGCAGTTGCTCGAGTCGATTACCTCCCAAGCCTCCGCAGCGCTGCAGAACGCCCAGCTTTTCGCGGAAGTCGAAAAGCAGCGGCGACAAGAAACTCAGATGCTCGAGATGACCACGGCCATCTCGTCTGAGCTGCATCTCGATCCGTTACTCCAGCGCATCATGGAAACCACGACCCTAATTCTCGATGCCGACCGCAGCACGCTCTTCATCCACGATGAGCGGACCGACGAACTGTGGTCGCGGGTCGCTCAGGGCCTCACCACCAACGAAATTCGCTTCCCGAGCAGAGTTGGCATCGCCGGTTCCGTGTTGCACAGCGGCGAGACCGTCAACATCGAAGACGCTTACGAGGACGATCGCTTCAACCAGAACGTCGATAAGAAAACCGGCTACCGGACAAAGTCGGTTTTGTGCATGCCCATCGTCAATAAGCTGGGCAAAGCAATCGGTGTCGCCCAGGTCCTCAACAAAGATGGCGGCCCATTCAACGCTCAAGACGAGAAGAAGCTCAAGGCCTTCTGCAGCCAGGCCGCCGTCGCCATTGAAAACGCCATGCTCTTCGATGAAGTCCTCAATATCAAAAACTACAACGAATCAATCCTACGCAGCCTCACCAACGGGGTCATCACCCTCAACGCCGACCTCATCGTGGAAACCTGCAACGAAGCGGCACTGCGTATCCTCCACGAGGACACCGAAAAAATTATTGGCGTCAGCGCCACGGAATACTTCGGGCGCCACAACGACTGGATTAACGAGAGCATAGCCCGCGTACAGGCAAGCAACGAGAACGACACAACCGTGGATGCCGAGATCGTACTGGCCAGCGGCGACGTGATGTCGATCAACCTGTCACTGGTGCCGCTGCTCAGTCTTCAGAACGAACTCATCGGTACGATGCTGGTCTTTGAAGACATCACCAGCGAAAAGCGCATGAAGGGGACGCTGGCTCGCTACATGACCAAGGAAGTTGCCGATCAGCTGATGGAATCCGACGCCATGCTCGGCGGCCAGCTCCAGAAAGCAACGGTGTTCTTTTCAGATATCCGCAGTTTTACGACGATTTCAGAACGCATTGGCGCCGCCGAAACAGTGTCCCTGCTCAACGAGTACTTCACGCTTACCGTCGACGTCATCTTCAATAACAAGGGCATCCTCGACAAATACATCGGCGACGCCATGCTGGCAGTCTTCGGTGTGCCCTTCACCAGCGGCGCGGACGAAGACCACGCGGTGACCGCCGGTCTCGAGACAATGCGTATTCTGCACCAGTTCAACGACAGCCGAACCGCCGCCGGCAAGGACACGATCAACGTGGGCATCGGCATCAGCACAGCCGAGGTGCTTGCCGGGAATATCGGCTCGATGAAGCGGATGGATTACACCGTCATCGGCGATGGCGTCAATCTCGCCAGCCGCCTCGAAGGCGCTAATAAGTATTACTCCACGAACATCCTGATCAGCGAGTCGACATACCGCAAACTCACTGGCGATTACCTGGCGCGCCAGGTCGACCTGATGCAGGTCAAGGGCAAGAATGAACCGATCACGGTCTACGAAATCCTGGACCACGAGAACGGCAACAACTCGTTGCGCGAGTCGGTGGAAATCTACAACGCTGCGCGCGGTCACTACCGCTCGCAGTCATGGGACAAAGGCATTGCGATGTTCGAGCAGGCGACCGCATGCAATGACAGCGACGGACTGTCACGCATGTATATCGATCGATGCCGTCACTTCAAGGAAAACCCACCACCGGCCGATTGGGACGGTGTCTGGGTGATGACCGGCAAGTAGCTCGTCTTTGTACCCTGGCGTTCACCGAGCGCGCGGCCGCGTTGCACGCCGCACGCCCGGAAGTTTCGCACAAATGCAAGTTACACTTCGGCCGTAGATTCCTCGTGGATTTCCTCGAGCGCCGCCCGGCGGCTCAGACGAATACGACCGCGGTCATCGATGTCGATGACCTTGACCGTCACCTTGTCGCCTTCCTTGCAGATGTCTTCGACCTTCTCGACGCGGTAGTCAGCCATCTCCGAAATGTGCAGGAGCCCGTCCTGCCCGGAGATCACCTCGACAAAAGCGCCGAATTCGCGCACTGTCTTGACTTCACCGCGATAGATCGCACCAATCTCGACTTCCGCCGTCAGCGAATTAATGGCACGCACGGCGTTCGCCATGTCGTCGCCGTTTTTAGCGTAGATATTGACAACGCCATCCTGCTCGACGTCGATCTGCACATTGTTGTCTTCGGTGATCTGACGGATGGTCTTGCCGCCCGGCCCGATGATTGCGCCGATCTTCTCGGGATTGACCTTCAGCTGCTCAATCTGCGGCGCGTACGGGCTGAGTTCCGGCCGCGGCTCAGCGATGCATGCCGCCATGCTCTCGAGGATCTTGAATCGCGATGTCTTGTTCTTCAGCATCGCCTCGTACATCAGGTCGATGGAGATACCGGGGATCTTCAAGTCGAGCTGGAAGCCGGTGATGCCTTCCGTCGTGCCCGCTACCTTGAAGTCCATGTCGCCGTAGTGATCTTCGCTGCCGAGGATATCGGTCAGCAGAACCTTCCGGTCCCCTTCAATGACCAGGCCACAGGAAATGCCCGCCACCGGGCGAATCATCGGTATGCCCGCATCAAGCATCGACAGCGTTGAACCGCAGATTGACGCCATCGAGGTCGACCCGTTCGAGCCCATGACTTCCGAGAGACAGCGCACGGTGTACGGATAGTCCTTCGGCATCATGCGTGCCACAGAACGCTCTGCCAAGGCACCATGACCGATTTCGCGGCGGCCCGGACCCATGATACGGCCAGTCTCCCCGACACTGAAGTTCGGGAAGTTGTAGTGCAGCATGAACGACTTCGACGTCTCGCCACCGGTGATGCCATCGCTGTCCTGCGTGTCCCGGCCGGTACCCAGCGTCGTGATGACCAGGGCCTGCGTCTCGCCGCGGGCAAACAGGCCGGAGCCGTGCGTCCGGGGCAGCACGCCGACTTCACAGTCGAGCTGGCGCAGGTCGTCGGGACCGCGACCATCGCTGCGGATGTTTTCGTCCAGCAGCAACCGACGGATGGTCGCCGCCGTCAGGTCGACAAACGCCGTCTTGGCGTGACCGTTCCCGTCCTCGGCAGCAAAGCGTTCGCCGAACGATTCGAACATCTCGTCGCGCAAGTCGTCGAGCGCCTTATAGCGCTTTTCCTTCTCGGGGATCAGGCAGGGCTCACGCAATTTGCCGTCGCAGAATTCGGATACGGCATCAGCGATCTCTTGCGGCACCAGCTGGATTGCGGGCATGACCTTTTCTTTGCCTGCCACTTCAGCGAGTTGCCGCTGCGCACTGATCTGCTTCTTGGCAACCTCGTTGGCGAAAATCAGCGAATCGCGCAGGACTTCCTCAGACACTTCGTCGGAAGCGCCTTCGATCATGATCACCTTGTCTTCGACGCCGGCGTAGACAAGATCGAGATCACTCTCGGCCATCTCCTCGTGGGTCGGGTTGGCAATGAAGTTGCCGTCAACACGGCCGACACGCAGCGTCCCGATCGGGCCGAGGAACGGGATATCGGAAATAACGAGCGCCGCCGAGGCGCCCAGCATTGCCAGTACATCCGCCTCGTTCTCGCCGTCGGTGCTCAGCAGCAACGCCTGGATCTGTGTGTCTTCCTTGAACCCTTCCGGGAACAGCGGCCGCAACGGCCGGTCGGTCATGCGGCAGGTGAGAATTTCCTTCTCGCTTGGGCGGCCTTCGCGCTTGAAGAAGCCGCCGGGGAAACGACCGGCAGCGCTGAACTTTTCGCGGTAGTCGACCTGCAGCGGGAAAAAATCGATGCCTGCTCTCGGCGCACCGCAACACGCGGCGACGAGTACAATCGTGTCGCCCATGCGCACGGTAACGGAGCCGCCTGCAAGCAGCGCCATCTTACCGGTTTCGATCGTTGCGGTTTTGCCTCCACCCAAATCGATATCGACGGAGTGAGTAGCCATGAGTTGCCCTCCTGGATTTGCCCCGACATGGCGAAACGTCGCGTACGGATGCCGTAGAGACACCGTGTGACGTGACGCGCCTGCGTCGGATGCGTTTTTTTTGATGAGGTGCAGGCAGGAGGAACAAACTACAAGTAACCACAACGGCTACCTGTGGGATGTCGCGAATCGCGGAATCGCGGTTTAACATTCCGGCTACTCAGTCGCCCTCGGCGAGCGGCCTGTGCCAGATCGTTAAACCGTCTAATTCCACGACCCATGACGTCTGTTCACATCTGTCCACACAAACGAAGGCGACAGTTTAGCGCGTCAACCCGGCGTGTCAAGGCTCGATCCGCTTTCCGTTGGGGTGCCCCGTGGCGGCCTGCGCCGCGAGGCGATTGTGAAATCGGCAGGTCGTGCCGGGGTTCAGTACCGGCCTGTGCGACAGCTTTTATCCATCGTCTTGCATTCGCGTGGTGCCTGCATACGTTAGCCGCAGCAATTTCAATCTCTTTCACAACTGCGAACCGTTACCCGAAATACCTAACATCTATGAGCAACAAACCTCTCGGACGAAGCTCCTACCTGACCAAGCACGTCGGCGACTATCCGGACAGCATCGAAATGATGGGCGTGTCCTTCGAAAAAGTCGACGATCTGCGCTATGGCACCAATCCGCACCAGACCGCAGCCTGGTTCAAACCGGCCGACACCACGTGTGCCATCGGCGATCTTGACGTCGTCAAGGACGGTAAAAGCGGCCTGTCGCAGACCAATCTCGAGGATATCTCGTACGCGCTCAGCATCTGCAAGTTCTTCTCCCGCCCCGTCTGCGCCTGCATGAAACACGTCAACCCCAGCGGTGTTGCCGCGGCGGTCGGCGACGAACCGTTGCGCTCGGTGTACATACGCGCCCGTGACTGCGACCCGCGCGCCGCATTCGGGAGTGTCATGGGCTTCAACGTCGAAGTCGACGCCGATACGGCCGACGAGATCATGTCGACCTTCGCCGAATGCGTCGTCGCACCGGCATTCACCGACGACGCGATCGCGGTGTTCAACGACTTTGAAAAGTATAAGCTGAATAAGCATGTACGCGTCCTCAAATGCGGCAATCTCGCCGATCTACCGCGCTACGTCAGTGACGACTGCGGCCGGGCGCGCACGATAAAAGTCCTGGCAGACGGCTCGCTGGTGATCGCCGATCCGCTGTTGACCAATCTGCGGTCGGTCGATGACCTGAGCCGCGCCACCGCCACGAGCAAAGCAACCGGAGGCGTCGAGTCGGTTGTCGACGTGTCCGGTCAGCAGCTCGAGGATCTCCTGACTGCGTGGTATGTCAACCTCAATGTGCGCTCGAACGGCGTCGTGATCGTCAAGAACGGCGAGACCCTGGCCGTTGGTACGGGTGAGCAGGACCGTGTCGGCGCGGTTGAGCAGGCGGTGTGGAAATTCAAGGAGAAATACGAAGGCAAACACACGGTCGAGAGCGCCGTCATGGCCAGTGACGGATTCTTCCCGTTCCCGGACGCTGTCGAAGTCGGCGCCGAGGCGGGCGTGCGAGCAATGATCGCCCCGGCCGGCTCGCTGAAAGACGCCGCTGTCATCGTGCGCGCCAACGAGTTGAGCGTCGCACTCTTCCACGCACCCGAACGCATCTTCTCGCACCACTGATGCAACTACACACCCTCTGCCTGGGCCCGCTTTTCACCAACTGCTGCATCATCGGCAACAACGATGGCCAGGCGTATATCGTCGACCCGGCGAACGACGCCGAACGTATCATCGATGTCATCGACACGGCAGGGCTGACGCCGCGTGCCGTACTGCTGACCCACGCGCATTTTGATCACATCGCGGCGTTGCCTGCCGTCGCGTCTCGTTATGATCTGCCGGTCTGGCTGGACCCGGACGACCTGCCGGTCTACGAGAGCCCGATGAACTGTTTCCCGCCGGAGATCCCGGCCGTCGAACACCTGCCCAATACAGTATCGGAACTGGATATCGCAATCGACGGACTCGACTACGAAGTCCTGCGTACGCCCGGGCATTCACCGGGCAGTGTCGGCTTCTACTTTCCCGCGCACAAAGTGTTGATTGGCGGCGACACTCTGTTCCAGTCATCGATCGGCCGCTGCGATCTGCCGCTCGGCGACGGCGAGTTGCTGTTGCACTCGATCCGCACGGTCCTGTACAAACTGCCGGCCGAGACCATCGTACATCCCGGCCACGGCCCCGCCACCACTATCGGGCAGGAAATGCAGACGAACCCGTTCGTTCGCGCGGAATAGATGCCCTCACCATTGCGCCTCATAGCCGTCCGCTGCGAGGTCCCACTCCCTGCCGTAGACATGCAGACGCTTCGTCGCCTTGCCCTCGGCATCGACCAGCGACTTGCCGGCATGAGTCCAGGCCAGGATGCTGCCGGCGAGGTTATACGCGTCGAACCCCTTTTCCCGCAAGCCCTCCGCGTACTCGCCACTGCGCGCACCAATTGTGCAGTAAACTAGGATCTTACGGCCAACCAGGCCATTGCGGCCGGCGCGAAACTTTGCTTCGGTAATCGCCCCGGCGATTCGCGACACGCCGATCTCGTCGTCTGTACGCACATCGACGACGACCATTTCGTCCGTCACCTGCTCTGGAGTCAATGCCGGCACATCGGGAAACTCTTTGCTGTATTCCTCGTACATACCACGGATCGTTTCCAGCTTCTCGGCATCGGGCAACGGCTTGCTGCACGCCAACAGCGTCACGGCCATCGCCGCCGAAATCAATAATCTCCACCTCATGATTGTCGTGCCTCCTGTTGCACCATCTATTTTTTTCACACCATACAGGAAACTGCGCGCGGTTTGTAGCGCACGCTCATCCCAGTTCCTTCAACGGAATCCCGCCGAAGCGGCCGCGGCCCTGGATGAACTTGGAAATCTCGCGGACCATGTTCAGGCGCAGCCGGTAAGGCTCGCGGCGTTCTTCGTCACCGGCGCTGTCGATCTTCTGCTCGATCAGCGTTTCCGTGCGCGATACCAACAGCGCCAGATCGTACACCAGCGCCTCGCGACGGGCCCATACCTCTGTACCGCCTTCGTCGAGCGGCAGCAGCACCCGCTTGGCTGCAGCACCCGGCCGATAAGCCTCCCATTCGTCCACATGGAATCGCAGGAATGCCGGGTCATAGCGCCGGCGTCGCAGCAGAAAGAGAATCGACAGGATCCCCAACAGTGATGTGTTCTGGAAGTTTTGCTTCAAATTTTCCGCCTCCAGCATGCGCCCAACCCAGACGATCGTGCGCATGCACATGCGCGAATCAACGTGCTCGAAGAGGTCCAGTCGATAAGTCATCAGCTTGCGCAGATTGCGCAGCCAGTCCGTCATCTTCTCGATGCCGCGGCATTCAAACATCTCGAGCAGTGCACCGAAGAACGTTACGAATTCCTCAGGCTGACGGAATAATTGGGCGCAGCCGGTGAGTTCCTGCAGCTTTAACTCGTCCGGGTCGGTCTCGAGCTTGTCGCAGAGGTAGCGACGCACATCGGAGAAAAACTCGCCCTGATAGGTCCAAGCGATACAGCGCATCAGTTTCAACAGATTATCCGGCCGCTTGGCGGCTGCGAAGTCCGCAACCAGACGGTCGAGGAACCGCAGCACGAGCGGGTCGTCGGTCGGCAGCGCAGCTTCGTCGCCGGCGCCGAACACGTTGTAGCGCCCAAGCCCTGTAGCATCGGTTTCGTCAAACGTAACACGGGCAACAGACCAGAAGAAGGGCCGCGTCAGGATCTTGCCGAGGTCCTGCTCAAGGCCGTCGGCCAACAGCGGGTAGTCGAGGTAAGCTTCGACATGTGGTGTAAAAAAATCCCAGCGCTCTTTGCTGGCTTTGACGTCCGGGATGTATGGAGGATAGCTGCGGTTGATCTCCTCGGCGAGATCATGCACCGTGCGATCGCTATCGGCCATCTTTTGCCAATCGAGCAGGACCGGTTGCCGGCCGAACAGCTCTTCGTTGTGCACTTCGACCCGGACGTGCCCCTGCCCCGGACGCACGCTCGGCTGCAGCGAGATCGGCTGGCGCTTATCGATTCGTACCTGAAAATCCTGATGTAGGGTCTTGAGATGTTCACTGCCTTCCTGATGCAGGTAGAACTCGACGTATTCGAAATTCCGGTCGAAATAGAACCCTTCGATCGGCGAACGCCGAAACTCTTCGCTGCCGCGGATGCGTCCACCCTGCACCAGCACCTCGGATACGATGTCCTCTTGTCGCTGCACCAGAATTTCGAGCTGCTGAAGATGGTCGTAATAGGTCGGCAGCCCATGCTGCGCTCGCAGTCCGAACAGGACACAGCCACTGCGGGTCAAGGCCGCCGGACAGTCATCGAGTCCGGCTACCGTAAGCGGCAGCGAATTTTTCCCCTTTGCGTACTTCGCAGCAACGAGCGCCGCCAGCGAGCCGTTGTCCAGCATCATTTCGAGGCAAGCGCCGGTGAGCAGAATATGGTCGACCTGATCGCGACCATCGAAGCTGTCGAGTTTCAGAAAGTCCATGATCCCGTCCAGAAAACTATTCCCCGAGGGTGTCCCGTCATTGCTGCCCGATGCGAGCTGCAGCGCCGCCGCGACAGCACGCCAGGAATTGAGGTCGGTGGCGGTCACCGCCTGCGTGCGCAGCCGCTGCGTCGCGGATTCGGACAGTTCAACGGTGCACCAGCCGTCGTCGCCGGGCAGCAGTGCGGGCTCGGCACCGTTATCTCCACTGCAGATGCGCGCGGCCAACGGTGAACCAACGAAGGCGTGCCACAATGTGTCCGGCTCGAGCTTCGCCCCGGCATCGCGGGCCGCCACTTCAGCGCAGAGCAGGTCGATCGGCGGCAGCGGTTGTTCGAGATAATGGGCGGCATCCGGCACGTAACGTTCTGGTACCAGGTAGGAATGGCCATCGACCGTCTCCGAATGCAGTTCCAGCAGGGTCGCGGAGATGGTCCACGGCTCAACGTCGACAACCAGTATGCAACGACCGCCGAATCCGGCACGCGCCGCCGCAGACAGGCTGTCGGCCCAGGCTATCGCCGCCGCGACGGGTCCCCAGAGCAGCCGCTTTTCTGTTCCTGGCGACGCCGGCCACGCCGCCAGGACGTGCTCACGGGCGAACTCGTTGAGCGCGTTCGGAACCGCCAGGACATCGATCGACGTCGTTGCTCGGCCGTCATTGCGCGGTAGCGTGGCGTGCAGTAAATCTCGTGCACCGACCTTGCGCACCGCGCCCGTAGCATCGGTGTAGGTCCAGACGGGCAGAACGCGGTTGGTACGCAGCAGTTGCCAGATTGCCGCAGCAGGCAGACGTGCGCAGTTACCGCCGAAACGGCTCTCGGCACGACCTGGCAAACCGTTGTTCCAGGATTGGGCAACCGCATCGACACCAACACGCGGACGCTGCTGCCGCGTCGCCGGCAGCACACACGTGCCGATGGCCTCGTCCGAAGCAACTTGCCAATCGTTGCTGATACCATCACCCGAACCGATGGAGACCGGAGCGGTCAGGTGCTGAAAATCAATGCCGAGGGTGGCGCTCATGGTGTTCTCGATTACGGGTTCAAAGGAAAATACGTTGTTCTTCGACGTTCGCAAGACGCCATCGCGTTCGCAGGGGTGGGCTCTCGGCACCAATTTCCCCGGCACCAGGAGGGGCACAGAACTCGAAAAAAATCGAAAGTAACGGCGGCAAGCAGTGGCTGAGGCAGAAAAAGCAATGCTCAAAAGCGACCGCTTCAAGCCGCACGATAAACCTTACGCCGCATGACGACGAGACGCTTTAAGCTGCGTTTCTCATAAAATCGCGGAGTAGATGTGCCGAACTACCTGCCAGCAGCAGCCGTTGGTGAGGCGCGGATCAGTGCAGATCGCCGATAACTTGTAAGAAATGCGGGCTAAACACGCCCAGCTTCCTGAAGCTGGCGGATGACGGTGTAGACCACGACGGCGGCACAGTTCGAGACATTCAGAGAATTCTTGCGTCCAAAAACCGGCAGCCGCACGATCGCATCGCAACGCGCCAGAGTTTCCGGCCCGAGACCCAATGCTTCGTTGCCGAAAACAAATGCCACCGGGAGCTCATAGCCGACATCCCAGACAGGCGGCGCTTCGGTCATCGTTTCGACGGCGAAAACCCGGTAGCTCTCGGCCTGCAACGCCTCGACAGCAGCCAGCCCGGTCGGCTGATGCTCGCACGGCACCAGGGTGTCACAGCCACGTGCCGTCTTCACCAGTTTAGGATGCGGCGGCGTCGCGGTATAACCGCAGGTGATGATGCGCTCGATGCCGCAGATCTCAGCCAGGCGGAAGATGTTCCCGACATTGTAAGCGCTGCGCAGGTTGTCAAGCACCAGAACAATGGGTTGCGGGGGCGCGGCGGCATCGCGATCCCCGACCTCCACGCCGGGCAGCTCACTCATGTCGTGTAGCTCTTCCGCAGGTGCGAGGATTGGATCCCAAGTTCTTCGCGGTATTTGGCAACGGTGCGGCGTGCTACGGGCACGCCCTGATTTTTGAGCAACGCCACGATCTTCTGGTCGCTGAGCGGGTGACTGAAATCCTCCTCGCTCACCATCGCCTGGATCTTGCTCTTGATACTGCGGCTCGACAGCATGTTGCCGTCGCTGGTCTGGTAACCGGTCGTGAAAAAATATTTAAAGGGATACAAGCCGCGGGGCGTCTGGATATACTTGTTGGCAACAGCGCGACTGACCGTTGTCTCGTGGACACCGATTTCCGCCGCAACCTGGCTCATCGTGAGCGGGCGCATGGACTCGTCGCCGCTGTCAAGGAACTCACGCTGCCAGTCAACGATGATCTCGGCGATCCGCTCGATCGTGGTCTGGCGATGGGACAGGCTCTTAATCAGGGCATTACCGTTGAGGATTTTCTCCTTGATATACTCGCACACGTCCTTCGGGGTATCGGGATCTCCAAGCAGCTTGATGTACAACGGCGACACGCGAATGCGCGGCGTGTGGTCGGTGTTAGTGCGGATGGTGTACCCGTTGTCTTGCTTCTCCACAAAAACTTCCGGCAGCACATACTGCTCGTTGCCGGTGGCAACGGAATGCCCGGGTCGCGGCTGCAGCTGCCGAATCTCGTTCATGACTTCGTGCAGAGTAGCGGCGGAAATTCGCAAAGCCTTGGCGACCTGCGGAATGCGGTTCTTGGCAAGCTTGTCGAGATGCTTGTCGATCGCCTTGTAGGTCAATGAATCCTTGCGCCCCTGGCGCTCGAGCTGCAGAAGCAGGCACTCGCGCAGGTCGCGCGCGCACACGCCCGCCGGCTCAAAGGTCTGCAGCGTGTTGATGACACGCCTGACGTCCTTTGCGTTGGCGCCACACGCAACCGCGATGTCTTCGGGGCGGGACCGCAGATAGCCGGATTCATCGATGCTGCCAATGACGGCCTCGCCGATCTTCGTCGTCTGTTCGTCAAAGTCACTGGTTCGCAACTGTTGCATCAGATCGTCTGCCAAAGTACTGCCAGCCGTCAGCGAATCGAAAAAATACTGGCGCCGCTCGTCGTCCTCGGCACCGGCGTAGGAGCGTGCGTGGTTCGGCAGCAGGTAGTCGCCCCACGACTCGTCGAGTTGTACGATGTTGGCCAGGACCTCGTCTTTCTCGGCAGCAGCACTGGCCATATCCGCATCGACCTGCGTTTCGCCAAGCTCTTCCATAGGGTCGCCAACGAGCTGTTCGCCGTCAGTAGAAAGCCGTTCAAGTGCCGGATTCGCCTCCATCTCCTGGTTGATTCTGGTCGACAGATCAAACAGCGGCGCGGTCAGAATCTCCAGCGACTGGATCTGCTGCGGCGCAATAATCTGCACCTGCTGCAGTTCCGTTGACTGGTAAAGTCCCTGTTGTATGGTAGACATAGGCTTCGCCGAATTGTCACTGGCACACCAAGGCTTGGCGCCCGATTTCCATAGAAGGCAGCGTGCGCTCTGCTCCGGCAAAAACCACCGTCGCACGTGGACAACCACCGATTTAACCTTATACCGTTCCCGGATTTCGTCAACCAATGCACACAGCGGTAGAGGTCACAGTTCTCGGCAGCGGCAGCGGCGGCAATGCCACGGCAATCCGCTGCGGTGACGACGCCATCCTCATCGACGCCGGCTTCTCGGGCGCCGAACTGCAGCGCCGCCTCGACACCGCCGGTGTCGCGTCCTCCCGAATCCGCGGCATCGTAGTCTCCCACGAGCATGATGACCACACCCAGGCACTGCGCATCTTCGCCAAACGCAACAACAACATCCCCGCCTTCGCCAATTCGCTGACCATGGAACGCCTGCAGATGATGAACAAGGCGCCGGAGAACGCCGTTGTCTTCACGAACGGTTCGCCGTTCACCATCGGGCCTTTTCAAATCGAAGCGTTCTCTGTGTGTCACGATGCCGTCGACCCGGTCGGTTTCGTGATTCATTGCCAGGACCGCAAGATCGGCATCGCCACAGACCTCGGCCACTTCGGCAAGCTTGTCCCGCTCAAACTAAAAAACTCAAATGTTCTGATTATCGAAAGTAATCACGAACACGATCTGCTGCGTTCCTCTCGGCGTCCGGCGCACCTGGTTCATCGCATTCACGGCCGCCGCGGCCACCTCAGCAACAAGCGCGCCGCCGAGCTCATCGCGCAGGTCGTAGGTCCGGGTACCCAATACCTGGTGACGGCGCACTTGAGTGACGACTGTAACCGTCCGGAACTCGCAGAGTCCGCGGCCCGCGACTGTCTCAAGGCGATGAACCAGGAACAGGTCGAAGTGCTGGTGGCCAGTCAGGACAAAGTGTGCCAGACGATCACTGTATAGCTGTCGCACCTTCGCGTCTCACCCACAAGTAGATGCCGCCGATCTGCTGCAGATCATAGGCCTCGTGCATCAGAGCATTGAACGGCTCGTGGTCCGGCAAACGCCGCAGCAAGCTCAGCTCGCTGGACATCAGACCATAGACAACCGCGTCGGGACGCACTGCCTCGATGTAGGGAACAATCCCGGCATCAATGGATTTCCACAATTCATTGCTGTAGCCCGGCGACACCCGCTGCCCGGCAGTCGTGGCGTACATTGCTTCGCCCATGACCGTTGCCGGCGGCGGCAGCTTTTGCAGCTCCGACCGGACGGCATGCAGGTCAGACATCGGCGTACCGTACAAGTAGCGCAGCGAATAGTCGCCCCGGGCCTGAACAACCAGCAGTCCAAGCTGCGACGCGATCAACGCCGCCAGCAATCCTCGGCCCGCCAGGGCACGTGACCGCCTCACCCGCCCTGCCACAATTGCCGCGGCAAATGGCAATAGACAAAGCAGCATGCCTATGGCGTACGCCGACAGCGCCGGTCGCGGCTGATCGACAAGCACCGCTTCCTTCAGCACGTAATTGAGCCGATAGACGTTGTCACCAACGATCAGCACATAGTACGCCGTGAGCAACGCAACAACCGCAATGAGCCAGGCGATCATGCGGCCGGACCAGTCGGGACCCCGCAGCAACTCACCGCCCGTTGCCTCATCAGGCCCGGCAGACGGTTGCCAGAGCTTCATCGTCGGCACACCGGTAAACAGCATCGCGCAAAACAGCGCGATAAACGGAAACGCCGGGGCATAATATTTTGGAAACGGCCCGGTGCCGCCAACGAACAGTGTGTAGCCCAGCAACACCCCGAATGTGTACACCGGAATCAATGAGGCCCGCCGCTGTTGCAACCGCCGCAAACTGCCAAAACCCCAAACCGCCAGGCCACAGACCGCGAGTGCCATGAACACCGGTCCAGCGTACGTCGTAATACGGCAAATGTGCAGCAGCATCGCCGATGGTTCCAGAGACCAGATACCGGCACTCGCCTTGCCACTGACCAAATAGTTCACCGGCTGGCCAAACATCTCCCAGTAGGATTGGTCTCGACCGATCGGCGATCGTTTCACGAAAAGGCAGTAGCCCCCCCAGGTGAGCAGCGTCAGCGGCAGCCCTGTCCCCAGCGCCGCAGCGACGACCTGCAGATTGCGTTTGCAAAAACTGAAGACGGCCACCAGCACCAGCGCCAGCAGAAAGATCGCGGTGCTGGTTAGTTTGGCCCACAACAGCACGATGACACCGAGCCCGAGCCACAAACCCTGAAGCCAGATCGGCCGGCGCTCAGCGTACAAATAGACAATGACCATGCTGACACTGGCCAACGGCAGCAGCTGGCCATCGGCGTAATCCATGTTCAACGCCCCCTGCAGCGCCATCGGGCTGGTCAGATAAATCGTTGCTGCCAGTGTCGCCACGAGACGGTTCAACGACAAACACCGGGCACACGCGTACAGCAACAGACCGGTTGTCAAAAAACAAAGAAGCCCCGGCAATCGCATGGCCCACACCGACTCGCCGAATACCGAGACCGAAGCAGCGATGATATACGACCACGAGGGCGGGTGATGCAGATCCGGCGGATACCCGGGGCGCACAAACGGAACGCCGGTCTCGCGAATAGCCATCGCGGCGTTCCAGTTCAGATGTTCCCAGGTGACATCAATGTCGTCCATCGACGGCAAGGCCAGAAACACAACGCACACGCAGACGCCGAGAAGAAAATATATATACCTGCGGGATTCGGCCGAAACTCGCATAAACGGAAGGGGGTGAAGCTGTGATGCCCTGGTATTGCTGGTTTGAGTACATCGTAACAGGCAGCAAAGTTATCATCGGCGCAATGCCATAACAAACAACCGCAACAGCAGCGCCATTTCGATGCATGTCTTCAATCACCTCAACAAGTTCGAGAACAGAACGATTTGGCGACGTGGAATCGCGATATGGCGTTGCTGTCGGGTGTCCGGTATTCCGGATTTTCCGAAGCAACGGCACATTAGTTAGTGGAGATGCGGAAAACCAGGGTCGAAACGCACGGTGAGTTCCTCGGTTCGGCGGCCCTCGACATGGCCGTCGCCAAACAGGAGATTGGACGGGGCATCCAACACCCCGTCCTTTATGTAGTAATAGGGCGGGGCCGGAATCCAAGTGGCGGGCTGCCACGCAATATCCCGGCCGCCGCGCTTGTGCCAGGCCCACTTCGCCGTCGGGGGCGGACCGCCCTCATCCAGGATGATGACATAATCGGTGACGATCGGCAAATCGTCGATACTGTCATCCGCGCCCCGAGTCGGATAGCCCACCGGTTTGGGCGGACCGACGCCGAGACGTCGCGGCACCCAGAGCACGTAGCCACCCCAGAGCATTGTATTTTGATCGTAGATTCCCGCTCCCGGTTGGTTCCAGGTGTCCCTGTAGTTGTCGGATTTCATGAACGGCGGTGTGAAGACGCAATCCTGCACGTCGCGACTGACACTCTGCTCCTCGAGCGCAGAGAAAAAGTCCGGGCCGACATCGACGAGGTTGGATCCGAAAGCAGAATCCGAGCGCGGGAAGTATCCGTCAAAGTCATTGGCATAGCCACTGACACCCAAACCGATCTGGCGGAGGTTCGACGTGCACAGTATCGCGCGAGCGTTAAATTTCGCCCTGCCCAGGACCGGCAACAGCATGGCGGCCAGGATCGCAATGATCGCGATGACGACCAGCAGCTCAATGAGCGTGAAGCACCGCATTCGACGTTCAAGCGGCTCAACGTTGCGATGACAATTATAGCTGGGATTTCCCATATGGTTGCGAATCTCTGTTAGTTTACTGTTGAATACCCGATATCCCAAGGTTACGCGGCCAAGATCCGTTCCCATTCTGCTGATCCAACCGTTGTTCAAGCCTAATGCCGTTCCTAACATGGCGGCGGCTTGCGAATCGCCCAATTCCCCGAGCGCGGCGGCTCGCGAATCGCCCAATTCCCCGAGCGCGACGGCGCAAGATTTAACGACGTCGTTTGCGTCCGTCACGGCGGCAGTTGACCAACCCGAGTGACGTTAAACGTTCACCAGCCTACTCAGCACCTACTGCCCGCTTCAACGAATCCTCCCAGGCACGCACCGATAATTCGGCAGGGAATCGGGTCGCAACCAGTTCCCGGCCGCAAACACTCAACCGCCGAGCCTCTTCGCGGTCCCGGGTCAGCCGCAGAATCGCCTGTGCCGCGGCAGCAGCATCGCCATTGGCGACGGCGGCAAAAGCGCCGCGCCCCGGATCGATCTCATCGAGCACCACCAGGTCATACAACACACACGGCGTTCCGGAAGCGAGCCCTTCCAGCACCGCAATGCAATGGCCTTCGTAGCGCGAGGTGTGCAGGAATATGTCCGCCGCCTGCAACAGCTCCGGGATGTCCGGCCGCCAGCCGAGCAACTCAAAACGGTGCGACAGTCCAGCCACCGCAACATGCTTTTCGAACGCTGCACGGTGCGTACCGTTGCCCGCTATCTGAATGACGAAGTCGAGGCCTGTCGACTCGAGATGCGCCGCAATTCGAATTTTCTCTTCATGATTCTTGGCGACACGGTAAGAACCGATCGTCAAAATCCGCACGCGCCCGTTGTGGTTCGGCTTTTCCGCTACAGGGAATCGCCGCATGTCCACACCGTTCAGGATGAGATCTACGGGATCAGCGGCATAGAGCTCTTTGATGTTGGCCGCCACTTCCCGACTGCACGCCTGGAAACGCGTCGCGAACATCACCTGCAAACGCTGAAAATAATGGACGCGACGATCCTCCATAATTTTCGGATTCGCAAAGTACAGAATGCGCGCCGGCACGCCGGCACGCTTCGCCAGCCACGGTACCAGGGCACGGGTGCCACCCGAAACACAAACGATAGCGTCCGGCCGCTGCTCCCACAGCAGGCGCTTCAGCGCTCTGGCTGCCTTGAAATAGCCAACCTTTTTGACATCGAAAAAATGCACCGGGCAACCCACCGCTGCATAATTCTGTTCGAGCTCACCAAGACCGTACAGAGTGCAGACTGCAACGTCGAATTCTTCGCGGTGGCACAAACGAATCCACTGCAGCGCCGCGTGTTCCGTACCGCCGCCGTTGACGTCGTCCAATGCAATGAGAACTTTCATTGGATTATGGTACATGAAAGAACGGGCACAAGCAAACAGGCACGGGTCAAGACAAACAGGGCCACTCACGCGGTTCACTCAACAGCCGCCTGAAGCAGCCGCAAGGCATATTGCTTCGCGGCGCGTACAGCGTCCGGCAATCGCCCATAACACGCCTTCACAATCCCAGAAACATTTGCTCGGCGTTGATCAATTACTAAATTACCTGTCAATGCCTGTATGCATACAAAGCTCAACAGGACCAAAAAGGCGCTTCATCACCCTTTCATAAGTCACTTGGCTTATGAAAGGGTGACGAGGATGTATCTTGAATTCGATCAGGGTACTCGGTAGGTTCCCTTAAATGGATGCAACAGACCACATAGACCCCTCCTACCTCATCTCGCTGACACGACACCCACCGGAATGCCGTGTCCTCGTGCTCGGCGACCTGATGATGGATCACTACGCCTGGGGAAACGTCTCACGGATATCGCCGGAGGCGCCAATACCGATCCTCAAGATCGAGCGCGAAACTGAAATGCCCGGCGGCGCCGCCAGCGTCGTACTGAACCTCCGACAGTTGGGTGCAGACGTCGTCTGCTGCGGCATGGTCGGCAACGACGCGGAAGGCGAACGTCTGGTCGCGGCACTGAAAAACGCCGGTGCTGATACCAACGCCATCGTCCGCGCCGACGACCGCAGCACAACTTTGAAGACCCGGTATGTCGGTGGCGTGCAATCTGCGGCACGCGCCATGCAACACGTCCTGCGCGTCGACCGGGAAGATACGACGCCAATCGACGAGGACGTGGTCGAAGAGGTGCTTGCGAAGATCGCAGCTGTCATCAACGATTGTAATGCCGTACTGGTCTCGGACTACGGCAAAGGCCTGCTCACCACAGATCTACTGCAAAGTGTCATCGCGACAGCGCGGGCGGCAGGCAAGCCGGTCCTGGTGGACCCGAAGCTGGGCGATGACTTCAGCATGTACAGAGGCGCCACGGGTATTACGCCAAATCGGCTCGAGACGGAGCGGGTGACAGGCATCGCCCCGCGCGACGCAGATTCAATGAACATGGCCGCGCGGCAGATGGTCACTTCACTGGAACTGGAGTTTACCCTGATCACCGTCGACCGGGACGGCTTGTACGTGCACGCAGAGAACGATGTGTCAACGCTCCTGCCGTCGCGGCCCCGATCAGTCTACGATGTGTCAGGTGCCGGCGACATGATTTTGAGTACGCTCGGGTTCTTTCTCGCCGTCCAGGTGCCATTGTCGTGTGCTGCGTATCTGGCGAATGTGGCGGCAGGCATCGAGGTGGGAAAACTCGGTGTCAACACGGTGTCACTGGCGGAAATCCGTACGGAATTGATGGCTTTGACGACCGACACCGCCGGCAAACTCCAGTCGATGCCCGAACTGATCAGCACACTTGAAACCCATCGCCAGCGGCACGAAAAAATAGCCTTCACGAACGGCTGTTTCGATATGTTGCACGTCGGCCACATGAAATACCTCAACTTCGCCCGCGAGCAAGGCGATTTGTTGGTTGTCGGGCTGAATTCAGATGCTTCCATCCGCAGCCTCAAGGGCAATCGGCGACCGATCCTGCCTGAAGACGAGCGCATTCGACTGCTCGCAGCACTGGCCTGCGTCGATTATATCGTCGTGTTCGACGAAGACTCGGTGCAACCGGTTATTGAGCAGGTGCAACCGAATGTTCTGGTCAAGGGCAGCGACTACGGGTTCGACGGGGTCGTCGGACGCGAATTCGTCGAGTCGCATGGCGGTGAGGTCGTCCTGGCGCCAGTGGTCGAGGGCATTTCTACGAGCGCCATCGTGGAACGGGTACTGGAAAAGTACGGCTCCAACGATGCCGCAGACGCCGAGAACGGTAAATGACGGCCGGCACGAATGGCAACGCCGCGTAATATCCTAATATTCCATCCAGCCGGCATCGGTGATGCGATTCTGGCATTCCCCGCCATCAAGGCGCTGCGCGCCACCTTTCCCGAAAGTTGGATCACACTGGTCACCAGCCGCCGGGCGTGGGCGATTGTCGAGGGTTGCCCATATGTCGACGAAATCCTGACCATCGGTATCGAGGAGATGCCGATCAAGCTGTTCAATCGCATAAGCGGCAGCGACGTGTGGCACCTGTGGCGACGGCTGCGTCGGCGACCCTCTGATCTGGTTGTGGATTTCACGCGGATCGGATCGCGCCTGGGCGGCGTCAAGCGCGCGATCATGTTCGCGGCGATCGGGGCCGGGCATAAGATCGGCCGCAACACCCACGGTCGCGGGTTCTACCTCGATGACTCTCCGGACGACCCACCTGCGACCGCGAAACACGAAGTCGAATCCTGCCTCGAAATTGTCGCGCTTGCAGGTGCCTCCTCGGTAGAGCCACAACTGGAAATTTTCCTGACGGACGCCGATCACCAGGAAGCGGCCGAGCTGTTGGCCACGATCGAACTGAAACCAACGCTGATCGGCTTCAATCCAAATGCCAACTGGCCAGCGAAAAAATGGCCGCGCGATCGCGTCGTCGCTGCGGCCGATACGCTGGCGGAAAGACACGACGCCACGATCGTCCTGATCGGCTCACCGCAAGACCGTGCAGACACCGCAGAGATCGCGCAACGCATGTCGCAGCCTGCGACAGATATCGCGGGACGATTGTCATTGAAAGGCACCGGCGCCCTGTTGTCACGACTCGACGTTTTTGTTACCAACGACACGGGCCCCATGCACATGGCGGCAGCAGTCAACACTCCGACAGTCGCAATCTTCGGGCCGATCGATCCCGACCGGTACGGTCCATATGGCCTCGGTGAAGACTGCCGAATCCTCTCGCACCGAAATCTGTGTGCCGCACGCTGCGAAATCGTCTGCGCCCAATCGACCCACCGCTGTATGGAGGATATCCAAGTCGCCGATGTCGTTACAGCCGCCAACGAGCTGCTCGATCAAAAAAACCGTCCCTCCGGCAACCGCGATTAGCTGACAATCCGTGGAATAGCAGGCCGCCGCGAAACCGGCAAAGGCGATCACAGCACATACATCCGGGCCATGCCGGGCTTGAGGCGTGGCATAGCATTTACAGCCAAAAGGCGGGGCGGCATAGCAACCACACAGCAGCATTCTGACAGTTGACTTTGAATGGCACCCACTGTATTTTCCCACGGTGATCGCCCTACGACTGCCAGCCGGCTCCGGGAACACAGCATGAGTCAAGACCGGTTATCGGAAAATATAAAGAGTTTCGACGAAGAAACGGACATGCGCCTGCGCAACTTGACCAAGTTGCAGATGCAGCGGCTGGCGGATGCATACACGGACTACCTGCCGAATTGTAATACGTACATGTGGATCGCAGAATAGACGATGGGGCAAAACATCGGATGCAGTTGGAACAAAAAGTCAAGATCATCAATTTCTTCAGCCTCATAGTGATCGGCCTGATCCTTGTCGTCATGTCCAAGGGTCGGGCGGACTGGCGCGAGCAGCAGACAGTGATTGATGCATTAAAAACACGGATTGCGGCTGACCAGGTTATCGGCTCCAGCATCCCGGAACTGCAGCGCGCAGTCAAGGTGCTCAAGCAGAAAAACACTGACCTACGCGGCGAAATCGAAGAGTCGAAACAGGAAGGTGCCGTCGAGCAAGGCCGCAACCAGGCGTTGCGCGAGGACCTCAAGCGCTGTGCCGCCCAGCTACGCGGCAAGCCCGAGGAACCGAAGTGATCGCAGAAAAACGTGCACCCCATCTATAACCGACTGTCACGTCCAGCGAAAACATAGGCGACAGTGTAACCGGCGGTGTAAGCAACTGTGGCGAACACATACAGAAAGTCCAGACGACATAATGCCGTGACGGCATGGCACAACTTACGCCCGACGCGGTACGCCAACCCGTGCCGCACGGTCTCGTCGAATCCATGTTCACCCGGCGTGTCAAAGGTCCAATGAGCGTAGAATTTCTGCATGTACGCCGAACCCTTGCCGTTGCGGTAAAACTCCTTGAGCAACGCCCATGTGGAGGTGGGTGGCAGATGATGATACCAGGTATCCGGCACGACAACGATGCGGTAACCAGCGTTGCGAAGTTCCCGTCTCAAGTACGGGTCGAGGCCGCGCGGCATCAACTCGTTTTCACCACCGACCTTTTCGAACGCCTGCCGCGGAAAGGCAGAACAACCGTGATCGGCCAGGTCGCTGTCAACGATCGTGTCGACCAGGCCGGAACTCTTGCGCGCAAAGCTCGTCATCACTTTTCGAACAAACGGCGAAGCATCGTCCGGAACGATATTGGGGCAACCCGCCATGCCGATGCCAGAGTCCGCGTTCAATGCAGCGAGCAGGTTCTCAAAAACGCGTTCGTGGCCCAGGCGTGAATCATCGTCAAGGATCAGAATGACATTGCCGCGGCCGGCGGCGGCACCGGTATTGATGGCACGTCCCTGGCGCGGGTCGCCTTTGACGACGATTATTTCGAAAGCCTGCATGGTCTGCAGCTGCGTCTGCTCGATCAGCGCCGCAAAGCAGCCGCCGCGATCTGCGTCTCTGGTCGGTATGATGACAGACAGGCGCGGGCCGCCAGATTGATCGGTTTGACTGCCGTCGATGCGGAAGACTTCCGCTTCGTAGTCGTTGTTGATATATTTGACGAACGCCTTACGTCGTTCGAGCGCATCACGGGCATTAAGCGGTTGTGCGTTCCAGTGGACCATGGATTCGCAGGACTGTTAAGAGAGCGGTAGGTGCTGATCTCGGCGGACGGAGCAAAGAACGCGCTAAACATACCGGCGACGCCGGTCATTTGCCATATGATTAATCAATGCATATAATCCGGTCGTGACATGCTGAATGCGCTTAGGACGATGCCGCTGGCGGCAGAATCGATATATATCCTGCCGGATATGAACGATCCCGTTTTCGTCACGGTGGTGCTCCTGGCCTGCCTGCTCGGCTTCGTGACATTTTTTTCGCCGCGCATCGGGCTGCTCATCATTCTGCTCGCTTCGCTGTTCGGTTCCGAGGTCGAATTCGGCGGTGGCGTCAATGTGACCGGTGACAGGCGCGGCGCCGGTATTCGCATCGAGGACGTTCTACTTATCGTCATGTCCTTTGGCTGGCTGGCGCATCGCGCCCGGACGCGGACGCTGATGATTGTGAGGCGGTCACCTGTTAATCGAGCGATCCTTTTCATGGCCATCGCCATGATCGCAGCAACCGCGATGGGTTTGATACAGGGCACTACGCCAATCGGACGGGGGATGCTCTACACGCTGAAACGCCTGGAGTATTTCTGGATGTTCTACATGGCGCTGCATATCATCGAGGGCTACCAAGGCTGCCGGCGCTCTGTCGAGTTGCTCTATGGCGCCACCGCCGTCATTTCCCTCTACGGCATCTTTGTTGTCCTGATCTCCACCGGCACGGAAAGCCAGTTGTTTACCGAGGGCGGCCTGTCATCAACAACCGGAGCGGGGCGGGCAAACACCTTTTCGAGTTTTCTATTCATCGTCATTTCCCTGGCGCTGGCACGAATATGCTACGCCGAAAACCGCGGTACGATCATCCGCAACAGCCTTATACTGGGCATATTCCTGGTGACGCTTGTCCTGACGTCATCTCGGGCGGCCTACGTCTGCATCGTGCCGCTGATCCTGACGATATATTTCCTGACCAAGAGCCGCCGAATCCTGGTGATGATAGTGATGTCAGGGATTCTGGTAACAGCTTTCGCGTTTTCTATTTTCCTGATGCCCGGACCGATCGGCACGCTCGCCGACAAGCGCGCACGGAAGATTCAATTGCAGGTAGAGTCGATCTTCAAAGTTGCACGGGAAGGACTGCGCAGCGACTCGTCCATGGCCGCCCGGCTCGATGCCTGGAAGTACGCCTGGGGCGAGACCAAAAAGTACCCTGTCTTTGGCAACGGTGTCGGGTCGACCTCGCTCGGCCATATCGACAATCAATACGTGCGCGAACTCATGGACACGGGTTTCGTCGGACTCATCTGTTTCCTTATCTTCATCGGCACCACGCTGAAGGCGACATATGAACTCTTTCTGGTCACCGAGGATCGCTTTGTCAAGAGCCTGACGGCCGGCTTTCTCACCGCCATGGTGGCGCTGCTGATCCATGCCATGACGATAGCCAACTTCTATACAATCCTGGTCATGGAAACTGTCTGCGTCATGCTGGCATTCCTGATGATCTTATATCAGACAACCTTCTATCCTGAGGCAGAAAACCCATACAGCGAGCTCGACGCCGCCCCCCAGAGCCCGGCAGATGCGGCCGCTCCCACATCGCCCGGTCACCCGCAGTAGTGACGCAGGACAGCGACGCATTGCCCGTAGTACGATGGGCCGAAAAGATTAAGATGGTTGAGCAGGTGATAAAGTTTGTACAACCCCTCGCGCTCAGCCGCACCGGCAGCCGGCGGGAACTCGTCCTCGTACGCTTCATAGAAGCCGCGGCCAAAACCACCGAACAGCTTAGTCATGCCCAGATCGGCTTCGCGATGACCGTAGTATACCGCCGGATCGATGAGGCACGGGGCGCCGTCGGCGGCAACCATATAATTGCCACTCCACAAGTCACCGTGCAGCAACGCCGGAGGTTCCTCGCTACCGGCGAGCAGCCCGGCGATCCGCGATTCCAATACGTTGAACAGGCGAATCAGCTCGCCCGTGGCGTGGCCGTTGGTCTCGGCCAGCCGCAACTGATACAACAGCCGGTACTCGAAATAAAACGCCACCCAGCCTTCGGACAGCGGGCGAGCCGGTGTATTGACCTGGGGTGTGGCGCCGATGTAGTTGTCTTCAAAAAAACCGTACGACCCGGAGCTGCAACGATGCAAGCGGGCCAACTGCCGGCCGAACACTGCCATGAAATCACCCGCAGGTACACTGGCGTCAATGACTTCCAACACCAGCATCGACCGCTCCGCATGGACTACCTCGGGGACTCGAATCACACCGGACCCGGCCAGCTCACGTAGACTATTTGCCTCGGTCACAAACATATCGTGGTCGCCCGCGGCCGTTTTGACAAACAACCTTTGACCGTCCGCAAACTCCGCAACAGATGAATCCGCGATACAACCGCCGCCAACAGAATTGAGCCGCAGCAATGCGCTTCCGGCGATCGACGTCAGCCGGCTTGCCAGTATATCGTCCATTCTCGCCTCGCTGCACAATGGATTGCAAAAAGGGTTGTTCGAATCACCATGCAGCACTGTATGCCGGAACCAACTGCAGTGCCAACCCGCAGTCCACCGCCTAAAGGTGATTGCAGCAACAGTACAAAGCGATATATTTCATATAATAGGCTTATGCCGTGCTGCCAAAAGCACTGCGGCAGAATCGTTAACCCTATTGAGAACTGTATGCAATCGCCACCACTGAATGATAGTGCCTGCCCACTGACGCCTGAGCAGCAGGCGATGATCAACCACCTGGTCGGTACGCTCGAACCCGTCCAATTGGCCTGGATCGCCGGCTACCTCTCAGCGATCAACACCCTGGCGTTGCAGGGTGCGGGCCAGGCAACAGCCGTGCCCGCAGCGGCAGGCACCGCCGTCAATGGTGCCGTTGAACTGACTATCCTGTTCGGTTCGCAGACCGGTAACTGTGAAGGCATGGCGAAAATGGCGGCCGAACGAGCGGCACAGCGCGGCATCAAGTCCAATCTCAAGAATATGGGCACCTACAAAGCCGCCGAACTGAAGAAAGAAAAACTGATGATGCTGATCGTCAGCACCCATGGCGAAGGGGATCCCCCGGACTCCGTTGAGGATCTCTATGATTTTATCAACAGCAAGCGGGCACCCAAGCTTGGCGATCTGAAATACTCAGTGCTCGCCCTTGGCGACAGCAGCTATGAGAACTACTGCCAGATCGGCGTCGATTTCGACAAACGCTTCAAGGAACTTGGAGCAGAAGCCTTCCGCGACCGTGTCGACTGCGACGTCGACTATGACGACGACGCAGAAGCCTGGATAGACGGCGCGCTCGACAAGGCCGCCGATCTCGCGGATACGGGCGATAGCAATGCCGTGCCGACAGGCGTGCCGGCGATGCCCTTCACATTCCCGGGCATGGCACCGGCAGCATCGAAATACGACCGCAAGAACCCGTTCCCGTCGGCGATCCTGGAAAATATCAATGTCAGCGGGCATGGCTCCGGCAAGGAAAACCGGCACGTCGAAATGTCACTGGAGGAATCCGGACTGGTCTATGTACCTGGCGATTCCCTTGGCGTTTTTCCCACCAACTGCCCCGAGTTCGTCGCCGAGATCATCGCCACCGCCAAGCTCAAGCCCGACGCCGTCGTGCAGTCCGCCAACGGTGAGGAAACGCTCCAGGACGCCTTGCTCAAGACCTACGAGGTAACGATTCTGACGCCCAAGGTGATTGACGGCTATGCAAAGTTCGCAGGCAAGGCAATCCAAAGCCTGCTCGGCGACAAGAACAAGGCGAAGCAACGCAAGTACATCGAAGGGCGCGAATTGATCGACATGATCCTCGATTACCCGCCAAAGATCGATGCCCAGGGTTTCACCAGCGTGCTGCGCAAACTGCCGCATCGCCTGTATTCCATCGCCTCCTCCTACGACGCCCATCCAGAGGAAGCACACCTGCTGATCGCAACGGTGCGCTACCAAACACATGGCCGCCAACGCAAAGGCGTCGCCACGACATTCTATTCAGATCGCGTCACCGAGGACACACTGGTACCCTCGTTTATCCACGAAAATCCCAATTTCCGGCTGCCTGCCGACCCGGCCACGCCAATCATCATGATCGGGCCGGGAACCGGGGTGGCGCCATTCCGTGCCTTCGTCGAGCAGCGGGAAATCGATGGCGCAACCGGCAAAAACTGGCTGTTCTTCGGCGACCGCCGATTCCGTACTGATTTCACGTACCAGACCGAGTGGCAGCGTTTCCGCAAAGACGGTATCCTGACGCGGATCGACCTGGCATTCTCCCGCGATCAGGACGAGAAGGTTTACGTTCAGCACCGCATGCTCGAAGCCGCCAAGGACATTTATGCCTGGCTCCAGGACGGCGCCATAATCTATGTCTGCGGCGACGAAGTTCACATGGCGAAAGATGTCCATGCCGCCCTGCTCGATATCGTTCGCAAGGAAGGCGGAATGAAGGCCAATGCCGCTGCCGAATATGTCAAGAACCTGCAGCGCGATAAGCGCTATCAACGCGATGTATATTGAGACCCCGTCAGCAGTCCCGCAACCACGGTTTACAACATGAGCGACACCGACAGAGAATCTGGACCGCCCAACGAGGTGGAACTGATCAAAGATGCCAGCAACTATCTGCGCGGCACGATCGTTGAAGGGTTGGCCGACAAGATCACGTACGGCATCGCAGCCTCCGATTGTCAGCTCACCAAGTTTCATGGCACATACCTGCAGGACGACCGGGACCAGCGTAGTGAACGGCGCCGTCAGAAACTCGAACCTGCTTACATGTTCATGGTCCGCGTCGGAATTCCAGGAGGTGTCTGCACGGCCGCGCAATGGCTCGCCTGCGACGAACTCGCCCATACCCGAGCCAACGGCACACTCAAGCTGACGACCCGCCAGGCCTTCCAGTTTCACGGCGTGATCAAGCCCGACCTGACGCCGCTCATGCGGGGACTCAACGAAGCGCTGATGACGACCCTGTCCGCCTGCGGCGACGTCAATCGCAATGTCATGGCCGGCGCCCATCCTCATGATTCACCGATCTACGACCAGATGCTGGCCGACTGTCAGGCCGTCAGTGACCATCTCAAGCCCAAGACAAACGCTTATCAGGAAATCTGGCTCGGCACCGACAAGGTCATGGCCACCACCATCGACGACAACGAACCGATTTACGGCAAGACCTATCTGCCGCGCAAGTTCAAGATTTGCTTTGCCATACCGCCGCACAACGATCCGGATATCTATACCCAGGACATCGGGTTCGTCGCGATCGAGAAAAATGGTAAACTCAGCGGCTACAATGTCATTGTCGGCGGCGGCCAGGGCATGACCTATGGCATGCCAGAAACCTACCCGCGGCTGGGCAGTGTCATCGGATTCTGCAAGCCTGGCCAGCTGCTGGATGTGGCTGAGACCATCGTCAAAATCCAAAGAGACAACGGCAACCGCAGCAATCGCAAACGGGCCCGCTTCAAATACACCATCGACGACCACGGTATCGACTGGATAGTCAGCGAACTCAACAGACGCATGGGTTCAAAGCTCGTCAAGGCAAAACCGTTCGAGTTCACCACCAACGGCGACCAGTACGGTTGGGAAAAAGCTGACAACGGGAACTGGTTCGTGAACCTGTACATCGAGGGCGGACGCGTACTCGATACCGATGACTTCCCGATGATGACAGGATTGCGCGAAATTGCCAAAGTGCATGACGGCGACTTCCGCCTCACCGGCAACCAGAACCTGATCATCGGCAACGTCGACCCCGGCAACAAACGTAAGATCGACTCGTTGCTCAAAAAGTACGGCCTGCTCGACGCCATGAAACATAGCAGCGCGCGGCTCAACAGCATCGCCTGTGTCGCGCTCAACACCTGCGACCAGGCCTTCTCCGAGGCCGAACGTTACCTGCCGTCCCTGATGGACCGGATGGACGAGGTCATCAAGGCCGCCGGGCTCTGGGACGACCCGATCATCGTGCGCATGACCGGCTGTCCGAATGGCTGCGGTCGGCCGTACGTCGCGGAGATCGGCTTCACTGGCAAGGCCATCGGCAAGTACAACCTCTATCTGGGCGCCGGCTTCCATGGCGAGCGGCTCAACAAAATGTACAAGGAAAACATCGGCGAGGACGAGATCATCGAGACTCTCGAACCGATGATCCTCGGCTATGCCAAAAAACGTAAGAAAGACGAGCGCTTCGGTGACTTCTGCGTCCGCACCGATATCATCAAGGCGACTCGGGAAGGCATGGACTTCCACGACTGAGGTAGGAGCGTGTCAAAGGCCACAAAGCCGCGGAAAAAACCCGCCGCGCGCCGTAGAAAGAAGCGCGCCATCAGTCGCACGAAGTTTCTCATCTTCATGCTGCTGCCAACGGTCATGCCGCTGATCCTCGCCGAAGTTGCCTGCCGCGTCTTCGATCTGGGCGAACCGCAACTGCACAGCACCGAACTGCCCGAGCAGCGGTACGGCATCATGCGGCACGACCCCGACCTTTTCTGGTCGCTCGCGCCAAACATCAAAATCGGTGTCAAGATCAAAGAACTGCCGAACACGATGGTGACGCAGACCAACAGTCTTGGACTCCGCTACCCGGAAATCCCCGCCAAGGAGCCTGGCGAGTATCGCATCCTCTCCTTGGGCGAGAGTACCACCTTCGGCGCTTATATCAGCAATCCAGAGACCTATTCCGCCCGTCTCGAGCAAGCCCTCGACAAAGCCGATCCGTCGCGACGCATCCGTGTCATCAACGCCGGCGTCTCCGCCTGGTCATCGTTCCAGAGCCTGATGTATCTGAAACTGCGTGGCCTCGACCTGCAGCCGGATATGATCCTGTTCTATCACGAATACAACGACTACCTGCCGTCCTCGCTGCGTTCATCAGACAATACCGAAATCGGACTGGCCCGGACCGATCGCGAACTATGGGAATCGAGCCGCGGCTTCCTGAACCAGCTTATGCAACGCTCAACGCTGGTGCGTTTTATCGTCTATCAATCTGCAAAATCCAAAGTCAAAAAATTGCGTGGTGACAATTCCGCCAAAATCGCTGCCAATATCGGTCTTTCGGCTATTGGCGCCGCACCAAAGGTCAAAGAGAACGGCGGTGAAATAGAAGTCCGGCACGGTGCCCTGCCAAGGCGCGTATCGTCACAGGAACGGCAACAGAATCTAGACGACCTGAGGAAACTCTGCGTCGCCAAGGGCATCGAGCTCATAATTATCCACCCCTCCTATCGCTTCACACGGCCACACGAATGCATTTTGACGGGGTTTTGCCGACAGCACAAGGTAACCATGTTCGAAGCTCACGATGTGCTGCATCCGCGGAACATACCGATCGAGAACATTTTCATTGATACTGCCCATCCCACGCCCGATGGTCATCAGCGGCTCGCCGACGCCCTTGCCCCCGTCATCCAGGCCGAGGTAAACAAATAGACAATCGAAATACTAACTGCTTAATATTCAAAGCTTTAAATATATACTGGTGGTATAAAAAGCCTGTATCTTCAAGAGATTTACCCAGGAAAAAAAACGCGGCCGGAGAAACCTAAAACAGGGTGTAAATAAATGGCGCCAGGGCAGTCTGGCCAGCGATGATCACGGTTCCAAGCAAAGCCAGAACCAAAAGGATCGGAATCATCCAGAACTTCTTGTTGTCAAACAAAAACTCGATGAACTCGCCGATTAAACCGGTATGAGACTCAAGTTCCTCGAATTCAGTTTTCTTGTCGTCAGCCATTTTGTCATCAAACTCTGATGATGTGGTAGAAATCGAGCATACTCCCGAAAGGACGGCAAGTCAATGTCGTCAACCCCATCGACGCAGGTTCCATGCCTCAGTCGAGCGGAAATTCTTCACGGTATTTCGCGGTCGCCGCACGATCAGTCGCGTTCTGCTCGGTCTTCAAAAGCACAAAGTTCTCGAGCACCAGAACATCCATTTCAGTGTTCAGGAAACAACGATAGGCGTCGGCTGGGGCGCATACGATGGGTTCGCCGCGAATGTTAAAACTGGTGTTGATGACTACAGGGCAGGCGGTGCGTTCGTCGAAACGCTGCAACAAGCGGTAATAGCGATCGAAGCGATCGCCATCCACGGTCTGTACCCTGGCAGAATAGTCTATGTGGGTAATTGCCGGCACCTCCGAACGCTTGATATGGACGCGTGCCCGTAAATCGCCGGATTCCTGGACACCCTGCTCGTCGGCCGACAGCTTTAACTGTTTCGATGCAGCCACTGGCGCCACCAGAAGCATATACGGCGACGGGGCGTCAAGGTCGAAATAGTCACTGGCCTTCTCCTCGAGTACGGACGGTGCAAACGGCCGGAAGGACTCGCGGAATTTGATCTTGCGGTTCATGATCGACTGCATGCGCTCACTGCGGGCATCGCCAATGATGCTGCGAGAACCAAGGGCGCGCGGCCCAAACTCCATGCGATCCTGAAACCAGCCGACGACATTCTCAGTGTCGATCAACTCGACGACCCGATCGAGCAGCTCATCTTCATCCTCGAAATATCGATAGGTCGCACCCTGCTCGTCCAGCAACGCCCGAATTTCGTCCTGGTCAAAATCCGGGCCAAGGAGACTGGCCCGCTGCGACGACAACGGATCGACTACGCGCTCGTTTTCCAGCAACTGGTGCCAGACGAATTGAGCTGCCCCAAGAGCAGCCCCGGCATCCCCGGCAGCCGGCTGGATCCAAATGTTGTCGAACTCGCCGCTGGCAAGAATCCTGCCGTTACCAACACAGTTCAGAGCAACACCGCCCGCGAGACAAAGGTTGCGGCTTTCGGTAAGCTCGCGTGCGTGCAGCGCCATTTTCATCATGACTTCTTCAGTGACGACCTGTACGGAGGCTGCAAAATCCATGTGCTTCTGGGTCAGGTCCGATTCGGCGGCACGGGGCTCGCCTTCGAACAGCTCGTGGAACTTTGGACCGGTCATGGTCATGCCGTGGCAGTAATTGAAGTAGGACATGTCCATCCACAGCGAACCGTCATCCTTGATATCGACCAGATTCTCTCGAATGCGGTCAGCAAAGATCGGGCGACCGTAGGGCGCCAGTCCCATGAGCTTGTACTCACCTGAGTTTACGCGGAACCCGCAGTAGTAGGTAAAGGCGGAATAGAGCAGCCCGATCGAGTGCGGAAAGCGCAGGTCCTTGAGCAACTCGATGCGGTTGCCCTGGCCCCGGCCGATACTCGCGGTTGCCCATTCACCGACGCCGTCCATGGTGAGAATCGCGGCCGCTTCGAACGGCGACGGAAAAAAGGCACTGGCAGCATGGGACTCGTGGTGCTCGGTAAAGATGATGGGGCCGTCGTAGCGCTTGTCCAGACCTTTGCGGATCTCCCTGGGCAGATGCAGTTTCTGCTTCAACCAGATAGGCAGTGCCTGCGAAAACGAACTAAAACCGCGCGGGGCGAAAGACATGTAGGTTTCCAACAGCCGATCGAATTTCTGCAGCGGTTTCTCGTAAAAGACGACGTAGTCCAGGCTCTCCGCGGCCAACCGTCCGGCATCCAGACAGTAGCGGACCGCATTCACCGGGAACCGGGAATCGTGCTTGCGCCGCGTGAAACGCTCTTCCTGGGCAGCTGCCACAATCTCGCCGTTGCTGATCAACGCGGCAGCTGAATCGTGATAGAACGCTGAAATGCCAAGGATATGCATCGGCAGAAAGTGGGGTAACGCTTATTCGGCGACGGCTTCGGGTCCAGTGCGAACCAGCACGTGATGCGTCAGGTACTTCCGGGCAACCCGCCGCACGTCTGCCGCCGTAATTGCTTCGATTCGAGCCGCGTACTGGTCGCCATAAGTATAACCCAGCCCGTAAAGTTCGTCTACTGCAGCCTGCAGGGCACGGTCACTGTTGGTTTGCCGATCCAGTTGATTCATCGTGATGCAGATGGTCTTCGCCTTCTCGAGCTCGGCCGGAGTCACGGGTTCGGCCCGGATCTGGTCTACGTCCTCGCGGATGATTCGGATGACTTCGTCCATCTTATCGGGCGACGAAGCCGCGGTAATGCCGAAGTAGCCCGGCTCGAGGCCGATGAAGTTGAACGCGTGCACAACGTAAACCAGGTCACGGTCGCCGCCGCGCAGGTGCGAATGCAGCCAGCCGCCTGGATAGCCGATACCGGAAAAAACGGCATCGAGCACCTGCATCGCGTAGCGGTCATCAATATCGCTAACGGTCAGTCCGGGATAGCCAATGTACACACTCGCCAGACCGCGCTTGACGGTCTTGCGGATCTCCCGGTCCGCAGCCGGCGGTACCTGTGCAGGGATTTTAACCGCTGCTGGCTCGCCATCGAGTTTCTGCAGCGCAGCGGTTATCCGCGTCACCGTGGCGGCCTCGTCAATATCGCCAAAAACGGTGACGATCCCCTGAGCGGGTACGGCATACCGCTCGAAGAAGGCCCGGCAATCAGCCGACGTCAAAGCCTTCACGGTTTCTTCCTCCCCGAGCCGGTCGTGACGGTAAGGGTGGTCGGTGAAGTAGGCGTGGCGGAAAAGGTACGACACTTCCTGGTCCCAGCGGTCATTGCGGCGAGCGATCGCGTCGAGTGTCTGGGCCTGTACAGTTGCGAACTCCGCATCGTCAAAGACAGGATTCAGGATGATATCCTGCAACAGCTCAATCGTCACGTCGAGGTCGTCACGCATGACCTCCGCCTCGATGCCAAAAGTGTTGTTGGCTGAAAACGCCGAAAGCCGGCCGCCCATCCGGTCAAAGGCCTCGGCAATATCGTTGCGGCTGCGACTCGTAGTACCGCGGGTCAGGAGCTCGGCAGTGAGATTGCTGACGCCAGCTCTACCTACCGGTTCGAGCCGGACACCGCCCAGGAACAGTACCCGAATATTGACCAGCGGCTGGTTGGGATTGTGTTTTGATAAAATACGCAATCCATTGGCCATCAATGACTTGAGAACCGAAGAGTCGACGGATTCCTGCCCGGTGGCGGCAACAGTAGCGGTGTCTTGTCCAGGGCGCAGCAGGACGATCGACAGGTTGTCCTCGAAAAAATATCGCGGCGCCGCAGCGAGAATATCAGCAGCGGTGACATTGGCAATGCCTTTGAGATACACGTCGCTGAACTTCGGATTGCCCGCCATAAGAATGTTCATACCGATATCAGCGGCTTCGTCGGAAACGGTCTGATTGCCGAGAATATCGTCGGCGACTTTCAGGCGTTTAGCCTTCGCCAGCTCGTCCGCAGTAACCGGTTCGGCAGCAGCGCGAAAGATTTCTTCGAGCACGGCTGCGATGACGTGGTCGACGTTTTCATCACGACAGTTGCCGTAGATCACGAAAACACCGGCGTCGTATTCAGGGGTGTGCGAGTAGGACGAGATACTCGAGACGATGGCCAGGTCCTCCTGTAGTTTCTTGACCAGGCGCGAACTGCGGCCGCGGCTGAGTACATAGCTGAGGACGTCGAGCGGGTACAGATCGGCATGGGAAATCGGTACGGTTCGGAAGGCGATCCGGAAGTAGGTGCCGCCGAGACCGTCCTGGTGAATTTCGCGAAAGCGCCGGCCCATCTGCGGCGGTTCGGCGGGTAGCGCGATCGCCGGCAGGCCGTGCGGCAGGAACGGCCGTTCCTGGACCGCACCGGGATCGTCCCCAGCCGGCTTGTCGGGCTCCGGGTTCTGCCGGAAGGCACGCTCGACGTGCCGGAACACCTCGTCACGGTCGAAGTCGCCGGTGACCACGAGGACCATGTTATTCGGTACGTACATACGTTCGTAATAGGCAAGGATGTCCTCGCGCGTGATCTGCCGCACCTGATTTTCGTAACCGATGGTCGGATAATGCACGGGATGCTTGTCGAAGACAGTGTCATACAGTGCCTGGTAAATGATGCGCCGAGGCTCTTCCCGGCCCTTTTTCAATTCCTCGATGACGATTCCCATTTCCCGATCAAACTCGTTCTGCGGGAACGTGCTGTTGATCATCCAGTCAGCCAGCAGATCGATGGCGTCGTACACCATGTGCGCCGAGGTCGTAATGTGATAACATGTGTGGGCTTTGGTGGTGTAGGCGTTGTTGGCACCCCCAAGCCGATCAAGCAGGTCGTTGATCTCCGTTTCACTACGGGTTGTGGTCGTGCCGCCGTTGATCAGGTGCTCGAAGAGGTGGGAGATTCCCGCCCCGAGATATTCTTGTTCGTACATACTGCCGGTCCGGACGTAAACGCGCACGGCGGCGACCGGGGCATCGTGGTTCGCGTGGACAACGACCTGCATGCCATTGGGCAGGATCTGCAGTTCCTGCGAGCGGGCCCACATGACGGACATACACAGCAACACGCAAGCAACAATTGGCAACGAACGGACAGGAAGCAACATGCGGGATCTCCGTAAAGTTTACAGTCGGTTTTTGCCCGAAAATGCCGGGCTATATTGCCCCGGATTCAACAAGCGAAAACTTGTAATCGCAGCAGCATTACTTAGATTAGATCCCCAATTAGTAGGGTGTGGTTTGAACTCAGTTTTTTCTACAGCCGATTGATAGCTGCCACCTCCCTCCCAGGGTATCGAATTGTTGGAGGCAGGGGGTGGCAAGAATATAAAAGCGGTCGTGTAAATTACGAAGATGCTCTTATCGGATACGTCCTCCAGATATGAATGGCTGTGGTCGCACGCCGACGAGAGAGATAGAGATTACGGGTTCCGCTCGCTGCAATAGTTAATCAAATGTGTCGCAAAGAAAGAGGTACCAGTATGGTCAAAGCAATGATCTTTATAGATGGGACGTGGTTGTATTCAAATAACTCGAAACTCGCCGATTCTTTTCATAAGAACGAATTTGTGCTCGACTATGGCAAACTGCCCCGAATCCTGGCCCAGGAAATATCGGCCCAGTTGAATATCGGTGAAGTGGACGTCGTGCGCACACATTTATTCGGCAGCTACGCGGTTAATTTCGACGCTCGCGACGAAGACGTCGCCCAGCGCCGCCGCGACTTCTTCATGATGCTCAAGGAGAAGTATCACTATGAAGTCGAGCTGTTTCCGACCAATTTCCGCGGCCGCCGCCTGTTGCGTAACGATCGTGAACAGGACGATCATTTCGAGCCCCGCGAAAAATGCGTCGACATCGCTCTGGCCAGCTCGATGATGTACTACGCTGCAGTACCCGGCAGTTACGATGTCGCTATCCCCGTCATCGGTGATCAGGACTTCAAGCCCGTGTTGCAGTACGTGCGCCGGCTCGGCAAACGTATCGCTATCTCCAGTATCAAGAACAGTTGCTACCCGGAATACGCGGATCCGGTCGACAAGGCGCGCGTACGTGATTTCGACATCATTTGGCTCGACGACCATCTCGAGCGACTCGAACTCAAGTACGAGCGCCGCCTGCTCCGCTGTGAGTCACCGCTGCATACCGGCGCACGCCTCATCTGGACGACTTACTACCCGAAGAAAGGAGAAAAGTTCTACTGCGACAAATGCCGGGCCGAGTTCGCCAAACAGAAGGCCGAGGAACAGCAGTACATTCCAGACTACGGCGTTCCCGACCATGATGACGAATACCCCAGTTCGGTAAGCACTGTGCCGAGCACGCGTGCGACAGGCGAGATCGCCAGCGGCGTTGTGAAAACAACCTTTCCCGATCGCGGCTTCGGTTTCATCCAGTCGCTCGACGGCAAGGATTACTTCTTCCACCTAACCGATCTCGAGTCTGAACTGGAATTCGAGAGCCTCGAGGACGGTCTGCCCGTCGATTTCGAAATCAAGCGGGACCCCATCCACGACAAGGCCGGCGCCGCACAGCACGTTCGCGCCTGTGAATACATCGACCAGTAGCAGTCGATCGGACGATACTCGCAGCCACGCGAAGAACGGGTTCACCCTACCCCCGCGGTATGCGGATGTACCCCACCAGGTCCTTGATCTTCTCCGGCGGCGGCGCTGTCGACAGACTGACTATGATCGACACGGCAAAGTTCAGCACCATTCCCAGCGTCCCGATACCTTCCGGCGATATGCCCCACAGCCAGTTGCTCGCCTCGTCCTTCAGCGGCGCCATCCCCAGAAACTCAACCAGTTGCGGGAACCGGAAGTAGATGATGTAGCAGTACGATGTAGAGCTCATTGTCGTTGTCGGTCAACGAGTTCGACCACAACCGCTGACCATGCGGGCCGCGCTTCTCGACGTCCTTGTCGCCGACCCGGACAGCTTCGCCCAGTAACTTCGGCTTTTTCTCGAAGGGCTTGCCCGGGCAGTATTTTACCTTGCCGTCGCCGTCCTTGTGCCCCATAAACAGCATGTCTGTGTTCTCCCACGTCTGAAACCACGTCGGCAGCTCGGCATAGGCTTTCCCCGGAATCTCCTGCAGCAGGTTCGTTCGTGCGAAAGCCGGTGCAGTGGTGTACAGCAGAGTGATGAACAGCAGGGCAAGGCCGATATAAACCGCGAACGTGGCCAGCACGATGATCGCCGTCCATTCCTTGATCGATAGTACGGCAAACATCATGAACTCACCTCCGCATCGGTGCCGACGGTGGCCGACGGTGGCCGACGGTGGCCGACGGTGGCCGACGGTGGCCGACGGTGGCCGACGGTGGCCGACGGTGGCCGACGGTGGCCGACGGTGGCCGACGGCTCGTCGTCCTCACGCACGTCGCATTTCCGGTCCAGACAATTCATCAGCCAGGCTTAGACAAAGATCGGGGCAACAAAGACATACATCGCACCCTGCTAAGCATACCAGAATCCCAGCTTGAAACTGGACATCTCCAACTGGTCCAGATAATCGACAAACAGGATGGCGCAGCCGTAAGAAACGATAAACCAGATGACCATCAGAATCGCCAGGCATTGCAGGTTCTTACGCCAATACCCCTGACATTGCGACGCCACTCCGTTGCTTAATTCAGGCATGTTCCCCTCCCCGATGTACGCTGGATCAGCCTGCAGATGCAGTGCTGAAAGTATCCAAAAATACGAGGTACATGGACAATTTCAAAAGCGGAAGTTGTAACCCACAACAAATCGGCGGCCAAATATTTTTCTCATTACAGCTTGTCTCTGCGTATGTTGTGTGTTATTATCCATCTGGTTAACGATTTATTTGCGGAGCATTCTGCCTACCTACTCGGCATGGTGCCCGTGCCAAACATCTGGAAGGCTCACGAGGTACGTCATGACAAAGCGTGACTTGGTTGTCAGAATTGCGACAGAGACGGGGTTGAATCAACGCGATGTCACCGAAGTGGTGCAAAAAACACTCGACCATGTGATCAATGAACTCGGTGCAGATCGCGGTGTCGAATTGCGCAACTTCGGTGTGTTTACGTTGAAAAAACGAAAAGAACGCATCGGTCGCAACCCGAACGAACCAGCAAACACGGTGCAGATTCCCGAACGAACCGTAGTTAAGTTCAAGCCCGGCAAGATCATGCGCGAAAAGGTCAGCCGCCTTGACGAGATTTCCGATTAGCCAATCGGCTGATCAGCCGCCGGCAAACGCTGCCGGCTCAAAAACCCGACGTTTTACCAAGTGCTTGGTTGCCCTTGTTGCAATCAAGCACTTTTTTTTACATGGGTAAAAAGACAGAACCGATTCCAGGCACGTCCGATATCTTTCCTGCCGAGATCGCCGAATGGCTGTTGCTGGAGACCGAAGCACGCCGTGTTTTCAGCCTCTACGGTTACGGCGAGCTGCGCACCCCGGTCATGGAACGCACCGCCGTCTTCGAGCGCAGTATCGGTGAGCAGACCGATGTCGTGCAGAAAGAGATGTACACCTTCGAGGACCGCGGCGGGCGCAGCCTCACCCTGCGCCCGGAAGGGACCGCCGGCGTCATCCGCGCCTTGGTCGACAACGGCATTCCGCAAGGCGACGAAAAACGGGTCTACTACATCGGCCCGATGTTCCGCGGCGAGCGCCCGGCCGCCGGACGCAAGCGCCAGTTCCACCAGATCGGCGCCGAGTGCGTCGGGACCGTGGCGCCAGAAACAGACATCGAAACGATTGAAATGCTGATGCGCTACTTCGACGCCATCGGCATCCGCAACACCCGCCTCCTCGTCAACAGCCGCGGCACCGCCGCCGATCGCCCGAAGATCGCCGACACGCTCACCGCATACTTTCGCGATCGCCTCGACGACATGTGCGAAGACTGCCAGCGCCGACTCGAATCAAATGTCTGGCGCATCCTTGATTGCAAGAACGAGGACTGCTGCAACATCGTCGCCGGTGCGCCGGCAATCACGGATCTACTCAGCGCCGAAAGCCGCGATTTTTTCCAGCGCGCCTGCGACCGCCTCGATCTACTTGGCCTGCCGTACAACGTCGACCCTCGACTGGTGCGAGGCCTCGATTATTACGAGCACACCGTCTACGAAATCGCCTTCGACGGCATCGGCGCTCAGAACTCGTTGGCCGGCGGCGGACGCTATGCCATCGAAGTGCCGGGCCACAAACAGATGGTTTACGGCACCGGTTTCGCCATCGGCATGGAACGACTCATCCTGGCCCGCCACGAACTCGGCGTTGCGACCGCAACCGAGAGCGGCATCGATGCATACCTTGTCAGCATCGGCGAAGAGGCCTTTGCCGCCAACATGAAACTTGCTCGCGATCTGCGCAGCCAGGGTTTTAGTATCGCCATGGACCTGCAGGGCCGCGGAACCAAGGCACAGATGCGCACAGCCAACAAGCTCGAAGCGGCGGCGGCGCTCATCCGGGGCGACAACGAGCTAGCCCGTGACATGGTCGTGTGCAAGAACTTGTCCGCTTCCAAACAGTTGGAGGTCGCCATTGATGATCTACCCGCACACCTCCAATCCATTCTCGACGCGCGGTTTAACGCCCTCCCCCATGCTGAGGAATAAAAATGAAACGCACCCACACCTGCGGCGCCCTTACCGCAATCAACGCCAACGAAACGGTCACACTCACCGGCTGGGTCAACAGCCGACGTGACCTGGGCGGTCTCATTTTTATCGATCTGCGGGACCGCGATGGGTTGACCCAACTGGTCATCAACCCGGAAGGATCACCCGCTGCCGCCGAAACCGCCCGACCCGTCCGCGAGGAATGGGTGGTCACCGCCACCGGCGTTGTCAACGAACGCCCGTCGGACATGATCAACAAAAAGATCGATACCGGCGAGATAGAGGTTGGCGTCACAACCTTCGAAATCGAAAACCGCTCGAAATCGATGCCGTATAATCTCGATGATCCACAGACCAACGAAGATATCCGCCTGAAATATCGCTATCTGGAAATGCGCCGGTCCAAGGTCGGAGCCAACCTGCGCCTGCGCCACCGCACCGCGAAGATCATCCGCGACTACTTCGATCGCAACGACTTCATCGAAGTTGAAACCCCGATCCTGTCGAAGAGCACACCGGAAGGCGCCCGCGACTATCTCGTTCCGAGCCGCGTCTTCCCAGGCCAGTTCTACGCCCTGCCGCAAGCCCCGCAGCAGTACAAACAGATCCTCATGGTCGGCGGTATCGAACGCTATTTCCAGATCGCACATTGCTTTCGCGACGAAGATCTGCGAGCCGACCGGCAGCCGGAGTTCTCCCAGATCGATGTCGAGATGTCCTTCGTCAGCGAAGAAGATATTTACCAGACAATCGAAGGCATGCTCGTCGCCGTCATGCGCGAGATAAAAGGCATCGACATCCAGACGCCATTCCCGCGCATGGACTACCGCACCGCCATGGACACCTACGGCTCCGACAAGCCCGACACGCGTTTCGACATGCTGCTGGTCGATCTTTGCCATGTCGCCCGCACCTGCGACTTCAAAGTCTTCCGCGGTGCCGTCGACGACGGCGGTGTCGTCAAAGCTATTACCGCAAAGGGACTGGCCGCCGGCGCCTCACGCAAAAAAGTCGACGAATGGACAGAGGTAGTCAAGCTGTTCAAGGCGAAAGGGCTCGCGACCATCAAGATCGAAGAAAACGGCGAACGCAAATCGTCCATCGCCAAGTTCTTCACCGACGAGCAACTCGACAACATTGTCGAAACCTGCGGCGCCGAGCCCGGCGATATCGTCCTCATCGTCGCGGACAAGCAGCCGATCGTGTGGAACGCCCTGGGGCGGCTGCGCCTCGAAATCGCCACGGCTGCCGGACTGATTCCCGAGGATCAGTACAACTTCCTCTGGGTACACGACTTCCCGGTATTCGATTACGATGAGGAGGAAGACCAGTACCACGCCATGCATCATCCCTTCACCAGCCCGGTGGCGGAAGATGTCGAGCGGCTCGAAGCCGAACCGGCTGCGGTGCGGGCACGCGCTTACGATGTGGTACTCAACGGTGTCGAAATCGGTGGCGGCAGCATTCGAATCCACAATTCCGAGCTGCAGGCGCAGATGTTCAAGGTCCTCGGTATCGACAGCGAAGAAGCACAGCTGCGCTTCGGCCATCTGCTCGAGGCCCTCTCGCTGGGCGCCCCGCCACACGGCGGTATCGCCCTCGGTTTCGACCGCATCATCATGCTGCTCACCGGCGCCGATTCCATCCGCGATGTCATCGCCTTTCCGAAGACGACAAAGGCATCCTGCCTGATGACCGAATCGCCAAGCACCGTCGATCAACCGCAGCTCGATGAGCTGGGGATCGCTATCGCCCCGCCTGCTCAGTGACGCTCCAGTAAAGCCGCAGACACAATCCACCGCACAAGCAGGCATGACAGACCAACCCGTGAACAAGCGCCGACGACTGACCGGCTACTTGCTCTATGTGACCGTCACTGGCGCCGCCATCCTCGCCATCGAATTGCTGGGTTCTCGCGTCATGGCACCGTACTACGGTACCACCATCATTATCTGGACGGCGCTGATCGCCATCACGCTGGTTGCACTCGCGATCGGCTACATCGTTGGCGGCCTGATCATCGACCGCTTCCCGAAGCCGCAGCCAATTCACTTGTCGGTGATCGCAGCCGGTATCTGCGTGATTCTGCTGCAGGCCTGCCGACACCAAGTACTGATGGGTACGCAGTCCATGGGAATGCATATGGGCGCCGTCGTCAGCGCTACGATTTTGTTTCTGCCACCACTGCTCCTGCTCGGCATGGTATCGCCAATGGTCATTCGGCTCAACATCGGTTCGGTCAAGCGCGCCGGCCGGATTACTGGCGCTTTCTATGCAGTCTCCACCCTTGGCAGTGTCATTGGCGCTGTACTCACCGGGTTTGTCCTGGTCGAATACGTCTCGACCAGCCGGCTGCTGCTGGGTATCGCGGCATTCCTGATAGCACTCGGCGCTGGCGGCCTGCTGCTCAACGGTAAGAAGGCCGTCGCCGGGAGCGCCATCGGGGTATGGATTCTCGCCGCACTCGCCACGGGCACGCCGAGAGTTGACGCGAAAGTCGTGAAACACCACGCCCGCTCCGCCTACGGCAACCATCAGGTGCTCGACATCAAACAAATGCGCTATCTCTCAACCGACGGACTCATGCACACCATCGTCAGAACCCGTGACGGCGAAAACACCGCACCGTACGTCAACTGCATGGAACTGCTGCCATGCCTGCGGCCGGACGCGAAAACCTCCCTGCAGATCGGACTGGGCGGTGGCCTGGTACCAACGATCTTCAGCGAACACTACGGCATCACTTCCGATATAGTCGAGATCGACGCCGCTATCGTACCCATCGCGAAGACATATTTCGGCTTCGAATCAACAGGCGACGTCTACATCGAAGATGGCCGTACCCATTTCGCCCGATCAAACAGGAAGTACGACTTCATCGTGCTCGACGTCTTCAATACCGATCGGCAGCCCTGGCACCTCTTCACACGGGAATATTTCGATATCACACGGCGACACCTCAACGAAGGCGGGATCTTCGCCATTAACGTCTTCGGCTTCGACCGCGGGCTCGATTCAAAATCCTGGCATTCAGTCGTGCATACAGTGCAGGCGGTCTATCCCGAAGTCGATGCGTACATTGCAACCTTTGCATCGACGCTCCCAAAGCGCAGCAAGGTTAACATCGTGATCTTCGCCTCCGAATCAGCACTCGGGGAGCCGCAACTCGAACTGGGACGTCCGCAAGTTCGTGGGCGTTTGGATATGTACATCAGCCAACAGGTTGATCTGAGCGACTTGAAACCGGCCGGCATCCTGCTGACCGATGATTTCAACCCGCTCGACCGCATGGCGGCACCGATCTTTCTCTCCGTTCGCCGCGATATACGGAAGCTCTTCGGACAGTATCTCGTCATCGACTGACGCGAGTGCGAGATCTACAGATCAGGCTCGCTCGAGGATTGCCTCGCCGACACCGAACAGCTTCGCGATGATCGCTACACGCATCCACATGCCGTTGCGTTCCTGCCGCCAGTAGACGACGCGATCGTCGTCGGCGTAATCGACCGCCTCTTCGATTTCATCGCGCTTTGGCAGAGGATGCAGCAGGCACGCCGTCGGCTTCATATTGCGAAGGTGCTCGAGTTTGAAACAGAACTCATCACTGGCAGCCTCGTGGGTACCGGGAGCCAGGTTATCCCACTCGTCCTGAACTCGCGTCATGTAAATCGCATCCACATCCGCGACGGCCGCCGACAGCGAATCCACCATACGCCAGGGCACATGATGAGTGTCGAGGAAGTGCAGGATATCATCCTGCATCTGGTACCGGTCCGGCGCCGCGAAAACCAGGTCGACATCCTTGTAGTTCTTCATCAGATAGCTGAGCGACCGGACTGTGCGACCGCGCTTGAGGTCGCCTACCAACATGATCGTCTTACCATCGATGCCACCGATCTGTTCGAAGCTTTTTTCCAAAGTGTAGATGTCGAGCAGCGATTGCGTCGGGTGCTGCTTAGTGCCCGAGCCGCCAGAGACAATTGGGATCGGTCGTTCCTCGCCGTTGATATTGATCTTGCGGGCCTTCGTGGCGATCCAGTATGCCACCGCGCCTGCGTCACTGTCACCATGACGCATGACCACCAGGTCGACATACGAAATAAATGTCCGGATCGAATCGGTCAGTGTTTCCCCCTTCGACATCGACGAAATGTTGATATCGCGCACCGAGGCGCGGCGCATACCGAGCGTCGATTGTGCCGAATTGAACGACAGAAATGTGCGCGAGCTCGGCTGCACGAAGAAATTCAATGCTGTCCAATGGCGTAACAGTGACGAGAGAAAATCAGCGCCTTCGCTGGTCTTGTGCATTTTTCTGCAGGTTTCGGCCAGGCGACAGTGGTAGTCCAGCGACTCACGGTCGAACTGTTGGGCGTAAAGAATCGCGTGATCCTTGATATACGGCACCCGTTCCGCCTCGGGCAGGCTCAGAAAATCCTGCAATGACAGGTCCACGGATATTTCCTCTTTCTATTGCTGGTTCAAGTATTCCGGCAGTTGTCCGACAAATTCGCCGATTTCGTCGCGCACCCGGCGATAATGTTGCAGCGCCTCCTCTTCCGAAGCCGTGTGCTGTACGAGGTGCGGTGGATCGTCGAACCCGACGTGCACCACTTTGGCTTTGCCGGGAAACTGTGGGCACACATGATCGGCAGCGCTGCAAACCGTGACAACGTAATTGAAAGCGACGTCGAGTTGGTCGAGCGTCTTCGAAGTGTGTCTGGAGATATCGATACCTGCCTCTGCCATCACTTTGACTGCCTGCTGATTCAGCCCTTGCGCCTTCGTACCGGCTGAGTATGCATCGATCTGATCCCTCTTCAGGTGGCGCGTCCATCCTTCCGCCATTTGGCTGCGGCAGGAATTGCCCGTGCAGAGAAACAGAATTTTCAGCCGCTCCGCCATCCTCGCCAATATAATCCCCCTCCTCGCCCCGCCAACCCCGCCAACCCGATTACCCCCCCCCGATCCCCCAATCCCGGCGATTAATCCAGACAGTCCGGTGTAAACAGTGGTTGATTAGCTGGAGGTTTGCTTTTGGCTCTGTCTCCTCTACAGTTATCGGGCTATGGAGAGACATATCCACATTCTGGCTGCCGACTCATTGGCGGAGGAAGGTCTTGAATTCATCAGGGGCCAGCCGGACACAGTGCTGGCACACAAACCCGGCCTAAGCGTAGCGGAATTGTCTGCTATCATTGGTGATTATGACGGCCTCATTGTGCGTAGCGGCGTGCAGATCACCAGCGAAGTCCTGGCGTCTGCGGGCAAACTGCGGGCGATCGTCCGGGCCGGTGTAGGTGTCGACAATATCGATGTCGATGCAGCGACTGCGAAAGGCATCGTGGTGATGAACTCGGCTGAAGCCAGCACCACTTCGACAGCCGAGCATGCGTTCGCTCTGATGCTCGCGTTGACCCGACACATAGGTCATGCTTATGTCGATTTTCGTGACGGCGGCTGGGACCGGTCTCAATTTTCCGGCAATCAGTTGTCCGGAAAGACCTTGGGTGTTATTGGCTTCGGGCGTATCGGCCAAGCGGTTGCTACACGAGCGATTGCTTTCGAAATGAACGTGGTGGCATACGATCCCTTCATCAACGCAACGACGATGATGGACGGTCGCGTCAAAATGTATCAGAGCTTCACGGAACTACTGCCGCACGTCGATATTCTGACTTTCCATGTGCCTCTCAATGACCAGACACGCAGCATGCTGTCGGCAGAGACCCTCGAGCATTGTCGCCATGGTGTCATGATAGTCAATGCCTCGCGCGGCGGAGTTGTCAATGAGTCAGATCTCCTGGCCGCACTTGACTCGGGCGTGTGCAGGGGTTTGGCGCTGGATGTTTTCGCGACTGAACCGCCACCGGCCGATCACCCGATGCGCGATCATCCACGCGTGCTGGTAACGCCGCATCTCGGCGCCTCAACCCAGGAAGCACAGGAGGCTGTGAGTGTGGCGGCAGCCAAGTCACTTCTGGCGTTCTTGCGTGACGAGGGTCTGTCAGGCGCCGTGAACATTGCCGGATTCCGCGTCGATCTGGATCCCATCCAGTGCGGTTTTGTAGACTTGGCGAGACGCATGGCACAGTTGATTGGTCCGATGATCACCGCCGGTATTGGCGAAATCACGATCGCATTGCAAGGCGACGACCTGACTGCAGCAGCAACGACGATCGAGCGGCATACACTCGTGGCACTGCTCTCCGGCCACATTGAGGCCGACATCAACGTTGTTAATGTCCGGCAGGCTGCGGAACTCCGTGGCATCTCTCTGCGCACAATGACAGTGGACGATGAGAAGAATGACTGGCGTCAGCTGTCGATCACTGTACAGAGTTGCGGCACGGAGCGCGAGCGGCACATTGTCGGCCGCGTCTATGATGACAACCGGCCGCGTGTCGTTGAAATCAATGGATATCACATGGACATGATTCCAGACGGTGCAATGGTAATGATCCAGAACGATGACCGTCCCGGCATGATTGGTCTGGTTGGAACAACGTTCGGCGCGGCGAACGTCAATATCGCAGACATGGCGATCAGCCGCCGCGGTGACACCGCACTAATGGTGTTGAAAGTCGACGATGAACCAGACGACGCAACGCTGCAGCTCCTGCGTGATCAATCTGGCATTTTGAAAGTCGCCAAGATCGTGCTGGCGCCGCTGCTCGAACCATCGTCAAGCTGATTGACGAATCCTTTCGTTGGAATTTCATGGTGAGCAATGAATCGACCGCAAACAACGATGATAGCTGTCGAGCGTCGAGTCGATCTACGGCCGACGGGCGAATGAACTGGACGGCGGCTTTCAATCGCTCGGCGACGTGTCGACCAGTGTTGCCACAGGCAACGTTGCCGTGCGTCACGGTACTGCTGCTGACACTCCACACCCCAGTCAGGCCGCGGCAACGGCAGCGTCTGCCGCCCTGCATGGACCCCTGCAGGACAACTGATACAAATGGCTGACGGCCCGCAACCATATCTGGCGACGATGTCACATCCCGCGCGCGCGGCGATTTTTCTTAGTGGCAACGGTTCGAATGCCGAGAGAATACTGCAGCAATGGCAAGCCGCAGAAGCTCCCCCGTTTGAAGTTGTTACGCTGGTCACTGACCGCCCGGAGCACAGCCGAGCTTTCGAGATCGGTCGAGCCTTCGATTTGCCGGTTGTAGCCAATGACATCCGCGAATTCTACCGCTCCGGCGGCTGTACTCGCGTCACCCTGGCGACGGCGGAAGGTCGTTCGTTGCGGGAAAAATGGACCGATGCCCTCCGCCGCCAACTGGCCGACTACCGGATCGACTTCGGCGTCTTCGCCGGTTTCATTCCACTGACCAATATCACCGGTGACTTCCCCTGTCTCAACGTCCATCCGGGCGACCTGACATATCTGAAAGGCGGCGAGAGATTTCTTGTCGGTCTTCACACTGTGCCGATAGAACGTGCCATCCTGGAGGGGCTCGATCATCTGCGCACCAGCGTGATCATTGCTGAGCCTTACGAAGGCTGTGACGACATGGATTCCGGCCCAATTTTAGGTTTGTCGCCGCCGGTCGGCATCGATCTGACAGGATGTCACCCGGACGAATTGCGGTCGATTGTCGCTGACCGTCCCGCACGGCGACCGCTCGGCGGTTTCGGCGATGCATTGGAAGAGATTGCAATCGCCCATCAGGAACGGCTCAAAGAGGGCGGGGATTGGATAGTGCTGCCACCTGTCGTGTTTGATTTTGCCGCCGGCAAGTTTGCCAGCGACGCAGATGATCTGTACTATCGAGGCCAAGCCGGCTGGGACCGGATTCAAACCGTTGAATACAGCGATGTCGGAGCCGCGCCACGCGGCCCCTGAAAAATCCAAGAAAATATGCGGAGGAAAAGAGAAAAATACGGACATTCCTCATTTAAGTAACTATCTATAAATAAGTAGTTAAGAAATATTATGGATCTGATCAGCTGGCGGTAACGGTAATCGAGGGGCGCATGTCACTCAGTTCGGCGGCGTTGAATTTCGCGCCGAGAAAATGCATGCAAGAAGCGGATGCGGCGGCAAGCCCCTGCGCAAAAGCTTCGTCAATGGTCATGCCAGCCAGGTATTTTACAAGCATCACCGCAGCCACTGTATCCCCAGCGCCGATGGGGTTCAGCAAGCCATCGAGCGCCGGCAAGTCAAATACCCAGTGCCGATTGCCGGACCAGAGGAACGCACGTCCAGGCCCGTCGGTAACCGCCACGTGCTCGATGTTATAACGCTCGCGGCACGCCGTGGCAGCAGCAAACACGTCTGCCGTGCCACATAGGGTTTTGATTTCATCGGCGTTAATCTTCAGAATATCGACCTGCCCGGTCTGCAACGTCTGCTCGACCATATGGCAGCTGTCGAGCAACAGCGTTGCCCGTCCTTTGTTGGCGGCAATCTCCGCGTAGAATTCCGGCCCGACCCCTGGCGGCCAGGTGCCGCACAAGCCGATGCCGTCAAATTGTCCGAGAGCCTCCAGGACACGCGTTCGCATCTCATCGCAGAGTGTCGGCGGTATCTCCGGCGACGGCTCGATCAACTCCGTCATTTGCCCGGTTGCCCGGCAAAGCAAAGTGGTACAAACGCGCGTTTTTTCCGGAATCTCAACTGCGATATGTGGTATCTGATAGTCATCGATGATCTGCTGGATATATTCACCCGTCTCGCCGCCTCGGAAATATGCTACGGTGGTTGAGGCCGGATCGACTGTGTTGCCGGCGATCCCGAAATGAATCGACTTGCCGCCGACAGTTGCCAACTGCGATTCGGCGCGATTGATGCAACCGGGTTGAAGTTGTTCAAAAATTAAGGTTTTCTGCAGCACTGGATTGAGGCCGACTGCGAGAAATTTCATTTTTCGAGGGCCCATACCGTTGTAGTTCCGTTTGCCAGAAAATTTGTGAAGTGCGGATGCAACTGCGGTCACAGGGCAACAAACCCGAAAAAATCAGGAAATCAAGAGCCAGAATGTTTGCCGAACTGAATCAGGCACAAGCGGAAGCCGCCGGCATTGTCGAGGGCCCGGTCCTAGTGATCGCCGGTGCGGGCACCGGAAAGACCCGTACGCTGATACACCGCCTCGTCAGTCTCGTCAATGCAGGTATTTCTCCGCAGTCGATTCTATTGTTGACATTCACGCGGCGCGCTGCTCAGGAGATGATCAACCGGACCGCAGAGTTGCTGGGCAGTTCGGCCAATCGCATTGAGGGCGGCACCTTTCACAGCACAGCCAATTCCATGCTGCGGCGTTACGGGGCCATTCTCGATTTGCAGCCGAACTTTGTCGTACTGGATCAGGGAGACTCAATTGAAATCATCGGGAACCTGCGCAGCGAATTGAACAAGAAACAGCGAGACGGCCTCCCACGTGCTGACACAATATGCAAAATTATCGGAAAATCGCGCAACCGGCTGGTATCGATCCGCGACGTCGTGCAGCAGGAGTTTTTTCAGTTTGACGAAGTCGGCGGTGCCATCGAAAAGATCGCACGCGACTATTCCGGCTATAAGACCAGCCGGCAATTACTCGATTTCGACGATCTGCTTATCTACTTCCTGCGGTTGCTCGAAAACGAACGTGTCCACCAACGTATCGGCGAGCGTTACCGATTTGTCATGGTCGATGAGTACCAGGACACGAACATCCTGCAGGCGCGCTTGACTGATTTACTGGCCGGCCGTTCCCGCAATGTCATGGTTGTCGGCGACGACGCCCAGAGTGTCTATGCTTTCCGCGGTGCCTATCCAAAAAATCTGCTCGAATTCCACCAACACTACCCGAACGTTCGCAAAGTCACTCTGGAGCAGAACTACCGCAGTTCCCAGGCTATCCTCAACGTCTCCAATTCTCTGCTGTTGCAGATGTCACAGGCCTTTCGTAAACGTCTCTTTACTACTCGCACCGGCGGCGACAAGCCAAGGCTGGTTGAGGCATATAACGACGAGGAACAGGCTCGCTTCATCGTCCACCAGATCAAGCAATCGCAGGACCGCGGTACACCGTTGCCGGAGATTGCCGTGTTGTTCCGGGCAAGTTTCCACGCTTTCGCGCTGGAGCTCGAGCTCAATCGCAATCAGATTGCCTACGTCAAATACGGCGGCTTCAAGTTCAGCGAGACTACGCACATAAAAGACGTTCTGGCCCACCTGCGCGTTCTGCACAACGCCGATGACGACCTGTCCTTTGTGCGCGTGCTGAAAATGCGCCAGGGAATTGGTGCCGTGCGGGCGCGGCGCATCTGTGAGCAGATAGCTGGACGCGAGGACGTCGGGACAGCGCTCAAGGAGATCGCCAAGGACGCCAACGGTCAACTCGACATTTTCCCACTGGCGGACCTGATGACCGCCATGGTACCGCTGGTCAAGCGTCCTGGCGAATGCCTGCGCCTCGCAGTCGAGTATTATGGACCGGTTCTCCAGCGCAAATTCGACGACTGGCCGAAGCGCCAACGCGATCTCGATCAGTTGCTGGCCATGTGCCAGTCCTATCGCAGTCTCGACAGCCTGCTTTCGGATCTCGCCATTGCCCCGCCCAACACCGCTCACGACCGGAATCTCGTAGATGACGATGCCGGCGGGAAACTCATCCTCTCGACGATGCACTCAGCCAAAGGTTTGGAGTGGCAAGTCGTTTTCGTCCTCAACGTTCATGACGGTGCAATCCCGATGATCCACGAACATCAGGTCCTCGAGGATACGCAGATGGCCGAACGTATCGATGAGGAATTACGGCTATTTTATGTCGCTGCGACCCGGGCAAAGGACGAGTTGTACCTGATCGCCCCGAAGACCATTCAACGCAATTACGGACCTGTGATCGTCGCGCCAAGCCGGTTTATCCAGAATATGTCCCCGGAGTTGTACCAATTCGTCCGTGCCGCTGATGTCTTACCTCCGGACGAAAGCTCAAGTCGGTCCCATCCCCGCCGCCCTCGACGCTACCAGTTCTGACTATAAGCAAGCACTAATGCGAGTAGCTGGCAGCCGCGTCCGCCGCGGACCTCGCTGCCTTTGGGACATAGCAACGACACGGTTCAGGCGGTAATGGGTCGCCGGAATCTCTGCTTCACACGCGGTAAACACAGCGTCCGGGGGTACAGCAAGCACGTCAGCAGATCCAGCTTCGCCAGACATACTCGCAGTTCCCTGATGAGAAAGGAAATGGCCACCCCAACGGGATTCGAACCCGTGTTGCCGGGATGAAAACCCGGTGTCCTAGGCCGGACTAGACGATGGGGTGAGCGCACCGAAAAAAGCGGTGAAATGCCACTATAAGTCAGGCCCGATGGCATGTCAACAGACGCTTGCCAAACTTCATCCCAAACGGGCAGCAACGATACGATCGCGTCGTGCGTAGTCCATAAGAATTTCAACATCAGCCCAGCCGGCATCCGCAAAGATCCGTTGCGCCGCCTCGCCCTGGGCAGCACCGATCTCACAGAGAAGTTGTCCGTCGGCACATAGACAGGCGGCGGCGGATATCGCAATCCGCCGAATTACCGCCAAGCCGTCATCGCCGGCAAGCAACGCCACGTGCGGTTCGAAGCCACATACGTTGTTCGGCAACCTTTCGAGATCACCGCTCGCGATGTACGGCGGATTCGCTGTGATCAATACAAATTTATGTTCTGCTACGGGCCCAAACAGATCACCCTGGAGAAAGTCGATGTGTTCGGCAGCGAGCAGTTCACGATTTCGCAGTGCCCAAGCCAGCGCATCGGCAGATGCATCAACACCAATCATCGGCACGGGGCCATCAAGCCCGTTATTCATCGCGAACAGAATAGCGCCGCTACCGGTACAGACGTCGAGGATAGCCCCCTCACCGGGGTAGCGTTGCAGGGCCTCATCCACCAGCCGTTCCGTTTCCGGCCGTGGGATCAGAACCCCGGGCCCGACGACCAGTTCGACCGAGTGGAACGTCACATCGCCGATGATGTACTGCACCGGCTCACCTGCCGCCCGGCGCCGCAGCAACGGCCGCAACCGCGCCAGTTCCGCATCACCGAGCAGTCGGTCGAATTGCATGTAAAGCTCAAGCTTTTCAACGTCGAGCGCTTCGCACATCAGCCATTCGGCATCGGCACGGGAGCTTTCGCTGCCGTGACGCTCCAGGTACGTGGCCGAGTCGCTCAAAATCTCCTGCGTCGTCTTCAAGGACTGCTCGCCGACACCTTGATACCTATGCCGCCCCGAGCATTGAAGTCACCTTCGACGATGCACTGCCGTGGGGCGCAGGCTGCAACGATGTCATCCAGAATCCTGTTGACCGATTCTTCGTGGAAGGTGTTGAAATTGCGGTAAGCAAATAGATACAACTTCAACGACTTGCTTTCGATGCATTTGCCGTTCGGCACATAGCGGATTGAGATTCGGCCGAAATCCGGCTGGTTCGTGATCGGGCAGCGAGCGGTAAACTCCGGACAGTCGAAAGTGATCCAGTAGTCCCGCTTCGCATAGCGGTTGTCGAACGCCTCGAGTATTCCGGCTTCCGGTGTTTCCGGGTAGTTCGACTCATTCTCTCGGAGCAGGGTCAAGTCGCTGGTATAGTTGTCACTCATGATAACGCCCCATTACGTGTTGTCATTGCCCTGCCTGCCTCGTAGCCAAATCTTCCAGCCAATCGTCGCGGCAGCGCTTGGCAATCTCGAGAAACTCCACGACCTGTCCCTCGTCGCCGTCGGCAATGCTTTGCCTCAAATTCGCCAACTCCGTCTGGCAGTCATCCAGGGCAGCAAGAATCGCCACACGATTCTGCATTGTGATCTCGCGCCACATATTGACGTTTCCCGAAGCGACGCGGGTAATATCGCGAAAGCCGCTGGCGCAGGCCATGCGATGTGCATCGGCCTCATCGTGGCCAAGCGTCGCTTTCGCAATGAGCGCTGACATCAGATGCGGCATATGGCTGGCGTATGCTACGACCTGGTCATGACGTGCAGCGTTCAGCTCGATCGGGATACTGCCAATTTCGCGCCAGAACTCGATCACCAGGTTAATGGCTTCCAGTTCGTCGTCCGGTGTCGGCGTCAGGAAAACGATCTTTTCGGTGTACAGGTCGGCACGGGCACTGTCCAGCCCGAACTTTTCCGAGCCCGCCATCGGATGGCCGCCGATGAAGTACGTGCCATGATCGTGCAGCATCCCCCGCAGCTCGTCCACCAGTACCTTCTTCACACTGCCGACGTCGGTGACAATGCTGCCGGGTCGGAAGTACGACAGGTTGGCTTTGACGAATTCGATCGTCGCCGGCACTGGCAGGCAGATAAAGGCGATGTCAACAACCGGCAGCACTTCTGCAGCATCTGTGCTGCCCGCTTCGATCAGGTCATCTCTCAGGGCCTGTTCCAGCGATGCTGTACGCCGTGCGATGCCGTAGACACTGCGGGCACCCAGTTCCTTCAGGCGCATGGCCAGCGAGCCACCCAACTGTCCGAGTCCGACGACTGCGATGCGGGATGTGTTGACGATTGAAGCCATAGTATACGGCGGAAAAAAATGTGAGAATAAATGTCCGGTGTGCGGCGTCAAAGTACACAACAGCAAACACAAACGGGAACACTGAAAATGAACTATACACTACAACAACTCATACTCTTTGCGACCTGCTTAACTTGCCTCGTTGCCGGCGCAGAACATTATCCCGGAAGCATCGACGACTTCAACGTTCCCACTGCCAAAGCACGGCTGCAGGATGCCCAGGCACGACACCTCAACGCGCAGCGTAAGCTCGCTGATCTACAGCAGGCCCTCGGAAAATTCACCACCAGGCGCCAGGCACTGCATGCTGAAAGCCGTGAACTCACTGAAGAAGCCGGCAAACAGCAACGCCAAATCACCGAGCATGAGCGCGAATTCGACAACGCACATGCGGCAAACCAGAACGCCGACAACCAGCTGACCAAACTGCGCCAGCAACACGCCACCGCTGCCGACACGGCCAACAAACATCGGGCCCAGATCGGCCGGCTTGACGCACGCCTCGCGCATACCCGAAAGAAGCTCCAACAAGGGCAAGACGAATACGCCGATGCCGCCGCCCACCTCGCCAGTCATCGTGATGACAACGCAGTGCATGACGATGAGAACTGCGCTCGCTTCCAGCGTGAGGCGAAGGCATTCGAAAAACAGGCACAAGGCCTGACTCACACGATCGACAAACTGATCGGCAGAAAAGCCGCGTTCGCCGGAGAACTACAAACTCTGGAGGGGCAGATCAGGAAGTCCAACACCCAGATTTCCACCGTCGATGCCGAAGTCGATCGCTCCAACGGTTTGGCCAATACGTATCGCCAATCACTCCAACAGCGCCGGAACGAGCTCGACCGGATATGCGCCCGAGTCGCTGTATGTGAAGGTGCCCTGCGAGACCTCGCACCGCAGATTGACGAGTACTCAAGACGCCAGCGCCACTGGCAGCATCAGTGCGATGAACAGGTCGTCATCGTCAAAGGCCTGCGACGGCAACTGCACGACGCGCGGGACAATTACCGGCGAGCCCTGCACCACATCAAACGCGCCGCCGCCAGACACGGCCGCGATGGTGCCAAGGAAGGCCGTGACCTGGCCGTCAACCACGCTGCAACCCAGGCTGAACACCTCGGTGAAGAAATCGGCCGCGAACGCGGCGAGAACGACGGTATCGCCCGCGCCCGCCAACAAGGCGCGACGGTCGGCAAAAAAAACGGCATCGAAGAAGGCCGCACGGACGCACAGGGCAAGGCCAGCCCAAATGGCAAGGTCGACGGTCGTGCCACAGGACTAAAATCTCGCGGCTTTGACGACGGCTTTAAGACTGCATCCGCCGAACCGAACATCGGGCACCAGACCTATCGCCAGGCTTACGCCCGTGGCGAGAACCATGCCACGACGGAAGCGCAACACTTCGAGTACCCGCGCGGTGTCAAAGCTGCAGAGGATGAATTCTACAACGCCGCACTGGCTGAATACGTTCTCGACAACAGCGGGGCGACTTCGTTCGAGACATCATTCTCCGGTCTTACGCCCGCGTGGACCCCGGCTACGTCGGTGCGCCCTCAGAAGCCTTTATTCAACGAGCCAACCTACAACGTGACCAAACACAAACGTCGCACCAGTAAACCGTCACAGATTCGCGGCCATGACAAATATGCGGAATTCGCAGTGGACAAAAATCGGATAAAAACGCTTGCCCGAAAAATCGAGAGCGTTGCTATCGACGTGCCGCTCGGTCGCAATCAAAACTGGGCCTTCAAATATTTCGACCCGGACGTGGTGCGGTACCCGTACCGGCCGTTGCAGCGGCACTTCGAAGAGACATATCACGACGCCTACTTTGTCGCAGCGGCCGAGGCCTATGATGAAACTTTCGACGAGACGTTCAGCGACATTCTGCAAATTGTCGCCGACGAGGTGTATGGGCAGTATGTCGATCCTCAACGCTACGGCCGCGATCAAGCTCAAGCTCGTGACGAGGCCTTCGACTACTGGCGTGAGCGCTCCTGGAACAAGACCTATAACGATGTCTACGCGCAAGCGCACCAGGCAGCCAGGCAGCATGCCTATGACAATCCCGACACGGACGCCGGGACCTATCGCAGCGGACATCAGGCAGGCACCGCCCTGGCACACCAACGCGCCGGTTTTGGGCAGGGATACAAGGACCTGATCGCCGACGCAGGAAACAGCCAGCGCCGCGACGGCTTCAACGACCGCGCTGCGTTCTTTCGCGACCATCCGGATTTCAAGGACATCGAGATCCGTTTACAAGAAAACAACCGCGACGGGTATTTCGGTATCGGCGAAACTTTCTCCGCCTCGGTATCGCTGCGCAACTATGGCCTTGCCTCACAGGCAGCCGGCAGCCTCGGTGTGACGATGCGTATTGTCTCCGGGCCAGCGAATCCGATCGCGGCAGGCAGCACCGTCCACGCCGTGCCGGGGCAGTCTGTCACGCGGATCGACAACGTCGTCAGCGCCCGTGTCGACCATCAGGCGCGGCCGCACGACCGGTTCGTCGCAGTGGTCACGGTGCACTATCACAACACTATTCTCGCCGAAGAGCAGTTCGAACGGACCGTGCGGTATCCAATGACAGTCGACAGGCTGCAAATTCCCCAGCGGGTCTATACAAATACCGACGACAACACCATCCACGGGCGCATCGTCAACAATTCAAAAGGCAATCCGCCGGGCCCAATCGAACTGCACCTGTTCGTCGACGGGGAAAAAAACGGTGAGCCAATTACGATTCGCCCCCTGCACGGTGGTAAGTCTACAGAGTTCGCAATTCCGTTCGCACCCACGCCGACCCAGTTTCTGTCGCACCTCGATCTCTCTGTGCGCGCCGTCTCGGGTGGCATCGTTCAGGCCCGCAGCAATTCGAGGCGGACCTTTGCCAGCCGCCGCTCCGCAGGGACCGGTACAGTACTCATTACGGTACATGACCTGGCCATGCTCAATCTCAAACCCGTAGTCGACGCCCTCACCGGCGCCGGCGCGCAGGTCGATCTGTTCGAACGCCGTTACGACGGCGTCATCGACATTCAGGCCCTGAGCCGCCACAGCTTTGCGATCGTCGGCGGTGACATCGATCTGGCGACACGCGATGGTATTGGAAATATTCTGGCTGCCGGCGGCGATGTACTGATCGCCGGCTCGTTGCAGACTGATCCGACGGCGATGGGGTTGCTCGATGACCGAGGCGTGGTCATCAAAGGTACGACCAACGGCGGCACACTGGCGACCGAGCACTTCCTCGAAGACGCCCTTGTGTCAACCGGATTCGGGCAGTTGCCCAAGTTCAGATTGCCCAAACGCTCGAAATCCCGTGTGTTCTACAAATTACTGACCGGCCCCGATCGGAGACTGTTCGCCGGCAAACCGACTGTCGGCTTTCGCTGTGCTGACGTCAAGACCGGCGGTTCGCTCACTGTGCTCGGCTTTGGCATCGACAAACTCAAGGCGGAGTCTGCCACAACACTTCTGGTTCGGGCGTATCTGATGTCGAGGCCGGTGCCCGAACTGGCCGAGCGGTACCTGACCGGAAAAGGAACGAGACGCGCGGAGCGGGTTGTACTCGCGGCAATAATCAGCGAAGAAATCCAGTGCGACAATGCCGTGAGAGGCAAACTCTACAATTCGAAATACAACGACGTGACGGCGACAGATCTTTACGCTTTTCAAGCGAGCGTGCTGGACCGCGCCGACCTGCCAAGATACCCGCAACTCGTGGCTCTGGCGCCGGTCTTCAGCAAGCGCATCGACAGCCGCAACAGCCGCAAGCTGATCAAGTCGCTGATGACCGAGTACCGGCGTTTGAAATGATGACCAATGCCTCTTCTTGCCAGTTGAATCAGACATGTGCATGGTTAGATTATGGTCAACTCAGATAGGCATGTGCGCCAGCTACCACAACAAACCATAGGGAACCACGCCATGACGACACGCAACCTGCTCAACATCGTATTCTGTTCAGCCGCAATTTCCTGGAACGCCACGGCATCCGATGAAGTCGGCACCGGCATGATGGAAAAGGGGGTACACGGCGTGGTGAACATCGGTACTTGCTGGATTGAATTGCCGATGCAGGTATGCAAAGGCTACGACCGCGGCATCAACTCCATGGAAAGTCCGGCGTTCTCACGCAGCGTAGGCACAGTTGTTGGTGTCTTTCGCGGCATCTCGCACGGCGCCGGTCGCGCCGGCGTCGGTATATATCAGTTGTGCGGCTTCTGGACCGCCAGCCCGCATGATAACCATGGGATCGGGACGCATTTCGATGGCGAATATTCCTATCAGCGCGGAGAAGACGAAGCCCTGTCATTAGATAACACGGTCGACGCCATGGTGGCCAAGGCGGAACGCGGCATTTTCAATATCGTGGCCTGTCCGGCCGCTATCCCGAACGAGATACACGGGACCGGCAACCCGTCCAACAGCCTGATCCGAGGCGGCTGGTTCACCGTCAGCCGGTTGTGGAGCGGCATTTACGAACTCGGCACCTTTGTGTTGCCGAACGAACGCTACACGTACGGCCATAGTTTCGGCGACCACAAACCCTTCGGCAACTAAGCAGTACCCAGCGGTCACCACGCGTAGCCGGTCACACCGGTTGGTATCGATCGCAAATATCCGTATACGCCTGTAGCTCACATTGCACGTCTTCGCCGCTCCACCCAAGAAGTGGCGCAATGATTTTCGCCACCGCCTCGGCAGCCTGCCGGCCTTGATCCGATTCTGTATAGTAAAGCCGCGACCGGCGGCGCATCAAATCGTCGAGCGACAGCGCATATTCGTCGGTTACCGCGTATTCGAATGCCGCCGGCGGCAGCTCCAACGCGCCGATCGTCGAGACCGGCGCCCCGTTCGCCGCAATTCCCGCCACGACTGCATCGGCGGTCGAGCCATAGGTATACACCAGTGTCCGCGCCGTCCGGTGTGATAGATTGTGTGACTGCACGAGGGTATCTACCTTCGACTCGAGTTGCGCCCGGTCTACAATACCGCGACCGCCCGGCAGCGGCCGGTCCCGGTACGAACCGAGCTCGCGGTTGGCAGCTAACCCTTTTTCCTGCAACAGATCGTTCGCCATGACCCGCCAAGTCGTCAGCTTGCCGCCGCCAATCGCATGGACGTTCTGCGCAAGTTCAAATACCCGGTGTTCCCGCGAGACCTGGCTGGCATTGCCACCGCCGCCGCCGAGCAACGGCCTTAGCCCGGCGTACGCCGAGTGCACGTCCTGCGTTGTGACCTGTGCATCCGGAAAGTAGTGGGACAGCGCGCTCAGCAAATACTCCACCTCGGCTACCGTGACCACGAGCTCCGCTCCGGTACCGGCATGATCCGTATCCGTCGTGCCGACCAGGACATTAGTCTCTGTGGGAATCGCGAACATGACACGACCATCATCGGGATGCGTCATCACGACCGCCGTGTCGAGTCGCAGTTTGTCGCTGGGCACATGGACATGGACCCCCTTCGTCGGCCGCATCTCCGGACCACTGCCGCCACCAAACAGCGCCGCTGTATCACCGAGCCATGGGCCTGTGGCGATGGCAATGTGCCGCGCGTGGAGCTCGCTGCGCCTGCCGTCGAGCAGATTGCGAACTCCGCATACCCACTCCTCACCATCCCGATAGGCGTCGACGAGCTCGATGCGGTTGAGCACGTTGGCGCCAAGCGCCGCAGCATCGATAATTATTTCCAGGCATAACCGAGCGTCGTCCGTTTGTGCATCATAATACTCGTAAGCGCCACACAGACCGTCGGTACGCAACTGCGGCAACCGCTCGTGCAGGATCGACGGTGACAAACGACAGTGACGCTTGATCGACTGGAACCCGGCCATGATGTCATAAATCCACAGGCCAAGCCCGAGCTTGGTCATGCCAGGTTTGTCACCATCATAGCGCGGAAAAACAAACGGCAGCGGCCGCGACAGATGCGGTGCCATGCGCATACCGGCCATGCGTTCCCGCACGGATTCAAAAACCAGGCCAAACTGCATCTGCTCGAGGTAGCGCAGACCGCCATGCAGCAGCTTCGTGCTGCTGCTGCTGGTGCCGCCTGCGAAGTCGCTGCGCTCGACCAACACAGTCTTGTGTCCCAGCCACGCTGCTTGCCGGGCAATGCCGGCGCCGGTCACGCCGCCCCCGATGACCAGCAAATCACAGTGCTGTTGCTGCATACGAACGATACGTTGGCAGCGAGACTCAGGCGCGGCAGGTGGCATAGTTGGGCGGGTCAATATTCGAAATCGTTTTCTGCCACAGCCAGCGGTGGCAAGGCAGCGTCCCGGTCTGACAAGATCGGCGACTCGCACGGCCACTCGATGGCAAGCGTTTCGTCGGCAAAAGAAATACCGCGTTCTTTATCCGGATCGTAAGAGGTATCGACTTTGTATTCGATCTCCGCAGTGTCACTGAGAACGCAGAACCCATGGGCGAAACCGGCCGGAATATAAAGCTGACGCTTGTTCGCCGCCGACAGGGTGACACCAGTGTGCTGCCCATAGCTGGGAGACCCCAGGCGGATGTCCACGGCTACGTCCCAAACCTCCCCGGCAACAACGCGCACCAGCTTCACCTGACCGGGTTTCAGCTGGTAATGCAGGCCGCGAACCGTGCCAGCGACCGAACGCGAATGGTTGTCCTGGATAAAGCCCGTCGTCATCCCGTGCTCGGCGTAGCGTTGGCAGCTGTAAGACTCGAAGAAAAAGCCACGGCGGTCCTCGAACACCTGGGGCTCGATCAACAGCACATCCGGGAGTTCGGTCGGCAGAACATTCATTGGGCATCAACCCGCAGCGCCTTCAAGGTCTGCTCGTAGACCGCATTGCCATCCAGCGAATTTCGCTGCAGAAAGCTACCGTCCGCGAAGTTGTTCCAGCTGCGGATGACCAGTCGTCGCGGCAGCAGTTGTCGGGCGTCCCGGATTGCCGTAGCGATTGTGCGACCGTTCTCCCGAGGGATCCGCCATTCATCCGCCGTTGATACGGCTCCCGCTGTGACTCGAATGTCAGTTCGCTCGGCATTCAGTTCTCCAGGTCCGAAGCCCGGCGGCTGCTCCCAGATCTGGTATTCAAATTGCAGCCCCAGGTGTCTCGCATCCGGAAACGCCTCGGCTCGCCGCAACACGACCACCGGCGTTCCGTCGATCGCAACGTAGTTCGGGTACTTGTGCAGTTCCAGAGTCATGCAAAACTCGAGAAACGCCTCCAACTGCGCGGGCTGCAAATGATTCAGGTCTACCACGAGGACGACCGAAAGTTGCGGTGCCCGGCGCTCGGCTTCCTGGATAAAAACGGGAATCCGTGCTCCCATTTCGCTATTCTCGAGCAACCATCCCGCCTCGACAATGATCTGCATCTCATTTATACCTAGGCGTTTGAGGGATCGCAAATCGGACTGCATGCGTGAACGACCCCAGCCGCCAAAATCCGGATGCGGCACCGCCAGCGAGCGCGTCAACGCCGGGCCATATGGATGGTATTCGACCGCGTAGATCGTCGGTTCCGTATGGCCGATCCGCCACTGCCCCGCAGTTGCCCGCGAACGGGTGGTCTGGCAACCGCCGACAATGAATACAACCAACAGAATCGAGCAGTGTCGGAACACTACGTGTCATCCTTACGTTCATCGTAGTCTCTGCAACTGTCCATCGGTTCAATGACACGGTTGTGCAGCATACATCGTATGGCGAACGGGTGCTCGACGTAGCTCACACAATCGCGGCAGAAACCGATTTTGCCGCTGTCATCGATCACCTGGATCGGCACCGCCTTCTCGGTGCCCAGGAAAGCGCTCAACCCGGCGGGATCAGGGGTATTCGAAGAACCCGTATCATCCAGTGCCCCATTGCAGTCAGAGCAGGCAACTATCTCACCGGTTTTGGTCCAGCCATCCATGATCGCTTCGAGTTTAACGAACGCATCAGCGCCGCAATGCGGGCATGTGATGTTTTGGCCTTTGGCGTACGACATTGCGTAATATAACGGCGCATCGCCAGCAAATACAGCCCAACAGGAACTCACCGAAAATCGTTCAATAAGGTCTTTTAATGCCTGCCATTATGTAGTATGTAATTAGGGCAGAATAAGTTATGACTTAGCAAGGCCGGTGGCGGATCACTGGTCGTCTATGGGTGTCCACTCGATCTTACCGGATTTCTTCAACAGAAGCTCAACCTTTTTCTCGGTCTCCTCGAGCCTGCCAGCGCAATACTTCGCCAGACTCGTGCCGTCTTCAAAATATTTCATGCAATCCTCGAGGCTGAGCTGGCCGCTCTCCATCTTCGCGACGATCGCCTCGAGCTGCTCCAGGGCAGTCTCGAAAGTGAGCTCGTCGTCCGCTGAGTTGGCAGCAGCAGGTTCCTCGACATCGGCAGCCGGATCCGGGCTTTCCTCGGCGTCTGTCTGCGCCTCCTGCTCGCCTTGGTCGTTGTTTGCGAACAATTCGAATTCGTCTTCGGATGACATCATGCTTACCGGCCTTTGAGTTCTTCAGTTGTCAGGTTGTACCATATCAACCTTCAGAGGAATTTCACCGTCGGCCAGCAAACCGCGGACTGCAGCTCCGGGCTGGACGTCATCAGGTTGCCGTACGGCCCGGCCGCTGGATTTGTCGATCAATATGGCATAGCCGCGAGACAATACCCCACGGGGATTCAATGCCTCCAACTGAACCCTGAGCCGCTCGACTCGGTGCGTGGCAGCGACGACCCGGCTTTCGAGTTGGCGTTCAAGCCGCACCGCCATCTCGTCCACCCGTTGCTGATGACGCCGTACCAGGTTCATGGGTTCGCTAAAGACATAGTGCCCCGCCAGGCGCTGCACCCGGTTACGCAGGCGCGACAGCCGCAGGTTCAGGCTATTGGTCATAGTGCGATGGGCAGTAGACAGTCGCTCCAGCAGCTCTGTCTTCCTGCCAACCACCAGCTCGGCAGCTGCAGAAGGCGTCGGCACACGCAGGTCGGCAACGAAGTCGCAGATAGTGAAATCAACCTCATGCCCGACGGCGCTGATCACCGGAATCCCGGATTCAGCGACGGCGCGAGCAACCCGTTCTTCATTAAACGCCCAAAGATCCTCCAGGCTGCCGCCACCACGAGTGACAACGATGACATCGCAGGCCCGGTTCCGCCCAAAAAACTCGATGCCCGCGGCAATCTCCGCAGCAGCCCCCTCGCCTTGCACAGCGGCAGGATAAACGCGCACATGCATACTGGAGAAGCGCCGGTCAATGATATTCAGGAAGTCGCGCAGCGCGGCGCCGTCCGGCGAAGTGACAACACCGACACAGGCGGGCAGCATCGGCAGCGGTTGCTTGTGAGCCTCGTCAAACAGCCCTTCGACTTGGAGCTTACGCTTCAGTTCCTCAAATTTCATCTGTAGCGCACCAAGCCCTTTGGGGCGCATCTCGCGGATCGTCAACTGATAGGTGCCCCGCGGTTCGTACACCGTAAGCCGCCCGTAGACCTCGATTTCCATGCCCTCACTCACCTTCAGGTGGCGGGCAGCGCCGGCGCCGGAAAAGAAAACCGCGCTGATTTGGGAGACTCCGTCCTTGAGTGTCAGATAGACATGTCCAGAGCGGTGAATGGTCAGATTGCTGACTTCGCCGGTGAGCCAGATCGGCTGAAAGCTCTGCTCGATCGTCGTGCGGACAGCGGCAGTGATTTCTGACACGGACCAGATCCGCCGATTCGATTTACCAAGACTGGCCATGTCGTGAAGATGCGGCTCCATACCTGCTCGTAGTGTTTGAACGTTAGTCGCCCGATAGAAATGCAGAATCACCCGTCACGGTTGTAATCGAGTACTCCCCCGTGCATAGTATAGGTTCGATTTTCAGTCTCTGCCGTGACGGGCGCCACCAAATATGCGTTTTTTTTACGAATTCCGTTCGATTTCGTCAAGTTAAGCGATATGCAATGCTTGAGTACCGATGCTCAGGCTGACCTATGTGAGGAGCAAAATGGCAAAGTCCACAAAAAAGAAATCTGCCGCTGCAAAGCGCCCGGCTACAAAGTCCAAGGCTGCCGGCAAGAAACCTACAGCAAAAAAAGCGTCACCAAAGAAGTCGATGAAAAAAGCCGCGAAGAGAACACCGGCAAAGAAGGCTCCGGCAAAGAAGGCTCCGGCAAAGAAGGCTCCGGCAAAGAAGGCTCCGGCAAAGAAGGCACCGGCAGGCAGGCTGGCAGCGAGTAGGAGCCGTCTCCGTCAACGCCCGGTCAATCGCGGCAATGGGCAGCCAAATTTTCGCGGCAGGAAGAGGAAGTACTACGAGATGCTCGCAACGTTACGCGACCAGCTTGTCGACGAAGTACGGACCATCTCAGCCCAATCGCTGACCAGTAACAAGCAGGCCGGCGAAGAACTGGCGGACATCGGCAGCGACAGCTTCCTGCGGGAAATGGGGCTGGGCGTCATGTCTGATGAAGGTCATCGCATTCAACTGATCCGCGAGGCTATCGAGCGGTTGCACGGCAAGGGTTTCGGCGTCTGCCTGGACTGTGATAAGGACATTCAGGAAGCCCGTCTCGAGGCCATTCCGTATGCCAAACTTTGCGTCCAGTGCAAGACTCGTCGCGAGACGGCCCGTGCCGAGGGTATCGATCTGGATGCTGAGCTCGAGCTCACCGAATAGCAGCGATCATCACATGCCCGATCCCGGTAACTCGACACCCGCACGCCTTTCCGCGTGGTGCCAGGTTTGGCGCCTGCCAGCGGTCACAGTCGTCGCTCTGACGCTTGTCGATCAGCTCACCAAGTACGCCATCGTTGACTCGGAAACGCTGGCACGACAAGAAATCGTCCAAGTCATTCCCGGTTTCTTCCGCATTGTCCACGTCCGAAATCCCGGGGCTATCTGGGGCATCTTCGCGAACCAAACCCAGGTTCTGGCACTCATTTCCCTTGTTGTCTTCGTAGCGATACTGGCGATGTTTCCACGATTCGTCAACGGCTTCATCGAGCGCGGTATCGCTATGAGCCTGATACTGAGCGGCACCCTGGGAAACCTGATCGACCGCATACTGCGGGGCAATGTTGTGGATTTTCTCAGTTTCTATTATAAGCGTTGGGAATGGCCCTCGTTTAACGTCGCGGACAGTTGCATCTGCATCGGCGTCGGCATCTATCTGATCTCGTGCTGGACTCGCAACGAGGGCAAAGTTGCAGACGATCTGCAGGCACCGGCAACCGGTAGTTGATACTCATGCCTGAGATCATCGCGATCCTGGGACCCACGGCGTCCGGAAAATCCGCAGTAGCCTTAGAACTGGCGCGGCGAGTGAATGGCGAAATTGTCTCCTGCGATTCGATGCAGGTTTATCGCGGCCTCGATATCGGCACAGCCAAACCATCTGCAGCCGAGCAAGACGGGGTTCCGCATCATCTCATTGACTGTTGCGATATCAGTGAAGCCTTCGGTGTCTGCGACTTTATCGAGCGCGCCGGAGCAGCTTTCGACGCCATCCACGCCCGGGGCGGGCAACCGATTCTCTGTGGCGGCACCGGTCTCTACGCCCGCGCGTTGATATACGGCTATAACATTCCGTCGGCCGACGCGAGCGTTCGTGCAGCAGTCCAGGCGTTCTATGATGAGGCGGGCGAGGCGCCACTGCTGGCGGAGTTGGCAGCGGCGGATGCAGGGGCACCAGACCGTGTCCGCGGCAATCCCCGCCGCCTGATCCGAGCCGTCGAGACACTCCGCATAACCGGTGAAGTCGCCCGCAAGACGGACCGCCTTCCGGTCCTGCCGATCAGTGAATGGACGCTGCTTCCGACACCGGAAATTAATCGCGAACGAATCCACCAGCGGACGCTTGAGATGCTCGATTCCGGCTGGATCGAAGAGGCGGAGCAACTGATCGAGCGCGGACTTTTCGACACGCCGACGGCGTGCCAAGCACTCGGATACCGACAGATTGCCGCTTACTTATGTGGTGACATCAGTAGCCTCGCGGAATTGGCCGAGTTGATCGCGACCGCAACCTGCCAGTACGCCAAACGACAACGAACCTGGTTTCGCAATCAGCACCCTGGCGCTACACCGTTAGTCTCGGACCAGCCGATTGATCCGGCAGCAATAAGCGGCGAAATTATCCAAGCACAGTCACATGAAAAATGACCGAAACATCCTGAGCATACACTGGCTATACCTGTCCTGCGCGGCGACCGTGCTGCTGGCTGGCGGTTGCGGCGACCGACAGGCACCGAAGTACGAGCGTCTGAACAAGCGGATCATTGCCGATCTGTTCGAGGCCGTCGAGCAACGGGACCATGAACTGGCACTGCGCAAGCTCGAACGGCTGGCAACCATGCGACCGGATGTCGAACTCACCTACTACCTGGAGCGCGAGCTGCAGGACGATCGATCTCTGATAGCCGCCAACGATCTCTTACGCCACGGAAAATTCGAGGACGCCCACGCCGCCCTGAAAGCAGCAATCCGTGACACCGGCGAGAGCGACCGGCTGGTTGCCGCCCTGGCACAGCTCGACGGTCTCCTGGCAATCAGCAATTACCGGGCCGCCATGCCCTACGACGACCCGATGACCGCGGCCCGAGCCGTTGCCGATCTGCCACCGCGACGCCTTTTCGAGCACCAGAGCTACAACGCTTGGCAAAAAGCACAGACTAAACATGTGGCCGCGCTCGTCCAGCGTAAGCGTCTCCGCTTGCAGCAGGAGCTGCTGGCCGAGATCGATCTGGCTCTGAGCCGTGACAGCACCCGCGTACCGACACCGCTTGCCCAGTATGCCGCCGTCGCGATCGACCCGGCACCTATCGAACTGTGGCGCCAATCACGCAACGGTTCGCTGCCGATCTCCGCAACGATGGAAATTGAGGACAACCGCTGGGCCGACCTTCTGCTGTACAACCTCTACATGTCCGGAAACAACGCACAGCGGAAGAAGATCCAGGCAACAATCGCAGACCAGGCACCGGTGACCTACTGCGGCATGCAACTCGAGGTACACGCCGCGTTTGCCGAGCAGTCGTACACCGAGGGCTTCCTCCTTTTGAAACGTCTGTTGACCGAGATTCCGGAACTGGACACAGCGCCAATACTACACACGTTAAGAAAAGTCCGCTTCACCGACCAATCACCGGTTCTGAACTTTACGGATGTGCTATGGCACATCTATCGTGTCGACAAATGAAGACATTGACTATACGAGCTTTCCTGCTGCTCTTGGCGACGATCACTTTCGCCCCCGGCCAGTCGATCACCATCGACGCCGACACACCCCTACCGCCGCGCCTTGCACCAATCGAGGACCTCAATGCGCCAACGTCACAGACCCCGAGCCTGCAGAAATTGCTGGGATTCCTGCCGGAGGTCCTGGTGACCTACGATGGCGATACGCATCTTACCCGCGCCCAGGTCGCGGAGGAATTGGGCGTCGGCTTGAATTTTGCACTGCAACAGGGCCGTCAATTCAACGAAGACGACTTGCGTGAAATCGTTCGACGCAGCGTCCAGTCGACGCTCGGTCGAACGGTGTTGCTCGACGTCGCCGGCCGCCACGGATTCAAACCGGACGCGGACCTGGCACGTGCCAAACTGGGGGAACAAGGAGGCAACGACCTGCTTGACGCCATGCAACCGTACGGCGTCTCGAAGGAAAAAGTGATCACGCGCATCAGCGAGCAACTGGCGATCGATCACTGGGTCGATGCCCGCGTGCGCGGCCAGTTGGGGGTTGAGATGCAGGAAGTTCAGAAATTTTACGAACAAAACAAGGCGCACTTCAAACAGCCGGAACAACGCCACATTTCACACATCATGCTGACGATCGACCCCGGGGCCAGCCCGGAAACCGCAGACGAACGCCGCAGCCAGTTAAAAACGGCGCGGGAGCGTGTCAGTGCCGGTGCGGACTTTGCAGAAGTGGCTCGCGAAATCAGCGAGTGCCCGGTGAGCAAGTCGAAGGGTGGCGACCTCGGCCTGATCACCAGTGGCACGATGAATGAGGCATTTGAACGCGCGGCCTTCGCCCTGGAGTCGGGGGTAGTCAGCGATATAGTCGTCACCGGAATCGGCCTGCATCTGATCAAGGTAGACGAGGTCAAAGGGGGAGGACCGGTCGAACTCGAAGGCATCCGCAAACAGGTCGAGGAATTAATCATGAATCAGAAGGTAAACATTGCGGTGCAGAAAATTGTCGAGCACGAACTGCAGGCGCGCAATGTCGAATACCTTTTCTGAAAATCCTTGGGTATCGCGGAATTGACAACTATTGTGAGTCCAGGCGTAAAACCCGATGTACATAGCGGGCAAGGTTCAAACCACCTGCTTTTTTCCAACACAACAGGCAGTAATCATGAGTGACAACGACAAAAATAAAGACGAATTCCGTTCGGAAATTCAGTCGATGTTTCGCAATCTTAACGCCGGAAATATCTTCTCGACATTCGGCCAGGGTGAGGCGCAGGGCGAACCGGAAGAACCGGACTTCGACGAGGATAACAAGTTCCTGCAACGCATTCGCGAGTTCAACCTGCGCCCGCGCGAGGTCCGGGATTACCTCGACCGCTTCGTCATCAAACAGCAGGAAGCCAAGAAGGTGCTGTCGGTCGCGATCTGCGACCACTACAACCATGTGCGCGAATGCCTGGCAAAGCCAAACCGCGAGGAGGACGAGTACACCAAGCAGAACATCCTCCTGCTCGGGCCCACCGGTGTCGGCAAGACGTACCTCATGCGTTGCATTGCCAAGCTGGTCGGCGTGCCGTTCGTCAAGGCGGACGCCACGAAATTCTCCGAGACCGGTTACGTCGGTCATGACGTCGATGACATTGTCCGCGACCTGATCCGCGTCGCGGACAATGACCTGGAGCTGGCGCAATACGGCATTGTCTATGTCGACGAGATCGACAAGATCGCGACGAAAAAGTCTGGCGGCAACCGTGACGTCTCCGGCCGCGGCGTGCAGATCAACCTGCTCAAGCTCATGGAGGATACTGAAGTCAGCATCCAGAGCCAGGCCGACCTCGCCGGACAGATGGAAGCGATGATGGAGATGATGCACGGCGGCAACAAAAAGAAGCGAACGATCAACACGCGCCACATCCTGTTCATCGTCAGCGGCGCCTTCGACGGCCTGGCGGAAGAGGTCAAGAAGCGGGTCCAGGGCGGCCAGATCGGATTTGGCCACACACAGCAGGAACTCGACGATACGGCCTATCTCAAAGAGGTACACTCGAAGGACTTGATCGACTACGGCTTCGAACCGGAATTTGTCGGACGTCTACCGGTGCGCGAAGTCTGCGAACCGTTGTCGGCGGACGATCTCGAAGCGGTGCTGTTGCGGTCGGAAGGCAGTATCCTGTCCCAGTACCGCAGTGATTTCGGCGGATACGGCATCGACTTCGCGATGGCACCGGAGGCGATTACGCGGATTGCCGAGCTCGCCAGCAAAGAGAACACCGGCGCCCGCGGGTTGATGACCATCCTCGAACGCCTGTTCCGCGACTACAAATTCGAGCTGCCATCGACCCCGATCCAGCTTTTCGAAATCTCCGCCGAGACGATCGACGACCCGGCAACATCGCTACGTGAACTGCTGCACGGCAACCAGGACGCACAGCGCAAGGTCCTGCGCAATGAGGTCGATGCATTCACCGCGAGATTCAAAGACGAGGTAGGCCTCGAACTCGAATTCGAAGAGGCCGCCATCGACAAGCTGGTCGACTTGAGCATCGAAACCGACAAGACCATGCGGGCGATCTGCTTCGAGAAGTTCCACGACTTCAAATACGGCCTGCCGCTGATCGCCAAATCCAGTGACACCAAAAAATTTGTGATCGCTGTCGCCGTTGTCGACAACCCGGACGAGGAACTGTCGCGTTGGGTTGTCGAAAGCTTCGAAAACCGCAACGCGGAATCGGCCGACGCCGAGCCGGAATAAAATGCTGCGAATCCCGTCGGCTCACCCGGCGCGCTGGATGGCACGGCGGCGGTAGAGAAACTCGAACAGATTGCCTTCGTGCGGCTGATCCCACTCGACACGGTTCGTAGGAATACTCCCGATATTGAGCCGGTCGATCTGCGCACAGTTGACCAGCGCTTCGATCAGCGACGAATCTTCCGTGATCGCAGACACCGCCAGCGACGGGCCGATTTCCTCCAGCACACTTTCGCGGCGCGATTCGACGACCGAAACGTACGGGAAAAGGAATTCACGGTTGCTCAAGGGATGCGTGAAGTCGTCACAACGCACGACTGTCGGTCGCATGAAAACGCTGCCGTCCAGCTCGCAACGTCGCGGCGATTCGCCGGCAGTCAACTCCACCGCGCCCGGCACCTTCAGGCCATCCTCGATCTGAGCATCTATGTAGTCTGCCATCAGCGGATTGGCGAAGGCCGAAAGCTGCGCCTGCGGATCGTCCAACGGCCGCGGCGTGATCGCACTCAGCCGCGTCGCCAAGGCTTCCGCCAGTTCGTCGGCCGGCCCCAGGCAGACGATGGTCGATGCATTGATGCAACTGCGGCCGCCATTGGCAGACACCGAATCGACCAGGACATCGATGAATTCGCAATAGCGCGAAAGTTCCCGATTATCAATGATGACTTTGCTGTGGCCTGGACCGTGAATATTGACGTGCGGACGGTGGGCATAACGTTCGGCAACCGCGCGATCGCCGAAAACGATGGACGCGCCGCAGGTCTGCACGATGTCGTCGGCACCGGCGTGTGACGTCGGGTAATAGGAAAAAGCTTCGGCTGGGCAGCCGGCAGCGATCAGCGCCTGGATAATGCGCCACGGCGTCCACGGCTCCTCACTGCCCGGTTTGATGACGATCGGGATCTTCATGGCGACAGCCGGAATCCACAGGGAGTTGACTCCCGGCGAGTTGCTCGGCAGCACGGCACCGAGGGCATCGGCGACCGGACAGTAGCACACGTTCTTGCCGTGCACCGTTGCCAGCCCGGCGTCGAAGATATCGGCCGGCAGACCGCGGGTGAGCCCGGCAAGGATTTTTGGCATCTGCCGCAGGACCTCACAGATCTTGCCCATATTGGCACGACAAAGCGTATGTGGCAGGCCGCTGGTGGCGGATAGCACGGCGATGTAGTCGTCGACCGACTGGGGTTCGTTGCCCAGCGGCAGCTCGGCCGATTCGAACAGGTCGGCGGCGCGCCCACAAACATCGAGAAGGTCGTTGTGGGGCACTGCCTGCAAAGCCCGGCGCGCTGTCTCGATCCGTTTCAGGTCGCGCCGAATCAGGCCCGGATTGGCCTGACTGGTGACGGCTACGACCGTTTCGTTGCGATGATCGAAAACCTCCTGGCGATCGAGGCTATCGTAGACTTCACCAAGACGGAGTATCGGAATGTGTCGCATCGACTGCTCCCGGACCCGTGCGCTGAACGCACTGTCGACATGAATCCCTGGTACTTTGCGAAACTACGATGAGGCGGCACAGCCCTGAAACGCTTCCCCGGCAGGCGGGTCGGCAAAAAAAGGGCAGTTTGTTTTTTTTCGACTGCGCAAAAACGCCACAACTCTTTGAACTACAATCACACCACCACGCCATGGGCTGGCACTTAATCGAAAAATAGAGAACATCAGTACACACCCTCGACGATCTTTTTCCCGGCACTCTCAAAGGGGCGCACTTCGCCGACACCGTCCCAGGGGAATGCGTCGCACGGAGCGCGCCGCATCGCTTCGTCGCGTTCGAGAAAGCGCGGCATGAAAAATTCGCGCGTCAGCGTCGTCAACTCGACGCGTCCCCACTCGCCACTATCGACGGACCGGGCGGTGTCATCCGGCTTGACTACACGCAGGAAGGCGCGCGGCTGCGGCGCGTAGTAGGTGACGCTGTAGTTGTCCTCAGGTTGCAACGGCACGCTGCAGGCCAGCCCCATCAGCGTGTTGCCGTAGGTCGGCACGAACTGTACCCGTTGCTCCAGCACTTCCTCGACAAGAAACCGAACCATCTGCGGTGTCATCGTCGTGCCGCCGCAAAACACCCCCTTGATACCGCAATCGGGAGGCGACACACGTTCTCCAATGGCTTCCAGCAAAAGTGGCGTGGTAAACAGGCATTCGATATCGCGGCCCTTGAGAATCGTAACCGCCTGATCGACGACGTGCGTCTTGTACGCCCGTGCCTGGTCGGATTGGCCGGTGCTGATCAACCGCTTCACCCAGCGCGGGTCGAGATCGACGAAGTAACAACTGCCGCCACGGATATTAGCGAGGTGCTCGATGCCGAGCCGCAGCCGACGCGGACCACTCGGCCCAACCATCAGCCAGTTGCTGTTCTTTGGAAAGTGCTCGTCGCTCAGCGTGGCCGAGAACTCGGTGTAATCGAGCAGGTGATCCTCCCAGCTCAGCCGCTGCTTCGGCATGCCGGTAGTGCCGCCGGTTTCAAAGACGCAGAACGGCTTGCCACCGTAAGCGGCCGGAATCAAACATTCGGGCGGCAGATCGCGCAGGACGCTGTCGTCGAAGTTGGGAAACATGCCGATCAGATCGTCAAGGGTCTGAATCTGCGTGATCGGATCGACACCCGCCTCGCGAGCCCAATCGATCCAGTACGGTGTGCCGGTGTCTGGGGAAAAATGCCACGCCACCATCTCGCGAATGTGCGCATCGAGAGCGACACGGGCCGACTGTATGACAGTCTGGTCAGCCATCAGCTATCGCTTGCTCGGGAAGAATTGATCGACGGCGTCGGCATCGGGCGGGCGGGTGAAAAGCGAGACGACAAACATCGTCAGGGCGCACACTGCGAAGATGACTGCAACGGGCATGATGCCGTCGTGAGTGTCGCCAAAGGCGTTGGTGAACAGCAAATACTCACCGCCGTAATCAGACTTTGCGAAGAGAACAAGCCATGTCGCTGCAGCCGCAATCACCGCAGCGATGGCACCGGCGCGTGTCGCCCGCCGCCAATAGATCGCCGCCAGGACGAGCGGAAAAAGACCGCCGAAACCGCTGAAACACCAGACGCCCAGATCGAAAATTCCCTTGTTCCAGACCAGCGACAGCAGGTACGTCACGACGACGATGGCCAGTACGAACAACCGGCCAGTCATCAACTTCCTGCGGTCGGACCATTCGGCGTTACCTTTCAGGCGCATGGCGACGTCGTTGGTGAACATCGAGCCCATGCACATGAACTGGCTGTCCAGCGACGACATGATCGCCGCGAGAATGCCAGCGGTCAACAGACCGCTCAGCCAGGGGGTGTGCAGAAGCTGGCCAACCATCTTGCCGAGGATGGCGTTGGCGTTGCCGCCCGGCGCCTCGATGCCCTTGCCGGCCGCCCAGATGCCCATCAGAATGCACGGCACCCAAACAATCATGATACAGATCGGATGCGCGATAACGCTGAGCCGGAAGGTCTTTGCGCTGCGCGCCGTCAACCAGTGCTGGAAAAGGTGCGGAAACATACCAACGGACAGCGGCACGAACAGGTACGTGAAAAACTGCCACTTGCCGATCATGCCTTCACGGATCAGGTGCTTCGGGGAGGTATCCGCTACGGCCTGCGAGGCAGCGGATGCCCCGCCAAGAGCATTGGCAATCAGGACGAACGCAATCACTCCGGTGATCATGAAAACGATGGTCTGGAACGTGTTGGCCCAGGCCGTGCTGCGGACGCCGCCCAAAAAAACATAGGTCAGGACGACGGCGCAGATAACCAATCCGGTCAGCCACGGGGGGATTGCGCCCGCGTGCAGCATCACGCCTTCCTTGACCGGGTGCGGGATGCCCGCAAACGCCTCGGTAAACATGCCGCCACTCAGGCCGCGGACAACCGCGCCGGCGCCAACGATGCCAATGAGCAGGTACGGAATGATCAGCGCCACCAGAACCGGAAACAGCAGAAACCCCAGTGTCGGCGATTGGAAGCGGTCGCGAAAGAACTGGCATTGGGTGACGTACCCATATTTCTTGCCAATCGCCCACAGCCGAATACCAACGAAAAAGAACACGGCGGAATGGATCAGGCCCGACCACGATGCCATCAATCCATACACACCAATGCCGCTGGTGTATGCTTTCCCGGTCGAACCGACCAGCGCGAAGGCGGTCATTGTCGTGCCGAACAGGCTCATCAGCAGCATGAACGGCCCGATACTGCGGCTGGCAACGAAATAATCGGCACTGGTACCGCGAAAGAAATGCTGGCTCGCTAAACCGACAAAGAGCAGCAGGACCAAGTACCCGATGATGACGTAGAGTGCAACGACACTCATGAACTGCCCTCCACCGGTATTGCGACATCGGCGGTGACATTCTCGCCGGCATCATCAGTTACGCCGGCCCAGGCCTCGATATCGCTGGGCCAGGCGAACTTCACGGCCAGCGCCCAGACGACACCGGCAAGAATTGAAAACAGCGCGTGGTACGCCAAGCCGATCGGCACGAAGCCAAGGACCAGCTCGCCGTCTGCCCACAACCACCAGTCCTGGTGCAGGATGAACAGGGCAATCGCCAGAATGAACACCAGTTTTCTCATCTCAATTCCCCACAGCGAAGAGGTGGCTTTGAGTCGCTATATACAACGTGTCGTTGGCAGCGACCGGACTGGAGTACAGCGGTGCGTAAAAATCGATCTCCGCCAGCTTCTTTTTCTTCTTGCCGGTCGCCAGCACGGTCAGGTAACCGTCCTCGTTGCCGATGAATACTTTACCATCGGCCACCAGCGACGACGACCAGACGTTGCTGGCAGTGTCATGAACCCAATAAACCTTGCCGCTACCGGCGTCAAGACAATGCAGGCGGCCGGTGTAATCGGCGGCGTACACCAGGCCATCGGCAATTGCCACCGTCGAGATCGAGCGGTGCAGGTCCGTGTACTGCCAGACAATCCCGGACTTCGAAATATCACCCGAACCAGAGGCGTCGATACAACTGAGCGCACCCACGCCCTGGCCATGCTCCGGGTCCTGCCCGGTGGCAATGTAGACGCGTTGATTATAGATCACCGGCGTGGCAATGATTTCGCTCGGCCCTTTCCCGGCAGAGGCGTACTTGACCGGTTTACCGTCCTCGCCAGTGCGGTATGACGCCGGGTTGCAGTCGAAGCGCCAGGCCTCCGGCAGAATATCGAAGCCGTCTTCCTTCACCGGTTGCGGATCGAAGCCGTAGCAAAACCCGTCGCCGGCGCCGAAAACCACCAGCGGCCGGTCACCAAACGAACCGTACGCCGGTGACGACCAGTTGCAGTGGAACAGGCGCTTGCTGATACCCGACGCTTCTTCGCCGATAAGTTTACCCGTATCCCTCTCCAGCACGATCAGGCAGGGCGCCTGCGGGGCGGGAATGTTGACATGCGACCAGTCCTGACCATTGGATGTGGTCACGTACAGGCGATTGCCTGCAACCAGCACGGAGCTGCTTGCTATGTTGTGCGGGAAAACACCAAGCTCACTGCGCATGTCATAGGTCCAGATGATGTCGGCATCCTGTTCACCGACCGCCATCGCCGGTTTACCCGGCCCGGCCATGTATGAACCCTCGTCCTGGACTCCCTGATTGCCGTTGGCCAGGCCTTCGACATCCATGCACACAACTTCACAACGATTGGTCACGACGTACACGCGGTTGCCGGACACCGCCGGCGAAGAGCAGATGCCCAGGTACTCCCAATCACTCACTTTGCCGGCACCGAGCTTGGGCGTGGTCAACTGCCAGAGGAAGTCACCGGTCTTCTCATCGATGCACATAACAACTCCCCGGTCGCCCTTGTGCGCCGCCACCCGCGGCGACTCGTTGTTCGTGCCGAAGAACACGCGGCCATCGGCGATGGTCGCGTTGCCGTAACTCTGGGATCCGAGTTTGAAGATCCATCGGATATTAACGGATTTCGTCTGGTCAATCTCTTCGGTGTTGTAGTTGATCGGCCCCGGCTTGAACGTGTCGGGTAACGAAATATCCGTCGCCGCCATGTTGCGGCTGGCGTCACGCCCCCACATCGGCCAGTCGGCGGCAGTGGCAACGGAAGTGGCAACGGAAGCGGCAACGCAAAGCAACAAAATAAAAATACGTCCAGTCATCGGTGTGTCCTTGGGGAAAGTAGGTGTAATCCGATCAGTTAGGCGTCACGGAAATGTTGTCGACGTACACGCGTTTCTGGCTCTGCGGCGAGAAACCGAAGAGTCCGGGAGATCCCTGCTTGTGGGCACGCGCATGGGGTACTTCAATGGTCCAGTCAATCGGCTCTTCGGTGCCGCGCGCCCAGGCCTTGGCGCGGATGACACCGGTGCCGGCTTCATCGACATCGACGCGTGTCTTCATCGTGAACCAGGTATTGGCTTTCCACTTGAAAGGCACTGCGACCTTGAGCCGGTCATGGTTCGAACTGACTTCGAGCTGCTGCCAGTTACCCTTGAGCGCGATGATGTAGCGCTGGTGCACCAGGCCGACCGTCGACATGACACGGCGATTACCGTCCGTCATCACATCTGCCGTCATCGTATAGTTGGTCGAGTGCGGATGGCCGATGAACGTCATCGCCCGCTGGAACAGCAGACGATCCAGGGTTTTTGCCAGCACTTTGCTGCCGTCGCGCTCGCGCACCTCCCACTTGAACCGGGCACCGATCCACGGCAACGGCGGATACGCAAAGTTGACATCCTTCTCCTGCTTGTGCGGCACCGTCAACTTGTAGCCTTCAAAATCCGCGCTGTACGGAGGTATCGGCAGGATGCGGCCGCGCGTTGTCCCCTGCAGGCCGCCACCGGTGACCTTGAACATGCCGGCCGACGGTGCATTGATATCGTCAGCACGGATGATATTGCCGTCCTTCGGTGTGGCGTTGAGCTTGATTTTTACCTTGGCGGCGGGCGGAATGAACTTCTCCCACGATGCTGCCGCGGCAATATCTTGTTCGACCACGCGCCCGTCTGCATCCAGGGCCTGCAGCTGCATGGCTGCCTCCTCACCGGGCCGCAGCATCAGTTCGGCGGGTATCGGCCGCAGGCGAACTGGCTTGCCCGCAGCAACATCGGCTTGTGGCTTTGCAGGCGGCACGCCGGATGTGTCACGTTCCTTGCCGAAGCAATAGATTTTCTCGGTTGTGTGCACGAAAATCCTGCCGCTCCAGACCGCCGGCGCGCCAAGACAGGTGCCCTCGAGCTGGACCTTTGCCAGTTCCTCCGCCCCGGTATCGGACGGACGCAGGATGTAAAAGGTTCCGTCCTTCATCGGCACGTACAGCTTGCCGTCGGCGTACAGCGGTGAGGCGTGCAGCTGTGAATTGCTCAGCTTTCTCGACCACAGGATCTCTCCTGTATCGGCGTTGACACAGGCCAGCTCACCGGTGTGCGTGGTCTGGTAAACACGGCCGTTCGCCAGAACCGGGGAGCTGGTAAAGATGCCCAGCTTGTTGCGCCACACTTCGGCTTCCGGTCCGAAAACCAGCGGTGTCTTGTCATCGGGTCCTGGCATCCTGTCCATGCGCACAGCGACCATCCGGCCGATCTCGCTAGTGTCCAGGTTCTCCTTGCCGTGAATCGCAATGACCAGGTCCTTATGCAGCACAACCGAAGAGTTGACGCCACCGCGCAGCAGTTGAAAACGTGACAGCGGCGCGCCGGTACGCGCATCGACACAGACAATGTTGCCGCAACCGGTGCCGGCATAGAACACGCGTTTGCCGGCGCGATCCGCGAACAACGGCGTGGAGAACGAACTGTCGGTCGGCCGCACGCCCGGCGTCGAAGCCCATACCAGGTTGCCGGAAGTCTTGTCGAACGCATAGAAGCGGTCACGCGCCGGTCCCTGTTTCCCCCAGAAGGCGGTAATACCGCGGACAATAACCAACTCGCCGTCGATGACCGGTGAGCCCGTTCGCCCGTTCGGAAACGTCAACCGCCCGAACTCCTCCAGCATCGAATGCTGCCACAGGATGTTGCCGTCGGTGTCGAGCGCCACGAAAAGGCCGGGTGAGGTCATCAGGTAGATGTTGCCGGTATCCGGATCGACGGTCGGACTGCCAATGGAATAGCGGTTGTAGATAATGTCGCTGATGAAATCCGTGAAGCTCGCCTCCCAGATCTTCTTACCCGTGGTCGCATTGAGACAGGCCAGGATCTCCTGCTGGTCCTGGCCCTCGCCCCTATAGCCCCAGGCATAGACCCGGCCCCGGTCAATCACCGGCGTGCCGCGACCGGGCAAGTCGTAAGTCCAGCGATGATTCTCGCCGCCAACCGTCCAGCTGTCGACTAGTCCGGTCGCAGCGGAAGCCCCCATCTGCCCCGGGCCGCGCCAATTGTGCCAGCCCATCGCTTGACCGTCGAGGTTGGTCGCCTGGCCGGATTGCGGGTCCACGGCAGGATCAGTTTTGCGGTCTCCACATGAGCCGCAAACGAACGCAATCAGTAAGATAAGAACGGTCGATCGCATTAATTACTCCAAAGCTGGCGAGTGTAAAAAGTTAGTGGTCCTAAATATAGCACTACGGTGCTGCTATGCCATTCTCCGGCGTGCGCCTCGTATCGGCATTGCGGCAGGATGGAGCCGATGGTATGTTATGAGGCATTGTTCGATGGGCGAATCAAGCACCCCCTACCCAAAACCCACCGCTGTCAATATGAATTATCGACTCATGTCAATACTGGTCGGTGTCAGCATCCTGCTCGGAGGATGTGAATTACTGAAAAACCATAAGAAAGTCGTCAAGCTCGAAGTCAGGCGAGTCGGAATCATGATCAAGGACGGCAAGTGGGACGCGGTCAAGAAGAAAATGGCCAGGGGCTTCATCTGGGAAACCAGTGACGGTGCCAAGTTTGGCCGGACAAAAAAAGGCCAAGAAGTCGGGAAATACCTGTTTATCAAATCCCTGCGGGACGTACCCAAACATCGTCGCTTCGAGTTCGTTGTCGAGGAAGTCGGGAAGATCGACAAGGCCACCTACATCGCGCGTTGTGAAGCGCGCCTGCGCGTAAACAAGGGGACCGATCGCTCCGATACCATCATCTGGCAGATGGCACAGACCTGGAAACAATCGGCGAAGGACAAAACCTGGCGACTGGCCAAGATCAAGGACAATGGACCGAAAAAAGGTTACAAAGGCCAGACCTACAACACCAACCCTTCCCGCAAACAGTGAAAGACCCCCGTTCCGGGACGCCGCGCTTTTTGCCGTTTGGCCAGGGTAAGAAGCAACTCGGCACCAACTGGGTTAGCAGCTGCGATGACGGCGGCCGGCAAAAGACAACGAATAAGAGCTCGACTTCCAGCCGCTTATTGACTGCTGTTGCCCGGCCGGCACAGCGCTAAGGTTGGCCGCTACGCCATCGCTCTTTCGATATCGATACGCCCTGAATCGATCAGATGCCGGAAATGCGCCACCGACTCCGCCACGCCCTCCGGCAGCGTTCGCCAGTGTACGCCGGGGATCGCCCGGTTCAGTTCGCTGTCGTCAAACTCGCCCGGCAACGGGATCGGCGCAGCGGCAATCGTAATCGTTCCCGCGGCTTCAGGCAGCACGTCCTCGATGGCTGCGACGAATTCCGGCATGTCCGCAACAGCCCCCCCCATGTTGAAAACCGGCGCCCCGGCGAGCTCGGTCCGCGCGGCCAGGATCAGGCAGTTCGCAACGTCCGGCGCATACTGATACGTCCAGACGCCCGACAACGTGATCTCGTAAGGGCGCCCGACGATGGCGGCAAGCACAGCTTTCGTCGGTGTCGAGGAAATACCCTGGTCACGCCCCGGCCCATAAACCGTGTATGGGCGGAAGCCGATGCTGCGCACCTGATGGTCCTGCCAGTAAATCCTGGCCGTGTCTTCATTGGCAACTTTGCTGACGCCGTAAATCGTATTCGGCAGCAGCGCTGCGTCATGAGCCAGCGGCCCTGCCGGATACTTGTCTACCGTGCCGTACACCGCCACTGAACTGCAATAGACGAACCCCTGGATCTGTGCCGCGTGGCGCTTGATCGTCTCCAGGATCACCGTGGTGCCGACAACGTTCACCCCCATTCCAAGCACCGGATCAGCGCGGCAGAATGGCACCTGCAGCGCCGCAAGATGAATGATATGGGTGATGCCGTTGTCGACAACCACACGCTCGAACTGCTCGAAATCCGTGATGTCGCCCTGGACGAAATTGACCTTGTCGATGTCCGGGTCACCCATCACCAGCCGCAGACGATACGGGTTATCAACCAGATCAAACGTCGTAACGGCAGCGCCTTCATCCAGCAACTGCTTGATCGTCCAGGCGCCGATGCAGCCCATGGCGCCGGTTACAAGAAAGTGTTCACTCATTTTATCACTGTTCGCGGGTTTCAGGTTGCAGGTTTCGCGATAGGGTATTCCACAATCGATCCGCAATGTACCGCAATTCTCTAAAACCCCATCACCATTCATGCCCGATCCACGACAATTCATCGGTCAACCGATCGAAGAGCTCGACACCCCCTCACTCCTGCTGGACTGGCCGGCATCACAGAAGAACATCCGGTATCTGGCCGAATACTTCAGCGACCGCCCCTGCCGGCTGCGGCCCCATGTCAAGAACCACAAATGCACGACTTTGGCACGCAAGCAGTTGCAGGCTGGCAATTGTGTCGGCTTCACATGCGCCAAGGTCAGCGAGGCCGAAGTCATGGCAGCGGCCGGCTTCGACGATCTGCTGATTGCGAACCAGATCGTCGGCAAAGCCAAAGTCGCGCGCTTAGTCGCGATCGCCAGACAATGCAACATCGCGGTCGCCGTCGATCACGTCGACCAGATCGATGAACTGTCGGCCGCCGCGACAGCCAACAGCGTCACCATAGGTGTCTTGGTCGAAGTCGATATTGGCATGGGGCGTTGCGGCGTCGCGCCGGGACTCCCGGCAGTCAATCTGGCGCGCCTGGTCGCCGCGGCCCCGGGGCTGGACTACCGCGGATTGCAGGCCTTCGAAGGGCACCTGATCTATATCAACGATTTCGACGAGCGCTCACGATTAACCCACGAGAGCATGACCAAGGCCGTCGAAACGAAAACCTTGATCGAGGCCGACGGCATCCCGTCACCGACGATCAGCGGCGGTTCGTCCGCGACCTACATGGTTTCCGGCGTCATGGACGGTGTCACGGAGCTGCAGGCCGGAACTTACCCGACCATGGACTGGCGCTATCACGAAATGGTACCCGAGTTTGAGATCGCCATGACGATACTTGTCCGCGTCATCAGCCGGCGACCGGGCGAGGCCGTTGTCGACATTGGTGTCAAAGGCGCCGGCGGCGAGTTCGGAGAGCCCCTGGTCGCAGGCTATCCCGACATCGAGGTACCGTTCTTCAAGTCGGAGGAGCACCTGCTGCTGCGCAACGCACCAGACACCTGGCGCATAGGCGAACCGCTGCACCTGATCTCCAGTCACGCCTGCACGACTTGCAACCTCCACCGTAACCTGTTCGTGCATGAGGCAGGTAAAGTCGTCGATGTCTGGCCAATCGAAGCCGCCGGACGTTTGAGTTGACGTTGGCGGTGTGCTTTCCTGTTTCCACCGGAGCGCCCTAATGTTTTATTTGTGAGTTGTTTTTGCCGGAAGCAGAGGGGTATAGTAGCCCCGGCTTTTCCGAAGCGGGCGTGGGTTCTATCGGCAATTCGGAAAATTCTCAACCAACATGATACTCATAACCCACGACCCGACTTAACTCGTTGAAGTTCGAATCGTCAGTGCGTACGCAACACCCCGAATATGATGAGTATCTATAGGCATGTCGACGCCTTGAACCAACCTTCACTTCGAGCTATTCATTGAATCGACGTCGAGCATGGCGGGACGGTTGGCGGCAACGGCACAATCCTTTCAAACGACGAACGGCAGAGAAAGTTGGCGTATGTTACCAAGCCCTGTAAGAGCCAAGCTGCTGCTTGAGAATGTCGACCCCGTCGTGGTCGATGGTCGCCGGCAAAGGGCATAACACCTGAAACCTTCCACTGCCCTATTTCCCTCTCCCCCATATTCTCCGTCAGTCAGTTCACCACCTGGCATCAGACATTTGAGCAGGACGTGGCCCTCTATGCCGAACTGGGCGTGAAAGGCATCGAGATCTGTGAGAGAAAGCTTTCCACCGATGCCGCCCGAGCGCGCGAACAACTGGCCATGGTGCACGAGGCCGGCCTGGTGGTCACCAGTGTTCAGCCTCGGGTGCACGCTCTCTTCAAGGATTTCATGTGCCCTGATCTGGAGGACCCGGTCCGGAGACTCGGCCACTACCGCCAGACAATCGATCTTTTCGCGGAGGTTTTTCCAGGGATCGAACTGCCCCTGGTGACGATCACGGGGCAGGCCCCGGACATGAATTTCAATCTCGCCCATCGAACGGCCCGGCGCCTTTATCCGGATCTGGCGGATTATGCCGCGGATCGGGGATTGAGAATCATGTTCGAGCCCCTCAGCCCCATTCTCATGAACAATGACACATTCATCTGCACCCTGGAAGAATCCATTCAACTGATTGAGGCCGTGAATCGTCCGAATTTCGGCCTCATGCTCGACATCTGGCACCTCTGGCGCGAGCCTTCGATCTTTGAGCGCATCGTGGAGTTGAAAGACATGATTTTCGGCGTTCACATCAGCGACTGGCCCGCGGACGAACCCCGAAGCCCCGGTGACCGCCGCATCTGCGGTGAAGGATGTATTGATCTGTCAAAAATGTTCGCCGCAACCGAGGCATCTGGATACAAAGGGGCATATTGTCTGGAAATCTTTTCGATTGATGAGCTTCCCGATTCTTTGTGGAAGGCTGACCCGGCCGACGTCATAGAGCGAAGCCGGACTGGATTCGAACGCGCATGGGAGCAAAGGCAATGAACCTGAAAGACAAAGCAATCATCGTGACGGGAAGTACAACGGGCATCGGGGAGGCTGTCGCACGACGGTGTGTGGCTGAGGGCGCTCACGTGCTCGTGCACGGTCGGGATGCTGAACGCGGGGCTGCCGTGGCGGCCGAGCTTGGGCCGAATGCGGTGTTTCACCAGGACGATCTGTCCGACCTCGATGCCCCGGAACGACTCGCCGAAGCGGCACGGTCGGCTTTCGGGCGGATCGACGGGATTGTCAACAACGCGGCCTGGGTGATCAGGAGCAATCTTGACACGACCGATGCCGCCCTGTTCGATCGGGCCGTGGCCGTGAATCTCCGGGCACCGCTTCTGCTCATTCGAGCTTCGATCGAGGACCTCAAAAAGAGCCGTGGCTGTGTGGTGAATGTCGGGTCGGTGAACGGATATTCCGGTGAATCAAAGCAATTGGCCTACAGCATCACCAAGGGCGGCCTTCAGACTATGACCAAGAACCTCGCGGATGCATTCAGCGCCGATCATGTCCGCTTCGTGCACCTGGCAGTGGGATGGGTGCTCACCCCCAATGAGCAACAATTGAAAATCGCCGAGGGACGGCCTCCTGACTGGTATGAGCATCCCCCACCAACCATGGTCCCCACGGGGCGCATGACACGACCGGAGGAGGTGGCGGCTGTGACCGCATTCTGGCTCAGCGATCAGAGCCGGCCCTTCAGTGGAGCCGTGCTGGAACTAGAGCAATACCCCTTCGACGGGCGCCATCCGAAAATGGTCGGCGAGGACGAGTCACCCGTGCAATTTAATCAGTGAACATGAATGATAATGTTTGCCTTTGACCCTCAACCTTGACTGCCGACCCCCTGGAACTACCCGACCTTACTTTGGACCAACTCGAGGTGTCCGCTGACAACCTCGATATCGGGAAAGCCGCCGGCATCTACAATGCGTTCGTCAAGTGGGTGCCGATCTGCCCGGAAGTCGAGATCGGCATGGGTACACCGCGCGAAACGATCCGGCTCGAGGGCAGTGTCGATGCCCCTCCTCTGATAGCAACGAAGTCCGGTGTTGACCACACAAACGCAATGAAGCGCTGGTCAAAACAGCGGATGAAGGCACTGGACGAGCTCGATCTGCATGGTTTTGTCCTCAAGCGCGCCTCACCCAGTTGCGGTGCGTTTCGCGTTAAGGTTCATCCGGAAAACGGCGGCACACCGCTCAACCGTGGTCAGGGCGTTTTTGCCCGGGCCTTGGCGCAACGATGCCCGCCTGAACGACGTCGGGTTGCGTGAAAACTTCATCGATCGCCGCCTGGTACCGCTGGCAGCAGTTCCTGACAGACAAACCGACGAAAAAGAGGCTGGTGGCGTTCCACACAACGCACAAGATGACGCTGATGTCGCACAGCCTCGAGGCGTACCGGGCGCTCGGGCGCCTGGCCGCGGGCGTCGCCAACCGACCGTGGGCCTCAGTGCGCACTGAGTATGCCTAAGGCTTCATGAGCACCGTGACAATGCCCGCGACTCGGCGCACGCACACCAATGTGCTGAACCACCTGATGGGTTTTCTGAAGGGCTTTATTGATGCCGATGCCAAGCAGGAACTCATCGGCCTGATCGAAGATTACCGCCGGGAACTGGTGCCGCTGACTCTGCTGAAACACCACGTGGCGATGCATAACCTACCGGAGTGGGTGCATCAGCAGCTGTATTTGAACCCCTGTCCGAAGGAACTGCTGTTGCGCAATCTGATATGAATCACCCTGGTGCGGACGGCCTGTGAGATGATCCTGATCAAAGTACGGGTTGGCCGGTCGAATCGCGATTGATCATGTTCCGCAGCATGTCGGCACAGAGACCGATGCCACCGAGCGGATCGCTGGTGAGCCGTCTTTTCCAAGGCCTCACTCCGGCGCTTTGCCGTAGATCTCCAGCAGGCGCGCTTCGAGTGCCGCCGCGTCCGTCAGGCTGCTGAGCTGTCCGGCTTCAAAGGTATCTGCCCGGAAGCGTCCGACTCGATAGACGATGTGGTAATGCGTGAACATGCTCGGCAACAGCATGCCGTGAAAAGCGTCCCACGACGTCTGCGAGTCCATGCCGAACTCGTTGCGGACCACCAGGTCCGGCGGGTAGGTGGCGCAGAAGCGCTGCAGGAACAGCGTCTCCGACGCGCTCGAGGCGTAGGGAACGTAGGAGTCGAGCACCATGTGCGTGATGTTCGCGCTGCTGCTTTCGCGCAGCCTGTCGATCATCCAGTCGTGTTGCTTTGATTCCTCGCTCGGCAGCCCATCCACGAAGTCGTACAACACCACGGTTCGGTGCAGGTGCAAGGCGCGGAAAATCGGCCAGGCATGTGTGGCAATGACTTCCTTGCCAATGTCAGTTCCCAGCAAATAATCCCCGACCTTGTCGTAGCCGCCCTCCGCTGTCAACAGGTGCCGTGACTTCGAAATCTCCACCGCTGCTGTCAGCGCTGTCAGGACGACTGCGGCAGCGATCCCGATTGATACCCGGCGGCTGACGCCCGCCAGACGCCGGCCGATCCAGTCGATGGCAATTGCCCAGAAAATACAGAGGAAAAACACCAGATACAGATGAGCGCGCGGAAACGGCAAGCCCATTTTCAGAAAAGCCAGCAGCAACCCCCACCAGCACAGCAATAGCCAAAGGCCCCCGAATCCCGGACGCCGGTGCAGGCATACCAGGCCGACAAACCCGAGCAACAGCAGGGGCCAGCCGCAATACCTCGTCAGATGACTGACAAGATACGCCTGCCATTCGTACCCCTGGGCGCCGGCGACTGTGACGTTCTTGCCGTACCACTCCAGCGTTCCGTTCCACTCGACGTTGTGCCGCAGATAACCCATTGTCAGTGCATAGCCCAGCGCAGCGAGGAGCAGCAGCACTGCGGCGGCCAGCATCACGGGCTTTACAGCCTGCCGGCGCCGCATCAGCAGCAGCGTCAGCCCCCAGGCACCGGCCATGCCGAGAAGCGTCAGGCAAGTTTGTATGCGTATGGTGAAACTGAACCCCAGCAGCAGTCCGGCCAGCAACAGCCATAGCCAACGTCGCCGCGATGTCCGCCGTTGCCTATCGGCCGGCGCCTCCAGCCACAGTCCGAACGCCTTCGCCTGCTGCACCAGCAGCAGCGCGATCAGACAGAAAAACATCAGGGCATAGCCATCGCTCATGTTGCTGCGATTATAGAACAGCACGTAATGGCTGCATGCCATGGCTGCGGCCCCGAGCACAGCCACGCGCCGGTTGAAAAGCTGCGACAGCAGCGCATAGAACAGCACGACCGTCGCCAGCCCGCAGATTCCGGAAAACTGCATACTGGCAGCCTGACTGAGCCCCAAAACTGATATCCCGACGGCGATGAACCACAGCAAACCGTGCTTGAAAAAAAGAAACGGTTCCTGATGATCAACTAGATAGAGGATCGGGAGATTGAGATGGTAGCCCTCGTCGCAGAACCGGTAGCCCTGCTCCGACAAATGATAGAACCTCAGGACGGCGGCACCACCCACGGTGACCGCAAGCAGCAGCCACGCAACCTTCGGCGGCAGATCCCTGGCTGCCGGCGATGCCGGATCACCGTCCTGTGCGTGATCGTCTTTCACTCTGGCAACCGCGGTGAATGGTGAGGATTGATTAATCGCGTGACGGACGGATCGGTCATGTTGTCTTTTGTAGCGATAACCACTGCAATTGCGATCTGCGGTCTGACATCACGGCCGCGAACCGCGGCTATGGCAGTCAGGACACCGGTGTGCCCGAGCTCGAACGACGGTGGCAGTACCAGTGCCTGGATCTCGTCGTTGCGCAGCGCTGCGACCGATGCCGGATCGTTGCCGAAACGCACGGCCGCCGCATCACCTGCGGGACGGTGGCTGGCGGCCACGATGCGGCTGGAGATACCTTTCACCGCTGCATCCGAATCCACGATGACCACTTCTATGCCGCGTCCGATGGCTGTTTCCATAGCTGTGTTTGCAGAATCGTCTGCCGGTGAGACAACGATGCCGTCGACCCCGCGGTTAATAGCGTTCTGTAAAGCCTGCATCTGCCATTGCGGATCGTCGGACACCGCCCCCGGCCAGATGATTTCGGCGCCGGTTTCCCGGGCTGCAGCGTCCGCTCCGGCTCGCATCGCCGTCGACGAACGTTCGGTGTCGCGCAGGACAACCGCGATACGCAGCCCGCGCCCTTCCTGCCGCTGCGAGCCCTCGGCATTGGAGCCCTCGGCATTGGAGCCTTCGGCGTTCGAACCTTCAGCGCGGGTGACCATCGGCACCTTCCTGGTGCGTGGCGTCGTCGTGGTATCCTCTTTCTTGCCGCAACCCGACAGCGACAGGGTAGCGGCAGCACAAAGGATGACTGCGGCAGCGGTTAGCGGATATGGGGCAAGGGCATGTCTGATCATCGATGGATCTCAACCTGGCTGTGCGAAGCGGTACAATACCCCGCACCCCGGTATCGTCCATCATGCGGCGAGCTCTTGGCGCTGGATACGGCCGCCTTTGTACTGGATTATGCGGGTGGTGGCTTCTGCCTTCATGAATCGAATACCAAGCACGGCGGACGTCCTTTGTTTGAACGTTTCAGATTTCGAAATTGAAACCGCTTTTGACCAACCGCTTATAGCTGCACTCGTCGAAGCGATACAGCCGCGCGGCACGATGCGCCACGTCCTGCTCAATCTCGTTGCAGTCGATCAGCAGATCCATCGCCAAGATTTTCTTGCGGAAGTTGCGCTTGTCGAGTTCCTTCTCCAGTATAACCTCGTACATACGCTGAAGCTGCGTAAGTGTGAACTTCACAGGCAACAGCTCGAAACCGATCGGCTGGTAACGCACCTTGCCCTGCAGCCGCTGATACGCCTTTTCCGAAATTTTGTCGTGATCAAATGGCAGGGGCGGGCAATCATGGACACCGAACCACGCGGCATTCTTGGCATCGGTAGTGGCGCGGATCACATGTCCGGACAGGTTGACGAGGCCATAGTAAGCTACCGTGACAACACGCCCGCGCGGGTCGCGATCAACCGCTCCGAACGTATAAAGCTGCTCGAGATAGACTTTGTGGATACCCGTTTCCTCCTCCAACTCACGACATGCAGCATCGTCAACAGATTCCTTCGGCTTAACAAAACCGCCGGGCAGTGCCCACTGGTCCTTGAACGGTTTTTCTCCACGCTGAATGAGTATGACTTTCAGTTCATCCTCGTCCAGCCCGAAAACCACGCAATCGACAGTGAGCGCATGCATGGGATATTTGTATGAGTATTTCTGAGCCATCCTTGCCCCATTTGTGTATAGAATACACCATACTTAGTGTAATTTAATCACTAAGTTGATTTTTTTCGCGGACGGGAAACGCCCATAATTGAACGGGCAGAATGCCGACGCTCACAGGGGACGAAACCAACCAGATCAGGTTGACAATGTCCCAGCACAGGCAGACTGTAGAGATTGTCCCGCTCAACGGAACTGCAGCATGCCGACAAAGAATAAATCTGCGTCAATCAGCACCATGCCTGTGCTGTCGAGTTCCGTGCCGCGACAGTGCGGAATCGCGACGTTCTGCAGCGACCTCTGCCAAGCCATCGCCGAGGTTTTAGGCGGACACGAAGCCACGGTTCTGGCGATGGGCGAAATTGCCGACAAGTCCGTACGCATTGATGCCGTGGAACGCGAGCCGTTGGTCGAGCGGCTCCTGTCGAACAGGATGACCCCATGAGCCAGGACAGCGCCCGCGTTATCCCAGCGCATATCGCTGCTTACCTGAAGCAGCCCGCGGCGGTCCCGATCGAACCCGGCATCCAGAACTACGACTGGGGCAACCCCGAGTTCATTCCCGAGCACTTCGGCTACGACAACACCGCGCGCCGCCCGTATGCGGAAGTGTGGATGGGCGCCCATCCGGAACTGCCGGCACTGGTGCAACTCGATGAGCCGGTGTCACTGCGGACGTTGATCGACGCAGCAGCCGAAACGTTGCTGGGCGCGGCCTGTGCCGAAAAATTCGGCGAACTGCCGTTTCTCCTCAAGGTCCTGAGCGCTGCGCAGCCGTTGTCCATCCAGGTACACCCGAACCGCATTCAGGCAGCCGCCGGATTCGCCAGGGAAAACACTGCCGGGATCCCGATCGACGCAGCGCACCGCAACTACAAGGACGGCAATCACAAGTGCGAAATGGCCATCGCCATCACCGACATGTACGCCCTCGCCGGTTTTCGACCGGTCACCGAGATCGCCGCAAATCTACAGACGTTCGCCGACAGCGCCGAATTTCTCGACGACCTGCCCGCTGCCGACAACTCACCATCCGCCGTACGCGAATTGTTTACCGCGTTCATATCGCTGCCGCAGCCTGTCGTCAACGACATTCTTAATCCCGTTATCGCAACGCTCGACAAAAAACGGGACACGTTCGGTCGTGACGACTGGCAGTACTGGCTCCTGCGTGCCGATGCGGTATTCGCCAAAAATGGCGACCGCGACCGCGGGCTGTTCGCGATACCGTTCCTGCAACTTATTCACCTGCAGCCGCTGCAGGCGCTGTATGTGCCGCCGGGCATCACGCACGCCTATCTCGAGGGAACGGCCGTCGAGATCATGGCAAACTCCAACAACGTCCTGCGCAGCGGACTCACCCCGAAGCATATCGACGCCGACGAGCTGATCCGGGTCATCGACTTCACTGCCGACGGCCCGAGGATTCTGGCTGCCGTTGCGGCTGGCGACTGGTCGGTGTACGAAACCTCGGCCGACGAATTCCAACTGTCGCATCGCCCCCTGACTAGAGGAGAAACTGTCTCGCACACAGCCGCCACCAGCGCCGAGATACTGCTGGTGCTGACCACCGACGCCGGCACCGAAGTGACCGCCGATTGCGGAGGCCGCAATTTCTCGCAGCATGGCAGCACCGCTGTGTTCCTGCCAGTCAGTGCTGCCTGTGCAATCACCACGAGCGCTGATGCCCGGTTGTTTCGAGCTGCAGTTGGCACGACCAGTCATCCGGATTTTCGCACCCGGCAACCGCGTACGCTGAGCTTCGGCACCAGCGGGCTGCGCGGGCTGATCACCGACATCACCGACCTCGAGGCGTACATCAACTGTCGCGGCTTCCTGCGCTACCTCCAGGTTATCGGCGATGCCGCTGCCGGCATGACAGTGAGTACCGGCGGTGACATGCGCCCCAGCACCGAGCGCATCCTCGGCGCCGTCGCCGATGCCATCGCCGACGAAGGCATGCAGGCGCAGTACCTCGGCCGCGTGCCGACACCTGCACTCACTTATCACGGCATTCAGCACCAGCAGCCGAGCGTCATGGTGACCGGTAGCCATATTCCATTCGATCGCAACGGCATCAAGTTCAACAAGAGCAACGGTGAGATCCTCAAGAGCGACGAAGCCGGAATCCTCGCCGCTGTTGCTGCCATCCGCGACGAAACCTATGCGTGCCCGGCCGATGCCTCGCAGTTCGACGACGACGGCATGTTCCGCGAGCCGACCAAAGGCCTGATTGCCGATCCGCAAGGCGTCGAACTATATACACAGCGCTATCTCGATTTCATGCCACCGGATTGTCTGCGTGGGATGCGGGTCGTCTTCTACCAGCACTCTGCCGTCGGCCGTGACCTGCTGGTCAATCTGCTGCGCGCACTCGGCGCCGACGTCATTCCGATGGGCCGCAGCGAGTCCTTTGTCGCTATCGATACCGAGGATCTCACAGTCGACCGGCTCCAGACGCTGCAGAAACTGGCTGATACAGCCGCGGCCGAACACGGCCCTGTCGACGCGGTGATCTCGACCGACGGCGACAGCGACCGACCGCTGATGACCGGTATCGATGCGGACGGCAAGGTGGTGTTTTACGGCGGGGATGTCCTCGGTGTGGTAGTCGCCGACTATCTGCAGGCCGATTCGATCTCGGTACCGATCAGCGCCAACGACCTGGTCGATCTGCATTTCCGAGCGCAGGACATCGAACCGCTGAAGACGAAAATCGGATCGCCCTTCGTCGTCGCCGGCATGGACCAGGCAACGGGAACAGCACGAGTGGGCTGGGAAGCCAACGGCGGCTTTCTCACCGGCTCGGAGATTGAACGGCACGGTCGCCTCCTCCCCGCCCTGCCGACGCGTGACGCCGTGCTGCCGCTGTTGGCAACACTGCATGCCGCCGCCGAGGCCAAGGTACCGGTGACCGAACTCTTCGCGCGGCTGCCACACCGCTTCAGCAAAGCCGGACTGCTCGACAACTTCGACCCCGCCATCAGCCGGGCACTTCTCCAGCGCCTGTCTCCGCCGGCAACCGATGTGCCCGGAGCCCTGGCGCCGTTCTTTACGCCGGCGGATGGGTTCGGAGCAATCACCGAACTGAACTACATCGACGGTGTGCGTATCTTTTTCGACAACGGCGATATCGCGCACGTTCGCCCATCGGGCAACGCGCCGCAGTTGCGAATGTACGTCTGCGCCGACACCCCCGAGCGCGCCGATGAAATCATTCGCCTCGCCGTCGCCGAACCCAACGGCATCCTGCGGCAATTGGAAACATGGATTCGAGAGTCTTCGGATGACTGAGCACGACGCCGTTGAAATCATCAAAAGCAACATCGCCTTCACTCGCGAGCTCATCGCCGCCGGTGAGACACCGGAGGTCATCGGTACCGTCTCCGGGTCCGAATCGGCCCGAGAATTCTGGCAGAGCATCCTCGACCGGGCGTGCGAAACGTTGAAGGCGCGCGAGGCTGTGTCGTTTCACGAGGACCTGCCGGTCAATCAGGCTTTCGGCATCCTCCTGCTCTGGCAACGGCTGAAGCCGTATGTCCGCGAGGACCGCGGAAGCCTGGTCGCATTCGTCTTTGGCGAGGGCACACGGGCAACACCGTTTACCGAGACAGATAACGCTCAGAAGCCGGCGATCGCGACCTACGTCTCGACGACGGGTGCCGACGGCAGCCGGCGCCTGCTGTCGATGGTCGAGCTGGCAATGTACTATCGTGTGCCGGTGCAACAGTACCTGCGCCGCTCGGGATTCGACGGACTCGTGGTGCAGTGGGGCGACGAAGTTCAAATTCCGACATGCGACCTCCGCAAGACCGATTCGAGATTCGCGAATGCAGATATCGTCCGCTTCGTCTCGGTCTGCGAAATGACTGCCGACCAGGCAGCGGAAAAGGACTGGGTCGGCATCGATGCCGATGGCCGGGTCACGGCGTTCATTCCACGACGGCCGCTGGCAGAGATGGAGCAACTCGCTGATCGCGGCCTGCTGCAGCGACGCGACGGCAAGCTCTTCGGCGGTATTAATCTCGGGTCGATCGCCGTCTCCTACCGGTTGCTCGACGCCCTGCTTGCAGAGTTTTCAACAGACGTGAACGACACCGACGCCAACCGGCAGCAGCGGCCGGACCTCGATCCGCAGTTCTTCACGGCGTTGACCATCGCGGTTGTCGATGACCCGGCGGCGCGGACAGCCGCGTGGGCAGCGGCCTGTGAAGAAAACCGTGCGATGGCCGCATTGCATGAAATGATGCCGGATATCCTGTCGCGCCTGCGCCGGGTGATCGAAACTCTTGCGCATGACACCGGCCGCAGGCTGAAAATGCGGGCCATGGATTGCGGCGAACCGTTCTGGGGCGACATCGGTCAGCACCGGCAGATCTACAAATTCTATACTGGCTTGCGATCAACGTCGGCGGAGGGCGAAATCTCACGGGCAATTGCGCAGATCGCAGACGTGGAACCCGACAGCGACGGCAATCGCATCGTCGACAGTGAGCTTGGCCCGGACGTCGAAGTGCACGGCTCG
>Ga0209403_10000023_pt1 | contig 194051 bp, 153 predicted proteins | sample ArcticOcean_MG_C_8_FD_187440 | JGI IMG/M metagenome (GOLD analysis project Ga0209403, IMG submission 187440) | Marine microbial communities from western Arctic Ocean - ArcticOcean_MG_CB11_86 (SPAdes) (version 2) | ecosystem: Environmental > Aquatic > Marine > Oceanic | place: Arctic Ocean... | reverse complement strand
CAACACCGGCGTTGCGACAGCGACCGACAACTGCGACCGCGAGATCGACATCGTCGAGAGCGACAGTGTTGCTGATGGCAGTTGCCCGCAGGAAGAAGTGATTACGCGCACGTGGACCGGTACGGATGACTGCGGCAACGCCTCGCGCTGCGACCAGATCGTCAGTGTCGTCGACGACGAGTCGCCGGCGATCACTTGCCCGGATGACGTCACAGTCAACTGCGAAGATGATCGCACCAGCAAGGCCACCGGCGTTGCGACAGCGACCGACAACTGCGACCGCGAGATCGACATCGTCGAGAGCGACAGTGTTGCTGAGGGTGCCTGCCCGCAGGAAGAAGTGATCACGCGCACCTGGGTCGGCACGGACGACTGCGGCAACGCTTCGCGCTGTAACCAGATCGTCAGTGTCGTCGACATCGAACCCCCGGTGATCACCTGCCCGGATGACGTCACGGTGAACTGCGAAGAGGATCGCACCAGCGCCAACACCGGCGTTGCGACCGCGACCGACAACTGTGACGAAATGATCGACATCGTCGAGAGCGACAGTGTTGCTGCCGGCAGCTGCCGGCAGGAAGAGGTCATCACGCGCATGTGGGTCGGTACGGACGATTGCGGCAACGCTTCGCGCTGTGAGCAGATCGTCACCGTCATCGACGACGAGGCGCCGGCGATCACCTGCCCGATATTGTTCACCACGGTGAACTGTCAAAACGATAGCAGCAGCGACAGCACCGGCGTGGCGACCGCGACCGACAACTGTGACACCGATGTGACCATCACCGAGAGCGACAGTGTTGCTGCCGGCAGTTGCCCGCAGGAAGAAGTTATCAAGCGCACGTGGACCGGCACGGATGACTGTGGCAACGCTTCGCGCTGCATTCAGACCATCACGGTCGTCGACGACGAAGCGCCGGCGATCACCTGCCCGGCTGACACCACGGTGAACTGTGAAGACGATAGTAGCAGCGCCAGTACCGGCGGGCCGACCGCGACCGACAACTGTGATCGTAAGATCGATTTTGCCGAGAGCGACAGTGTTGCTGCCGGGAGCTGTCCTCAGGAAGAGGTTACCACGCGCAAGTGGACCGGCACGGATGACTGCGGCAACGCTTCGAGTTGTGCCCAGACCGTGACTGTGATCGACAACGAGGCCCCGGCGATCACCTGCCCGGCTGACGTCAGCGTGAACTGTGAAGACGATCGCAACAGCGCCGCCACCGGTGAAGCGACCGCGACCGACAACTGCGACGACCAGGTCGTCATCGGTGAGAGCGACAGTATTGCTGCCGGCAGCTGCCCGCAGGAAGAAGTCATCACGCGCACGTGGACTGGCACGGATGACTGCGGCAACAGTTCCCGCTGCGACCAGGTCGTGACGGTTGTCGATACGACGCCGCCGGAAATACAGTGCAATGCCTACGACATCACGGAATTTGACGGCGACGACGATGATGATGATGATGATGACGACAGCGTTTCCTTTACGGCGACCGCCACGGACTTGTGCAGCGATGTACGAATCAAAGTCGGTTGGATTGTCTGCGTGCCGCCGCCCGGCGACGACGATGACGATGACGACGATTGCAAGGTCAGAGCCCGTGGTGCGACGATCACGGTCCTCAACAGCGGCGATCCTGGCACGGTAATCAACTGGACGGCGAAGGCCACCGATGACTGCGGCAATATCGTTGCGGTCAACTGCTCGGTCACAGTGCTCGAAGAAGAGAAAGAAGAAGAAGATGACGATGACGATCACCATCACCATCACGATAAACCGTGGTGGTGGCACTGGCGGCATTGGTAGGATGCGAGTCCCGGAGCCATGGTTGTGGTGTCGGATGAGTCAGGGGCGGGGACGTGGTCGTTCAAAGCGAACCGGCTGTTGCCCTGCCTGAGAGATGCAAACCGCCAGAAACTGAGCGGGAAAAAATAACTTGAGTTTGCGAAATTTATTTCGTATACTCGACATGCTGATGATTTTCTGATCTAGCTGAAAACAACAATGGAAAAAATTTTATCTGACCACATGCGGAGGCTTGGAATGAAGCGCTTATCTACCACCTTGTTGGGAATTACACTGTCGGCATTTTTGTCGGCACAGGGGTTTGCGCAATGCGCCCCTGATAATACTGCGCCGGTGATTTCTGGCGTACCCGGTGAGGCCACAGTTGAATGCGCCGCCCTGCCGCCGCCCGTTGCGGTGACGGCAACCGACGAATGCGATGCGAATCCGACGGTGAGTCTCGACCTGACCTACAACTCGCCCGGGGTTGGCGAAGTCGTCGTCGTTACCCGAACCTGGACCGCCACGGACGCCGCTGGCAACTCCTCGAGTGCTTCGCAGAAGATCACCGTGATCGACACCATCTCTCCGGAGAGCAGTTGTCCGTCGGATGTTTCTGTGGAATGCCTCGGCGACGTCGATCCGTCGAACACCGGCAGTGCCACTGGCAGCGATACCTGCGGCAGCGTGACGATCAGCCACAACGACACGCTGATGTCCGGAGACCGCTGCCAGATCGAACGCGTCTGGACCGCCGCCGACTGGTGCGGCAACGAGACGGACTGCACACAGATCATCACTTTGACCGACAACGAAGCGCCGGTAATCACCTGTCCTGACAGTGCCGAGTTCGAGTGTCCGGCAGACACCAGCAGCAACGCCACCGGTGAAGCGACCGCCACCGACAACTGCGATTACGAGATCAGCAGCTCCGACGAAACCACGCCGGGCTGTGGCGACACCCTCAGCATTTTGCGCACCTGGTCCGCCACCGACAGTTGCGGAAACAGTTCGAGTTGTGTCCAGGTGATCGAGGTCATGGACATCACTGCGCCTTCGATTGCCTGCCCGCAGTCGATCACGCTGGAATGCCCGACCGACACCGGCGTCGGTGCCAACGGCAGCGCCACCGGCAGCGACACCTGCGGCGACCTGACGTCCATCGCGTGGAGCGATAGTTCGGCGCCGGGTTGCGGCGGCAGCGAGACGATCACGCGCACTTGGACCACAACGGACGAGTGCAACAACTCCAACAGCTGTGAACAGATCATCACGGTGCTTGACACGACGGGCCCGGAGATCACTTGCCCGGCAGATGTGACGGTCGAGTGCACTGCCTCGACGGCGCCAGGCGAGAGAAACAGTGCTGCCACCGCGACTGACGCCTGCAGCGGTGTTGGCATCATCTACAGCGATGCTTCGGCCCCGGGTTGCGGCAACAGCGAGACGATCACGCGCAGCTGGACCGCGACGGATGAGTGCGGTAACAGCAGCAGTTGCGACCAGACGCTCGCTGTTGTCGACGCGACGGGCCCGTCGATCAGTTGTCCTGCCGACACGGTAATCGAATGCACCAGCTCGAGCGCGACCGGAGTAACCGGTGAGGCTACCGGCAGCGACACCTGTGGTGGCGTATCGATCGATCACAGCGACAGCGTGGCTGATGGCGACTGCGGAGACAACACAGTGATCACCCGTAAGTTCACGGCGACCGACGACTGCGACAACAGCACCAGTTGCACGCAGACGATCAAGACTGAAGACACGACGAGCCCGTCGATCACCTGTCCGGAGGATGTGGTAGTCGAGTGTGCCACCTCCATCAGCCCGGACATCACCGGTGGCCCCACTGCCAGCGACACCTGTGGCGACGTAAAGATCGTTTACAGCGACGACGGGGAGCATATTGACTGCGGTTTTAACGCAGAGATTGTGCGTAAATTCACGGCGACCGACGACTGCGGCAACAGCACCACCTGCAGGCAGACAATCACGAGCGAAGACAGGACGAGCCCGTCGATCACCTGTCCGGATGATACGACGGTGGAGTGCCTGACAGACTCCAGTCCCGTAGCCACGGGCAGCGCCACGGGAAGCGACACTTGCGGCGACGTGACGATCGGCTCGAGCGACAGTTCGGCACTTGGCTGCGGCGGCAGCGAGACGATCATGCGCACCTGGACTGCAACGGACGAGTGCAAAAATTCCAACAGTTGTGATCAGACCGTCACGGTGGTTGACACGACGGCTCCGGTGATCGCCTGTCCGCCAGATGTGACGGTCGAGTGCGCCGTTGACAGCCCCACCGGTGCTGCCAACGCGACCGATGCCTGCAGTGGCGTTGGCATCATCCGCAGCAGCGATGCTTCGGCACCTGGCTGCGGTAACAGCGAGACGGTCACACGCACCTGGACTGCGACGGACGAGTGCGACAACGTCAGCAGCTGCGATCAAACGATCACCATTGTTGACAACACGGCCCCGTCAATCAGTTGCCCGGCAGATCGCACAGTGGAGTGCGGCGAGTCGCCACACGCCGGCAGTGCTACCGGCAGCGACAGTTGCGGCGGGATCAGGGTCAATTCGGCGGACTCGTTCGAGGCGAGTTGTGGTGGCGACGCGGGCGTGATCACGCGCACCTGGACGGCGACTGACGACTGCGACAACAGCACCAGTTGCGATCAGACGATGACGATCATCGATACGACACCTCCGGAATTGTCCTGCAATGCCAACGACATCACGGAATTCGATGGCGACGACGATGACGACGATGACGATAGTGTTTCCTTCACGGCGACTGCCGTGGACGTGTGCAGCAACGTGAGGGTCAAAGTCGGTTGGATTGCCTCCGTGCCGCCGCCCGGTGATGACGACGATGACGACGATGACGATTCCAAGGTACAGGCCAGGGGTGCGACGATTACCATCCTCGAGAGCGGCTCTCCCGGAACGGTGATCAACTGGACGGCGAAGTCCATCGATGACTGCGGCAATCTCTCTGCGGTCAGCTGCTCGCTCACGGTACTCGAAAAAGAACGCGATGACCACGGTGACCATGATGACTACGGTCACCACGACGACGACCGCCCGTGGTGGGCACATCATTGGTAGAGTTTTAGTTCGACGCTGTCGAGCTGGAAGAAACGGCTTGAATTTACAAGGGTAATTTTTTCGATGCGTATGATAACGACGTCGATTGATCGTCAGTAATAACGGATTGAAATTCGAGAATATTTTCCGCCCGGACACTGTAAACAACGGTGTCCGGGCGGTCGTTTTTAAAGGCTTGTATCGGCCACCTTTGCGGAAGGTTTGGAATGATTCGTGTCACTCTGCCTTGCTACTGGCGCTGCCGTTACAACTCGAGGTCCGCCGCCAGTATCGGGACGTGGCGTTTACGTCGGCAGTGAAAACGCGTCGGCAGGGTCACCCATGTTTCTGTGGAAACTTGATTTCAAATTCGTTCCGTGGCTCCGACGAGTGCTCGACATTACCACCGAGCTGTTCGGCAATAGAGTAAACGATTCGCATGCCGAATGTCTCGATATTCGAGGAGTCCCAGTCGTCGCCGTATGGCCGTCCGTCGTCGTACACCGCCAGAGTGTAATATCCATTCTGGGCTTTGAAACTGATAGTGATCTCGCCCCTTGGATTGTCCTCAAAGGCATTTTTCAGCGAGATCACCACGAGTTCGTTGATGATCAGTCCGCAGGAGTACGCAGTCTCGACCTCCAGCCGGATGTTCTCGTCGATGTCGAGGTTGACTGCCAGGCTGCCATCGTGAATACCGTAGGACACCAGAAGATTGGCAAGCAGATTCTGGATGTACTGCGTGAAATGAATGTTTTCAGATCCCTGAAACTTGTTGATTTCGTCCTCGACAAACGTACGGTTCGGGATTTTCTCCCGGCATTGGATGATCAGGACGGCACCGTTGATGTAGCCGTCGGCATCTCGCAGCGGTCGCACTGTGGAATCGTCCTGGCCACTGTCGCTGCGACTGTCGGTGACGAAGTTGTGCTTTCCGAGGCTGGCGACCGTGCCGTCACGCAGCACTTGTTCGATGACATGGTTGGCGGCAATCCGCCCGTCCTCGTGGTTGAAGGTGAGCACGTCGCACATTTTTCGCCCAACGGCATCGCTGCGGCGCAGCCCGGTAATGGCCTCGGCCACGGCGTTCATGTAGGTCACATAGCCGTAGCTGTCGGTGGCGATGACGGCATCGCCGATGCTGCGCAAAATCATTTGTAGAGAACGTTCGTTATCGACGATCTCGGTGACTTTATGAAAACGGTGAATCGCCATTTCGATGGTGGTATGCAGATCGCGGTCTTCGTAGGGCTTGAGAATGTAGCCGTAAGGCTCGGTGAACTTGGCCCGTTCCAGCGTTTCCGGATCGGAATGCGCGGTGAGATAGACGATCGGTACGTTGAAACGCTGGCGGATGCGCCAGGCGGTTTCGATTCCATCGATATCGCCTTTGAGGCGAATGTCCATGAGCACGAGATCCGGACGCTTATCAACGATCTGCTGAACCGCATCCTCGCTGTTTGCAGCAACGGCGGCGACTTGGTAGCCCAATTGTTTGAGGCAACGTTTTATGTCCATCGCGACGATCGGTTCGTCCTCGACAATCACAATATTAACTTGCGTCATTTGACATCTCAGGTTGAGATTCCGTGGGTTTTTTCGGCGCGTGGCCTGAAGTCGATTTGAAATTTTGTTCCCGTTGTACCATTGCCCAATAAGATCTCACCGTTCAGCTGCTGGGTGAGTGCGACAACCAACTGCAATCCCACGGATTCCGTTTTCCGAAAGTCGAAATTTTCCGGCAACCCCTTGCCATTGTCATGCACCGCCAGTTCATATACCCCATGGGCATCTCGGTGCAGACTTACATTGACGCAGCCGCCGTGACCGTCATTGAATGCGTGCTTCAAAGAGTTAGAGACAAGCTCATTAATGATCAAGCCGCACGGTATGGCTGTATCTACATCGAAACGAATATCGTCAACATCCACCTCGTTTGAAACGTATTCCGTTGACATACCATACGAGCGAAAAACGTTGGCGACGAGGCTGTGAATATAATCATTGATGTCGATTTTTTCTAAATCTTCCGCGCTCATCAACCGTTCGTGAAGCAATGCCAGAGACCGGACGCGATTGCGGCTTTCTCGGAACAACTGCAGGACCGCCTCTTCCTCGATGTTTGCTGACTGCAGGCTGAGCATACTGGAAATCACCTGAAGGTTGTTTTTGACGCGGTGGTGAATTTCCCGCAGGAGCGTGTCCTTTTGCCGCACCGTACTGCGTAGTGCCGCCTCGACCCGCAAACGCTCATCGACCTCTGTCTGCAGTTTTATCTTGTCCGACTCAAGCTGGCTTGTCCGCGCCTCCCATTCACGGTCGCGCAACCTCACGTCCTCGGCGTTCTTGCGCTCACTGATGTCCTTCACGAAACAGTAACTGCCGTCGAACTGGCCGTTTTTGGCCTGCGTCTTGACCAGCGTGATCTGGGCATGAAATGTCGTGTTGTCCGGGCGTGTGACGAGTGCCTCGAACTCGGCCTTGACATCGTCCATCATCTGCTGATAGGCGGTTATCGCCTGCCCGGCCTGGTGGGACGATATGAAATGCTGCCACTCGCGGCCGATCATTTCATCGGGCCGCTTATAGCCGTGGATTTCGGCATACGCCGGGTTCACAGTGCGCAGACAGCCGTCGCGGGTTACATGCGCGATGCCTTCAAGCGTGTTTTCCAGGGCCAGGCGTAATACGTGCAGAGCCGCTTCCGCTTCAATGCGCGGGGTGATGTTGTGACTGATGCCGACGATACCGGCGGCGTTGCCATCTTTGTCGTGCAGGATACCCTTAGTCGACAGGAAATGCTGCGTCTGTCCGTCCGTGACAATACTCTCCTCGGTTGTCCTGGTGTTTCCGTCGGCCAAAATGGCACGGTCGTTCTCCATGAGTTGACGGGCGATTTCGGGCGGAAACAAATCCTCGTCGTGCTGGCCTTCGATTTCGGATCTCGGCCGGCCGTAAACCCTGGCGCCGGCAGAATTCATCAAGACATAGTGGCCACTATTGTTCTTGACGAAGATAGTGTCTTCCGTGCTCTCGACGATCGAGACAAGCAGGTTGTTATTGTCTCGCAATTCTTCCTGTGCATGCTTGGCCTCCGTGACATCTCGGAAGACGACAAGTCCGCCGCGCAGTTCGCCGTTGCTGTCGCGCAATGGGCGGCCGCTGACATTGATGAACGCGCCGCCTGGAGTGAAGGAGTTGCGGATAAACATCTCGAGATTATCCAGTGACTCACCGCGCGACGCTCTCAGTATCGACAGTTCACTGCTTGGCCATGGCGTCACTGTGTCTGTTTCGAACACACCATAAATCTCCGGCCACTCATGGGGCGCCGCATCCGTCGGTCCCACCCCGAGGATTCGTTCCGCCGCCGCGTTGAACAGGATGAGATTGCCGTCGACATCGGCAACCACGAGTCCCTCGCTCATGCTGTTGATGATCGATTCCAGCATCTGGTTGGTTTCCGCCAGCTTCGACTCGACGAGCTTGCGTCGGCTGATGTCACGCATCACCATGATGCTGCCCTGGACGTTGTTGTCGGCATCAAGCATCGGCCGCGCATTGATACTGACAAAGCGGTCATCACCGGAGTCAGGGTCGTGCAGGACGAGTTCTTGTTCATCGATCGACTCGCCTTTTAATGCCCTCGTAATCGGCAGGTCGTCAACTGCTACCGGCCGTCGATTTTCGTCGAGAAACCTGCCGCAAATGGCGCTGGCGGTGTGGTCGTGAGCCGCGCCGATCATCGACTCCGCTGCCGGGTTCGACAGGATCAACTGGTCCTCGGGATTGCTGACGATGACGGCATCACCCATGTTGTTGAGGATCGACTGCAGTATCTGCGTCTGCTTTTCCAGGGTAATATTCGACTGGTCGAGAGCGGCTGTGCGTTCCGCGACCTTGCGTTCGAGTTCGTCACGTGTCTGGCGCAGAGCCAAGGTCATGTCGTTGAAGGTATTTCCCAGCGTTGCAAACTCGCTGGTCGGACTGAGGTCCAGACGCTTATCGAGCTGGCCTTCCCGGATGTCCCGGGCGAACCGTGTCAGGATGCCAATCGGCCAGGTGATCGTGCGGGTGAAACCCAGCGCGAAAATGACGGCGATCACGGCGGTAGCCATCATGATCAGTATCAACGAGCGTCGCAAGTTGACGATGTCGGCCAACACCTCTGAGGTATTGCCCTTTACCATCAGCGTCCAATCGGGTTTCGGTATTGGATATGCCAGGGCTACAACCGATGCATCGCTGTAGTCCACCGTGTAGCTCAGCTGGCCATTGGCAGTTGCAGACGTCAACTGCTGCACCTCGCCAACTGTCGGATTGCGACCATGTATCGCAGCAGGGCGCCCGTTCAGGTAACGATAGTGGGTGTTGTCATCGGCGGGTGTCAGCAGCAAAGCCTCCCCGGTTTTTCCCGGTCCGAATGGATTCTCCAAAATTCGAAAAAAATCAACGGCGTCGGCAATGAGCATGACGACAGCGATGTTGTGGCCAGAATTGTCATGCAGCGGCGCGCCGAGGTACCAGCGTTTCTGACTGAAATCCAGGCCGGTCACCTGGTATCCGTCACGGCTGTCTGCAAAAAAATCGGTGCTTCCCAGTTCGGTCGCGGGCAGTTCAGGATTTGAGGTTGCGATTACCGATCCGTCGCGGTCGAGGACGATGATGGCGTCGACAGCTGGGAGTGCGGCGTTGGCGTCACGTACGATCTCGCGGATTCTGTCGATACTGTCGCTGTTCGCATCCGGATCGGTCAAATACTTGCCACAATGCAGACGCAGGGCAGTGCGGCTGGCGACCAGGGCAAGCCGGTCATGATTGTGCTGGAATTCGGAAGCCAGACGGTCGCGCCTGGAAATTGCGGCCAGCTCAAGGTACTCGTGAGCAACGTCTTTTACTGCCTGCTCGATGAAGCTGTATACGATGATGTTACTTAGTGCCAGTGGCAGAATAGCGACCGCAACAATAAGTGCTGCGAGTTTGACGTTCATTTTCATATCAAACCTCGCGGCGTCCGGTCGTACAAGGTCCTATGCTGCAATTAGTAATCGCACAGTAAGTTAACCGGGAACAGGCCAGTTTGTCAAGGGCGATCGCCCCGCCCCTTGCGGTGCGGTAGATATTTAATCCACCGGCGTTAAGTTGCGGCTGTCGAAACCGAACTGCCGGGAATCCGTCATGCCCAAAGACATTTGGAACCAGTTCGGAGATGACAAGCTGTCCCACGGCGTTGCCTACTACCTGATGATGATCAAGCCGTTGCTGTTCGGACAGGGATACACTCGGCTTGCCGTCATTTCCAAACGGTTCAATATCACCACACGAGACAGTTGTTGCAACGGCCTGAAACCGCTGAGGAAATGGAGCCTCGTAGTCGAAGAGCAGAATAAATTCCCGCAATTCTCCGGGGCCGGCGAATGTCTTGTCAACATGGTAGACGGCGTCCCAGTACGGGCATTGCACAAAGAAATGCGTAGCCTTTTCACGATTTGTACGCACGACTCCGGGAATTGCCCGACCTGCGACAGTGTCTGCTACCTTAAGGACGAGCAGGTGGTCACGGAATGAATGGCTGGCATACCGTCGTCATCAGCGATGTACATATTGGTTCGCCATTCTGCAGGCATGAGCTCTTCCTGGAATTCCTTGATACGCTGAGGCCCGGGACCACGGTCGTGTTCAATGGTGACACCATCGACAATCCCCAGGGGCCACTCAGTGACATCGACCAGATGCTCGTCGGTCGTATCGAAGATCTGGCAAACCGCTGCACGGTCATCTGGCTACCCGGCAACCACGACACCGAATACAGACCCTGCAATAGCGGCGCGATCAGCTATCACGACACCTACACCATCGGCGACCGGTTGTTGGTTGCGCACGGCCACCAGTTCGACGTGGTCAAACTGCAGCATCGCCTGTTTATCAAATCCTTTCGGATTTTCTACTGCGTGTGGATGACGCTGACGCGCCAGTCGATGCACGAGGCGCAGTTCGCCAAGCATTGGCCCTTCCTGTACAACCACCTGCGGCGCAAAGTTCGTCAATTGGCGCTCGATGGTGCCCGGGCCGCCGGCTGTGAGGCGATCACCTGCGGTCACGTCCACTATGCCGAACACACGAAGACCGACGGCATCAGTTACTTCAACACCGGTGCCTGGACTGAATCACCCACCTATTGTGTCTGCGTCGATGCCGAGACAATCATGCTTTGCACCGTCGAGGAGTTCGTCGATCAGCATCACCAGTAACGGCGGGAAAGATCTCCGACACAGTCCGCCAACGCCGTAAAGATGAGGCCGCCTGCAACAGCGCCGGACTGTGGTGCCGGGGAAGAGGTGGGGGCAGAATGCCTCCGGTTCTCTACATCTTTAGTGGTGTGAATGGACATCCCCGTGTGCCTGTAGGACGACCGCAAGAGTTGTCGCTCGTGTACCATATGTGACGTCGTACCAGCCGTTGCCGGACGGTCGCAACGTAACGTCGTTATAGCAAGGCGCCGCGCCTATTGTGAAAGAGCTCAGAAGTTGTTTGAATTGATCGACAAATCATCTACTTTAGGGGCCCTTCATCTACAACCCGTCCGCAGAACCGTCGTGTCTTTACGGACTCATATAGAGGTACCGCAATGTCTGCCAGCAAGAAAAAGTTCAAGACCGAAGTCCAGCAACTGCTGGAACTCGTCATCCACTCCCTGTACACCAAGAAAGAAATCTTTCTGCGCGAATTGATCTCCAACGCCTCGGATGCCGTCGACCGCCTGAAATTTGAAGCGCTCTCAGACAAGTCCCTGCTCGACGGCGACGATGAGTTCAAAATCCAACTTATCCCCGATACCGACAAGAACACCCTGACCATCGTCGACAACGGCATCGGCATGTCGCGCGAGGAGGTCGAGCAGCACATCGGCACGATCGCAAGCTCCGGTACCCGCGCATTCCTCGATGAGCTCAAGAAAGGCAAGGACCAGGAACACCCCGAGATGATCGGCCGGTTCGGCATCGGCTTCTACTCCGGCTTCATGGTGGCTGACAAGGTGACGATGCAGACCCTTCGCGCAGGCAAAGACCAGGTCCCGGTCAAATGGTCGTCCGCCGGTGCCGGCACCTTCACCATTGACGACGGTGACAAGTCCTCACGCGGCACGGAAATTACGCTGCACCTGCGCGAGGACATGGGCGAATACCTGGAAGAATGGCGTCTGCGAAAAATCGTCACCCAGTATTCCGATTACGTCAGCTACCCGGTCAGCATGGACATCACCCGTGAAGAAGTGCCGAGGGACGAAGAAGGTAAAGCGATTGAAGGCGAGGATCCCATTGTGACCATCGAGGAACAGACCCTCAACTCGATGAAAGCCATCTGGCGCCGGTCGAAAAGTGAGATCACCGACGACGAGTACAACGAATTCTACAATCACGTGACGCATGACTATACGGACCCGCGTAAAGTGGTGCACTACAATGCCGAAGGCAAGACGGAGTTCACAGCCCTGCTGTTCCTGCCGTCGAAGCCGCCGTTCGACATGTATTTCCAGGCGGAGTACAAGGGCCTGCAGCTCTACGTGCGCAATGTCATGATCACTGACGACTGCAAAGAGTTGGTGCCGGAATACCTGCGGTACGTTCGCGGCGTTGTCGACTCCAGCGACCTGCCGCTCAATGTGTCACGCGAGACCCTGCAGGACGAGGCGGGCATTCGCCTTATCAGCAAGAGCCTGGTCAGCAAAATGCTCAGTACCCTCACCGAGATGAAGGAAAAAACGCCCGATGACTATCGTGACTTTTGGACCGACTTCGGCAAGGTGCTGAAAGAAGGCATGCATACGGATTTCAGCAACCGCGAAAAGCTCCAGGAGTTGATCATTTTCGAAAGCTCCAAGACCGAGCCGGGCCAATACGTGTCACTCAAGGAATACGTCGACCGAGCACCGTCCGAGCAGGAAGAGATCTACTACATCACCGGCGAGAACCGTCGCGTTGTGGAGAACTCGCCGCACCTGGAAGTCTTCAAGTCAAAGGACTACGAAGTTCTGTTCATGACCGACCCGATCGATGAGTTCGTCACCCAGGGCCTCACCGAATACGACGGCAAAGCTATCAAGCCGGTCGACCGCGGCGAAATCGACTTTGATTCGGAAGACGAGAAGGAAGAAAAGGAAGACGCCAAAAAGGAAAGCGAAGAAAAGTACAAGGACCTGATCGAACACGTCCAGGGAAAGTACGACGAACAACTCAATAAGGTGCGGCTTTCCAATCGCCTCACTGATAGCCCGGCTTGTCTCGTCGCCGATGAACACGCGATGAATGCACACGTGGAGCGCATGTACCGCGCCATGAATCAGGACGTACCCGTTCAGAAGCGCACCCTGGAACTCAACCCGGAACACCCGATCATCGACATCATGCTGTCCCTCAAGGGCCAGGACGACGAGCGGCTCGACGACTACTGCTGCCTGCTTTACGATCAGGCGTTGCTGACCGAAGGCTCACCAATCGAGAACCCCTTGCGCTTTGCCCAGCTGGTCACCGATCTGATGGTCAAGTCCGCTTAGGCGGCGTTCAGCCGGTGCAATCAGCTTACCCTTTCTCTAAGAAGCGCTGGCGCCGTACCGAGACAAGCGGGGCACAGCTCCTCCGGACCCTCCAGTGTCGCGAGAGGGCAGTCGCCCAAGCGAACGTATGTCGTTGCTTTGGACATCGCCACAGCTGCAATGCCGAACTGCTGATTTGGTGCATTGGTCGGCATCGGGGGGCTTTAGAGAGATCTTTGGATGGCTGGGCAGCAGGGACATTTTTGCCGGATCCGGGGTGTTCGCCCGTGATATGGCCGATCGCTCCGGATGCCACGTGTTAGACCGTGTGGGAGAGGTAATGAAGTCTTGAAAAAGTTCCAGCTTGATCATAGAGTGTATATACGTTTCAATCCTTTGAGGGCGCGGTATGTGCGGCATAGCAGGAATACTTTATAAAGATACCGACAAGAGCTTTAACATTGGTCAATCACTGGTCAAAATGCTCGACGGCTGTCAGCATCGGGGCAAGGACTCGACCGGTTTTGCGCTTTATCACAAATCGACACCCGGTCAGCTGCACCTTCGCTTCTTTGTGGGTGATGACGACGGAACCGCGGCAGCGATCGGCCGAGTCAGGAACATTCTCGAAGAATTCGGGGCCGTCGTCGTCGAAAACGAGACCATTGGAAAAACCTATCGCGCCGTCGTTGAATTTGACGGGGACGTGCAGAAATTCGCATACGCCCTCGAGCATGGTGCCAAGCTGATCTCTATCGGCAGCAGCCTCGATATCATCAAAGACATTGGCACGGCACATGACGTCGATGAAGCTTATCATATCGGCGAGCATCAGGGCACGCACGGCATCGGTCATGTTCGGCTCGCTACGGAGTCTGACGTCAAACCCGAAGCTGCACACCCCTTCTGGGCCACCGGATTTGCGGACATCGCAATCGTCCACAACGGCCAGATCACCAACTACTGGAAAATGCGCCGGCGCCTCGAACAACGCGGCTTCGAGTTTCGGACCGAGAACGATAGTGAGCTTATTGCCGTGTTCCTGGCCGAGCAACTGTCCCGTGGAATCGCGCTTGAAACCGCACTCGAAGAATCCATTGACATTCTTGACGGTACCTTCTCCTTCCTCGTCTCGACCGACACTGAGATCGGTTACGCCAAGGATCGACTCGCGGCAAAGCCGATGATCCTTTACGAAAGCGATGAACTCATCGCCATCGCCTCCGAGGAAGTATCCCTTAACCGCTTGTTTCCCGGCGAGACTCTCGACACGCGGGAACCGCTCCCCGGGTCCTTTTCGACATGGTCAAAGTCGATTTAGCCAAAATATCTGTTACCGAGGCGAACGAACGAATTCGTGTCGCGGGTGAAAACGGTGAAGACGTCGAAGTCTTCAACCCCGATGCCCGCCACCATATTGGCGTTGGCCTCATCCACCCGATCAATGTCCGCGTCAACGGGTCCGCGGGTTACTTCTGCGCCGGGCTCACGGATGGTCCGAATTTCACCATCGACGGGAACGTCGGGTGGGGCGTCGGCGACAACATGTATCAGGGCTCCGTTGTTGTCAGCGGCAACGCCAGCGCCATCCCCGCCGTCGCTATCCGCGGCGCCGACATCGTCATCAAGGGCAATATCGGTTCGCGTGCCGGCCAGGTGATGAAGGCAGGAACCCTGTGCTGCGGCCGCAATGCAAATTTCATGGCCGGCTACATGATGTACGGTGGCCGCATTATCATCCTCGGCGACTCCGGGGAACGCCTTGGCGAGGATATGACCGGCGGCAGTATCTATCTCGGCGGTAAAATCCAGTCGCTGGGGACCGATGCAAAGGTTGTCGATCTCGACAGCGACGAACTCGACAGCATCCGCCAGTTTCTCGACCAGTATGAGTTGCCATTCAACGGCAGCTTCCAGAAAGTTGTCAACGCCGGCGAGCACCTACGCTACAAAGGCATCGAAGAGCGTGTGCGCCCGATGCCATTCCATACCTTTTCCGGGACTCATGCGTACTGGAACGCCAAGATCCAGGAAGACATCCACATCAAGTCCCGTACCGGCCGCTATCGGGTCCGCGGCTACGGCGCTGCACGCCTCATGCCGCACCTGTCCGACCTGGCCTTTCGCGCTGACGTTGCCGCCACTGACGACGACGACGTCCTCTCGAAAGTTAATCTACGCACTGTCATAGGTGACAAGTATGGCGCCAAACCGCTCGACCTGAGCATGCCCGTGATGATTGCTCCGATGAGTTTCGGTGCCCTCAGCCGCTCCACCAAAGTCGCCATGGCCCTTGCCTCCAGCATGTCCGGCATCTCCGAGAACACCGGGGAAGGAGGCGTACTCGACGCCCAGCGTGAGGCTGCGGATCAACTCATTTTCCAGTGCCTTGCCGGCCGCCTTGGCTGGAACATCCGCGACATGCTGCGCGCCGATGCCCTCGAGATCTACATTTCCCAGGGCGCCAAGCCGGGCTTCGGCGGGCAACTCATGGCAAAAAAGGTCACCGAAGAACTCGCCGCCATCCGTGGCATCCCGCCAGGTATCGATCTGCGCTCACCATCGCGTCACCCGGACGTGCTGGGCGCCGACGACCTGGCGATCAAAATTGAGGAGTTCCGCGAAGCCACTGCCTACAAGATTCCGATCAGCGTCAAGCTCGGCGCCGGCAGGATCCGCGACGACATCAAGATCGCCATGAAAGTAGGCTTCGACTTCGTCGAGCTCGACGGCTCCCAAGGCTCCACCGGTGCCTCCAGTGCCGACGTGCTCGAGTACGTCGGCGTGCCGACACTTGCCGCCATCGAAGGTGCCCTCAATGGCTTGGCCGATATCGATTGCAGCGGCCAGTTACCCATCGTCCTGATGGGCGGGGTCATGGACGGTATCGATGCTGCCAAAGCACTCGCCCTGGGGGCTGACTGCACCGCCGTTGGCACCGCCGCTATCATTGCAGGGGGCTGCATCGCCTGTATGCAGTGCCATGTCGGCAGTTGCGTTGTCGGTATCGCGACCCAGGACCCAGAGCACGAAAAACGTTATAAGGTGCAGCAGGAAGCTCTTCATGTGCATCACTTCCTCGAGTCCATGCGTTGGCAGATCGCTTCCATCGCCCACGCCAACGGCTACGACGATGTCAAGCAACTCAATCGCAACGACCTCGTGGCATTGACGCCCGAAGCCGCCGAAGTTACTGGACTCGAGTACGCCCCCGAGTTGCGCGAACGCGAACAGCAACGCCTCCCCGCCAACTGGAAATACGAGTTTGCCGTAAGATGACCACAGATATTCCCATAGACGAACGGAATCTGCAGGTCGAAGTCGGCGAAGATTTCGTCGATGACACCGCTGATGCCCATTTCGTGCCCGCGCCCTGCCAGGTTGCCTGCCCCATTGGTACCGATGCGCCGTCCTATCTGGCTTGCATCTGGGAGGGTGACCTCGGGGGCGCTCTCGAGGCGATCACTGCTACGAACCCGCTCAGCTCCATTTGTGGCCGCGTCTGCGACGCCCCGTGTGAACCCGCCTGCCGTCGCGCCGACAGTGACGGCCCCATCGCCATCCGCAATCTCAAGCGCTACGTCATGGACAAGCTCGGAGCAGCCTTTCAGATGCCGCCGGTGCCGGTCACTCAGATGGAAACAGTTGCCGTCGTCGGCAGCGGGCCGGCCGGTATCACTGCTGCCCAGGATCTGGCCGAAGCCGGCTACGAAGTGCACCTTTACGAGATGACCGACCGGCTCGGGGGCATGGCTGTCTGGGGTATTCCCGCTTTCCGCTTGCCGCCCGAAGTCATCCGCGAAGATATCCAGCGCATCCTGACGCATTGCCCTGGAATCAAGGTCCATCTCAATACCGCCCTGGGCGACCACCGCGAACCCTTCGCATCCGGCACCGTCACGCACGTTACCCTCGACGAACTCAAGGAACGGCACGACGCTGTCGTGCTCGCCATCGGCTCATGGTGGGGCAAGACCCTCGGCGTCCCGGGCGAGAACGATCCCCGCATTGTCGACGGCGTCAGCTACCTGCGCAGGATCAACGCCGGCGAGCGACCGGAGACACCAGAGACGGTCCTCGTCGTCGGCAGTGGTGATGTCGCCATGGACGCCTGCCGCGTCGCCAAACGACTGCCAGGCTGCAAGAACGTCAAGGTCCTTTACCGGCGCGGTCCCGATGAAATTCCGGCGCGCCAGGACGAACTGCGTGGCGCCATTGCCGAGGACATCGAATTCGTCTACTACACGCAACCGGTCGCAGTGGTTGCCAGTGACGAATCCGTCACTCTGCGCTGCGTCAAGACCGAACTCGGCGAACCCGAAGCCGACGGCCGACGCCGGCCGATCAACGTTGACGGCTCCGAACACGAGTTTACCTGTGGTATGGTTATCACCGCCGTCGGCCAGAAAGGTGAGTGCACCGACCTCGACAATCGCGGCATGATGCGCGACGACATCGTCGTCACTGAATGGGACAACATGCGCACCGACGACCCGCAAGTCTTCGCTGCCGGCGACGGTGCCTTCGGACCGTCAACGCTGGTAAATTCAATGTTCCACGGCCATCGCGTTGCCTACTATGTCACGGCTTTTCTGCAAGGCCGCGAAAATCCCCTGCCTTACCGCACCCCATACCGTACACGACGCGTTCCCGTCTCCCAGGACCCGCAGTGGGAAGTCTTTCACCGCCAGGAGCAGGACTTCCACGGCCTTGGCAAAACCCCCGTCGAGTTCCCCGAGATCGAGTCCCCGTACAGCTTCGAAGCCGCCCGTGCCGAGGCTGCCCGCTGTTTCCGTTGCGACGCTGAGAACGGTACAGCCCTGTACACTGTCAACAACCGTGAAGACATCTTCAACATGGCGCGGACCAAGCCGGACGATTGGAAAAAGATGCGCCGCACCCTCAACAAGCGTTTGTTGCCGCGAGACAACCCCTTTCCCGAGCCGCGTCCGGCAACATTGGATGACATCCATTTTCTTCCTGCCAACCTGTCGCGGCTGGTCATCGACCCCTACCGAGAAGCCTGCAAAACACACACCGACATCGCCGGTCGCCTTGCCCTCGAGTATCCATTTTTCGTTGCCGGCTTCGACGCTACGCACGATGAGGTCTGTGAAGCTGTTGCCGCCGGAATGGCAGGGCCTGGCTGCCCGTACATCGGTACCCGGCCGCTCGGCACCGATGTGCCATGGATGCAGTTGATCCTGCCCAACGGCACCTTGCCGCACAGTCGTGCAGACGCCCTTGTCTATGTCGCTTCCGACCCGTTCATGCCGATCACGCCTGCCCCTGAGCCAGCGCAGCCTGTTGGACTTGCTGCCACTGTCTCCTGCCTCGAGCAGGCCATTCCGTTTGCCCTCGACAACAATTTCGACTTCATCGTCCTCGACGGTACTGCCGGCATTCACTTGCCCTGGGCTGAGCTTCGTCGTGTGGCTGACCTGACCGTGCTCCGTGAAGCCATCTCAATTCTGCGCCGGCTCAAGCGTGAAGGCGACATCGACCTTATTTATTATGGGGGTGTGCGCTCGGGCACCGACACTGCCAAGGTGCTGGCCATCGGTTGCAATGCCGTCGTGTTCGGCGTTACTCTTGGCATTGCTGCCGGCGGCGAGATCGACGATGACGACGGCATGATGTATTTCTCCTCGAACCTTGCCATTGCCGATCGCCAGGAAGCGGTGAGCAACCTCCTCAAAGCCTGCAACGGTGAAGTTTCGATGATGGCGCGTTGTACGGGCAAGACCAACATACACAACCTCGAGCCCGAGGACCTGCGCGCCATCACCATCGCTACGGCTACCGCTACGGGTATCCCGCTCATCGGCCATTGATCTGTATTGATTGATTTTTTGTGGCACGGACCGGCCGATTAGATCCCTTGAAGGCATTTGAGAAGGGTTACAGTCGCGTCGGGGCGTGCGTTTCTTCTCAGGTTTTCCGCGCGGTTGGCGAAGACCTCGCTGTCGTCGAGCCACGATGTTATCGCTGCACGTAAGCAGTCTGGTGTACAGGCGGCTTCTTCGATGATCAACGCGCCGTCGATGTCCGCGGCGGTCTGGGCATTCGCGAGCTGATGGGCGTCGGTCGCAATGGCCAGGGGAATGAAGATCGCAGGTACGCCGAACAACGCCAATTCAGCCAAAGTCGAACCGCCGGCACGACAGATACACAGGTCGGCGGCCTGCAACACCAAGTCCATGCGGGATTCGTAAGCCTGTACGCGTGCCGGAACGCCGGCAGCTGCGTATGCGGTAATGAATGGGTCGTTGTCATCAGTGCCGGTGAGGTGCATAATCTGAACGCGATCGGCCGCTGCGGATATGCCGCCGAGGGCGTTGGTTACCGTGTCGTTGATAATCCGAGCTCCCTGGCTGCCGCCGAATACCAACAAGGTCCGTCGCGCCTTATCGAGTCCCAAGGCATCGTGCACATCTTCCCGCGGTCGTGACGCCTGCGCTGCGGCTACCAGGTCATCACGCAAGGGCATGCCGACCAGCTGCGTCGGGCAGCGCGCGGTTTGCGGATTCCTCAACGGATAGCTGAGCGCCAGCAGTTCGGCGAATCGACTGAGCAACCGGTTGGCACGACCGAGCACGGCGTTACCGTCGTGCAGGACTAATGGGATGCGGCAGAACCGCGCGGCAAGCCCGGTTGCAACGCTGGTGTAGCCGCCCATGCCTAGGACAACGTCGATGCGATGGCGACGCAGTAAGCGGGCACATTGCAACACTGCGCAGGCCATCCGGATTGCTGTGACCGGCATATCGAGTTTGCCGCGTGGGGCGCCCACCGCTGGTGCAGCGATCGCCTCGATACCGCGTTCGGACGCTATCTGCAGAAAACGGTTCTGACTATGGCCGGCAACGAAAAGCACTGCGTTCCCGGCATCTTCATTGCAGGCGGCAGCAACGGTAAGCCCAGGATAGAAGTGACCGCCGGTACCGCCACAGACGATCGCGAGGCGCAGTGGTCGAGCTTTCGAGGTATCCTTGTCCGGCATGGTTGCAACGGGTTTGAAAATACAAAATGCGTTGGAACTCAGACAGTTCACGCTTGTCGAAATGTTGTAAAGACTGTACCGCCACTCTAAGTTAAGTCGAGCCGCTCGATGACGGGGCACTCATCCTTTTGACACCTTCTTGCGTGATGCGATGAATGAGTACGTATGCTCCGAATGCGGTGCACCGCATGGCGAAGATTTCATCCGCTGTCCAGCCTGTCAGGCCTTTGTGGTCGATGGCAGTCCGTGGCGTAGCGGTGCCGGTCTGTTTGCCATCCCGATTGCGCTGGTGCTGTGGCTGATCTGGATTGGACTGGCGCATTTGGCCGCCGCCGAAGACATTGTGACGACCGGGACCGATGCGATCTCACTGGCCATTATCGGACTGGCGATCTACGGGCTGGTGGTGGTCGCGTTCAAATGGCGGGTAACAGTGCGGCAGACCCGGGCGTTTCTCGTCATCCAGCGCTGCTGCGCCCGTGCCGACACGGTAGATGCCGATACGGTCGCCGCGGCACGTCAGGCTTTGCTCGCCGATGGCACCACCACATTCAATGACTTTATTGCCTTTCTCCGATTGCGGCTGCTGCGTCAGGTATCGTCTTCGGAGCAGACAACGACGGCGGACGGTGTGCTCGAAGCGATGCGTCAGCATGCCGATGCCGACTGGGAGTCGCTGGACAATTCCTTCGCATCGACGCAATTTCTGATCTGGCTGCTGCCGACAGCCGGTTTTCTGGGCACCGTCTATGGCATGACTCACGCGCTGGGGTCGTTTTCGTCGGTGATCGGAACGACAACCTCGGAGTTTGGTCTGGCAAGCAGCCTGACGGACACGACGCGCAATCTTGGAATCGCGTTTCACACGACGCTGGTGGGGCTCGCGGCAGTGATTCCACTGCTGGCACTTACAACGGCGCTGCGCCGTCGTTCGCAATCGCTGCTCGAGCAGGTCGACAAGTTTTTTCTGCGCCTGGCGACGTATGCGTTGTATACGCATACGCCCGCGTCATCGCCGGTAATCGACGAACCGGTACCGACCGATCCACCCGTGTCGCTGGATCAAGCGGCGCCGGTCGGCGGTCCGCTGGGCAGTGAGTTTCTCGCGGCACGTCTGAAGCAGATAAACTCGGTCTCCCTCGACGACCTGCAGGACCTTATCCACACCTTTTTCAGATGCCCGCGTTGTGCCGGCCAGACCTCGTCCGTGAAAGTGGCCGCGGATAATTTTAACTACATTATCAACGACCCCCAGGCGCTGACCCACACCTTTGTCAACGATCCCGAAAAGATTTTACCGGAGCTCGACACGAAGGTTTGCGACTGCGATCCGCTGACACGGCCAGTGCTGAATCTGGAGCGACTGGTCTTCTGCCGCAGCAATCCGACGTTGAACAATGATGCCCACATCGCGGTGATCTATGGCGACAAGACAACCGTCGAGATGTGGATCCTCGGGAAGGACGGCAACTACGACTTGGTCAGCGAAGAACGACGCGTGTCGTTGCTGGGTGTCTGAGCCATGAGAGTTTCGCAACGCAGGCACAGAAGACCCGCTGGCAATAGACTGCCGCTGATGCCGTTCCTTTCCATCATGCTCGGGCTGATGAGCGTCATGGCTCTGGTAACCCTGCACACCGCGATCCAGGAGCGGCAGCGACTGGCGGACGAGCAGGTCGGCGTCGAGCTTGCCGGGGTCCCGATGGGTTTCGTCCCGCATGAAATGCGTTGCAAAGCCTCCGGTGTCGAATGGCGCGACTTCAAGGGTGTCGGGCAGTTCACGCCGTACGACGCTCTGCAGCCGTTGTTCGTCGAGTTGCTGCGCGGCGAGCAACCCGGTGGCGAGGCGGGACGCCTAATTGACTACCTGAAGGCTTGTGTGCTGGCTAATCGGCAACTGAGCTTCGACAACAAGCAGAACACCGTCATTCTTTGGGTTGAACCGAACGCCCTGTCAACCTCCGAGGTGATCAGTCATATCGTGAACTATTATGGCTGGCCGCTACGTGTCGGCATGTTGCCTGTCGGTACCAACGAGTTGATCCACTATGATGCGACAAAAAACTGAGATTGACCTGAGCGCTCTGGTCGACATCATCTCGAACGTTGCCGGGATGATGATCCTGATGGCCTGCATAGCAGTCGTCGTGCGTAGTAAGACGACGGATTCCGAAGCCGCGGCGACAGCCTCGCGCAAGCCGATTTCCTATCCGATGTCCTACATCCCGGAGAAGCGTTCGCTGACGCTCTGCATGAAGTATGGCCGGCTCTATGAACTGCCGGAGAAGGAAGCGCTCACGGAAATTTCCGAGCGTGCTGCCACGGGTATGCCTGTGCAATGGATCCAACTTCACCGTAACGGTGTCGAAGCTTTCGTTGAAACCACGTCGACACTGACTGGGTTCCGTTTTACCTACAAGCTGCATCCTGACGGCGGCCTCCCGTTAGCGGACAAGGGCGCAGTCGCCGACGCAATGCGCGGGATCATGCGGCGCTATCCACCGGATCAATTCTTCTATGACATTCACACGTGGCCGGATTGCTTCGATGCGTTCCGGGATCTGCGTCAGTTTATTCAGGAGCGTGGCGGGGAAGTCGGCTGGAGCCCGCATGCGCATGACCGCGACTTCGATGTGAGTTATTCCGTTCGCGAATACAACGAGTACATGAGCACGATCAAAGCGCAGTGAAACACACGTACCAACGACCATGATGATTCTCCTTCTGTTTGCTTTGGCCGGCATGTGGCTCGTCGCCATGCTGGTGTGGGCTGTATTCACACTGACGTCGCACAATCAAGTGCCGCGGCAGCGTGAGCATTACATCCGTTTTTTACTGACCGGCATCTCGCTGCTGGCACTGCTGCTGTGCGTCTCATGGTATTTTTTCCCACGCGACTACGACGATCCGCTGGATCAGATTTTTACCGAGACGACAAAAAATCGGCCGTCGCTACTGGAACGATTCCTGGCATCGTCGCGCCGGGATCCGAATCAATCGATAATCCCAGAGGCTGAGCGCGCCACCGTCCGTGCCGTCGGCAAGGTCGACCTCACGAATGATGAAGCCGGCTGGGAGTTTTTGCTGGACCAGCTCTCAGGCGCCGGGTCGTTGTCGGACAAGCATATAGCGCACCGCCAGGTCGCGCTTGCCCAGTATATCATGATGGAGCGCGCCGATGTCGACCCCGACAGCGCCTGGTCGCGCGTCAGGAACGCCATTCCGTACAACCCGTCGTTGGAAGAATATGAAACGCGGCGGTTCCTAGCTGATACGCTGCGCGCACGGTATTTCGAATCTGGCGATGCCGAACTGCTTGCCAAGCTGCGGAAAACGATGGAGTTCGTGGCCGGTCATCGGGCGGGCAATTTCGAGGATCAATACAACCTGGCGCTGGCCTATCTGCTCGACGGCGCCCCGGAGAAAGCGTTGCCGGCAATCGTCAGCGCTGACAACCTGTGGCCGACACGCGGCAGTATGAGGAGTAATGTCTATTTCGTCATGATGCTTGTTCACACCATACTGGACAACGATAAACAGGCCCTGACGATGTTGACCAATTTTCGTGACAACTATTCCGACTGGATCTACGTCGAGAACTATCTGCCGGACATTGTCGACCTGGAGAAAATTTATCCGGATAAACCGGCACTGGCGGTACAGCGTGGTCGTTTCCACCAGTGGGTAAACGACTACCGCAGCGCCTGCGAAGCATACGATGGTGCCATGGTGCACGATGATCTTTCGAAAACCTGGCAAATTGCTGCCACGATGTGGAAGATGGAAATGACACCGGCGGTGGCCCCATGATCACCGTGCTGTTGTGTTGCTGGACGAGTCTCGTCATTTTCCTGTGGATGGTGCAAGGCAAGTACTACTGGACGCGCCCACCGTGGACGATCCTGCTGGCCTTCGCTGGAGCCGGCCTGGCATCTTGCGTGCCAGCAATGTTGTGCAACTGGTTTCTCAGCGAAAAAACTGCGTTCTGGGCATTCGACTTGGATCCTTTCAACAGCTTCGCAGGTTTCTGTATCGGCGCCGGTGTAAGCGAGGAGCTGTGGAAGTTCGGTTGCGGCCTGATTGTTGTTACGGTCATGGGCCGGGACATCGGCGACGCTGGACGGATGCTGGGGTTCATCACTGTCGGTCTGGCCTTTGCAACTGTCGAGAATCTTAGTTCGTACTCGGGCATCAGCACACCCCAACTGTTGGCCCGCGGCTTTATTTCGGTGCCGCTGCACGCGGCCATGGGGGTGATTCAAGGGATTGCGGCCAACCGGGCGTATCGCGGCAACGTCGCGTGGCCGCTGTTTCTGGGGTACGGGGTTTCAATCGGCCTGCACACGCTGCACGACACCTGGGGTGTGTTTCTCCCGGAACCATGGGTGTGGTTGCCGATCATTGTGATGATGGCAATGCTCGGCGCCTGGGCTTTTCAGGTGTGGTGGCGTGTGTCGGAGGTGCCGGGTCTGTCGCGGATCCAGCGTCCGCGTAAGGCGTCTAAATCGGTTCAAGAATGGTAAAGTATAGAAATGTCACAGGAATCAGGATATTCAGAAGACACCTCCCTGAAAACTGGGATTGAGCAGGAAAAAATGGAAACTATAGATAAGGAGGAAGCCAAATCGGAAGAATCCGGGTTCACCGCTGCGCAGCCGACGCATTCCGGCATCCACCTGTGGCGCTGGCCGGTGGTGATCATCATCATCATTGCCGCCGGACTTTATGTTACACAGCGGATCACCGACAACGTCAAAACCGTGGTGACGGTGCCGGCGCGTGCCGTGAAAGCTGCGATCGACACCTGGCAAGCATTTAGTCAGGTCGAGATCGATCAGCATGTCACAAAGTTTGTCTCGGGCATCCCGGTCAGCCGTGACGAGACCAGCCTGGTCGTGCAGACTCGCGACTTTACGCACACCAGCATCGCGGAGAACACCAAGAAACGCTTCGGCATCAATTTCGGCACGACGACCGTGTTCATGTCCGTGCCGACGCGCATTCACTATGCCGTCGACTTGTCCGGCGCCAGGCCTGTGGCGTTTCATATCGACGGAGAGACCGGCACCTTCACTGCGATCTTCTCGGACCCGGAAATTCAAGCCGTCGAGATATTCGCCCACGACAAGACAGAAATGGTGAAGGTTGGATGGGCTCGGCTGGAATTCAGGTCCGGCGAACATCTGAAGGATCAGCTCGAGCAGAACCTTTACAATGAGATTCATGATCTCGGGATAAACGAGAAGGTGCTGTATGAAGTCCGCGACCAGGCGCGACCGGTGCTTGCAAGGTTTGTCACGACCTATCTCGACAACCGCGGTGAATGGGATATCGACGGTGGCTTCCTGCATGTCGAAGTAAAATTCACGGGTGACGGGCAAGCGTTTGAACGAAATGATGTCATCTTACCGTAATCGACCAACCACCATGCCTATACTTCATTTCATCCTGCCACTGTTGATCGGTGTTGCTGTGTCGGCCCAGCAACCCGACGCCATCGAGGCAGCCGCGCGCCAGCAAGCGACAATAGTCGAACTGCTGAACAAGGGCAATGCTGCGTTTGGCGGCGAGCTGTTCGAGCAGGCCGAACGCTACTACCGGCAATATTGGCAGAAGGCCTACAACCAGGACCTGTTTGTCGATGCCAGCGAACGCCTGGTAAAAACCCTCATCCATCTCGAGCGCCCGCAGGACGCCGTCGATGTCCTCGACGAGGTCGAGAAGTCTCACGAACTGACGAAAGCCCACCGCATCACTGTCGATTTCTGGCGCGGTCGGCTGCTGATCATACTCAACCAACCGTCCGCGGCACTGCCGTTGTTTGTGAGACTGTCTCACAGTAAGCCGCCGGTGGAACTGCTTCCCGATATCTACATGGGGGCCGCCGAATGCTACGTCGTCGCCGAGCAGTGGCAGAACGCCGTCGTCGCCCTGAAAAACGCCGAGACCGTCGCGCCGAACACCGCTATGATGCGCGAGGCCAGGCTCGGACTGGTGCGCGTCCACCTCGCAATGAAAGCTTACCAGAAAGCCGAGATCATTGTCGCCGCCGACTTTGCCGATGCCGAGCGTCCCTATCGCAACAAGCTCGGCATGTACCGGATCGAAGCACAACTGGGCCTCGGCCGTGTCGAGGAGGCTTACAATTTCTACCGTAACATGATGATCATCTCACCCACCTACTCGGTCGACGACGAGGACTACCCGCTCCTGCGCAGGTTGGGACACGCCGTCATCGACGCCAATGACCCTGCCGGCGCTGCCAAAGAGATTTTTGAAAAGAACCTGGTCCTCTACACCAAACGCGAGCAACGCCAGCAATTGCTCTGCGATGCCGCCGAAGCCTGGGCGATTGCTGGTGACTACAGCACTGCCATGGCCCGGTTCAGGATGTTTCTTGATCACTATGGTGACCATCCGAATGAGATCCACGTGCGCTACCGCATTGCCCAGTTGTGGGACGCGATGGGTGAGCCTGTTGAGGCGGTCACCGCATTCACCCTGGTCTACAATCGTCAGGATGCTCCGATCGATCTGCGGTATCAGGCGGTGCGCCGGGTCTCTGCACTCTATACCGTGGATGGCGACCTGGAACTCGCCGCGAAGTCCCTGCTCGCCGCCTCGCAGCTTGAAGTCGACAACGAGCGACGTGCCGATGCCCTCTACTTCGCCGCCGAGACCTGGTTCAAGCTGCAGGACTACGACGAGGCTGCCCGCCGCTACGGCGAAGTCGTCAAAACCTTTGGCGACACCAGCGTCGCCGAGGACGCCCATTTCAAACAGGCGCAGGCGCATTATTTTCGCAAACTCTATCGCAAAGCCGCAGAGGCCTTCAAGGACTTTCTTGTGAGGTGGCCGACCGCTGCTCCTGAGCGTTTGGCAGAGGCTACGCTGCAGCTCGGCCTGGCCCAGAGCGAGGCGCGCGATCAATATACCCAGGCTGCTGAGACGCTCGCCAACTTTGCCGCCGATTGGCCCGACCATGAGCGTACCTCGTATGCTCTGCTGTTGGCGGCGCACGCCTACCTGGAACACGACCGCCCCGTCCCCGCCATGGTGCAGCTCACCAACATCATCGAAAACTTCAAGGACACCAAGGAATACCCCTACGCCATCTATTGGCGGAGCTATCTGCTGCTGGCCAATGGACAACCCGAACAGGCTGAGGACGACGGTGTCAAGTTCGTCATCGAACACGGCAAGTCGCATCGCGAGCTCGCTGCCGAAGTTCTGCTCTGGCTCGGCCACGAAGTCAGCGACGACCAGCCTACTGCTGCGGAGAACTATTTCCTGCAACTGGTCAAGGATTTTCCGGACTCACGCTACGCCCCCGAAGCGCTCTACCGTGCCGCCGAAAATGTCTACAACCAGGGTCGCCACGCCAACGCCATAGCCTACATCGACCAGTTGTTTGCCGATTATCCGGACGGCCCCGAACGCGTCAAGGCACAGGCCTGGTATCTGCGCGGTGACATGGAGTCCACCATCAACCGATTCAAGGAAGCCGGTGAGGCTTACGGTGCCTGCGCTGCCCTGGCCAAGGGCTCACGCCTCTACTACGCCGCCATCGGCAGCCGCGGCGACGCCTATTACTCGCTCGCTGGCCTCGAAGGCGAGGGGACCGACAGCTACGACGAGGCAAGAAAAAGTTATGAACTGATCGTGAACGAGTGCAAGGACGAGTCATTCGTCGAAATGTCGCGATACCGCGCTGCCAAGATTCACGAAATCCTGGCTCGGCAACAGACCGATCCGGTGAAACGCGAGGACCATATCGACTTGGCATCACAGTATTACTTCGACATTTTCTTTTTCTATAAATCCATCGACATCTCTGCCAACCTGGTCGACTGGTACTATTTTTCTCGCGCCGGCTTCGACCTTGCCCGGCTTTATGTCGAGGACGACCGGCTCGAAGCCGCCGTCACTATCTACGACCTTGTCGGCTCAGCCCGTATCCCGACCGCTCCGGACGCCCGCAAGCGCGCCGCCGACCTGCGCCGCCAGCAGCTGGATTAGGGGGGGTATGTTGATTCGTGACCAAATTTGTTTTATAGTATGGCTTGTCGAGTGACGGCTGATTCACATCGATATTATTAACAGAAATACACATCCACCCTGACAAGAGTCCAATCAGATGAACAGAAATCCATACGCCAGTGCTAACGCTTTCGCCGGAGCTCCAGTTCTGGCCGAAGCATGGGAACGCGCCACTTTCATTCGCAAGACCTACCTGCATCTCGGCCTTGCCATCCTGGCATTCACCGGGCTTGAGTGTGCCTTGATGGTTTCGCCTCTACCCGATATGATGATGAAGATGCTCAGCGGCAGCGGCTATGCCTGGCTGGCTGTGCTCGGCGTTTTCATGCTGGTCGGCTGGATGGCCCGTGCCTTCGCCTGCAGCGAACAACCATTGAGCATGCAGTACATCGGGCTCGGGCTCTATGTTGTTGCCCAGGCCATCATCTTTGTGCCGTTGCTGACTTATGCCATTCGCTTCAGCAACCCGGACGTGCTGCCGACAGCCGTTGTCCTGACACTGACGCTGTTCGCTGGACTCACTGGTGTGGTTCTGGTTACGCGCAAGGATTTCTCGTTCCTGCGGAGTCTCCTGATGGTCGGCGGCTTTGTCGCTATCGGGCTGATCATCTGTTCCGTCATCTTCGGGTTCAACCTCGGTATCGTGTTCTCGGGTGCCATGGTCCTGCTCGCCGCCGGCGCCATTCTGTACACGACATCGAAGGTCCTGCACGACTACGGCCCCAGTCAGTACGTTGGCGCTGCCCTTGAACTCTTTGCCGCCGTGGCGCTGCTGTTCTGGTACGTGCTGCGCATCGTCATCGCCCTGCGCAAATGAGATTGTCGGCAACTGCCGCAGGCAAGGTGTTTGGCTTGGTTGCGAAGCGGGTGGGATGCTTTCACCACCAAGGCCGCGAAGAATCAAACATCCTCGTTGGGGTCTGCGGCCAGGATGTCTGCCCAGGTGAATTGCCTTTGTTGTCTGCAGAGACCGAGGATTTTTTTCCTGTGCCCGGCACGCAACTTGATGTCAAAGGCTTTCCAGAGTCCCAGGAGTGTAGCCTCGTTCAGAGTCCTTAATCCAGGGGATGGGACCCTGTCGAGAGCATCGAGCATGAGTCGGAGAGTTCGAGTCAACTCTGAAATCATCGCGGCGTTTCTCTCCATACTCAGTGAATGGACAGAGAGACCATGGTGGAACCACTGTACGACGGCGCAATCGTCGACCTTTACCCTGCGGATTTCAGCTGCTATTTCGTGGCCAAAGCCCGCGTTGCCTGGAACGGCTTCCGACGTGATGCCATACTCGCTGGGAACATATCCGGAGGTCTCCATGAAGATGGCCTTGGTCAGCAAATTAAAAAAGGCTAATTGAGGGTTTGTTAGCATTGTCATCAGCATGTTGTGGTCGGCAATGTGTACATGTGATGAAGCTGGAAATTCTTCGAGAGTTATTGTGTGCGTGGAAAACTCGGAGGTGATTGTTCGCTTGCCGAACAACTGCTTCCAACTGCGCCCGTCTTCGGAGAACTCTCCGATACAGATACAATTTTCCGGATCGTCGATGAGATCACCAACCAGAGTGCCCGCGGTTGTGCCGACAAACTGCCGATTCTGCAATTTCGCGGAAACAGAGAAAGTCTTTTTGTCGGTTCCTCGCAGTCGACGTGGTCGTTTTATTTTTTCCTGTGGGAGAAACGTACCGCGCAGGATTTCAATGAAGTTTCCAGAGCACCCCGGATGGCCGCCGTCAGCGGCCTGTTTCAGTCCTGCGAGTTGTGCCCTGGCTATTTGATCTGCGGCAACCGGGTCGGCACCTTTCCCGGCCCAGTATGCAGCTAATCTTTCGACCAGCGGCACATGGACAGTCGTGTATTTATTTTTTTTTGTAGTCATCTTCCTTTTCATGGAGAGTGGCTTAAAGCGACGCCTCCTGGTTGCACAAAAGGCGTTTGGCTTTCAACTGGATCAGCCTGCCGGCGTCGAACCGTGACTCGATAAGTTGACGGGCCGCGTGCCGTTTACAATCAACGGCTGCCCGATCCGAAATCATCTCTGCGAGGCAAGCGATGACGGCGTCGATATCATCGGGATCGATGACGTATCCGGTGTCCTCGCGGACCACTTCCGTGATGCTGCCGACATTACTGGCAAGGACCGGCAACCCACTGGCCATGGCTTCCAGGATGACATTCGGAATGCCTTCGGTATCGCCGTCGGCGAGGCGGCGGCTGGGGACCAGCAACAGATCCGCTGTGGCCATGTGGGTCGCCACCTCGGAGGGGGTGCGGACCCCGCACCATTCGATCGCGTCGTGAAGCCTGGCAGGGACCATGGCCTGCGAAGCATTACGCTCGGGACCATCGCCGATGATTGTCAGGCGCGCGGCGACATTTGCCTCGTGCAATGCTCCAATGAGGGTGATGGCACGGTCAACACCTTTTTTTTCTATAAGGCGGCCAACGAACAAAAGGTTGACCAACGGGTCCGGGTTGAACGTCGTGTCAGTCATTGGCCAGTGCTCCAGATCGAGGCCGTGATGGACGAGATGTGTCTTGCTGCCGTAGTCCGGGCAACGGTGAACGAAGGCATCATGTACGCGCTGATTGCAGACAAAGACGCTTTCGGCGCCGCCGTAGAGGAACTGGTCATCGAACTTCGGAACCAGTGCGTCGCGGGCATGGATACTGATCGCGTAACGGGTGGAACAAGTGCGCGCGACGTGTGCTGTCAGTATCCCCGGTAAGTCAGCGAAGGCAGCAAACAGCAAGGTCGGGCGGTGTTCGTCGACAAGCTCGGTCAGGCGCAGGACGGCTGCGTTGTGGCGGCGCAGTGTCATTCTTCGTCGCATGCTTTTCGGGATTGGCAGGCTGAGTCCGCGGGAGCTGTCGGTGCCGGGCCGATCATTGGTCAGGTACACTGGCTCGGGTACGCCATCGAGCGGGCTGCCCTGTCCGCGGCGAATGGCGACATGAAGCAGTGGTACCCCGGTGGCAGCGAGCAGTCGCAGTTCCTGAGCGATGAACGTTTCGCTCCAGGTGGGAAATGTTCCTGTGATGTAGAGGATCATTAGTCTGTGGTTCGGAGTTCGGGGTTTGCCAGCTTCAAAAATATCCTGTTGCTTCGGCGGTATGTATGGCCCAGCGGTCCCACGTTTGAGCGCGGGCATAGTCGCGTGCGGCGGTTGCGAACTCCATGGTTTTGTCGGGATCGTTGAGCGTGCGTTCGATCGTTTGTGCCAGGGCCGCGGCATCGTTGACCGGAAACGTAACACCGAACCCATTCGAGGTTCGCTGCAGCACGGGGTGGTCACTGTGGATGGTGACTGTCCCGCGCGCCATGGCTTCGAGTACCGGCAGGCCGAAACCTTCCTCAACCGAAGGCAGGACAAACAGTCTGGCGTGCTCGTAGAGCGCCGGCAATTGACGTCGCTCTACATAACCGAGCCGGATGATTTTTCCAGGCCCTGTGTAGCGGCTAATGCGGTTTATCAGATTTTTGCATTTCCAGCCGTTGCGTCCCGCCAGCACGAGGTTGAGTCCGGTGCGTGCCGCAACGATTTCGTAGGCGTCGAGCAATTTATCGATCCCCTTCTTCGGTTCGAAGTTGCCAACAAATAGCAGGTACGGCTCAAGTTCTCGCCACTCGGGCTGTAGTGTCTCGGGGCAGGGGTCTTGCAGAAAAATGTTGTCGACACCGAGCGGCACGACGTGGACGCGGTCGCGTTCTACGCCGGTCAGGGTGACAATCTCATCGGCAACGGGTGCCGACGATGTGATGATCCATTCGGCGGCGCGTATCGATCTGGGCATGAGAAAGCGCATGTGCCAGGCGTTGCGGGCGGTACAGAGCTCGGGACGTCGCAGGGCGATGACATCGTGGATCTGCACGGCGTATGGCACAGTGCAGCGGTGCGGCGCGGTGTACGCCATGGCAAGGAGCCGATCACAGTGGTACCGCCGCAGAAGTTTCGGCAGGTGATACTGCTGCCAGAAGATGCGGCGGCTGACAGTCGTGAGGCTGTTGTCGACATGTGCACCGACATCGGGATATAGCGTCAGCGCGCCGGCCAGGTCGCAATCTCCGGCGAAGCATGTGGGCTCCTGATCGCCGTAACGCGCCAGCAGTGCCTGGACCTGATTGCTGACTGCGTAGTGGACGCCGCTGAGTGGTTTGCAAACGACGGTGGCATCGATCGCCGTCATCAATCCGCGCTGGCCACCGGTGCACCGATGGCCAGCATGCGGTCGAGGGAGGCACGGGCGCGAACTCGGATGTCTTCGGGCACGTCGATGACGTACTGCGTGTATTTGAGAGAATCCCGCGTTTCTTCCATGGTGATCTCGTTCATGTGCGGGCAGCGGATACTGCACATGCGCAGCAGTTCCTTGCCGGGGTTCTCTGCCAGGATGTTGTCGGCCATGCTGCACTCGGTCAGGATGAGGAAGCGTGGTGAATCGTGATTCTGCACATAGTTGACCATGGCGGTGGTGCTACCGGAATAGTCGGAGGCCTCGACGACATCGGGCGGACATTCGGGATGAGCCAGCACCAGCACGTCGGGGAATTGGCGGCGAGCGTTGTCGATATCCTCGACGGTGAATTTCTCGTGAACTTCACAGCGCCCATGCCAGCCGATGAGCTCGTACTCGATCTCGTCGTCGGCTTTCGGGGTTTTGGTCGGAAAAATGATATGCTTGCCCGTTTCTCTCGCGACGTTTTTTGCCAGGAATTCGTCAGGCAGGAAGATAATGCTGTCCGTGTTGAGCGATTCGACAACCGCCTTGGCATTGCTCGAGGTGCAGCAGATGTCGGTTTCCGCTTTGACATCGGCGTACGTATTGATGTACGTGACGACAGGCACACCGGGGTAGCGGGCCTTGAGCTGGCGCACGTCTTCGGCGGTAATGCTGGCTGCCAGCGAGCAGCCAGCGACCTTGGCGGGCAGCAGGACGGTTTTTTCGGGGCTCAGGATTTTGGCGGTCTCAGCCATGAACCGGACGCCGCAGAAGACGATGATGTCCTTGTCGGTTTCCGCCGCCCTTCGGCTGAGTTCGAGCGAGTCTCCTTTGAAATCCGGCACGCTATAGAAGAGCGTCGGTTCCATATAGTTATGGCCCAGGATGACGGCGTTGAGTTCAGCCTTGAGCTGGTTGATTTCGGCGGCAAGCTCGGCTTTGGCGAGCAACTCGAACTCCGGCACCAGGTGGCCCAGCACTGCCTGCATGTCAGCGAATGTCTCAGCAACAGTCATGATCGGGTTCCTTTTCAGTTCATTTATCTTATAAGGGCTTGTCACAAACTGCAACCATTGCCATGAACGTGGGCGGCGAATCTTCCGGTGGGGCAGGCCGCATTGCGACCAACCCCGGGCAGTTTTGTGTTGTTTGACGACTTCGGTGACAGCTATTTTATCGAAAGTGACGCCCACCGTCTATACGATCCTTGCCGAGTTGCCCATGGAGTGGCGTGTTGTCGGACAGGGTGGCTCCACGATTCTGCTGCAGTTCCACGGCAAGGGGATTGTCGAAGACAGCGCTGCCTGAGGAAAGAAATGTTTCGAAAAAGTTTTGCGAATATCGCAATCCGGTCCACTTCCTGCGACATAAGCACTTGGGTTGGGTTGATGGAAGGTCGGAGGCGAGCCTTAGTGCCCTCCGGCCTTCCAACTCCTCTTTGCAAAAGAGGCAAGTGCCACCAACCGGCACTTGATGAAAGGGATGTCATCATGCCCCGAAAGCCAACCATTCCCCGCTATTTCTACATACCCGAAATTCCGACCACCGAATAGATTCATAGCCCCAAGGGATACTGACGTGTCCGACATCGATATCACGCAAGCGCGCACCGACCAGAGCATCGGGCCCACGGGCTGGAATTTCCTGTACCACTCTCTGTTCTGCTGCCTCGATCGAGAGGCCGAGAACATTGTCATCGAGACCGGAGCGAATTGCGGATCCTCCACGATCACCATGGCGCAGGCGTTGATCGACAGCGGGTCGCGCGGCCATGTGCATTCCTGGGAGATCGACGCCGCCAACCATCAGCGCGCCTGTGACAACATCGAGTCTGCCGGTGTCGCTTCGCATGTCACGCTCTACCATGGTTCCGTTGCCGAGGGGCTTGGCCGGTTTACGGCTGATCTGGATGGCTCTATCCGATTCGCATTTTTGGATGGCAGCCATTTGCAGGACGATGTCCTGCGCGAGTTCACGCTCGTCTACCCGAAGCTGATCAAAGGCAGTGTCGTGCTGTTCGACAACACCTATCCGCTCCAGGGCGATAACGATCCCGAGCAGAGAGTCAACGGTGCCTTGCGCGTCATCGAACGCGACTACCAAGGCAATCTTGTGAATTTCCCACACACGTCCTGGTGGACTCCGGGCCAGGCTATTTGGCGGAAAACGTCCTTTGGTTGGCGCTGGGGCGAGGCGTGCTGACTATTATATAGTCTCACAGTCACACCGGTGCTGCCGGGTCTGCAACCAAGCCGCGCGTTTGGCACCGCGAAAGTTGTTTTGGTAACACCACGAGAGCATGTATTTCGTCGCCTTTGCACCCGTGAGCTATGGCAGGAGCCGGCCGGGTGGCGGAGTTGGAACAGTTTCTGCGTTTGAAATGCGTGCTTGAAAAAAACCACCCAATTCCATCAGTTCGATTGCGGGTGCCCGTATGCCCTGTGTGGTGGATAATTGGTCATTTGAAACGAGAAAATACAGTGAGGTCGCTCATGGAATGGAACGAAAAATCAGTTCTCGTCACGGGGGGTGCATCGTTCATCGGGTCACATCTGGTTGATGCTCTGGTCGCGCGTGGTGCGGATGTCCGAGTCGTGGACGACCTCAGCAGCGGCAGGGGTGAAAACCTTTCTGATGCGCTGATCAACGGCGGTATCGAATTCATCGAGGCGAACTTACTGGAAAACGGCGTGGCGCAGGCTGTGACTTACGACATGGATGTCGTATTTCATCTGGCAGCGGCATATGGTGGACGCGGTTTCACTGAGCTCCATCAGGCGGAGTGCGCGACGAATCTGGCACTGGACAGCCTGGTGTTTCGCGCGTGTCATGAGAACGGGGTCGACAAGGTAGTATTCGCCTCAACCGGATGCGTTTATCCGACCGAGCTCCAACAGGACCCGGACGCCGAGGTACGGCTGGTTGAGTCGATGGTGGCGCCACCCTATAGCGCCGATAACATTTACGGCTGGTCCAATCTGATGGCGGAGTTGACACTACAGGCGTATCACAAAGAACATGGAATGAAATCTGCCATCTGCAGGCATTTCACAGCATACGGCCCACGCGACCATGAGAATCATGCGATTATGGCGATGATCGCACGATCATTCATCGACCAGAGCCCATTCCTGGTGTGGGGCGATGGCCGCCAGATCCGTAATTGGACGCATGTGAGCGATATCGTCGAGGGTACGATCCGCGCTGCCGAAGCTATCGACGACGCGACCCCGGTCAACATCGGCACGATGGAGTCGACCCAGGTCATCCAGGCAGTCGATCAAGTTCTCGAGTATACTGGCAAAGATCTTCCGATCGAATTGCAGCCAGATATGCCGACCGGCCCGCTGAATCGTGTAGCAGACAATAGCCTGGTGAAATCACTGACCGGTTGGGAGCCCCGGGTCAAGTTTTCCGATGGTTTGAAAGCCACGATCGACTGGTACTACGCCACACACAATCCGGACGAAGTGCGGGAGGTGTTGGAGCAACAGTTGACAGGCCGCACCGAGGCCGGGGAGCTGCTCAGCCCGATGAACGGTACGAAAGACCGGCGAGCAGCGTAACCCGTCGCACGAATCCAGGCTTAAAGACTATCAGACGCAGGGAAGTTCGTGGTCCGCAAAGGGAATAATGGATCAGGACTTTACGGTTTGATCTCACGGGCGCGAAGGCGCCGTGTGCCACACAAAAACGATCGATAGCTCTGACCAGTTACTTTAGTGCAGGCCGCGTGGATTAGACATAATGAACCAGAAAATTGCTATGTCCGATCATCAATGATATCGCCGACATGCACACGTGATTTCTTGACGCGCTCGCCGTTCACGAAAACACCGTTTGAACTGTACGTATCGAAGAGTGTCAGGCTTTTCCCGCTGGGAATGAGTTGCGCATGTTCTCGTGATGAAAAGCTGTCGGCGAGAATGATGTCACAGGTATTCCCCCGCCCCAACGTGACCCCTTGGCCAAGCATCGACACAGTGAACGATTCCGATGGTGTGTCACCGACAGCGGTAAAACCGAAATAATCGAATGCCAGGCTTTCTGCCGGATAAATCTGGGCACAGCGGTCCTTATGATCCGGGGTGATTCTGGCACCTGTTTTAACGTTGGCAATAGTGATCGTGACACCATTCTCCACCGGGGAGGAGCGGTTGATCGGCTTGCTGTTGAGAAAAACACCCTCGTTGTTCAGCGGGTCGAGATAGATACCGTCGCGATCCCAGTAAATGAGTGCGTGGAAGGGCTGCACGCTGTCGCCCTGCAGAAAACAGTCACACGCCTCGTGATTGCCAAGGATGACCGGCGCGCCCTTCGACACGACCAGATCCTGCTCTTTTTCAGGGTCACTTCGCCGATTGCTAGATTCTCGCGCACGAGATCGGGCCTGAACGGGTCATTGAGCATAGCCGTTTCGGGATGCGGAGATTGCTCTGCTTCATTGCCGCAGAAAATAAGCAGGGACTGGTCGATAGTCAGTACACAGCGGACGTTCTGTTCGGCGACGAACTGGCGTGTTGCGACACCGTTGACCCTGAGATGGTCGTTGGAGCCACAGTCCATGATCAGCCATTGATCGCCGATTAGTACGAGGACAACCTGCGTCTGGCTGATCTGAGGTTCGGCGATGTGGATATCTACGTTTTCACGGTCATTGCCAATCGTGGTGACATGCTGATCCACGTTGATTGAGATACGACGAAAACCCGAAGTGGTAACATTGTAGACACACGGTTCGAAATTTTTCGGCCGTGGTTTCAGGGGCCTTGCTTCCGCGGTCAGGCTAGGCGTCGTGGGGAGTTTGTCGATTTGTCCGGCTCATCTTCGAGTACGACAATTACCTTACTTTTCATGTCGATCACCTTGGCACACCTGTACAAATAAAAAAAGCTTTATATTTATTTTTTGTCTGTCATATAAATTTAATATATTGATCAGAATAAAGCATCATCAGTTATTAATTTGATTAAATATTATCAGCTTTTGGAGAGAGTTCTATGAGTAAGGGAAAGATTATTTTTTCTTATAGTGTAGCTAAATATAGCGGGCACAATGGCTGAGGACTGCTGGAATTACATAACGCCATGAGCTGAATTCGCGAAGCCTGAATTATCCATCGGGTCGCATGAAATTGTTTTGTAAGCTGTATGTCAGACGCCTTGCGCCGGCGCCCTTTTGAGAATAGATTACCAATAAGCCCCGATATTCTGGAGTGTAGTGGAAGAAAAGCCATATTAATGAAAACAAATTCCGAACATCAATTGAAGAGAAGGTGGTCGGTGGGCGCGACGTGGGGCATCATAGGATTCGCTCTCGCCTGCGGCTGCGCCAAGCCGGTTGCCCCCACGCCCGGGCGCCACGTCATCGTCAGTATCCTGCCGCAACAGTCCTTCGTCAGTGAAATAGCCGGTGATCGCTTCACTGTCGAAGCCTTGGTCCAGGCCGGGCGCAGCCCCGAAACCTACGCGCCAACGCTACGGCAGATGAACTCGATCGGTGCCGCTGCTGCCTTCTTTCACATTGGCATGCCCTTCGAGCACAGGATGTTGCCAAGACTTTCGGAGCGTTTTCCAGACCTCAGCATCGTTGACTGCCGCCAGGGCATTGAGATGCGACGCCTGAGCGAATCAGAAGGGCACGGCCATGACCATGTCGGCGACGATCCGCATGTCTGGCTCGACCCGATGAATGCCAAGAGGATCAGTGCTGGCATCTGTGACGAGCTTATCCGTCTCGACCCCGACGGCGCGACCGTATACAAAGCCAATTTCGACCGCTTTGCCGAACGTCTGAACGAGCTGCACGACCGGCTCACAACCCTTCTGGCACCAGTGCGGGACCGCAAGATTTACGTCTTTCATCCGGCTTACGGCTACTTTGCGGATGCCTACGGACTGCAGCAGGTTGCAGTCGAATACGGCGGCAACCAACCGTCTGCCAAGCACTTGACCAAGCTGATCGAGCGAGCACGGCGGGAAAGTGTCAGAGTAATTTTTGTGCAGCCGCAGTTTTCAAAGCTGGCTGCAACGACCATCGCCGAGGCGATCGGGGGTGCGGTGGTGCCGCTCGATCCGTTAGTGGCCGATTACATTGCCGATCTCGACGCTGTCGGCGAGAAAATCATAGCTGCCCTGCAGTAACCTTCGGAGGCGTGCACATGGATTCCGTCGTTTGTTTCACTGACGTAACGTTCGCCTATGATCTGGTGCCGGTGCTGAAGAACGCATCGTTTGAAATCGACAGCCGCGACATGGTCGCTCTGGTCGGTCCCAACGGTGGAGGCAAAACCACGGTGCTGCGTCTTATCCTAGGCCTCATTCGGCCGAATGCAGGCAAGGTGCGGGCATTCGGCGCCATGCCGCGCAAGGTCCGGCATCGGATCGCCTACGTCCCCCAACATGCTCGCTATGACTCGAAATTTCCGGCTGATGTGATGGACGTGGTGCTGATGGGCCGGCTTGGCCGGGGCCATGCACCGCGTTATTCCGGTGCCGACCGTGAGGCCGCGGCGGCGGCGTTGCACGACGTTGGTCTCAGTGGCCACAAGCACCGGTCGTTCGGCGAGCTTTCAGGTGGCCAGCGGCAGCGGGTACTGATTGCCCGTGCCATTACTGCGAGCCCGGAACTGTTGCTGATGGACGAACCGACGGCCAACATCGACACGCCGTCAGAGAACAAACTGTATCAACTGCTGCAGCAGTTCAACGAGCGCATGGCTGTGGTACTTGTATCACACGATATCGGCGTGGTCCCGCATATTCTGTCGCGGGTGATCTGCGTCAACCGCACGGTGGCAAGCCACCAGAGTTCCGAACTGACCGGTGACATCATCACCGAACTGTATGGTCACGAGCATATGCATATGGTGCATCACGACCATTGACAAATCTGTTTCTGGATATTTCGGCTATGGACCGAGGTATCACTTCCGTGCCGCCTGAATTGATAGCCAGCAACCGATTCGCTCTAAATACGAGCCGACTTTGTCGCTTCAATCCTGGAATTTGACATGTTTCTTTTCTGGCAAGATCTGCAATCGAGCAACCTGCTGTTGTACGCTTTGGCGACGGGTGTTCTGGCATCGGTCGCGTGCGGGGTGGTCGGTACGCTTGTCTCGATACGGCACATCACCTACATTGCCGGCGCCATTGCTCACTGCACACTGGGCGGCATGGGGGTGGCCCGGTACCTAGAGAAGGTCGTGGGCATCGGCTGGATGTCCCCGTTGGTGGGGGCCACAATCGCGGCGCTGCTGGCGGCTGTTGTCATCGGATTGGTGACCGCCTATGCCGAAGAGCGCGTTGACACCGTGCTCAGCGCTGTATGGTCTGTTGGCATGGCAATCGGCCTGGTATTCATCAGCCGCACGCCAGGGTACAATGAGGACCTGATGAGCTACCTGTTCGGCAACATCCTCATGGTATCACTGAATGATCTCTATCTGATCGCCGCCCTGGACGTCGTTATCCTGCTGATCTGTGTACTTTGCTACAACCGGTTGCTGGCGTTGTGTTTCGATGAAGAATTCGCCTGGTTGCGCGGCATCAATGTGCGGGCCTACGACATGCTGCTGCTGTGCCTGACGGCGGTAACGGTCGTGCTGCTGACGCAGGTTGTCGGCATCATCATGGTCATCGCCATGCTGGCGCTGCCTGCTGCTGCCGCCGGTCAGTTCACTCGCCGGTTAGTCGGCATGATGATTGCCGCGGTGGTAATCAGCATCTTGTGTACGGTCACTGGGCTGGTGATCAGCTATGAACCGGAACTTCCCGCCGGCGCCACGATCATTCTGACGGCAGCAGTGGTTTATAGTTTGGCGGTCGCCGGTCGACAATTTTTCCGCAAGCGGTCCCGTGATCTCGGTACCCGGTAGCGGCCGACTGTTGCGAGCACAAAAACAGCCGGGGTAGGGCCAGCATCAGCCAGGATAGCCCGGCCAGTGCAAGTATCGGTACCAGCGTCCCTGTGACGGTGAAATCGTGAGGTGCCTCGCCGAAAACATCGGCACGAGAATCTGCAGTAGCGCGAAGATCATGCGCAGCCGGCACGTACGCTTGCGATTTGCCGGCTCGATCAGTTGCCTGGAGAGTTGCGGCAGATGTATCGCATGGGCTGTCAGATTATTGCCAAGCCATCACCAGCTTGGCAAAATAGGAGATGTCCAGGCGTTTGATGCCGGGCACCGGCATGCTGTTGTAATCGTTGCGGATGCCGAGCTGGAGTTTCCAGTTTTCCTGAGATAGGGGAATGTTCCAGTTGGTTGCATGCTTGATCTGGTAACGGTTGAAATCTTCGAAGGCCGGAGTCGCTGTGACGTCGGTGGTCAGCGTCGTTGTTCCGATCTTGGCCTTGTGGGACAGACCGATGTCGAGGCCCGGTGAGCTCTCGGTGCGGCCGTCGTTGAACGACTCGTGCTTATACTGCAGGCCAAGACGCCCGCGCAAATGCCGGTCCGGTTGATTGTGGAAATAATAGCCCCAGCCCAGGGCAGCTGTCGTGCGGAGGTCGAGCAGTTCGATTACATCGTACTCCATGCCCATACGCACGTACCACGAATTGTTGCCCTTGAACAGTGACTCATAGTCGATGCTGCCGTAGGCTTCCTTGGTCGAAAGCACGTCGTTCTCCCTGGTGCGGTTGCCGCCGCCGGACAGGTGCAGCTTGTCGGTGGGGCCTTGCAGTATGGCATTGACCGAGCCCCCGGTCGAAAGACGTTCGGTGTTGCCGGTCTTACCGGCAGTGTCGATGCCGACATCGAATTTCCATTGGCGCAGTTTGCCGGATAGCTCAGCCTTCATTGCCTGGACTTTCGGCGACTCCTCGTCCTTGCCCCAGGAACCGGTGATCGTGTCGCCGGAGATCACGACCTGGCCATTCGATGTTTCGATCGTCGTACGGTCGAGGTTCTGATCGAGGCGCCCCAGCAAGGTGCTGCCGCTTTGCAAGCTATAAAACCGCTCCTCGCTGATCGACATGCCGACAACCTGACTGGCACTGACCTTGATGACACCGCCAAACGACGTGTCGATATGCATAGCTGTGCGGTCGACGCCAACGACCGTACCATGGAGCACGGAACCGTCGTCGATACGGACCATATCTGCACGCGAGTTGGTTACTGCCAGTGCGAGGACGAGGGAAAGTACAATGGGCTTCATGGCGGAGGATTTCCTAGTTGTCTTTGGCCAATTTTAAGGCTGGCTATACCAATACTCCCGGCCACGTCAGACACAAGGGCTTTGCTGCAATTACAGTGTACGCGCGCCGACCGCGGAGCCCGATATTTCCTTGCGGCCTCATAGCAACCTTACGGTTGAAGAAATACGGTGCGCCAACGGCTGTGAAGCGGCGGCCGGTACAGTTGAATTTGCAGGTCCGATCCGTAGGTTAATCCGTACAAACACGACAGCATTGGTTTGGTGGTCGGATACCCGTTGAGATGCTGTTATGGTCTGGTACATAGCCATTTCTTCGACAATTTGTCTGATGGTCATTCTGTATCGTCTGAGCACCAACAACGGCGACAGCAGAAGCAGGCTGCTGGCGAGCCGGACGACAGCCGTTTTCGGTGCCGTCGGTGTGCTGTGTGTGGTCAACGGTTTTGTCCTTGTCGAGAGTTCCGGAAGCCGTGGACAGAAGGAGAAAAAATCGGAAATCGAACTCAGTCTGCGCAGGATCATGGCGACAAAGCTCGGCGCTGCCCTGCGGCCGATGGTCAAGGGTGAGGCCCACGTCCTCGTGGTGTCGAGCCATGAGCTCAACAGCGATGTCCACGACGCCTTGCTGGAAGGCCTGCTCAGTGGGCTCAGAGCAGTCGATGAAGTTGTCAAAGTGTTCATTGATGAAGATACCGTGAACCAGTTGCCACCAACACCACCGGCACGGCAGCTGTTTACTGCGGCGATGCTCGATGCGGCTGTTCTCGACCATGACCGTACGAATGTTCTGGTTTCGTTCGTCGACGTTCCACCGGACCTGTTTTACGATTAGAAACACGAATTTCGCTCGTCGCACAACAGTACGACTCGCCGAAAAATCAGCCGTAAATCGATGGTTTTCGGTGTGCTGGCGGACGATCCGTATCTCCTCGACAAACCGATTGAGACCGGAGAGATCACTGTCTGCATCATTCCACAGTACCGCTTCCAGTACACCGAAACGCTGGAAACCTTGGCAGAAGATCCCGACGGCGCCTTCAACTCTCGTTATATCATGATCACCGAGGACAACCTGCGGGACGTAATCAAGGAACATCGGCAGATGTTCAAGCTCGATGGAGTCCTGTAAAGCGCCCGATTTGTGCCGGTCAGGGCACGATCGGCCGTCAGCCGACAATGCGACGAGTGTCCGGTCCTTCTCCTCGCTGTGTCGCGGGTGCGCCGTCTTGAATCATTCGCTCGATGCTTTCACCACTGGGTTTTCGAGTCTGCCGACCTCATCGATAGCGATGCGCACCATGTCCCCGTCTGCAAGGCTGAAATCATCCGGGGGAATGATCCCGGTGCCAGTCATCAACAGGCAGCCGGCTGGGAAGCTGTTGTCGCGATACAGGTATTCCACCAGCGATTTGAACGGCCGCTTGATCTGGGCGACGCTTGATTCGCCTTCGAACACGACCTTGTCACCGCGGCTGATCCGCAACCGGATTGTTGTGTCGCCCGCCAGCGGTCCCTCCGGCAGATAAATGCCGGGACCGACGGCGCACGCCTGATCATAGACCTTGGCCTGTGGCAGGTACAATGGGTTTGCACCTTCGATGTCTCGCGCACTGACGTCGTTGCCGACGGTGTACCCGATGATGTTGGCATCGCGGTCAATGACCAGCACCAGTTCGGCTTCCGGCACACTCCAGGTCGAATCACGCCGCACACGAATCTGCTGTTGATGCGCCACCACTCGCTGTGCTGTCGCTTTGAAAAAGAGTTCCGGACGGTCGGCCTCGTAGACCCGGTCGTAGACGTCACCGCCGTCGACGGATTCCTCCATGCGCGCGGCGCGACTGCGGTAATAGGTTACGCCGGCGCACCACACTTCCTGGCTGCCGACTGGCGCCAGCAGATTGGCGTCCCGGACGGCATCGCCGGTGGGCAACCCGGGCATTTGCTCTACCAGCCAGGCGCGTAATCCCGGCCGGTGCAGGAGTTCATCCCAGTCGACGTTGCCCAAGTCGGCGACGCGGCTGCCGTCGTAAACGATCACAGTCGTTGCGGTGCGATAAATCCACATGGTATAGCTCCTTTTACGCGACGAGGGCCACTTTCGAGAAAAAATGAATGTTGAACTTCGAACTCAAAACGCTGAAGTGAAAAGGTACTGTCTGCGCGGCGAGAGATACGCGCGAAACGACAGATTCTTGCTTCCCATCGGTGTTCGACGTTCGGCTATGATCCGACACCGCATTGCAGATCGTCGAAACCCAGATTCATCGCATTCATGCTGGCCAGCAGGCTCTGCACGTCCCACATCGCATTGTGGGCCTTGTCTTTGTCGAGCGGCAGGCCGAAGTGTTGAAACAGCGTCCCACTCGAATATTGCGTCACATCGATTCCGTGGTTGCTCACGACTGCGTGCAGATTGCAGTAACGATTTCTGAGTCCCGGATCCGCACAGCCGTACAGCCTGCAGTTCTCTTCGAGAATCAGCATGTCGTCACCGTACGAACACAGGCGCCCCGCATGACCGAATCGCGCGAAGGCTTCCAGCGCCGTCTGGAAACTTATACCTTCGGCGGCGATCCGTTCGCGGTCGAGGCCGGTCAGTGAGACAAAATAGTCGCTGACTTCCCGGTTTACCTGTGGCTGCACGACCAGTTCGAGAGTATCGACCGCCTCGAATCCGGCGGCTGTTTCGACTGTGCGGACAGCGGCTATCTGCACTAACTCCCGATGTTCCCACGGTTCGGACCAGCCACGTTGCAGCGATCCCTCCCAGGAGGTATACTCGGTGTCGAATATAATGACGGTACGATGATTGGTTGTGGTCATGGCTGTGGGTGTGCAATACGTCGATCACGGCATAGATTTCCATGATAGCGACAATAACCGCTGGCGGAGATTTCGACTGCTTGCGTTCCTGTCATACTTCTATCCGTTGTTCCAACGAGCGCAAGCGGACTCGTGACTGACCATCTGACGAAGACCACCATGAAAATCGCTTTCATCGGCGGCGGCGCCCGGCGGCTGCTCGGCGTTATCGACGACGTCCTGAGCCAACCGGACGTTTTTCCAACGCCCGAGCTGGTATGCATGGATTGCAATATTGACCGCGCCGCGCCGCGCCGGCAACCGCAGCTTCGTGAGCCTGGCCAACTGGGGCGGTGAGGGCTGGATCATTTAGGTGCGCTGATCGTTGCGGATTTGTGATCGAATAGCAGTGATTTGAGATTTGAATTGCGACCTCCCGCGGGGCGGGGCCGCTCTACCGTGTGGTGAAGGTCCCATGGACGAAACGATGGAACATGCGACGGACAGCGACACCGGTGCGATGGCGTTTTTCGATCATGTGCGTGAACTGCGCCGTCGCCTGATCGTTTCGGTGCTTTGTCTGGGTGTCGGTTTTGTCGTTGCCTATTTATTGCACGACAGATACATCAACTGGCTGCTCAGCCCCATCGGTGAACAGGTCTACATCACCAGCATCGAGGAAGGGTTCATGATGAAGCTGCGGGTGTCGGCGTACGTCGGCCTGATCTTATCGTTCCCTGTACACGTTTACAATATCGTTGCTTTCGTCATGCCGGCCCTGACCGGACGCGAGCGCAGTTTCCTGCGGGCCATGCTGGGAGGCAGCCTGGCACTGCTGCTGATCGGTGGGTATTTGGCATACTTTCAGATCCTGCCGCTGTCGTTCCAGTTTCTGAAGAATCCGGCGTTCGTACCTGAGGGTGCCGGGACGCTGCTCGGCTATCAGAAAAACTTACTGTTCGCGCTGCGGCTGCTGTTCGCCTTCATCATTTTGTTCCAGCTACCCCTGGTTATGATCCTGTTGATGGCGATGAACGTAGTGGATCGGCGGCAAATGTTGAAAGGCTCGCGCTACGTCATCGTGCTGATTTTCGTGTTGAGCGCCCTGCTCACGCCGCCCGACCCTGTGTCACAGATCGGCCTGGCCCTGCCCTTGATCATATTGTTTTACCTAAGTATATTAGCAGCAAGAATTTTTAGATTTGGAGAACCTGACCGATAAACCGGAGCAATGAGCCATGGCCTTCATCGGCGGGCAAGAAACCCTGATCATAGCAGGCATCGTCTTCCTGTTGTTTGGCGCCAGTCAGATTCCACGGCTGGCGCGGTCGATCGGCCGCGCCCGCAAGGAATTCGAGACTGGGCTCAAGGAAGGCGAAACGTCCGCGGCCGAGGACGACACCAAGTCCGAGACGTGATGCGCCAATGGGTCCCGTAAGAGTTGGTGTCATCGGAGTGGGCGTGCTCGGACAGCATCACGCCCGGCTGTATCGTGAGTGCCCCGACAGCGAGTTGGTCGGTATCTACGATAGCAATCCCGCGTCCTCGCAAACCGCGGCAGCGGAGTTCGAGACCACCGCCTTCGCCACGATCGATGAGCTCGTCGACGCTGTCGATGCCGTCAGCGTTGCGGTTCCTACCACCCTGCACCACGCCATTGCCACCGACTTGTTGCAGCGTGGCTGCCACGTACTGGTCGAGAAGCCGCTGGCGGCAACGGTCGAGGAAGGCCGGGAGCTGGTCGCACTGGCGCAGCGGAACAAGCTTACCCTGCATGTCGGTCACGTTGAACGCTACAACCCGGTGATTACGTACCTGGAGCAGCGTGTCGACAATCCGCGCTTCATTGAATCCCACCGCCTGGCGCCTTACCCACCGCCGCGCCCCGGTATGCTGCCACGCGGGACGGAGGTAGGCGTTGTGCTCGATCTGATGATCCACGATATCGACATCATCCTGCACCTGGTGAACAGCGAAATCGAACGAGTCGATGCCGTCGGCATTCCAGTGCTGAGCCCGACGGAGGACATCGCCAACGCACGGCTCAAGTTCGCCAACGGCTGTGTTGCCAATATCACCGCCAGCCGAGTCAGCATGGAGTGCATGCGCAAGATCCGGGTATTCCAGTCGAACGCCTATCTGTCGCTCGACTACCAGGAGCGCACCGGCGAGGTCGTGCTGCTCGACGGTAAGTCGATCAATCGGGAGCCGGTACCGATCGAGGATCACAACGCGCTCGAGAAAGAGCTGCGCGCCTTCGTCAGCTGCACCCAGACCGCCCTGGACACTGGCGAGGTGCTGGCGGCGGCAAACTCGGCACAGAACGGTCTGCGAGCCCTCGAAATCGCCGATCAGGTAACGCAGCAGATGTGATTCGAACAGTGCTCGGCATTTGGATCCCGCATCCAGTATCCCGCCGGCATCAGGCAAAAACCATGCTGTCAGCATGGCTTCGGTGGAGCGGAAAAGGAAGATTCGACACAGTTGTGACGGGTATCGTTCCTGGTTGTCGAGATCCTGCCCCCGCCATACCCGGCAGCGATTCTCGAAGTGGAACGGAATTCTGGAAAATGGTCGGGGTGGCGAGATTCGAACTCGCGACCTATTGCTCCCAAAGCAATCGCGCTAACCAGGCTGCGCTACACCCCGAGCAAGTGCATACAAGGATACACCGGCAAACGACCAATAGACTGTGGAACGCAACGGGTGTCAACATATGTTGGACGGATCGCCGCCGACTACCCTACGCGGGAGAAATTAGGCGGTGCCGGGATCGATCGAAGCATGAGCGCGGCCTTTGAGATGATCGTAGGGGGCGCGGTCGAGGATACGGTCGTCCTCGCACGGGCCGCCCATCGTGAAGTGGTATATGCTCTGATATGCACCGCTGCTCAAGTCGAAGATCTCGTGCACAGGCTCGTCGAAAAAGCAGCCCATGCCGGTGCCGCGAATCCCCGCCGCTTCGGCCTCCAGATACAACAACTGGCCGATCAATCCCGCTTCCCAGTGCATGCGCCGGTAGGCGTTCGCACCAAAATTTTCGAGATGGGCGCGGAAGTTGGCGAGGATGCCCAGGCTGAAAGCCCCGTCGGCAGCGATCTCCTGGCGGCATGACACGATCTGTGATTGCTCACGATAATCGCCGCTTGCAAGGTGGTAGAAGCCGATGTGCGTTGGCGCGTTTGCGGGTTTCTCCCAGGTGAACGATGGTTTCATCGCTGCCTGCAGGTCTTCCAGCGCCACGGTCGAGCGGTGCAGAAAATACAAACCGGATGCGAGATCCTCGACGCGATGCACGAACAGGATGAGGTCACAGGTCGGCGTCCAGCAAAGCGAATCAAACGGCGCGACGTTGGTGCGATGCAGCGAGCGGTCCATGATGACGTAGAAGGCGTCGGTGCTGAGGTGGGTCTCACCGTCCAGGTCGATTGAACTGCGCCGCTGCCGGATGATCTGCGTCGCGCCGATAGTGGTCGGTGGACTGGCCGGCGGCGGCAACGTATCCTTTCCGGGATCGTCCGGCGCCTCGACAGTATCCAGTGTCGACGCTGCAGCGACTTCGTCGATCGGTGGCCAGGGATGGTGCTCCTGACTCAGCCGTCGTGGCTGCCCGTGCCACTCGCCTTTGCCGGTCGCTGTGGACAATGTATCGGAGATTCCCGAGACGTGCGGTGCCAGGTCATTCGTGCGCCAGACAGGATTCGGCGTCACCATCATAAACCCTTCGACGTGTTCCTCTTCACCGGCTGTGAAACCTTCACGATCCAGTCCCAGCCAGCCGGCCATCCGTGCCGATTCGAACGAAATCATCCGGCAATGCCAGCCAAGCACCGCAGCGGCGTAGCGCAAGCTGCCGATAACATGGCCCATATCGAGCTGGCAGTAGCGGAACGCGCGCACGCCGTACTTCCACGACTCGCGCCAGTAGATCGACGTCATTCCTACCAGCACACTGTCTGCCGGCAATGCCGAGGCGACGGCCGCGGCATCCGCGTCGGTGAACGTGCAGCGGGTCTCCAGACAATGGTCGTGGCTGTGATAATGGTGCACACCGGAGGTGATACCCGAGGTGTCGGCGGTAATCAGGTAGCCTTCGGTCGGATGCAGGTTGCCGCTTGACGGGTCGCAGCGCACGGCGCCGATGTGTTCGCCCCACTTCTTCCAGGCGGCCAGCCCGAGACCGAGTTCGAACAGGCCGGCGATCGTTTCCAGCGTGATCGGATATTGCCGCGTCGGCTCGGCGGCGTACAGGTCGTTGTACGTCGCCGTTGCGGACTCCGCAACGATCGGCAGCAGAATACGGGGCGCCTCGTCGTAGGTGCGAAAAGGATCGGGCCGGTTGTCCCAGTCGAAATGTCCAAGGTAATCAGCGAACCGATCGAGATAGTGCTTGGTATGTTCGTGGTAGGCGGCGGCTTGTTCGACAGCAGTCATGGAATATCCGAATTGAATTGAGCCGGATAACTTGCACCGAAATTCCAGATTCTCCAGAACCGATCGCAGGAATATATGCAAGACACAGTGGAGGGAATCAGGTAAGCGGGAGGCGCAGTACACGATACAAAGTGGCCCCCGTCTGCCACTTTCTTGGCCTGACTTGCCGACGAGATCGCCGCCCGCCCCGCTTTGCAACCGATTAAATCGATCGCATGAGATTTGCGGCTTTGCTAGGTCGGGATATGGTTACCGTCGAATCGTTTCCATAGCAAAGGGTTCCCATGTCCAATCCGCATGACGCACAGATCGCCGACGTCGCCTGCTACCTGCTGCCGATTACCTTCCGCGTGCCGCTGAAATTCGGACATCAGGTGATGCGCGAAGTCTGGTGCGCCCGCGCCTGCATCCGTCTGCGCGGCAACGATGGCCGTATCGCTGAGGGCTGGGGGGAGACGCCGTACAGCATCGGCTGGGCCTGGCCGTCCGACTTGCCGTACACCGAGCGCGAAAAGGCGATGAACGACTTCGCGGCGTTGCTGGCGACAGATTTGAAAGGCTTCGAGACGACCGGTCACGCTATCGAGATCGGTGAGGCCTATCAAAAACAACGACTAACGACGCTGCGCGAATCCTTCGAAGAAACCAGCGGCGTCCGACTGCCGTACCTGGCAGCGCTGGTGGCTTTGTCACCGTTTGACGTCGCGCTGCACGACGCCTACGGCAAACTGCACGATGTCGATGTCTACACCACCTGCAATGCGCAGTACATGAATGACGATCTCGCTGCTTATCTGACCCCGGCCGATGGCGCGGACTGTTCGTTCGAGGGCAAGTATCCGGAAGACTACTTCGAGGAATACATCGAAAAAGTGCCGGCATGGCACCTCGTCGGCGGCCTCGATCCGCTCACCGAGGATGAATTGACCGGTGACGAACCGGCGGACGGCTATCCCGTGCTGCTGCGCGACTGGATCCGTACCGACGGCCTCAAGTGCCTGAAGGTCAAGCTGCGCGGCAATGATGCAGAATGGGACTACGGCCGCCTCGTCAAGGTGGGGCAGATCGGTCTCGAAGAAGGCGTTACCGAGCTTACCGCGGACTTCAATTGCACTGTGCAGGAGCCGGAGTACGTCAACGATGTTGTCGATCGGCTGCAGGCCGAGCACCCGGTATTGTTCGACCAGTTGCTGTATATCGAACAGCCGTTCCCGTATGATCTGGAAGCCAACTGCATCGATGTTCACAGCGTGTCACAGCGCAAGCCGTTGTTCCTCGACGAAAGTGCCCACGACTGGAAGATCGTGCGTCTCGGCCGCAGCCTCGGCTGGACCGGCGTGGCTCTGAAGACCTGCAAGACCCAGACGGGCGCGCTACTGAGCCTCTGCTGGGCGAAGGCGCACGGCATGCAGCTCATGGTGCAGGATCTGACCAATCCCATGCTGGCGCAAATCCCGCATGTCCTGCTGGCGGCACATGCCGGCACGATCATGGGTGTGGAAAGCAACAGCATGCAATTTTATCCGGAAGCATCGAAGCCTGAGGAGGCGGTGCATCCTGGACTGTACAAACGCCGCGACGGCGTCCTCGATCTGGCCAGTGTTCACGGCGCCGGCTTCGGTTACCGCTTCGACGAGATCCAGCGGGACCTGCCCGCACCAATCGTTGATTTCGATACTTGATTCATCATCACACGCTTGATCGGTCCACTTCATTCGAGAATGAGGCTAAGAGGAGAGACTAAAACTGAGCTGATGAGTTCCTGACACCTGCAACCTATAACCTGACACCTCCTAATGACTGATCACGAAGAAGTCGATTTCATGACCATCTCCCGACCGGATTTCGCGACATTCACCAGGCCGCAACTGGTTCGTCATCTCGAAGTGGAAGGCTTCGTTGTCTTAAAGGAAATCCTGCCGCCGGACCTGATCGAAAAGATCAAGGCCGATTTGGCCGACATCGAGATGACGCATACCAGCTACAGCGAATGCCAGACCCGCTCCACCGTCCAGCCGCAATGGCACAGCCGCGTCGCGGCGGAGTTGATCGGCTACCCGCCGATGATCGAGTTTCTCAAGCATGTCATGGGCCCCGACATCATGTTTACCCGTGGTTTTTTCCAGCGGTCACTGCCGGGGTGTCCCGGCATTTCGATTCATACCGACGGTCAGCCGCATGGCTCCGACCTGTTCGGGTATGAAGGCACCTGCCCGCGGTTGCTGCGGGTTTTGTACTACCTTGACGACCTGACGGCGGACCGGGCGCCTTTCCGCCTTATCCAGCGCAGCCACATTTCCTTCCACGCCGAGTCGAGCCCTTATCGCCGTTACATCTCACACCCGGAAGAGATCACCCTGACGGTACCTGCCGGTACGGCAGTCATCGTGCCGTCGATGTTGATGCACGGCAGCCATCCGAACCGTGACGACAGTGCCCGAGAACTGCTGCAGTTCGGATACCGCCCCGACTGGGCCGGACCGGCAGGGACGATCGAAGAATGGGATCCGGACCTCGTAGCCAACGCCCCGGACATCGCCAAACCTTTCCTCAAGAGCCTGAACACGACGGAGGCACAATGGGAGCAGTCGCACAAGCCCCCGAACATGGAACGCGTCGCCCCCGGGATCAATCCCAGCCGTTGGGACGATTAACTGCTATCCATTCAGAACGGATCCGAAAACAGGTTGCAAGGTGCCACCGCGGTGACACGTTATTGCATTAACCACGTCTATCACGATACCAAAACCAGCCAACAGAAGGAAGAACCTCATGGGAGCAGATGCACGCGCGCAAGAACTAGGCGTCGAATTTCCGGACAACGCCGAAAAAGCCTATCTCAATATGGCCGCACGCTCCGGCAACTTGATCATGACCTCCGGCCACGTCTCGAACATCAAGGGCAAGCTCGGCGACGACGTCTCCGTGGAGCAAGGCTACGAGGCCGCGCGCGAGGCCATTGTGTGGATCCTGCAGTCCGTCCACCAGGAAGTCGGATCGCTCGACAATCTGCGGGTTGTCAAGTTGCTCGGTTGTGTCAACTCGACCCTCGATTTCATCGAGCAGCACCTGGTGATCAACGGCGCCTCGGACCTGTTGCACAAGATTTTTGAAGGGGACTCCGGCCATCACGCCCGTTCCGCCATCGGCTTCGCACAGTTGCCGACCGGCGTTGCTGTCGAGATCGAAGCGATTTTCGAAATCAAATCATGAGCCTATTGACCCTGTCACCTTTACGGTGAATAATGCCTGAATTAGCCGACGCCCATATTCATCTTTTCGAGCGCGGGTATGCCAGTTCATTCACCGCTCGTCCCGGCGTTACTGTCGACGAACCGGCCTGCTTCGATTCGCTGGTGCAGGAACACAAGCTGCAGGCGGCGTTGGTTGTCGGCTACCAGGACAAGGACTCCCGACGCAACAACGAATTCCTGGCCGCCATCAACGGCAGGCACGACTGGTTATTCCCGGTCGCACACCATGATTTCACGCAGGCCATGTCGGTCGACGTCCTGGCGGCGTGGCACAGTCAGAAATTCTGCGGCGTCAGTCTCTATATCTTCGGCGACGAAAACACGGCCGACCTGGCTGCAATACCGTCCGAGTGCTGGGACTGGCTGGAACATCACAACTGGCTGATCAGCGTCAATTCGAAAGGCGATGACTGGGGCGCCTGGCAGCCGATCCTCGAGCAGTTTCCGCAGCTGCGTGTGTTGATATCGCACCTGGGCCTGCCGCCGAAGGTGGCGCTTCCGGTACCGGAGGAGGCGGCGCGAGCAGCCATGCAGCCGGTACTCGACCTGGCTGCTTTCCCTTGCGTCCACGTCAAGCTCAGCGGATTTTATGCCGCCACCGATCCTGGCCACGATTATCCGCACCGGGCCGCCTGGCCTTATGTGCAGGCACTCGTCGACACGTACACCACCGACCGTCTGCTGTGGGCCTCCGACTTCAGCCCTTGCCTCGACTGGCTCAGTTACCCGCAGACGTTGGGTGTCTTCGGCCACATGCCATTCCTCGACAACGCAGACATTGAACGCATCACTGGCGAGAACCTGTTGAAACTGCTGCAAGAAGCCGCCGGCTGAACCTTTTGCTTACTTGCGCAACTTCGTTTCAGGGGAAATGCCGGATTGGACCTGCGCCGCCCAGGTCGCCGGCGAACATGTTCAGTATCGTAACGCGGACCGCGATTCTGTACCGCCTCTGCGAGTGGGGATCAGGATAGTCCACATGTTCGCGGTCGTCTCAGTGTCACTGTCCCTCTCCTGCCTACAGCATGCTTTCGAGGATTGCCGACAACTCGTCATTTTCGATCGGGCGGGGATTGCCTTTCATGCTGTTACCCCGCGAGCCCTTTACCACAGCCGGTATCAGCGCCGCGGTGACGCCCAGCATCGACAACCTGGACGGCAACCCCAGGCGCGCGTTCAACGCCCGAACGAGATCGGCGCATCCAGTCGATGCCTCGGTATCCGACAGGTCGCTGTCACCACTGAAAAGCCGACCAACCTCGGCAATTTCAGGCTTGCGGACTTCGCAATTCGCCGCAAGCGCTGCCGGCAGCATGATGGCACAGGCTAGGCCGTGCGGTACGCCCAGGAGGATACCGAGCGCTGGCGCCACACCATGCGCCATGCCGAGACCGGCATTGGCCAGGCAGATACCGGAAAGATACGCTGCGTGCGCCATCGCCTCTCTCGCTTCGCGATCGCTGCCGTCTTTCACGGCACGCTCGATCATCGGAATCGCCAGCTCCAGTCCGTGGCGGGCTAGTGCCGACGTAACCGGTTTGGCGCGACAGGAAATCCAGGACTCAATCAATTGCGTGATTGCATCCATGCCGGTACGCGCCGTGACATCGGCCGGCACGCTAACGCTGAGTTCCGGATCGATTAGCACTGCTTTCGGCACCATCAAATCGGAGCGCAGGCTTTTCTTGAACGGCTGGTCGTCACCTGGGTTTGACGAGATCACTGCGTTTTTCGTTGCTTCCGAGCCGGTACCGGACGTCGTCGGGATCGCTAGTAGCGGCAGGGGCGGCTGCTCGAGGGTAAGGCCTTTTCCGACGCCTTCGAGCGCGTCCTTGACGCTGTCCAGGTGCGGATTGGCGGCGGTCGCACTCACTGCCTTGGCAAGGTCGAGTGCGGCGCCGCCGCCGATGCCGATGACCAGCGACTCCCCCGTGAGCTGGCGACGGATGCCGATCGTCATGTCATCGACGTCGTCAATACAGGGCTCATGGTGGATCGATCCGATCTGTATGCTTTCCACGCCCGCAGCAGCAAGCAGTTCATCGATCCGCCGCAAAGTGCCATTGGCAGCGATTTTCCGGGAGCCGCTTATGACAAAGGCTTTCGTCCCTTGCGTCCGTGCCAGTGCTCCGAGTTCGTCGAGCCGACCCCAGCCAAAAACGGTCCGGGCCGGTACCAGCAAATCGTAATTCATCATGGAGAAGAGTTCCCTTTGGCAGGCTCAGGGGCTGCGACAGGTTTCAGGTTTTAGGCTGGTAGCGAATGCTCCGCGACCTCCATGCTCGTGATTGCGCCGTCCTTCGTAAACCCCGCAAATGACAATCACTGGGGCATTACTCTACTGCAACTAAAATACGTTTGTGAGCAACCGCGTCAACACAGGGTAGATTACCCATTACCCATGATAGAAACCATGAACCAACCTGTCGGCAGTACACACACGAAAGACGAATCGCCCAATCCCGAACTGTCCGTCGTGCTGCCCCTCTATAATGAAGAAGACGCGGTTGCCGACACGGTTCGCGACATTATCGAGCAGTTGACGTCGCAGAGGATGACCTACGAGATCGTCCTGGTCGACGACGGCTCGTCGGATGCCTCCGCCGCATGCATCGAAAATATCGACAATCCCGCCGTACGAATGGTGCAGCATCCGTATAACATCGGCAACGGCGCCGCCGTGAAGACCGGCATCCGCCAGGCACGTGGCAAGTACATCCTGTTGATGGATGCCGACGGCCAACATCTGCCGAGGGATATTCCGCGCTTTCTCGAGCTCGCAGACCGCTACGACATGGTCGTCGGTGCCCGGTCCAATCCTGAGAACTCCGCGATCCACCGCAACATAGCCAATCACTTGTATAATCGGTTCGCGGCGTACGTTTGCAACCATCCGATCGCCGACCTGACTTCCGGCTACCGGCTGGTGCGCGCCGAAGTCGCCAAGAACTTCGTGTATCTGTTGCCGAACACTTTCTCTTATCCGTCGACCCTTACGCTGGCGGTCATCCGGGCCGGTTACAGTCTGACGTATATCCCGATCGAAGTGAATCGACGTATCGGCAGGAGCAAGATCAATCTAGTCGTCGACGGTACGCGATTCTTCATGATCATTCTGCGGATCGGCGTTTTTTTCGCGCCGCTGCGGGTATTCTTGCCGTTGAGCGGTGCACTCTTCATGACCGGCCTGCTGTGGTATATCTACAAGCAGTTCGTACTGGAGAAGGGTTTCCCGCCAGTGTCCTCGCTGTTGATGATCACCGCAGCGATCATCTTCTGCATCGGCCTGATCTCCGAACAGATCTCCTACCTGCGTTACGAGCGCAAGTAACATGTCGATGCCCGTCCGACCGCATGATGATTTTCTCGTGTTCGGCGCCCCGGTCATTGGCGAGGCAGAGATCGACGAAGTCGTCGACAGCCTGCGTTCCGGCTGGCTCGGCACAGGACCGAAAGTCGCTCGGTTCGAGGAAGATTTCCGGCAGTACAAATCTGCGGAGTTCGCAGTAGCCGTTGGCTCCTGCACGGCGGCGCTGCACCTGAGTATTCTGGCCGTTGGGTTAGCGCCCGGCGACGAAGTCATCACCACGCCGATGACCTTCTGCGCGACAGTTAACGCCATCATCCACGCCGGTGCCACGCCGGTGTTGGCGGACGTCGATTCGGTCAGCATGAATATAGATCCCGCCGCCATCGAAGCGGCGATCACCGAGCACACACGGGCCGTGCTGATCGTGCATTTCGCCGGCCGCAGCTGCGACATGGACGAGATCTGCCAGCTATGCCAACGCCATAGCCTGACGCTGATCGAGGATTGCGCCCACGCCATTGAAACGACCTGGCACGGGCAGCCGGCGGGCACCTTTGGCGAGTTCGGCTGCTTTAGCTTCTATGTTACGAAAAACGTTTGCACCGGTGAAGGCGGCATGATCCTGACCGCCAACGAAGCTTGCGCCGCACGCCTCAAGACGTTGGCGCTGCACGGCATGACCAAGGACGCCTGGAAACGATTCTCGGACGAGGGCTACAGGCATTACTACGTCGCCGAGGCCGGGTTCAAATACAACATGATGGATATCCAGGCGGCGCTCGGCATTCACCAACTCAAGCGCATCGAAGAAAACTGGCAACGTCGCCAGTCGATATGGACGCGGTACCAGGAGGCACTGGCAGATGTCCCAGTCATCCGCCCGGCAGCAGTCGAAGCGGACACCCGACACGCCTGTCATCTATACACTCTGCTGATCGACGAGCCGGCCGCTGGCATTTCGCGTGACGCCTTTCTCGACGGCATGACGGCCGAGAACATCGGCATCGGTGTACACTACCTGAGCATCCTGGAGCACCCGTATTACCAGGAGCGTTTCAGTTGGCACCCGGAAGCCTGTCCAGCTGCTCGGCGCATTGGTCGTCAGACCGTCAGTCTGCCGCTTTCGGCGGCGCTGTCGGATGCGGACGTGGATGATGTCATCACGGCAACGCGGAAGGTCCTGGGAGCAGGATGAACGATCACAGGTCGGCGATGAATGACAGTCCGTGTCAGGCGCCGGCTGCTCCCAGGGTGACTGTCGGCGCATATGGCGATGATCAGGACGGCCATCATCCACCAGTTATCCCACAGCGATATGGGTGATTCGATACGCTCAATGGCGGCCGACTTGATACCGCCGGAGACCTCGCGAAACAGCAGATGGATGCGCACCGGGAGCGACGCTGCCGCCAGACCGCCGAACGGGATCTGGTTGATAAATAACGCGGCGGATCACGTTATTTTCGCGTGATTGCCAGCCGCAATTTGATTGCATCGCATTCCGCTTCGAAACCGGGAAAGTTCCAGTGTGTCGGGAATCGGCGGCATTGCTCGGGGCGTGCGGCGTGGACTTGGCAGACATCCGGTTCTTCGAAGAAAACGCAGTGACCGTCCTGGTTGTCAGTCAGCGAAAGGCCCTGGCGGTCGTCACGCAGTCGGGTGCGGGTCTCGACGAACTCGTCGACGGTGATGTCCAGATGCTCGGCCATCGCCGCGATGTCCGCATCGGTGAGCTTGACTTGCCCCGGCCACTTGCAGCAGTTGCCGCAGCGTGTGCAAACGTAAATGTCGCGTTGTTCTGTCATTTAATGGCCCTGTGGACGTTTTTCCGTGCTGGTTCCGCAGTGCCAGGCTCTGTACGGCGAAAACCGATCAGTACCGTACCACTGCGAATCCTGTCTGAAATACTCCAGCCTCGTAAGCATCGAATAGAGCTTCGTACTGCATACACCGCCGATCCGCAGAAAGATGACGAATCAAGAGGTCGGGAAAATCCGCCTCACACCTCTTCTTCGAATTTGTCTTCTTCCTCGTCGTCGGCACCGGCCAGATTGGTTACGACAACGTCGATGCACCCGACGTGTTGGCCGGTGAGTTCTTCGACGTATTTGCGACAGACATCCTGGACGTGTGTGGCGACCGTCGGGACGTGCTCACCGAACTTGATGATGATGTGCACGGTCAGGTTGACTCGTTCATCAGCGAGTTCGACAACGATACTTTTGTCATTGATGCGTTTTCCGAACATATCTGCCAGGCCGCCGACAATGCTCTGCCCTGCCAGCCGGGCGACGCCGGGCACGGACAAGGAATAGCGCCGGACGACGGCGGCGATGACGTTCTCGGAAATTTGTATCGTACCGATGCCGGTGTCTTCAGTCATGTCAGTCGGTTCCCCTCGTGTTGATTGACGTTTGGTCATATTGTCCCTCCTTTCACTTATTCGCAGTAGTAAATGCGGTAACGGCTCGCTCAGACGCCATCGGCGAGCATTTGCTCGACGAAATCGGTGTCGTAGACGCCGTTGATGAAATCTTTTTTGTAGAGGATCTGCAGGGCGAAGGGGATTGTCGTGTCGATGCCCTCGATGAGGTACTCGCTAAGGGCGCGCTGGCAACGCTTGATGCACTCCTGGCGGTTGCGGCCGTGGACGATCAGCTTGCCGATCATGCTGTCGTAATATGGTGGGATGGTATAACCGCTGTACGCGTGCGAATCGATGCGGACACCGCCGCCGCCGGGGGGGTGATAGAACGTGATGGTCCCGGGGCAGGGGGTGAAATTGCGATCAGGCGCCTCGGCGTTGATCCGCACCTCGATGGCGTGCCCCTGCATCTTGATGTCGTTCTGGCTGTAGCCGAGTTCCTCGCCGGTGGCAATGCGGATTTGTTCGCGGATTAAATCGATGCCGGTGACTTCCTCAGTGACTGGATGCTCGACCTGGATGCGCGTGTTCATTTCCATGAAATAGAATTGCTTTTCCTCGGTGAGGATGAACTCGACAGTACCGGCGTTCTTGTAGTTCGAGGCTACTGCCGCCGTGATTGCGGCTTTGCCCATGGCTTTGCGCAGTTTGTCGCCGAGCGCCGGTGACGGCGATTCCTCGATGAGTTTTTGGCGTCGGCGCTGGATGCTGCAGTCACGTTCGCCGAGATGCACGACGTTGCCGTGTTCGTCGGCCAGTATCTGAATCTCGATATGCCGCATCTTCTCGATGAATTTTTCGATGTAAATCCCGTCGTTGCCGAAGGCATTCTCGGCTTCCTGGCGGCAGGCGTGAAAACTCTGCACGAAACTGGCATCGTTGTGGGCGACACGGATACCGCGGCCGCCGCCGCCGGCTGTTGCCTTGATGATGACGGGGTATCCGAGATCGCGTGCAACGGCTACCGCTGCTTTTTCGTCCTCGACAATGCCGTCACTGCCGGGGGTGACGGGCACGCCGGCGGCTTTCATGGTGTCACGAGCAATGGCTTTGTCGCCGATCGCGGTGATTGAAGCGGCGTCGGGACCGATGAATTTGATCTGGCAACTGTTGCAGATTTCCGCGAACCGCGCGTTTTCGGCCAGGAACCCGTAGCCGGGATGGATGGCATCGACATCGCAGATCTCGGCCGCACTGATGATGCGGTCGATACGCAGGTAGCTGTCGCTACTGGCGGGGGGACCGATACAGACGTGCTCGTCCGCGAGTTGCACGGGTAGTGTGTCTTCGTCCGCCTGTGAGTAGACGACGACCGTGCGGATATTCAATTCCTTGCAGGCGCGGATGATGCGCAGTGCGATTTCACCGCGATTGGCAATAAGAATCTTATTAAACATGGCGGTCGTCCCGAGACGGGGGTTATGCCTCGATGACGAATAGTGGCTCACCGAACTCGACGGGATGCCCGTTTTCCACCAGCACCTTTTTGACGACGCCGCTGACGTTGGCAGTGATTTCGTTCATCACCTTCATGGCCTCGACGATACACACGACCGTGTCTGCGACGACTTCATCGCCGACGTTAACGAGGAGGTCGGCATCGGGCGAAGGGGCGGCATAGAACGTACCGACGATCGGCGAGACAATTGTGTGGCGGCCTTCGTCCTCGTTCTCGGCCGGTGGAACTGTGGCAACATTGCCGGCTGCCACCGGCGCCTGGTTGGTAAGCGGGGCGGTGTGCGAGGTGACCGTCGGTGCCATCTGCGTTATCAACGTCGGTGCCTGGACGTCAGAACCGGGCCGCTCGCGCTTGATCGTCAGCGTATTGTTCTCCGCCTGGATATCGATTTCGGTCAAGTCATGCTTGGCCATCAATTCGACAATTTTGGTAATTTCCTTTATATCCATTTGCGAGTCCTCAAATAGCTGTCGCTCATGTTTCAGATTGTGACAAATGCCTATGCAACGCCCGCAGCGCCCACTCGTAGCCGTCCGTTCCGAGGCCACAGATCTGCCCCGTACACACGGACGCGGTGAAGGACTGATGCCGGAATTCCTCGCGTGCGTGGATATTGCTGATGTGGACCTCGATCGCCGGCAACGCTGCGCCGGCCAGGGCATCGTGCAAGGCGGCACTGGTGTGCGTGTAGGCTGCCGGGTTGATCACGATCCCGTCAAATTCATCCGCTGCCTCACCGATCCAGTCCACCAGCTCCCCCTCGTGGTTGCTCTGGCGAAAGTCGATCGATATCTGTAATTCCCCCGCGATTGCCTCGAGCCCGTTCTTGATTGAAGCCAGCGTCTGATGGCCGTAAACGTCGGGCTGTCGCTTGCCGAGCAATTGAAGGTTTGGGCCATTTAACACCAAAATACGCATGTGAATACAAACAGTGGTTAGACAAGGCGAGTAGTGGTTAGACAAGACGGGAGACAATGTCGGTAGTATACTGTGGCAACCACGAAAAACAAAATGGCGGGCCAGCCGCTGGCGCCGCCACCGCATCGCCGACATCACGGAGTTCCGCGCATGAGCACATTTGACGATTCCTACTTTCGCACGGTGGAGCTGTCCGATCCCGAACTCGAGGTCGACGGACTACGATTTGTCACAGTTAAAAGTGAAGCCCTTGGACGACGTGCCGACATGTGCGTCTATCGCCCCGCCGACGAGGACATCAACGAGGACACGCCTCTGGTCCTCCTGCTCCACGACGCGTACGGCAGCCACTGGTCATGGGCCTATCAGGGCGCTGTGCATCTGACTGCGGCGGAAATGATCGATGAGGAGGCAATCTGTCCGATGATCATCGCCATGCCTTCCGACGGGATGTGGGGCGACAGCACGGGTTACCTCAAGCACAGCGATGCTGACTACGAGCAGTGGATCGTCGAGGAAGTGCCGTACGCGATCCGTGAAGCGATACCGAAGATCGACAGCGGTGGTCCGACATTCATTGCTGGTATGGCGATGGGCGGCTATGGCGCCATGCGCATCGGTGCCAAGTACGCCGAGTGGTTCAGCGGAATCTCGACGCATTCGGCCATCACCGATCTGTCGCAATTCCCGAAGTTCCTCGAAGAACCGATTCCGATGTTCGGCGACATCGACCTCGACGAAGCGAGTCCCCTGCACTGGCTGAAAGCCAACCGAGACCAGCTGCCGCCGCTGCGGTTCGACTGCGGCACCGAAGATCCGTTGCTCGAAAACAATCGCTTCCTCCACGAGCAACTCAAAGAAACCGGTATCGAGCATGTCTACGAGGAGAGCGAAGGCGGCCACGACTGGGCTTACTGGCAGGCCGCGATTCGCGATACGCTCCAGTTCTTCGCGGACATCTACGACGAGTCCGGCGAGTAGTTTAAGTCGGACGTCGCTTTTTCGCTCGTCATTTACGGCGTATTGGGAGCGCTTCGCTCAGACGCGGCGAACCACGAGCGCAGAGGCTCATGGTTCGTTGCATCAATATTCCACCAGCACCGCCGTGAGTGCTTCGAGCAGGTCATCGATATCGGTCTCGCTGTTCTCGGGGCAAAAGCTGACACGCAGCGCGCCATACGCTTCGTCGCTGGTAAGTCCCATTGCGGTCAGCACCCGGCTCGGCGTTTTCGATTCGGCGGCGCAGGCGCTGCCCGTGCCAATGTGAATGCCGCGCTCGGTGAGCATTCGCGCCAGGACCGCCCCCTGATATCCGGGTAGAGTGAAGGAAAGGATGTACGGCGAACCGTCCTCAGACGAGATGAATCGAACGGCGGCCGTAAGTTCTTCCAGGCCAGATCGCAACTGCTTGTTGAGGTCCGCAACGCGGGCCTGCGCCTGCGGGCGCGTTGCGGTGATCTGAGATGCCGCCAGGCACAGCAGTCGAATGCCGACACCGTCAAGGCTGCCGGACCGCAGATTGTTCTGCTGACCGCCTCCGAACAGTATCGGTCGCAGTTCGACGCCGTCCCGGACGATCAAAGCGCCCTGGCTCCCCGGTCCGTGGATTTTGTGGCCGGACAGGCTGAGCATGTCGATGCGGGCGGCTTGCCAATCGATGTCGATCTTGCCGAACGACTGCATCGCGTCGACCTGCAGGCACGCTCTGGGTGCGTGGCGGTCGATCAGTTCGCGAACTGCCGTCAGATCCTGGATCGCACCGGTTTCGTTCTGAACGTGGCAGATGCTGACCAGGTCGGCGCCGCCATCGAGACAGGCTGCCAGATGATCGAGGTCGAGGCGGCCGGAGCCATGGACATCCGCCAACCGCAGCTTGGCGCCCTGGCCCTGGAGTTGTTCGAGCGGTGCCAGCACCGATGCGTGTTCCGTGCGTGTCGAGACAATCCGCAGTGGGCCGGAGCGGGCGCCGGCGAAGCCGAGGACCGCCAGGTTATTCGCTTCCGTCCCGCCACTGGTCCAGATCACCTGAACCCCGGTGTCGTCTCTGCCGGTGACTAATGTCGCCAGCCCGGCAGCGGCGGTGGTCAACTGCCGCTGTAATTCATAACTGAGTCGATGTGGTGAACCCGGGTTGACACAGTCTCCCGTAGAGACCTGCGACCATTCCTGCAGGACCGCCGGGGAAGGCATAGTGGACGCGGCATTGTCGAGATAGACGGTGCGGTTCATGAGGCGATATACAGGCGCGTTGTATGGCGGCCCGCAGCGGGGTTAGAGTTGTCAGGGTAAATAGATCGTTAATATTAGCGAAAACCACCACCGACGCAATAGCACAGCATGCGAGATACAAACCACGAAATTCTGATCTCCGCACAGGACATCCAAGCTCGGGTTCGTGAGCTGGCGGCTGAGATCGATGCAGCGTTCGACGGCAAGCATCTGACAATCGTGATGATTTCCAACGGCGCCATAATCTTTGCCGCGGATCTGGTGCGTAAGATTTCGATTCCCCTCCATCTTGACACGATTTCCGTGTCATCGTACATTGGGACGCGTAATACCAATCAGGTCAACATCCTGTCGCAGTTGAAACTGGACATCAAAGGACGCAGTGTGCTGGTTGTCGACGACATTATCGACACCGGTCAGACTCTGGCAGTGATTCTCGAAGAATTGCGTGGCATGCAACCGGTGGACCTAAAAACCTGCGTGTTGCTTGACAAGAATATTGGTGTGCCACGCAAGGTCGTGCCCGATTTCACAGGTTTCGAAATAGCCGATAAATTTGTTGTCGGCTACGGACTCGACTACAACGAGTATTACCGGAATCTCCCGCATATCGCATTGCTTGATCAGGAGATCTGAATCCTTAACTGGCAGTAGCCGTGGCTCCGAATAAACAGGAAAAATCATCAGATCAGGGGTCGGGCACCTATGACAAGCAGGCGCTCATCGAATTGCAGTCCGGCGCCCTGCATAATATCGGGAATATCGTCACTGTCAGTCAGTTGACGATGCACGAGACGATCAATGACAGTAGCGTGCTGGAAGGTGTCGACCTGATTCTTGGCGAGCTGCTGCCGACGTTGTGCGATCACGCGGCAACCGGCGACATCGCGGAATTTCTGGGGCGGGACGAAAGCGGCCGGCACCTGCTTGAATCGATCGATGCCCTGCTCAACGACCATCGCAAGCAACTGCAGCAGATCAGCGGCACCCTCGAACATCTGTGCTTACAACTGCAGCATGTCAGCGAGATCCTCGATATCCACCGCCAGCTCGGGAAAGGCTTCGGCCGCCGCGAGCGGCAGCCGATCACTATCGCCATGGAAAATGCTGCCACGCTCATGGCTGTAATCCTGCGACGCGATTCCATTGAACTGCATCGAGAGTTTGAGGAGACCGACGAATTGCTGATCGACGGCTCCGTCCTGGTCCAGGTTTTCACCAATCTGGTGCGCAACGCGATTCATGCACTGGTACCTGTGGAGAACCGCGACCGCCACATCTGGCTATCCACCGGCATGGAGGAAGGATATGTCCTCGCCCGGGTGCGCGACAATGGCGTCGGTATCGACGCTGCCGCTCTGCCAAAGATTTTCGACTACGGGTTCACTACCAGAACCGCCGGCGATGGCGTCGGCCTGCATTACTGCAAACACGCGATCGAAGAGATCGGGGGCCGCGTCGAAGTCACAGCGGAATTGAATCAAGGCGCAACATTCACGATATATTTGCACGACGCATGACTTTTTCCTACACTATCAGGTTCAGATCAACAAAGTACGGTAGGGGCCTGTGCTGCGGATGCTCGCAGCTGGGTTTCGACGACCGTACAGGACAGACTTTCGACCTATGAAAATGAATCGGAGAATTCTGATCGTCGATGATCGGGAGGACCTGCGCAAGCAGCTCTCGCGGCTGCTCAGCCATAGTGATTCCAAGTCCGGGACAAGTTCGCTGATTCAGCAGATCAGAAACCGCATATCCCCCGACAAGGATCCTGCCGACAACGGCCAGAGAGTGACGTACGAGATCGATGCCGCCCACCAGGGTAAGAGCGCCTACGAGATGGTCAAGGATTCGTTTACGCGCAACGAACCTTACGCCCTGATGTTCCTCGATATGCGCATGCCACCGGGCTGGAACGGTCTTGAAACTGCCCAGCGCGTCCGCAGCATCGATAAGGAAATTCAGATCGTCATCATGACTGCTTATGCCGACTACGAACAGCAGGAGATTGTTGAGCATGTCGGTGACCCCGAGAAGCTGCTGTACCTCAAGAAACCGTTTCATCCCGAGGAAATTCGGCAGCTGGCATTTGCGATGACGGAAAACTGGAACATCAATCGTCGCGAGAAAGACCGGCTCATCCTGACCAACCGTCTGTTGCGCGAGAACTCCTTTCTGACCCACAGCAAGTACACCAGTCTGAACGACACGTACCGCACCGTGCTCGATGCCTTTCTCGCCTTCCTCGATACCGAGTCCGGTATCATGGGCCGCCGCATTGACGACCAGGTCGAAATCTGCGCCGTTGCCAGCAGCCGCGACGAAAAACTCATCCGCAAGCTCGGCAGCGACCACAATAGCCAACCGGTTACCGACGAGAAATCCGGATCGGCGTACCTTCCTCTGCAGGCAGGCGAGTTCGACGGCTTCGTGTTTATCCCACGCAAGTCGATCGAGTTTCCGTACGATCAACTGAATCCATTTCTCGAGATTCTGTCCGAGTCCGCCTGCGACGTGCTGAAAATCGCCTTCCTCCTGCATCAGAGCAGCAACCACGGCGTCATCAGGGCGGTGGGCACCGCAGTGCGTCGTGTTGTCGACAGCCTGCAGGCAACCCGCGACCAGCTCAAAGACGCCGGCGGGACGTCTGCGGACACCGCAATGAACACCTTGTGCCGGGACGTGCAGGCAAGGATCGAAGAAGCTCTGGCGCTGACCGAAGGAATCGAAAGTTATTGCAGCGGACACGCTGGGAAGCCGAGCCGCATGCGGCATTCGGTCGCCGAACTGGTCTCCCAGGCGATCGAGGGCGAGCGCCAGGTCATCGACGACGCCGGCGTCCATCTTAGCAGCACTGTCGCGCCCCGCGTCATAATCGATTGCGACGGCCCGATGATCGTGCGCGCCCTGCGTGAGCTGCTGAGAAACGCCGCTGGTGCAGTTGCTGCAGGTGGCAGTGGGCAGCGTGACATCAGTATAACCGCCGCCTATCTCGACGACGAAACACGCATCCATCTCGCCGTCACCGATTCCGGTCTCGGCCTCGACGCCGAGACCAGTGAGCACCTGTTCGACGCGTTCTACACCTGCGGCGACCGCAACGGCCTCGGCGCCACGATCGCCAAACAGATTGTCGACAACCACGGTGGCGAGATCAGTTGCAATTCGTCGCCCGACACCGGCACGTCGATCGAGATTATTCTACCGGTCGGTTGACCTGTATCATTGACAAGCCGGCATCCTGGGTCCATTATGATACTATGACACCGTCGCCTCGTCGCGGTTGTTAACCAGAACTCCGGAGCGACACGGGTACATGCTTGAATACCTGATGGACAAGTGGCCTGCAGCCCAAAGCCTGCTACAGATGATCATCCAGATCGGGCTGCTGTCGACGCTTCTGTACATCGCGTTGCTCTTTTTTCGGGGAACGCGTGCAGAAGTTGCCCTGGTCGGTATCGTCCTTATCATCTTCGTCGGGTGGTTTCTCGCTGCTGCACTGGGGCTCGAGGAATTGCGGTGGCTGCTGGAGAAACTGCCGGCGCTGCTGGCGTTCGGACTGATCATTGTCTTTCATCCCGAGCTGCGGCGGGCCTTTGCGGAGATCGGCAGAAACCCGTATCGGCTGTGGCGCAGCGATGACCGGCGTACGGAAATTGTCGATGCGCTCACGGACGCTGCTTTCCATTTGTCGAAGAAAGGCATTGGTGCCCTGATCGTCGTCGAACGTGACATCGGCATGCGTCAGATCGTCGAGGGAGGAACCCGAATAGATGCCCGGCTGACACCCGAACTGCTGTCGACCCTTTTCTATCCGAACAGCCCGCTGCACGACGGTGCCGTGATCATCCGCAATGCCAATATTGTCGCCGCCGGGTGCTTCCTGCCGCTGACCCACTCGCAGCTGAGCCGCGACCTGGGCACCCGCCATCGCGCCAGCGTCGGTATTACCGAAGAAACCGATGCCGTCGTGATTGTTGTTTCGGAGGAAACGCAGTCCGTCGGTTTGGCGCACATGGGCCGCTTGGTGCAGAATGTCGAAACCGACCGGCTGCGTCGCCACCTGACCAACTATCTGGTTAAAGGCCGCCACAGCACGAAGGGGCTTTTGAGCAAAGGTGTTGAGAAAGTCAAGGATGTCGTGGCCAACCCGGAGAACCCGGACGACACCGAGCCCCCAACGGAATAGAGCGATGCGACTGCCTGAATTCATCAAGCGCGATTGGAGCCGGAAACTGGTGGCGGTTTTTATGGCCGGCATCATCTGGGTGACGGTGCACCAGCAGTTGCAGGTAACCTCGACCCTCCGGGACGTCACCGTGCGTGTCACAACGTCGCCCGATCTGATCATGCTTGAGCAGGAACGGCTGCGCGTACGCGTCACCGTGCGCGGCTCCAGACGCCGGGTTCCCAACATCACCTCAGCCGATATCCGGGTCGAGGCACATGTGGTGGAGATTAACGACCGGCGCCATAGTATTGAACTGCGCTCGCGCAACGTCGTGTTGCCTGCCGGCATCAGCCTGGTTGAGATTGAACCGTCGACCATTGACGTGATGATCGATCACCTCAAAGATGCCGAGCGACCGATTGCCTATAAGTTCGAAGGCGAGCTGGCCAGACAGTTCGGCCGCAACGTCCGCATCCATCCGAACAACGCCAATATCTCCGGGCCGAAACACCTGATTGACCAAATCGACGAAATCGAAACGGAGCCGATCCGATTAAGCTCTGAAACGCCTCGCGATCGCGAGTTAAAAAAAGAGGTTGCTTTGGTGCCGCCACCACAAGTCACTGTCAATCCGCTGGCAGTAACTGTCGTCGTGGAATTCTACCGACGTCTGGAAACGAAGGAGTTTGAAAACCTCAACGTCCATGTGTTGCATGCGATCGGCAGCCCCGTCGAGGTAACGGCGCTGGATCCGCCCGATGCAAAAATAAAAGTTCTCATCGAAGGGCCGACATCGACGCTTGATGTGCTGTTGCGATCCTCGATACAACCCTATATCGACCTGTCGGTCGTACACAGCGCTGACCAGGTCCGTCTACCCATTGAGGTTGAGTTCCCCGAAGCCAAAGACTGCCGCGTCCTCGAAGTCACCCCGCGCTTCATCAAAGCCAACGTGCGGATAAAAGAGAAAGCGCCGTTGCCGTGAATATGTTGCGCTCGCTCTGGGGGCCTCGACGGGGCTTGGTAATATAGCTAAAAATTTGGGCGTGTTTACGACTGCATGAATAGAAAATACAGATTCTGGTCGGTCACGCTCGGTGCAACCGGAACATCAACGAGCGCCAGGCGCTGCGAAGGATATGCTGCGGCCGGAAACTGATGTCGGTGCGGTATGACGGCATGAATCCCGGTGCCACCTCGAATGCTGCGCCAGCCAGCACCTCACTGCAATCGGCAGCGAGACGCTCACAGGCTGCTGCGCCAAGGGCTTCGAACAATGGCGTTGCCATCGGATCCTGATCGATCAGCCGGCAGAACAGCCAGTCGAGAGTCAGGAAATCATCGCTGACAATCAGGTACTGCAATGGGTATGAGTCGCCGCCGCGCGGCCCCTTGACGTGCATCGCCATGATGCCATCGCCTATGTTCAGCACCGGCGCCGCACGGCGGGCATTCGCCACGATCATGTGGGCGAAGCGCACCGGGTCATTGGCGCAGACATTGTGACGAAAAAATTTGCGATTTCCAGTGACGCAGCCATATAGATTCTTGGTGGCCCCAGAGACGACAAACTGCTGATGCACCTTGAGCTTGGGCAAGTTGATCAGGGCATCGAAATTGTCGAGTTCGCCGGCGATTGTCAGCGTCTTGTACCGCGATTGATCGGCGAGGCCGTCGAACGCCTGCGGTTGGCGGAAGGTGAGCACATCGATGCCAAGGTCCCGGCATTCGTCCTGTACCCGATGCAGCTTGATTGCCCGGCCCGTTGTCCCGAATGCCGGGGAGTCGGCGATCGTGACCGATTTGCCGAGCTCCAACAGCATGGTAGCCACTGTCATGTACACATCGGGGTGCGTCGTCGCACACCTGTCGGCGCGTTCGGGAACAACGAAATTCGGCTTCAGGACGATCCGCTTGCGGTCGGCGAGCAGACCGGCGAAACCACCGGCCGGTGCCAGCGCCGCAGCGAGTGCCGCCCGGATCAACGTGCGGTCGTATTTTTCTACGCTGTACAGTTCGATCATTATTCACTGCCCCGGTTTTTTTGATAACAAACCAACATGTCTTACCGGCGGAGAGCCCCTAACAGCAGGTCGCCAGTCTTGATTTAGCCCTGCGCGGGCCTACATTGGCGAGACGTTATTTTTCGTTGTTTTCTCAACCTTCATATGCCTTACGGACGTACTTGTGCGCATTGCCGTACCCAAAGAAACAGCGCCCGGAGAACACCGTGTCGCCCTGCTTCCAGCGAATGTTCAGCGGCTGGTCGATAAAGGTGTCGAATTACAGGTGGAAACTGGCCTCGGTGCTACGATAGACGTTGGTGACGACCAGTACAAGCAGGCCGGCGCCGAGGTGGTGACCAGTCGTCAAGCGCTCGTGGCCGGTGCCGACATCGTGTTGCGCGTCGGCCATCCTACGGACGAAGAAATCGGCTGGATGCAGAAGGACACTATCCACGTCAGCTTTCTTGATCCGTTCACCGAGACCGATGTCATCCGCAAGCTGGCGGCACAGAGCGTGCGCACGATCAGCATGGAGATGTTGCCGCGTACGACGCGCGCCCAGAAAATGGACGCCATCAGTTCCCAGAGCAATCTCGCCGGCTACGTCACTGTCATCATCGCGGCGGAACGGTTGGATCGTGTGTTTCCGATGATGATGACGCCTGCCGGCACGATCACTCCCAGTCGGGTCTTCGTCATCGGCGCTGGGGTTGCGGGCCTGCAGGCCATAGCCACGGCCAAGCGACTCGGAGCCCGCGTCGAGGCCATGGACACCCGTCCGGAAGCAGCGGAGCAGATAGAATCGCTCAACGCCAAGGTTGTGCGTATCGACCTGGGCAAAACGGAATCGACCAAAGACGGATACGCCAAGGCATTGACCGACGAGCAGCTTGAGCTGCAGCGCCAGGGGACCGCCAAGGTTTGTGCCAACTCCGACGTGGTGATTACCACGGCGAAGGTTTTCGGACGCAAGGCGCCGGTCATCCTGACCAGCGACATGGTTGCCGGCATGCGTCCCGGCAGTGTTATTGTCGACATGGCGGTGGAAACCGGCGGTAACGTCGAGGGTTCGAAGCTGAACGAAGAAGTCAACTTCAACGGTGTGCGTATTGTTGGCCTGGGCAACCTGCCGGCGCGGGTCGCGTACCATGCCAGCCAGATGTATTCGGGTAATCTCTATGCCATGATCGACGAGTTTTGGGACGAGGAGGCGAAGACCTTCAACCTCGATCTCGAGGATGAAATCGTCCAGGGCTGCCTGATCACCAATGCCGGGAAAGTCGTCAACGCGCGCGTCAAAGCAGCTTTGGAGGGACCCTCATGATTGTCCTGTCTTTGACGCCACTGCCTGCCGACACGGTGCCGTTGCCGGTGATGTTGCTGTTCGTCCTGGTGCTGTCGATCTTCCTCGGTTTTGAACTGATCGCGAAAGTGCCGTCGACGCTGCACACGCCGCTGATGTCCGGGTCGAATGCCATTTCCGGCATCACCATCGTTGGTGCCCTGCTGTCGTCCGGTAGCGGCAATGGGCCAGCGACGACCATCCTGGGCACCCTGGCCGTCACCTTTGCGGCGATCAACGTTTTCGGCGGCTATCTCGTAACCGACCGCATGCTGGCAATGTTCCGCAAAAAGGATGACAATTCGTGAACGGTGTGGTAGTCATCAATATCTGCTATGTCGCAGCTGCAATCCTATTTATCTACGGCCTTAAGCTGCTTGGATCGCCGGCTACCGCGCGACGGGGCAATCAGATTTCTTCGATCGGCATGCTGCTGGCGGTTGTCGTGACATTGTTCAGCCGCGGCATCGTCGACTACACATGGATTGTAGTCGGGATTGCCGTGGGTGGCGTCATCGGGGTAATCGTGGCACGGACCGTGGCGATGACCGGGATGCCGGAGATGGTGGCGATCTTCAACGGTTTCGGCGGCATTGCCAGCCTGCTGGTGGGTTGGGCGGAGTTCCATCCAGGCCGGGGCCATTCGCCCGCAACACTGGTCGCCATCGCGCTGGCGGTGCTGATTGGCGGCATCACCTTTACCGGCAGCCTGGTAGCATACGGAAAACTGGCCGAGCGTATCACCAGCAAGCCGATTCTCTTTGGCGGCCAGCAGATCGTCAATGCGGCTCTGGTGCTTGCCGTCCTTGTTCTCGGCGCCATCTGCTGTTTCGCCGATGGCGGCAGTTCCCCGGGGAACGCCCGCTACGGAATCTTCATCGCTATTGTCGTAGTGTCTTTTATTCTCGGAGTCATGGCTGTCATTCCGATCGGCGGCGCCGACATGCCCGTGGTGATCGCGTTGCTCAACAGTTACTCCGGATTGGCGGCGTGCGCTGCGGGTTTTGTCATCCTCAACAACGTACTGATTGTCTCGGGAGCGCTTGTCGGTGCCAGCGGACTGATCCTCACCAACATCATGTGCAAGGCGATGAACCGGTCATTAGCTAACGTGCTGTTCAGCGGTTTCGGTTCAGCCAGCACATCGGGCGGCGGCAGCGGCGTCCAGGGCGAAGCGAAACCGATCGTCGCCGCCGACGCCTACTACATCATCGAGGCTGCCCAGTCAGTGATTTTCGTGCCGGGCTACGGCATGGCCGTAGCACAGGCGCAGCATGCCGTCCACGAGCTTGCCCAGCAGCTCGAGCAGAACGGCTGCGAGGTAAAGTTCGCCATTCACCCGGTAGCCGGACGCATGCCGGGACACATGAACGTACTGCTGGCGGAGGCCAACGTGCCGTACGATCAGCTGGTCGAGCCGGACGACATCAATCCGATCATGGAAACCGTTGACGTCGCTCTGGTCATCGGTGCCAACGACGTCGTCAACCCGGCGGCACGCGAAGACGAGACCAGCCCGATCTACGGCATGCCGACGATCGACGTTGACCGTGCCAGAACCTGCATCGTCCTGAAACGATCGCTCAACGCCGGGTTCGCACAGATCGAGAATAGCCTGTTCTTCAAGGACAATACACGTATGCTGTTTGGCGATGCCAAGCAGTCAGTCACCTCACTGGTCGCCGAATTCAAGGGCGAATGATCTCAACTACGCAAGCTGTGCGACTGCTGTTTTTTGTCGAACACTTCGGACCGTTCGGCAGCGGTGCAGAGAACTACGCTTTCAACCTGTGCACGGCGCTCGCCCAACGTGGTTACGAGGTACATGTCGTGGCCGGGGACGCCGGTAAGTTCACCGGGATCACGACGCATATCGGGCTCGACCGAATTGACACCATCATCGCCGACGTGGCGCCGGACATCACCGTCGACTGGGGCTTTTATCATGCCGCCGATATTCACCGCATGGGTGGTGGTATACACAAAGAATTCATGCGCTACAAGCTCGACGCGTACCGGGGACTTGCCCGGGCTTGGCAGCAGATCAGCAACCGCCAACTGAAGCACCGTGCCCTGATCGAGCAGGAGACGGCAATCCTCGAGCGGCCGGGTGCCAGGTTCGTCGCCAATTCTCAATTCGTGGCCTCTCAGGCACAAGCCGCCGGCGCCGCGGCGGAAGCCGTCACGGTCATGTACAACGGTGTCGATGTCCAACGCTTCAGGCCACTCACCGACGAAGGTCTGCGCAGTGCCCAACGCGCTGCATGGCAGGTTGATGACGACGCTGTTGTCCTGCTCTTCGTCGCCCACAATCTGCGCCTCAAGAACCTTGCCTTGCTCTGTCGCGTCCTCGAAATGCGGACTCCGCAAAACGCCCGACTGGTCATTGTCGGCAAGAAACGGCCTGCGTTCAGGTCGCCGTTGCTGCACTATGCCGGCGTTTCCGACGCCATGGAGCTGTGCTATCAGGCGGCGGATGTGCTGGTGCATCCCTCGTTTTTCGATGCCGGCGCCAACGTCGTACTCGAGGCAATGAGCTGCGGGTTGCCGGTGATCGTGAGTGACCGTTGCGGCACGGATGAACTGGTGAATAACGGCGGCAACGGTTATGTTCTTCCGGTTGTCGGCGAGAGTATCGATGGGCAGTGGAACGATGCCATCGGGCAACTGGTCGACGATCCGGCACTGCGCGGGCGCCTCGGCATAGCGGCTCGCGGGACGGCCGAGCAGCATGCCTTCAGCGACTATGTCGTCACTTTCGAGCGTTTGCTCGGGGAAGTTCTGCAACAGAAATGCAACACCGATTGAACTATGGCGGACACTACTGAACGCCCCTTTACAGGCCTGATCGGCCTGGGATGCTGGGGCAAGAACATCCTGCGCAATCTCCACGAGCTCGGCCTGCTCCACGCCGCATGTGACTCCAATGCCGCGACGCTGGATCAATGGCGGTCGCAGTTTCCGGACGTCAACTTCACGGCCCGCTGTGAGGACCTGCTGCAGTCGCCGGACGTCAAAGCGATCGTCATTGCCACACCCGCAGTGACCCACTACGAGCTCGTCGATGCAGCAATCCGCGCAGGTAAGGACGTGTTTGTCGAAAAGCCTCTGGCATTAACTGTCGATGAAGGGCGGCGGCTTGTTGAGTTGGCCGCCGCCAACAAACGAATTCTTATGGTCGGGCATATCCTGCAGTATCATCCGGCGGTTGAGAAACTCAAAAGCATGATTGCCCAGGGGGCCCTCGGCAAGATCTTTTATATCTACTCGAACCGGCTCAACATCGGCAAACTCCGGACAGAAGAGAATATCCTGTGGAGCTTCGCGCCGCACGACATTTCGACCATGCTTATGCTGCTGGAGGAGGAACCGGTGAGGGTTTCGGCCTTCGGCGGCGGTTACGTCAGTCACAACATTTACGACACGACGATGACGACGCTCGAATTCCGCAACGGCGTCAAAGGTCATATCTTTGTGAGCTGGCTGCACCCCTACAAGGAACAGAAGCTCATCGTCGTCGGCTCCGAAGGGATGGTTGTTTTCGATGATGTCAGTTCCGAGAAACTGCATCTGCACAGGCACAAGATTGAATGGATAGACGGTAAAACCCCAATCGCTCAGAAGTCGGATTATGAAGTTGTACCGGTGTCGGACGGGGAACCGTTGCGGCGCGAACTTGCGCACTTTGCAGAGTGCGTCCGCACCCGGCAGCGGCCGCGTTCGGACGGGGCCGAGGGGCTGCGGGTGCTGAAAGTGCTGCAAGCCGCCGAGGATTCACTCTTGCCGCCCGCCACGGTGCAGCAGACGCCGTCCTATTTCGTCCACCCATCGTCTTGCATCGACGACAACGTCACCATCGGTGAGGGGTCGAAGATCTGGCATTTCAGCCATATCCTGCATCACAGCCGGCTCGGGCGGGAATGCGTCGTCGGCCAGAATGTCAGTGTCGGGCCGGATGTTGTGATTGGTGACGGTTGCAAGCTGCAAAACAATGTTTCGGTGTACAAGGGTGTAACCCTGGAAGACAATGTCTTTTGTGGGCCGTCCTGCGTCTTTACCAACGTCTACAATCCGCGGGCCTTCATCGAGCGCAAGGAAGAATTTCGCCCCACGCTCGTAAAGCTTGGCGCGACGCTTGGTGCCAATGCCACGATCATCTGTGGTGCTACCATTGGCAGTTATGCCATGGTCGGTGCCGGTGCGGTCGTGCGCGATGACGTACCGGACCACGCGATTGTTGTCGGCGTTCCAGCGCGTCAGATCGGCTGGGCCTGCACCTGTGGGGCGACGTTGCGATTTGAAGATGCCGTGGCCACCTGTCACTGCGGCCGCACCGCGACGCTCACCGACGATCAGCGTGGCGTGCTGATCCGCAGCGACTGAGTGACAGAAGCTGCTTCTCCCGTGGCAAGATTGGCGCAGCCGAGCCGGCCGTTCCACGGCGACACAGCAACAACCACGAAGCAAGGTCTTGTCACATTTACAGGCCCTTGATTACCTCGAGAACCTGGTTGTAGTCGGGGTGGTCGGTGACTTCACTGACGATTTCGGCGTGTGCGATATTGCCCTCGGTATCAACGACATGGACGGCGCGGGCTAGTAGCTGCAGTTCTTTGATCAATAGCCCGTAGGCGTTACCGAAGGCTTTGTCCTGGTAATCCGAGAGCGTAACCACCTTGTCGATGCCGTGGGTGTCACAGAAGCGGCTGGCGGCAAATGGCAGGTCCATGCTGATACTCAAGATCACGGCATCGAGGTCGGCCGCCTCTTCGTTGAACCGCCGAGTCTGCTGCTCGCAAACCGGTGTGTCGAGCGACGGTACGGAGCTGATGACGACAACCTTGCCGGCGTAGTCGGATAGCTTGACCGGCTGCAGCGCCGGATTGATAGCGAGGAAGGCAGGGGCAGTATCGCCCACGGCAACAGGTGTGCCCTGCAAGGTCAGCGGTCCGCCCTTGAATGTGATAACGTCGCTGCGTTCCGCTGCTGGTTCGTCAGCGTCGCTGCCGTTGCCCACGTTTTTTTCGACCTGCTCGACACGCGCCGCGAGGTCGTCGATTTGGCGTTTGGTCGGCAGTTTGCCGACCGCGGCGTTGACGGTGCCGTTGATCTTTTCCTCGATGTCCTTGCGGGTCTTGGTAGATTCGTTGAGAAGATGATCGTACAGCTTGCGGCCCTCCTCTTCCGAGAGCTTGGCGCTCTCGGCCAGATCCCGTGCGGTCTCGGCAATTTTCTCCTTGGTCATGTAAGCGAGTCCGAGGCTGGTCAGCATGATTTTTTTGATAAAGTCAATCATAGTAAGTCTCCTACGGTGTTGTTCGATGTCAGTAGAAACGTTAATACTGCGGCCATTGCGAAAAAACGGTAATTCAGCCCTGGCGCCAGCTCAGCCGGTGATCAGCGTCCCGGCGCTGGAATCGCCACCGACAATGCGCCGTAGGTTGGCGGCGTCATTGAAGTCACAGACGATGATCGGGATGCCGTTGTCCATGCACAAGGCGAAAGCGCTGGCGTCCATGATCTTGAGCCGCTTTTCGAGCGCTTCCTGATAGGTCAGCGTCTCGTAGCGCTTGGCGTCTGGGTGGGTCGCGGGATCTGCCGTGTAGACGCCATCGACTTTGGTAGCCTTGAGAATGGCATCGGCGTTGATCTCGCTGGCGCGCAGCGCCGCGGTTGTGTCGGTCGTGAAATACGGCGAGCCGGTACCGGCCGCGAAGATCACGACGCGCCCCTTTTCGAGGTGTCGGATGGCGCGGCGGCGAATGAATGGTTCGGCGAAGCCGCGCATTTCAATGGCGGTCTGCACACGGGTCGGAACGCCCAGCTTCTCGAGCGCATCTTGCATAGCCAGGGCATTCATCACGGTGGCCAGCATGCCGATGTAATCGGCACTGACTCGGTCCATCCCGCGGCTGCTGGCGGCGATCCCCCGGAAGATATTGCCACCCCCGATGACGAGGGCCACCTGCACACCCATCCCCTTCAGTTGCTTGATCTGGTTGGCAAGGTCTTCAGTAGTCGCCGGATCGACGCCAAATGGCAGCGGCCCCTTGAGTGCTTCGCCACTCAGCTTGATGAGGATACGCTCGAAAATGCTTTCAGCCAAGGCATGAACCCCTGTTTTTGCCGCGCGGATCGCGCGACACGTACAACTGACAAACTAAACTTGCACGGCGATGTTTTATAGATGCCGCAGAAAAACCTTGCCATCGGGCAAATAAAAGGGCCACCGGACGGGTGGCCCCTTGAGAGCATCACTGGGGGGCAATTTCGCCGACTTGCCAGCGGGCGAAGCGGCAGATCTTTGCTTTCGGATTCACCTTCCCCACGGCGATCTTGTCGTCGCGAACCCAGGCTTGCCTGGTCAGGCAGATATCCTTGTACCACTTCTGGATTTTGCCGGTGAGGATCTTCTCGAGCATGTCCGCCGGCTTGTCGGCGAGCTCTGGGGTGGCGGCGGCGATTTCCTTTTCCTTTGCCACGGCCTCGGCGGGCACGTCATCCGGCGAAACATATTGCGGACTGTACGCGGCAACATGCATGCAAAGATTTTTGAGGTATTCTTCGTCCGCTTCACCGTCGACATCGACGAGCACGGCGATTTTGCCGCCGGCGTGGATGTAGGACTCGCATTTACCCTGCGCTTCCCAGCGCATGACGCGGTTGATCTGGATGTTTTCACCGATCTGATTGATCAGGTCCGGCAGCTTGTCCTTGACCTGATCCTTGATCGCGTCGGTCTTGCAGCCTTCGCCGTCGAGCTCGGCAGCGGCGGTCGCCAGGCTGTCGCAGAATGCGCCGAAGACTTCGTTCTTGGCGACGAAATCGGTCTCGCACAGAACCTCGACGAGTACCGCGGCATTGTTGTTTAGCAGCGAGGTGACACGCCCTTCATTGGTGCTCCGACCAGCTTTCTTGGCTGCCTTTACGGTGCCTGACTTTCGCAACTCATCGACTGCTTCCAGGATATCTCCATCGGATAAAACCAGGGCCTTCTTGCAATCCATCATGCCGGCACCGGTTTTTTCGCGCAGTTCGCGAACCAGAGTTGCAGTGATTTCAGTCATTTTTTCGGTCCTCTTTGTTAGTGCAGTAAAGAGGCAGGCAAGAGCTTCTCTTGCCTGCCTCTTGAAGATCAGTCCTTCCGCGGTCATTGCCGGAAAATATCGAATATTACTCGGCGTCTGCGGTCTTTGCTTTCGGTTCGGCAACGGCGCCCTTACCGTCTTTTTTCACACTGGCGTCGTCGTCGCCTTTGTCGGCATCCTCGGATTGAGCCGCGGCGGCTTTCTCGGCAGCGATGCGTGCTTCTTCAGCTTCTTCGTCCGCTTTCTTCTTCGTGAATTCCTGCTTCGCCGCCTTCATAGTGGTGGACAGGACGTCGACGATGACTTTGATAGCGCGCAGCGCGTCATCGTTGCCGGGAATGATGTGCTGGATATTGTCGGGATTACAATTGGAATCTACGACAGCGACAACGGGTACATTGAGGCGGTTGGCTTCGCGCACGGCGATGTCCTCGCGCTCGACATCGATGACGAACATGACATCCGGCATCTTGTGCATCGACGCGATACCGCTGAGGTTGCGTCCCAGCTTGTGCAGTTCCCGGCGCATCGAGGATGCTTCCTTTTTGGGCAGCGTCGCCATCTCTCCGGAACTCTCCATGTTCTGGAGTTTCTCCATGCGATCAATGCTCTTGCGGATGGTCTTGTGATTGGTGAGGGTGCCGCCGAGCCAGCGCTCGCACATATAGTGGGTGCCGCTGTCAATGGCTGCCTGGCGCAGACACTCCTGAGCTTGGCGCTTGGTGCCGACCATCAGCACTTCGCCGCCGTTCACTACCACCTCGTACAGATACTGGCAGGCCTTTTCCAGATGAGTCATCGTCAAGCGGAGATCGAAGATATATATGCCGTTTCGGGCACCGTAGATGTATGGTTTCATCTTCGGATTCCAGCGCTTGGTCTGGTGCCCGTAATGGATACCGGCATCAAGCAAATTTTGCATCGTGATCTTGTCGGCCAAAACTGTCCTCCGGCGTTTTTGGAGTATGTTACATGTCCATTGATAAACAACGAAAAAGACGTCCGGCGGCGGTCGGGGAAAGAAATCGTCGCCAGTTGTATGAGGAACGCATACTATACGAGAGACCGCCGTATTGACAATCACCTTCCGGGATTAATTTTATAATTTTTCCGGACCGTTTCGGCGCTCTTCCCGGGTCCCTTTCGAAAGTCCAACAACTTTGCAACATGCTGCAGTTCCAGAACATCACCAAAGCCTACGTTACCGGCCCGGTACTCACCGACGTCACCTTTCGCGTCGAACAGGGCGAACGCATCGGCCTGATCGGGCCGAACGGTGCGGGGAAAAGTACGATTGTGCGCATCGTAAGCGGCGAAGTCGAGCCGGACAAAGGATCGATGACTTTCCGCCGTAACACGACAGTGGCGCATGTGCGCCAGCAGATTCTGCCAAACACCACACAGACGCTGCTCGACTATGCGCAGGCGGCCGTGCAACGGCTGTTCGACGTCGAACAGGCCATCACCGATATCGAAGCCTCACTGATCGATGACCCGTCCTCCCAACCGCTGCTGCGTAAGCTCGGCGAGCTGCAGACGGAATTCGAACAGCTCGGTGGCTATGAAGTGCGCACCCGTGCCGAAACCGTTCTATCCGGCCTGGGCTTCTCCGCCGATGATCTGAACCAGCCGCTGCAGGATTTCAGCGGGGGCTGGCGCATGCGTGGAGAACTGGCCCGCGCCCTGGTCACGACCGCGGACCTGCTTTTGCTCGATGAGCCGACGAATTATCTCGATCTCCCGGCGATCGAGTGGCTCAAGAGCTATCTCCGCACCTTCTCCGCCACCTATATCCTGGTGTCGCACGACCGCTATCTGCTCAATGAGTTGACCAATGTCACGCTGGAGATGGTTAACTGTACTGTCGAACGCTACCCCGGCAACTACAGCTATTATGTCAACGCGCGCGAGCAACGGCGGCAACAACTCGAAGCTGAGAAAAAGTCCCAGGACAGGAAAATCCAGAAGATCGAACGCTTCGCCGAGCGCTTTGGCGCCAAGGCAACCAAGGCGACCGCCGTCAAAAGCCGCCTGAAGGCGCTGGACAAAATTGAGCGTGTCGAGGTGCCGACGTACGAGTACCAGGGCGTCCAGATTCGCTTCCCGAAACCGCCGCACAGTGGCCACAGCATCGCCAAACTGAACGACGCCAGCAAGTCCTACAACGGCGAGGACTGGGTGCTGCAGAACCTTACCCTGCAGATCGAGCGCGGCGATAAACTGGCGATCGTTGGCCCCAACGGCATGGGCAAGACCACCCTGTTGCGGGTGCTTGCCGGGCGGCTCGACATCGAGACTGGCGAGCGCCAGCTCGGGCATCAGGTGCGCATCGGCTACCAGGCCCAGGATTTTCCTGAGACCATGGATCCGCAACTCACCGTCTGGGACACCGCTCGTAGCACCCCGTCGGGGCTCAGCGACGGCGAGATTCGCGCCATGCTGGGCGCCTTTGGGTTCTCCGGCGACAACATCGACAAAACAGTCGGCGTACTGAGCGGCGGCGAAAAGGTGCGGCTGGCGCTATGCAAACTGTTGCTGACGGCGCCGAATTTCCTGCTGCTGGACGAGCCAACAACGCATCTGGATATTCCGACGCGCGAATTCCTGCAGGACGCCCTCAGTTCTTACGAGGGAACCGTCTGCGTAGTCAGTCATGACATCGAGTTCATTCGCCACACTGCCGATTCGATCCTCGAATTGTCGGAGGCCGGCGCCGAAAAGTTTCACGGCGATTACGACTACTATCGCGTCAAGGTCGCCGAGCGCCTGGCCGCGGCTGAGCCACTGACCGGAGCCGAAGCTGCGCCGGCAGAGCCCTCAAAACGCAAAGCGGCGAAACGCGAAGCAGCCGAGCAGCGGCAGGCCGTTTACAAACGGCGTAAACCGCTGCAGGACAAAGTCACGAAGCTCGAAACGGAGCTCGACAAGCTGCATGCCGAGCAGGAGCACTTGTTCGAACGGCTCGCCGACCCGGCGCTGCCACCGGACCAGATGGTCCAATTCAAACGGCGCCTGCCCGAGATCAAAGCCGGGATTGACACCGCCAGCCAGGCCTGGCTCGTAGCGGCCGACGAATTGGAAGGAGTCGATGCGAAGTTCGCAGAGGACGCAGCTGAATAGACGAGGTGAATGCAGAGCGCGGCTGTCGAAAGCATCCGGCGATTTTTTTTTCTTCCCGTTGCATCGAGGGGAACAGGCCTCTTCCCTTGCGGACGCTGCGCGCACGCGTGGCGATTAGCCGTCGTGTGCAACCGCTGGTTTATACTTTTTCTTCAGACCCGTGTGTGGCTCGATGTCGGCTTTTTCGCTGTCACGAAAAAGGCCAGAGCCACAGCCGCACCGAAAATGGCCGCAGGCCAGAACGGCAGGCAGCCGATCATGCGGGCCTGCATCAGGTCCACCACATAGCCCAGTCCGGGCGCGATGATCATCGTGGCCACGCTCTTAGCTTGGGACTCAATGGAAAGGATAGTCGCGCCCATGGCCTCGTCCGCGTGTGCGTCAAAGCGGCTGATGAGCACCGGCCGCCAGAGGTTCTGCATGACATAGAGCGCAATGAAACCGAGGATGATGACCGTGAACCAGCAGTAGTAGAGGGCCGGCGCCAGCGCCGTCAGGATCAGTAGGGACATCAGCCACAGAAAGCGGGCCGTACGGTCCTCGCTGCCGTGCTTGTCAACGAGCACGTACGCCTTGCGACTGGCCAGAGCGGAAAGCAGGTACAGCGCGAAATAAACCGGCCCCACCAGTAGGGCCACCTGCTGCTGTTCGCTTAATCTATCACTCAAGAGCAGTGCCCCGGCCACTGGTAGGGCTGCTGCCTTGAGAATGGGCTGCAGGTAGTCTTTAGCCGCCTTGAAGAAACCCTCGAACCCCATTGACTCACAAACAAGGCGTCGCAAAGAGGCCTGCTTCACGGCCACGGCTAAGGCCTCCTTGAGGTGCAGGATCACTTCCCTGCCCGAAGTGGCTTTCTTGATGTTCCCGTCTACTTCTCGCGGGTACCCCATGAAATTGATGATGCCCAGGACATAGGGAATGATGGAGAAGAAGAAGATGTATACGTAATTGCTGGTGGCAAACACGAATACAGCCGCCAGGATTACCGAGAGGGCCGAGCCCAGCTTGGACCAGGACCGGGTATATCCGTAGACCTTCGTACGCTCCTCCTCGCGGCCCTCCACACGAAGCCAGGTGAAGATCATGGCCTTGTGCGTGCCCGTCCGGAAAGCGTTGCCGACCGCAAAGAAACCCATGGCACCGAAGAGAAGCGGCAGGATCGCCGCTGGTGTGATGGCCCCGTTGTTTGCGGCAACGCCGGTGACCCCGAATACCATGAAGCTGATAATGTAGCAGACAAAGCTGAGGATCATCGCCTTGCGCCGGCCGAACAGGTCGGCGACTGCGCCGGAGGGCATCTCAATCAGATTGACGATGACCTCGCGGAATGCGACCAGGATCCCGATCATAAAAAAGGAGAGCCCCATCTGCCGGAAGGCCAAGATCAAGAACGGATCGTAGTACTGCTGGTTCTTGAGAAACCCATATAGGCTGAAGCGGCGTAGCATGGGTTTGGTCTTCATTCAGAAAATCCTCCGCCCCCAAGGCACCTATTTCTCGCTATCTACGTTGATGAAGGGCGAACGTCACGGTTGAGCCGCGCGTATGACGAGTCGGCTCAATCTGATTGTTGGCGCTTCTTCTGCGATCAAACGCGACTGGTTCGTAAAGGGGTATCTCTGGAAAATTCGGGTGAAGGACCGAACGGCGCACTACATTCCACGTAATCTATCGTCATCGGTATGGGGGCAGTCTCCCGGCATTATTGAGAGCCGCGGCGTACTTACAGTCGCCTCCATTAATTCTGTAGATGATTCGATAGTCATCATATCGTTAATTCCGAATTCCGCAACTTTCGTGGTAAACGATTCTCAAGTGAACCGGACCAATCCGGTGGACTCGGGCGGGCGCGGTGAACTGCCAGCCCTTATCGGTTGACGGCGTTGAGTGCATGGACACGGAAAGTCATTCTGCCTTGATTGCGGCTTTTTAGGGAACTGCTGATCTCGAAAGCGCTGCGGGCACCTTGGAAAAAACCGACGTTGCGGATTAAGTTCCCGCCGAGTTGCAGCCAATGAACGCCTTGATTCTTGTCGATATCCAGAATGATTTCATGCCCGGCGTCGCGCTCGCCAAGTGGGATGGCCGTGACGTCGTGCCGGTCGACAACGGCCACCGCCGCGCGACGGGACTGACGGACTACCCGCGCGAACAAAGCGTCACCGGCGCTGGCGTTTATGGTGTGGCAACGGGCATTTGCGTCAAATCCACATGTCTGGACGCCCGTAGCGGGGGGGGCGAGACCTCGATCATCGTGGATGCCTGTCGCGGCGTCGAGCTGCAGATCGGTGACATTACAGCGGCAGTGGATGAAATGCAGAGTGTCTGTGTGAACGTCATCCGCGGCATCGAATTATGACGTCTGCAGTCGAAAAAATCGAAATCGTCATTAGCGACATCACGACGCTCGAAGTCGACGCCATCGTCAACGCCGCCAATGAGAGCCTGTTGGGTGGCGGTGGTGTGGACGGTGCCATTCACCGTGCGGCCGGCCCGGGCTTGCTGGCAGAGTGCCGGAGGCTCGGCGGCTGCCCGACAGGCGATGCAAAGATCACCGCGGGCTACGATCTCCCGGCGCGCCATATCATCCACACCGTTGGTCCGATCTATCGCGACGGGACTCGGGGTGAGCCGGAGTTGCTGGTCTCCTGTTATCGGCGCAGCCTCGAATTGGCGGTTGCCAACGACGTGCGCATGATCGCTTTTCCGGCCATCAGTTGCGGCATCTACGGTTATCCGCTGGCGGATGCCTGTTCGATTGCCGGTCGCGAAGTCACGGCCTTTGTCGAGACCATCGAGGCAATCGACAAAGTCATATTCTGCTGCTTCAGTGCCGACATCAGAGCGGCTTATGAGCAGGTGATCAAGGCTTAGCTTGGATACTCCGAAAGAGCGTACATCCCGGCTTGAGACGGCCCTGCCGATTGCAGCGGTGCTGCTGGTTTTTATCTGTATTTGTGAGCCGTTGTTCAGCGGCCGCTATTACGCCGGTTTCGACCATCGTGAGTCGTTCTATCCTTATCGCGTGATCTATGCGGCAGCGGTGGAGCAGGGCGAGTTGGGATTATGGGGGCCGCACTACTTTCGCGGTTTTTCCCTGGCCGGCATCGGGCAGCCCGGAATTTTCCACCCGTGGCGCTGGGTTTGCGCGAAGTTCCTGCCGCTGGATATCGGTATTGCTCTGGATCTGGTTGTTACCTTCCCGCTGACGTATCTCGGGGCGTTTCTACTGTTCCGTCACTATCGCATGAATCGGCCGGTCGCCCTTTGGGGTGCGACCTTGCATGCCTGCAGTATTTTCTTCCTGTCCCATTTCGGCCAGACGCACATGATCACCATCCTCGGACACACGCCCTGGGTGGTCCTGGCATACGAGTGTTCGATGCTTGCGAAGTCCCGCTGGTGGGCGTTGCTGCTGCTTGGGTTGGGGTATGCTTCGATGCATCTGCTGGGGCATCCGCATACGGTTTTTCTCGTGTCCTGTATCGTAGGGATTGCCATCCTGCATTGCGGTCTCCGCAATTCCTGGCGGCGGTCGTGGTGGATCGCCACGGGGCTGGCTGCCTTGGCAATCGTTGCCGGCACGATGATCGGCAGCCTGACATTGATCCCGATGCTCGATCTGCTCGGCAACCATCCACGCGGTCAGCTGTCGGCGGGTGAGCATGGCAATTTCTCGGTACACGCCATTCATCTGCTGCAGAACCTGTCGCCCGCCTTTTTCACGGAGCTGCCGGGCGACCTGGTGTACAAGGACAATCAGCCGACTGTTTTTCTGCAGAACCCGACTGCCAACGCCGTGTATTTCGGTGCCGGCGTATTGGCGTTGATCAGTGCGGCAGCGGTGCGCTGGCGCCGCGACTGGCTGGCGCCGAAGCACCGCGGTGCGCTGCTTCTTCTCGGTGGCATGCTGCTGTTGTTTCTTGTACTGACTATGGGACGATACGGCGGCTTGCACAGCCTGCTGTGGCATGTGCCGTGGCTCAATACCTTTCGCGCGCCGCACCGGTACAAGGCTGTCATCGCGGCGATCACGGTAGTAGTTGTCACGATCATTCTGCAGCGGCTTTGGCGGCATACGAGTGAGCCGATTGAAAAACGCCGGGATATTATCGCCGTGCTGCTGACGACGGCGCCGTTTGTTGGTGTGTTTGTCATCGGTCTGACGCTGGGCAGCGTGATTTTTCGTGGCACCCGACTCGAGGTCAGCGGCATCGGCCCACTGCTGTGGGGACCGGCAGTGGCCGTCGCGGCCATCGCGCTGTTCTCCGCCAGGCAGGGAAAGTGGGCGCCGCAGCTGCTTGCCCTGCTGCTGGTTGCCGACGTGGCGATCTTCGGACTGCACATCGTCCGAGACGTCGAATACCGTGATCGGCACGAACTGCTGACTTTCAAGGCGGCACTGCAGACCAGTGATCACACGTATCGGCTGATTGCGGATAGTAACCTTCCGGTGTGGGAAGGACATTATATGGTTGGCGGGTACGAGGGGTTGTTTCCGATCGAACCGCTGGACCTGGGAAATCTGCAGCATCTTCGACTGGCGGCGATCGGTGAATTTGAGGTCGATGGCGAGCGCCGGTCGATGACTGATCCGTTGCCACGCGTGCGGTTGGTACCGAACCTCGAGATCAACGCAGAACCGTTGGCAGGATTGGCGGAGGCCGACCTCGAGTCGACAGCGCACTGCGGCCCGGGACACGCCGAAGCGTTCACCGCGCCGGCGCTAGGAGAAATGGAGCACGTGCGCATTGAGCACGACGGTTTCGAGGTGCTGCGGATGCGCGTCCAGGTTGAACACCGGCGCCTGCTTGTGGTTGCCGACAAATGGGACGCCGGCTGGCAGTGCCTGGTGGACGGTGAATACCGGCCGATCCTGCCGCTTTACAATGGCGCTGTGCGCGGCGTCATGGTCGACAAAGGCGAGCATGAAGTTATAATGACATACGCACCTGGTACTCTGGTAACTGCGACGCGGGTCGCGGCGGCCGGTGGGATCCTGTTGCTGTTGCTCGTCGTCGCAAGCTGGCGCTGCGGACAGAACTTTTCGACCGAATGGCGGTCTGTATAAACGAAGCGTTTCAACGTCGACCATGGAGCTGAATATGAACCGTCCTTGCCAACTTGGGATCGTTGTCGTCCTTGTCAACCTGGCCCTGTGCCCGATTCTCACTCCAACCTTTGCCACGGGGGCCTGGTGGCCGTATGGCGAGCAACGTAAAAACTCTAATGAGCCGGCAAAGCTCGACACCTCGCCGCTCCCCGTAGAACTCAAGCAGCGCACCAGTTTCGCGGAAGTCATCCGCAGAGTTGAGCCCGGGGTGGTGAGCATTTTTACGACCAAGTTAAGCGATGCCAGCGAGCATCCTTACTACAACCATCCTTTATTCCGCGAGCACTTCGAGAACGGCCATAGCCCATCGACCAGGGAAGAAGGACTCGGCAGTGGTGTGATCGTCACGGCGGACGGTTATATCATCACCAACAACCACGTGGTCGAAGACGCCGACGAGATCAAGGTAGCGCTGATCAATCCGCGCCGGGAATTCGACGCACGAATCATCGGCACCGACCCGGGCACCGATATCGCGGTGCTGAAAATAGAAGCGGAAAACCTGCCGGCGGTTGTTCTGGCAGACAGCGACCGGGTCGAGGTGGGCGACATGGTCATGGCTATCGGCAATGCGTTTGGCGTCGGGCAGACGGTGACCCGCGGGATCGTCAGTGCCACTGGCCGTAGTAGTATTGGCCTTGTGAAATATGAGGATTTCATTCAGACCGATGCATCGATCAACCCGGGAAACTCCGGCGGCGCCCTGATCGATCCGATGGGGCGTCTGGTCGGGATCCCGTCCGCGATCATCAGCCGTACCGGCGGCAGTCAGGGTATTGGGTTTGCGATTCCGACCAACCTGGCGATGCACATCGTCGAGCGACTGTTGGCGGACGGCCGAGTCGTGCGCGGCTTTCTCGGTGTCCAGATCGGCGACCTGACGTCCCAGCTGCAGGAGGCATTCGACATGGACAACCTGAACGGCGCCCTGGTCAACCAAGTCCTGCCAGACAGTGCTGCGTCCGAAGCGGGGATTGAACATGGCGACGTGATTGTCAATTTCAACGATGTCGCGATCCGCAATTCCGGTCATCTGGTGCTGGTCGTGGCTCGGACGTCACCGGCGACCGTGTCCAAGGTTACCGTGTTCCGAAACGGCGAAGCAATCGATATCGACGTCAAGCTGAAGGAGCGTCCGGATCGCGATATCACCAACATGCCGCCGCCGGTCAGTGAATCGGAAACCGAATTGCTCCGCGGTATTACGCTCGACGATCTCAATGCGCAAACGCGCCAGCGATTCAATGTGACGCCCGACATCGAGGGTGCCGTTGTTGTCGGTATCGAAGCGGACAGCCCGGCTATGGACAGCGGTCTGCGACTTGGCGACGTGGTCCTGGAGATCAACAAGATGGAGGTGCGCAACGCCGATGACGCGATTGCCACCAGCGACGAGCTCGAGGAAGTGGACAATGTGCTGGTCTACGTCTGGCGCCAGGGCAACCGGCTATTCATCATGATCGAGGAAGAGCCGGACGACGAGTAAACGTGAGCGCTGCGGATGCCGGGAAGAATTGTAATTTCTCGACGTTGTGCTATTTCTCCTTACGCCTCATCTGCCTGAAATCGGTACCTAAAACGCCTCGAAAGGAGCCTGACATGAAGATCCACATGATTGCCGTGCTGATCACCTGTATGATCGGACTGACCGGATGCATGACTCACAAGAACGCTGTCAAACTCGGGCAGTTGGATCGTGCCGTTGCAGTAATGCAGCCGACCGCAGGAAACAGTGCGCGGGGTGTCGTCAAGTTTATTCAGGATGGCGCACAGGTCACTGTCATCGCCGATATCGAGGGCTTGTCTCCGAACGCTAAACACGCATTTCACATTCATCACTGGGGCGACTGCAGCAGCCCGGACGGCAAGAGCGCTGGCGGTCATTACAACCCCGAAGGCCACGACCACGGCAATCCGGACGTCAGCAATCCCCGGCACGCCGGGGATCTTGGAAATCTCCAGACGGATGCCGCCGGCAAAGCGCACTACGAGCGGACCGTGTATAATCTGACGATCGCAGATTCACACAATCCGATCATCGGACGCTCGGTGATTATTCACAAAAAGCACGATGACTTCGGCCAGCCCACCGGCAATGCCGGCTCGCGTATAGCCTGCGGCAGCATCGGTGTGGCAAAGTAGCTTCTGAAAGGCTTTGCTGCGTTACGAATTCATCAATGCTGAGTTGCGCGCGCTGATCACATCACGACGGGCCACAATCGGTCCGCCAGATTCCGGCCTATCGCCATCATGCCGCAGTCGTCGAGGTGATCAGGTCTGCTGTCGGCCCGGAAATGTTGGCGCGCAGATCGTGTTCTTCGATCAGGTGGCCGTTGGCGCGCCCGCCCGAACCGACAGCATGGCGCAGCGCTTGCCGGTGCTGCTCTGGCGCGTCGTCCCGTTTGCCGCGCTCCCGTGTGATACCGAAGTGCTGCCAATGCGGACAGACCCTGATGCAAGTCACCGCTCCCCCAGTACTGCCGACCATGTATGACACGCGTTCGGAGAACGTGTCCGTCGGCCACTGGGATCACCGTGCAGATCAAAGGCAGCGTTGCCGGATCAGGCTGAGTTGGCGCTGCAACACGTTGAGCTCCGACTGCCAGAAATTGTCGTTGCCCCAGTCGGGAAAGCTTTCCTCAAAGCGCGGGTCACCGACTTGGCGGCTGCGCCAGGCGTCGAAGTAGAGAATGCGCATGGACCGCAGTGGCTCGATCAGACGTAGTGACTGATGATCAAATGGGCGGAAATCCTCGTACCCTTCAATCACCAGATTCACTTCGCGACGAGCGGCCCAGACATGGTCCGGCAGCAGCATCCACAGATCCTGCACAGGCGGTCCCATGGCCATGTCGTCGAAGTCGATGAGCATGATGCCATCGTCAGGGTGCAGCACGTTGGCGGTATGGCAATCTCCGTGGATACGGATGTATTCTGCGCTGTCGAACAGCGGCTCGATCAGGTCCATTAGATCGTTGGTGATAACGATAAAATCCTTTTCGAGGTGCGGTGGAATAAATCCTTCGTCGAGCAGCGTGTCGATGTGCTCGGCAGTCGACTGGGCGGGGTGCAGGATGACGCGATGTACCGCATCGTATTCGGCGCCGCAGCGATGGACGCGGCCCAGTAGTCGCCCGAGCCGGCGCCAATCCTCGTCCTCGACAAACTCGAACATGCGGCCGTGGAGCTTGGGGTAGACCGCAAAGACGATTCCCTCGGCATCGCCCACGGTATGTGAGTCATTCAAATCGAGCGGGGCGATGACGGGGATCTCGGCCTCTTCGCAGTCGAGTATGAACATGTGCTCGTCGATGATGGCGTCGTCAGTCCAGCGATTCGGCCGATAGAATTTGACGATCAGCCGAGTGCCGTCTGTGGCCTCGAGCTCGAATACCCGGTTAATGTAACTGTTGAGCGGACTGGTCAGGCCGGTGAGCTCGACGTTCAACGCCTGTTCGACAGCCGTGATGATCGTGTCGGGTGTCAGTTTTTCGAAATCGTGCGGGGCGGTGTCTTCATCCATCCCGCTACGGTAGCCACCTGCGATGAGAGTTCAAACAACTTGCAGCGGGCGTCGCAGGCTTTTAACCTTTGTGCCAATGACAACACATAACAAAACGAGGAGCAGTTCATAGGCCGGCATGGATTGGAGCATCATGGGATATTGTGTCATCGGGCAGTATCATGCCTTTGCCGCGCGCGCTGTGGAACACGTCGACCCTGTCGCTCGACTGGTTTTTAGCGCTGCGATCACGTAGCTTAACCCTCCGATACCTGCCAACTCCCCCGTGTAGCTGGGCCCATGAATGAAGTGAAAAACTTCGTTGAGACGGCTGACGTCTCAACGCTGATCGATTTGGCATCCTGGACCGACCGTCTGCCGATGCTGGCGTCGCAGTACCAGTCGGCCAGGCCATTTCCACATATATTTTTGGAAGGTGTGCTCCGGCCAGATAAGGCGTTGCAGGCCGCGCGCGAGTTTCCGGCGCCGGAATCGACATCCTGGACACACTACAAACACGTCAACGAAAACAAGCTCGGCAAGAACGACCGCGATCACTTCCCGCCATTGCTCGGTCAGATTGTTGATATGCTCAACAGCCCGGTATTCGTCGAGTGGCTGAGCCAGCTTACGGGTATAGAAGGGCTGATGTCCGATCCGCTGCTGGACGGCGGCGGGCTGCATCAAACGGAGCCCGGGGGCTTCCTCAATGTCCACGCCGACTTTACCATGCACCACTACCACAAACGCTGGCGGCGTCGCATCAATCTGATCCTCTACATGAACGAACGCTGGGAGGATGACTGGGGCGGTGCCATCGAACTGTGGGACGGTGACATGCAGGCGTGTGTCGAGAGAGTACCGCCATATCTCAATCATGCGCTAATTTTTAATACGAACGAGACTTCGTACCATGGCTATCCGGATCCGATCCAGTGCCCGAATGGTGTTCAGCGACGCAGCGTCGCGCTGTATTACTACGCCGTCGAGGCAGACAGCAGCTATTCAATGAAGTCCACGAACTACAAGAGCCGACCGGACGACAATGCTGTTGCCCGTATTAAAATCTGGCTAGATAAAGTGGCGCTCGATATTTACTCACGCCTCAAGGCGCGATTCGGCTGGTCGGACGAATTTGCCAGCAACATCCTGAGCAAGCTGGCCAGGGGAAAGAAAAAGCGCGACGAATAAACTGAGTAGATATGTGGCAGGTACGGCCTAAATACACATGTGGAAGGTTACCCTCCGCTATCCGCCGGCCAGAGGCGCCTCCCACAGTCAATAAGCACACTTAAAAAGAGTAAAGGGATACGACAAAAACGCCTCACTGGCGTTTGAGCTCTGCCCGTTTCGCATCCAGTAACTGCCGCACCGCGTCCGACGAGGTCTTGTCGATCAGAAGGTCCATCATGGTGACGGCGTTAGCGTGGCCCGCTGCATGCAAGGCAATGATTGCGTCGGCGCGAGTGCTCGGTGACAGCGCGGTGCTGTTGGCGACCTTGAGCAACTCCGGCCGCAGTGCCGGGTAGGGAACCTCAAGCAGAAAAAGTAGAGCCTTGGCCAAGCGCACTTCGCTGCGGCGATCGATCTTTGCAAAAACCGGTTTGAGATCTTCGGCGTTCACTTCGGCACCGGCCTGGACCAGCGGTACCAGGGTGTGATAAGCCTCCGCCTTGAGCGCGATCCCGACGACCGAGAGGTCTTGCTTGTTGCGTGCCGCGATGTCGACCATACGTGATACCAGAAATGCGACCGCCGGAGCGTTCTGCGCACGCACGGCAAGGTGTAGCGGCGTGTTTCCCGATAGATCCGCAGCGTCAAGATCGGCGCTGAACCCGGCAATGACCTGCAGGTGCGTGAAATCGGTCGCAGGTTCGTTGCCGCGGACGCCATGGCGTCGCGCCGCAGCAAAATGGACCGGCCGCTTTTTGGCGAACGGCGTGACGGCATCGGCGTCGGCGCCGCTATCGACGAGCAACACGATGATCTCGGCCGAGCCCTTGCCACCGGCGGCATGGTGGATTGCCTGTCGACCGTACCGATCTGCTGCAGCGATGTCGGCACCTGCCTCGAGGTACATCTCGACGTGTTCGAAGTCGGCCATTCCAACGATGGCATTGAGATTGGTTTCACAGCCGGAAACGGGATCGAGACCATAGTCGAGGAGCAACCGGGCGCGACGTGTCTGCTCGGTCAAATCCTGGATGGCCGGAAACAGCTTGCACGCCATCAGCGGGCATTGGCCCGCTTCGAGCAAGGCTACCAGCATCATGTCTGTCGACTGACGCATTGCCACCTGGAACGGGCTGGGCCGGCCGGTGTTGACATTGGCGCCGTGCTCGATGAGCAACTTGACCAGTTCGGCATTGCGAGCTTCCACCGCCACAGTCAGTGGATTCGGTCCCCTCCTCGGGTAGCGGGCGGGCTTGGCGCCGGCGGCCAGGAGCATCCTGCAGAGTTCCATTCTTTTCGACTTCTTGACGTGCAGTGCCACGGTCAGTGCATTTGCTTTCCTGGAACCAGAATCGGGCTTGGCGCCGGCAGCCAAAAGCACCTTGACGGCGTCAGCCTTGCCGGCGGCACAGGCCATCATGAGTGCGGTGCCGTCGGTCCGATGCGAGGTGTCTAGTTTGGCACCGCGCTCGGCCAGCAGGGTCAGCCATTCCTCAGACTTCTTCGGGTGTCTGGTTGCAATCATCAGGGGCGTGGCGGCCTTGCCGTTGCGGGCATCGATGCTCGCCCCGGCCTCGAGCAGAACACGGCCGAGCTCGGGATCACCCGCGATGCAAGCCCGATGCAACGGCGATTGTCGCTTGTCGTTGAACAATTTGACACTTTCCGGACTTTTCTCGACGTAGGCCTGCAGGGTGGCCGGATCGTTGGCATCGATGATTTCAAAGATCTCTTTGGCGGGGGCGAGTGCTGTGAGCAGCGACACGAGGATTGCTGTTGGCAGGATGGGGTTGATGTTCAACAAAGCCCCGTTGTCTCCTGCAGAAAAACGTGGTGAATAGCGCCGTTGCTGGCGACCAGTTGCCGATTTTTCTCGAATTGATCGCTATTGCCGAAATCACTGACGCGACCGCCTGCTTCGTTGCAAATCAGGACCCCGGCTGCAACGTCCCAGGCATTGAGGTTGAGCTCCCAGAAGAGGTCATAGATACCGCAGGCAACATAGCATAGATCGAGCGCCGCAGAGCCGTCCCGATGAATGTCTCGCACGAGATAGACCATCCTGTCGAAGATCGCCATCGTGTCTGGCTTGACGTTGAACCGTACGCAGGAGAAACCGGTCACCATCAGTGCGTCCTGCAACCTGGCGTTTTGCGAAACCCGGATCGGCCGGCCGTTGCGAAAAGCGCCGCCGCCGCGTTTAGCGTAAAACAGTTCATCAGTGGGTGGACAATAGACCAAACCGTACTCGGTGATGTCGTTCTTACGATAAGCCAGCGATACACTGTAGAATGGATAGCGGTGAAAAAAATTTGTGGTGCCATCGATCGGGTCGACGATAAAGATGCCGTGCTCGGCGCTGCCCGCCCCCTCGCCCGTCTCTTCTCCGTCGAACCTGACGTCAGGAAAAGCTTCTGCCAAAGCGCCTTTGAGATACTGTTCGACTTCCCGATCGGCGGTCGTAACCAAATCGACGGGCGTCTTGAATTCGACGTCGTTCTCGAGCTCGTTGCGGAAATAGGCTCGAGACAGTTCGCCAGCCTGTTTGATGATGGGAATCAGTGTGTCGAGCATTATAGAGAAAGACTGATTATTGGCCGGTTGTTCATTGCAGTGTAGTTCACTCAGCGTAGAAGGTACGGCATCCGCCGGGGTATCGCCAATTGCGCGCATTACGGGATTACTGCGATAAAGTCAGATGCTATGGATCTCGACATCTTATTCTGTGACAATCATCTGCTGGCCGTGGCGAAGCCGGCGGGCATGCCGGTCGTACCGGATGACAGTGAAGATTTGTCGCTTTTCGACATGGCGCGAAGCTGGATCGAAGTAGAGTTCAACAAACCCGGTCGCGCCTTCCTCGGCGTTGTGCACCGTCTTGATCGCCCAGTCTCGGGCGTCGTTCTGCTTGCCCGCACCAGCAAGGCGGCGGCACGACTGACAGAACAGTTCCGCGAACAACAGGTGACCAAGACGTACATCGCAATCTGTCACGGCCTGCCGCGTCAGGATGATGGGAAGTTGGTGCAATGGCTGTCGAAGGACGGGCGTCGAAACCGCGTAACCGCCAGCGCCTCGAAAAGAGGCAACGCCAAACGCTCCGTCACACAATTCCGGGCGCTGCTCTGCGAAGGCAAAAAGACGCTGGTCGAACTGATTCCGGAAACTGGCCGTCCCCATCAATTGCGCGCGGCGATGGCGTCGATCGATATGCCAGTCCTCGGCGACGTCAAGTACGGGGCGCCGAAACCGCTGCCGGACAAGACCATTGCGCTGCATGCGCGTGAACTTACCGTGTCTCACCCGACCACGAAGAAAACGATGACTTTCTCATGCCAGCCCCCGGTCTGCCGGTGGTGGGCTCTGGCGCGGCAGGGACAAGGCAGGAAATGAACGGAAAGAATTGTCCTGTTTTTTAGCGTGAGACACCCGCTGCACACGATTTTCCCCGTATGGGAGCGCTCAGAAAAAACGAGGACATTTCCGTTCAAGCACTATTTACTTCCGCGGCGACGGGGGCAAAGTATGCCTCGACTTCCACTGATACTACTTTCACACCCCCCCGGAATAACACCATGGAAATCTCGCAGGACACCGCTGTATCCTTCCATTACAACTTGAAGTTAAGCGACGGCGAAGCTGTCGATTCTTCTGAGGGCCAGGATCCCATGATCTATCTGCATGGGCATGGCAACCTCGTTCCCGGTCTTGAATCCGCGTTGCTTGGCAAGAAGGCCGGGGACGTTTTCGATACGACAATCTCTGCGGCACTGGGCTATGGCGATCGCAACGACGAGCTGGTGGAGGCGGTGCCGATGGACATGTTCGAGGGCATCGAGGACCTTACGCCCGGCATGCAGTTCCAGATCAACAGGCCGGAAGGCACCCAGGTCATCACCGTGGCGGAAATTGACGGCGAAAACGTCACTATCGACGGCAATCACCCGCTCGCAGGTGAAACTCTCCATTTCCATATCGAAGTGGCAGAAGTCCGCGAGGCCACCCAGGAAGAGCTCGACCACGGGCATATCCACGGTCCCGGATGCCACCACGATTAGCCGCCCCGGTCAGTCCCGCAATGCGTTCAAGCGCTTCTGTGACGGCAGTGCCAGTGCCGTCACCAGCGTAGCGACCGCGAAACCGGTGGCCCAGTACAACGGTGTGCGGGCCGAGAAATTGTCGACCAGCGCGCCAACCAGCCAAGGCCCCGTAAGCGCCGAGATCCCCGACGCGAAACCGATGAGCATGCCGGTCATCCACCGGCTGGCCCGCGACACCAGCCCCTGGCCAAGTTGAATCACGATCGCAGTTGTCCAGGCCATTCCGACACCGATGAACGCCAGACAGATGATCATCGACGTGCCTTCGAAAATCGGCAAAAGCAGCAGCGGAATTAGTGACAGCGCGGTAGAACCGGCGCAGATGATCCGCTCGCGACCGATTGCAGCGGTCATACCGCCGAGCAGCAGGCCGAAAGCCTGTGAGACGTTGAAGATCGATTGCCACTGTCCGATCATGATCTGCCCGTGCCCCGCAGCAGCGAGGTAGGGCGGGATGGTGTATAACAGCACGTACACGCAGAAGAACCGCATCGTATTCATCGCGATAAGCAGCCATATCGGCCAGTGCCGGCCGGCCAGCGCCTGAAACCATGATACCTGGTCATCACTGTCGCGGGTATGGCGCCTGATCGGTCTGCCGAACATGACTGCGCCGACAACGATCAGCGCCAGACCGGGCACGATTGCCAGGATCGTCTGAATCGTTGCAGACGTTTCGGATTCGATTACATAACTGATCCATAACGGCCCGGTCGCCTGACCGAGAAAGCCGCCGACCAGAAAAAATCCAAGCGTCCGGGACATTCCGGAGCGGCCCAGGTTCGTCGCGGTAATTCCCGCTTCCGGATGAAAGAAACCGACACCGCAGCAACCGATCATGATAAAGATGACGGTCGGCAGCAGCGGCTGTTGCAGCATCACCATGCTTATGCCCAGCACGGTCACGACCGCTCCAAGTGCCAGCAGTCGCCGCACATCCACCCGGTCCGACAGCGCGCCCCAAAGCGGCTGGCACAATCCGAATGGCAGCGTGCAGAGCCCCAGGATCATGCCGACCTCTACAGCACTGAGGTCGTACCGCTGCTTGATCGGCAACCACAACGCGGGAATCATCAGCGCGTAGCTGTCGATGACAAAATGAAGGATGGCCAGAGCGAAGATTCGTCGCGTCATCGAAGCTGAAAAGGGGCTGACAAGTGGTTTACAAGTGCTATCTTAGACAGTCAAAGTGCTATTGACCAACGGTCTCCTCGGCAACAACCTTTGTTTTTCGCTGGCTTTGCCTGAAATTGACATGCTCGGCGAATACAAATCTTGTACATCAGCCGCACTCTCAAAACCCACAATCAAGGAGGAATGGTGATGCGGTATCTGTCCATCATGATTCTCGTCCTCGGCCTCGCCGGCACGCAAGTGCTGGCGTCCGGCAACAAGAACGACAGCAACAAGCAGCCGGCATCCAGCGTCGAAGCGGACGATGCCATCAAGATCTGCCTGAAATGCGGCGAGATCAAAGGCGACGCCAAATGCTGCAAGACCGAAGGTCGCACCAAGTGCGGCGGTTGCGGGCTGCTCAAGGGCGCCGTCGGCTGCTGCAAAATCTCGAACACCATCTGCAAAGGCTGCGGCGAGATCAAGGGCACTGCCAAGTGCTGCGACGCCGAAGGTCGCACCGAGTGCGGCGGTTGCGGGCTGTTCAAGGGGTCGGTCGGTTGCTGCAAGATCAAGGCGGACGACAGCGACAAGAAGGAAAACGCCGAGGGCAGCGGCAGATAACACTGCTTAGCCATTCGAAAGCTCTCATAGCGCTGCGGCACCCGACCGGTGCGGCAGCGCTTTTTTTGTGACTCTTTGTCTTTCTGGTGTTGCGACTGAAAGGAGTAGATTACGAGGAGAAGATCAAGATATGTCCCGCTGTTTGAACTGACGCCTGCCGCAGACCCTGAGTTCTGTCGAAGGACAAACTGGCATCTCGAATCATGATCCCCGAAGTTCATGTCGATCTTGCGGCCGATGCGGCCGACCGCTGGCACCTGCCTGAGGCTCTGGCGGATCAGGCCCACGAGTTGCTCGATCTTTACAATGCCGACCTTGGGAGCCCGAATTTCCTGGCGCAGCACGGTGACCATTTGCAGCAATTTGTCGACGCCCATGTACCGTCAGGAATGTACGAAGAGATCGTTGGCCTGGCTGAGCGCATCAACCGGCCACTGCTCGAACTGCTGCTGGCCAACCTGCACTACGACATCATCAAATTCCTCGGTTCAAACAGCCGTTCCGGCTGTACGGCATTCGCGATCGACACCCCCGCCGGGCCGGTGCACGCACGCAACCTCGACTGGTGGTCCGAACTGGATATTCTGTCGCGTTTCACGATGCTGGCACATTTCACCGGGGCACCGGCCGGGCGCTTCTCGGTTGTCACGTGGCCGGGGTTTCTCGGGGCGTTTTCCGCGGTCGCTCCGGGACGTTTCACCGTGACACTAAACGCTGTCTCCAGCAACGAGCCTGCAAGTTTCGCGATCCCGGTACCGATGTTGATCCGGTCGGTACTGGAAAATGTCGCAACTTTCGATGATGCAGTGACGACTCTGGCGACCACGTCGATCGTCTCCGACTGCATGCTGCTGCTTACCGGAACTGAGCAGGGCGAGATGGCGGTCATTGAGCGAACACCGACAAAACACGCGATTCGCCGACCGGAAAACGGCTGCATTATAGTCACCAACGATTACATTCTGCTGGCAGACGAGACGGCAGCAGCGACCGATAGCGAGCTTGAATCGACGTCTGGCGGTCGCTTCGAAAGCGTTCAGTCACAACTGCGCAGGGCCCGGCCCGGATCGTTAACCGAATGTCTGCCGATCCTCCGAGACGCGTCGGTGCAAATGGATATCACCGTACAGCAGATGGCTTTCAGCGCGGCGACCGGCGAGTACATCGTGCTCCCGGTGGTTTAGGCAGTGGAAGGGTGTCGAAATGGGGGGGTGGAAGAATAACTAATTGGTCCTGGATGGTTAGGTAGGGTCGGTGTAACGGAACCCGCATGTCGAACGGTACGATCATTCATCGGTCGGCTTCGTCTCGGCCTTGGTCTTTGCAGCATTGGCTGCGACGAAACCGAGCGCCGCCGAGTTGATGCAGTAGCGCAAACCGGTTGGCTTGGGGCCATCGCGAAAGAGGTGTCCGAGGTGGGCGTCGCAGCGGCTGCAGACCACCTCTGTACGCGCCATGCCGTAGCTGCGATCCGTGTGTCTGGTAACTTTCGATTCGTCGGCGGTATAGAAACTCGGCCAGCCGGTGCCGGACTCGAATTTGGTGTCCGAGCCGAAGAGATCCTGGCCGCAGCAGACACAATGATAGGTGCCATCGGCCTTGTGATCATTGTATTTGCCGGTCCCAGCGCGTTCCGTTCCGGCCTGGCGCGTAATGCGGTACTGCTCGCGGGTCAATTGCTTACGCCATTGTGCATCGGTCTTCACGACTTTTCCATCGGCGTTGGCCGTTGCCTGGACCACGCCGGTATCGTCGTCGGCCGGATTCGCTGCTGATTCGCGGTCAAAGCATCCGGTCAGCAGGACAAACGCCGCTGTCAAAAAAAGTACTTTGCGCATGACGGTCTCCTGTCGTTCAAGCTGATCATAGTTCGACAACTATTGCGAGACCGACGGGTTCCCATCTCGCCCGGCATCCTGCGAAACTGCGGAGTTCTCAGCCAGGCGGAGCCGGCATGTTTGCGACCGCCCAATATGTCTCGATGCCAAATAACACTATGCGGGTTAATTCCTGTTTTCACAATACCTGCCGACAGCCACGCCGGTGCCCGCGGATAGTTTCTTCTGACCGCCTCCCGGCACTGTTCAAATCCGCGGCAGTGTCGAGCGTATCAGAATTTCGGCCCGTGCCGCGACCGGCAGTGCCGGTATCCGGATAACGCTGTAGCCAAGCTCGGTGTACACCTCGAAGATCAACGTATGCACCCGCGCCGCCGTCTCCGGATCTTCATAGCGCACGCCATCCGCCGTCACTTCACCGACCGGTTCCAGCAGGAACGCCAGCTCGTAGCGATCACGTGCATTATCGGCGATAGGCTCCGGTACTGGCAACCCGTCAATGCGCAGGTACGCGATGCCGTCGGGGACACCGCGATCACAGAAGACGATCGATGACGTCGTCCGATCTTCGCGGATCAACTGCTGCTTGAGTACCAGCAGCTGGAAGGCGGTCCTGTTGCGCCATGGCAACGACTCGCCGTCACGCGAGCGCTGTTCAACAATGACGTCACGGGCGGTCTCGCGAACCATGCCGAAACCGAGACGGCTGAGGCAGCCGGCCAGGGTCGTCTTGCCGACGCCCGGTCCGCCGGTGAGCACAAATCGCCGCGGTTCGGGTGCGGTCACTTCTTGGCTTCGGCCAGTTTCTTTTTGAACTTCTCGACCTTCGGCCGCACCACAAGCTGGCAATACGGCTGGCGCGGGTTCAAGGCATAATAGTCCTGATGATACTTTTCGGCACTGTAGAACTTGCCTGCCGGCGAGATTTCGGTGACGATCGGATCGTCGAAAACGCCGTCAGCCTCCAGTCCCCTGACCTTCGTCTCGGCCGCTGCTTTCTGCTGGTCGTCATGGTAGTAGATGACGGAGCGGTACTGCGTACCCTTGTCGTTGCCCTGCCGGTTAAGAGTCGTCGGGTCGTGGCTGCTGAAGAAGGTATCGAGCAGTTCGATGTAGCTCGCTTTGGCTGGATCAAAGGTAATTTGAACAATTTCGGCGTGACCGGAGCGGCCGGAGCACACTTGTTCGTATTTCGGATTATCGGTCTCACCTCCGCCGTAGCCGGACACTGCGGACTCGACTCCATCAATGAGCTGGAACACCGCCTCGACACACCAGAAACAGCCGCCGCCGAATGTTGCAAGCCGGGTGTTGCCATCGCTCATCTTTCCTGCTCCGGTAGTGGTTGGTTTCGTTGGTTCATCCGTCTTTTCGGTCGATCCGCCGGCCAGCAGGAGTACCGCCGAAATGAGAATGACTGTAAACGTAAATATGATTGTGCGCATGGATGGATGCCCTCCAGTGCCGACTGTGTTACTATAGCTCTTGAATACGATTGTAGCGCGAAGCTTTCCGAGCATCGAACCGCTACGGCGCTTATAACGGCCGGGGGCGGTCATGCCACATGAGTCTGATACTATTAAGAACCCGTCATCGAGTCGAAGTTCGGAATGCCGGAATGATCAATCGCCGCCTCAGGCAGCGAAAAAGACCGCGGCACCATAGCGACTGACGCACAGGCGGTCGGCGATGACAAGAAAAGGTCGGGCGAGCGCCGGCGTACTGTGCTGCAATGAACAACAGCACTTTATCGTGCGTCATAACCGGGATAGATTAACCAAGCCGCCGATTGTTCATTCCGGAGGCATCCGGCAACTGCGGAGGATTCGCAAATAAAGAAATTTCTCAAAATTATCGGGACCGTGGTCGCTGTCCTGATTCTGCTTGTTGCAGGCGTGCTCGTCTACGTCAACAACGGCGGTTTCATCAAACGTCATGTGCTGCCGGCGATTGCTGACACATTAGAAACAACGATTACCGCCGGCGACGTGACGTTTTCCATATTCGGCGAGTTGCAACTCAATGACCTGATTCTCGGTGATGCCAGCGAGCCGTTTCTCGACGTCGAAACGGTGCGGGTGCACTATCAGCTCATGCCAATGCTCGGTGGCGAATTCTATGTGGACGAGGTGCTGCTCGAAAACACGACGGTGGCTTTGAAGCAGGCGGCCGACGGTACTTTCATCTTCCCGTTCAAGCTGCCGGAGACGAAGGACGAGCCGCCTCTGGAATCCTTACCCGAGTTCGCGGTGAAGGGCTTCAACATCAAGAACCTCAAGGTCACGCTTGACCGGGCGGCAGGCGATGAAACGCAAGCCGTCGCGGCGGTGCTGCAGAATATCAACGTCAGCATACCGAAGATTGCACTAGGTGAACAGATTGGTGTCACCGTCACCGCCGACGGTACTTACGACGCCGGCGAGCAACTGCAGGCGACATTCGGCTTCCTCAGGATCCGCCTCAATGCCAACCTGCCGAAGGATCTGGTGATCAAGGACGTCGACGTCATCGAGCTTGAGGAACTGCTGATCAACGACATGACCGGCAACGTCGCGGGTGTGCCACTGGATGGTCGGCAGTTGAAGGTGTGGTTCGTCGACAGCCAGTTTGGCATGCAGGAGGCCATGGGCGGTCATATTGAAGTAGAGTTCAACGCCAAGAGCAAACTGCAGATCGACCTTGCGCTGCTCGAGTCGCCGATCACGCCGAAAATCGGCGGCGAACTGGCGGTTGCCTTCAATACATTCGCCCAAAACAACCAGCCGTCCGTGCTCGACCTTATAGGCGTTCTCATTGGTGACTACAGATTCGGCGACACCACGGTCGGTTACGAGGGTGCCATCACGCTGGCCGACAACGGCAGAACGATCGGCAGCCAGGGTAAGCTCAATGTCCAGGAATTGACCGTGGCCTCCACAGAACTGAAGCTGGAGCCGCTGGATGAGCCTGTGCAGATAATCGTCGGACATGACGTCACCTTTGCAGCCGGAAAAGAGTTGACGGTCGATGCACTCCACGTCAGTGCCAAAGCGAAGGGCCGTGAAATTCTGAAAGTCACGTTGAGCAAGAAGGCAACAATTGCTCTGACACCAGGAGCGGCTGGGAATAATTTACCGCCGTCACGGCTGAAAATTGTCAGCAAAGACTTCGACCTGTCTCTGCTGTCACCACTGATCCCGCGCCCGGACAGCTTCACGTTTCATGGTGGCCGATTGACTGACAACCTCGAAGTGCTGATCGAGAATGACGGCAAGAAGATCACCGCCACCGGCACAGTGGACCTCCGTCGTGTACATATCACGGCGTCCGAGAAGCATATCAAGAACCTCGATGTCTCCACCGCCATCGACATCGTCGTCAGCGACTTCGAACGCATTACGGCCAATCCCGGCTCGGTCAAGGTCTCTTCCGATGGCAATGTGATATTCGAGGCGATTCTTCATGAAGCCTTGACGGTGAACGTATCGAAAGATGCGGCGACCGGTGAGTTGCCGCCGGCGAGGCTGACGATCAGCAGTCAGGACTTGGACCTGATGCCTTTCGAGCCGCTGATCCCGCCAATCAAAGATTTTCAGTTCAGGAGCGGTCGCCTGACAGGCAATATCAACCTGCATGTCGAGAACGGCGGCAAGAAGATCGCTGCCACTGGCAGTGTCACGCTTGACAAGGCCGCTTTCCGATATGATCAGGACGAATTCGGCGAGCTCAACATCGCAACCCAATTCGATACGGTTATGACCGACTTTGCCAACGTGCAGTTCAAACCTGCGAGTCTGCGACTGACAACTGCTGGCAGGGAAGCGCTGGACGTAACGGTCAACGGTGAACTGCAGATCAAAAATGCATTCGGCGCCGATGGCACCGAATCCAGCAATATCGAAGGCACCGTCACCGTCACCGAGTTGAAGGTGTCGCCGGGAATCAGCGCGGTCTTGCCCTCTGCTGTTACCGACGCGGTTGCCTTGTCCAACGTCAATCTGGCGGGGACAGCCGTCATCGTCATCGAAGACACGATGAGCTTTGACTTGGTAACCAGCTTGAGGTCAGACGCTATCGAAATCGGCCTTGACGGTTTCAAGATTCCGCCTTTGTCGCATACCATCGACCTCAGTGCAGAATTCGCAGCCGATCAAATGCTGAGATTGCGCAAATGCAGTGTGGTGCTCGACGACCCGGCCGGCAGTCTGGTAACGCTCGATCTTACCGGCAACTTCGACGCATCGATGAAGGGACGCAAATCGGAACTATCCCTGATTGCGCAGCAGCCATTGGTGGTGGACCGTTTTCTCGACATGATGGTGACGAGTTCCGAAACGACCGGACCGATCACCGCACCGGATATCTGGGCCGTCGTCAATGTGTCGCTGGCAAAGGTGAGCTATGGGGCCATCGATATCGAAGATTTCCAGGGGATCATCGTCCACAAAGACGACAAAATCAGCATCGACTCCAGGAACTTCAAGATCAACGGTGTGTCGTCGAACCTGAACGCTTCCTGCGGTTATGCCGCGATCCCGATGACCTATACCTGCGACTTCGATATGGGCGAACAGTCGATCACCCCGCTGGTCACCAGCTTTGCGCCGGAGGCGGCAAGCTACATAGGTGTCGGCAGTATCAAAAGCTTTGCCATCAAGGGCGCCAGTGGTAAAGGCACCAAGTGGCCGGAGTTAATGGACCACCTCAACGCCGATATCAGTTTCGAAGTGACCGGGCTCAGGCTGCTCCAGTTCACCGAGGGCAGTCTGATGAATGTCCTCGGCGCCGCCGCTGGTGTGGCCATCGGCGTGACACCCAATGACCTGTCACTGCAGGCCTGTGGCGGTCGACTGAAGATAGACGACGGCGAAGTGCATCTGGAGGAACCCCTGACCATTCCTACCAAGGCCATGATACTGGTCATCCAGGGCTCATTCAAGCCCACCGGGGATATGCCTGGCGACCTTTGGGTTGAGGCTGGTTTCGGTGACCGCCTAGGGCACGCTGTCAACCTCTATCGCTCGGTTGAGCCGCGCGACGACGGCTACCTATGGAGACCAGAGGGCTTCCATTTCAACGGCTCGATGAAAAATGTGGCAACCTACAAGGAACTGACCGATTTCGTTACGCCCGTGCCGGAAATCGCCGGCAAGCTGGGGGACATCCTCAACGACGCGTTGGGCGACGAGGGCCGGGTGATTCTGCAAGGCGCCACCGACATCTTCGGCACCGGCGGCGTTGTCGGCACCATCGGCGGTCTCCTTGGCGGTGACGATGAGGACGGCACGAAGAACGACAACAACGCCGATTCCATCAAGGAGATAGGCGACAAACTCATTTTCGGTCTTCTCGGCGGCAGCCATAAGGATGAGAAGAAAGATGAAAAGGAGGATGAAAAATCATCGGACGACAAGAAAAAAGATCTCCTCAACAACGCCATCCGCGGACTCTTCGGCAATTGATCCGTTCTACTTTCGGTGTGCCCGTCGAATCCGCCAGGTGTCCCGGGCCATCTTGTACGAGTCGCGCAACGCACTGATCCGCGTGGTTTCAAAGTATGTCCAGGTCACCGGTATCGTCCTGATCCGATAACTTCGGAGCATCGCTATATAGAGCACCTCGACGTCGAACGCGCCAGTGAACGGCACCGAAAATTCCGTCACATCCCCATAGACCTTCAAACGCCCGAAAACATCGTGCGCCACTTCGGTACGGAAAGCCTTGAAGCCGCACTGCGTGTCTTCTATATCGCCCATCGGCAGGATCAGGTGGATGAGCTTGTTGAACATACGCCCCATGATGTGGCGCATCAGCGGTTCATTGACGCGGACAGCCTCAGTGCCTTCCCGTGAGGCAATCACTACGTCATAATCACCACTCGTCAGGTGCGGCAACAGCTTATCCAGCTCGCTGATTGGTGTTGCCAAGTCGGCATCCGCGAAGAGGACATAGGGCTTGATCGCGGCCAAAACACCGGCGGTCACGGTCGGCCCTTTGCCGCGGTGCCGGTTCTGAAGCAGCCGCACACAGTCGTGTTCGGCAATGACCTCGTTGACGAGCGCGCACGTATCGTCGGTCGAGCCGTCGTCCGAAACGATGACTTCGAAATCGCACCCCTGCGCCGACAAGTAGGCCACCACCTCATGCACGTTTCCTTCGATTTCCGGTGACTCGTTATAGGCTGGAATGACTACCGAAATACCAATCTTTTCGTTTATCTCTGACAAAGTGGAACAGGCCTCCGCGCTCACAATTATCTTTCCCGGACGCCCGTTAACTTTGCACCGGTTCTGCGTCGCGCCAGCCAATTAAACATCAGCCGGCACTGTAATGGCTGTGACGATAGGGAAGACTACAATGTGCCATGGGTTGAAGATAAGATCAGCGACCGGGGAAAATCACATGCATAGTGGATGGAAACCACTAATCGGAACCCCATGTTCACGTTCTCTTTCATCGCCGGCGGTGCCTGAAAGGGAAATGACGATCGAGAAGGTGAGGGTGAATTGGCCGAGGATGATCTTCATCGGATTGGCAAACGCTTCACCCGGCAGGGAAATGCGGCTATCGTCGCAACAGGGAGGTGGTATACAATGTACTTCAGGGCAGGTCGTTATGGCAGATCACTGAGTGCAAGTACTCGATGATCCATTCCGCAGACATGGATCATCGGTCGAAACGATCAAGATTCATTACCTTGTCCCACGCAGCCACAAAGTCACGCGCAAAGGCCTGTTGCGAGTCGTCAGAAGCATAGACTTCCGCGATGGCTCGAAGCTGGGAGTTGGAACCAAAGATGAGGTCGACGGCGGTGCCGGTCCACTTGACCTCGCCTGTCCTCTGATCGCGTCCCTCGAACACGTGTTCACATTGTGAAGACGCCTGCCATTCCGTATTATTGTCGAGCAAGTTTACGAAGAAATCATTGGTCAACGTTTCCTGACGTTCAGTGAAGACGCCGAGTCCTGACTGCCCGGCGTTTCCATTCAGAGCCCGCATGCCGCCCACGAGAATCGTCATCTCCGGAGCGGTCAGCGTCAATAGATGTGCTCGATCCACCAGTTGCTCTTCCGCCGGTCTGGAGTTCCCGTTTCCGATATAGTTGCGGAACCCGTCTGCGGTCGGTTCGAGCACGGCGAATGACTCGACGTCGGTTTGCTCCTGCAACGCATCCGTACGCCCCGGCGTGAAGGGAACCGGTACATCGCACCCGGCGTTTTTCGCAGCTTGCTCGACGGCCGCACACCCGCCTAAGACGATCACGTCAGCGAGCGAAACCATCTTTCCGCCGGACTGTGAACTGTTGAACTCCGTTTGGATTTTCTCCAGCTTCTGCAGCACTTTCTCCAGCTCGGCCGGATTGTTGACTTCCCAATTCTTCTGTGGCGCGAGGCGAATCCGAGCCCCGTTCGCCCCACCGCGCTTGTCGGTGCCGCGGAACGTTGCTGCCGACCCCCAGGCGGTTGAGACCAGTTGGGAAATGGACAGTTCTGATGCGAGGATATCACCCTTGAGAGCAGCGATGTCTGTTTCCCCAATCAATTCATGATCCACATCGGGGACGGGGTCTTGCCACAATTGCGGCTCGGGAACGAACGGGCCAAGGCACCGCGAGACAGGTCCCATGTCGCGGTGCGTCAGTTTGTACCACGCCCTGGAGAAGGCGTCTGCGAACTCGTCAGGGTTCTCGTGGAAGCGTTTTGAAATCGGTGCATAGATAGGGTCCATCCTCAGTGTGAGATCTGTCGTGAACATGATGGGGGCATGCTTCTTCGACGGATCGTGGGCATCTGGCACGGTGCCTGCCGCAGATGCATCCGTAGGAGTCCACTGCGTCGCCCCGGAGGGACTTTTTACCTGTTCCCACTCGTAGCCGAACAGGTTGTCAAAGTAGTTGTTGTCCCACTTTGCCGGCTCGGTGGTCCATGAACCCTCCAGCCCACTGCTGATCGTGTCACCGGCTTTGCCGCTGCCAAAGCTGTTCTTCCACCCGAGGCCTTGTTCCTCGAGGCTGGCACCCTCTGGTTCGGCACTGATGTGCTTGTCCGCATCGGCGGCGCCATGGGCTTTGCCGAATGTGTGTCCGCCTGCAATGAGTGCAACGGTTTCCTCGTCATTCATTGCCATGCGGGCGAACGTTTCCCGAATGTCCCTTGCTGCAGCGAGTGGATCCGGGTGGCCGTTGGGCCCCTCCGGATTGACGTAGATCAACCCCATCTGCACGGCACCGAGAGGATTCGCCAGGTCCCGGTCGCCGCTGTAGCGCTCGTCTGCCAGCCACTCGCTCTCAGGCCCCCAGGAAATGTCCTCTTCGGGCTCCCAAACGTCCTCTCGACCGCCAGCGAAACCGAGAGTCTTCAATCCCATCGACTCGAGAGCACAATTACCGGTCAAAATCATCAGGTCAGCCCAGGAGATTTTCCGGCCGTACTTTTGCTTGATCGGCCAGAGCAGCCGGCGGGCTTTGTCGAGGTTGACATTGTCGGGCCAACTGTTGAGAGGCGCAAAGCGCATCGTGCCGGAGTTTGCGCCGCCCCGGCCATCGGCGGTGCGATACGTGCCTGCGCTGTGCCACGCCATCCGAATGAAAAATGGCCCATAGTGACCGTAGTCGGCCGGCCACCAGTCCTGCGACGTTGTCATCAACTCGCCGATGTCCTTTTTCAGGGCATCCAGATCGAGGCTGTTAAACTCCTCAGCGTAGTTGAATGTTTCGCCCATAGGATCTGACAGGGTGGAGTTCTGGTGGAGAATCTGCAGTTTCAACTGATTTGGCCACCAGTCTCGATTTGACAGGGCCCCAGCAGCCGTATGTCTGTGGGATGCGTTCATCACTGGGCACTTGCCTTCGTTACTCATAGTGTCTCCAAGCGTTTGCTAGATGTTCTTCCAACCGTTGAACACGAATTTGACCTATCCCTACATTGTGTGGAACACTCCGAATGAGAGATAGGAGGATCATGTCGCCTCGCGGCACACTTTTTCAAGTCTGCCATCTGTGATTGCCTTGTATTGTGCCGAAGCGATCCCGTGGGGGTTCCATGACTCAAAACCCTCGATTCTTCCTGAGACCGCCATGGAAATACTCGATCGCGGTGCCGGATCGCAAGTATTTGTTGCCAAGTTCCTCAGGTGGTGACCGCGCCTAACACGGCATCGAAGTCGGGTTGATCCGCCACCTCCGTCACGTACTCGACGTGTGTGAGGGTCCCAGCTGCATCGATGACAAAGACTGCTCTCGCCAGGCAGCACTCGAGGGGGCCGTTGCCGATCTGGACCCCATACGCCTCGCCGAACGCGTTGGAGCGATGGCAGCTGAGAGTGGTGACATTCTCGACGCCTTCCGATCCGCACCAGCGCTTCTGGGCGAAGGGAAGGTCGGCGCTGACGACCAGCACCTCGACCGAGTCGTTGCCGGCGATGGCATCGTTGAAACGCTTTGTTTCCTCCTGGCAGACCGGCGTGTCGAGAGAAGGGACCGTTGCGATGATTTGCGTCTTGCCGGCGGAGGAAGAGAGGGAGACATCTTCCAGGTCGGAGTTCTGCAGCAGAAAATCGGGTGCCCTTGTACCAACCTCGAGTTGGGGGCCCTTTAAATCGAAGGGATTGCCTTTGAGCGTGATGGCACCAGCTCTTGTTTCAGACATGATTCATCTCCTTAATTATGATTTCTGGCAGGATTGACTGGGACACTCTCGTGGATCATGGAAGATCGGCATCGCCGGTTGGCCTGGCATAGATTAAGGAGCGTAGTTTAACGCGTCTGCCGCGACAGTCAAATGGACCATCCTGAGCACCAACGGCAAGCGATATTGGAAGAGGATAGAAGTGAAAGCAAAGAACGGCTCGAGTCGGCCCAGCGTGTCCGTAGACAGACGGTTGAGGCAGCGTGTAGATCTATCCGGAATCGGCTGCGAGTGCGGCAACGGTGCATCGCCAGGACCTTACAAAATAGTCTTATCGGAATCGTTATATTCGCCTGATCGGATCTGGTCCATCATGTGTTAGAAGTTTCCATCCGACCTTTTCATAACGCAGATGTTTGGCATGCCAAACATCTGCGGTGCGCAAGGGGCTATTCGATAATTTATTGGAATTTGTTTTGATATGCCAAACAAATGCTTTAATATACCCGGCCACCGCCATCCGGGTTCGGTGAAAGCCACAAAAGCCGGGGACTCAAATGAAACGCATTTCACGTAACATTGCCATCCTCTGCACGATCGTCTTTGGAGCCGTCGGCTGCAGCAAGCAATCCGATACATCCGTGCCCGATGCACCCAATGCCGTCAAGGCTGCCGGGGAAGTCAATGTCTACACCCACCGTCATTACCCTGCCGACCAGGCGCTGTACAGAACTTTCACTGAAAAGACCGGCGTTAAGGTCAATGTGGTCAAGGCCAAGGCCGACGAACTCATCAAGAAACTCGAGATTGAAGGTGCTGCGTCCAAGGCCGATGTCCTGATCACTGTCGACGCTGGCCGCCTGGTGCGGGCCAGAAAGAAGAATCTCCTGCAGCCCATCACCTCATCCGTCCTCAGTACCAATGTGCCGAAGCACCTGCGTGATCGGAACGGCCACTGGTTCGGGCTCACCGTCCGCTCGCGGGTGATCGTCTATGCTAAGGACCGGGTCAAGTCCGATGAACTCAGCACCTACACCGCCCTGGCCGATCCAAAATGGAAAGGCCGGGTTCTCATTCGTTCGTCGAAGAACGTCTACAACCAATCCCTGCTCGCCTGGATAATCAATCGTGATGGCGACAGCGCCGCGGAATCCTGGGCTGCCGGTATCGTTGGGAACATGGCGCGCACGCCAAAGGGTAACGACCGTGATCAGATTAAAGCCGTGGTCGCCGGTGTAGGTGATGTCGCTGTAGTGAATACATATTACGTCGGACTGCTGCTCAATTCGGACAACCCCGAAGAAAGAAAAGTAGCTGAGCAGGTCGATATCTTCTTCCCGAATCAGGCGGACGGTGGGGCGCATATCAACGTCAGCGGCGGCGGTGTCACTGCGGCGGCGCCGAACCGCGACAATGCCGTTAAGTTGTTGGAATTCCTCAGCAGCAGCGAAGCTCAGCAGGTGTTCGCGACGTCGAACTACGAGTACCCGGTTCTGGCGGGCGCGGTCAAGTCGCCGCTGCTCGAATCGTGGGGCGATTTCAAGGCGTCGACGATGAATCTGACGGACCTGGGTGAGTTGAACACCGAGGCGGTGAAAATCTTTGATCGCGTGGGCTGGCGTTGAGTACACTGACTACGAACCGGGCGCGGCTTGGGCGTTTTCTACGCCGGCACTATCACCTGTCGCCATGGTCGGTGGCAACGTTCCTACTGGTGCTGTGTCTTCTGGTGCCCGTGATTGTCGTCGGCTTGAGCTTGTTCGGTGAGGAACCGGCATCGTGGTCGCACATCCGGAGCACGGTGCTTCACCGCTATCTGCTGAACACTGCAGTCGTCGTTCTCGGGGTTGGTGGCCTGACGTTGCTGATCGGCGTCACTTGCGCCTGGCTGGTGACCTTTTACCGGTTCCCCGGCGATCGCATTTTCTCGTGGATACTGGTGGTGCCGTTTGCCTTTCCGACGTATATCGCAGCCTTCGCCTATGCCGGTATATTCGACTACACCGGCCCGTTGCACAGCTTCCTGCGCAACCATCTGGACCTGGCACCGCGCTGGCTCGATATCATGAATCTGCCGGGCGTGATTGTCATTGTAAGTCTGGTGCTTTACCCCTATATCTACCTGATCACGCGCGCTTCGCTGCAACGCCAGTCGGAGCGTATCCTGGATGCGTCGCGCAGTTTGGGGCGCGGCCCGATCTACACCTTTTTCCATGTGGGTATTCCGCTGGCTCGTCCCGCAATCATCGGCGCCCTGACACTGGTCATCATGGAAGTGTTGAACGAATACGGCGCCATGCATTACTTCGGCATCGACACGTTTACGACGGGAATCTTCAATATCTGGTTCGGCATGAACGACACCGCCGGGGCCATGCGACTGGCGGCGATGCTTATGTGTCTGGTCTTTGCCGTGCTGCTGCTCGAGCGCGTCCAGCGCGGCCGGCGCCGCTACGCCACTTGCGGGACGGACTATCGGCCGACAGAGCATCGGCGACTGCGCGGCCTGGCAGCTGTAGGCGCGTTCGTTGTCTGCCTCGTGCCGGTATGTCTGGGTTTTCTGCTGCCACTTGGACAACTGCTGTTGTGGTTCAACCAAAGTGGTACGGAAGCGTTCGACGGCACGTTCCTGGGGCTTTCTATAAAGAGCTTTCTGCTGGCCACCATTGCCGGTCTGTTGACGGTGATCGCTGCTGTGCTCATTGTCTACGCTGTGCGCCTGCATCGCACGGCGTTCATGACCGCGATATCGAAGGCGACGATCCTGGGATACTCCGTTCCGGGTGCGGTCATCGCTGTGGGCGTCATGGTAACTCTGGTCCAACTCGACCTCAGTATCATCAATTCGATTGGACAGGTGTTTGGGGCATCGCCGGGGCCACTGCTTAGTGGTACGGTATTTGCCCTGCTCTTTGCCTACCTGGTGCGGTTTCTGGCGGTTGCTGTGAACCCCGTGGAATCCGGCTTCGACCGGCTGTGCGGGAGTCTGGACGAGGCTTCGCTGTCGTTGGGAAAGTCGCGAATGTACACCCTCCTGCGCATCAATTTGCCCTTGGCCAGGGGCACGCTACTGGCTGCCGGTGCCCTGGTTTTTGTCGATGTACTTAAAGAATTGCCCTTGACACTTATCCTGCGACCGTTCAATTTTGAGACACTGGCCACCAAAACTTTCGAACTGGCCGGCGAAGAGATGGTGGCGCAATCAGCTTGCGGCGCCCTGCTCATCGTCGCTGCCGGTATTGTTCCGATCATCCTTCTCGAACGGTTTATTTCCTCCTCGAACAGATGAGTTTCCTGACTATCAATTCACTGCGTAAGAGTTACGGCCGAAACACGCCCGTGGTGATCGACGACCTGTCGCTTGACGTCGAGAAAGGTGAGATCGTTTGTATCCTCGGCGAAAGCGGTAGCGGCAAAACAACCCTGCTGCGTTTGATTGCCGGCTTCGAGGTTCCGGACCACGGCGAGATCGCCATCGACGAAGAAAAGCTGAGCGGTACCGGCGTCTTCCGGCCGCCTGAAATCCGCGGTATAAGCATGGTATTTCAGGGCAACTCCCTGTTTCCACACCTGACCGTGCGCCGCAACATCGCTTATGGCCTGCATCCGTTCGGTGCAGCGGAACGCATCGAACGACTGCGGGACATACTAGAGTTGACCGGGCTGGAAGACCTTGCCGAGCGTTACCCGCACGAACTTTCTGGCGGCCAGCAGCAGCGGGTGTCGGTGGCTCGTGCGCTAGCCCCGCGTCCCGCCGTGCTACTGCTCGATGAACCGTTCAGCAACCTCGACAATGTCGGTAGCCGGCAAATCCGCGACGACATCGTAAAGCTCATCCGCCAGACACACACGACAACACTGCTGGTGACCCATGACACCGCCGATGCCCTGGCGGTGGCCGACCGCATCGGAGTGGTCAACGACGGTACCCTTTTGCAGATCGGCAGCCCGCGGGAAGTTTACGAGTCTCCACGTACGCGGTTCGTTGCCGAACTCTTCGGGGCATCGAATTTTCTCGATGCCAGGCGGGCGGATAAGGGGGTGTCTATCGAAATAGGTGAGCTGCCGATCGATCCGTCGCGACTCGGTTCCGCAGAGACGGTCACCGTGTCGATTCGGCCCGAACATATTCAGATTGTCGACGCCGGTGAAGATGCCATCCGAGGCCGTGTCGTCGATGCCGGCTTCCACGGCCCCTTTCAGGTGCTGCTGGTCGCGGTCGCTGGCGCGACAGGTCCGGCTGGTGAGATTCGGCTGCACCACTTCGGCACGACAACTTACAAGGCGGACGACGAGCTCCACTTCATTGTGCCACCGGAAAAAATCCACGTTCTCGATGCGGAGTGACAGAGTTTCTTCAGGATTGAACCCTGCCGGCGACGGCAACCGATCAATCTGAAAGGATGGGACATCAAGAACAATGAAGGTCGATACCGAACGGTTCATGCGCGATGGCTATCTGTTGCTGCGCAACGTCGTTCCCGCCGACGAGTTGGCCGACATGCGCCTGACCGCCGAGTTGATGGTGGATGCGGCAAAGCGCAATTCGCAGGTCGCACGTCAGGAGGGCGACCCGCAGGGAGGAGATTGGTACGCGGGCGTGCAGCCGCGGGTCCAAATCCATGAGGTAGTCACCGAGGAGACCGCCCACCTGGTGGATTTCCTCCTCGGTGAGAACGTGTTGGGCGTCAGCGCACAGTTGCTGAGTGCTCCGGAGACGGCCATCTGCAGTGCCGAAATCGCCTGCAGCGGCCTGATCGATTACGGGTATGGCGATTGGCATCGCGATGCGGCTACCGCCGAACAAGCTCCGACCAGCGGCGTCCAGGCGGACATGATGGCCAACTCCATAGGCTATGTGCAATGGAATATCGCGCTTTACGACGACGACGTGTTCTGGTTTCTGCCCGGCAGTCACAAACAGCGCACTACCGATTTGCAGCGCCGGGAGCTGTTGACGGACAACCGGGCCGCCCTCACCGGTGGTGTCCAGATGGATCTCAAGCCTGGAGACGGCGTGGTATACTGCAACATCGGCCAGCACTGGGGCAGCTTTTATTCCAGCAAGCTGCGGCGCACGATCCACCTCGGATTCCGCTCCTTTGGCTCGGACCTTTTCACCACCTCCCACCACTTCCACTGGGATGCGGATCTGGAATTTACGCACCCCCTCTCGGTGCCGGCGCGCGAATTCTATTGCCGCTCGGCGCATTTGTGGGCCGAGGAGCGTGATCGGATCGAGGCCACGCTGCGCGCCCTGGTTCTCAGGGACGAGGCCGACTTTCGCGCCGGTCTGGCGGATTTGCATCCCGGACGCAAGCACCGGATGGTGGCGGTGATCCTGCTCTGCCATATCGCCGCTAAGATCACCCAGATCCAAACGCCGGAACTGGCGACGATGTCCGCGGCGGAGCGGCGGCCCCTTATCGATGGTTCACCACCAGCGGTCTATAGCGAGGAGATGGCGGCTCGGTTCACGGCCGAAGAAGCGGAGGCACTGGGCGAACGTTTTGCCGAGTTGCACCGACGGTTGGACTCCGAAGAAGCACGGGTAGAGGCCCGCTACACCAAGTTGCACGCAGAACTGAAACCGGAAGCCTCCGTACCACCCAACTTCAGATCCCGGTCCCTGCGCTGCTTTAACAGCGAGATGCCCGAAGGCTTCGACGTCGACGAGTTTATCGCCAGCTGGAAGGAGTAGGTTTGCCGTTTGTACTTTACCCTTGAGTGTGACAGGCAGGCATGCGCCGTGCCTCCCAGCGAGGGTGACAGCGCTTCAATCTTGTGCCAGGCGCTCGAGCATCCAGTCAAATTCATCGGTGATCGAGGTGACGATGTCGAGCTTCGGCGGCGGCAGTACATCGAACGTATACGTCTCGATCTCCACGTTGGGACAGTGGTCGGTCGCCAGTTGCAGGAACGCCGGCGTCAACTGGTCCGAGGTGGCAGTCAGTCCACCGGTGCCGACAAACGGCAACGGCACGTGGAAATGTACCAGCCAGGTGCCGAGAGGATTGTCCTCGAGGGCCGCGTCGAGATCCCGATAGCGGCTGGTCAACTTGCCGTCGTTCCACACCAGTGTCTGATGCAGATATACTGGTTCGTCGAAGCTGGACAACTGCTGGCGTGCCGTCACGCCGTTGCGATTGTCGCAACGCAGCGCTGCAGACACATGCACCTTGGCGATCTTCACATCAGCAGCGATGCAAGCGTTGAAAGACGCCATCGGATTTTCACCGGCGACGCAGATGTGGCAGGTATCGAAACACAGGCCGATATAGTCGTGGATCTGTGAATCCCGCTCGTAAAGCTGACGGCAGAAGTCGATGCCTTCGGCGGCGGATTCGAGAAAACCGTCCGGCTCGGGTTCGAGGCCGATGACAATATGGCGGCCGCTGTCGGTGTGTACTTGCCGGGCATGTCGTGCTGCTGCGAGCAGGTTGTTGATTGCCGAGGCCGGCAGTTTCCTGCCGTAGGTGCAAGGCAGGGTGCTGATGGAACCGCGGACGCCATCCGGCAGCAATGATGCCAGCGCGTCGATCAGCGCCGTGGTGTAGTCCAGACGCTCGGCGGTGCCCCAGTCCGGGAAATACACCTGTTCCTTGACACGGGCGCCGTGAAAGACGCCATATGGAAAGCCATTCAAAGTGAAAACGTAAAGCTGGCGTTCTGCCAGCGTGCGGCGCAGCTCCGGTGCTGCGGCTTGCAGCCCAGAGACGGCGGTGTTCGGCACCCAGAGGCCCAGGCCGAACGGTTTATCGCCGGCCACCCGGCGCCCGATGACGGAGGCGTAGCTGTCGATATTAGCGAGCACATCCCCAAACGTCCGCGCCGGATGGACGTTCATGCAGTAGCTCAGATTCGTACCACGGATTTGCATCGGGACCGGCGCTGTGCGAAATTCAAGGTTGAGTGCTGCCGACTTTCCGGTTCATTTCGAGCACGGGCTCCGACATCAGCTTCATGAATCCACGGGCGGTTTCGGAATTGCAGTGCACGAATGTCGGCAGGCCATCGATAATACAAAACTTGGATACCGTCGCAGCGGTCACCGTGGCAGTGTGGTTGTGCTTTGGCAGCGTCGAGATCTCGGCAAACAAGGCACCACAGTTTTCGCTCGTCGCGAGTTTGCCGTCTTTGTTGGTGATTTTGACAGAATCTGTGACTGGGGCGTAAACTTTGGTTCTGGTGGTACCCTGCTCGAAAATGGTCTCGCCTGTCTTGAGTTCTTTCTCGACAAGGTCGCTCATGTTCGAAACAGGGAGTATCATGGTGCCGTTCTTCGGTGGCATGTTGTCAGTCGGTCTGGAGGATTAATATTTGTCCATGAGAACAACGGTGCAATCCCGGGCGGCTTCAAATTTTGTACAGCCCGGCTGCGAACCGAACCGGATGTTACGGTGTTGCAATGGTTGATACGCCCCTTTTTGTTGGTCTGATGACACTCGGCGAGTTGTCGTGGTTGGCTGTCTACATACTGATCGTGCGCCGCAGCTTTAAGGACCGAACCTGCGGCGTGCCGATGTTCGCGGTCTGCGCCAACTGCTCCTGGGAGTTCATTTTTTCTTTTGTCGAGCCGTACGTTGTGCCGCATGTCTACGTTTATCACGCGTGGTTCGCCATGTCGCTGGTACTGGTCTATCTGTATCTGCGCCACGGTCGCGAGGATTTTCCGGAGGGACTGCCGGGATCCTGGTTTCTGCCGCGTTTCGCTGCCACCTTTTTCTTCTGTGCCCTCGGCATCCTCTGTATCACCTATGAGTTCAATGATTTTTTCGGGCTCTATTCGGCTTTCGGCCAGTGCCTTATCATGTCCGTGCTGTTTATCCACATGGCATTGCGCCGGCCGGCACTGGAAGGTCAATCGCTGTACACTGCCTTGGCGCGCTGGCTGGCAACGGCGATTTGCGCCACAGTCTGTTACATGTTCAAGCCCGAATCGAAGGTGCTGAATTTTCTGTATGTCAGCATTTTCTGTGTCGATGCGGTCTATGTCTACGTTGTCTACCATAAGAGCAGGGTGCTGGGACTGCACCCGTGGCGGCGACTATGATGCACGATGCAGAACAATTTCTGGAGTATCTGCAAACCTCCGGGATCAAGCTGGGCCTCGAAAACACTGCGCGCCTGCTCGCGGCCCTGGACAATCCGCACCGGGATCTACGGATTGTCCATGTCGCCGGGACGAACGGCAAAGGCTCGGTTTGCGCGATGATAGCCGCGGCCCTGACGCAGGCCGGTTACCGCACGGGCCTGTTTAGTTCACCGCACCTTGTTTCCGTCCGTGAACGTTTCCAGATTGACGGTTGCGTCATCGCTACCGACACGTTCACCAGCCTGATTTGCGAACTCCGCACAAGGGCCGCGGCACTGTTCGATGAAACGTCACACTCGCCGACATATTTCGAATTCATAACGGCACTGGCGTTCGAATATTTTCGCCAGTCGGCGGTGGATTTCGCGGTGATCGAAGTCGGTATGGGCGGGCGTCTGGATTCTACCAACCTGGTAACACCGATAGTCTCCGTGATCACCACGATTGCCCACGACCACACGGGGGCCTTGGGTGACTCAATAGCGGCTATTGCGGGTGAGAAAGCCGGGATCATCAAGCCGCACGTCCCGATCGTCTGTGGCGAGACCGCGGCAACGGCGGTCGAGGTGATCAAAGCGGTCGCTGCGGCAAAGCAGGCACCGATATACCGGCGGGGCCATGACTTCGACGTTGCCAACGTCGTCTTGCCGGCCGCGGCCGGTGACGGGCCATTGCCGCCACAGTCCTGCCAGGTGACCTGGCGTGATCACAGTGTACAGCTCGAGATGCGATTGCCCGGGCGGCATCAGGCGGAGAACGCTGCAACGGCGTTTGCAACGCTACAGGTGCTCCGTCAACAAGGCATCAAGCTGTCTGCGGATGCGGTCACCGCAGGTATTGGAGGGGCGAAATGGCCCGGCCGATTTGATCAGCGTCCGGGCGGCATCATTATCGACGTGGCTCACAATCCGGCGGCACTGACGCGGTCGCTGCAACTTCTGGAGCAGTTGTATCCCGGCGGCCGCTGGCTGGTGCTGTTTTCGGTGATGCAGGACAAACTGTGGCCGGAGATGCTGGCGGCTCTGGAGCCGTATCTGTCCGGAGTGATTCTTGCGCCGCTTGCTTATGAACGGGCGGTACCACCGGCAGTAATTCGCACACATCTGCATGCGACACAAGCAGAGTTGGAAGTTACAATTGTCGAGAGTGTGCGAGATGGCGTGGACCGCTTGCGCCAGCATGGCGCCGGGCTGGTTCTCGGCTCTGTCTTTCTGGCAGGCGCGGTCCTACGGCTCGAAACTGGACAAAAACCGATCACACCAGGGGATGACCAATGAAAATGATACGAGCCTTTTTGCTGTCCGTACTGCTGATGGCCGGTGCCGCCGCCGTTGAAACCGATGCCGATGACCACGAATTGCTGCGGAAGCAGCAGCGTGAGGTGGAACATGCGCTGCTGACGAAACGGCATGAGTTGCTGAAGCAGGACGCGGAACTGCGCGATCTGAACGAGCGAATCATGAAGTTGCAGATGCAGCTCGCCAGAAAACTCGACCGCCGACCGGAAATCATTGAGTTGCGCCGACGGCTGGCTGTCATCGAAGGCCGGGTAGCGGAGACTGGAGAGTAACGATGTCGCGCCAGCACCGCGAATTCGGAAAAGCCGTCGCCGACTTCCTCAAGACTGTCGACGTAGTCAGCGCACCCGCGGACACTCTGCCCCGGACACGGAAGATCCGGAGGAGTTGGTGGACGACCTGCTCTGTGACCACGGTGAATGGATTTTTGAACGCTGGGTCGACGACTGCCTGGAGTCCGTGCCGCGCCGATCGTATTTCAAGGGCGCCTGCTTCCGCATTGCACTGACGCCGTACGAGCGGGAAAACCGCATCCTGATCCCCGGGCACCGGTTCATTCCATTCTGCAACCCGACGGTTATGCCTTTCGAGGTGCAACTGAATTACCGCGGCGAACTGTTGTCGACACGGTCCATCACGTGCTGCGTTGGGGACGTGCTGATCTACCACAGCCTGCTGCCGACCGCGGCTACCGCAGGTCTGTTGCTGGCACACCGGCAACTCGATTCTCTCGAGCCTGACGCCCTGGCGCCGGCGGCACAGGTGGAGATGGATGTGTTCGACCTGGCTGCGGTCTTTGAACATGACAACATCAGCGACAGCGACACCCTGCTACGCACGGTGACAAGTTGGTAAAACGGCCGCTATGACGTCGTCAATAGCCCATTGTTGGAACGCGAGTTCGACTTTGCCTCGGTTCGGCGCTGGAGTGACACGCTCGAGCAACTTCTAATTGGCGGTTGTCGACGAACTCAGCCCGACGACCACGGTTTCTGAGCAAGTGGCACAGGCGCTTTTCGCCGCCCCCCCCCCCTTCCTGCTGCCCGAACCCGGCATGCACTTCGGCGGGTTCCTGAGCTGGAGCCGAAAAGTGCGCTTGCGTGGCGACAGCACGCGCCATGCAGCAAATGAGAACCTGCGCCCCAAGCCCAGCCGCCCTAGGGATGGATCAAGCATCCCCAATTTCACAAGGCGTTGATCGTTTTATGTATATATCCATACATTAAATGTATGGATATGGCCGGACGTGATTTGCCTTTGCTTCCAGTTTTTAATTGTAAATATTTAATTGACAACAAGTAATGTTTTTTAAAACTTTAGTGGCACGAATCGTCCTGTTCCTGCAGACAACCAACACAGGAGGTGAACGATGAATCCGACAACCAGACATTTCAGACGGCCGTTGATCGCCGGCGTGCTGACTGCGGCATGCCTTTTCATGACTGGTGCGAGAATGGTCCACGGTGCCGGGCTGCTGGTGGCGGACGGCGGTTTCGGCGGTGCACTGGAGATTCGCGACCACGAAGTTGAGGTGGTGATCAACAGCGGCATAGCCGTCACCACGGTGACCCAGGTCTTCCAGAACACCGAGGCGCGTCAGGTCGAGGCGCTTTATACCTTTCCAGTGCCGAAGGGTGCATCGGTCTCGAACTTCAGCATGTGGATCAAAGGCAAGGAGATGGTTGGCGAGGTGCTGGAGAAAGAGCGTGCCCGCCAGATCTACGACAGTTACAAGAACCGCGGAGAGGATCCGGGGCTGCTCGAACAGGTCGACTACAAACGATTCGAGATGCGTGTCTTTCCGATCGCTCCGAACGCCGATCAGAAAGTGCAGATCGTCTATTACCAGGAACTGGATTTCGATTACAACTGGGCGACCTACCTGTACCCGCTCGAGACGGTCACCCGCACAGAATTATCTGCGAACTCCGCAGAGCGCTTTGCCTTCTCGATACGGGCTGAATCGTCAATTGCCGTGTCGAGCGTGGAATGTCCGAGCCATGGCGATGCTGTCGCCTTCAGCCGTCACGACGCGCATCACTTTGCGGCGAGCCTGGAAACTCGCAACGGCAGCCTCGAGGGTGACCTGATCATCGCCTACAAGCTGGAACGTCCGCAAACCGGTCTTGACCTGGTCACTTCCCATCGGGGCGACGAAGACGGCTATTTCCAGCTTACCCTGACTGCCGGTGATGTGCTGAACGAAGCCAGCCACGGCATGGACTACGTCTTCATCACCGATATCTCCGGCAGTATGAACGAGGCGGGAAAAATGCACACGGCAAAGCACACGGTCGGTGCCTTTGTCACATCACTGGGTGAGCGGGACCGGCTGGAGGTGATTGCCTTCAATATAGAGCCGAAGATGCTGTTCGATACGTTGCAGCCCGCCGGCAATGATACCCGCACCGCGGCTCTGCAATTTCTCGACGAACAGAAGCCGCGCGGCTCGACCCTTCTCGATCCGGCGATTCGCATGGCCTACCGCTATCGCGAGCCGGGGCGGCAGCTCAACGTCGTGGTTATCAGCGATGGCATGACGAAGACACGAGAGCGCCGGGATCTGCTGCAGACGATCGCCAGGCGCCCGGAGAACACGCGGGTCTTCTGCGTCGGTGTCGGCAACGAAGTAAACCGGCCCTTGCTCGAACAGCTTGCCACGGACACCGGTGGGCTGGCGGCATTTGTGTCGAACCGGGCCGACTTCAATCGACAGGCGCGCGGTTTCCGGCGGGCTCTGACCCGGCCGGCCGCAGGCAACGTCAAGATAGATTTTGCGGAGATCGCAGTTTACGACGTTGTGCCGAAACAGTTGCCGGACCTGTACCACGGCTCGCCGATCCGCGTGTACGGCCGCTACCGCGGCAGCGGCGCCGTCAATGTAAAAGTCAGTGCAGACGTGGAAGGACACACCGTCATTGCCGATGCACCGTTTGAGTTTCCGGCGGTCGACAACGACAACCCTGAGCTCGAGCGCATGTGGGCCTGGCACAAGGTGGACATGCTGCTGAAGCAGGCGGATCGCAATGGCACGCGGGACCAGATTATTCCCGAGATCGTCCGGCTCGGCGAAGGCTACGGCATCGCTACTGAGTACACGTCATTCCTGGTGCTCGAGAACGATCAGGAGTACCGGCGCTGGAAGATCGCCCGGAACAATGTGCTGCGGCTCAACCGGGAACGGGCGGCGGAAGAACGAGTGCTGGCGAAGTTTAACGGGATTCGTGACCGCGCCATGGCTGGACTCGGTCCGAGCGCTGTCGACACGCAGCCGGTTGATATCACGCCAGTGCGGCAATCCACAGCACCGACAGGGACCCGCCCAGTCCGCATTCCCACCGAGCCGTCTCAACAACGCCGTCAGAGCCGTAACATCAGTTTTGGCGGCGGCTCCGGCCCGGTAGGTCTACTGTTCACTCCGGCAGTGCTGCTCCTGGCATGGCTGAAACGACGCCGGTCCGAGGATGCTGCGGGCGAGCCATCGTGATGATTGACGCATCCATGACCGCAAGCAGTGCTGGCACCGGGCGTTCCCGGGGCATGATGCGCTGGCACCCGGAGCTTGTGGTATTTGCCGGCCTGCTCATCGTTGCCAACCTACACCTGCTCGGGGTTCCGACCGCGGAAGCCCTGATTTTTCAAGGCGATCTCGTCATTGCCGGCGAGTTATGGCGGGTGTTCACGCATCCCTTCGTTCACGTGAGCTTTTATCAATTGGCGCTGGATGGCGGTGCCTTTTTCCTGTGCTACATGACTTTGCGCCAACCGCATCTGGGCAAGCGCCTGACGGCGATTGTTATCTGCAGTCTCGGCGGTCTTGGCGGTGCGTATCTTTTCGGTTCTGTTACGGTGGCCTACGGATTCTGCGGACTTTCCGGGGCGGCCCACGGTGTCCTGGCACTATCGATGCTCGAGATGATCTCCGACGAGGATCGAATCAATCGAATGACGGGCTGTGTGTGTCTGGCGATTCTGATCGGCAAGTGCGTGTACGAAGTCATTACGGGGGTGCCGTTCCTGGGTGGTCTGCACTTTGGAAACATCGGCGTACCACTGCTCGGCTCTCATCTGGGCGGTGCGGTTGCCGGCATGGTGATTTACGGCCTGTGGGACCGGAGCAGGTGTTCCGTGTTGCGTAAATGCCCTTGAACATCTGGAACCGGAACTGTCATATGTCGCCGGACAGAGCCGTAGCGCTGCGAATAGAACACGGTCAATCTCAAGCCCCTGCCCGGTCCATGTATTGCTGTCGCAGGACGCGGCGCATGACTTTGTTCGAGGCGGTGCGTGGCAGTTTGTCGGTGAGAACGACGTCGTTGATCTTGAACAGCGGATTCAAGTGCTGCCGGATGGCGGACTGCATTTCGGTCTGCAACGCAGAAATTTCGACCTGGGCATCGGCGACGGTATACAGGACAAGTTGTGATGGCCCGCCGCCCGCTGGCATAACGGCGATCGCTGCGGTCTCGACGACGTGGTCGACTTCGGCAACGACCCGTTCGACTTCCGCTGAACTGGTTTTGATGCCGCCGAGATTCATGGTATCGTCGACCCGGCCGTGGGCTCGAAAATAGCCGTTCGGCAACTGCTCGATCTGATCGCCGTGGCGCCGCAGCATGCCGCCGTCGGAGGCCGTTGGGGTGCCGGCAAAGTACACGTCGTGGTGGTCGCGGTTCAGCAAGGTGTTTGATAAGCCGATGGACGGTGGTACAAGGAAAAGCTCGCCGTTGGTGCAGGGCAGTCCGGCATCGTCGAGGATGACCGCATCGATACCCAGCGCCAGGGTGTTCATCGTAGCCGGCGACCCCGGGCGGACGACGTTGCCGGTGATGTAGCCGCCGCCGATCTCGGTGCCACCGCAATACTCGATGACTGGCTTGTAGCCGGCCAGCCACATGAGGTACAGCATGTCTTCGGCATTCGAACATTCGCCGGTGGAACTGAAGGCGCGAATCTTCGACCAGTCGCAGTCTTCCATGCAGGCCGTTTCGTGCCAGCTACGGACCAGACTGGGAATGACGCCGAGCATGGTGACGCCGGCGTCCTGAATGAAGCGGCCGAAGCCGATACCCGCTGGCATTCCGTTGTACAGCGCCATGGTGGCACGATTCATCAGGCTGGCGAAGATCAGCCATGGGCCCATCATCCATCCGAGGTTGGTGGGCCAGGCCACAACATCACCGGGGTGTACGTCGTGGTGAAAGTAGCCGTCGACAGCACACTTGATGGGGGACGTCTGCGTGAAGGGTATGGCTTTCGGGTCGCCGGTCGTACCGGAGGAAAAGAGAATATTGACGGTCGTCTCGGGCGTCGAAGCGACTGCATCGAAACAATCGTTGTCGGAGAGAAAATCGCCCCAGCTGCAATCGCCATCGCGCAGATCGACCGTAAGCGCTGCACCTGTGGCGATGACGATTGCCGGTGGTGCATCGGACTCGACGACACGTTGATACAACGGCAGGGATTTGCCGGCGCGGGTGATTACGTCCTGGGTAAATATCGCCTTGGCTTCGCCTATGCGCACACGAATGGCGATTTCGCCGGCAGCAAAACTGTCGGCGATGGAAACGACAATGCCGCCCATCTTGATGATGCCGAGGTAGATGGCGACGGATTCAGCGGTCATCGGCATATCGACGGCAATAGCATCGTTGGCAGCGAGTCCCATTGCAGTGAGACCATTGGCGACGCGATTGGTCAGGGCTTCGAGTTCGGCCACGGTCCAGGTCTGCAGGGGGCCGTCCTCGCCCTGGAAAATAATTGCCGGTGCATCTGGAGCATGAGCAAAGCAACTGTCGGTGATGTTCATCGTTGCACCGGGCAGCCAGCGTGGCGTCTCAATGCCGGAATCAGCATCGACGATGGCGTCATATGGTCGGCGGAAGCGGACGCCCACGAGCTCGATGGCTCGGGCCCAGAACTCGTTCCGGTAGGTGACAGACCAGCGGTGCAGCGCTTCGCTGCTGTCGAGCCCGAGTTGCCGCTGCAGTTGCGTGATGTTGGCGGCGGCAATGTCGTCAGGTGCCGGTGACCAGGCGGCGGGTGGGCTGGCATCGGCATCGTCGCGGCTGAATATTTCCTGGTACACGGCCCGATGCACTGCGAACGGTTCACTGGCCTGCAACAGCGCCGCACCGGCCTGCTGCCAGCGTACCGCGGGTACGGACGGCAGGCCGTCCAGGTGCTCGGCCCAGTACTGCGCCTTGTCCGGCGTCAGTCCGGACTGTATTAGTGACTGCTTCGTTGTCATGCTTCTACGCCCTCCGCTCCGATTTGCTTCCTGAACAAGGTACTTGATTTTGCCGTTGCCCGCCAATTCAATGCGTTATTTGGTATTTCTGTTTCCGCTGCTGGTGGATGTGACGATTGCCTGCTTCCTTTTTGGCATGCCGGTGCGGGCTAGCTACCTGGGACTGACGGACACTGCCACGGGCTGGTTGTTCACGGTTTTCAACGTGAGCTACATCCTCACAGCGTTTGTCGTCGGCCGCTGGGGCCGCGGCCAGATGTCGGTACTGCTGCTGCTAAGTGCCGGCTCACCGGCGGTGTTCGCGCTGATTTTTTTGATTGACGATACGGCATGGCCGCTGGCGATTGCGATGGTAGGACTGGCGATATCGTCGAGCAGTTTTTTTATCAGCTTCCAGTTGAAGATGGGGTCGGTCACCGGCATGCATCCGCGGCGCAGCGCGGCCTGGTATGCGTTTGCCTGGTCGACGGGCATGGCGATCGGGCTTCTGGTGCAGGGAGTTGTGTCGGGGCCAGGCAACCCCTGGTTCATTGCGCCGATGATAATCATGCCGCTGGTCGTCGTCGCGCTGCTGCTGCTTTACCGGGCCCGCCTGCAGGCCGTGGTGGTCGACGAGGAGGCGGACGACGATCTGGTTCACGATCCGCGCTATGTGCTGATCGGCCGCATCGGCATCGTGACGGCGGTAATTGTGATGTTCGGCTGCATGGGCATCCTGCCGAAAGTCGGACTGGAGGAGCTGGATATGAGCACGATGACGATGGGTGCGATGCTGTTCCTCAGCCGCCTGACACTAGCGATCTCGGCGCTTGCTTGCATGGCGTATACAAGCTGGCTGTACAATCCTGTGGTGTTGGCAGTGGCTAATATTCTGGGTATTTTTGGTTTTTTACTGGCGGCGGTGAGTGGCAGCAATGCCATGCTGCTTTGCCTCGGTCTCTGTGTTGCCAGCATCTTCGGCGGGGTATGTTTTTACCAGGCAGTGGTCTACGCGATCATGGCTCCGGCGGCGGCGGCGCGATACGTGGCGTGCAATGAGATGCTGGTCGGTACCGGGGCAGTGGCCGGGTCACTGCTGGCGGGCTATGCGGCGGAGTTGCTGGGTGCCCAGGGCCTGTTTTTGGCGGCGGCGGCAGTCATCGGCATCGCGCTGGTTATCGAAATGCTGGTCCTATCACGCGGCAACGGGCACGCTACCCAGTACTAGTTCTGCTGTTCCGGTATGGTGGGCGTGAAACGATCGTCGAAGTACTTAACTTCCGCGGAAGACATCAGTCCCTTGAAGAATTCATCCCGCAGTTCGCGAGTTTTGTGGGCTCGCAGGATCGTCGTAATTTCGGCGCGTACGGCGCGCTTGCCGTTTTTGCGCTCGAGTTTCGCAGCGAACCGGTCCGGGTTCGCCGCGAGATATTCGTCGATAGTGGAGACGGCGATCTTGATCTTCTGCAGGTTCTCTGCGGTATTTTTCTTCAGGTAGGTTTGGATCAGCAGGTTACGCTCCGGGTCGAACCCGGTCCGCGCCGGTGCTTCGAAGCCGTCGCTTTCGGCTTTTGCGGCGACGAAATAATTCTGCAGCAGGCTGAGCATTGAGAGGCGAGCGTTGGGAACAACCTGCGGCGAATCGGAAACGGTGACGGGATAGAGGTCTTTGACGGTCAATTCTTGCTTGCTGATCTCGATTTTTACGGCGAAAATCGCGTCAAAATACGCTTGCACCTCCTTGCCACTTGCACCGCGGTCTGGTTCCTCGGCGCCTGCACGCTGGTGGATCAATTCCCACAGATCTTCTCTTTCACCGGCGCTGCGCGCGCGGTTGATGAAGCTGGCTTTAACAATGTCAGCCGATACAGCCGTGCCGGCGACATTGAAGTTTAATTCGGCGAGCGCCTCATCGATGAGCTTGGCAAACTGGTCCGAGCGTTGTTTCATGGCGATGCGGCGGCGGATCGAAAGGAGGGCGGAACGTTCCTCCATCTCGGCGAACTCCTCGGCGTGAGCGGCGTAGTACACCGCCGCTTCGGCTTTGATCAGATTGGTGTTTTCCTGACTGCTGGCCGGTATGTGGCTGCGCAGGTATGCGGTGGCCGTGGTGACGACGAGGGAGCGGGCAAACTGGGTCTGTGTGGCAGCGATCTGTGCCTGAAAATTGGGATCGTCTGGGATACCGGCAGCTTCAGCCGCTTGGACAATGACCTCGTTGGTAACAACACGAGGCAGGACTTTTCGGATGAGTTTGGTACGCTGATTGGTGTTCAATTTCTGATGAAAATTGCTCAGAATAGCACTTTCATGAATTTTGACGCCATTGACGGTAGCGAGTACCGGGTCATCTTCAGCCGTGAGCTGAAACGGCCACAAAGCAGCGACAGTGACAATAAGGGCCAGCTCAAAACGATACATTTTAATCCTCCGTGATCAATGCTGCAGATGAATACAGGAGTTCCCTGAGTTTCAGTTTTGGGCGGTCGAAAGATTAGTTCTGAGTGGTAGAATTGCAAGGTACGCGCATATTCCATACCAGCCGGCGGTGGCGAAAACCCCTGCGAGAGAAAGTCTCCGGACATATGACCGATAAGCCCTACGGACCCAAGTGACACATCCCAGACTCGATCGTTCACAGATACGTATGAAGCCTTTGGCAGAGCGTGCTAACAAGCAGCGAATCGAGGCGGACCGCATCATGCTCGACGCCAGGCCGACGGGGCTCGATGACGAGACTGCCACCGCTGTCGGAGTCACGGCCGAGCGCATTCGCAAGGCCCGGATGGCTGGGGACCCGGTCATAATGAGTTTCGGTGCCCACACCATCAAGAACTGTCTGGCGCCGGTTCTGATTGGATTGATGGAGGACGGCTGGATTTCTCACCTGGCGACCAACGGTGCGGGCATCATCCACGACTGGGAGTTCGCTTGGCTGGGGGAAAGTAGTGAAGACGTCCGGATCAATGTTGAGCGTGGCGAGTTCGGCAATTGGCAGGAGACTGGTTACTACATCAACCTGGCCCTTGTTCTGGGGGCTTACCTGGACCAGGGCTACGGTGAGGCAGTTGGTAAAATGATCGAGGACGAGGGCTTGGAAATCCCCGACGCCGCTTCGCTGGTAGCTATGGTGCGCGAGGCTGTCGATGACGAGCCAGAGGTTGCCGCGGCTGCCGCCGATCTTTTGTCGACAGTTCGTCGTTTCGGTCTGTCTCCGGGTTGGCTGGAGGTGCCGCATCCGTGGAAGCGTTTCAGCGTGCAGGCAGCGGCATGCCGGCTCGGCATTCCGTTTACGGGCCACCCGATGATCGGGCACGACATCATCTACAATCACCCGATGAACCATGGCGGTGCTCTGGGGCGGACTGCACTCCGGGATTTTCTGACTTTCGCGGCGTCAGTCAGCCATATCGGTGCCGGCGTTTATCTCTCCGTCGGTTCAGCCGTCATGTCACCTATGGTTTTCGAAAAATCGATGTCGATGGCTCAGAACCTGGCTCTGCAGGAGGGGCGTCATCTCGACACTCATCATATTGTGGTAGTGGATATTGCGCCATCGCGCTGGGATTGGCGGCAGGGGGAACCGCCGGAGGACAATCCGGATTACTACCTGCGGTACAACAAGACGTTCAGCCGCATGGGCGGCACCATGCAATACCTCAACGCTGACAACCGCGATTTCCTGCTGGCACTTTTCCAGGCACTGGCGTGAGATTTGGCGCCGTGATCGCGAAAGGGCTCCGGACTATCCGGAGGCGGTAGGTATGCTCAGCGTGTACGCGGGAGCGGCGTCAGCCCGACGGTCTATTCCGCTTCATGCACCGTCTGCTCAGCGCGTACCCGGGAACGGCATTCCGGACAGATGCCGTGACTGAAATCGGTGCCGAGTTTGTGGCGGATGACAGTTTCGATCTGCATCCATTCCTCCTCGTCTCGCAGTCGTTTGCAGTAGGTGCAGATGGTAACGAGCCGATTGAGCATGCCGATGCGTGACATGTAGCCGAGGATGCGTTCGGCGACGTCGAGACGCATGCGCAGTTCGAACGCATTGACCGGCTTGAAGAGGAAATCGTCGATGCCTGACATCGAGGCCAGTTCGTAATTGTGATCGGTGTGTTTCCGGGCAGTTGCCACGATGTAGTAGGTATATCCGGCTCTTTTCAACTGGCGGATATCGCGGCAGAGGGTCAAGGCGCCCATGTTGGAGTCGTTCCAGTTGGCGATGACCAGGCGTATGTCGTGCTCGCATACTGCCTGCAAAGCCCGACCCGGATCGTCGACACGAATGATTTCGTGGTCGCCGTCCGTCAACAGGTTTTGCAGATGCAAATGGTCGGCATCATCATCATCGACTACAAGAATTCTCATTTACTCTCACCAATTATCGATGTCGTGCGTTTCACTTCCGCAATGACAGTCGGTTGTCCGGGACACGAAAATCACGAACACGAATACCGCGAACACAAGTATGTTATAAGACTTTTTCCGGGAAATTTCAACTGTTAGACGCGGAAAGCTTGTAACAGAGCCCGGGTACGACGCAAAGAAGGCAACCGGACCTGTTGCGAAGCGCTCGTAAAATCGACAGGACGCGTGTTGTCTTGGCTTTCTCAGCACATCCACAATTCGCACACGGAGAACTGTAATGAATATTTTAACTCACTGTTATACTGTAAATTATATCTCAAATTAACGAGGGCGGCGCAGCAAAATATACCTGGGTGTCCACCGGGTCGGCTAGCCTGCCAAAGCAAATGTGAGCCGTATAGAGAGTCGATCAGTTGGTGGCTGGAGGATGGCTGTGACAGCGCACACATTTACCAGGATCTGGTTGCCGACGAGCAGTTTAGCGGCGGGTATCGGTGGGGGGCAGCGTTTTGTGCGGGGGTTTGCACGGGAGCTACGAGCTATTATCAACGCTCTACCCAACTGTTGTTTGTGCCCTTGAGGTCGTTGACGATCCGGCCTTGCAACTGTGACGCGATAGTAAAGAAGCTGTTGTCCGCCGATCCCTTGACCCGGGCGTGCCGGTTCTTTGGCACCGCCACGGTACCTGAGTAGTTTGATTCCGTTATCGTCAGATTATCGTAAGGGTACGGGCCCTGCACGAAATTGATCACGAAATTCGAACCGTCCAGAATGATATCCAGTGGCTTGACCTCGTTGACTACCGGTGCTGCTGCGGTTTGTGGTGGTACTGTGACGATGGCGAAATCGGCACGCGCCACCGCCAGTTGGGCCCTAAGTCCGCGGATTTCCTCCTCGGCGCTCCCCACCGTCTGCCTCAATTCGGTCAATTGCTTTTGGACCGAGTCGGTGGCGGCAGCAGCAATCTCCGATTCGTCCCGTACTGCTTTGACGGCGGCCAGCAATTCGTACTCGTCCCTCGTCAACTCCATCCGCATTTCCGCCATCTCTTCCGACAGATGCGTCGCGGTCTGCGCTGCGTCGATGCTTACCTTCTCGGCAGCGATAGCGGCTTCGAGTGATTCGCGGCTCATCTTCTGCATGCGTGCCGCGGCATCCGCGCTGCTGGCAGCGGCCTGACGAGCTGCGTCGGCGGCACGTGCCGACTCCGAGGTGTCGAGGCGCGAGTATGAAACCGTTGTTTCGGCATTTGTCGCTAGGCGATCGAGCACTTCGACGCGCGCATCGAAGCCGCGCTCGATTTTGCCGGCGACATAGACGACGTCATCGACCAACCTCTCCGTTCGCGTCATCATGTCGGACAATGTTTGTATCTGCCGGTGCATCCAAACCAGAGCGAATACGCCAACGATGGCAACCAGGATGGCAATCGTGCGCCACTGCCTGGCAGTCGATTCGATGCGGGCAAGCTTACGGACATCAGACATTTTCAAGCTCCGTTGTCGATGATGATGGCGTTACTACGGCCAAGCTCGAGAATTCCTTACTATACACAGAGAAACAATCACTTGACAATAGGCCACGGTCAGCTAGTGTTGTCTTTCCAGACGGACACCCGAATTGAGGAGATAATGAAAAGAGCATTGCTTTGCGCCGCCTTCATCTTTCCGGTCCTTTCAGCGGGAACCACAACCTTCCGCCTCGGCGTCGATGTGCTGATGGAGGCGCTAGACAATCCACGGGTGTATCCGGGATATGCCGATCTGGTACTTGGTCGACGGGTCGGACTGATTACCAATCAGACCGGCCGCAATCGAGAGGGCGTGCCAACTGTCGACCTACTGCACGCTCATGACGCCGTAAACCTGACGCTGCTTTTTGCGCCGGAGCACGGTATCCGCGGCGTTATCCCAGCTGGCGAAGCCGTCGACGAATCGATCGACAGTCAGACGGGCCTGAGGATACACTCGCTGTACGGTGCCAACGACAAGCGACCGCCACGGGTATTGCTGGATCAGATCGATGTGCTGTTTTACGACATCCAAGATGTTGGCAGCCGGGCATACACCTACATTTGGAGCATGGCGGAAGCGATGGCGGCGGCCGGCGAACATGACAAGACGTTCGTTGTGCTGGACCGTCCCAATCCGCTTGGTGGCCACACGGTCGACGGCCCGATCACGGAGAGCAAATGGTTGTCGTTCATCGGGCTGTATCCGATTCCACGGGTGTATGGGATGACGGTGGGCGAGCTCGCACGGTATCTCAACCGTGAGCATGAGCTGGACTGCAATCTGATTGTCGTGCCGATGACCGGATACAGCCGCGATTTGAAATGGGAAGACCTGGGGCTGGAATGGATTCCGCCGTCACCGAATATTCCGTCCGCAGCATCGGCTGCGACTTTCGCTGCCACTGGCACGCTGGGTACGCTTGGTGAATTCTACATCGGCGTGGGCACGCCACACGCTTTCCAGTTGGTCGGCGCGTCCTGGCTTGATGCGGAGGCCTCGGCGGAGTCCTTGAATGCCTATGAATTGCCGGGTGTCAAATTCGTTCCGGTGGTGGTGCCCAACACGTCCGGAGGGCAGGGGGGGGAGGGCATACAGGCAGTGTATCTGCAACTGACCGAACCGACACGATTCTTGCCGGCGACCACCGAGCTTGTGTTGCTGCGGCATCTGCAGTCGCACTACGGGGACCAATGGCGCTGGCGTTCCGACTGCCTCAAACGATTCGACAAAGCCATGGGCACAAGTATCGTGAGGCGCTCGATCGTTGGCGGCGTAGCACTTTCCGATATCGTCGGTGAGTGGGACACCGCGCACGGCGCGTTCAATGATAAACGTCAGCGGTATCTCATCTATGAATAGATGTTCAGTGTTCGGGGGAGCGAGCCGGTTCCTGACACCTGACGCCCGAGTAAAAGCGATTGGAGTCACAGATCAATCATGAGGTTCTAAAGCAGATCTCGCGCCCGCATGTGCTGGTGTACCTGCTTTTCGTAAGTCCGGGGGTACTGGCAGTCTTGCAGCACAAGCGCATGCTCAGCGCTGCGCTGCTGGTTCTGAGCGTATGTCTGCTGTCGGGCGCCTGTACGTCGATCCCGGTAATCATGAAGAGCCGTTATGTCATGGACGGCGTCTACGACTGGTTTCAGGCCGAAGTTGCGGATGTGCGGCTGACGAGCGACGGCGAACTGCGCTGGCGCGAACCCGATGTGCTGCCGCATACAGACACGGTACGTGGCTGCCGGATCGATTTTTCGGCCGCGGACGAAATGCCGCCAACCAGCGACTTCCAGTCGGCGCCATACGGCATTTGGATCGGTGCTGCCGACGTCAAGCTGTGGCATCTTCCGCAGGGATCGGAGAACCCGATCATTGTCAGTCTGCGAACTGTACTGGCACTGATGCAGGCCTTCAATGACGGTCAGCCCGCGGCAGCGCCTGGCGAGATCCTCGACGACCAGGTTTTCGAGGGTATGCAGTTGCTGCGTAGGATGGTGAGCATCGGCATTGTCGTGGTCCTATTCCTACGCGCCTGGGCAATGACCGTGATCATGCCGCTGTCGGCGGTCCTTGCCGTTGCCCTGTGCTCCGTTTTCGCCCGGTCTCGGACGCCAATTCGTCAGGTTGCCGTGTTGTACCTCTACAGCGCAATCCCGCCGCTGTTGATCGCTTCGACTTACGAAGTCCTGTTTGGCATCAGTTTCTTCTATGTCTTCTGTTTCGCATTTTTGCTGTACCACCTGTATGCCATCCGCTCGCTGCGCCTGCTGGGCCTGGATCCGGAACAGAGGGGAAGGGAGTGATGCTCGATCGAATCGAGGAATTTCTTGCCAGTGCGGGCGTAGAAAAAGGGCTGGCGCCCAACAGCCTGACGGCCTACAAGACAGACCTGCTGCAATTCGCAACGAACCTTGTCGAACATGGCATCGGTAGCTGGGATGCCGTCACGCGCGATCACATTCTCGACTTCCTCGATACTTTCGTGGCCGCGAAGTCAGCAACCTCCACGGTGGCACGCAAACTCGTGTCGATCAAAGTCTTTTACCGTTATCTCCACCGCGAGCGTATCCTGACACGGAATGTGACGGAGGTTATGGACGGACCGCGACTGTGGCGTATGTTGCCGGAACACCTGAGCGAGGCCGAGGTGGATCGGCTGCTGGCGGTCAACGCCGACACCTGCAACGACCTGGTCCTGCGCAATCAGTCGATGCTGGAACTGCTGTACGCCTCGGGATTGCGAGTCAGTGAGCTGGTCATGCTGACGATCGACGGGCTGAAGCTGGAGTCGAAGATCCTTCGGATCACTGGTAAAGGCAACAAGACTCGGGTGGTGCCAATCGGTGAACCGGCACAAGATCGGCTCGAGCGGTATCTGGAGCATGTGCGACCGAGGCTGCAGGGAGAACTGCCCTGCCCGCAGGTATTTCTGTCGAAAAGCGGCCGACCGCTAACGCGCGCCCGGGTTTGGGCGATTGTCAAGGAATGCGCCAAACTCGCGGGCATCCAAAAGAACGTGTACCCGCATGCACTGCGGCATTCCTTCGCCACCCATCTGCTTGCCAACGGTGCTGACCTGCGGATCATTCAGGAAATGCTGGGCCACGCGGACATCAGCACGACGGAGGTCTACACCCATGTCAATACCGGCAGCCTGGTCCGTGCACACGCCAAGTTCCACCCGCGAGGCGGCGGGGTGACGTGAGTTTTGACACCTCTCGACACCATTGACGCAGTGCAGCGTTCGCGTATATTAAGCTTAAGATTTTGTGCCTATATACCTATACTCGCCGAGAGAGGACGTGATGCCGGAAGAATCTGCCTGGAAGACCCGTGAGTCTCTGCTGATGCGGGTCAAAGATCAGACCGATGAACAGTCGTGGGAGGACTTTGTCCAGTACTACCGACCGTTCATCTACAATCTGGTACGCGGCATGAAGATCCAGCATCATGATGCCGAGGAGATTGTCCAGACGGTGATGGTCAAGTCGTGGAACAAGTTGCCCGAGTTCGAGTATGACCGTGGCAAGGGAAGATTTCGCGGCTGGCTGTGCCAGGTGTCCGGCAATGCGGTTCGCGACTTTATCCGCAAGTGGCGGGGGCCGGACACAGGCAATGCCGATGTTTACGACGAAACGATGATTGAGCTAACAAAGCTGCCGGAGATCGAAAAGATCGCCGAGCGCGAGTGGCGGCGCTACCTCTCGAAACTGGCGTGGAAAACTGTCGAAAAGAAGTTCAAGCCACATGTCGCCCGAGCCTTCCTCCTGGCTGTCGAGGGAACGCCTCCGGAAGCGATCGTCGAGGAACTTGGTATCGCCAAGTCCAGTGTATACGTCTATAAGAGCCGGGTGCAGAAAGAGTTGCGAGCTGAGATCGTCCGCCTGAACCGGTTGCTCGGCTGAGCTCAGCCTGTGATCGCGGCCTGCTGCACGCGTTTATGGTGTGCGAAAATGGCGTGCTGCCTGTGGAAGTGCTCCGCTTCCAGCATATCAACATCGGGCGTCTTTGGGAATCGGAGAAATGGATAAGCCAATTGCAGTACGGCCCTCGAACAGTCGGGCATCTTATCCCGACGGAGCTTCCGCCCGGCCTCGTTCGGTTGGCCGTTAATCGGCTCGCGGAGTACTGCAGTATAGGCAATCCCGGCGGCGATATTTCATCTGAGATAAGTCTGCGGTACGTAGACGATCGAGCCGGCAAGCGTGATTACCCTTCTACAGTAAAAAAGCCCCGATGAATGTCGGGGCTTTTTGCGCCAGTCGCAGTGGTACGGACTCTATCGACGGAAGTCCGGCAAACCGCGGATTTCCTGTGTGCGGATTGGCTGCCCAGCCGGGTTGACGAGGCGAGCTGTAACGAAGATTAGGAGATTGCGCTTTTCGCTGCGCGCGACATCACTCCGAAACAACCGGCCAATCAGCGGCACATCGCCGAGGAACGGGATCTTGTCATCTATACTCGTGACATGCTCGGTAATCATGCCGCCGAGCACGACAGTCTCGCCGTCCCAAACGATGACCTTCGTCTGAACTTTGCGGCGAGAAATGACCGGCATCTGCAGGATAGCATCGATCGTGTTGCCTTCCACTGTTACTTCGTAACTGTAGTCATCGAACTGGAGGAACTGTACCACTTCGGGCTCAAGGTCGAGGTCGATGGAGTAACCGTCCGCCGCGACGGTCGGAGTGACGATCATGATCACACCGACCTCGGTTGCTTCGCCAAACTGCGGGATAGCCGGGGTGAACGAAGCACCTGTCGTAGTGCCGCCGGAAGCGCTGCCTGCCTGGAATTCCGGTTCCGTCCAGTCCTCCGGAAAGAACCGTTCCTGGACCATCTTGATGACGGCGGTTTCACCGCTCAGCGTCGTCACTTTCGGTGCCGAGAGGACATCGGTACTGGCGGACTGCTCGAGCGCATGGATGATTGTGCGGTACTGGATGTTGCCAAGGATGCTGTCGAACTTGAGCAGGTTGTCGTTGGAGGTGGTGAGACCTTGATCGTTGGCGAAACGCAGGCCGCCGCTCATGCTCTCCGTTGCGCCAGGGCCTTGCTTGAAGATCTTTACCTGGCCATAACGTCCCTTGTTCAGAACTAGGTCCGTCGTGGCGGCAGTCGGGTCGGTAAGGCTGCCGGTAGGTTCACCGAGCAGCAGCCATTCAAAACCGAGCTCATTTATGTCGGTCTGGGCGACTTCGACAAACTTCGACTCGATAGTCACCTGGGTTGGGCTCCTGTTCAATTCGCGCAGGATCAACTCGATGAGCCGCAGGTTGTCCGGCGTGTTGGTGACAATCAGCTTGCTGGTCCGAGCGTCGTAGTCGATTTTCGCCTTGGTCGGGAATTCAACACCTTTGTTGGCGAAAAACTCGAGCGGATCGATATCGAACAGTTCGCCGCCATCGTCGTCATCGTCTTCGAAACCGCCGACAGTGTCACGAGTTGCCTTCGAGCGGATCACACCGGCTTCGACAGAGTAGAAGCGTGTTTCCATTTCGTCAAATTCTTCACCAGCGGCGGCAATGATGACGGCATATGGCTCGATTCGGAACTTGAGGTTGGCGCCACGGCAGATGTACCGGATGGCTTCGCCCAAAGGGATGTTGTCGAAGTCGAGGGTGACGGTTCGGGTTTCGATCCCGATGGGCCCTTCGGCGGCTATGGGATCTTCGAAGGTGCCGAACTCTTCACCCAAATCGAGCTCAAAGTTGCCATCTTCGAAGTCTTCTACCTCGAACTCACCACCGAAATTGTCGTCGATTGGCCTGTCCTCGGTTATGTTGCGGAGATGGCCTCCAACAGCTGACGCCTGTTGGAGAATCATAATGTTGATGCCTTCGTTCTCCGGGTCCCGTTCCTTGCTGACGTCTTTGATGTGGGTGATGACCGTTCGGATGGTCGCATCTTCAAACAGCAGTTTGGGAATGGTGATTTCTTTGAGTTTCTTGCGGATGCCGTCCGTGTCGCTGACGTTCTTGACAACCGTAGTTGTATTGATCTCAATGCCGTCGGGCTGGATCAGCGGGGCAACGGGGTCGGCCCATTTCCAGCCGACTTCGGCGAGACGCTCGGCCTTCATGATTGCGAAGCGGTGGGCGCTATTTTCCTCGAGACGGTCGTGAAGCCGACGCAGGAACTTGCTGGCGGTGACATTGTAGATGTCCTTGAGCAGGACCTGCTCGAAGTGTAGGCGGGCGTCCATGAAGCGGCCGTTGTCGTAGAACACCTGGCCTTGGCGGAGCAGGATTTCAACATCCTTGTCCCGGGCGACTTTGCCCGGGTCGACGGCGTCTGGAGCAGTCTTGATATGGATCTCGGCGGTTTCCTGCGCCTGGTATAACATCTTGATCTTCTCCCGAATTTCCTCCGCGCGCGTCGGGCTTTTGTCGACTGCCAGTTGCAGTTTTTTGATGGCGGAGTCGAAGTCGTCGTTCGAGGCGTAACGCATCGCCTGACGGCCAAGCTCATCTGCCCACTCTTCGTAAGTAAAGCCTAGAATTTTGTCAAGCTGTGCCTGCTCCACTTCGTAGCGTGTCGGCGAGGCTTCTTCTAGTTTCTTCTGAGCCTGGATAAAATTGGTGACAGCGGTCTCGTACTCGCCTTTCAAGTAGGCTTGGCGGCCTTTGAAGTAAAGGTCTTGTGCGAACAGCTCTTTTTCCTGGCGGATGGCATTTTCGTTGGCTTTGATATCCTCAGGCGATCTCAGCTGCAGGTCGTCGGGATCGACTGCGTTGAAAATACCACCGGGATCCTCAGTGCTAAAACCGGCAGCTTCTACATCTTCGTCGTCTTCGTTGAATTCGATGTTGTCGAGATTTTCGGCAGCGTCGTCGCCCATGTCGGAAGATTCGTCGTTTTCGGCACCGTCGTCTTGGACATCACCATCATCTGCGTCGAAATCTTCGTCGAAGCTTTCTTCGAATTCTTCGTCGAAGTCGAGATCCTGGGCTGCCACGGGAGGGACAGTGGCGAGGCTGAATACGATACCGAGACAAAGGAGCAGCAAAATACAGTGCAGTTGACTGATATTGATGAGTCTATCCATATGGCGTTTTTCTCCAGTGGTTGATGAAGTTTTCATGGGGTTAAAAATCGGTTTTGCGGTGGAAATCCGCCCGGTGGGCCACTGGCACCGGGTTGATTGTCGCGTCTACCAAAACCTTCGTAGTTGCCTTCGAGGCGCCGTTCCTTTCTCTTTTTGAAAAAGCGTTCCTGGTCTTCAGAATTGGGCTTGCGAAGTACATAGCGGCCGGACTTGCCTTCAACCGTAAGCTTACGTTTGGTTTCTTCGGTGACCTTGTATTTCTCGATTCGCCCATTGCGGGCTTTGAGTTCGAATTCGACGTTTTTCTTCACCAAGAACGGTTTGAACGGCTTGTTGTAGAACATGACTAACTGGTATGCCGGTTCACTTTCCGGCACGCGCTTGTTGGGATGCATGCGGATGGGATTGCCGTTTTCGCGTTGCACTTGAATCTCGAACACCCGCTTTTTGCGCTTGATGTTGTGTTCGTCGATGCGTTCTATCTCCTCGTAGTGAACCTCAACGAGCTTGTATTCGGTTTCATGTACGTTTTGCCCCAGCCTGTGGATGCGGGTGGTGCCACCAACGTTCATGTGGATCTGCCAATTGCGCTTGTCGTCTGGTGGATGGGGTACAACAGTCTGCAGTATGAACGGCAACGCCTTGGTCTTTTTCTTCGTCCACCGCAGGCGTGTAACGAGCAGCGGGTAGGATTTCTGGTCTGTAGGGTCGGTAGACGAGATGAACTCTTCGTGGTTGGAGAACTGATCTTTGTCCAGATCTCTTTTGGCATCGCTGGGGTCGTTCGGGTCGAACCCGAAATTCTTCTCCCATTTGTCCGTCATGCCGTCGTTATCGGAATCTGCACCGAGAAGAAGGACACTCGGCCCGTGGTCACCGTTGTCGGCACCCTCCGGGGGAGGAACGACGGTGAATGGAATTTCCGGCTCTTGGGTCGTGGTGTTGACGGGCATGCCGTAATACATAAGGAACGGTTTACCGCTCATGCTGTACATGTACCGGCCTGGAGCCATAGCTGTGATCCGATAGAGCGGATGGTATTTCGCTAGTTGCTGGTCCACTTCAAAGTCGTCGCCATCGACGAAGCCGGTGTCCCACATTCGGCTGTCATCCTTGCCGATATCGACGTGGAATGCCTCTTTGTCGAGCACCGCGACTATCTTGCTGGAGAAATCCGCTTCCATCTCTGAGTCCGCCTGTTCGACGGCAAACCGGGTCTCTTTCATGCTGCACGATTGGATCGTCATCACACCGATGAGAACCAGCAGCAGGGTGCCGAGAATCAACTTGTCGTAGAATTTCTTCAGAAAATCCACTTATCAACCTTCGCGGTCGTGGAATTCATAATATGCGAGCAGAAGCTTTGCATGTAGTAGCGGGTACTTCATGAAAAAAATTCGGTCGTGCTGTTGCAACTGATTTACCAATGACGACTCGGAGTCGGATTCGTCGCCTCTGCCCACGTCCCGGATCTTCCGCCCGCCGGTCATCCTGTCGTTTGTCCTGTCGGTCATCCTGTCGGTCATCCTGTCGGTCATCCTGTCGCTTGTCTTGTCGCTTGTCTTGTCGCTTGTCCTATCGCTTGTCCTGTCGCTCAAATCGGACAGGCTATTCGTAGTCTCTTCAATGTCAATTTTGCGGAGAACGAAGAAGTGTTTGGAATCGTGAAGGGAATTGAGGAAGTGCACGATACTGGCGTGCTCGCCGACCAGGTCGATTTTGAACTCGATGTAGCTATGCAGGTCCATGCTCGTCGGTTCGAGTTTATCGCGATCGATGGCGGTGACTTGAGCGATCCCGGAACCCGCGAGGAGGTTTACCAACTCATCCATGATCTCCAATTGCTCCATGATCATGAAAATCTCGCGGGCGTTCGGAAAGACAGTCGATGCCAGGTAGGGCGCGAAGGTGAAATTCTTGAGACTTTCCGGGATCTCAATATTCTCGCCGCGCAATTTGTTCTCCATGACCAGGGACCGGCGTCGGATCCAGCTTTTTACCTGTCCTGGAGTCATGTCGGAGTCTGGCTGGGGCTTGACATTGTAGCGGTCGGCAATCTTCTCGAGTGTCGCAGCGAAGCTTTCCTTAGCCATCGAGGCATTGGCTTTGGCCTTGGCCTCGTTCTTTGGCGACAACATCCACTTGAACTTAGCGAATGCGGTCGCCGAATCCCGCACTTCCTCGACCTGCTTCTTATATTGGTTGACCTTCGACTGTTTCGAGATGGTGTCCCACCCGGCCACAGCGGTGAGGGCTATGCAGAATACAGCGAAAACGGCCAGAAACAGATTTCCCTTAATGAAATCTAAAACCATTACATGACACCTTGAAGTAGCCTAGTACGAAAGGCTGATGGGGGTGACCAACTTTACTTGGATCCTGAACGAAGAGAGATTGCGGAATCCCGATTGCTCACGGGTCTGAAGTTCCAGGATTCGGGTTTCTTCCGGATCATCTGAAAAGGCCGGTAAATCCCGGATGGCACTAACGAGCACCTCGGGTAGCTGAGTGCTCTGGGTCACCCGGTTTGGCGGTGGCCCGAACTCCTCAATCTCAACGATTGTTGCGTCGAAGTTGTTGGGATCAGCAACCGGATCCTCTGGCACGGCATTCTCTGCGTCCGAGCCAGCTTCCTTACGGGTTTGAGCCCGAACTTCTTCGGTCATGGCATCGAACTGAGCTATCTGCTCGTCACTGTATATTTTTCGGTCGGGTATGTTAACGCTGTGACCGGAGATTACAAACCAAACAGCCTCCGTCTCGACAATCTCTTCTGCTACCGCTTCAATCTTTCCGGAGGAGAGCTGAGGCGCAATGAAAAAACCGCCGCGTTTGGGCTTCGCTTTTTCCACCTCTTCCTCTTCGTCCGGTTTGGTGTATTGCGGTTTTTCGACGTACTGAATCTTGACAAACCACATGTCGTTTGGCTTGACCAGCTGCAAATCACGATACAGCTCACTCCAGGCATAGCGGTCCGAAATCAACTTGTCAAGTGTCTCCGCCTTCTCTTGCGCCTGGAGCGCCCCCTTCTGGTACCGGTTGATGGCACGTTTGTGGTCCTCCAATTTCGACACCCGCACCTGGGTCGCATCCATCGTATCGCGATAAAGGACGATCTTTTTGGCGTTGACTACCCAGAATACGCCCAGAATCAGGAGCCAAGTCACCATAGCCATGAGAATAAATGGCTTGCGCTTGGAGAACAGCTGTAACTGTTTGATCGAATCCGGGATCAGGGACACTTCCACCGGACACTGGATCAGGTGGCGCAGGCCGACGCCAACCGCTTCGGGATATGCGTGAGCATATTGCTGCAGATCGTCGACGGATAATTCCGGCCCGAGCTTGATGATCTTGAAGGGGTTGAGATAGCTCACGTCCATACGCAGCTTCTCGGAAAAGAAATGGTCCGTGAATGCCATCGTGGAGCTGCCACCGGAAAGATACAGATGCGCGGGCTTGTTACCCTTCTGCTGCGTGCGGTAGACACTGATCGAACGGTTGACTTCGCCGTGGAGGCGGGTCATGACGTTGCGCACAATCTTCGAGATTGTAGCTGCTACTTCGGACTCGGGTTCTTCATAGGCACCACCAAGAGCAACGAATCCATGGCGGCGCTTGAGAATCTCGGCCTCTTCCGGGCTGATTGCGAACTCCTTGGCGATCTGCTGGGTGATCGAGTAGCCCGCAATGGGAATGGTGCGTGCGAAGAAACGGTCACCGTCGAGAAACAGCAGATTGGTACAGCGCCCGCCGATATTGAGGATCATTACACATTCGTCATCGCCGACATGGTTGGCACGGGCCACGTTATAGAGTGCCGCCGGAGCGAAATCCACCAGATCCGGCTTGAGCCCCACATTGTTTACGGCTTCGATGACGCCTTCGACGATGTCATTCTTGATGACAACGAACATCACCTCGAGTTCGTCGTCCTCGCCGCCGATGAGCTGGTAGTCCCAGATCACCTCGTCCATTGGGAACGGCACGTTCTGCCTTGCCTCGTATTCAACGATCTGGCGGACTCGCGACTCTTCCTCGGTCACTGGCGGTAACTTCACGAAACGCATGAAGGCGGCCTGACCACTTACACAGACGGCGGTTCGGGTGGTCGTGAAACCACCCTCTTCCAGCGCCGAACGCAGCGCCGCAGTGATGACCAGACTACGGTTTTCCTCGGTCAGTTGCTCGGTGTACTCTACCTGCATGTAACCCAGCAGAATGAAGCCGCCACCCGCGGGGAAATCGAATTCGCAGACGCGCACACCAGTCGATCCGATGTCGAGAACCAGTACTTGATCGGTTTTTGCCATATGCCTGACTGTCCTTCTTATTTAGAGCCCTTCGCGTCTCTCGGGCTTCGACGGATTACGGTCTGCAACCGGAGCAGGGCGTTGCAAAAGTCATTCGTACTCGATGATGTATTCGAAGGCGCCCAGGGATGAATCGCGCCATGGGGTTTCCGCCTTGCTCAACAATCCGAAGGATGACTCCGACACATTTTCCGAGGAGAACCACGTCTGCTTCGAGCGGGTCCTTGGAAAAAACTTCTTAGCCTCGCTCGACCGGAACGTCGCCTTGCTCCCGCGCATCCAGCCCTTTGCCCGGGTCTTGCCGCCGATCGATGCCGACAATTCGACAAATATTCCCTTGCCGTGGTCGATCAACCGGTGCTTGAAACGGTTGTACATGCGCGGCTCTATGAAAATCACGGCCCGATGCCCAGGTCCGATTTCGACGTTGCCGTAAGTCACGAGCTTGGACATTCGAATAGAGTTCTGCTCGGAGACATCCCCCCTTTCGTTTTCTCCACACAGCACGACTTTCCAAGCGAAAATACATTCGCTGAGCCATAGGTCGTCCTGCTGGCTTGCCCTTATTTTGGCACCTTTGGCGATGGCCACTTCGTATTCGACGTCCACCCGCAAAAACTCGGTCTTGGTGTCTGGTGGCACACCAGCTATGGCTGGTACCGAATTCGGGGTTTTCGACTTTGACATTTTCATATCGGTGATGCGAATGTCGAGTTGATCGTCGAGCCTCTGCGCCCAACCCGTCAAGGCTGCCAGCATCAGGGCAATCATAAAAATTCGCATTGACAGTCTCCTTTGTGGTGTGAGCCTGGGGTGGCTTACACAAATTGTTTGTAACGGGGATAGCCTGCCGTAGGCGACACCGCCAAATCTCCCGTGATTACAGGTTGGACGGCAAAGGTACCGCAGCATGCATATGATTCCAATCAGATTCGCGTATTTTCTGGCTCTATCGGCAGGTCGTCTATTTTGGTCAAACGTCTTCCCAACAGTCCCAAAGGCGACGCTGAAAGCCGCCGCCGACCGGCCGCGGACTGCGCCAGATGCGTCCGCCGGAATAAGCGTCTGCCATAGCCTTTGGCACAGAAGCCTCCGCCGCCGTCACCTGCGAGGTCATCTCTGTCACCCGTGAGTGCATTTCTCGCTCACGGGCCACTGCTGCCGCCCGCCGCATCTCGGCACGCGCCTGTGCCATTTGCTCGTCAGCGGCTGCCTGTTCTTCCTGCAGTCGCGCCCCGACATTGTCGACAATCTCGATGTGGTAAACATCGACCGACAGAATCTCATAGGCGGTTCCGCTGTCGAGACCGCGCTGGAGAATGTAAGCGGAGATAGTTTCCGGCTTCTCAAGAATCTGTTTGTGCGAATCGACTTTGCCGATTGCCGCGACAATGCCTTCGCCGACCCGCGCAATGATCGTTTGTGCTGTGGCGCCACCAACCAGACGATTGAGGTTGGTTCGCACCGTGATCCGCACCTTCGCCCCGAGGCGAATCCCGTCACGGGCTACGCCTTGAATCTGGTTGGTTCCCGCCGCCGGGCATTCCAGAGTACGGGGATTGACGCTGGTGTTGACCGCATCCATAACGTCGCGGCCGGCTAGATCGATCGCGGCAATCTGCCGAAAATCCATACCCAAGTCCGCACGATCGGCAGCGATCGTCGCCTCGGTCACGTCAGACAGATTGCCGCCGGCTAGCACGTGTGCTTCCAGGTCGGAAATGTCAATCTCAATGCCTGCCTGAGTCAAAGCGATTAAGTTGGCGACGATAAAGCCCGGAGTGATCGGATGTTGCAGGCGTATCCGCATCAATGGCAACTGGATGAGTGCGACTTCGGCATTCGAAGCGCGGGCATTTATCCAGATGCCGAGATACGGCACGAATACACAAAGCACCAGTATCACGGCGACTGCCGCGATCACCAGGCCCCAAAGAAACAAAGGATTCATCGTCTGCTGTGCCGTTCTGTTAGTCTCCGACAGCGGTTGGGGCCGTGCCCCAATGTTTCCGAGTCGGGCGTCGTTACTCGCCGGAGCGATAGTTGGGCGCGTCCTTAATAATCTTGATGTCGTGCGCATGGCCTTCACGCAGGCCGGCGAAACTCAGGCGGACAAACTCGCCCGTCCGCTGCAGGTCCGGAATCGTGCGGGCGCCGCAATAGCCGAGCGATGCCTGCAACCCGCCGATGAACTGGTTCAATACATGATCGAGTGTGCCGCGATACTGCACCAGGCCTTCGACGCCTTGTGGCACCAGTTTGTCGGGATCCTCCACATCGCCATGGCTGTAGCGCTCACGGCTGCTGCTGCTGGCCTTCATCGCTTCGATACTGCCCATGCCGCGGTAGACCACATAGGTCCGGCCCTGGTGCAGGATCTTTTCGCCCGGGCTCTCCTGTGTCCCGGCCAGGGCCGAGCCCATCATCACCGAGTCGCCACCCACTGCCAGCACCTTCGGCACATCGCCGGAATGGCGGATGCCTCCGTCGGCAATCACCGGAACATCGTCCGGCAGTGCGCTGGCGACGCGATACACCGCGCTGAGTTGCGGTACGCCGACGCCTGCAATAACGCGAGTCGTGCAGATCGAACCGGGGCCGATACCGACTTTGACAGCATCAGCGCCGGCATCGGCCAGATCCTTGGCCGCCTCGCCCGTGGCAATGTTGCCCGCCACCACGTCTACACCGGACAGTGTTTTCTTGAGCTCGCGCACTGTGGCGATGACGTTTTCCGTATGGCCGTGGGCGGTATCGATCACGACCGCATCCACCCCGGCCTCAACCAGAAGTTCGACGCGCTCGTAGTCATGCGGCCCGATTGCAGCCGCAACCCGCAACTGATGCTGTTCGTCACGGTTGATGCGCGAGTCGATATTGGAAATCAGGCTCTTGACATCGGCGAAGCTGTAAAGCCCGAGAAGATTGCCGACGTCATCGACGATCGGCAGTTTGCCGACCTTTTCTCTTGTCATGATCTCGTAGGCATCGGTCAGTGATGTGCCTTGTGGCGCGGTGATCGGCTGCAACGACATGACTTCCGATACCGGCACATCGTGTTCGCTCAGAAACTTGACGTCGCGGGCTGTCAGAATGCCGCACAGCCGGTCGTCATCGTTGACGATTGGAAAGCCGGAAAACGTGTAGTTGCGCTCTTCCGTCTCGCGTACCACGTCTGATACCAGAATATCGTGACGGAAGACAACCGGATCCTCGATCAGGCCGTGCAGGAAGTTCTTGACGCGGCGCACTTCCTCGGCTTGTCGCTCACCATCGAGGTTGCGGTGCACGACGCCGATGCCGCCGGCCCGGGCCATCGCGATTGCCGTGTCAGCTTCGGTCACTGTATCCATTGCAGCGCTGACGAACGGCACGTTGATCTGTATCGACCGGCTGAAGCGCGATTTTACCGATGCCTGCTCCGGCATAAAATCCGCATACTTCGTGCAGAAGGAAACATCGTCGAAAGTCAGCCCTTCATCGGCGTACTTCGACATGAACTCATGGATTGGGGTGAGAATAGAAGAGTCCACAGGAAACGGATTTGCGACGACCGTCTCGGGTTTGGGTTGAAAAAACGCTCGCTTGTCTGGACCTAAACAACTGTCAGGCTATGAATTTCTAATCTATGCAAAGCGGCTTATTTTGCAAGCCTTGCCGTGCATCGGGGCCACAGGGGCTACTCGAGCGTAAGTTCCGAAAAGGCAGTGACAAACCCGTGTTCGTGAAATAACTTAGATAGCGCTTGAACGGGATCCCCGCCACCGCCATCACTCCTTTTCCTCACTATGCCAGCCGCACTGAACTACTATCATGTCCTCGGTACCAGTTCCTCGGCCTCCTTCCGGGAGCTCAAGAAACAGTATTTCCAGCGTGCCAAGGAGTGCCATCCGGACCTGCATGAGGGCAGCGTCGCCATGGAAGAACAGTTCAAGCTGCTGGTCCTGGCTTTCGAAGTGCTCTCCGACCCGCACAAACGCCAGCAGTACGACGCCACACTGCAGGCTTCGAAAGGCGCCCCGATCGACCTCGAACACAACTGGCAGCCCACCGCCCACAGCTCGATCATGGACACCCACGCCGACGATATACTCGAAGAACTGATCGTCGGCAACGACGTGCCACTATTCGCCACGTTCCAGACATTCATGCGCGACCTCGAGTCGACGGAGAACTTCGTCATTTTCCGCGAGGCGAAGACCGCTTTCTACGAGAATCACGTCAACCATGCCTACCGACTCCTCATCCGCCTGGTACGCGTCAGTTCTTCGAATATCCTGTACCACTACTACCTGGCGCGCTGTGCCGAGCGCAAAAAGATGCCGGGATGCGCCGCCAGGCATTATCGGCGGTGCTTGCGACTCGGCAGTTGCCGCAACCCGCCTCAACAACTCGCCCATGTCTGCCAGCGCCTTCATCGCCTGCGGCAGCGCGGCGGACTTGTCGGACGTATCGCCGCGTGGCTCCAACCACCCGATGACAACGCCATCATCGACAGCGAACGCCAGATGATCGACGAAGTGAGCCGCTCCATGTCGCGTCTCCTGAACAATCGCCCAGCCCGAGTCGGCAATAAGTCGACCGCTGGAAAACGCACCAACTCGCGACGGCTGCTCGGCAGCAAGCGCAAGCACAAGTACAAGTAACCGAACGCGGAATTTCCCACGATGCCAAACCTCAGAATAGCCGATCTCCTTGCGACACCGACACTTGATGCCACCTGCAGCGTCGATGGCTGGGTCCGTACCCGCCGCGATTCGAAGGGTGGCTTTTCCTTCATCGAAATCAACGACGGCTCCTGCATGGCCAATCTCCAGGTCATCGCGGATGCTGATTTGCCCAACTATGAGAACGCGATCGTCAAGCTCCATCCTGGCAGCGCCATCCGCGCCACTGGCGTGCTCACAGGCTCAGAGGGCCAGGAGCAGGCCGTCGAGATGAAGGCTACCGAAATCCACGTTCACGGCTTCTGCGATATTCTCAGTTATCCGTTGCAGAAACAAAGGGTCTCCCTCGAGCGACTGCGGGAAGCCGCGCACCTGCGGGTCCGGACCAACACCTTCGGCGCCGTCGCACGGGTCCGCAATACGCTCAGCTTCGCGACCCACCGCTTCTTTCAGGAACGGAAGTTCCTGTATCTGAACACGCCGATCATCACCTGCAGTGACTGCGAGGGTGCCGGCCAGATGTTTCGTGTCTCGACGCTCGACCCGGACAAACTCCCGCGTGACCAGCAGGGCAATGTCGACTACAGCCAGGACTTTTTCAGCGAAGCCGCCAGCCTCACTGTCAGCGGTCAACTCGAAGCCGAGGCATATGCCTGCGGGGTCTCGCGAGTTTATACCTTCGGCCCGACTTTCCGCGCGGAAAACTCGAACACCCCGCGGCATCTGGCGGAATTTTGGATGGTCGAACCGGAAGTCGCCTTCTGCGATCTCGCCGGCGACGTCGATCTGGCTGAGGAATACCTTAAATACCTGTTCAAGGCAGTTTTGAACGAGTGCGAAGAAGACCTTGCCTTCTTCAATAAGCGCATTGACAAGACGGTCATCGAAACACTGTCGCATATCGTCGACACGCCCTTCCATCGACTGCCGTACAGCGAAGCAATCGAATTGCTCGAGAAAGCCGACGCCGGCTTCGAGTTTCCAGTCTCCTGGGGCATCGATCTGCAGACCGAGCATGAGCGCTACCTTACTGAAACCGCCTTCAGCCAGCCGGTCGTAGTGACCGACTACCCGCGCACGCTCAAGCCCTTCTATATGCGCTGCAACGACGACGGCAAAACCGTCGCCGCCATGGATGTGCTGCTGCCCAAGATTGGCGAAATCATCGGCGGCAGCCAGCGCGAGGAGCGACTCGACGTCCTGCTCGAACGCATGCACGAGCTCGGCATGGATGAAGACGAATACTCGTGGTACGTTGACCTGCGCCGATTCGGGTCCGTGCCGCATGCCGGCTTCGGCCTGGGCTTCGAGCGGGTCGTCCAATTCGCCACCGGCATGGCCAACATCCGCGACGTCATTCCCTTCCCGCGGACGCCGCACAACGCCAAGTTCTGATCCGTTCAACGACCAATGCGAAGGTCATCGCGTCTGCATGAAACTCACTTGCTGTCTTTGCAATCTTTGCAATCACAGTCACTTGCGCAGCTGATGAGACCGTTACAGAATTTGTCGATGCCGGTGTATTGCGCACTGCCACCGGTGTCCACAAATGCCAATACGGCCTGAGTTTCCGCAGCATCGACACTTCCTGCTGCCCCGGATATCTCCACTACCTCGTCGCCGGCGACTGCAAAAACGGCAACTTCCTGCTGGTTGAATCAGTGACGATGAAGTAACGGGGTGCAGCCGGACATGCCTACCACTTGCCGTGCTGGTGGTATGGGAAGTCGACATACTCGAGAATGTCCGCGACGTTTTTCCTCAGGTGATCCGGCAGTGACAGGCCATGCAGGATCCGTGATGTCGGCACGCGTTGACGCAAGTCCTGCAGTTTGCACACTGTGATCGCCTGGATCAGGTCAACGAACATTTCCTTGTTGTAGAGAAACGCACCCGACATGGCGCGGCGCTCGAGGCGATCGCCGTCAACGTATTTTGAAATGTCGATCAGGCTGCCGTCGTCTTCCTTCCAGCCCCAGTCCGACAGCATGTCAGTCACCCGCTTTTGTCCATCCCGGGCAAAATGCGGCTCCTGCATGAGTTCGACCAGCGCGGCACCAAGTTCACTGTCTGCCAGCGCGTCTCGAAATTGTCCGGCATCTATTACCGCCGCCAGAAATTCCAGCGTCCGACGCCGGTCAACATCGAGAAACAGTGAAGCAAACGCAGTCTGTACAGGGTACTCGATGCTGTCCGATGGTCCCACCGCCGGGCGCTCGATCCGGTCATACAACGCCGTGCTCCAGAGTTCGCACGTGGCCTCGTTGAAGCCTTCCCACCAGATGTTGTCGACAACATTCTCACGAGCCACGATTGGCAGCAGATGATGCCAGAGCTCATGCTCGATGGAGTCGACGAATTGCGCCGGGTAGCTGATCATGTAATTGAGGTTCATATAAATATTGTGGGACCGCGGGTGGTACATCGCCGCAAACGTCGTTGAATTCGTGCGGCCGAAATACCGCAGGCTGAGCTGGACCGGAATCTGCAGGCGCTCGGAGAAGTGCGCTTCGAGCGCCGCCGAGCCTGTCGCTGAAGGGGCCACGAGTGCAGACAGCGCGTCGTCGAAGTGCGTTTCAAACGCCGCAAAATGATCATTGATCTTCCGGGTGAAGCGGCGCCGGCGCTTGAATTTCAGTGCCAGAAATTCCTTGTTCGCCATCGCCGTGCGGAAGATGCCGTAGTTTGCCTTATCCTGCTCGGACGTGCAGTTCCTGAGGCTGATATCACGGTTCTTGCTGTCGAACCAGGCTGCCAGTTCCTTGTGCCGCTGCCGCTGCACCCGGCGCGACTCGCGATCCTCCTTTTCCGTCGCCGGCTCGATCGCACCGGCAAGGTAGAGGATCGCCGCCATCTGCGTGCGCACATTGCTGGCGAACTCGGCGGAGTCCGCAACTGCACCGGCGACTGTGAAGACCGCCAGAATCGCCACCGCTGTCAGCCGGCAACGGCGGAGGCTGGCTGATTCACTTGGCATATTCCACGGCACGGGTCTCACGGACAACACACACTTTGATCTGGCCGGGATACTGCATTTCCGATTCGATACGCTGCGCCAATTCGCGGGACATGACGATGGCTTCGAGCTCGTTGACCTTCTCCGGCTCGACAATGACGCGGATTTCGCGGCCAGCCTGGACCGCGTAGCAGGCGTCAACACCCTCGTAGCTGTTACCGATCTCCTCGAGTTGCTCCAGCCGCTTGATGTAGAACTCTGTGGTCTCGGAGCGTGCCCCCGGACGGCTGGCACTGAGCGCGTCACAGACGCTGACTAGACTCGCCAGTGACGATTCTGACGGAATCTCGTCGTGGTGACAGCCAACGCCGTTGAGCACGTCCTTATCCTCGTTGGCACGCTTGAGGAACTCCATGCCGATCAAGGCGTGCGAACCCTCGATGTCATGATCGAGAGCTTTGCCGATGTCGTGGAACAGTCCCATGCGCTTGGCCTTCTCGACGTCGAGGTCCAGTTCCGCGGCAATCATCGCCATCAGCGACGCCACTTCGATCGAATGCTGCAGAACGTTCTGCGAATAACTGTAGCGGAAACGCAGGCGCCCAAGGACTTCGACAACCTGATGCTTCACATCCGTAACCTTGGCTGCGTGCAACGCGTCTTCACCGGCCTTGATGATCTCTTTGTTGATGTCCTCCCTGGCCTTCTCGACCACCTCCTCGACCCGTGTCGGGTGGATACGGCCGTCCTCGACAAGCCGCTCCAGCGCCATCCGCGCCACTTCACGCCGCACCGGATCGAAACAGGTAATGACCACCGCAGACGGCGTATCATCGATCAGAACATTGACCCCGGTCGCCGCCTCGAACACACGGATGTTGCGGCCTTCGCGCCCGATGATGCGGCCCTTCATCTCGTCCGACGGCAACGGGATGGTTGCGGTCGTGCGGTCGTACGCGCACTCACCGGCGTATCGCTGCATCGCCTGGATCAGTAGTTTCTGCGATTCCTCGTCACAGGTGTGTTTGGTTTCCTCCGAGTATCGGCGAATCATGGTGGCGCGCTCGGTTATCAACTCTTTCTCCAGCCGCTGCATGAGTTGCACACGCGCCTGGTCGCGGGTCATGGCGCCGATTGCTTCGAGCTGGATCACTTCCTTCGTGATCATCTCGTCGAGGGACGCCGATTTCCGCTGCACTTTATTCTCATGGTCGAGACAGGCAAGCTCTCGCTTGTCGACCGTTTCGCCGCGCATCTGCATGAGGTCCATCTTGCGGTCGATATCGACCTCCCGGTCTTTCAACTGGTTCTGGGACCGGGACAATTCTAGACGGGTCTCCTTCGTTGATTTCTCGAATTCCTCGCGAATTTTGATACGCTCGTCCTTGGCAGTGATCTCTGCCTCCTTGAGAATGCGCGTAGCATCGCGATCCGCTTGCTTCTTTAGGTTGTCGGCCAACACATTGGCGGCCTTGCCTGACTTCCGGTTCAGTATGTTGCAAACGATGTAACCGATGATTACACCGGCAACAGCGACTATGGCTGCAATAATTTGCTGTGGCATCATGCTCCTTCTTTGTTCAGTTTTTCGATCAACTCAAGCACTCTCAAATTCAATAACCTGTGTGTCCGTGACCAACCGGGACACCGGCACATCGTGTGCCTGTCGCGGCAATTCGGTCACGATCTGCCAGTCGTAGGCAATCGCGATGCGCAAACCGGTGACGCCACGCAGTAGCCGGTCATAGTGACCGCCGCCGTGCCCCAGTCGCGTTCCGCTCCGATCAAAGGCCAGCCCGGGCACCAGCCATACCAGATCGCGGCGACGCGTTGCGTCATCGATAGCACCGAGCCCTGCCGGTGGTTCGGAAATACCCATCCGCCCGGTTCGTAGCTTTGTCTCCGCGGCGACGCTGACCATTTCGTAAGATCGATGCTCCCTATGCCAGCGTGGCAGATACACGGCCTGCCCGCGGCGCCAGGCAGCCGCGATCACTGCTTCCAGCGCGATCTCCATAGCCGTCGCGGCATAGGCTGCCAGCGGTCCGCGCTGCACCTCCCGCATCGCCGTCAGGCGCCGGCAGGTTGCTTCGCTTGTGCTGTCGCGCGTCGTCGCGGGCACTTCCTGCAGCCGTGCCGCCATCTCATGACGCCAGGTTTGTTTGTCCTTTGTCAATTTCGTTCTCTTTCCTTTGTCCCTTCAGTGATGCCCAGTAGTCCAGGCGTTCACGAATTCGCTGTTCATAGCCGCGATTTACCGGTTCATAGTAAGTCGCCTCCACCGTCAGGTAGGTCTGGTCGGCAAGCGCCTCCGGGGCGTTGTGCGGATAGTCGTAGTCCTGGCCATGGCCCAGGCATTTGGCGCCTTTGTAGTGGGCGTCACGCAAATACTCCGGCACCGGCTGCACGCGATTCTCCCGTACATCCGCGATTGCCTTGTCGATCGCAACGTAGGCTGCGTTGCTCTTCGGCGCCGTTGCACAGTAGGTGCAGGCCTGTGACAAAATGATACGGGCCTCCGGCATGCCGATCATGTGTACCGCCTGCATTGCGCTGACTGCAACGTTGATCGCCCGCGGATCGGCATTGCCAACGTCTTCCGATGCGAAAATGACGATGCGCCGGGCAATGAAAGCCGGATCTTCTCCTGCCTCGAGCATTTTTGCCAGCCAGTACACCGCAGCATCGGGGTCGCTGCCGCGCATGCTCTTGATAAATGCACTGATCGTATCGTAATGCCCGTCGTCGCCGTAGGTCACCGCCTTCTGCTGCAGCGACTCCTGGGCGATCTCGCAGTCAATTGATATGATGCCCGATTGCGAGTCCGGTTCAGTCGTCAGCACAGCGATCTCGAAGGCCGTCAACGCCCGCCGTGCATCGCCTTCGCAGGCCTGGCACCAGAAGTCCAGAGCATCGTCGTCGATCTCGATGCGACGACCCGGAAAGGCGCGGTCATCGTCGCAGGCGCGCATCAGCAGGCTGGTAATGTCGGACGGCGCCAGTGCCCGCAACTGAAAAACCTGGGCGCGCGAAACCAACGGGCCGACGATGTAAAAGAAGGGGTTTTCGGTCGTCGCCCCGATCAATCGGATTGTGCCATCCTCCACCGCCGGCAGCAGCACATCCTGCTGTGCCTTGTTGAAGCGATGGATCTCGTCTAGAAACAGAACCGTGCGACGATCCTGAACCTGCTGGCGGTAATGTGCCTGATCGATACTGGCCCGCGCATCCTTCACGGTCGCGGTGACTGCCGAAAGCCGGTCGAATTGCGCTTCTGTGACGGTTGCGATGAGCTCGGCAAGAGTCGTCTTGCCGACGCCGGGCGGCCCATAGAGGATGATCGAAGTGAAGCGGTCCGCTTCGATGGCGCGACGCAACTGGCGGCCGCTGCCAATGATGTGATCCTGACCGACGTACTCGTCGAAAGTGGTCGGACGCAGGCGCACCGCCAACGGGGCATTGGCTAACGGCAATGGGACTGCCGAAGCAGTTGTGTCTTCGAACAACATGTCGGTGTTATCCTCAACACCGATGACTGCCGGACGAACGACAACATCACATGTAAAGCCCCGCAAACAGCGGGTATATCAATCGGCCGGGGTCAGCCGGTGCGGGCAGATACTATCCGGTGTCGTGCAGGTCCGACAGGATACCTGGTTAGTTGTCTGTTCCGCATTATCATGCGCTCAAGTGTCCCATTTCGCGACGCATTCTGCATGGTAATGGCTTGGCATAGAACATGTTGCGAATTCCGCAAAAAGTCCGTCCGCGACGTCCATCCGGCGCTGTCGAGAGTTGTGGGGTGGTAGTTGGCGTATATGATCGGTCAAAATACCCAGCATGGGATACATGTTCAGCTTGTCGTTGGTCCAGTTGGTCATCAGATGATTTGCAACTGAATGTATATGTAAAGGGCAACGCCCTGTGTTGAATAGACCACCGAGGAAAACCCTCCGCGTCTATGCGGGGTATTTTATGCGTATTTGATCAATAGTCAAACGCTCGGGCGTCAAGAAACATCCAGTGCTTGCGGTCGCCCTTTGCATCAGCGGATATAGACAGACATAACCTACTGAATATAAGACTGTTAGTTGAACAAGGTCGATCCGTACTCTGGGCGGCAGAACAGGGGACTGGGAGGAGGGGGCGATTATGACGCTTTTTCGACGGGCTCTGTTGCACTGCTCTGGGCGCGGCCGCAGCATTTTTTGTACTTTTTTCCGCTGCCACAGGGACACGGTTCGTTACGGCCGACCTTGGCCACCTGGCGCCGAATCGGCGCCGGCTTGGGACGTGGCATCGGCGCCTCGCCCGGACTGCTGTCGCTCCCGGTCTGAACTGGACCCTGGCCGCCATCGAACTGGCCAAGCATGCGATGTACTTCCTGCTGCGGCAGGGACGCCAGCAATTCCCGGAATGACTCAATGCTCATGGTCGAGCGGAACATGTTGCTACAAATTTTCTCAGTGATCTGGTTGAGTAAACCGCCAAACATTTCGAACGCTTCGCGCTTGTACTCGACAACCGGGTCGCGCTGTGCGTGGGACCATTGGTAAATACCTTCCTGCAGCGCATCCATCGCAAATAAGTGCACCTGCCACTGCTCGTCGTGGGCGCTGAGCATAATGTGCCGCCCGTTGCGGATGCGGTCCTCTGGCGTCTGGTCGCGAACCTTGGCGTTGTAGGCAATCTCGACTTTGCCAGCCAGGCGCGAGATAATCTGCTCGCGGTCATACTTGCCCTCCACTTTGAGGTCTTCCTCGACAAAGGCGATTGGCAGCGTCGTGTTCAGCCAGTTCAACATTTGCATGCTATCGAACGGGCTGTCCTCATCGAGATGCAAAGCTTCTGACTCACAGTGTTCCATGCGGCTGTACAAAACGTCGTCGACATAGTCGAAAAGAAGTTCCTGAGCATTATCGGACTTAAGAATTTCATAGCGCCGGTTGTAGATCACTTCGCGCTGCTTGTTCATGACGTCGTCGAATTTGAGCACCTGTTTGCGCTGGGCGAAGTGGCGTTGCTCGATCTTGCGCTGCGCCCCTTCTACCGACCGGTTGAGCAGCGGATGCGACAACTCCTCACCGTCCTCCATACCAAAGCGATCCATAAGCTTGGCGATACGGTCGGAGCCGAACAGGCGCATGAGGTTATCCTGCAGGGAAATGTAAAATCGCGAGGAACCCGGATCGCCCTGGCGCGCACAACGGCCGCGCAACTGCCGGTCGATGCGGCGCGAATCATGGCGCTCACTGCCGATGACATGCAGGCCGCCAGCTTCCTTGACGCCTTCGCCCAGGCGGATATCGGTGCCGCGGCCCGCCATGTTCGTGGCAATCGTGACGGCGTTGTACTGGCCGGCGCGCGCGACGATCTCCGCTTCGTGCAGGTGGTTCTTGGCGTTCAGGACGTTGTGGGAAATCTGATCAGCCCGCAGCATGCGGCTGAGTTTCTCGGAGACCTCGACGGAAATAGTACCAAGCAGAACCGGTTGCCCCTGTTCATTACATTCCTTGATTTCGCGAATGATCGCTGCGTACTTCTCCCGCTGGGTCTTGAAGATGAGGTCGTTGCAATCGTTGCGGACGCACTCGCGATTGGTCGGCACGACGAGGACGTTAAGATTGTAAATTTCCTTGAACTCCATCGCCTCGGTATCGGCGGTACCGGTCATGCCGGCGAGCTTCTCGTACATGCGGAAATAGTTCTGGACCGTCACCGTCGCCAGGGTCTGGGTCTCTCGCTCGATTTCAACACCTTCCTTGGCTTCCAGCGCTTGGTGCAACCCTTCGTTGAAGCGGCGGCCGGGCATGGCGCGGCCGGTGTTTTCATCGACGATAATCACTTTGTTGTCTTGGACGATGTACCGTTCGTCGCGCTCGAAGAGGCTGTAGGCGCGCAGGAGCTGGGAGATGTTGTGGATCATCTCGCTGCGTTCGTCGAAGAGGGTTTGGCGTTGTTTGCGCCGCTCGATTTTCTCCTCGTCTGCCAGCGACTCGTCGCTCTCGATCTCCTGGAAGTCGGTGGCCAGGTCGGGCAGCATGAACGCATCGGGGTCATCGGGAAACAAGGTACTGCGCCCGAGTTCGCTGAGATCGGCATCACCGGCACGCTCGTCGATCATGAAGAACAGCGTTTCTTTGATCTCCTGGAACAACGCCCGATTCTGGTCGCTGCGTACCTGCAATTCGAGTTTCTCTATGTGACGCAGGTGTCCCGGGTCCTCGAGGAGACGCATGAGCTGCTTGTGCTTGGGCATGCCGAGTCTGACTTTGAAGGCATCCATGTAGGCGTCTTCGACATCGTTGGGATCGCTGTTTTCGTCGAGGATCACCTTTTTGGCATCGTTGATCAACCGCGTGCAGAGCTGGTACTGCTGCTTGTGCAGCTGTTCGACATCGGGTTTGAGTTTGTCATAACGATGGGTCGACACAGCGCTGGGTCCCGAAATGATCAGCGGCGTGCGGGCTTCATCGATGAGGATACTGTCGATCTCGTCGATGATGACATAGAAGTAATCGCGCTGCACCAACTGATCGGGGTCTGAGGCCATGCCCATGTCCCGGAGGTAGTCGAAGCCGAACTCGCTGCTGGTGCCGTAGGTGACATCACAATTGTACTGTTCTCGGCGTTTGGCCGGGGCCATGTTGTTCTGAATACAGCCTACAGTGAGCCCGAGCCAGACGAGCACAGACCCGACCCATTCGGCGTCGCGCCGGGCGAGGTAATCGTTGACGGTGATCAGTTGGCAGTTATTGCCGGTCAGCGCGTTGAGGTAGAGCGGCAGAACCGCAACCAGAGTTTTGCCTTCCCCGGTCTGCATTTCCGCAATGGTAGCCTGGTGCAGAGCAATGCCGCCGATGAGCTGGACGTCGTAAGGGATCATCTCCCATTCGATATCCTGTCCGGTGACGTCGAACATGGTGCCGACCATGCGGCGGCACGTGTTCTTGACAGCGGCAAACGCTTCCGGCAGCAGGTCGTCGGTGGTTTCGCCGTTGCTCAGGCGTTCCCGGAATTCAACAGTCTTGGCGCGCAGATCGTCGTCGGAGAGTTTCTGGTATTCCTCTTCGTAAAGGTTGATCTGCCGCACCAGCGGCAGCATCCGCTTGACCAAACGTTCGTTTTTGGATCCGAACAGTTTTTTTAACAGCCATTTGAGCATGGGGACATCATCCCGGATTATTACCCGTAGGCGGGTAATCGGTGTTCAGAACAAATTCCACGTTGAGACCCGTCAACGTATGTGGAGTTCCACTTTCACGTTTTTGGATTTGAGGATAGTGAACTGACCGAGCAATACTATAGCTGCTGATCCGGCTCACTGCTATGGCTGACCGACTGCGCAAATCCACAGTGGGCGGCAGTTCCCTTGTGGGGCTGGTATGCATATTCTTCCAGTGGATCAGATATGCCCGGCTCCATCGCTTGAGCTATTGCATCTTGGCCGGGTCGGAGGTCAGGTCTGCCAGACCTCCTCCGCACTGTTTCGTATAACCCTTCTGACCGTGGGCGCGGCGAGGGGGGCAGTCTGAAATGATACGCCCCCAGCCCCCCCCCGGGGCATGTCGCAGCAGATCGGACCGGTGTAACCCAGAGTGCACCCCAAACTTTCGCGACCGTAGGGCGAGGATGCCGTGCGAGACACGATCGAAACGTGCAAAGTCATTTTTGCGCCGACCCTTCGCCCATTAGCTGGAGGAAAGGTAGATCGCCGGGGGTGAACGCCTGCAGTTCGGCTTCGTCGTAAAATACCTGCTCGAGAAACAGCCCCTGCGGGGGCGCAGTATCAAATCCTGCGTTACGCTCGCGGGCGTCACGAATTCTGGCGGTGTGCCCGGCGTCCAGTCGCTCACGACCGACGGCCACGAGAAATCCAACGAGCCGACGGACCATCTTGTAGAGGAACGAGTCGCCGCCGACAGTCACTAACAGAAAGCGTCCGTGCTCGCGGATGTCCAGGCGAGTCAACGTCTTGACCGGCTTGAGTCCAGGTACGTTGGATGTTGCCGAAAATGTCGTGAAATCGTACCTCCCGACCAGCTGTTTCGCAGCTGCGCACATGGCGTGGATATTGAAGGCATCGGGGAGGATCCAACAATACCGCGGGATGAACGGTGACTGCAGCTCGCCGCGGTGCAGCACGTAGGTATAGCATTTGCCGACAGCGTCGTGGCGCGCGTGGAAACCGTCGGGCATGATCTCGGTGGCAAGCAGCCGGATATCCGGCGGCAGCATCTGGCGCAGGGCACGATGGGCATCTGTGGCTGGGATTGGCGACTCCGGCGGTGGGTGAAACGTGGCGACCTGGCAGAGGGCATGCACGCCGGAGTCAGTGCGGCTGCAACCGCCGACGGTCATCTCGGCCTGGAAGAGGCGCGACAGGCAGTCGTGGAGGCAACCCTGAACGGTTTGGTTATCCGGCTGTATCTGCCAGCCGGCATAGGCGGTGCCGTCGTAGGCAATAGTGAAACGCCAGTTGGCCATAGCAGATGCGGTTTGCGGCTCTGTCCGTCAGGCGTCGTAATAGAGGAAGACGCCGCAATTCTCGCAGTTGATCAATTCGTCTTTCTTGACGCGGTTGACAACCTGCGGGGTCATCGTAAGAAAGCAGCCGCCGCAGTTGGTATTCTGGATCGGCACAACGGCTTTGGAGAACCCGTCGGGCAGTTTCGATCGCGCGATTAACCGGCTGTAGTGGGTAAGCAGTTCAGCCTCTATGCCGACTGTCAGCGCGTTGCGGTCAGCGGTCATTTTTTCGACCTGTGCCTGACAGTTCTTCTCGCTCACATCGAGGTCCTTGATGGCCGCGTCGATGCGGACATGGCCGGCATCGGACTCTTTTCTTGCGGCGGCGAATGTTTCCTTGATTTTCTCGAGGTCTTCCCACATGGCGATCTGCTTGTCTTCGGCTGCCGCGGTGTCCTCGTCGCAGCTTTTGATCTCGTCCATCAGGGCGCGGTACTGGTCGTTCTTCTTGACCTCGGCTGATTGCTGCTGGAACTTGACCTTTCGATCGTTGTTGTCACTGACATCCATCTCGATCTGCTTGATCTTCGATTCAAGGTCCATAACGCCGCTCTTAACGGTTTCGACCCGGTCCTCGGATATCTGCAAGTTTTGACGCACACGCTCCTTTTCTGCAGGCACGGACATAACCTGCTTCTTGAGATTGAAGATGCGCAGGTCCTTGTCTTGCAGTTCGAGCAGAAGCGCGTAATTGTCGTTCATCGCCAATCCTCAGGTAGTCAATCACTGAAAACAGAGCCGATACCATATTGACCGGCTGTGTGAAGTCAAGGCGTATAGGGTCATGCCGGCTGGAACGGCGGTGGTTGTTTCGGAATTTTACAGGCCACAGGCATCGAATGGAGGGGCGAAAAAATCGGCCGCGGATAAAAAAACTGATCATTTCGGTCATTCCAATTTACAAATTAGTACAGCGTACTACGTTATGCACTTGTGTGAGGCAGACAGTCCCACTACACCAGCCCAATAACCCCACCAGCCAAAGGCGGAGTCATCAAGGTATGATGCCAGCGCGTAACGTGTGGATATTGCAGCGAATTTGCGGATCTCTTGCAGTGTGTATGTGCCTCGTCGCTTTGTGCGGTTGCGGTCAACAGTCGATCCCGGCACTTGTTTCGGACGCCTTAAAGCTGGCGGACACCGGCGATGACGGGAGTTGGAACAAGGCACTCGACAAGCTAGACCAGGCAATCGAGGGCGGCGGTGATAGCCAACCATTGCAGATGTTTTATGCGATAGCCTTGGAGCGAACCGACAAAGCGTCCGCGGCGATCGATATCGTCGAGGCGACGCAAAAGGATGCCCCCGACAGTTTCCTGCCGAACTACCTGGCGGGCAAACTCAACTACAACGCCGGCAATTACCGTGACGCTGTGGGGTATCTGCAGAACGCCGTGGCACTCGATGACACGCACGATGAAGCGCTGATGCTCTATGCCAGCGCAGCGGCACGAGAAAACCACCCGGACGTTCCGGAGTTGTTTGCGCGACTGCAAGCCAGCGACCGATTCGACGATTCGTACCTGCTCTGGAACGAACTGGCGATCTGGCACATGTACCAGGGCAATTACATCGAGGCTATGAGCAACTTTTCGAAAGCCATTCGTCGTTCCAATCAACATCCGTCTGTGTACCTCAACACGGCTGTGATGTGGGACCGGTACGCTGGTCGATACCCTTTGGCAAGGCGCTACTACGAGCGCTACCTCGAGGTGGCGAGTGATCACGACGCCGAAACCGTCGGCCATGTCGAGGCGCGCCTGCAGCAACTCACCGGCCACATTGCTCAGGCCGTGCCACGACAATCCTCTGATGATCAGTGACCGACTCAAAGAAGAAATTAAAGAACGCTGCGATATTGTCGACGTCATCGGTTCTTATATCCCGCTGAAACGCGCCGGCGCCTCGTTCAAGGCGGTCTGTCCCTTTCACAACGAGAAAACGCCGTCCTTCAACGTCAGTCCGGACCGTCAGGCATTTTACTGTTTCGGCTGCCAGAAAGGTGGCGACGTCATCAACTTTGTTATGGAGATCGAGGGCGTCGATTTCGTCGGCGGCCTGCGACTGCTGGCGCAGCGCAACGGCATCGAGATCCCCGATGAAGACGAATCCGGTCCTGGCGGCGAAGGCCGCAAACCGAAAGTATCCCGCGACCGTAAAGATCGCCTCTACGAGCTACACGAAAAACTCGCCGGCTGGTACAGCAAAAATCTTCGATCCGAGGTCGGGCGCCAGGCCATGACCTACGTGCGAGGCCGCGCTCTGAGCGACGACATGCTGGTGCAGTTCGGCATTGGCTACGCGCCGGAATCCTGGGAGATGACGCGCAACTGGGGCCGCCAGCTCGGCTTTTCGCTCGAAGACATGCTCACCGCCGGCATCCTCACTGTGAAGAAGGAAGGCGCGCCGGCGACCTCGGCGTACGACCGCTTCCGCAACCGCCTGATGTTTCCGATCTGGAACGAGCAGGGACGCATCGTCGCCTTCAGCGGCCGGACGCTGGCAGAGGATCAGGGCGCCAAGTACGTCAACAGCCCGGAAACGCCGATCTTCGAAAAGAGTAAGATCCTCTACGGCCTGAACTTCTCACGCCAGGGTATTAAAGCCGAAAGTGCCGCCGTTATCTGTGAGGGCCAGATCGACGTCATTGCTTGCCACGAAGCAGGTCAGACCAACGCCGTAGCGCCGCAGGGTACCGCCTTCACCGAGCGTCAGGCGCGGCTGCTGAAGCGCTACACCACGAACCTCATCCTGGCGTTCGACGCGGATAATGCCGGTATCAACGCCGCCATAAAAAGCCTCGCCTCTTTCCTGCCCGCGGGCCTCAACGCCCGTGTCGTCATGTTCAGTGATGGCGAGGACCCCGACAGCATCCTCCGCGCTCAAGGTGCCGACGTTCTGCGCCAGCGGTTGCAGGAGGGTCGCGAATTCTTCGACTTTCTGCTTGACACCGAAATCGCCCGGAATGACATCACCCAGACAGCCGGTAAACAGGCCGTTGCCGACGGCTTCCTCGAAGCTGTATCGCAGGTGCCGGATCCGGTTGTCCGGGCCAACTATTGCCAGTTGCTGGCGTCACGCCTACGGATTCCGCAGAACTATGTTTTTCAAGGGCTTAAAGCCTTGACCAACCGTCAGCGCCGACGTGATCGCGTGCGGACTTTTGTCGCGGAGGAGCCGGTCCTGGCCCTGAACGACGAATCGCAGATCGAACCGGAAGGCGTGCTGTTGGAACTGACCTACCACGATCAAGACTACATGTCGCGATTGGTGACCGATTTGCCGGTGGAAAGCATTCGGCTTACGCAAATCGGCCGCCTGCTCAACGAAGCATTGGCAGCAGCGGCACAGGGCGAGGAGTGGGACGAGATCCGCGGATTGATCGAGGAACGGGCAGGTAGTTTGCAACTGCCGGAGATCAACAAATGCCTGTTTGCTCCCGAGTTCGCCTCCGGCAGCGAGCAGAAACGGGAACAGAGTTTTCAGGAATGTTTGCTGCGTATCCGTGACCGGGCACTCGGCGACGAATTTGAAGCGTTGCGAGAGCGGCAGCGTAATGCGTCGGTTGCAGAGGATCGTCTGGATCTGCGCCGACGCATCTGGGAGGTAAAACAACAGCGCAACGAAGTGGAAAGTGCGTTGCGGAACCTTGGCAACAACCCCGCAGTCTGACGCTGCGGAATTCTGCGTTCAGTCCATATGGAAATGACAGACGAAACCAACGGCGAATTGCTGCTGCAGTTAAGCCATTGCCTGACTCCGACACACCGGATCAACAACGCCGCGATTGTGTTGCGCGATGGCAGGATCCTGGCCGTCGGCGGCATGTCCGCGTTCAAGCAGACACAGCCCAGCCGGATCTTCAGGATGACCGACTGCTATGCTCTGCCGGGTTTCGTGGATACCTCGATCTACGGCACCGGTGGCTGCGACTGCATGCATGCCGACCGCGGCGCCGATATCGCCGAGATGTCTCGGATTTTGGCAGCCCATGGCGTCTGTACTTTTTTCCCGACCACCATGTCCTATGAACGCGAAGGCCTCCAGCGCGTTGTCGAGTCACTCGCCGACCGCTGCGACGAACAGTTGCCTGGCGCCGTGGCTGCCGGCATTCACATTGAAGGCCCGTTCATCAATGCCTCAAAGCATGGCGCCCATCGCGAACGCTACATCCGCCCGATTGACCTAGGCGAAACGGCCGAACTGTTGCAGGCTGGGAAGGGCAAGATCCGGATTTTCACCTTTGCACCCGAACTCGACGGCACGGTCGAACTTGTAGAAAAACTGTGTGAGGAAAATGTCATCCCGGCGATGGGGCACACGATTGCCAATCGTGATCAGGTGGTTCGTGCCATCGAGGCCGGCGCCTCGCGATGCTCCCACCTTTACAACAGTATGGAACCTCTGAAACAGCGCGACGTCGGTTTGGCAGCTCTGGCACTTACTGACGCTCGCCTCTGGGTCGAACTCATTCCCGACGGCATTCACATTCATCCGGGCATGATAGACCTGGCCTGCCGCTGTATTCCGCATGAGAAGCTGGTGTGCATCAGCAATTCCATGGCTGCCGCCGGGGTTGGTGACGGTACTTTCAAGATGGGCGAAGACGACACCCACATCAGGGACGGCCGGCCCGAGCTGGAAGATGGTACGCTCGCCGGCTCGATCCGCTGCCTTGACGACGATTACCGCAACCTCAGCACCTACACCAATCTCGACGACACTGAAGTTGCCGCCTGCTTCACCAGCAACCCCGCCGCCAGTACCGGTCTTACCGACCGCGGCGAAATCAAGCCGGGTCGCCGAGCCGACATCGTTGTGCTCGACGCCGAACACAACGTGCAGATGACCATTGTTCAAGGGCGGATCGTCTACAACCGCCGCAACGTGCAGCCGGAGCAGCATTGATGCGGAGTTGCCCAATCACTTTTGTCATAGCAACAGCAATTGTCCTCTTGAACGGCTGTCGCGATGACACGTCCCGATCAACGCAACTCGCACCGGTGGCCCCGGTGACGTCTTTGCCGGCGGTCGAAAAAAAGTACGATCTCGTGCTCTATTCGGCCCACAGCAAGACGCATCTAAGGGGTTGTCTTGACCGCTTCAAGAACGCCTTTCCAGAAATCTTTGTTGAGTTGGTCGCACTGCCCGCCGACGAACTGCTGGAACGGCTCCGGGCGGAAAAGGACGAGCCCCGCGCCGATCTTTGGTGCGGCGTGCCCGACAGGCTGCTGGCCGCCGCTGCCGCCGAAGGGTTGCTGCAGAAATTCACGCCTGCCTGGGCTGCCAATGTGTCGGATGCCTATCACTCCCCGGATGATCTGTGGTACGGCACGTTTATCTCACCTACGGTCATCGTTTACAACCGCGACCACCTTACCGTCGAAACAGCACCTACCAGCCTCGGCGACCTGATGCAGCCGCAATGGCAAGACCGTATCGTCCTGGTAGATCCGGTCCAGTCAGACATCATGCAGACCATATTCGGACTTTTGATTTGCCGGCTGCATGCTCGCGACGGCAAACCGGGGAAGGGCTTCGATTGGCTGCGGCGGCTGCATGGCAATACCGCCGTCTACGTCGAGCCCGACAAACTCTATGAGAACCTGACGGCAGATACGCCGGTATCCATCTGGCACCTGGCCGACGTGCATCGCCAGCAGCAAGCCGGCAGGTATTCGCTCGAGGTAGTCGTGCCGGTGTCACCGACGCCGGTGCAGGTGGAAGGGCTCGCCGTCGTTGCCGGCGCGCCCAACATCGAGGCGTCTGCTGTTTTTTACAATTTTCTCACCCGTAGCGAACTCGTTATTCAGGTGAATGAGTCGGATCGCCTCCCTGCTCGGGCGGACCTGCCGGCCGAGCGCATCCCCGCGTGGATGACCCAACAGCGGATCACCCCATCAAAGGTGGACTGGCGGTTGTTCGCGCAAAAATCCAGGGGGTGGATGACGCATTGGAAGAAGAAAATCCGCGCCGAAAAAACTCGGTAGCCACCGGTCAGTCGACCATCGTCTCGTTTTTCCGCACTTGCAGAAAGATCAGCAGGCAACTGCCAACCTGGATCGCGTCGCCTTCTCTAAGGATATGACGCGCGCGGGGATTTCCATTGACCTGCAGTCCGTTGGTCGAGTCCTGATCCACGACGACCCAATCGGTGCCGTCCGCTTCGAAGCAGCAGTGCACACCCGACACCCATTTTCCGCTCACTTTGATTGCTGCGTCGTCACTCCGCCCGACCGTCGTACCGTTGTGCAGTGACAACCAGTAGGGGGCCGTTTCGCTCTGAACCACGAGTACGTATGCTCCCGGCTCCAGCGGCGGTGGATGGTTCAGCAGCAGTTGCCGGGTCTTGCGTAAGCGCAGGGAATTGTCTTCGAGCTGATCACCGGCGCGGGTGCGGCGATAAGCGGTCACCAGTTGTTGTTCGAAATCATTGCTCATTACACCTCTCCGATTTCCAGCTTTATCGCTTCGACCTCTTGCTGCAGCATCGAAACGATCCGTCGGCGATGCTGATAAATCGTGTTCTCCGAAATATCCAACGCTGCGGTCACTTCCGCCGCCGGCCGCTGTTCCAGCACATACATGCGAAACGATTCGAAGATATACGGTTTGACCCGCTTTTTGACACGATCGAGCGCGTGCATCAATAGATGCTGCTGCCACTCGTGCTCCCAGTCGTCCTCCCAATTCGACACCCATTCCTCGGCTGTGTTTTCGAGGATCGGAGTCTGCTCGTTGTCGTCGGTCCGCCATTCCTGATACTTACGTTCACGCCGGAAAGCATCGACGATTCGGCTCGACACAATGGTCAACAGAAACGTGCGGAACTTGCCCTTCACACGGTCGTACCGAAAGTTCGGCATCACCTTCGTCAAAGTAATCATACTCTCCTGCAGCACGTCCTGCGACATGTCGCCTGAGCAGCCGCGGCTGCGCGCGAAGTTAAGGATGAGCGTACGATAATATTGATGAAACTGATCCCAGGCCTGCCCGTCCTGGATGTCCTGCATGCGAATCAGCAGGCTTTCGTGCGTGATATGATCCATTCGCAAATTTCCCCGTATTACCGTGGCCTGTCTTGCCGCGATTCCGCCCATTCCTCGGCTTTCCAGACAAAGACCCGGCCGTCTTCGGTACCGGTAATCACCGTTCGACCGTCCGGTGTGAACTTCGCATGGGTGACCGTCGCACCGTGTCCGTCGAACGTCAGCAATTCGAGACCGGTCTGGACGTCCCAGAGTTTGGCGGTCTCATCGCGACAGCCGGTGACCACACGACTGCCGTCCGGCGAAAAAGCGGCGCAGGTGATCGCCGCCGCATGACCGCGGAAGAAGGCATATGGTTTGTGCGTTGCGGCCAGCGACAGCAGCCCAACGTGCGATTCTGCAGTATGCACGTACAGCGAAGCATCGGGGGAATACACCGGTCTCTGCAGGTCGTTACCGGGCTGATCTTGCGCTGCGATCGGCTGGCGTTGCGCAGTGCGCAGCTTCATGCCGCTGTGATCCCAGACATTCAGCTTGCCGTCGCTGCTGATACTGGCAAAGCCGTCACCTGTCAATGCCAGGTCACATACAGGCTGCTGATGGCTGTGCAGGGTGTGTAGCAGGGCACCGTCGTTGAGTTGCCAGATCTGGATGCTGCCGTCACGCGAACCGGTCATCAGGCGATCGCCGAACGCCGTGCTGGCAAGGACGGCGGCTGACTGTTGTTCGAGCACCATCAGCCGGCGGTACGCCAGGATATCCCAAAGGCGCACCGTGTTGTCGGCACCTGCAGTGGCCACCTTGGCGCCGTCAGGCGATACCGTCAGATCTCGAACGGGACCGTCGTGGCCGCGCATCACGAGAGTTTCCTGGGCGGTGTCGATGTGCCAGATGTGGACCGTGCCGGCGGCGGTGCTGCTGGCAAATCGCTCGCCGTCCGGAAAGTAAGCTGCCGCTGTGACCCTGTTGTGATGTTCGTAAGTCTGCAGAAACTCCTGGCGCGGAATGTCCCATACCTGGATGATGTCGCCGCTGGCAGTCAACAGTTGGCGACGGCCCGGTGCGAAAGAGACAGCTTGCACCGCTGCATTATGCTCGAGGCGACCGACTGGTTCGATGACCGGCTGGATGGTTACTTTCGTAGTCTCCTCCACTTCGATGTTTGGTACCCACCGGCTCAGGCTGTCGTCCCAGTCCGGTGTGGTCACTTTGTCGATATCAACGTCGAGCGCAATGGCCGGTGGCGAGTCGATCCGCCAGATCTGTACGGAACCGTCTTGGCCGGCACTGGCAAAAAGCCGTTCGCCCGGGGCAAAGACAACAGCAGTAACACCGCCCGGATGCCCCTCAAGTCGCCGCAGCAGCTCACCGTTGCGGATCAGCCACACATCTATCCGGCCGTCGCGATAGCCCGTCACCCCGATGCTGCGATCGGGCGACAGCGCCGTGCACACGGCGATCGCCCCTGGTGTCGCCTTGCGCAGAATCTTTTTGGTGCCATTAGCAGCCCGTTCGGTCACTGCCCCGTTGCTTGTTGCCAGGATCAGTCCGTCATTGTCGTGGTGCCGATCGACATAGCGCAGCTCGGCCGCACATTGCAGGGATGTCAGCGGCCTGCCATTTTCGATGTCCCAAAGGATCGCCTGGCGGTCACTGCCGCCACTGACTATCCGGCTACCGCCGTCAACGAACGCCACGGAGTTCACCTGCCCCTTGTGAGCCCGCAGCACTGTCGCCTCCGGGCTGCAGAGATAGAGCAACCGGCCCCACTCATAGTTGCGGTGCTGGACCGGGCATTTCACCAGTTCCGCCCGGGCAGCGGCCAGGTTGAAACTTCCAATTTCCTTGTTGATCGCCGTGATGCGGGTGATGTACTTGAGCTTCTCCTGATGGCGTTCCGCCAACTTGACGCGTTGCTCTGCCTGGGCAGCGATCTCTGTCTGGCGTTTGAGCGCCGACTCCGTCTCTTCGTTCTGTTGTTCCTGCTGCCGCACACGTTCGAGCAAGGCTTGCAGTTTCAATTTCTCGGCGTTGGCGTCCTGACGGGCAATCTCTGCTTTCTTGGCCTCGGCCGCGAGCTGCTGCTGCATGCGTTCCGCTTGCTGGCGTAAGCGCTCGGATCGTTGTTTCGCCTCCTCCGCCTGGATTTGGGCCTGCAACGCCTGCAGGGTCTGCTCCTCGGCGAGGCGGCTGGCTTGCTCGGCACGGTGCAGCGATGCCTCGGCCTCCTGCCGAGCGTCGACCGCCTGCTCGCGTTGCTCTTTCACCAGAATCAGGGCAGCGTCGACGCGAACTTTTTCCTCTTCGACCCGTTTCCTCTGGGTTTTCTCGCTCAACTGTGCGATCTCGGCCTTTTCCTTCTCAGAGCGAATCGAGATCACCGCGACCGTCAAGGTCACTACCACAACGATGAACAGGCCACGCACAGTATTAGCCAGCAACCGCTGCCGCTTGTGCTGGGCGAGGCGCTGCTCACGGGCAGCGGTGAGGCGATTGCGCAGCGGCTGATATTCCGGAGTCTTCTGCAGCAACGAGTCGGCGAGGTCAAGATCGTCTTTCTCGAGAGCGGTTCCGGCGTAATCCATACGAGTCGCTAATGCGCCCTCGCTCGCCGGGTGATTGCCGTCCCACAGCGACAGCGCCTCCTTGAAGCCGAACAGCGCTTGAGCGTAATCGTTATAGTCGCTCGTCTGGTGCGCTGTAGCGAGGTCGCGCATTGCCTGCTCAGACAGGGCGATGCTCTCGGAGTGTGACAGGTACGCGCGGAGTGCGGTCTGGAACTGCTTGACCGACTCGAAGCGATCCGCCGGAACGCCGGCCATGGCTCTCATGGCGATCTCCACCAGCTCGGTCTGCGGCTCGATCGCCTCGATGACATTGTGCGCTGCCGCGTCCATCATTTCGTTCACCGTCCGGCCGATATGCGGCGGGTGCCCACTGATCAACTCATACAGCACAGCGCCGAGCAGGTAAATGTCGGTACCCACACCGATCTGTTGGCGGTCCGCCATTGCCATCTCCGGCGCCATGTAAGCCGGTGTCCCGCCAACGCTGCTGCGCGTGGTTACTGGCTCCGCCTTGCCGCCGTCGCCGACAGTCATCGCCATGCCCCAGTCCATGACCAGCACTTCACCGTAATCGCCGAGCATCACGTTGTCCGGCTTGAGGTCGCGATGGATGACACCGCGCGAATGGGCAAACGCCAGAGCATCGGAAACGCGCAGCAGGATCTCGATATTCTGTTCCAGACTTTTGTCGGCCAGGTCACGGCTCCACGGCACGCCGCGGACATCTTTCATAGCGTAGAAGAAGGCTCCCGACTCAGTCTCCCCGACGTCGTAGATCGGTACGATGTTCGGGTGATTGAGGTCGCCGGTAACTGCCGCTTCCGCCAGCAACCGCGCCTTGACGTCGCTGCGCTCCGCCTTGTCCGGCCGGATCATCTTCAAGGCAATAGTGCGGTCAACGGACGTCTGCCGCGCCTGATAGACGATACCCATGCCGCCTTCGCCGAGAATGTCGATGAGCTCGAAATCCGCTTCGTCCGGCGCCGACTCACCGGCTGCCGCAACAACATGTCGCTTGACGACCAGGTTCGACGGTTCGTACACGCCGCTATCGACCTCGACGCTGGGCATCAACTTCGACCACACGCTGGCGTCAGCCGGCATGATCGAGGTCTGGCCGGGTCGATGTGAATCTGTGCTGCAGGTCGGACACGCTTTCGCGGCAGCATCAAACTCCGTATGGCAGTGCGGACATAGGCTCATAATGTTGTAATCACCAGTACAATAGGGGGTTGTACGATGCTTGGTAAGCTATCCGCATTTGCCGATCCTGTCGCCCAGGTCTTACAAACTGCCGCTGTCCGGCTGTAAGGCTGCTGTTTTGCAGGGCTCAACGTGGCGAGCCGCCAGCCGGGCATCACGTCGGCGCTGGTCGGTGCGTGCAATACCAGTCAAAGTCGATCAGGCACTGGCCGTTGAGGTGCTCAGATCGTTTCGCGCAAGCTATCGAAGCAATACGTCGGAGCCCTATAGGCTATAGGCTTCGCAAGGTTTTTGCGTCCTCGAGGAATGCCTCGGGGGAATCATCGCGGACGAATTCGAGCATGGCGGAGTGTTCACCGGGTGCGGCTGCTGCAACTTCGAAATACTGCTTCCAGTCTTCTTTGGCTTCCTCCAGCGGCCGGCGTTCTTCGCCTACCAAATGGTAGACATGCAAGTTGACGAGATAGTCGCTGACCGCAGTGAGCTCGGCCAGGTTTTCTTCCACTGTGTGATCCATGTCCGGCTGCCACAGTGTCTTGATGTGTGAATGATCACTGGCCCGGATTAGGCGCAGTCCGGATTCCAGCGTGTCGGTCAAGGAATGGCTGTGCCACTCGTAAGCGATTGTGATGTCATGCGGTGCCGAGAGGTCGGCAATCCGCACCGAGTCCTCGACTGCTCTATCGCGATCTTCCTGATCGGCTTCCGCCGAACCTTTGCCGCCGGCCCACACCCGAATGACCGGTGCTCCCAACGCGATCGCGCTGTCGAGCACGGACTGAAACGCCAGCCCGTCGTCCTCGCTCACCCCGACCCGATAATACGACCCGTATGCTGCCACCTCAAGCCCTGCTTCCTTCGTCATTGCTGCCGCTGCATCCGCCGCCGCGATGTCGCCATGCGGCACATGGAGGTCTCCGCCCCATTCGATGCAGTCGAGCTGTGCTTCTTTGACAAGGTCGACAATTGCCTGCGGCTCCAGCTGCCGGAACGAAACTGTCAGCAAGCCCTTCTTGATCTTAGCCTTATTCGTTGCCATTGGGTGTCCTTCGTGAAGTTCTCTTCTCATTTTGTGAGTCGGCGCATTCTTGCCGGTGATAGCCGATAGTACAGTAACTCTGGAAGTCCCCTGTTAAATAGCGTCTGACCGGAAACCCCGGCGGCACTGCACCGGGTACCCACCAAAGCACAAACCGACATTCTCAAGCTTCCGGAAGCCGCAACTGCAGGGACGGACAAAAAAGCTGGTCCGTGATCGAATGCGCCGTCCTACGGCGTCAATGTATACAGTGCTGCGGGCATGCTGAAGCGCTTGGCTTCTTTCGCGGTGATCCAGACAAAGCGATCACCGTCCCAACTGTCGGAAAAGGCGATTTCCGTAGTCTCTGCGTTGTAGCCAACGATCAGCCGCAGGTGACCACCGTTGAGGTCGGGCTTGATGCGGCGAGTATGGCGCCGTTCCCGGCTGACCGTTTCTGCCCACTTCTCGGCCGTAGCTTTAGCTCGCCGTGCCTGGCGTTCGGCGACGATTTTCTCGAACTCCGGCGTCAGGTACACGCCCCACATGAGCGGTACGCCGCGATCGATGTGCTTGGCGACATTTCGAATACCCACCCCGGACGCAAGTTTGTCGAAATCGCGCTTGTGCCGATGCGCGATCTGGTGCATGATCACCTCGAGATCCTTCAACTGGGTGCCGCCGAACTTATTGGTTGCCATCAGGTTCGCCAGTTGATGGCTATCCAATGGGATGGAGAAGTAGCGCAGCACACGCTCGGCCGAGGCGACGCCGCAATAGCCCTTGTCTCCCTGGTCGACCATCGGAACGTTGTGTAGTGATACATCGCCGTTGTCGGCCGTATGAATATTTTCCAGCAACTGTTTGCGGATGTCGCCGTCATGAATGCGTTCCAACAGTGCGCCGCCGGCGTCCGCAGCGGCGATCCGCATTACCCGCAGGATTACGTATTCCTGCTTGACTCCGTCGAGCAGAAACGCCGTGTCGCGCCAGTCCCAGCGTAGCAGGCGCCGCCGACGGCCCTGTTTGAAGACATGGCGCTGTGGCTCGCCGAAGGTCTGGGTCAGGAGGTCGCCGAGATGCTGCGTCGCTTCCTTTTGCCGTTTCCCGAAACGCTTCTGCATCTGTGACTCGAGTCGTTTCGGATGGCGGCCAGCATCGAGGCCGGTGGCAGCGACAAAAGCACGGATGCCCTCGGGGGAAAAGAAATCGCCCTTGTTCAGAACGTTGATACTGAGCTCACCGATCACGCCGCCATCCGTGACCAGGCCGATCTCGGCGGTTTCAAGGCCTGCGAAAGTTCCGCCGGTGACAGAATAGACCTCGGTCAAGCTGCCGCGCTGTGTCTGCTGCAATCGCAAACGCCTCAAGACCGGGCTGGGTTTCTCCTCGAACAGTGGCGTGTCACTGAACATGGGAATGCCGAACACTTTGTTGACAGTGTTGGGATCGGGTGCCTCTGCGGCGCCTGCCAGCATACCCAGCAGCATGCAGACGGTGAAGGCAACAGCGTATTCAGAACTGTTCAAGGAAACGAACGTTATTCTCATACAGCAACCGAATGTCGGTGATCGCGTACCGCAGCGCCGCGATGCGCTCAATACCCATGCCGAACGCAAAGCCGGTGTACTTCTCGCTGTCGTATCCGACAACCTCGAACACGGCGGGATCGACCATGCCCGCGCCGGCGACCTCAAGCCAGCCGCTGCTCTTGCACAGCGAGCACCGGCCATCTTCCGCATCGCCCGTGCCACCGCACTTGACGCAACTGATGTCAAACTCGATGCTCGGCTCGGTAAACGGGAAGAAGTGCGGACGGAACCGCGTCTTGACATCCTTACCGAACATCTCGTGCGCGAAGTTGTATAAAGTGCCCTTAAGCTCGGCCAGGGAAACGTTCTCGGCGACGTAAAGGCCTTCGATCTGATGGAAATTCGGCACGTGCGACGGGTCGGGTGTGTCGCGCCGGTAGCAGCGACCAGGCGCCACGATACGCACTGGCGGCGACTGGCTCTCCATCACGCGGATCTGCACCGGCGACGTGTGCGTGCGCAGCAGTCTACCGTCGGGAAAGTAGAAGGTGTCCTGTAAGTCACGCGCCGGATGGTCGGCAGGTGTGTTGAGTGCGTCGAAGTTGCGGTATTCGTTCTCGATATCCGGACCGTCCGCTGCGATGAAACCCTGGCGCCGGAAGATCGCGACGCATTCGTCCATGACACGGCTAATCGGATGCTTCAGACCGATCCGCCGGCGGCGCCCCGGCAGAGTGATATCGAGCCCGGTAACCGCAACGGTGCGGCTCGCCGCCTGCAGCTCGTGGAGCTTTGCCTTCAGGGCATCCTGCAGTTCGTTCTTGACGATATTGGCGACCTTGCCGACTTCTGGGCGTTCCTCGGCCGACAGGCTGCCCATCTCTTTCATGGCGGCAGGAATGATGCCTTTGCGGCCGAGCATTCGGATCCGCAGTGCTTCGACTTCGTCTTCGCTGGTGAACTCGGCGAGTGCTGTGAGGGCTTCGTCGCGAGCCCCTTCTATGCTTTCTTTGAGATTCAGCATGTCAGCGAACGGTGTTTCGATCGACTCAGTAACGATTTCGTGAGCGGCCTTGGCTGCTGCCGCCGCGCGGCGGACCACCACGACTGCGGGACTGGCCGCCGCTCCGGCCTCGACCACCACCACCACCACCACCACGCGAGCCGCGCTGGTTGCCACGGGCGTACTCGTCGGTGCGCGCCGGCGGTTCTGGGTGCACCGGCTCCGGCAGTTCGAGCGCTTCGCCGGGCGGTTGAGTGAATTCGATCTGGCGGCCGATAAATTCTTCCAGGTCGGGTACGATGTACGCACCATATTCGCAGGCCAGACTGATTGCCTTACCGGCGGTGCCTGCGCGGCCGGTACGACCGATCCGGTGGACGTACGATTCGACTTCGTACGGCAGGTCAAAATTGATCACGTGACTGATGTTGTCGACGTGGATGCCGCGGCCGGCAACGTCCGTTGCCACCACGATCTTGGTCTTGCCCTCGCGGAAATCCTCGAGGATACGCATCCGGGTCTTCTGCGCCACATCGCCGGAGAGCAGGCAAGACGCAATGCCATGCTGCTTGAGCTTGCTGTCGAGATAGGCGGCTTCGTCCTTGCGATTGGTAAAGATCAGCATACGATCGACTTCTTCGATCCGCAGGATCCATAGCAACACCGACAGTTTGTCATCCGTGGAGACGCTGTAGAAAATCTCCTCGATCAGCTCGGCCACGATGTTTTCGGGGTCCACCTCAAGCCGAACGGGATCGACCTGCCAGTTCTCGACCAGGCGCAGGATGGCGCTGGAGAAGGTGGCGCTGAAAAGCTGCGTCTTGCGTTGGCCCGGGCGCGGGGTGCTGTTGACAATCCGCCGGACGTCGGGGATGAATCCCATGTCGAGCATGCGGTCGGCTTCGTCGATAATCAGTATCTCGACATGGCTCAAGTTCAGATGCCGGCTTTGCATGTAGTCGATCAACCGACCGGGCGTGCCCACGAGGATATCGACGGGATCGGACAGTTGATCGCGCTGGCGCCGATGGTCCATGCCGCCGTACACGACGAGATTGCGGAGTCCGCAATATTTCCCGAGGGCCTCGGCGTCCTTGTGGATCTGCATCGCCAGCTCACGGGTCGGTGCCAGTACCAGGGCGCGGACTTCGCCGCTGCGGCGGTCGGTCTTCGGGTTGGCCATGATGTGGGCCATGGTGGCAACCAGAAAAGCGGCGGTCTTGCCGGTCCCGGTCTGAGCCTTGCCCGTAACGTCGCGGCCTTCAAGCGCCGCCGGCAGGCATTCCTGCTGGATCGGCGTGCAATACTTGAAGCCGAGCTCGCAAATGCCGCGCAGCAGCGTCTTCGGCAAATCAAAGTCGACGAACCGCATGGTGCCTTCCTGAACCGGGATGTCGGTGGGCGGCGTCCAGTCTTCGCTGCTGTCAACTGCGGGCTCGGGTGTTGCGTGGCGTTCGTTTCGCGGCGCCTCTTGTCGCTCCGGATTACGGTCCCGATTATGATTTCGGCTGCGATTGCGGTTCCGGTTGCGATTGCGGGATGGCTGGCTGTCGTTGTCTGATTTTGCTGCCCCGGCAACACGAGCTGGCGGTGGGGCTTCGGGCTTCGGGTCTACGACCGGCTCGGTATTGGTGTTTTTAGCCTCGTTATTGAACAGACGTGTGATGGATTTGGTTATACGTGAAATCAAAAAAAGTTCCTGAGATGAAAAATGAAAAGATTCGTGCAGATACAGGCGTCTAAACGACAAATATAAGACTGACTGCCGCCAAAATCAATGGGGGTCTCAATTACTTACTGCCGCTGCAGGCGGCAATAGGAGGATCGGATTCGGATACCTGGGGCTGGATGCAAGCTACTGTCCATGTCGTGCACCTCACAAACAGCTCCTGAACGGATAAACCGGGAATTTGAGACGCTTCGAACGGTGCGGTCGTTGATTTTGAAGGCATGCGCGGGGTCTCGACCACACCCATGCCTGTTTCCATCCTTAACGTCTGTCACAGTAATTCGCCCGGACGACGAGTCTCGACCACACCCATGCCTGTTTCCATCGGTCCGCTGCGATTCGATAAATTGCTCGGTGACGGAACTGTGTCGGATTTGGTCAAACTGCTCGGATCTCTCGATGGTCATTTGGCATTGCCGCCGGATCTGGCGGGTGCTGGACGTGTAGCCTTTTTCGTGTCCGCATTATGTACTACGCGGAGTAGCACGAGAGCAACCGATCTGCAGTTGCCGCAAGTAGCAGACTTTCAAAATCGCGATAAACGATGTACCTTACATGGCGCACCACACCCAATACCCCCTGATTGCCTGATCATGCTTATGCTCAGATTCCAGTTCATCAGCATTCTCTGTTGCGCAACTATGATATCCGGCAGTGCCTTGGCGATCGTGCCCGAAGAGATTCTCGCCGAGCAGATCGATCAACAGTTTGCCGAGCTTTGGAAACGAAAAGGTCTGACGCCCTCGAAACTTTGCACAGATAGCGAGTTCCTTCGCCGGGCATATCTCCATGTGAATGGCCGGGTGCCGACGCTGGCCGAGGTGGAAACATTCCTCAAGGATGAGGCCCCCGATAAACGTAACCAGGTGATCAACGCGCTGGTTGGCGGCCCCGGCTACGCCGAGCACTGGGCCAATGTCTGGACGATCCGGCTCAACGGACGCCAACGTGGCGGTGAAAACGAGACCCTCTTCTACATGCTCTACGACTGGTTCGAGGAGCAGTTGACCCGCAACACGCCCTACGACGCGATTGCAGGTCAACTAATCTCGGCGCAGGGCAGCAGCAGCCAGGACAGGAGCATTGCCTTCCTGGCACGCTGGTCCGAGTCTCCGCAGAATATGGCCGGGCGTGTGTCGAAAGTATTTCTCGGCGTTCGCATGCAGTGTGCCCAGTGTCACGACCACCCGTACGAGGACGTGAAGCAGGAGGAATTCTGGGAGACTGCCGCTTTTTTCCAGGGTATCCGGGTGCAGCGCCCGCGTCGCGGTAGCGCCCCATGGCGCCTGAGCCAGAGCGGCAACGGACGGTTGCGTATTCCCGACACGGACAAGACATTGTCAGCCCGCTATATCCTGGGTGACGCACCAATCGCAAAACAGGCTGAGCGCCGCCGTGTCCTGAGCAACGCACTGACCGCTGCGGACAACCGGTATTTCAGCCTGGCCCTGGTCAACTGGATGTGGGCTCAATTCATGGGCCGCGGTATGATCAACCCGGTCGATGACATGAGCCTGGGGGCGCGTCAACGCCCCATGCATCGGGCCGCCTACAACCTGCTGACAGACGATTTCATCGCTGCCAATTTCGATTTGCAGCGGCTCATGCGGGTGATCATGAAAACCGAAATCTTTCAGCGTTCAGCCGAACCGAACGGAACCAACCGATTCGACCGGACCCACCTCTCGAAAGCTTCGCCGCGGGCGATGACACCAGAGCAACTGCTGAACTCCATCGTCGAGATCGGCGGCTTCAACGATATGGTTACGAACAGCATGAACCGCGGCGGCACAGGTGGCCAGTACGTCCGCCGGTTGCGTCAGCAGATGAAGACCTTTATCACCTTGTATGACAACGACGAAATGGGCGAGGTTCTCGATTTTCAAGGCACTATCCCGCAGGCGTTGTTCATGATGAACAGCGATATCGCCAACCGTTTTGTCACTTATGAAAACAGCCCGATCAGCAACATAGCCGAGAGTCGTGAGGGCATGAAGACACGCATGGAAGAGCTCTCGCTGCGCATCTTGTCACGGCCGGCGACCGCCGGCGAGCGCCGGCGATTCCGCAACCACGTCAACAACGCCGAGAGCAAGCTTCAGGGGTTTCAGGATGTGGCGTGGGTCATGCTCAATTCCACAGAATTCTTCTACATCCACTAACGCTGATGCTTCAACGCTAATGAATTTGGAGGCTGTATGACAATGGACACACCCGAACATCTATCACGGAAGGATTTCCTGAAGGTCGGTGCTGGTGGGATAGTCGGTGTCATTATGGCGGGCACCAATCCCGTGATGGCGATGCGCAAAATTGCGGCCCAGAAACGGGCGAAGGCGTGCATTCTTCTGTGGATGGGCGGCGGTCCCAGTCAGCTCGACACGTTCGATCCGAAGCCGGACACGATGAACGGCGGCATGTTCAAAGCAATCAGGACGGCTGCGAAGGGCATTCGCATCTCGGAGCACCTTCCGAAGGTGGCCGAGCAGATGCGCGAGCTGGCGATCATTCGCTCGATGACCTCGCGTGAAGGCAACCACGACCGGGCGTCCTATCTGCTGCACACCGGCTACACTCCACAGGCAACTGTCCAGTATGCCAGCCTAGGCGCGATGATCTCCTTTGAAATGGGCGACCTCAATGCTGAGCTTCCGAGTTTCATCAGCATCAACGGATCGTCCGCCGGCCCTGGTTTCCTCGGTCCACGGTATCGTCCGCTGGTCATCGGCAATGCCGGGCAGATGCCTGGCAATATCAAACCATACGGCATCAACGAAATTCGCCAGTACAAGCGCTGGCGGCTGCTCGACAGGTTCGAAGACAGTTTCGACAAGAGGCGTGACAGCTCGGCGATTGTGGCGCATCGCGATGTCTACGAAAAAGCTCAACGCCTGATGGAGTCGAAGCTGACGAAAGTTTTCGACGTCAGCAACGCCGGATCGAAGCAGGTCCGGCGATATAAGCTGGACAACTATTTCGGCCGCGGCTGCCTGGTCGCCAAGCGGCTGATTGAGGTGGGCGTGCCGTTTGTCGAGGTCCAGCTCGGCGGCTGGGATACGCATTCGGATGTCTTCAATTCCGTCTCTGGCCTGTCCAGCCAGCTCGATCCGGCCTTTGCCGCGCTGGTCGAAGAATTGCGGGCAGATGGTATGCTCGACGAGACACTGGTTGTGTGGATGGGTGAGTTCGGGCGCACCCCGCGGATCAATGAACGCGGCGGTCGCGACCACTTTCCCGGCGCCTGGTCCGTCGTCATGGCGGGCGGTGGCGTGAGCGGTGGCCAGGTCATCGGCAGCACCAGCGACGACGGCATGGAAGTCAAGGATAACCCGGTGCAGGTGCAGGATCTCTTTGCTTCGATCGGCCAAAGTTTCGGGATTGATCCGAAAAAGGAACTTGTTACTCCGGAGGGTCGCCCCATTGCGTTTGCCAAGAAAGACGCGAAAGTAATCGACCAGCTCTTCGGATAATCAACGATAATCAACAGAAAACGAGGGTAAAAACAATGTTACGAATCCTGCTTTTACTCATGTGCACTATCATGACTTCTGCGGCATTCGAGAGACCAACGCTCAGGCCGGAAGGCGGCGAGATCGAATGGCGCATGGTCGGCCAGCGTACGGTCATTTTTCGCGACGCATTGATCGAAGCGAAGGAAAGTAAGATACCGCTGATGGTGTTCTTCACGTGCGGCTGCGAGACCTGCCAGGGCCTGTGGAACACGCATTTTTCCGATCCCGACGCCGTTGAACTGTCGGACCGCTTCATTCCTCTCTACGTCAAAGGCAACCACGAGCTGGCCCGCGAGTACGACATAGCCGAATGCCCCTACATCGTTTTCATCCATCCCAAAGGCGATATCATGCGCGCGTACAAAAAGGAAACATTGACGAAGTGGGAGCCCGCCGATTTCGTCAAGCGGATGAAACGCGTGCTGGCCAAGGCAAGATAACTGTAACGTGCGATCGCTGGGCGTACGCACTACCACGATGTCAGATACACAAATATCCGCAGTAGCCCGGGCTCGCGAGTACCTGCGGGTATTTCGCCGGCTTAATCCGGAGCTCGTCGATATGGCGATGCCCAAGCTCGAAGCCCTGGTGCCCGAGCTCGGGACGGCGTTCTTCGACGAAACCGCTGCTTTCGCCGATGAGTTGCTCGAGCTGTACATCACCAGCCCGGTGAAACGCGCCGAGCAGAATGTCCTCGCCGACTTCCATATTTTTCTCGACCGCGCGGCCCGCCAGCTCGTCGCTGCCGGTGAGTTGCCCGGCGTCACGGCTGTCGAGCCTGTATCCGCCTCCGTGAGCTTGGTGCCGGCCGACTTTTACACGCCGCTGCAATGGTTCAAGGTCAATGCCAGTTCTGAAGTCCCGAAGGACGTGGTGCACGCCGTCGACGCAGCAAAGCGGCGCAACCAACTGGTCCATACCGTTCTCGAGCCGCTTTTCCAGTTCATGCTGCAGCTTGACCACGAACGCGCCGTCGCCTGGCAGCTGAAACTGTGCAGCGACGAGAGCACCCCGATCGACCCCGATGTCGCTCGCGACCTCATCCGCGTCTGGCGTACCCAGACGAACCTGCCGGGCGCCGCCTTGCGACAGGCCAAGGTCTGGAGCGACGATCGGCAGGCATTCCGTCATTGGCCGTCGGTCGTCGAGGAGGCGGACCGACTGCTGCGCGAATACTGGTTCCGCACCTGGGTTGCAGAGATGCCGCCCGCTACCGCCCAGGCCCGGCACCTGCAGTTGCTCTACCCGTTCACCGACGGAAGTCGGATGCTGCGCTGGTTCAAGAACTGTGTCGACCAGACCGGCGCCGCAATCGATTTTTTCATCTTCGAAAGCAGCAAACTCGTCGAGAACGGAGAAGCCGAGAACGAGGAAATGAGCCGCGCCGCATTATACCGTCAACTGCTGTGGATCGACCAGATGATTCCGCCACTGATCATCTTGGCGGACCTCATCCTCAATACGCCCAACGGCACCTTCGATTTCGCCCTCTCTCTGTTTGGCTTCACCACCGAACGCCGGCAGGGCTGGGAGCGCGTGCTCGACAGACACTGCGCCGAAGCGGTGCACCGCCGCTTCCTGGCGGATCTGAGAAGCGGCAGACCGCCGGCAAAGACGATAAAAATGCTGTCCTTCGGTGATGAGACTTTCGAGGCCGCGGTGATCGCCGAGCTCGACGCCTTGACCGGCGAGTTCGACTCGATGGAGCAGCGCGATACCGTGGTTGAGAAACTGACTGCGATGTATGCCAGTTCCCGTGAGCAGAAACTGCTGAACACCGAGATCGGACGGCGCTACCGGCGGCTGATGCAGGTCTTGCACGAGGACAACATTCGCCGCCTCTTGTCGGACGAGCAGTTCGAGGCGATCGACCGCGCCCGCGGCCCCTTGCGCGACCTCTCGGCAATCGCCGCGGCCGCCCGAAAATACCTGTCGAGCCGTCGCGCCCTCAACCGCACAATGGAGGAAATCCTCGCGGAAGAGGAGGATTTCGTCAGTGATATCCGCAACCTTCGCAGCACCTATATCCAACGGGTACTGCTGTAATCTCTCTGGGGGATCGCCTGTTGAACTTCATATTCGAGCAGATTCGCGTTGGCGGTGATCATAATCTCGGCTACTTACTTGGTGACCGCGAGGCAGGTGTGGCAGCGCTCATCGATCCGTCGTACGCGCCCGAGCGCCTGATCGATCGGGCCCGAGCGCAAAATCTCGAGGTGACCCATATCATCAATACGCATGGCCACCACGACCACGTCAACGGCAACGAGCAGGCTCAGGCACTGACCGATGCACCGATCGCCATCTATGCCGAGTCCGACGTCCCCCACGACATCGGCTTGGCCGACGGCGATACTTTGGAGATCGGCCGCTGGACGCTGCAGTTCTCGCACACGCCCGGGCACATCGACGATCACCTCGTGATCAAGGTGTTGCAGCACCCCGTCCTGATCAGCGGTGATCTGCTGTTTGTTGGCCGTGTCGGCAAGACATGGTCGGACCAAGGGGCGCGTACGGAATGGCAGAGCTTGCAGCGGGTTCTTGCGGAGGTCGCAGATGATGTGACTGTCTGGCCGGGCCACGACTACGGTGTGCGCCCGTCATCGACGATCGGCATCGAAAAAATGACGAACCCCTTCCTATGCTGCCGCACGCTCGAGGAATTCCTCGCCCTCAAATCCCGCTGGACGGAGTTCATCGTCGAGAACGGCATCCTTCAAGTATAGCCAATCCATAGCTCCTTGAATATTTCTATAGCCTTGGACTGACAAAACCCCTCAGGTGGGGTGTTTGGCTGCTTGGCGGGAGGATCAGGTGGCGATGGCTGTGCCAAGTTCATCGATGGCCCGATCCAGGGCCGCATCGATGCCCTGCTCCCAGGTGGATGCATCGTTGCAATTGCTGCCATCGGGAAACAGCACGCCGCGCGATGAATTGACGATGCCGCCTTCGAGCCCGGCCGGGCCTTTGACGAAACTGACCACTGCGTCCGCTGCCGTGCCGCCCTGGGCACCGTAACCGGGTATCAAAAAAACCGCCTGCGGCAGCAGTCCACGGATTGCCAGAGCCTGCTCCGGATACGTTGCACCAACGACGACGTCCAGCGACGACCAGCCAGTTTGCGGCCCCCGTAAACGCTCAACCATCGGCGCCAGTGAACGGGCCACCAGCTCGTACAGCGGCACGCCGTCCACCAGCCTGTCCTGATAATCGCCGGACCCCGGGTTGCTGGTCTTGACCAGCACAAAGATGCCGGCATCGTTCGACGCCGCGGCATCGGCGAAGGGTGTCAGTGTATCGGTGCCAAGGTAGGGATTCACTGTCAGCGCGTCGGTAGACCAGGCGCCTGTGGACGACAGGTATTGCGCATAGGCGGTAGCGGTCGAACCGATATCGCCGCGCTTGGCGTCGAGCACGACGATCAGTCCCAACTCGCGTGCTTGCGTACAAACCTCCGAGAGTACCCGGGCACCACGCCAGCCGAGTTGTTCGAAGAAAGCGCTCTGCGGTTTGACCACCGCAACCTTGCCCTGCAACCGGGGCAGGTAAGCTTGAAAGAAGTCGTGCACGCTCTCAGCCGTGGTCGGATCTGCCGGCGCCATGCTGCCCTGTTGAAACAGTGGCGGAATCCGGTCCAGGTGCGGGTCCAGCCCGACACAGAGCGGGTGGCCAAGCGAGCGGATCCTGGTGATGAGGGTATCGGCAAAATGCGCCTTCACGTCGATCTCCTGTCGGCATTGCAGTTTCTGCGACGGGAATCTACACTAACGCGCAGTCATCACAAAGCCGGAACGGTACATGAACCACGACAGATTTGAAGTTGCGACGGTGGCAGAGCTTGAGCAGGAAGGCATGAAAGTACTGACGGCGGACGGACAGCCGATCGTCGTTTTCGCCAGCAATGGCGGTTTCCACGCCGTCGAAGACCGTTGCCCGCACATGGGATTCCCACTGAGCAAAGGCACGGTTAAGGACGGTATTCTCACGTGCCATTGGCATCAGGCTCGCTTCGACTTGTGCAGCGGTTGCTCCTTCGACCGCTTCGCCGACGACACACCGGTGTTCGACACGATTGTCGACAACGGCATTGTCTACGTCTATTCGCAACCACGCCGAGCACCCGATGCAGCTTACTTTTCACAGGGCCTGGTCAGGGGCATGGAACAAAACAGCGGCTTTACGATCGCCCGCAGCCTGGTTATGCTGCGCCGGCTCGAAATCGACTGGTCGACGATCATCCGGCAGGTTGCGCAGTTCGCCAGTCGCAACGGCAATAGCTTCGGCACTGGATCGACGATCCTGACTATCGTTGCCAACCTGCAGCCGCGGCTGACTGAGCAAACGATGTTGTTCGCGATGTTCCGGGCCGTCCGCGAAATTGCCGGAGAGACGATGAACGTCGCACCGCGCCGGCCGGCCGGGCCATTGACCGCCGGCGATCATTCGATGGCGCTGCTCAAGCGCTGGTACCGACACTGGGTGAAAAGCCGGCATGGCGACGCCGCCGAGCGTGTGTTACTGACTGCACTACATCGGCAGGTACTGGAAACAGGGATCGACAAGGCGATCGTTGACCTGATCGCCGGCGCCGCGACCGATCGCATCTACGACAGCGGCGGGCATCTGCTGGACAACGTCAACAAGGTGATGGAGTTGCTCGATCATGTCGGCTGGGAGCAGGCTGAAGCTACGTACCCGCTATTGACCGATGCGATGGCGTCGGGACGCGGTGCGGAAGAGGCATCGCACTGGCACCATCCGATCGACATCGTGACACCGCTGCGCGACGTCGAGGCGCGTTTGCCCGAACTGCTGGCAGCCGGCGCCGGAAAAAACTGGCAGGACGACGACAGCCTGCTGCCGACTTTGCTCGGTGACGATCCCCTGGCGATCATCGCGGCGCTGGAAGACGCGTTAATTGCCGGCGCCACACCGCTGCAGCTCGCACGGGTTGTCTGTTCCGCCGCCGGCCTGCGCCTCGCGCGCTTCGGGCTGAGCAACGAAGTAGGTGACTGGTTCGGACCACAGCACGCCTTCATCACTGCCAACGCAATGCACGCAATTCTGCAGCGCTGCACGACGCCGGATATCGCCCGCGGTGTATTTCACAACGCCATCACTGTTTACATGGATCGCTTTCTGAACATCCCACCGGCAGCGTTGCCCGGAGAGGCTGGCGGACTCGATCATCTCAGCACAGATGCCAGCGAGTTGCTGGCCGCCATGCTCGATGCCCTCGACCGCAAAGACCAGACGGAGCTACTCGCTGAGCTGGTCAGTCGTTACGTCGAGCTCGGTCATCCGTTCGATGCCTTGGTTGACAGGCTGATGTACGCCACCGTCCGCGAAGACGTCAATTTCCATTACTTCCAGGTGCTAGAGGCCGCTGTGAGCCAGGTCGCCGACCAGCCGCATACACCGCAGGCATCGCACATTCTGGTGGGTATCGCCCGCAATCTCTCGGCAATATGCCCCACAGCCCGGGCAAGCCTGCAGCTGATCACTGTCGCTGCACGCCTGAGCAAAGGCGAACGAGTTCACGAGGGGTAATTCCGTATACGGCAGGTCTGAACGTGGATGACGCTTGATTCACGAGACTGGCGCTCGTAGTCACGTGCTGCCACCGTCTACAGCACCTTGGCGAGATACTGTCCGGTGTAACTTTTCTTGCAGCGCGCCACATCTTCCGGGGTGCCCGCGACGATCACTGTGCCGCCGTCGTCGCCGCCTTCGGGACCGAGGTCGATGATGTGGTCCGCGACCTTGAGGACGTCGAGGTTGTGTTCGATCACCAGGACCGTATTGCCATGGTCCCGCAACCGCCGCAGAACGTCCAGCAACGTCCGGATATCATCGACATGCAGCCCCGTCGTGGGCTCGTCGAGGATGTAGAGCGTGTGGCCTTTCTGGCTGCGCGCCAGCTCGGTGGAGAGTTTGACCCGCTGTGCTTCGCCACCGCTCAGCGTTGTCGCCGGCTGGCCAAGATGGATGTACCCCAGACCGACGTCGAACAAAGTCTGAAGGATGCGGTGCACCCGCGGGATGGCGCGGAAGAAATGTGCCGCCTCCTCGACGGTCATGTCGAGTACTTCGGCGATATTCCGGCCTTTGTATAGGATTGTCAGAGTTTCGCGATTGTAGCGTTTGCCCTTGCACGCTTCGCACTGCACAAAGACGTCGGGGAGAAACTGCATTTCGATTTTTCGGATGCCGTCGCCATGGCATTCTTCACAGCGGCCGCCTTTGACATTGAAACTGAAGCGACCGGGCTTGTAGCCGCGCACCCGTGAGTCGGGCACCTGGGCGAAGAGTGTGCGGATCTGGTCGAAGGCACCGGTATACGTCACCGGGTTTGACCGCGGTGTGCGACCGATCGGGCTCTGATTGACAACGATCATTTTGTCGATGTACTCCAGGCCTTGCACCTCCTTGTGGACGCCCGGTGTCTCGCGGCCGATTTTGAAGTGACGGTTCACCGCCTTCACAAGAATGTCGTTGATCAAGGTGCTCTTACCGGATCCCGAGACGCCACTGATGCAACAGAACTGGCCGAGCCCGATTGAGACATCGACATCCTTCAGGTTGTTCTGGCCCGCACCGATGAGCCGCAGCTTACGACCGTTGCCGGTGTTACGCTGCTGGGGCACATCGATAGCCGTCGCACCGCTGAGGTACTGACCGGTGAGCGACGCACTGCACTTGGCGATTGTTGCCGGTGTCCCGTAACAGATGACTTCGCCGCCGTGAATCCCGGCGCGTGGTCCGAGGTCAATCACATGATCGGCGGCTCGCACCGTTTCGAGATCATGTTCGACAACGATGACCGTGTTGCCCAGATCCCGCAACCGACCAAGCGTGTCGAGCAGCCGTTGGTTGTCACGTTGATGCAGGCCGATACTGGGCTCGTCGAGCACGTACAGCACGCCGACCAGGCCGCTGCCTACCTGCGTCGCCAGGCGTATTCGCTGGGCCTCGCCCCCGGATAAAGTGTTGCTTACCCGGTCCAGGGTTATGTAGCCGAGACCGACGGCGTGCAAAAAGCCCAGGCGCGAACGGATCTCCCGGATGATCTCGGCGGCGATGACAGCTTCCTCGCCCTGCAGGTCCAATTCGTCGAAGAATGCGCCGGCAGCATCGATGCTAAGGCCGACAACGGTGGAGATATTGCGATCGGCCACGGTGACCGCGAGGCTCGCAGCACGCAGGCGGTAGCCGCTGCAACTGGGACACTGGCGTGAAACCATGATCTTGCGCAGCCGCTCTTTCATGGTGCTGCTGTCCGACTCGAGGAATCGTCGATTGAGGTTGGTGACGACGCCTTCAAACGGCCGAATCACGCGTCGCTGCCGTCCCGCTACACGCACGCTGAATTCGATGTCCTCGTTACCGGAACCATGAATCATGATCTCGCGAATTTTCTTTGGCAGTTTTTTGAAGGGTGTGTCGAGCGAAAAATCGTAATGTGCGGCCAAGCTCTTGCAGACATGCCGGTAGTACGTCACGAGGCGCCGCGGGCCAGCCTGCCACAGCGTGACCGCGCCCTGCGCAAGGGACTGTTCGGTATCGATGATGCTGGCTTCATCGACGATATTCTGGATGCCGAGACCATGGCAGTCCGGACAGGCGCCGTACGGACTGTTGAACGAAAAATTCCGCGGCAGCAGCTCGCCGATGCTGATGCCGCAATCGGCACAGGAGAGGTGTTCGCTGATCAATTCCTCGCGCCAGCCGCCCGCCGTCGATTCGTCCTCGATGAGCAGCTTGATGTAGCCCTCTCCCAGCCGCAGACAGCGCTCGACCGAGTCGTTCAGGCGGCCGCTGTCGAGGCTGCCGGTGACGATGCGGTCGATCACTGCTTCGATATCGTGGGTCACGTTCTTCTTCAGCACCGGCATGTCTTCGAGGCGCACGATGTCGCCATCGACGCGCAGCCGGACCAGACCTTCCTTCTGGATCTGCGCCAGTACGTCCTTGTGCTCACCTTTGCGGCCTTGCACACGGGGGGCCAGCAGCATGATTTTCCGGCCGGGGCCAAACGCCTGGAGCCGGTCACAGATCTTCTGCGGGCTTTGGCCGGTGACTGGCAGCCCGCATTTCGGGCAGTGCGGATGTCCAATGTGCGCGAACAGGAGCCGCAGATAGTCGTAGATTTCGGTCGAGGTCGCGACGATCGACCGGGGGCTGCTGCCTGCCGACCGCTGTTCGATGGCGATCGCCGGCGACAGGCCGTCGATGTGGTCAACCAGTGGTTTCTGCAATTGATCGAGAAATTGCCGCGCGTACGTCGACAGTGACTCGACATAGCGCCGCTGGCCTTCAGCGTAAAGCGTATCGAACGCCAGTGAGGATTTTCCGGAGCCGCTCGGACCAGTGATCACGACAAGGGCATCACGCGGTATCGTCACATTGATGTTCCGGAGATTATGCTGACGGGCACCGACAATGTGTATTTCGTGGACCATGAGTCTCAGAAGCTCTGCGGTTTGCGGTTGTCGCGGTTGAGAAAACCTGCGCTCGGCCGTTGCAGCGGTACGAAGCGCGCGCTCCGAGACCGGCGGGGCCTTGTAAATTAGTCGGGGTTTAAGCAAATTAGTACCATTAGGGAGAATCGGGAAATGAGCCTGTTTGGCAGGAAAACTGAAACTGTGCAATCGCTGCCCATGTGCAACTACGGAAACCCCGTGTTACGCGAAAAATCTGTTCCGGTCGAAGTCGTCGATGCGGCAGTCGAAGAACTGGCCGAATGCATGCTCGTTACGATGGACGAGGAGGAAGGCATTGGGTTGGCAGCGCCGCAGGTCGGCCAGAACATCCGGATGGTTACTCTGAATGTCCCGACGCCGAACGACACCGAAGATTCCCCGCCCTTCAGCAACACACCTGGTGAACTGGTGTTACTCAAGCAGATGCCCATGGTCCTGGTCAACCCGCAATTGAGCGTTTTTTCCGAGCAAATTTTTGAATACAACGAGGGCTGCCTCAGCATGCCCGGCATCCGCGGCTGGGTTGTACGTTCGGAGTTTGTCCAACTCGATGCTGCCACTGTGAACGGAGCTACGGTCGCCTTCCGGTGTGGCGGGCTATTGAGCCGTTGCCTGCAGCACGAGGTGGACCATCTCGACGGGGTTCTTTTCACCGACCGCATGAAAGCAGACGATTTGGTGCTGCTCGAGGGCGCGCTGAATAAACTCGAACGTCAAACGCGCCTGAGCCTCAAACGCCGATAACAAGTCAACTTGGACAAACAGTGCCCCCATGGTCAAAGTTCAACAATCCTCGGAAGAATACGCGCGACTCGACGCACTGCTACGTGAGCTCTGCGAGAAACACGACCTGAAACTGTTTGTCGACGGCTGGACACGCAAGACTTACGACGTTTTTCTCGACCGTGGTCGAGGCGACCAGAAAACGCACTTGGCCCGCGTCGAAACTCTGGCCACGAGCAACGGGGAAATCCACTTTTTCGACGATCGCGCCACTGACTTTGTCCAGGAACTCGGCGAGGCACTGGAATCCGGATTTGAAGTTTCCGAAGCAACCCTGATTCGCACCAAACCGCCGGCAGCATGATGACATGGACGCAAAACTGAAATACAGCAGCGGCCGCCATGCCGGCCGCACGGTCAGCATCAACACGGGCGAATTTTTGATCGGCCGCGGAGACCACTGTCAACTGCGCCTAAACGACGACAATACCTCCCGCGAGCACGCTATCATCCGGTGCCAAGGTGATCGCTTCGTCATCGTTGACCTGGGCAGCACGAACGGCATCCTGGTCAACGGTGTCAAAGTCAAGGACGCGACGCTCAAGCCCGGTGACCGTATCACTATCAGCGACACGTGCCTGAAATTCATCGATGACGACGTAGCGCCAGCGTCGGCACCCCGACCAACTGCCCTGGCAGCGACGGCCGCGGCCGTTGAGCTTCCGGACCGTTCGCCGGCAGGTAGCTGGACCAGCGCCGTTGTCTGGGGATTGCTGGTGCTTGCCTGTGTGATCGTCCTGGCGCTTATCTTGCCGGGTTCCGAATCCTCCGGCACTGCGGCCGCCCAGATTGATGAGCAGGCCGTTGCCGGTCAGGACGATGGCGCGGCCGCGATGCAGATTGCAGCCCCAGACATTGGCAACACGACCCTTGGTCAAACTGATCCCGACGACACAGGTCGAAACACACTGGACCGTGGCGTCGATACTACCGACGACACGACCACCGACGTCGATAGCACGTTCGCGGATGCTCCGTTCGAGGACGATTTCGTAGACGACGAAATGGATTGGGCGGGGACCGACAACGATCCCGGAGAGATGGACGATGCGGATTCCGTGGATGACGTGCCGGTCCGCATCCGCCCGCCTGAGCCGGAGCCATTGCGTCCCGAGGACCCGGTGCACCACAACAGCCCGCCCAGCGACAACAACATTCCCGTGGACTACCTCTGGGTCACGACTGAACCGCCAGGCGCCAGAGTTTCTGTCAACGGCAAACGGCGTGGCAGGACACCGGTCTACCTTGGCGCTCTTGTTCCGGGGGAATACAGGGTTTCTTTCGCCAAATACGGCTTCGAGGGGTTGTCCGTCAATGCTGATGTACCGAATGACGGGGATCAGCAGATTTATACACTGACGCAAAAGAACGGCACCTGCCTGATTCGGAGCGACCCGCCGCACATGTCCGTTCAGTACGGGCCGCAACTTCTGGGGCAGACGCCGCTGATGCTCGACAGCATGACGCCCGGCAGTTACGAGTTGCGTGTTTTCGGACTGTACTACAAACCGGAGCTTATCGAGATAGATGTCGACGAGGACGAACCGAACGCTGTGTTCGTCGATCTGACCCCGGTCATGGGCGATATTGAAATTGTCACGATTCCACCGGGTGCCAAGGTTTTTGTCGACAATTCGTTCAAGGGCGCTACCAAAGGCAACCGAGATGGCATGAGACGATCCAAGCCTTTTCTTCTTTCCGGCTTCAAAGCCGGCCGCCATCGTGTACATGTCGAGTACGGCGGCGAGACTGCGCAAAAATTTATCGGCGTGCGTCCGGGACAGACGGTGGGGGCCTTCCTCACCATCTGGTATCCGGATACGCGTTTCAAGCTGTTCTCCGGGAAGGAAGTTGCCGGCATGTTGCTCGAACGTAGTGATGACGGCAGCGTCGTCGTGGCCCTGTCCCGGTCGGAGCACGAACGCTATCTGAAAGAGCAGATCGAAGCTGAAGAAAAACTCACCGAGAACGAAGCAAAACACCTCATGCGTCTGGCGAAGCAGGCTGAATGGCTCGAAAAATAGGATCCGTATATGGACATCCCAGAACTTATTGAATCGGAAGATCAACTTGATGCCGTGATGTCGATGCCGTCGCCGGTACTGATCGAGATGATGAAATCGCTCGAAGGCGACATCATGATTCTCGGCATCGGCGGTAAGATGGGCATCTCCCTGGGGATCGAAGCGGTACGCGCCTGCAAGGCAGCGGGCGTCGAGAAGAACATCATTGGCGTTTCCCGCTTCTCCGATAGCGCCGTGAGCGACAAACTCACGGCGGCTGGTCTGCAGTGCATCAGTTGCGATTTGCTCGATCGCTTTTCCGTCGACCGTCTGCCTCAGGTGCCGAACATCGTTTACATGGCCGGCCGTAAATTCGGTACGGACGGCGGCGAAGCGATGACATGGGCCTCAAACACGGTCATTCCAGCGAATGTTGTGCATCATTTCAGCGAGAGCCGCATTGTTGCGTTTTCGACAGGCAACATCTATCCCCTGGTAGCAGTCACGTCGGCCGGCGCTCTGGAAACGACGCCACCGGCGCCGATCGGTGAGTACGCTCAGTCATGCCTTGGACGTGAGCGGGTGTTCATGTGGGGTAGCCTCGAAAACGAAACGCCGGTGCTGATTTTTCGCCTGAACTACGCTGTCGACCTGCGCTATGGCGTGCTGTTCGACATCGGCACAAAGGTTTTTAACGACCAGGTCGTGGAGCTGGATAGCGGCTACTTTAATTGCATCTGGCAGGGGGACGCCAATACACAGGCGCTGTTGTCGCTGGCGCATTGCGCGTCGCCGCCGACAATCCTTAACGTCACGGGTCCGGAGACGGTGTCGGTACGTCTGGTGGCAGAGACTTTCGCAGGGATCTTCGGCAAGCCTGCCGAGCTGGTCGGCACAGAAAGCTCAACGGCTCTCCTGAGCAACTCGGAGGCCGCCACCGACTTGTTCGGTTATCCGACTGTATCGTTGCAGCGTCTGATCGAGTGGACCGCGCACTGGATCAAGATCGGTGGAGCGTCGCTTGGTAAGCCAACGCATTTCGAAGTTCGCAATGGCAACTATTGAGCTGCGGGATTAGCGCCTGTGGCGTATTCGATCAGTCAATAATCAGATCGTCGAATTCACCGTTGTCTTCCTCTTCAATCAGGCCTTTGCGTTTTGCGGTCCGGTTTCTGATCTTATTGATGTCGAACGTCGGCAGGTAGCGGTAGTACACTTCCAGTTGCAGGCAGCACAGCGTGGTGTCGAAAACCTTACTGTTTCCGTGACCGCCCGCGCCGGTTTTCCACCAACCTTCCTTGTCCTGGGCATTGATCAAGACCTTCTGGAACTTATCGTTCCATTGTCGCCAGCTTCGGCCACTCTGATTGAACATCGCCTGGGTATCATAATACCAGCCATACAGCGACGAGCCGGAATTATCCCAGTGGTAGCCCGGCAGGCGTTCGTACAGAATGGTGTTCGCCGCGGCTTGCACCTCCTTGGTGGCGCCATCACCGAGCAGCTGCAAGGCGACCGTACCGACACCGGTCATGTTGCCGCCGCTGCCCGGTGAGCTGTAGCCGAACTTGCCGTCGGCATAGGCCACGTCCTTGAGAAATTTCTTGGACTTGCTGATCGCTGCGTCGATACCTTCGACATTGGCGCCGGCGACATACCCCGCCTTCAGCGCCTGATACTGCCATCCGGCTACCGAGAGGTCCCAGCGCTCTGTTTGCCCGTAAGCGTAGTTGTAGCCGCCACCGGACTGCTGCCCCTTGACGATTACCTCCAGCCCGGCTTCCATGGACTGGCGCAGAAACGGAATCTGCGTCATGCCGTAGGCCTCCGCCAGGGCATACGTTGCGATGCCGTTGGCGTAACCGTGGCTGGCACCCTGTACCGGGACCTTGCCCGAGAGCCACTGCATCGCCTTTTGCACAGTCATGCCGAATTCCTCAGACTGTGGTGTTTCGCCGTGCGCCAGAAAGCACAGCAGAGCCAGCCCTGTGAACGCTTCGTTCTCCCACGACCCGTCGGCTGCCTGGACCTTCTTCAACCAGCGCAAGGCCCGCAGCACCGCGTCCTCTCCACGAGCGTTGCCCCCGAACCTCTCTCGATTCGCTCGCCGGCCCTTGGCCGTGCGGCCGCCGTACAACCCTCTGAGCTGCAGCGGAGTCTTGGTCGGCAGGATATCGAGCATGTCGTCCATGTCGAAATTGTCATCACTTTCCGGCGCTTCTTCACTGGCATCTTCGAGTGCCGCTACCGCGGTGTTCTCGATCGGCACATCAGGTACATCGACATCCATCGCCGGTGCTTCGTCGAGCACTTCGTCCTCCATTTGCTCGATCTCTTCGATCTCTGGCGGTTCGAGTTCCTTGATCGGCACCTCTTCCATAGTCACTTCGATTTCAGGCAAGGGCTCGCGCTGTGTCTTGCCGACGACAAACACGGTGAGCAGCAGCAGAATGACAATGTGCATCACGAACGAAACGATCGGGCCAACGAGGTGTTCTCGCAGCTTCTGCTGGCGATAGGCGAGGAGGATTTGCTCGACCTCAGCCATGTACTGTTCTTCTTCTATCTCGTGAACGGGATCTTCAGGATCCATCGGTGAGGAGCCTCCCTACAAGCGCCAAAGCATGATCGTTTTCTTGGTGCCGGCCTTTATAGAGAGTATATAGGAGATTGCCAGAAAGTAAACGGGCTGAGACGAAATCCGCAGGTACTATTTCTCCTTGCCCATCCTGTTGAGGATGCGTTCGCGGGCCTCGTCGTCAGCCTTGTCGTCGTCTCTGGTCTCGGCATCCTGTCGTTGTTCATGCTTGCCGGTTACGGTGAGGAAGACATTCTCCAGGTCAACTTCGATTTCTCTGATCGACTGGACACGCACGCCGGCTTTGACGAGATGGCTATTTAGGTCAGCGATTTGCGTGCGATTGCCACGGTACTCAACACGGATTTCGTTGACCGAGACCAAAGCGTCCTCAACGTTGTCGAACTCCTTACACGCCTTTACCGCAAAGTCGAGGTCGGAGTCGACTTCGATGAGCAATTGAATTTTTTCCTGCAATGAGCGGGTGATATCCTTGACGGTCCCCTGAATCAGCAGTTCTGCTTTTTCGATGATTGCGACCCGGTCGCAAATAGCGCTGAGCTCGGGCAGAATGTGAGACGACAGCATGATTGTCTTGCCGATTTCCTTGAGCCGCAGGATGGTCTTGCGCATTTCGATACGGGCGTGCGGGTCGAGGCCATTGGCGGGTTCGTCGAGGATCAGTACTTTGGGATCATGCAGCATGGTTTTGGCGATACCGATTTTCTGATGCATGCCGCGAGATAGCGACGATACCTGGTAGTCGATCATGTGCGAGGAATCTGTAAGCTCAAGCACTTCGTAGATCCGTTGCTTACGTCGGGCCGGTGGGATTTTGTAGGCGGCGCCGAAGAAATCGAGGTATTCCCACACGCTCATTTGTTCGTAGACGCCGAATTCGTCCGGCAGGTAGCCGATCATCGCCTTGATCTGCTGGATATTTTTGGGCAGAACCTCAAGGCCATCGATCCAACCGCGGCCGCTGCTGGGTAAGATCAGGCCACAGAGGCATTTGATAGTTGTCGTCTTGCCCGAGCCATTAGGGCCGATGAAACCGAAGATTGATTTCTCGGGCACCTCCATGGTCAGGTTTTTGATGCCGCGTCCGGCGCCGTAATCTTTCGTGAGATTTTCCGTGTTAATCATTGCTGTCATGAACAGGTCCTCAGAAAATGCCTTTATGTTGTTCGTCTAGAGTACCGATGGCACCCGCCATCAATTCCAGAACTTTCCAGGAATTGGCACGCAGTACTTCGGTGGGATTGGTGAGTTGGCGCCGCGCATCGATTCGGATCACAAACTCGAATGCCCCGGTGGCAGGGTTGATGACGTCGGCGGAATCGAAGCCTTCGAAGCGATACTCCTTCGTCCCTTCTATATGGCGTGCCGCCAGGTCCCGGATGCCTTTGGGGTCGTTGCGATGGCGTAAAAGGATGTCAAAGGAGAGGTTGCCGCCGCGATTAGCGACGGAGAAATAGACCGACAACCGGTTGGCCTTCAAAAGGCTGAGCCCTGTCGGCAAGTTGGCGGGAACGGCAATAACGGCGGGCTTCATTCCGAGCACCACGGCGCTGCCGTTATTGTCACTGAGCGGCTGGACTTCGGCAAACTCGAGGTTGAGCCGGTGCTCGGCGGCGAAGGCCAGCGCTGCATCGCTCCAATTTCCGTCCTCGTCTTTGGCGGTCGCCATCGGGTTGCTCTTGACCGGGGTGCCACGATGCTGCAGGCTCTGCCATTCGCCGAACCGGTGCAGGCCCTTGGATCGCTTCCCGAGATTGGTATTGATTTTGATCTGTTGCTTGGGGACATGTACCCGCTCGCCGGTCAAATCCTGAACGATCGGAATAAGATTAATGGTGCGGCCGATCAAGTTGAACTCATCCGGTATCTCGGGATACTGTGGCGAAAACCCCATTACCACGGCGAGAAGCGGTGCTGCCGAGGGCGTATCGACAAGGTGCCTCTGAAACGCCAGAATCTCCGAGGACGGCGCCATCATTTTGTTTGCGTCTGCCTGGCTGGGCTCGAGGAAGCAGCTCCGGTTTGATGTATTTACCGGGATAACACCGTTGTGGCAGACGATGAAGGCATCGATGACAGCCTCGTTGCCCGGGATTTCCCAGGGCTCCATGCTGGCACCGTCGGCGGTCCACTTGACTGTCGGCAACGTGTTGTAGGAGGTGCCGCTGGTGGCATCCAGGGCGGCGTAAAAGCGGGGGGCATTGTGTCTCAGAAAGAGTCTCGGCAACACAGAACGTCCGTCGATTTGGCTGACGCTTATGGGGTCGCGGACGGCTTCCGATCTGCCATAATCAACGAACTTGCTACGGCTGTTCCTCGCCTTTTTGCCGTCTTTGTCCTTATTGGCTGCCGGTTTGGGCCTCCTGGCGAACTTTTTCTGCTCATGTTGGCGTGGCGGTAACAACGCTCGGATGCGGGCATCGACGGAGTCGCAGACAATATCAATAGAGCGGGCATCTTTCGAAAAGAGACTGACCAGCCGCTCCGATGTGCGGTCGACGGTTGCGGGTGAGACGAAGTTGATGATCGCAGCCGTCTGCACCCCGGACGCGCTGCTGCGTTTGGCGGCCTGATGAAAGATAAGGGCCGTGGCGATGAGGGCGACACAGGACATGACGATCCAGGCGCGGGCATGCTGACGCAGAAATATTCCGATCAGCATGATCGCGATGACGAGAGCGAAATAGACCATCAGGAACGCCCGGATACCTTCGCTCCTTGGAATTTCAATACCGGTCAAAGTGTCGAGTGCGGCCGACAACTCCGCACTGCCGCGCCGCGACGCATGGGAAAAGTTGCCGGTATTGGCAAGCAGATGGTTCCACATCGGATTGAAGTTCTGTGAGGTCCGCATTTCGGAGAGCGAAGGGTTGACCGCACAGACACCGACCATGCCAAGGCCGTACCGACGCCACGCGACCAGAGGAAAATCCCGCTGCCACAATGTTGCGATACCCTCTTCCCGCAAGGTACTCTCGAGAAACGGTGTGCCGGCCGGCCAGGTGACGACGTGGCCGTCAATTGGCTTGATGCCGTCGATGTAGTCGATGTCGCGGACGCCGATAACAGTTACCGGCAGCAGCTTGCGGAGAACTGTCTTGCTGGCTGACACCAAGCCGACCGGATCTGCGAACAGAAGCGTGCCACCGCGCGCCGCGTAGTCACTGATTGCATTGAACTGGCGCGTCGTCATGGTATTCCAGTCCGGCTGCATGAACGCTGCAACGACCGCTTCGTCGTACGCGGCCCAGTGAGTAGGCGAGTTGGCGCCGCGGGCGTGTGTGTTGTTGAATTTTGTGTACAATTCCTTGTTTTTGGCGAATGAACCTTTGTCCATGTCACCATCGTCAACAAATACAATGGTCTTGGCGGACGGGTCATCGATCTGGATGTAGGCCTCGTAAGTGCCTGTGAGATTGCCATTAACGAAAAAATCGAAGTTGAAACGGTCGACCGTGCCGCAAGTCACCTGCGATTCGTACTCATAGGTGATGCCGGCGTCGAGCCTGAAGGAGGTGCGATAAACTGTGACGTTGCGCTGTCGTTGCGGTCGTAGAATAATCTCGACATCGATCGCTTCGTCGCTGGGGTTGGTGACGCGGTAACCCATGCGGCACCACGAATTTGCCTTGATCCGCGGGGACAGGCCAAAGTGCATCGTGCCGCTGATCAACCTCGGTTCCTTATCGGCGTCACCAGGGGCTGCCGGTACGGCGATGCCAGCCAGCATAAAGACACAGAGGATGCAAAGGCTGAGTCGTCTCTTCAGAAGATGTCGGTTCGAGGACATACGAGTACCAAAGCTGTGAAATGAAATGGCGTTAGTAATTGAGTGTAGCATGTGGGCTCTGTCAACCTGCAGATTGTTGAGGTGCTGCAGGTGTCGGGGTTTGACTTGTCAGTAAAGCAATTGTAAATTCGGCAACATTCCATTATGACGCTGTGTCTGATGTCAGTAGAACCGTTCACAGTGACTGTGACAGCGTTAAGTGAACCGTTGGAGAAGGTGACGAATGCGCAAGCGTAATCTACAACGTAAGTTCACGCTCATTGAGCTTTTGGTTGTGATCGCGATCATCGCGATTCTGGCCGGAATGCTGTTGCCTGCCTTTCAGCAGGCCAGAGCTCGTGCCCGGCGAACTACGTGC